>Ga0070741_10000063_pt1 | contig 378227 bp, 382 predicted proteins | sample Coa_R1_4_FD_66440 | JGI IMG/M metagenome (GOLD analysis project Ga0070741, IMG submission 66440) | Surface soil microbial communities from Centralia Pennsylvania, which are recovering from an underground coalmine fire - Coalmine... | ecosystem: Environmental > Terrestrial > Soil >...
CGTCTCATGCACCCCGACGTTCCCTCCTCCACCCTCGCCGGCTTCTCCAACATGACCGGCATCCTGGCCTTCTGCGCGACGAAGAACCTCAGCGTGGGCGGCGCCTACCGCGTCCGCTGAACCTCCCCTTCACGAAGCATCGGTTGGTCCCCGGCTGCGGATTGGGGTTCGCTCCCCTCCGCGGTCGTCCCCGCAGGCTTTGCATCCCCTGCGGGAATGGTTCGCAAGATCGGTCCCAGTCTCCGGCGCTTTTCAGCGGGCGCCGGGGGAATTCTCGGTGTTCACGGCCGCGCTTCGAGGATCTGCTTGAGGCGCGCGAGGTCCTTCTGGTTGGCGCGGCGCATGGCGCTGGCCATGGCGGGGGCGGCGATCCGGGCGAAGCCTTGGGGCTCGCCGCGGTTGCGCAGGGTCATGCGCGTGGCGCCGTCACCTTCGGGGGTCCACGTGTAGGTGGTCTCCATGGGGAAGGGGCCTTCGGCGGTGCGCATGACGAGGCGCTCGCCCGGGGCGAAGTCGGTGACCTCGTAGGTGTAGGCGAGGCGTCGTCCGAGGAAGCGGGCGGTGAACGCGATGCGCGAGCCGACGCGCAGCGGGGGTGGGGTCTCCCAGCGGGCGGAGACGATGTTGACGTACCAGGCGGGGGCGTTCGCGGGGTCGGCGGCGTAGGCGGCCACCTCGGCGGGCGGGCGCGCGATCACGGTCTCGGTGAGGACGTCGACCATGGGGCCTCAGATGCCGGCGAGGGCGCGGTGCGTCTTGACGACGCTCTCGACGGCGTGGCGGCCCACGTCGACGCGGGCCTCGGCCTGGAGGCGCGTCATGCCGGGACCGGTGATGGCGAGGCCGACGGGCTTCTCGAACTCGACGGCGAGGTCGGCGGCCTTGCGGCTGCTGTGGCCGGCGACGATCTGGTCATGGCCGGTCTCGCCTTGGATGACGCAGCCGATGACGACAACCGCATCCACATCCTTGCGCTTCAGGAGCTTCTTGATGGGGAGGCTCGTGTCGAAGACGCCCGCCGTCCACACGACGGGGCCGTTCTCCTCGCCCAGGAACTCGGCGTGGGCCTTGGCGCGCTCCAGCATCCGGGAGGTGATATCGTAATTGAACTCGGCCACAACGTATGCGATCTTCATGTCAATGCTTCCCTGCGTTGCTGGAGCCTGATAGCTTGCTGCCGGCCTCGCTGCGCGCGCTGCCGGGGTTGGCGGGGTCGGCGCCCTTGGGCGCGTCGTAGCGCGCCTGGAACGGGTTGACGCCGGGGCGCAGCTCGCCGGTGGGGCCCACGTCGGCGTAGCCTTGGCGCTGGCCCGTGCCGGCGCGGGGGGTCAGCGCGGTGGGACCCTTGAGGAGGGCCAGCGCGTTGAGGGCGTGCTCGCTGGCGCGGTTGGCGCAGAGCGCCTCCAGCTCCTTCGCGCTCTTGGCCTCGTCGAGGTGGACGAAGACCTCGACGATGTGCTTGCCCGCGTTGATCTGCGCCCACTGGAGGCCCATGCTGGCGACGTGCGCGCTCTGCTTGTCCACCGCCTCGGGGCCGGGCATGCCGCACGCGATGCAGACGTCGCAGCCCGCGTCGAGGAGGCGCTTGCACGCGACGGCGAGGTCCTTGATGCCGGGGACGGTGTAGCGCTCGATGCGCAGGCCCGTGGCGTTGGTCTGGAGCGTGCGCACGACGATGCCGCCCATGTCGACGGACGCGAAGGTGGTGTCCACGACCCCGATGCGGCTCACGGCGCGCCCTCCTTGCCCGTGGGGTCGTAGAGGTCGAGGATGCGCCGCACGATCTTCCTCGTGCCGTTGAGGTCGTGCTCGTCGAACCTGGGGCAGCGCTGCACCTCGACGTGGCCCATGCCGCGCTTGGCCAGCTCGGCCTTGATCTCCTCGGCGCGGTGGTAGTCGTCGTAGCCCAGGGCGATGACGTCGGGCTTCACGGCGGCGACGGTGGCGTACTGGTCGACGGGGCTGCCCAGGATGGCGCTGTCCACGGGCTTCAGCGCCGCGACGAGGGCGAGGCGCTGCTCCTGCGGGATGATGGGCTGGTGCTTGCGCTTCGCGACCATGACGTCCGTCGCGACGACGACCACCAGCTCATCGCCCATCTTCTTGGCCTCGGTGAGGTAGTGGACGTGGCCCAGGTGCAGCAGGTCGAAGACGCCGGCTGCCATCACGCGCTTGGCCATCGGGGTCACGCACGAGCGGTGGCCGCTTCAAGCTTGACCCAGGCCTGCTCGACGTCCTGGCCGTGGAGGAGGACGCCGCTGTGCTGGTCGGCCCAGCGCTGCGCGTCCGCGACGCGGCGCGCCTTGCCGTCGTCGGCGAGCATCTCGGCGCCCACGACGACGGGGGTGATGCCGGCGAGGCGCGCGAGGGCGACGGCGATCTCGGTGTGCCCCTTGCGGTCGTGGAGGAGGCGCGTGGCGCCGACGCAGAGGTGGACGTGGCCGGGCGCGCGGAAGGCCTTGCCGAAGGCGTCCAGCACGGCGGGCTGGGGCTCGACGAGGGCGCGGCGGGCGAGCTTGCCGAACTCGCCCACGGTGAGGGCGCGGTCGTTGTCGGTGATGCCGGTGAACGTCTGGCGGTGGTTGAGGGTGAGGCTGAAGCTGGAGCGCGTGTCGTAGCGGATGTCGTTGGGGATGAGGCGCTTGAGCACCGGGTGCCGACCGCTGTCCTCGGCGTAGAGGTCCTGGAGGAAGGGCAGCTCCAGCGCGGCGCCCACCCGGGGATCGACCGCGAGGAAGACGAGGCCGCCGGCATCCTGCCTCAGCGCGCGGATCTGCGCGGGCGTCGCGGTCTCGGCGGCGAAGAAGAGGTCGCACTCCTCCTCGCGGCCGTCGGCGTCGTAGAGGAGCACGGGTCGGCCCGCGCGGAGGTTCGCGCAGGCCTGGTCGAGGGTGGACACAAGGGGTCCAACCCCCGTTGGAGTTTCAAGGTTGGGTAATTACCCAAAAAGACGTTAGACGACGTCCTGCTGGAGGCGGTAGCGCGTGACGTAGCCCGCGATGCGGTTGCGCATGGCCTTGCCCTGGATCTCGGCCAGTTCGTCCACGGCCTTCTTGTTGTGGTCGAAGTCGGCGGTGAAGCGGTCGGGGAAGCGCTCGACGAGCTCGATGGCGACGCGCTTGATGTAGGTCGGACGGATGTTGCCCATGGGGTTCACCTGCCCGGGGGGCCGAGGCCCTGGCCTTTCCGCGCAGAAGTCCGCGCGGACGCTCCCGGTGCGAGCCGCCGAAGCCGGCCCGCCCTCATAAGCCCTTCGGGCGCGGGCTCACGCCCGCTTCAGCACCGGCATGCCCGTGGTGGGCACGATCTTCACCGAGAAGCCGGGGGGCATGTCGGCGGGCGTGCCGCTCTTGGGCTCGCCGCGGCTGAAGAAGTAGATCGTCTGGTCGCGGCCGCCGTTGAGACGGACCTCGCGGCGGTAGAGCGTCCATTGCCCCTTGTCGGTCTGGTGATTGTAGACCATGACAGACCTCCTCAAGGGGGCAACGCCGCCGAGGGGTCCTAAGGATGCCGGAAAACGTCGGTCCGTCGGCGCCGGAACGAGGGGCCTATCCACCCAGCGCGGCCGCCACCATGAGGGGCAGGATCACCGTGGCGTCCCCCTCGACGTTGACCAGGCGCGCGTCCTCCTTGACCTTGCCCCACGAGATGGCCTCCTCCAGGCGCGCGCCGCTGAGGCTGCCGTCGTGCTCCACCGCGGTCGTGACGTAGACCGCGTAGTCGAGCCCGCCGCGGAACTGGCTCCACCAGATGACGTGGTGCTTGCTGATGCCGCCGCCCACCATGAGCGCGCCAAGCTCCTCCGCCTCGAACGCCAGGTCGCTCAAGGCCTGCTCGTCGGCCAGGAGGTCGAAGCCGATGGCGCGGTCGTGCTGATAGCGCGACCAGACCTGGCTCCCCACGCTGCCGTCGGTGGGCCCCGGCACGAAGACGGGGACGTCCCGCTCGGCGCACGCGCGCAGGATGGAGCCCTCGCTGTGCGGCTCGCGCGCGAGGCGCAGCCCCAGCTCGCGCGTGAAGTCCTTCGTGCTCCACCGCTTGCGATCGGAGAACATCTCCGCGAGCCACGGCTGCAGGCGCTCCTCCAGGATCTCGCCGTAGCTCTCGTTGGGCACCAGCACGTTGCCCAGCCGGTTGACCTCCTCGCGGTGCAGCATGCGGTCGTCCAGGTCGAAGCTGCCGTGGTAGTAGTCGCGCCACGTCCGCGCCAGGTCGTGGTCCAGCGTGCCGCACGTGGTCACGATGGCGTCCACCATGCCTTCGCGCACCATGCCGGCCAGCACGCCGCGGACCCCTGTTGCACACAGCGCCGCGGGGAAGGAGAGGATGCGCGTCACGTTCTCCGCGCGGTGCATGCGCCGGAGGATCTCCGCGCCCAGGGCCAGCTTCTTCGCGCTGAACGCGCTGGCCTCGCCCATCTGCGCGACGAGGTCCGCCGCGCCCATGCCCGGACGGATCGCCATGTCCTTGACCGGCGTGAGATGCGCGCGGACGCCCTTGGGGTCCCTGCTCATGGGCCGCCCACCGCCCGTCCCCCGAAAAGGATTATCGATGCCCCGGCCGGAAGAGGGAATGCGCCCAGGCCTCCAGCGCCCCCCATGGGAGCGACCCGATTGGCCCTCTACCTGCTGGGCCTGCTCATCGTCGTCGTCGCCGCGTGGGTGTTCCTCACCCAGACGCCCTTCGGGCGCACGATCCCCGCGAGCCTCGCGCTCGTGCTGATCCTGCTGCTCGTGGGCATCGGCGTCATGGCGGCGGCCAACGGCATCAACGACACCCGCGTCACGCGCCGCGTCATGCGCCAGGGCACGGCCCCGTACCCGCCGCCCCCGGCGACCTACGAGCGCCGCGTCTACGACACGCGCTACGAGCCCGAGCCCCCCGTCGAGGGGGAGACCGTCGTGGACGAGCGAAGGTTCGACTGATCAGAGGCGACGCTGCGCAGGCACGAAGGAAATCTGCCCGCCGCCCTCGGCGCGGGCGACCTTCGCCTGGAAGACGTAGTGGTGCGGCACGCGCATCTCGCGCCCCGTCCACCAGGGGCAGCGCGTGCAGCGGTAGCCCGTCTGCGCCGTGGCGCCCGTGAGCGTCCGGTTGGCGGTGCGCCGCAGCTTGGAATGGCACACGGGGCAGCGTTCCAGGTCGGGGGTGGGGCCGTCGCTGCGCGTGCGCACCGTGAGCCCCACGAGGCCGCTGCGCACTGCGAGCACGCGCACGCGCGCGGGCGTCACGGCCGCGCCGCGGCGCTTGAGCTGGCGGTTCACCAATTCGGCGAGGCGCGTCTGCGACGCCACGGTGCCCTCCTCCAGGATCACCTTCACGAGGATGGCGACGACCTCCTCGTCCTTGAGGCGCTTGCGGGGCGCGGGCTCGGCCACGAGGCCCCACGAGCCAGGCCGCTTATCGCCCTTGCGGACTACGCCTTGACGTAGGGCAGCAGGTCGCCCCGCGTCACGATGCCGGCCACGCGCTCGCCGCGGAGCACCGGGAGGCACCCCACGTCCTCGCGCTTCATGGTGCGCGCGGCCTCGGTCACCGTCGTCTCCGGGGCGCCCGTGGTGACGGCGCGCGTCATGATGTCCTCCACGAGGAAGCGCTGGAGAGCGGCGGGCTGGTGCTTGTCGGCGACGCTGTCCTTGAAGCGCGCGAGCCCCGTGGCGACGTCCATCTCGCCCACGACGCCCACGAGGCGCCCGCCCTCCAGCACCGGGAGGCGCTCGACGTGGTGATCCACCATCATGCGACGCGCGTGGATGACGCGGTCGCTGGGCGCCACGACGTGGAGCGTCTTCGTCATGACCTCCTCCAGCGTCCTCGTCGACTCGACGTGGGGGAGCAGGTCGCTGCACGTGACGACGCCCACGCACGTCGAGTCGTGGAGCACGGGGAGGAGGCCCGCGTCGTCCTCGGAGAGGAGCTGGCGCACCTGGACGATCTCGGTCTCGGGCCCCACGGTGGCGAAGCGCTTGCGCATGGCGGAAGAGACGTGGAGGTGGCTCGCGGGCACGCCGCGGTTCTTGATGGCGCCAAGCTCGTCGGCGACGTCGCCGTCCACCAGGAGGCCGATGACCGCGCCGCGCTCCAGGACGACGAGCTTGCTCACGCGGTGCTTCCGCATGGTCTCCAGCACCCAGTCGAGGCGCTCGTCCTTGTCCGTGGTGATGGGCGATCGCGTCATGACGTCCTTGGCTCGCATCGGGCTCCCACGCCCATGCCCCGCGAGCGTGCAAATAGGCTTGCGCCCGATCCCCACTTTCGTTCCACTCTCCCCAAAAGCCAAGCTGCGCGCCCCCGCTGCCCGCTCGGGAAGCACCTTGAGCAGCGTCTACGAGCGCGAACTGAAAGGCATCCTCAGCGGCGACGAGGACGCCATCCGCCGCTCCACGAAGACCTGCTCCCCCGAGGAGGCCGCCTCCTACCTCAAGGCGCGCCACCGCCCCTTCCTCGTCGTGCGCGGCGCGGGCTCGCTGGGCGTCGACCTCGTCGCCCTGCGCGGCGACGTCAGCTTCCCCATCGAGGTGAAGAGCGCCAGCGCCGACGTCATCCACTTCGCGGACGGCAGCAAGCGCAACCAGGACCAGGCGGACGCCATGCAGAAGGAGTGCAGCCGCGCCTCGGTCATCCCCCTCTACGCCTTCCGCAGGAAAGGCGTGCGCGGCGACTCGTGGCGCGTCCACACGCTCCCCACCGATAACCTCCCCCCGCGCATCGCGGTCCTCTACGACCGCATCCCCAAGGTGGAACGGACCGAGAAGGGCAACTACGTCCTGCGCTGGCAGAACGGACTGCCCCTCTCGAAGTTCGTCGAGTACCTCTGTGGATAGGGGGGTTTCAGGGGGCGCAGCCCCCTGACGTTTCGGTCGTCTGCTGGAACGGATATCACGTCAGGGGGCTGCGCCCCCCGAACCCCCCGCGTTTGGCCGCGCTGCGGCGCGGCCGGACGCTTCACTGGCGCAGAAAGGCCGAGGACACGACGCTGCGGGGGCCGCCCTCCGACAACGAAAGCCCGGGTCTCGCTCCAGGACGACGCATCGTCCGGGGCCGGTCCCTGGTGGATCGGCTTGGCCTTCGCGGCACTTCGGCGAAGGTGCGATTTGGGGCTCGCTCAGATGAGGGGGGCTCGGAGCCTCGTGGCCCGCGTTTCTTGGGCGACGAGGGGCTCGCGCGTGTCCTCGCCCCTCTCTTGGCGCCTCCCAAGCAAATGCCTGTCGGCGCGCCGGTTCTGGGCCCGCCCGCCACGGCACGGGCCCGTCACGGCGACGGGCGCCGCCGAACGTGTTGAGTAGGACCTGCGAGAGAGACCTTCCGGGCGCCTATCCTCCCCCGGGCGCCCGGCGGTTGGGAGGCGGGCGACCGCACGCCCGGCCCTCCGCCTTCCGCTCCTACGCGCCCTTCTGCTTCTTGACCGCGTTGTTCAGCGCGGGCAGCACCTTGTAGAGGTCCCCCACGATGCCGTAGTCGGCCATCTTGAAGATGGGCGCGTCCTTGTTGGTGTTGACGGCCACGATGAGCTTCGAGTTGCGGATGCCCGTCGTGTGCTGGATCTGGCCGCTGATGCCCGCGGCGATGTAGACCTTGGGCTTGACCTCCTTGCCGGAGAGGCCGATCCAGTACTCGTCGGTGAGCCAGCCCAGGTCGGTGGCCAGGGGGCGGCTGCACCCGACCTGCCCGCCCAGGGTGGCGGCGAGGTCGAAGGCGAGCTTGAGGTCGTCCTTGGACTTGAAGCCGCGACCGGCGCCCACGACGATGGGTGCGGCCTCCAGGTTGACGCCGCTCTCCTTGCGCGGCTTCTTGGCGACGACCTTGACCTTGCTCTCGCGCACGTCGCCCGCGAGCTTGGCGACCTCGCCCTTGACGCTGGGGTTCGCCGGAAGCGGCTCGAAGAGGCGCGCGGGGAAGGTGGCGATGGCGATGTCGGTCTGCGGGACCTCGGTGGCCAGCGTCTTGCCGCCCAGGAACATGCGCTCGAAGACGAGCTTGCCGTTCTCGCTGCGCGCCTTCTGCGCGAGGGTCACGACGCCCGCGCGGAGCTTGACGCCCAGGCGCGGCGCGATCTCCTTGCCGCGGCGGCCGCCGCTGAGGAAGACCGCCTTGGCGTCCACCTGCTTGACCGCGTCCGCCAGCGCGTCGGTCATGGGGCCCGCCTGTATGTCCTTGAGGTTGGGCTGCTCCGCGACGAGCACCTTCGCGGCGCCGTGCTGGATGTAGGCCTGGGCGTCGCCCGCGCCGACGTGCAGCACGACGGGCGTCAAGCCAAGCTCCTTCGTCTTGGCGATGATCTCGAAGGCCTGGCGCGGCTCGGGGGCCCAGACGATGGCGTTGGCCATTCAGATCACCCCTTCCTTCGCGAGGGCCTTGGCAAGCTCCTCGGCCGCCGCCTCCAGGTTGTCGTTGGGCAGCATGATGCCCTTGCGGTCGCTCTTGGGCGCCTCGCTCTTGGGGCGCGCGAGGGTGGGCTTGATCTCGCCCGCGCCCAGGTCCGCCGCGCTGAACGTCCGCTTGGGCTTGTTCTTCGCCTGGAGGATCTGCATGAGGGCCGGCAGGCGCGGCGTGTTGAGGCTCTCCAGCACGGTGATCACGGCGGGGAGCGCCACCTCGACCTCCTCGATGCCCTCGTCCACCTCGCGCTCGGCCTTGAGCGTCTTGCCCTCCAGGCGCAGGTTGTCGGTGACGTAGGCGACGAGGGGCCAGCCCAGCTCCTCCGCGACGCGGGGGCCCGTCTGCCCCGAGTGCGAGTCGAGGGACTCCTCGGCCGCGATGACGAGGTCCACGTTGCCCATCTTCTTGACCGCCAGGGCCAGCAGGCGCGCCTTCTCGGCGGTGTCGGTGTGGGCGAAGGCCGCGTCGGTGAGCATGACGGCCTCGTCGCACCCCATGGCCAGGACCTCCTTCACGGACTCTTCCAGCTTCGCGCCGCCCAGGGAGAGGGCGAAGACCTTGGTCCCCGCGTTCTTCTCCTTGAGCTGCACGGCCGCCTCCACGGCGTTCTTGTCGTAGTCCGACACCTTGAGGCCCGCGGCGCTGAGATCCGGCGCTCCGTTGGGACCGATGCGCACCGCCTCGACGTCGGGCGACTGCTTGACGAGCGTCACGATGTTGACCATGAGGTGGCCTCAGGCCGCGCGAACCCTCGCCGGGGTAAAAAGGGTTCGGCCAAGAAGGGGGCCCGGGGGGCTCGACCCCCTCGCGCGTTTTCTCGGGGGAAACCGGCCCCCGCCAGGTCCGCGCCTGGCGGCCGCCGCGCGGGCTCGGGCGCCGGGCGGCCATTGATATCAAACCAAAAGAGGACGGGGCCAAATCCTTGAAACGCTCCTGCGCGCCGCGCGTGCTCGTCGGCTCCCGAGAGGGCGCCGAGGAGTGACCCAAGATGCCAGAGGACACCAGCAACCGGGGCCTTGCCAACGCGGACGAGAAAACGCGAGAGCGCGTCGCCAAGGCCGGCGGCGAGGCCGTGAGCCAAGACCGCGAGCACATGAGCGAGATCGGCCAGAAGGGCGGCGAGGCGGTCAGCCAGGACCGCGAGCACATGGCCGAGATCGGCAAGAAGGGCGGAGAGGCCCGGGGCGGCAACCCGCAGCAGGAAGAGGAGTGAACGGACTGCCCCGGCGGGGCCGGGCCTCAGCGCCCGGCCACGCGCGCGGGCAGCGCTTCGGCGTCCGACGCTGCGAGGAGGAAGATCGGGGCAAGGCTCTCTCCACGCTGCCTTGGGCCGCGAGGGTGAAGCCGCCCGCGCGCCGCACCCTTGGCGACGCCCGAGTCCGAGGAGCCTACTAACGCCCGGCCTGCGTCGTCGCGGCGCCCTGCGAGGAGACGATCTCGCCGAAGGCCAAGGTGCCGGTGACCTTGTCGATGCGCACGTTGTAGACGTTGCCCTTCTGGGCGCCCTTCACGAAGATGGTGAAGCGGTCGCGCCGCGCGATGCCGTCGCCGCGCTTGCCGTTGTCCTCGATCATGACCTCGTAGGTCTTGCCCTCGACGACGGCCTCCTCGGGCTTGACCGCCGCCTTCTTGGCGGCGCCCTTGATGGGCCGGTGCGCGCCGCACGCGTCGCACTTCAGGATGGTGGTGCGCTCCTCCTTCATGAGGTGCGTGTCGGGGCGGCCGCACTCGCCGCAGATGACGTACGTCTCGACGTACTTCTCCAGGCGGCCCTGCAGGTTGTCGGGGCTGACCTTGGCCTGGAGCACGAGGCGGCCGTCCTCGTAGCTGCCCGCCGTGCCGACCTCGCGCAGGAGGATGGGCACCAGGTGGTCGCTGGGGCGGTTGAGCCGGTCGAGGACCTCGCTCATGTTGCGCACGATGGTCATCTTGCCTTCCTGCAGGACGTCCATCTGGGGCATCACGAAGCGCTCGCCGGTCCCCACCTTCTCGGGCACCTTCGCGCGGGCGCGCTTGAGGAACGCGGCGTAGTCGTCGGGCATGAGGCGCCCACGGAGGGTCCGCGGGATAAAGCTTCGCTGTCGGTCCCGCTCTCTCGTCACATCTCGAGCCCTGGTCCGGGGGCTCCGCCCCGTTTGATCTCCGAATCTCAGAATCCCCGCCGGAGATTCGGCGATTCGGAGATTCGGGGACCCTGGGGCGGAGCCCCCACGAGACACCCGGGAAAAAGAGAAGGAAAGGGCTCACGCCAGCGTCGGGTCGCACGCCAGGACGACGACGCGCCCGTCGCGGGTCACCTGGGCGCACGCCGCGCCGGTGGAGTCGTGCGTCGTGCACGCCTGGACCTCGGTCAGGGGGATGCCCCAGGTGGGCGTGCAGACGTCGCCCGCGGAGAGGGAGGCGGCCGGCGGGCAGAGGATGGTCACGGGCTTGCCGGGGCCCACCCAGGCGTAGAGGCACTTCGTGGCGGGGTCCTGGCAGACGCCGAACGACTCGATGAGCGCGGCCGTGCACACGGGGGGCGCGCAGGTGGTCCGCGCCGAGGGGCCCAGGAAGAGCGTGACGCACTCGCCGGGCCCGATGCAGAGCGACACCGACTCGATGACGTTCGTGGTGCAGATCGGCAGGAGGGAGCCGCTGGCCTGCGCGGGCGCGGCGGGGAGAAGGACCAGGAGCAGGGGGACGACGAGGAGCGCGGGGGCACGCATGCGGCCCTGCCACCGCGCGGGGGCCTCTTGACGCCTCCCGCGGCGCAGCCGAAGCGCGGCAGCGGCTGCGCTGGAGGAGAAAGAGAATAAGAAAGGGCGCGAGGCGCGCCCCAAGGGACTACAGCGAGATCTTGCCGCCAGCGAGGAGGGCCTTCATGGCGTCGTCGGCCTTGTCCTCGAGCTTGGCCTCGTCGAAGAGGTTCTCGCGGGCCTCCTTGTTGGCGCCCTGGATCTCGGCGCGGCGCTCGCCGTAGGCCTTGGCGCGCGCCTCGCGGAGCTTCTCGACCTCGCCGCGCAGGGACATGGCCTTCGTGTGGAACTCGTCGGCCTCCTTGCGCAGCGCGATGTAGCCCTGGTGCTTCTCGTCGCTCTTGGCGTCGAGGAACTTCAGCTGGTCGAGCACGGGCCCGATCTGGTCGTGGAGGGCCTGCCCCTCGTTGGAGAGCTCGACGACGCGCTTGTGGGCCTCGTCCGCCATGCGGAAGAGCTCGTCGATCTTCGCGTCGATGTCCTTGACGTCCGCGAGCAGCTTGGCCTCCTCGGCGTAGACGAGCTTGGCGGCCTCCATCTCCTTGCGCTTGGCCTTGATCTTGTCCAGGAGCTCGTTCTCCTTGGCCACCGTCATGACGGTGGTCTCCTGGGTGCGCTCCATGGCCTTGATCTCGTTCTCCAGCGAGCGGATGAGCCCCGCGTTGCCGCCCGAGCCGTCCTTGCGCATCTTGCGCTTGTTCTCGATGAGGGCCTTCGCCTGGCGCTGGAACTCGTTGCGCTTCTCCTTCTCCTCGCGCGCCGCCGCGTTGCGGGCGTCGCGCTCGGTCTGGAGCCGGCGCATCTCGGAGACGAGCGTCTTCTTCTGCTCGTTGAGGGCGTCGCGCTCGTCGCGGGCCTCGCGGGCCTGGTCGTTGAGCTCGTTCCGGCGCTCGATGAGCCTCCGGAAGTCCTTCTCCGCGTTGCGGAGGTCGCCCTGGGGCTGGTTGTTCGCGCCGTCTTCCATCTGGGTGTTCGTCTGCTCGGTCATGTCACGCCCTCCGTGCCTCGCTTGGGGCTTGGCCCTGAAGCATGGATTCGCCGGGGCTTTCGCGCGCCCTGGCCACGCGGTTCGCGATCTGTGCGGCGCACAGGCCCGCCACGGTGCCCGCGTCGACGTTGACGCAGAGCAGCGGGCTGCACGCCTGGAGCATGGTGAGGAGAGCGGCCTCGCCGCGGCCCCCCATGCCGTACCCGGTGGACACCGGGAGCCCGATGACCGGCCGATCGACGAGGCCGGCCACCACGGGACCCAGAGCGCCTTCGCGCCCCGCGGCCACGATGACGACGTCCGCCCATTCGTTGGCGGCGTCCAATTCCGGAAAGAGCCTGTGGAGGCCCGCGACCCCCACGTCCGCGACGACGCGCGCCTCGCAGCCGAGCTCCTCGGCCACGATGCGCGCCTCCTGCGCGACGGGGACGTCCGCGGTGCCGGCGGCCAGGACGAGGACCCTGCCGCCCGTCCTGGGCGGCGACGATCCCTTCCGGGCCACGACGAGGAAGCGCGCTGCGTCCGAGTAGACGAGGTCCACGCCCTCCAGGCCGTCGAAGAGGGCCAGGCGCTCCGGGGCGAGGCGCGACACGAGGACGCGCTCCTTCTGCTCCGCGAACGCCCGCACGATGGCCACCAGGTGGTCGTCGCGCTTCCCCTCCGCGAGGACGACCTCGGGCATGCCCGTGCGGGCCTCCCGTGCCAGGTCGAGCTTCGCGAAGTCGGACACCCTCAAGAAAAGCCTCTCCGGGGGTAGCCGGGCTATCCCCCCCTCAGTTATAAGCATTTGGGCGGCCCCGAGTCTGCGGCAAGGCCGCAAAAGGTATTTGTCCGCCTCGGGGCTCGCGCGGCCATGACGGAGCGGAAGATCCGGGTCCTGGTCGCCAAGCCGGGATTGGATGGTCACGACCGCGGCGCGAAGGTCATCGCCCGCGCGCTGCGCGACGCCGGCATGGAGGTCATCTACACGGGGCTCCGCCAGACGCCCGAGCAGGTGGCCGAGGCCGCGGTGCAGGAGGACGTGGACGTGGTCGCGCTCTCGCTTCTCTCGGGCGCCCACATGACGCTCATGCCCAGGGTGGTGGAGCTTCTCCGCCAGAAGGACGCCTCGGACATCGTGGTCCTGGGCGGCGGCGTGATCCCGCCCGACGACGCGGCGGAGCTGAAGAAGCGCGGCGTGCGCGAGATCTTCGGCCCCGGCACGCCCACCGACGTCATCGTGGACTACGTGCGGAAGGCCGCCGCCGCGCGCGCGGCGTGATGGCGATGCTCCCCCGCGAGGGCGCCGCGCTGGCCGAGAGGGTCCTCCAGGGGGACCGCCGCGCCGTGGCGCGCGCCATCACCCTCGTGGAATCGCGGGACCCTGAGGGGCGCGCGCTCATGGCGGCGCTCTACCCGCGCACGGGGCGCGCCGCGGTCGTGGGCGTGACGGGGCCTCCCGGCTCGGGGAAGAGCACGCTGGTGGATCGCCTCATCGAGCACCACCGCAAGGCGGGGCGCACCGTGGGCGTCATCGCGGTGGACCCCAGCAGCCCCTTCACGGGGGGCGCGCTCCTGGGCGATCGCGTGCGCATGGAGAAGCGCGCGACGGACCCCGACGTCTTCATCCGCAGCATGGCCACCCGCGGGCACCTGGGCGGGCTCTCCCGCGCGGCGGCGGACGCGGCGCGCATCCTCGACGCGTCGGGCAAGGACGTCGTCCTCGTGGAGACGGTGGGCGTCGGCCAGGCCGAGGTCGACGTCGTGCGTCTCGCGGAGACGGTGCTCGTCGTCGCCGTGCCCGGCATGGGCGACGAGATCCAGAACATCAAGGCGGGCCTCATGGAGATCGGCGACGTGTTCGTCGTCAACAAGGCCGACCGCGAAGGCGCGGACCGCACCGTCGCGGAGCTTCAGGCGTGGCTGGAGCACTCGGCCGCGGGGTGGTCGCCCCCGGTCGTGCGCACCGTGGCCGCCACGGGGCAGGGCGTCGAGGAGCTGGCGGGCGAGATCGGGAAGCACCGCGAGTGGCTCCTCGCGCACGGGGGCATGGAGGCCAAGCGCCGCCAGCAGGCCGAGGCGGAGCTGCTGGACGCCGCGGGCGAGGCCGCCGTGCGCGCCGCGCGGGCGAGCCCGCGATATCAAAAGGCCGTGGAGGCCGTGGCGCGCCGCGAGGCGGACCCCTACACGGCGCTGGGCGAGCTGTAGGTCCAGCGCTCGGCGCCGGTCCAGTTGAGGGCGAGCCCCACGAGGACGCCCGCCGCCGCGGCGGCCAGGGCGGACGCGCCCAGGGCGAGGAGGCCCGCGTCGCAGGCGAGGTACGCGGCGGTGGAGGCCAGCGTCACGACGTGCCAGCGGGCGAGGCGCGAGAGGAAGGGGCGCGACGCGCGGCGGTCGCGGAAGGTGAGCGCGTCGTTCCACGCGAAGTTCCACAGCACGGCGATCTCCCGCGCCGCGAGGCTCGCCGCCAGGGCGAGAAGCGCGCCCGCGCCGGCGAGCCAGCGCTGCGCCAGCGCGAGGGGCGCGAGGTTGACGAGGACGCCCGAGAGGCCCACGAGGGCGAAGCGCGCGAAGCGGCGGTTGCGCGGCTCGCGGCGCGCCAGCGAGGCGAGGTGCGCGAGGTAGGCGCCCACCACGCGGCCGCCCAGCTTGGAGGCGCCCGAGGCGCGCGGCGCGAAGCGGAAGGGGACCTCGACGACGCGGCGCGGCTGCGCGGCCACGAGCAGCTCCAGGAGGATCTTGTAGCCGCGCGGGCTCATGCGCTCCAGCGGAGGCAGCGACGAGGCGCGCGCGAGGAAGAAGCCCGACATGGGGTCGCGCAGGCGCGCGCGGCGCACGGTGGGCAGCGCGAGGCGCGCGAGAAGCGTCGCGCCCCCGGAGGCGACGAGGCGCGCGCGGGAGAGCCCATCGTCCTCGCCGCCCGCGACGCGGCGGGACGCGATGGCGACGTCCGCCTCGGTGGAGGCCGCGGCGTCCAGGAGCAGCGGCAGCGCCTCGGGCGGGTGCTGGCCGTCGGCGTCCATGACGGCGACGAACTCGCCCCGCGCGGCGCGCAGGCCCGCCATGACGGCGGTGGCGAGGCCCCGCTCGCCCACGCGGCGCAGGACGCGGACGCAGGGGTCGCGCGCGGCGCGGCGCTCCGCCACACGCCAGGTGCCGTCGGGCGAATCGTCGTCCACCACGACGACCTCGTGCGGGACGTCCGCCAGCGCGACGCCGATGCGGTCGAGCACGTCGCCCAGCCCTTCGGCCTCGTTGTAGGTGGGCAGGATGACGGAGAGGCGCGGCGGAGCCTGCCGGGTAGATGGATGTCCCAACAGCGCCCCCGAAGCCTCGCCCATGCGCGGGCGAAGGGATGGGCCTCACATGAAGAGCGCGCTGGCGCTCGCTCCAGGCTGCATCGGAGCAATTCTCTCATAGGCCTCGCGCGCATGCGCGCGCGTGCGAGCCCTGCTGCTCTCGGACGCCGGCGGCGCATCCCTGGTGAGCGCCGCCGTCGCCGCGCTGGTGGTGATCTTCCTCACGCTCCCTATGGTCTTCCTCCTGGCGGAGCACGCCCAGCGCCGGCGCCAGCGGAGCCCGAGCGCCGAGGCGATCCTCGTGGCGAAGCCCAAGCCCGCGCGTGGCCCCAAGGGGATCGAGATCGTCTCCTCGGCGACGCTCCCCCACGACTTCGAGGACGAGCCGCTGCCCCGCACCCTGGGCCACGTGCCGCCCGACGCCGTGGTGCAAGGCCCCCTGGAGTTCGGCGGCCACCTCCAGGTGGGCGAGCGCGCCGTCGTGCGCGGCGGCATCGTGGCGCGCGGCAGCGTGGCCCTGGCGCCGGACGCGGTGGTGGAGGGCCCCGTGGAGACGGGCGGCCACCTGCACGTCGGGCGCTCGGCGCGCATCGTCGGCGCGGCCCGCGCCGCGGGGGACGTCCGGTGCCGCGCGTTCGCGCGCGTGGGCGGCGTCGCGGCGGGGGGCCGCCTCGTCCTCATGGAGGGCGCGGCAGTGGAAGGGGGGCTGGAGGCCTCAGAGGTCGAGCGCCCGCTCCAGCCCGATCGCGATCTTGCGGGCCTGCCCCTCGCCTGAGGGCGCGTCCCCGCGCGCGACGCGCAGCGAGCGCCCCGCGGCGGCGGGAGCCAGGAGGCGCGCGCCCTGCATGACCTCGATGTCGCCCGTGGCCTCGATGCCGAAGGGCACTCGCGCGCCGGCCTCGACGCGCACGTCGCCCGTCACGCGCAGCACGGCCTCGCGCCGCAGCAGGGGGGCCGTTCCGCTGGCGCGGACGACGATGGGCCCCGCGAGGCGAAGCTCCCCCTCGAAGGAGGCGTCGTCGGGGATGGCCAAGGGGCCGGCGGGCGCGCGCGCCGCGGGCGTCGCCACGGAGTCTCGCGCGCGGATGCGCCCCTGCACGAGGGCGCCGGGCTCCAGGCGCAGGGTGCGCGCCTCGGCGCCGCGCTCGACGCGCGCGCGGGCCTGCACGTGGAGCGCGCGCCCGCAGGCGACGCGGCCGCGAACGCGCGCGCCCTCGCCCACCTCCACGTCGTGGAGCGCCTGCACGTCCCCCTCCAGCGCGCAGCCCGCGTGGAGGCGCGCGGAGGCGCACGTCACGTCGGCGCGCAGCGAGGCGCCAGGAGCCATCTCGAAATCGCCCGCGACCTCCAGGCGCGCGGGGTCCACCGGGACGGCGAGGCGCTCGGAGAGGCGCAGGATGGTGGCGCGCGCGGCGTCGCGGCGCGGGTGGAGGCGCGTCTCCAGCGAGACCTCGTAGCCGGCGTCCGCGAGCGCGCGGGCGAGGCGCTCCGCCTCCGCGGGCGGCAGCGTGGTCTCTGCCACGGGCTCCGTGCGCGCGAGCACGCGCACGCGGCCGGGAAGGGAGAGCGCGCCGTGGAGCACGATCCCCGAAGGAAGATCCGTCCACGCCTCGCTCCTGGCGTCTTCCGTGCCTGACACTCTGGCTTCCCCGACCGTGCTCGAGGGCGGGAACGATAAGGAGATCGTCCCCGCACCCTCTTGGGGCCACGGCGGGTTGGCGAAGAGGATTTGTCCTGGACGACGTTTCGGGGCCGGGGAAGCTCCATGCTCAAGGCGGTCGCGACGCTGGCCCTCCTCCTGGGGGCCTCCATCCTGGCCCCCGCGCCCGTCGCGCAGGCCGCGACGCTGGTGGTGGGCCCGTCCGGCTTCCCCGACCTGGCCTCCGCCCTGGCCGCCGCGAAGGCGGGGGACGAGATCGTGGTCTCGCCCGGCGCCTACGCCGGCGGCGAGAGCGTCGACCTGGCGGGGCTCACGGTGCGCGCCGCGCAGCCCTCCGCTCCGCCCGTGCTCGCCGCGCCCGCCGGGGGTTTCGCGCTGCGCGTCGCGGCGCCTGGCGTCACGCTCCAGGGGCTTCGCCTGGCGGGCGGCTCCCCCGGCCTCCTGGCGGACCACGCCGACGGGCTCCGCATTCTTGACGTCACGAGCGAGGGCGCCGCCACCAACGGCGTCGAGGCGCGCTTCAGCGCGAACCTCACCGTGGAGAACCTCGTCGCCACGGGCGCGGGCGTCAACGGTCTGCGCCTCGCGTCGAGCCCCCACGCCGCGATATCGTCGTCCCGCTTCGCGGGGGACCGCCGCGGCGTCCACGTCTACGCCTCGCCCGACCTCGCGGCCACGGGCCTCAACGCGTCGGGCAACGCGGAGGACGGCATCGTCGTTGAGTCCTCCCCGGGCGCGCGCCTCTCCGGGATCGACGCCACGGGCGGCGTCGTGGGCGTGTGGGCCTTCGCCTCGCCCGGCGCCCTGCTGGACCGCATCCACGTCTGGAACGTCTCGGGGGACGCGCTCGTTCTCGAAGGCGCCTCGGGCGACGTCGCCTCCAACCTCACCCTCACCGGCGCGGGCGTCAACGCGCTGCGCGTCCGCAACGCCACGGGCCCCAGCGTCTCGGACGCCACGCTGGCGGGCTCGTTGCGTGGCCTCCACGTGGAGACCTCGTCCTCGGTCGCCGTGGCCCGCGCGCGCGTCTCGTCCTCCTCGGAGCACGGCGCGGTGCTGGAGGGCGTGGACGGCGCGACCCTCCAGAACGTCACCGTCGAGGGCGCGCGCCGCGCCTTCTGGGTCATCGGCTCCTCGGGCGTGCGCCTCGTCGACGTGGCCGCGCGCAACGCCACCGAGGACCTGCTCAACGCCACGGGCTCGCCGGGCATCGTCGCGCAGCGCAGCGCGTTCGTCACGTCGGCCGGCAACGGCGTGCGCCTCCTGGACAGCCCCGGCTTCACGCTCAGCGACGGCGCCATCCTGGACACGCGCTGCGACGTCTTCTTCGAGGGCTCCTCCGCGGGCGCCAGCGCCGCGCGCAGCACGCTCATGAGCACGAACCGCCCCGCTGCGCTCTCCACGGACCTCCCCGCGGGCTCCCTCGTCGCGTGCGACAAGGCTGCCCAGCAGCTCGCACGGGCCCAGTCGCTCTCCGGCGCCTCGTGCGACGCCACGCGCTGGCACTTCGTCGTCACCGGCATCGCCGACGGCTCCGCGCCCGGCTCCGTGGAGGTGGTCTGGAACGACGGCTCCTCTGCCCTCGCGACGCTCGCGGGCACGCCCGGCTCCACGGCGCACTACGAGACGACGCAGCACCTCTTCGGCGCCGTGGACCGCGCCAGCGCGCTGCTTCCCGCCTCGTGGAGCGGCAACTTCAACCTCAGCTCCGCGCCCAGCGGATGCGGCGGAGCGCGGGCATGAGGGCCCAGGCCCTCGCCGTCCTGGCCCTGCTGCTCGCGCCGGGCGTCGCGCAGGCCGCGCCCGCGTGGTACGAGCGCGGCCTCGACACGCTCTTCGCGCAGCTTGGCGACGCGAGCGCGGACGCCATCGACGAGACGCCCGCGCCCATCGACCACGGCGACGTGTGGGCCTGGACCGGCGACAACGGCAAGGCGCTGGACGCCCTCGCGCTCTCCGACGCCAAGGGCTCGCCCCGCGCCGAGGCGCTGGCCTCCTTCCTGGCCGCCGCGTCCGAGGGGCCCATCCTCTTCAAGCGCCGCTTCCAGCCCGCGCCCCTGGCCCTCGTCCAGAACGACAGCGCGGGCTTCGAGCTTTCCAACCACCTGATCACGCTGCGCGGCGCGTGGGCCGACGCCCGCGTCGCCGCGGTGGTGGAGTACCACGACGGCCGCGACAAGACCATGGCCGCCTTCGGCCCCGGCGCGCTGCGCGTCGGCGGCTCGTGGATCGACCTCGCGCCGTTGCTCGCGGGGGGCGAGGCGCGCCTGGCGCCCGACGCCTCGTGGGGCGAGATAGCATTCCGCTACGAAGGGCAGGGCCTCCTGGCGGAGGAGACGTGGCGCCTGGACGGCCAGCCCCGCGTCCTCCACGGGCTGCGCGTCCTCCAGGCGCCTCCGGGGCTCGACGCGGCGCGCCTCGTCGTCGCCTCGCTGGACGTCCATGCGGGAGAGTCCTCCGCCTCGTATGGGCAGGTGGCGCTGGCGGGCGCGCCCCTCGCGCCGCTGGACGGCGTGGAGGTGGCTCCCGCGGGCTCGCCGTGGGCGCTGCTGGCAGACCCGGGCCGCACCGACGAGTTCGCCTCGGGGCTCCTGCTGCGCTTCGGCCCTTCGCTCCTGGGCTCCAACGCCACCGCGCTGCGGCCCGACGGGCGCGCGCGGGGGCTCGCCGACGAGTACCCGCTTGCGGCGCCGGGCGCGGTCTCCGAGGGCGCGGCGCTCCTGGACGGCGTGCTCACCGAGCGGCCGGAGGCCTACTCCGCCATTGCTCGGGACCTGGAGTCGCCGCGCCTCGCGGGCGTGGACCCCGCCTTGACCTACGAGATCGGCGAGACGGCGCTGGGCGCCGCGGACTACGCGCGCGCGACGGGCAACGCGACGCTCCTTGCGCGCGCCGCCGAGTGGCTGCGCGGGTACGCCGAGCGCGACGAGCGCGGCACGCAGGCGCGCAGCCTCGCCGCGGCCGCCCTCGCCTCGCTGCGCCTCGCGGACGCCACCGGGGACACGTCCTGGCTCGCGCAGGCCGAGGGCATGGGCCGCCTGCTGGAACGATATCAGGAGCGCGCGGGCGGCGTGCGCAGCGACCCCGAGGGGCGCGCGTTCGTGGACTCCACCGCCATGGCCATCCGCGCGTGGGGCGAGCTGGCGGCGCGCGATCCCTCCTTCGCCGCGCCCCTGGCCCGCGCCGTGGCCTCCCTCCACGCGGGCCCCCAGGGGGTCTCGATCCCGCAGGACGACGGGGGCCCCGACGAGACGGACCAGTGGACGTTCAAGAGCGGCCTCCTCCTCCAGGCGGCCCCGTTCCTTCCGGACGACGTCAGGTGGGCCGCGCGGGAGCGGGCGTGGGCCTCGACGCGCGACTTCGCGTCCGCCGAGGTGCGCACCAGCGTCTTCAGCGCGGAGACCAACAGCGAGACGCAGGCGTGGGCCCTGCTCGGCCTCCTCGTGGACGAGCAGCGCGGCGATCTCCCTGGCGTCCCCGACGCCGAAGGCTCGTGGGGGCTTGCGCGCCCCGGCGACGGCAGCCTCCTCCTCTCGCCCCCCTGGCCCGACGCGCGCCTGTGGGTCGACCCTGGCTGGGCCTCGTGGGCGCCGCGCGAGGCGGGCCCCCTGGGCACCACGAGCTATCGATCCGACGGCGGCGCCATCGCGCTCTGGCCCGCGCGCCACGAGGACCTCCCCGCCGGCCTCGCTGCGCTGGCGTTCCCCGGCCTCGACGCGCCGCGCCCGCCGGCCGCGCTCCTGGCGGGCCTGCCCGTGGGCGTCGCGTGGGCGTGGCAGGACGGCGCCTGGCGCGCGTGGGTCCCCGGAGGCCCCTCGGAGCTTGCCCTGGTGCGGCCCGGCGACGTGGTGCTCGCGTGGCTCGACGCGCCCGCCGCCCGCGAGGTCCCCGATCTTCCGGCTCCGGCGGCGGCCCCGGGCGTCACGCCCCCCTTCCTCGTGTGGGGTGCCCTTCCGCAGCGCGCGGGCGCCGTGGAGGCCTTCGTCGCGGGCCAGGTTGTCGCGCGCACGGAGGCGGACGCCCAGGGCGCCTACTCCCTGAAGCTGGACGTGCCCGCGGGCGCGCTCGTGGAGGTGCGCAGCGCGGGGGCCGCGGGTGATGTCATTGCGCAGCCTGGCGGCGCGGCGCGGCTGGACCTCCAGGCCGTGGCGCCCGAGCCCGTCTTCCCGTGGCTGTGGGGCCTCGCCTTGGTGGTCGTGCTCGCGGCGGCGGGCCTGGTCCTCGTCTGGAGGGCGCGTCAGGAGGACGGCGACGGGTCCAACGCGGGGCCGCCCACGTAGGAGAACGTCGCCTCGACGCGCTCCCGCTCGTGGGGCGGGAAGCTCGCGACGAGGACGCGAAGCTCCAGGGGCCGCTGGAGCGAGAGCTGCTCGTAGGCTCCCGGCATGGCGCCCGCGCCCAGGCCCACGTCCTCGGGTCCCACCGTGGCCTCGCGCACCGCGTGCTGCCGGTCGGGGACCTTCCACCCCGCGTCCTCGTAGAGCTTCACCATGTCCACCTCGATGGTGCGGTTGGTCACGAGGACGCGCCGCGACGCGAAGTCGCCAAAGCGCAGCAGCGCCTCGGAGGGCTGGTCGGGCGCGGTGGGCCGCTCTGAGAAGAGGATGAGCACCTGCGTCTTGCCGTACACGTCCTCCAGGCTCACGCCCACGATGGTCCGCGGGCCCACGGCGTGGTCCGAGCGCGTGCCGTTTCCGAGCTCCACCCGGAACGTCCGGGGGAAGTCGATGCGCTGGCGCAGCGCGACCATGGACCAGTCCTCGGGGCCGCCCTCGGCCTTGGTCCGATTGATATCAAGGTCCAGCGAGAGATGCGCGGCGCCGTCGCGCCCGTCGATGGCGAAGCGGTCGCTGCCGTGCAGCACGATCTCGGGGACCCAGCCGTAGGGGAGGGAGTAGGGCGCGATCATGCTGGGGATCCACGAGGCGAAGCCGGGGTTGAGCGCGCTGGGGCGGTCGCCCGGGGGGTCGGCGCGGGCGAGGTCGCTCTCCCCGCGGACGGCGCGCCCGTGGGCGTCGGTCACGACGACGCGGAAGCCCACGCCCTCCGGGATGCCGGTCCATGGCGGGGTCGTCAGGTCGAACGTCGCGTTGCCGCCGGGGGGCACGGTGCCGGGGCCCGACGCGTTCCACGAGAAGGGGTTGAGGAGCGCGTTGGCGGGCGTCGTGAACACGGGCGAGACGGGCAAGGGGCCCGGGTTGTCCACGCGCACCTGGAGGCTTGTCACGCGCGCGCTCCACGAGGGATCGCCCACCGCGAGCACCGAGAGGCCGACCTCCTGCGCGCCCGCGCTCATGGCCAGCGCCGCGGCCAGGGCGCCCCCCGCCAGCGAAAGGAGCACCAGGAGCAGGGCGGGCCTCACGGGGGGTCCTCCGGCGCGTCGAGCCACTCGGGGGGCAGCGTCGCGAGGAGCGCCACCAAGGCGACGGGGTAGAACATCTCGTAGTAGTTCTGGAGCGCGCGGGGCGCGAAGGTGAGCACGGGGGCGGGCGCGATCCAGAGCGCTTCGCGCATGCGGCGGAAGAAGAGGGCGTAGAGCCCCACGAGGCACGCCAGCGCGGAGAGGGCAAGGCCCGCCAGCAGCAGGCGCGGGGCGTAGGCGGCTCCGGTGTAGAAGAAGACGGTGAGCCCCTGGGAGAGGGGCACCAGCGAGTCGCCTCCGAGCCCCAGGGGGGTGAGCACGCCGGAGAGCCACGCCTTGGGGTCCCAGAGGAGGTAGAGCGCGTTGGGGAGCGTGAAGGCGGCCGCCGCGTAGCTGGCGTGGCGCGCGACGTGGAGGAGGCGCTCGCGGCGCGGCAGATCCGGGGCCTCCATCCAGAGGCGCACGAGAAGGAAGGGCGCGATGAACCACACCGTCTGCTTCACGGCGCACGAGAGGCCGAACATCACCATGGCGAGGCCGGGCCGCTCGCGCCAGAGGATCATGGCCGCCACGAGGAAGAAGACGAACACGACGTCGAAGCCCGAGAGGCAGAAGGCCAGGAAGAAGGAGGAGAGGAAGAGCACGCCCAGGGCCAGGAGGCGCAGGGGGCGCGGAGTCCGCAGGAAGACGAGCCCCAGGAGCGCCAGGAGGACGCCCGCCGAGACGACGCGCATGTCGGGCAGCCCCAGCGCTACGAAGGGGAGGTAGAAGAGGAACGAGAGCGCGGGGTAGTTGAGCGACGTGACGAGGCCGCCGGAGGTCGTGGGCGTCTGGACGTAGTACGGGACGCTGAACGCCTCGTAGCCCCCCGCCAGCGTCGCCGAGTACGGGTCGCGCCCCTGGAGGGCGAGGCGCGCGGATTCGTGGACGAAGAGGAGCGCGTCGGAGGTGTATTTCTGGGTGACCACCGCGATCATGACGGCGGAGTAGAACGCCAACGCGCCGCAGAGGGCCAGGAAGCCCACGCGGTCCCAGCGCGCGTGGTCCACGTCCAGCGCGCTTAGCACCAGGAAGAGGAGCCCCCCGCCGTAGAGGAACGCGAGCCCCACCTGCACCCAGAGGTGCTCATGGATCCGGCCCACCCACCACACCTCGAACCCCAGGCGCAGCAGCACGATGCCCAGGACGAGGCACCCCGCGCGGGCGAGCCAGGCGCGCGCCGCCCGGCGCGGGGTGGAAGCCTCCTCCATGGCCGCCGGACCCCGTCTGTCCGGTCAAAGGCCTTGCGCCTACGGGCTCGTCGGGGACGTTAGCAGCAGACCGGCTGCGCGGGGCCAGGCCAAGGCGGGGGTTCAAGAGCCCCCGAGAGCGTAGGGGCCCCCATGCGCGCCCTCGTGGCCCTGCTCGTCCTGGCCCTCCTGCTCCCCCTGCCCGCGCGAGCGGGCAGCGCCGACGCTCCCCCCGGCTGGACGCCGGGCGACTTCGTGGTGCTCCACGGCACCACCACGCTCTCCAATGGGGCCACGACGGACATCGTCACCAACACCACCGTCGTGGGCGCGGACGCCATCGAGGTGGGGGGCGTCGTCTACGACGCCGTCAAGAGCGTGCAGCGCGCGCAGGTGTGGACCAACTCCTCCACGGGAACGTCCAGCAAGCACTCGTGGACGAACACCACGACGTGGGTCCGCGCCAGCGACCGCGCGCTGATCCGCACCGCGTCCCTCTCGGGCACGGGCTCGACCACCACCATCACCTACGATCCGCCCTGCCTCTCGCTGCGCTACCCCCTCGCGGTGGGCGACCAGTGGGCCGTGGACTGCGCGAAGACGACGGTGGGCCCCACGGGCCAGTCCACCTCCGGGACGGACCACTCCAACGCCACGGTCCTCCGCGAGGAGCAGGTCACCGTGGCCGCGGGCACGTTCGACGCATTCGTGGTGGAGAGCGTCACCCCGCAGGGCTCGAAGCTGGACACGTGGTTCGCCCCCTCCACGTGCGCCGCCGTGAAGATCGTCTCGACCTCGGGTGCGACCGTCTTCACCTACGAGATGACCGCCTACGCATGCGCGGACCCCACGCCCCCCGCCACGGGCGGGACCTCGGCGCCGCCCGTCAACGCGACGACCAACGCGACCAACGCGACTGCGCCGACGCCGCCCGCCAACGTCACGGAGAACGCCACCGCCGAGCCCAACGCCACGACACCCGCGCCGGACGTCAACGCCACCACCAACGGGACGACCGAGCCCCCGGCGGACACCACCCCCGAGGCGACGCCCACGCCGACGGAGCCCACGCCCGCGGAGACCACGCCCACGCCGGAGGTCACCCCCGTCGCGTCCCCGACGCCGGTCTCCTCCTCGCCCCTCCCCTCCACGGAGACCTCGTCGACGTCGGCCAGCCCGCCTCCGGCCTCCACGACGCCGGGGGCCGTGCAGGCCGCGGCGGTGTCCCCCAGCCCGGCGCCCTCGTCGAGCGGCGGCGACCAGATCCCGGCCCCGGGGGCCGCCCTCGCGCTGGCCGCCGTGGGTCTGCTCGCCCTCGCCCTGCGCCGCAGGTAGGGGGAGAGGCGGAAGCTTCCATGGAAAGCTAAACACCCTGGCCGCCCGATGGGGATCGAAGGCAAACCATGGCCCTCGGAACCATCGTCGCCATCGTGGTCCTCGCCGCGATCGCGCTCTTCGCGCTCTACGTGATCAGCGCGCGCAACCGGATCATCCGCTTCGACAACAGCATCGACAACGCGTGGGCGCAGATCGACGTGCAGCTGAAGCGCCGCGCGGACCTCATCCCCAACCTCGTCGAGACCGTGAAGGGGTACGCCGCCCACGAGAAGGGCGTGCTCGAAGGCGTCACCGCGGCCCGCGCGGGGCTCGTCAACGCCAAGAGCCCCGAGGAGGCCAACGCCGCCAACAACGTGCTCACCCAGGCGCTGGGCCGCCTCTTCGCCGTCGCCGAGGCGTACCCGCAGCTGAAGGCCAACGAGAACTTCCTCCAGCTCCAGGATGAGCTGACGCACACGGAGAACAAGGTCTCCTTCGCGCGCCAGTTCTACAACGACGAGGTGCTGCGCTACAACAACGCCGTCACCACGTTCCCCGGCACCCTCTTCGCGGGCAGCCTGGGCAAGACCAAGCGCGGCATGCTGGAGATCCCCGCCCCGGACCGCGAGGTCCCCAAGGTCAAGTTCTCGTGAGGCAGAATGCCCGACGCGCACGAGAAGGTCAGCTTCCCCGAGCAGATCGCCCGCAACAAGCGGCAGACCGTCGTCGTGGAGGGGATCATGCTCCTGATCCTCTTCGCCGTGGTCTACCTGGTGGGCGCGATCCTCGGCACGCCGCCCGTCGTCACCGGCGTCCTCGCCGCGCTGGTCTCGCTCCTCTACGTGGGGTTCACCTACGCCAACGCCACCAGCACCGTGCTCCTGGCCGCCGAGGCGCGCCCCGCCAACCCGGCCGTGCGCGAGGAGAAGCTGCTGCAATACAAGGTCGAGGAGATGGCGCTGGCCGCGGGCCTGCCCGTCCCCCAGGTCTACGTCCAGGACAGCCGCGACATCAACGCCTTCGCCACGGGCCTCGCGCCCGAGAAGTCGGTGATCTGCGTCACGCGGGGCGCCATCGAGCAGCTCTCGCAGGAGGAGCTTGAAGGCGTCATCGGCCACGAGATGAGCCACGTCGCCAACTACGACGTGCGCCTCGCCACGGTGACCATCGGCGTCGTGGGCGCCATCGCGATGCTCGCCGAGATCGGCCTGCGGATGCTCTGGTGGCGCGGCGGAGGGCGCGACCGCAAGGTCAACCCCGCGCTCCTCGTCGTGGCCCTCGCCGCGCTGATCCTCGCCCCGCTGGTGTCGCGCCTCGTGTACCTCATGCTCTCGCGCCGCCGCGAGTACCTCGCCGACGCGACGGGCGTCAAGCTCACGCGCAACCCGCAGGGGCTCGCCGACGCGCTGGAGAAGATCAAGGGCGACCTCCCCGACGACCCCAAGGGGAGCCGCACCGCGGCGGGCCTCTACATCGCCAACCCGTGGAACCACCTCTCCGTGAGCAGCGTGTGGTCCACCCACCCGCCCCTGGACGAGCGCATCCGCCGCCTCCGGGCGATGTAGCGCGGGCAGGAGGGCAGGCGCGGGCAGAAGAGGCCGGAGGCCCCAAGGGGGAGCCCATGAAAGCCATGAGCCCCCAGGAGACGACGGAGTTCGTGCGCCACAACCGCTTCGGCGTCCTCTCCCTCGCCCGCGACGGGCAGGCCTACGGCCTGCCGCTCTACTACGGCTTCGACGGGCGCGACCTCTACTTCCAGACGCGGGCCGGGCTCAAGGACCGGTACGCGACGGAGACGACGGAGGCGTGCTTCACCATCGTCCGCGTGGTCAACCTCGACGACTGGGCCAGCGTGCAGGTGTTCGGCCGCCTGGAGCGCCTCGGCGCCGACATCCCCTCCCACGCGCTCCTGAGCGTGCCCCTGCCCCCCGGCTGGGGCGAGTCCGCCGACGGCGAGCCCGCGCGCCCCGCCAGCGGCGTCGTCGTGCACCGCCTCGCGCCCCAGCGCGTCAGCGGACGCTACAGCGAGAACGCGCCCATGAGCGCCGAGGAGCGCGAGATCGCCTTCGGCGGCATGTAGGCCGACGCCAAAGGCTCATCAGGGGCCCCCCGCCTCCCGCCGCCGTGGCGAACCTCGTCACCCTCGCCGACGCCGTGCTCGCCGTCATCCCCGCCGCCGTCGTCTTCTTCGCGGCCTACGGGCGCTACGACGGCATGTTCCGCGACAACGTCGTGTTCCTCTACTTCATCGGCGGGCTCCTGGTGGGGGGCCTCCTGGGCATCGTGAGCCTCTTCGCGCTGGGCATCGCGGCGCCGGTGTTCACGGTGCTGATCATCGCCCTCTTCTTCCCCATCACCGTCGTCCTGGGCATCAACCGGCGCAAGTGGCAGGGGGAGCGGCACGCCGTGTTCAACGGGGGCGCCCTGGGCCTGGGCGCGGCGGTCATGGTCTCCCTCTCGCTCCTCTACCGCCTCTCGCTCAACCTGCGCGCGCAGGCCGTCGACGAGCTGCATCTCACGGCCGTGAACGGCACGTTCCTCCCCGAGGACGAGAGCGCCATCGGCTCCTTCGTCAACCAGCACTTCTGGACCGCGACGACGCTCTCGCAGGCGCTCCTCCTCGCGGCCTCGTTCGCGGGCCTCCTCTTCGGGCTGGGCCTCCTGGCGGGCGACGGCGTGCGCCGCCGCCGGGCCATCCCCACCGCGCTCGTGGGCACGGCGATCCTGCTGCCCGTCGCGGTCTTCCTGGAGGAGTTCGTCAACAGCCGCGCGTGGCTCTGGATCGCGCTCATGGTCGCCTACGGCGCCATCTTCGGCGCGCTGGCGGAGCGGCGCCTCTTCATCGAGGGCGTCAGCGAGGACGACCGCAAGGCGCTGCGCCGGCGCCGCCGCGCCGCGCAGGAATGACGCTCCGCTGGAGCAATCTTGTGAAATCCCTTGCGGCGGGCGACTCCTATATGTCTCCCGATGCCCTGCGCGCTCGCAGGTGTCCGGCTTGAGCAAGAAGACCCTTCTCGTGGCGTGCGCGGTCGCGGTGGCCGCGTCCTTCGCCGTCCTCGCCCCCCTGGCGAGCGCCATCGTCACGCCCACGTTCACGATCTCCCCTGGCCCCATCACGCTCAACGGCGTCAGCAACGCCGGAGAGCCCAGCATCGGCGCGGACCTCGCCACGGGCGCCTTCCTGTTCGAGGCCTCGGCGACGACGTACAAGATCGTCATCTCCGGCGGCAGCGCGACGTGGACCAGCGCCGCGCGCCCCGTGACGACGCCCAACCTCGACCCCATCCTGGCCACCGACCCCGCGACGGGCCGCACGTGGGCGGGCGGGCTGGACGGCTCGTGCAGCATCCTGTCGTACACCGACGACGACGGCGCCTCGTGGACGCCCGTGGCGAACTCGTGCTCGGGCACCATCGACCACGAGACCATCGGCGCGGGCCCGTGGCACAACGGCGTCGGGCCCGCCGGCGCCACGTCCAGCCGCGCCGTCTACTACTGCGCCCAGGAGAGCCGCGACGCGTGCGCGGTGAGCCTGGACGGCGGCCTCACCTTCGCGCCTCCCCTCGTGGTGAACGGCGCGTGCGGCAGCCTCCACGGCCACGTGAAGGTCTCCTCCTTCGGCGTCGCGTTCCTGCCCAACGACCACTGCGGCGGGCCCGCGGGCGGCGCCATCAACGTCGCCAACGGCCTCGCGTGGAACAGCTACACCATCTCGGGCTCGTGCGCCGCGACCACCTTCGACCCCAGCGTCGGCACCACCGACTCGGGCTGGGTCTACGAGGCGTGGCAGGGGTGCGACAACCACATGCACGTCGCCCTGAGCAAGGACAACGCGACGACGTGGATCAACGCCACCGACCTCTCCACCAGCATCAGCCCCTCGGTGCTCATCGGCACCATGCCCGCCGTGGTCGCGGGCGTCGACAACCGCGCGGCGGTGGCCTACCTGGGCTCCACCACCGGCGGGAACGGCTTCACCTCCAGCTTCGCGGGCACGTGGGACCTCTACGTCTCCTACACCTACGATGGCGGCCACTCGTGGACCACCGTCAAGGTCACGTCGGACCCCGTGCAGCGCGGCTGGATCTGCGCGGGCGGCATCACGGGCTGCTCGGGCCCGGGCCGCAACTTGCTGGACTTCATCGACGCCACGGCGGACGCCAGCGGCAACGTCGTCGTCGCGTTCGCCGACGGCTGCATCAACGTCTGCGCGGGCGCCACGGGCACCAGCGCGCAGTCCACCAGCGCGTGGGCCACCATCGCCGCGCAGACCGGCGGCACGCCCCTGCGATAATCCGCAGCCGAATCGCTGCACGTGAAGCGGTTAGGGCCGCCTCCCTGGAGCTTTCCTGTGAAAGGCTCCAGGGAGCGCGGCTCCATTAAGCCACGAAGCGCGCTCACGGGCTGGAACCTCATGCGCGCGAACTCCTTCCTGCTCCTGGCGGCCGTCCTCGCGGGCGCCGCCTTCGTCCTCGCCCCCATGGCGAGCGCCATCGTCACGCCGACGTTCACCGTCTACGCGGCGCCCAGCTCCCTCTTCAACGCCAACGGGGCCGGCGAGCCCAGCGTGGGCGACAACTGGCTCACCGGGAACCTCCTCTACCAGTCGGGCCCCGAGACGTACAAGATCGTCCTCTCCGGCGGCAGCGCCGCGTGGAGCGACGTCACGCCCCTCAACTCCGTCATCAACATCGACCCCATCCTCGCCACCGACAGCGCCGTGGGCCGCACGTGGGCCGGCGGCCTCGACGGCTCGTGCAGCGTGCTCTCGGTCTCCACCAACGACGGCGCGAGCTGGACGCCCATGGGCAACCCCTGCTCGGGCACCATCGACCACGAGACCATCGGCGGCGGCCCCTGGCTGAACAACGTGCCGCCCACCGGCGCCACCGCCACCCGCGCGACCTACTACTGCGCGCAGACCTCCTCGGACACCTGCGCCACGAGCCTCAACGGCGGCCTCGCCTTCGGCGCCCCCGTCCCCGTGCTGGGCTCCTGCGGCAGCCTCCACGGCCACGTGAAGGTCTCCTCCCTGGGCATCGCCTTCCTGCCCAACGGCAACTGCGGCAACAACGGCACGCAGATCGGCGGCGGCATCACCATCAACAACGGCCTGACGTGGAACAGCTACGTGATCCCCAACGCGGGCGAGCCCCCGAGCCTCGACGTCTTCGACCCCAGCGTCGGCACCACCGACTCGGGCTGGGTCTACCAGGCGTGGCAGGGCTCGGACAACCACATGCACGTGGCCCTCAGCAAGACCAACGGCTCCACGTGGATCAACATGAGCGACCTCTCGTCCACCACGAGCCCCGCGGTCCTCAGCGCCACCATGCCCGCCGTCGTCGCGCGCGCGGACAACAACGCCGCCGTCGCCTACCTGGGCACGACCAACTCCGGCAACGCGTTCGCGTCCAGCTTCAGCGGCACCTGGGACCTCTACGTCTCGTTCACCTACGACGGCGGCCACTCGTGGACCACCGTGAAGGTCACGTCGGACCCCGTGCAGCGCGGGTGGATCTGCGCCCAGGGCACGGGCTGCAGCGGCGGCCGCAACCTGCTGGACTTCATCGACGCCACCACCGACGCGAACGGCAACGTCGTCGTCGCCTTCGCGGACGGCTGCATCAACACCTGCGCCGGCCCCTCCGGCACCAAGGCGCAGTCCACCAGCGAGTGGGCCACCATCGCGGTGCAGACCGGCGGCACGCCGCTGAAGTAGGCCGTTCCGGAGCGCCGGCGCGGCTGGCGCTCCCCATCCTCTTTTTTCTCGTCCTTCCGGCTCAGCAGCGCGGGTCCTTGCCGCACCGCTGGCACGTGAACGCGTGGATGTCCAGGTGCCCTGGCCGCTCGTGGCAGAAGAGCGAGCCTCGCGCGCCGCAGCAGTCGCAGTCGCGCACCTCCTGGCAGAAGGGCGCCCAGACGGGAAGGGCCACGATCCAGGAAACACCGCCCGCACGCTTCAACGCGCCGGGGGCGCTTCCGGTCGAAAAGCCAGGGCAGGCCACGGTGAGTTCTTGTAACGCTGGTCCCTTCGCGCGTCGTGCTCCCCGCGGGATCCGGCTCCTTGCTGTTCGCGCTGCTTCTTCTGGCCGTCCTCGCCATCGTGGCGGCCGCAGGCGTGGGCGCCTTCCTCAGGCTCGTCCGCGCGCGCCGAAGCCTCCAGCGCGAGCGCGAAGAGGGCGAGCGATAGACGGCACGGAGCGCGAGGAGGACCCAGCCCCGGCCCGGGTCCCCCTCGGCCCGTTTGCGTTGGGCCTCAGAGGTCTTCGAGCACGAAGCGCGCGATGTCCGTGGGGAACGTCGCGACCTTGGCGCCGGCCTTCTTGAACGCCGCCATCTTGGACTCTGCGGTGCCCATGCCGCGGCTCACGATGGCGCCCGCGTGGCCCATGCGCTTGCCCTCGGGCGCGGCGCGGCCCGCGATGTAGGCGTACACGGGCTTCTTGACGTGCTTGCGCACGTAGTCCGCCGCCATCTCCTCCGCGGTGCCGCCGATCTCGCCCACGAGGACGATGGCCTCGGTGGCGGGGTCGCTGTTGAAGATCGCCAGCGCGTCGAGGAAGTTCGTGCCGTTGACGGGGTCGCCGCCCAGGCCCAGGACGCCGCTCTGGCCCACGCCGTTCTCGCTGAGCGCGTTCACGATCTCGTAGGTGAGCGTGCCGCTGCGCGACGCGATGCCGACGTTGCCGGGCTTGAAGATCTTGTTGGGCAGGATGCCGATCTTGCACTTCTCGCGCGGGTTCGCCATGCCGGGGCAGTTGGGGCCCAGCACGCGCGCGCCCTTGAGGCGGGCGTACCACACGAAGTCCATGGCGTCGTGGAAGGGGATGTGCTCCGTGATGACGACGACGTCCTGGATGCCCGCGTCGATGGCCTCCAGCACGGCGTCCTTGGCGAACTTCGCGGGCACGTAGACGACGCTGGCGTTGGCGCCGGTCTTCTCCACGGCGTCGAAGCAGCTGTCGAACACGGGCAGGCCGTTGACCTTCTCGCCCGCCTTGCCCGGCGTCACGCCGCCCACGACCTTCGTGCCGAAGTCCAGCATCTGCTGGGAGTGGAACGTGCCCTGGTGGCCCGTGATGCCCTGGACGATGACCTTGGTGCTCCGGCCGATGGGGAAGCCCTGGGCCTTCTGCACCTGCACGGCGGCCGCCATCTCAGCGACCCCCGCGCTTGGCGGACTTCTTGGCCTTCTTCGCGGCCTTCTTGCCCTTCTTCGCGGGCGCCTTCCTGGCGGCCTTCTTCGCCTTCCGGGGCGCGGCGCGCTTGGCCTTCTTGGCGGGGCCCTTCTTCGCGGCCTTCGCCTTCTTGGCCGTCTTCTTCTTGGGGGCGACCTTCTTGGCGACCTTGGTGGCGGCGCGGGCGGCGGCCTCGCGCACCTTGGTCTCCGCCTTCTGCTCCGCCTCGCGCGCGGCCTCCGCCGTCTTCTCGGCGACGACGCGGGCCTCCTGCGCGGCGGCCTCGGCGGCCTTCTTCATCTCGGCGCTGGCGGCCTCGGCGACCTTCACGGCCATCTCGGCGGCGGCGTCCTTGAGGGCCTTCGCGGCCTCGCTGATCGTGTGGGGCTTGCTCTGCGGGGTCTCCATGCTCAGCGGCCTCCCTTCTTGGCCTTCTTCGCGGGCTTCGCCTTCTTGGCGGTCTTCTTCCTGGGCGCGGCGCGCTTCGCGGCCTTGGCCTTCTTCGCGCGCTTCGCGGGCATCGCCGCCTCGGGGACCTCCACCTTGTAGGTGAGGGGCGGGAGCGGCTGGTTGGCGAGGACGCGGCGCTCGATCTCGACGGTGAGCTTCGCGGCCTCCTGCAGCGTGTTGGTGGTGTAGAGGCCGGCCTCCTTGAGGATGGCGCGCGCCTCCTCCTCGTTCACGCCCTTGATGCGCGTGACGATGGGGAAGGGGATCTTCTCCTGGTCGAGCACCATCTTGAGCCCCTTGGCGACGGTGTCGCTCTTGGTGATGCCGCCGAAGAGGTTGAGCATCATGACGGTGGGCTCGGCCTTCTTCATGAGCAGCACGCACTCGCGGACCTTCTCCGCGTTGTCGGTGCCGCCCAAGTCCAGGAAGATGCCCGGCTCGCCGCCGTAGTGCTTGATGGCGTCGAGGGTCGCCATGGTGAGGCCGGCGCCGTTGGCGATGATGCCGATCTTCCCGTTGAGCTGGATGAAGGCGATGCCCTTCTGCTCGGCCTCCCACTCCAGGGGCGTCTTCTCCTCCTTGGGCTCCTCGAAGTCCGCGTGGCGCCACGCGGCATCGTCGTCGAGGATGACCTTGGCGTCGGCCGCGAGGACCTTGCCCTGGGGCGTGACCGCGAGGGGGTTGATCTCCAGGAGCTCGGCGTCCATGCCGCGGAAGGCGGTGACGAGCTTCGCGAGGATGCTCTCCACCTGCTTGCGCGCCTCGGGCGCGAGCCTGCTGCCCTGGAAGAGGGCGCGGGCGTGGAAGGGCTGGAAGCCGGTGACGGGGTGGACGTGGACGCGCTTGATCTTCTCGTCGGGGACGCTCTCGATCTCGACGCCGCCCTCCTCGCTGTAGAGGATGAGGAGCGTGCGCGTCGCGCGGTCCAGCGAGACGCTGGCGTAGAGCTCCTTGGCGAAGTCGAGCTTCTCCACGAGGAAGACCTTCTCGACCTTGAGCCCCTTGATGTCCATGCCCAGGACCTGGCGCGTCTTGGCGACGGCCTGCTCCCAGGTGTCCGCGAACTGGATGCCGCCGGCCTTGCCGCGGCCGCCGACGAGGACCTGCGCCTTGATGACGAGGGGGTACTTGAGCTGGCCCTTCACGCGCTCCAGCTCGTCCATGGAGGAGACGACGACGCCCGAGGGGGTCGGGATGCCGAACCGCTCGAACACCTGCCGCCCCTGGTATTCGTAGAGCTTCACCGGGGATCCACCTGGGGCGCGGGAACCCACCCCGGCATAAAAAGGGATTGGGCGGCGTGGCCTTGCGGCGCGCCGCCGCGGCGCCTACGCGCCGGAGGTCCAGCGCCCGCGCTGGCCGGCCTCGCCGCAGATCGAAAATTGGACGCGAGTGTTCAGGGTCGAGACGCCAGGGCCCCGAGAGAATCGACCACGCTGCAGGGAAAAGCCTGCGCCCCGTTATCTTCCCGGGGGGCGCTGGAGGGTCCGGCCCTTCGTGGCCGGGAGAACCAACACCATGAGCACCCTCCGCATCGCCCTCGCCCTTTCGATCTGCCTCGCCCTGCCCTTCCTGCTGCCCGAGGCCGCGGCGTCCAGCTGCACGGCCACCTCGGGCCACTCGTGCACGTTCACGTGCGCCCTGGGCGACTTCATCCACGTCTCGGGCTCGCGCACGGGCTTCGGCTCCATCGGCGTGAGCGCGGAGTGCGGCGGCGCCAGCGCGGACTGCCTCGCCACGAACTTCGACGCGACGTGCTCGGGCTCCAGCCTGACGCCCGCCACCAGCGCGGCCGTGGGCACGTGCAGCACGTACACCACCGACTCGACGGCGACCTGCTGGACCTCGCCCCTTCCGTAGGGCGAAAGAGTCCTCATCACCGCCCACCCCGGGGCATCCACGCCGAAGAACGACGTTTGGGATGGGATGCACGATGGGGCGCGGGGCCCCGGGGCGGGCGGTGGATGAGAGGGAAGGCCGGCCTCAGCCGGCGTAGGACTTCTCCTGCTCGGCGCGCAGGACGCTGATCTCCAGCATGGCCTGGTTCACGTCGCGCTCGAACTCGCGGCGCGCGAGGGCCAGGACGCTGTTGCGGAACGCCTCGGTCATGGCGTAGCGCGGGCAGAGGAACTCGCCCGGCTCGGGGGCCATGCCCAGCGCGCAGGTCGAGCCCTTGCGCTGGGCGCAGTTGTCGCAGCTTGCGATCAGGATTGCCATTGCCAGTCTCTCCCCGGATGGGAGGGCCCCGTGCAGGTCGCGGCGCGCACACGCCGGGTGTCCGACCCGCGGAGGTTCCCCTTCGGTCGCCGCCCCGTTCCACGGGACGGCAGCACCGGATGGCGCGGGAACCTCGCTTAACGCTTCGCTTCTCGGCCTGCTCATGAACCCCCTCGTTGCCAGGCGGGCTCGTTGCGGCCGTTCCCTGGGGGAGCGCCGCACCGCTGCGGGAAGCCCTTATGCCGGGGCCGCGAATGGGCAAGACGTGGACGGGCTCGACCTGCTGCGCCGCGTGTGGCGACCGGGCGAGCCCGCGGCCTTCCTCGACGGGCCCTCCCCCTTCGTGGGCGTCGCACCCTCGGCGGCGCTCTGCGTGCGCGAGGGCCGCGTATGGCGCCGCGAGGGCGCCGCGTGGCGCGACGCCGGCGAGACGCCCTGGGACGCGATGCGCGCCTTCCTGCGCGGCGGCCTGCGCACCGTGGCGCTCCTCTCCTACGACGCGGGCCGCCTCGTGGAGCGCCTTCCTTCCCTGGCGCGCGACGACACGGCGCTGCCCCAGGTCGTGCTGCTGCGCTTCGACGCGGGCTGGGTGGGCGGCGAGCTTCGCGGCGACGAGGGCGCGCTGGCCGAGCGCGCGAAGGGCGATCCCCTGCCCCTCCCCCGCGGCGCGGTGGGCCCCGTGGAGCCTTCGATGCCCCGCGAGGCGTTCGAGGCCATGGTGCGCCGCGCCCAGGAGCGCGTCCGCGAGGGCGACGTCTTCCAGGTGAACCTCAGCCACCGCCTGGAGGCCGACTGCACGCTCCACCCGCTGGACCTCTTCGCGCGCCTCTCGCGGGCGAACCCGGCCCCCTTCCGCGCCTTCCTCCAGACGGGCCCGCTGCCGGGCGATCCCGAGGGGTTCCACGTGGTGAGCGCGAGCCCGGAGCGCCTCGTCCGCGTGGAGGCCGGCCGCGTGGAGGCGCGCCCCATCGCCGGCACGCGCCGCCGCGGCGCGACCCCGGAGGAGGACGCGGCCCTGGCGGCGGAGCTGGCCTCCGACGGCAAGGAGCGCGCGGAGCACGCCATGATGGTGGACCTGGCGCGGAACGACCTGGGCCGCGTCGCGCGCTTCGGCAGCGTCCGCGTGCCGCGCTTCTCCGCCGTGGAGACGTACCGCACCGTCCACCACCTGGTGAGCACCGTGGAGGGCGCCCTCGCGCCGGGCCGCGACGCGGTGGACGTGCTGCGGGCCCTCTTCCCGGGCGGCACCATCACCGGGGCGCCCAAGGTGCGCGCCATGGAGGTCATCGAGGAATTGGAGCCCGTGCGGCGCGGCGTCTACACGGGGAGCCTCGGCTGGATCGCGCCGGGGGGCGACATGGACCTCAACATCCTCATCCGGACCCTCCTGGTGAAGCGGGGCCGCGTGCACCTCCAGGTGGGGGCGGGGATCGTGGAGGAGAGCGATCCCGCCCGCGAGTGGGAGGAGACCCTCGCCAAGGCCCAGGGCGTGCTCCTGGCGCTGGGGGCCGCGCCGTGAGCCTGGTCCACCTCAACGGCTCGCTGGTCCCGGCGGAGGAGGCGCGCGTCAGCGTGCACGACCGGGGCTTCCTCCTTGGCGATGGCCTCTTCGAGACGCTGCGCGCCCACTCGGGAAGGCCCGCGTTCCTGGGGGAGCACCTGGCGCGGCTGCGGCACGGGTGCGAGGCGATGCGCTTGCCGTTCCCGGAGGATCTGCCCTCCCGGGTCGCGGCGACGCTGGAGGCCAACCGCGCGGGGGACTGCGCGGTGCGCGTCACCCTCACGCGGGGCCCCGGAGGGAGGGGCGCCTCGCCGCGCGGCGCGGGCCCGCCCACCGTGCTCGTCGCCCTCTCGCCCATCCCCTACGAGGAGGCCCTCTACGCGCGGGGCCTGGGGGCCATCGTCTCCCGGGTGCCGCGGGGCCCGGCGGCGGTGAAGACCACGAGCTACGCGGCCAGCGTGCTGGCGCGGATCGAGGCCGACGAGGCGGGCGCGGACGAGGCCCTCTTCCAGGACGAGGCGGGGCGCCTGCTGGAGGCCACCCAGGCGACCCTCTTCGCGGTCCGCGACGGCGCGCTCCTCACCCCGCCGCTGGGGCCCATCCTGCCCGGCGTCACGCGGGCGAAGCTGCTGGCCCTCGCCCCGCACGCGGGCCTTCGCCCCGTGGAGGCGCCCCTCACCCGGGACGACCTGCTCGCGGCCGACGAGGCGATGCTCTGCGCCAGCGTGCTGGAGGTGGCGCCCCTCGCCTCGCTGGACGGCAAGCCGCTGCGCCGCGGCCCCTTCGCGCAGACGCTCCGCGCGCTCTATCGGCTCCAGGCGACGAGCAGCGGGTGAAATGCACAAACCGTCACCCTCATCAAGGTGGCACGACGACTGGCCCGCGGGCGCAAGCCCATGGTGGGATCGCACACGCAACCGATGCAGAGCCAGCTTTTCCTGGAGCGCCGCTTCCAGCTGCCTTCCGACGCGCCGCGCAAGCTCGTCGAGGACATCGAGTCCTACAGCGCCTTCGTCGAGATGCAATCGCGCATGACGGGACCTGCGTCCTGGTACCAGCGATTGGCCTGACGCGGGGGTTCGGGGGGCCGCCGCCCCCTGAGACCCGCTCTCTCTCGATCCAACGGTCGCCGTACTACGAAGGACAAACCCTTCGGCGTGCGAAGAAGCGAGCGGATGAAAGCAAGCTCCCTCCTCGCGGTCGGGTCCGTGGTCCTTCTGACGTTGGCGACTGGCGCGCAGGCCTCCGGCGGTCCGGCCCCGGACGCCCCGGCTCCAAGCGTGTGGGTGAGCGAGCAGGCGGATTCGGGTCCGACGACCACGATCCAGGGCTGCTCCGTCTACGTGCACGCCGATCACGTTCCCGCGGCGTCGGGACAGGTCTCGGTCGTGTGGCGCTCCCAGGGGCCTGGAAACCCGGAGTTCGCGAATGCGACGTGGACCGGGACGCCCGAGGCCGACGGCCACGGCTTCTCGGTGCTGTTTGGCCCGGTCGCGATCCCAAACGCCCAGGAGCAGCAGAAGGCTCCGATGATGGCCTTCGCCGTCCTGGAATGGAACGCGGGCCCGGGCAGCGACGTGCAGGTCGAGTTCAGCCCGGACTTCACCCCCTTGTGCCAGACCACGGCGAGCGTGCCGTTCTTCCCGTCGCCCCTGGCCCTGGGCTTCGCCGTGGCGGGGAGCGCGGGCGTGGCCGGCGTCGCGCTCTTCGCGCGCCGGAAGTAGGTCGCGGGATGGGCGCCTAGGGGAGGATGCCCGGCGTGTACGTCGCGGTCGACGTGGCCGTCTCCGTGTCGCCGCCGTAGCTCCCCTCCAGCGTGGCCGTCGCGTGGATGACGTGCGTGCCGGGGAGGTTCATGACGACGGCGTCGACGGGGAGCGGGAACATGGCGGAGCCGTCGTCGCGCGTCGTGGCGGTGAGTTGGTGCAGCGGGACCTCGGGGCCTCCCGGCGAAGGCTGCCAGCCGATCTGGACGTCCACGTCGTGGTGCGCCAGCGCGCCGAAGGGGGGGTCGCGCAGCGTGACGAAGCCCAGCCCGCGCGTGGGGGTCTCCAGGTAGGCCCACGCGACGGCGGTGAGGCGATCGTCCACGACCAGCGTGGCGTTGCGCTCGGAGACGACGCCGTCCTGGTCCGTGACGCGCAGCGTGACGACGTGGGGGCCCACGGTGGCGAACGTCCACGAGACGTTGGCCCCCTTGGCCTGCGCCTGGAAGCCGTCCGAGGGGTCGAAGTCCCAGGCGTAGGAGAGCTTGCGCGAGTCGCCGTCGGGGTCCGCGGAGCCCCAGCCGGAGAACGGGGCCGCGACGGTGACGTTGGCGGAGGCTGGAAGTGTTAGCGAGACGACGGGGGGCGCGTTCACGGCCAGCGAGACGTTGAGCGTCTGCGAGGCGTTGAGCGTGCCGTCGCTGGCGACCACCGTGAGCGTGTGGCTCCCCGCCTGCGCGGGGGTGGAGGCCCACACCAGCGTCGCGCCCGAGAAGGAGACGCCGGGGGGCGCGTCGGGGCTGCTGAACGTGAGGGGGTCGGAGTCGGGGTCGTTGGCCGCGAGGGGCACGCGGAGCGTGGCGCCCGCGCGGCCCGCCTGGTCGGGCAGCGGCGCCAGCGTCGGCGCGCGGTCCGCGTCGTCGATGACCAGGGTGGCGTCGGCGCTGGCGGTGAGGTTGCCGTCGTTCGCGCGGAACGTGACCACGTAGGTCCCCGCCTGGAGGTAGGTGGGCGTCCAGCGCAGCACGCGCGCGTTGGGGTCGAACGAGGCGCCCGCCGGAAGGTGCGTCGCCGAGTAGGCGAGCGCGTCGCCGTCGGGGTCCGTCGCCGCCACCTGGAGCTGGAGGGGCTGCATCTCGCGGCCGCGCGCCGCGGGGATGGGCGAGAAGGCGGGCGCGCGGTCGAGGTCCGCGACGCGCAGCGCGACGACGTTCTGCGTCAGGTTGTGGCCGTCCCACGCCTGGAGGGTGAGGTTGTAGGTCCCCGCCTGCGTGTAGTCGGGCGTCCACGAGAACTGCGCCGTGCCGTTGCCCAGGTCCGAGAAGCGCGCGCCCACGGGGTTCCCCGAGTCGAAGAGCGACACGCGGTCGCCGTCCACGTCGGAGCCGCGCGCCAGGAACGATAGCACGGAGCCCTCGCTGGCGGCGAGAGGGCCCTCGATGGAGAGGAGCGGGGGCGCGTTGCGGTGCCCCACGGTGAGGTTGATCGCCTCCGCGTCGGAGAGGAACCCGTCGCTGGCCGCGAAGGTCACGGGGCCGTACGCACCCTCCTGCGTGAAGTCGGGCGTCCACGAGAAGCTTCCCGACGCCGTGTCGAAGGTGGCGCCTTCGGGAAGCCCCGTCGCGGAGAAGGTGACGTTGTCCTGGTCGGGGTCCGCGGCGGAGAGGCGGAACGCGAGGCGCTCGCCCTCGCCCACGACGCGGTCGCCAATGGGGGAGAGCACCGGCGCGGCGTCGGACACGTCGAACGCCCGCGTCGTGGCGCCGGTCCATCCGTCGGAGTCGGTGACGGTGAGCGTCGCGCTGGCGGGGCCGGGCGCGGCGAAGGCGTGCGACGCCTGCGCGCCGGTGGCGGTGGCGCCGTCGCTGAACGTCCACGCCCACGAGACGATCGCGCGGCCGCCGCTCTGTGAGGCGTCCGCGAACGCCATGGGCTTGCCCCACGAGGCGCCCTGGAGGGTGAAGCCCGCCGTGGGCGGGCAGACGCGCGCGGTGGGAATGCTATCGACGTAGCAGCTCACGTCCACGGCGTTGCCGCTGCCCTGGTCCGCGATCTTGCCCAGGATGGCGGCGCGCGAGTAGACGCCCCAGTCGTTCTCGCGCGCGTCCACGCTGGCGCCGCGGACGCCGGGCCCCAGCGCGAGCGCGGTCGTCCCGCGCAGGAGGTTCGCGGAGAGGCGCGCCGCGGACGCGCCATCGAGGCTCACCGCGGTGGAGGCGCCGCTGACGACGTAGTTCTCCAGGAGGACGGGCGAGCCGCCGCGCAGCGCGATGGGGCGGTCGGTGGAGGAGAAGACGAGGCCCGTGAGCGCGCCGCCCGCGGAGAGGTCGGCGTCGACGCCGCGCTCGAAGCGCAGGAGGCTGTCGTGCTCCATGACGAGGTTGGCGCCGCGCGCGTACACGGCGAGGGGCGCCACGCCCGTGCTGGCGGAGGGCTGGAAGATGTTGCCCGAGACGTTCACGTCGTCGGCGTAGGCGCGCACGATGGCCGCGTCCAGGGGCGAGGCGCTGGAGTTGGCCGCGATCTTCGCGAAGCTGTCGCGCACCGTCGCGCCGTCGCCCTCCAGGAGGTACGCGCTGGAGGGGCTCGCGGCGCCCATGGTCACGGAGTTGCCGTCCGCCACGAGGCGATGCGCGGCGGGGGCGACGTGGACGCCCACGACGCCGCAGGGCGCGTGCGCGCAGGTGCCGTCGACGCCGCGGCTCGCGGGGAGCCCCGAGACGTCGTTTCCGTCGAGGAGCACGTCGTCGCCCCCCGCCACGTCGATGCCGTAGGTCATCCAGCGGCTTGCCAGGGGGCCGGGCTGCGCGCCGTTCGCGCGCAGGACGTTGTGGCGCGCGACGTCGCGGTCGCCGGTGATCAAGAGGAGCGCGGGTCCGACGCTGGCGCCCGCGCTCTGGTCGGTGGCGGTGAGGTTGGGGTTCTGGAGGACGAGGCCGCGGAGCGTCGCGTCGGGCGCGAGCATCCGCACCAGGGAGAGGCCGTCCGCGCGCCCGTCCACCACCGCGTCGCTTCGATCCTGGCACGCCGCGCCGCCGGGGCCCGTCGCGCAGACGGTGAGGCCCTTGGTGACGTCGAAGCCGGCGTAGACGCCGGGCGCGAGGAGGACGGTGGCGCCCGCGGCGGCGCACCCGATGGCCTCCTGCGGGTCGGGGTGCGCGGGCTCGGCGCAGGTGTCTAGCACGGCGGGCACGACGCGGATGGCGGCGGCCTGCACGGCGAGGTCGTCCACGTAGAGGGGCGCGCCCTGGGGCCACGCGGCGCCGCCGGAGACGACGCTGGTGAGGGAGAGCGAGAGGAGCGTGGCGCCGGGGTTCGCGGCCGCGAAGGCGGCGAGGCTCTGCGAAGGGCCGCCCGCGCACGGGGCGAACGCGGCGGAGGCATCGAGGGCGCGCTGCGCGTAGGCGGGCGTGAATGGGAGCGCGCCGGCGCCGTCCACGAGGCAGGCATCCGCGGCGCCGTCGCCGTCGAGGTCCACGTGGAGGGTCTCCGCGAGGGCCATGCCGCGGGAGGGGTTGGGGGCCTCGTACCAGTAGGAGAGGCCCGTGATGGACGCGAGGTCCGCAGGCTGCGCGAGGTACGCGCGCGCCTCGCCCAGGGAGCCGGAGGGCTGCGGCGCGGCGCCGGCCTTCCCGAGGTCCACGGACTGCTGGCCGCCGTGCGCGACGGGCGAGGTCTGCGCCCCGTCGAGGAGAAGCTCGAAGCCGTTGGCGCGGGAGGGCGAGCCTTCGAGGCCCGGGTTCTGCAGCGTCTGCACGCTGGGCGCGGGGGGAGAGACGGCGCCCGCGGGGAGCGCGACGCCAGCGGCAAGGAGGGCCGCGACGACGAGCAGGGTGCGGAGAGCCGTCTGCGCCATGGGCCAGCCTCGCGGGCGGAACGGGAGCGGGAGCGGGGGTCACCTTTCCGCCTCACCGGCGGGGGTGACCCCCAAGGGGTTACCCGATCAGGGCGGGGACGCCGGGGGGACGTCGGGCGTGGGCACGTCAGGCGAGGGGACGTCCGGCACCGAGGGCGCGCCGGGGCCGATCACGATGGTGACCGCGCTGGTGGCCGTGGAGAGGCCCGCCGCGTTGGTCGCCGTCGCCTGGAGCTGGTGCATGCCGGCCATCATGCCGGTGGTGTCCAGCGTGCAGGAGAAGCCGTCCGCCACCGTCGAGTCCACGCAGACGACCTGGCCGTCCACGGCGAACGACACCGAGAGGACGGGCGCGCCGTCGTCGGTGGCCGCGACGTCCATGGGCACCTGCTCGCCGGCGACGTAGGCGCCGCCGATGGGGCCCGCGAACGTGGGGTCCTGGAAGCTGGCCGTGGGGGGCGTCGTGTCGACCTTGACGACGCGCGCGGGGGCGGCCGTCTCAACGTTGCCCGCGTTGTCCACGCTGAACGCCTGGATGGTGTGCGTGCCGTCGCCCAGGCTGCCGGTGATGCGGCTGCTGCCGGGGACGTTGGTGGACTTGCCGTCGACGACCAGCACGGTGCGCGCGAGGCCGCTGGGGCCCGCGTCGCTGCGGTCCACCGTGTAGCTCACGGGGGCGGACTGCCACGAGCCGGAGTCGGGGCTGAGGGTCAGCGTCGTGGTGGGCGCCTCGGCGTCCACGAGGGTCGTCGCGTTGGCGAAGGAGGTCGCGCCGTCGGCGTCCGTGACCATGACGCCCACGGTGACGGGGCCGTCGTCGGTCGCGGCGACCAGGAGGCGCGCGCCGTCGGGCGAGGCCGCGTAGGTCGCGCCGTCGGTGGTGAACAGGAACGACGCGCTGGAGAGCGCGCCGTCGGGGTCCACGCTGCCGGTGGCGTCGAAGGCGACGACGCCCGGGCCCGCGGCCGCGGGGGCGACGATCTTCGCGCTGGGCGCGACGTTGTCCACGTGGAAGCCCGCCGTGTGCGTGACGGTCGCGCCGCCGTTGTCCTGGATGGTCAGCGTCACCACGTAGTCGCCCAGCATCGTGGGCTTGTAGGACACCGAGGTCGCGTTGGCGCCCTGCTGGCCCATGCCGGTCACCGAGTGGTCGGGGAGCTCCACGGACCACGAGCGCGAGACGACGTAGCCGTCGGGGTCGTGGGACGCGTCGGCGAAGGCCAGCGTCGTGAGGCGCGTGACGCCGCTCGTGGGCGTCGCGGTGAAGGCCGCGGTGGGGAAGACGTTGTCCAGGCCGAAGCTGGGCGAGGACGCCGCCTCGACGAAGGTGCCCGCGTCGCTCACGGCCTTCACGTTGTAGGAGCCGCTGTGCGCGAGGAGCGCCGAGAGGTCCGAGGGCGTGAGGCTGAAGGAGACGCTGCCGCCGGGCGTGGCCACGCTGCGCGAGCAGGAGCCGCACACGACGTAGGCGGGGTCGGTCGCGCTCACGAGGCGCACGTTCACCGTCTCCAGGACGCGGCTCGCGGTGGAGAGCGTCGCGGTGAGCACGGGGAAGCTGTTGCTGCTGGCCGCGCAGGTGCTCCCGGAGGAGGCCGCGGGGCACGAGAGCGTCAGCGTCGCGGGCGAGGCCAGCGAGGCGCCCAGCGTCGTCGCCAGGGGCAGGGGCGTGAACTGGTAGTCCATGGCGTCGGCGACGCTCCAGCCGGCCACGGCGTTGCGCGCGGGGCTGTAGTAGCCGCTGCTGGGCTCGCTGGAGGTGCCGTACACCGTGGTGTAGACGGAGTCGGGCGTCTGCTGGACGAAGGCCCACGGGACGGGGGCGGGGTCGCCGCCCGCGGCGTTGTGGAACTTCGCGGGGTCCGCCACCACGAGGACGTGGTCGGAGACGGAGCCGTCCGCCGCGAGGACGTGGTAGACGTTCGCGGGCTGCGACGTGAAGACGTCCGTGCCGTAGGGGGGCAGGCCGCTGGTGGGCGAGCCGCCGGGCGCGAAGGTGCCCTCCAGCGCGCGCTGGTCGAGAAGCTCGAAGAGCACGTTGGGCGAGGCGGCCACGTCGACGGACTTGGGGGAGATGCCCGTGTAGTCCATGGAGGAGATGTCGTACACATACGCGCTCTTGCCGCCCGCGAGGGGCGTCAGGAGCTGGTGGACCTGCTGCGCGTCGCCGACGACCGAGTTGGCGGGCTGGATGAAGACCGAGTAGCCGTCGCTGAGGTCCGTGCGCGTGGAGACGCCCTGCTGGAGCGTCGCGCCGCTCAAGACCACGGAGTCCAGCTGAACGTGGGGCTGGGCCGAGGGGTGCGAGGGCTGGCTCTCGCCGTAGGACGTGCCGTAGTAGAGGTTGAAGAAGAACTCGTTGAGGCTCTTGCCCTGGAGCTGGTTGCCGAAGTCCATGCAGTAGTGGTGCCAGGCCGCGTCGGCGGGCAGGTCGATGCCGCCGTAGCCGGGCTGCGTGGAGTGGGCGTCGCCCGCGCCCCAGACGTTCGTCTGGAGGTAGAAGTGGTCCATGACGCCGGCCGCGTCGTAGAAGCGCGCGTCGAAGCACGCCTTCACCGAGGGGCCGCCGACCCACGCGCTCTGCGCGGTGGGGGCGCTGAGGTACTGGCCGAAGATGAGGTCCTTGCCGTCGTCCGCGGCGTTGTACTCGATGTCGACGTAGGCGCCGTTGGAGCCGTCCTCGTAGCCCACGTGGTGGAAGGAGGCGGGGAGCGTGGCGCCGGGCGCGGGGGTCGAGCCGCTCTGGTCGACGACGTCGGGCTTGTTGAGGATGAGGTGCCAGGGGGCGATGGCGGTCTTGAAGCCGCTCGCGCCGGGCTGGTCGACGCTCTCGTAGCCGCCGTCGCTGTGGCCAAGCTCGAAGCCGGCGTTGAGGAGGGGGTTCCCGGGCTGGACGAGGCCGGTGGGCTCGCCGTCCACGGTGAAGATGGGGGAGAAGCCCTCGTCGGCGAGGTCCGCGTCCTTCCAGTCGCCCTGGGCGGCGGCCGCGTTGGCCGCGAGGCTGAAGGAGCCCGAGGGGCAGATGCCGTCGGAGCCGCAGAGGTACTGGCCGTTGGCGTCGTCGACGGCGGAGAGGGTGAACGTCACGCCGTCGAAGGGGCCGGCGAAGGAGAGGAGGCTCGCCGGCACGCGCACGGTGCCCGTGCTGGCGGGCGCGTCCAGGTGGACGTGCGTGGTGTAGATCAGGTCGATGGCGGGGGCGGGCGCGTCGGGGTTGCTGCCGCCGTCGCCGTGGATGCTGTTGAGGTCCACGACGTAGTCGGTGACGGGGAAGGGGGCGCCCGAGCCGTCGTGCAGCTCGAAGTCGAAGACGAAGAGGCCACCCACGGAGCTCATGACAACGCCGGCGTTGCCGGCGACCGCCTGGCGGGGGAAGGCCAGGACGACGAGGTTGTCGGCCCCGCCGGGGGAGTTGTCGGCGGAGACGGCGGCGAGGGGAGCGAGGGCGGCCAGAAGGGTCGCGGCCAGAAGGGCGGCGAACGCGCGCGTGCGGGACGAGCTTGACAAGGGGAAGCCTCCGGTGCTTGCTTCTGGCCGCCTGCAAGCCAGGGCCCTTCAAGGCCTTTCTCAGGAAACCCTAGGTGGTTACACCCTTTTGGCTGCGCAGGGGCAAGACCCAAGGGGGGTCGGCCCGGCGTTCCGGAAGCTTTTCCCACCCGGGGGCCCGAGGGGCGGCGCATGGCCCCCCGCGTCGACGCGCGCTACCTGCCGGGCCTCCTGGCGACCGCGGGGAGGGCCATCTCCCGCCACCCGGCCGCCTCGGGCGTCGTGGCCCGGGTCCGCACCGCCCGCACGCCGGAGGACCTGGCGCGCATCCTCTCGCCCCTGGACTTGAGCCTCGCTCCCCCGGCGCGCCAGCTCGTGGAGGATGCCCTCGCCGGCGGCCCGCGCTGGAAGGCCGCCCACGCGGCCCTCGTGCGCAGCGCGGAGCAGTCGCTGGCGGAGCGTTTCTGGCCGGGGTCTTGAGGGGGCTCAGCGGCTCGCGGGCAGCCCGATGCTCTTCGCGATGACCATGCGCTGGACCTCGCTGGAGCCCTCGCCGATCTCGCAGAGCTTGATGTCGCGCCAGTGGCGCTCCACGGGGTAGTCCGTGGTGTAGCCGTTGCCGCCGAGGACCTGGATGCACTCGGTGGCGGCGCGCATGGCGGCCTCGCTGGCGTAGAGCTTGCCCATGCTGGCGGCGCTGCTGAAGTCGCGCCCCTGGTCCTTCAGCCACGCGGCGCGCAGCAGGAGAAGGCGCGCGGCGTCAAGCTCCGTCGCCATGGTGGCGAGCTTGAACTGGATGGCCTGGAAGCTGCCGATGGGCTTCCCGAACTGCTGGCGCTCCTTGGCGTAGGCCAGCGCGGTCTCGTAGGCGCCCTGCGCCATGCCCAGCGCCAGCGAGCCGATGGCGATGCGGCCCGCGTCCAGCGTCTTCATGGCGCCGGTGAACCCCTTGCCGAGGCCCGCGGGGCCGCCGAGAAGCTGCGAGTCGGGGACCCAGCAGTCGTCCAGGAAGACCTGCGACGTGGCGCTGCCGTGGAGGCCCAGCTTGTGCTCCAGCTTGCCCAGCGTGAGCCCCTTGGTGCCCTTCTCGACGACGAAGGCGCTGATGCCCTTGGCGCCGGCGGCGGGGTCCGTCTTCGCCATGATGGTGAACGTGCTCGCGAAGTGGCCGTTGGTGAGGAACACCTTCTGGCCGTTGAGCTTCCACCCGTCGCCCTCCCGCGTGGCGATGGTGCGCAGCGAGGCCGCGTCGCTGCCGCTGGTGGGCTCGGTCAGGCCCCAGCCGCCCCAGTGCTCGCCGCTGGCCAGCTTCGGAAGATAACGCTGCTTCTGCTCGTGCGTCCCCATGATGTTGATGTGGGACGAGCCGAGGCCGCAGTGCGCGGCGAACGTGATGCCCACGCTGCCGTTCACCCGCGAGAGCTCCTGGATGGCGAGGTTGTAGCTGATGGCGTCGAGCCCCGTGCCGCCGTACTCCGTGGGGATCGTCATGCCGGCGAGGCCAAGCTCGGCGGCCTTCTTGAGCACGGAGGAGGTCCAGACGCCCTTCTCCTCGATGAGGTCGATCTCGGGCGCGACCTCCTTCTCGGCGAACTCGCGGACCATCTTCTGGATGGCCTTCTGGTCCTCAGTGAGCTCGAACTCCATGGCTTCGCGAAGCTGGGCGGGGGTCAAAAAGGTTCTCGCGATCCGGGGCGCGGACCCGTCTCTTGGCCCACGCTGGCCCCTCGGGCTTGCCTTGGCACGGCCGGGTCCGGCCATGCGGTGCGCCACCCCTTTGGGTGTGGCTCCTCAGCCTAAGGGCGCTCGGCCCGAGCCCTCACCGGCTTCGATCCCCTCGCGATTGAGAAGCGACCTCCAAGAAACTCCGCTGCTGTTATCTTCTTGATCGGCGTTGGGGCCAGCGGGTTGTTTGTCGCTCCCTTTGGTGGACGGTGAAACCTTCATGGCTTACAGTTTCCTTCCTCGCCTCATGGCCGCCTTCGCGATTCTCGCCACGCTGGGCGGCGTCGCGTTGCCCGCCCAGGCGGCCCTCGTCTACTCGCCTTGCCTCTCGTACCTGGACCAGGGCGTTGCGCCGCGCGCCGCGTCCCCCTCCCCCACCGCGCGCTGCCTGGGCGACACGCAACCCGGCAGCGCCGGCACGGCGCCCATTCCCGACGATGAGTATCTCGACGCGGCAAGCGGCATCGTCTACCGCTCAACGCCCACGGGCCTGGAGCCCATCGGCGCCGGCGTCGAGCAGGAGGGCTACGTCGAGCTGCAGACCTCCTCCGACCTGGACTACTCATGCTCCAGCACCGTCCCCGTGGACGGCTCCCCCTGCGTCTCCTCCGACGTCTGCGGCCACGTCTGCGAGACCGTCCGCGTCGCGCTCGTGGGCTGCCACCGCGTGAGCCTCGAAGTGACCTTCGTTCCGGCCGTCACGAACTACAACAACGAGGAGACGGTCACGCACGACTATCCGCCCGGCTGCGCGGCGTCGCCCTTCCTCCCCGTCCCGGAGATCCATTGGGCGGGCCAAGGAAGCCAGGCCGTGACCTCCATCGACGACGCCTGGGACGCCGCGCCGCCCGGAAACTTGTGCCATCACGCGAACGACAGAGGGGTCCCGTTGACGGTCCAGACGGAAATCCTCGTGGACGGCGTTCGACACGGACTTACGGAATTGACTCTGTGCCGGTGACTCCATGCGCTCTCTCGTCGTGCTCCTCGCGCTGCTCCTCCTCCTGCCCTTCGTCCAGGCGGGCACGCAGGCGGAGCCCGAGATCATGGACAGCCCGCCCGTGCTGGATGCGGCGTATGGGGCGACCCGCGGGGACACGACCCTGGACGCCCCGGAAATCGACCTGGTTGCCGCCTGGTTCAGCGCGAACGACACGACCGTGGGCGTCACCTGGCAGGTCGTCAACGAGTCCCACCGGCTCCAAGAACGCGAAGTGCAAGGGTTCGGCATGACGTTCCTGTGCGGAGCAACGCACCTCTACGCCGAGGCCGACCTGGGGGGCCCGTATCGCTCGCCGATCGGCCTGATCACAGGATGGAATGACATCGCGCCCGTGACCGTTGAGGGCGACTTCATCCACGCGGAGTTCCCCCGCTCGGCGTTCGATGCGTACTCTTGCACGGTGTTGACGCACACGCTCGCGAGCAGCATCCTCGCCATCAGCACGACGAACCCCAACTTCTGGAGCGGCGGCGGGAACCTCTGGTGGCGCGACCGCGCGCCCGACGTCGGCTTCGGGCGCGACTTCGCGCTGACGTAGCCCACCGAAACGCTCATCCCGGCCCGCAATGTCGGCGTCCCTGTGGAGCCGGCCATCGTCGCGCGGGGGCTCGTGAAGCACTACGGCGACGTGGAGGCGGTGCGCGGCATCGACTTCGAGGTGCCCACGGGGACCGTGTTCGGCTTCCTGGGGCCCAACGGCGCGGGGAAGTCGACGACCATCCGCATGATCCACGGTCTCGCGCCGCGCACGGCGGGGCGCCTTGACGTGCTGGGGATGGACATCGCGACGCATGGGCGCCAGATCAAGAGGCGCATCGGCGTGGTCCCCCAGGAGAACAACCTGGACAACGACATGACCACCCGCGAGAACCTGCTGGTCTTCGGGCGCTTCTTCGACATCACCGGCGCGCGGCTTCGCGACCGCGTCGACGAGCTTCTGGCCTACGTGCATCTCACGGAGAAGGCGGACGCGCGGGCGGAGGACCTCTCGGGCGGCATGAAGCGACGGTTGCACATCGCGCGCGCCCTGGTCAACGATCCTGAGCTTCTCATCCTGGATGAGCCCACGACCGGGCTCGACCCGCAGAGCCGCGCCCTCCTCTGGGAGCGCATCCGCGCGCTGCGCCGCGAGGGGCGCACCATCCTCCTGACCACGCACTACATGGACGAGGCCGAGAAGCTCAGCGACGACGTGGCCATCATCGACGGGGGGCGCATCATCGAGCGCGGCGCGCCCGCGGCGCTGGTGCGCAAGCACGTCGGGCGCGAGGTGCTGGAGGTGCGCATGCCCGCGCAGGGCGACGCGAGGGTGCTGGCGCGCGCGGGGAGCGCCGCGCTCCACCACGAGCGCGTGGGGGACGAGCTTCGCCTTTTCGGCGAGAAGGGGGAGCCCCTGCTGGAGCACGTCCACGCCGCGGGCGTCGAGCCGGAGGGGCACGTCGTCCGGCGGGCGACGCTGGAGGACGTGTTCTTGAAGCTCACCGGCCGCGGGCTGAACGATTGAGCGCGTCCGGCAAAGCCCCTCAAAGTTCCCGGCAAAGCGCCTCAGGAAAGGACATCTAACCTCGCACGACGTGGGGCACCATCCTCCAGGCCAGCGCGGCTGGACGGAGGTCACCGGAGGCTCCGCCCCCATGTCCAGGAAGCTACTGATCCTGCTCCTCGTCTCGTTGACGCTCTCTGCTGTCGCGTATGCGGCCATCCCCTCGGGGCGGTCGCAGACGCTCCCGGCGGCCGGCCACTTTGAAGGCATGCCGGCCAACCCCGGCTTCCTCCCCGCAGGCGCGGTGGAGAAGGTCGACGCGCGCACCCAGGACTCCAAGACCTACGACCTGCCCAACGGGCAGCGCCTGACGATCGTCTCCCAGAGCCCGCTGCACTACAAGGCCGCGGACGGCTCGTGGGCCGACATCGACTCGACGCTCCTCCCCACCGCCAACGGGTTCGAGGACGCGAAGAACCTCATGCGCACCACGGTGGGCCTCGACGGCTCCGTGACCATCGTGGCCCCCCTGGGCTCCCTCGCCCAGGCGCCCCTCCAGATGGCCACGCGCACGTCCGCCGGCGTCGTCCTGGGCTCCATCCCCGCCGCGGCGCCCGTCGTCTCCGTCTCCGGCGCCGTCGCCACCGCCGCGGGCCTCTACCCCTCCGGCAACGGCCTGACCACCGTCGAGCGCGGCGTCGTCCGCCACGACCTCGTGCTCGCCGCGGCCCCCGCGCTCCAGCACCCCGCCGGCTCCGTCCTGGCGGTCGAGGAGACGCTCACCGTCCCCGCGGGCCTCCTCCCCTACGCCGAGGGCAAGCTCCAGGTGGCCGACTTCGTCACCTCCGGCGGCATCGTCTTCAAGACCGCCGACGGCAAGGAGGCGTTCACCATCCTGCCCGCGACCGCCCGCGACGCCAGCGTCGCCACCGGCCTCGTGGACCCGCAGAACCCCGGCTTCGTGACCGCCCAGCTGCGCCTTACGCACGCCCTGACCGGCTACGTCCTCTCCACGGAGATCCCCGCCGACTGGCTCTACGCCTCGGGCCGCGCGTTCCCCGTCACCATCGACCCCGACACCGCCCTCTACTCCGACGTCTACGAGGCCATCGGCCTCGTGCAGCACCACCAGCTGCTCGGCAACCTCGGCTGCCCCCAGGCGCAGTGCAACTACATCGAGGTGGGCGACGACCAGGACGACTCGGCGTATTCGTTCTCGTGCTTCTGCTATCCCGACACGCAGTACCGCACGATCCTGCGCGAGTCCCTCGCCCCGCCTTCGATCCCCAACACGGCCTACAAGATCAACTACGTGAAGAGCTGGTACAACCAGAACCTCCAGTCCGGCAACGTCGGCACCATCAACCTCTACTTCGACTCCGTGGACAGCTGGGACCCCAACCTCGTGAACTGGGGCAACCAGCCCACCACGTCGACGCTGCTGGGCAGCTACACCCACAACACCGGCAACCAGCAGAACTGGTGGGAGTTCGCCGACTGGTCCTCCACGGGCGTCACCACCCTGCAGGGCGAGGTCAACAGCCTCTACGACAGCTCGACCTTCATGAAGGGCGACAACCAGATCTCCTACACGATGAAGGCCGCCCAGGAGGGCCGCGTCGACAGCAACGACTGGGTCAGCTACTGGCGCACCGGCAGCGGCGCGCCCCTCATCGAGATCGGCTACTCCTACGACAGCACGGCGCCCACGACGCAGTCCAGCATTGCCAGCGGCGCGAGCCAGATCAACGCTCCCTGGTACGTGAGCACCGCCCCCCAGGTCATCCTCTCGTGCAGCGACTCCGAGTCGGGCTGCTCCCAGACGCAGTACAGCCTCAACGGCGGCAGCTGGACCACCTACTCGGGCCAGTTCTCCGTCACGGCGCAGGGCACCAACACGATCCTCTACAAGTCCAAGGACCACATCGGCAACTGGGAGTCCCAGAAGTCGATGACCGTCCAGTGGGACAACGTCGCGCCCGTGACGACCCTCAGCCTCTCGGGCACGCTGGGCTCCAACTCGTGGTACACCTCCAGCGTGACCGCGACGCTGAGCGCCTCCGACGCGACCTCGGGCGTGAAGACGATCACGTACACGCTTGACGGCGGCGCCGCCACGACCTACACCACCCCCATCACCATCGGCTCGGACGGCACGCACACGCTCCAGTACTGGAGCAGCGACAACGCGGGCAACTTCGACTCGACGCGCACGGCCACCATCAAGGTGGACCGCACCGCGCCCACCGCGTCGCAGACCAACTCGTGCGCCGTGGGCTACTTCGGGACGTGGTGCCGCGGCTCCGTGAGCCTCACCGGCTCCGCCTCCGACGCCACCTCGGGCGTCGCCAGCGGCTCCCCCGTGTGCAAGCTCGACAACGTCGCCGTCTCGTGCTCCACCAGCGCCAGCTCCGAAGGCTCGCACACGTGGACCGTGACCGCGACGGACAACGCGGGCCTCTCGTCGACCCCCGCCAGCGCGAGCTTCGGCGTCGACACCGTGGCCCCCTCCACCACCAACAGCGTGGGCTCGGGCGCGGTCCTGGGCAGCAACGGCTGGTACCGCTCCAGCGTGGTCATCACGCTGGCGGGCTCCGACGCCACCTCCGGCGTCATGAAGACGATGTACCAGCTCAACGGCGGCGCGTGGACGCAGTACTCCTCCCCCATCACCATCTCGGGCCAGGGGACCAACACGCTGAACTACTACAGCCTCGACAACGCCAACAACCAGGAGTCGCAGAAGACCGCCTCGTTCAAGATCGACACCGGCAACCCCAGCACGACGGCCTCGCCCTCGGGCACCGTCGGCTCCGCCGGCTGGTACCACAGCGCGGTCACCGTGACGCTCGCCGCGTCTGACGCCACCTCCGGCGTCTCGGGCACGTTCTACCGCATCGCGGGCGGCTCGCAGCAGACCTACGCCACGCCCTTCTCGGTGAGCGCCGAGGGCACGACCAACGTCGACTACTGGTCCACCGACCAGGCCGGCAACACCGAGTCGACCCACACGCTCCCCGTGAAGATCGACACCGTGCCCCCGACCACCGCCATCACGCTGGGCGGCACCATCGGCGGCAACAGCTACTTCACGACGCCCGTCCACGTGACGCTCTCGGGCAGCGACGCCACCTCCGGCGTCGCCTCCTCGTGGTACCGCCTCAACGGCGGCGCGTGGACGCAGTACTCCGCGCCCTTCGACGTCAACAACCAGGGCTCGACGACCATCGACTACTACTCCATCGACGTGTCGGGCATCTCGGAGACGCCGCAGACGCGCACGTTCCTGGAGGACACCTCCAAGCCCGTCACCACCGCCTCGACGTCCTGCCCCGCGGGCATGGGCGGCTCGTGGTGCCGCGGCGCGGTCACCGTGACGCTCGCCGCCACGGACGCGACCTCGGGCCTGCAGTCCACCAGCTACCGCGTCAACGGCGGCGCCGTCCAGACCTACTCGGCGCCCATCTCCGTGAGCGCGGAGGGCTCGACGAGCATCGACTACTGGTCCACGGACAACGCCGGCAACGTGGAGCCGACCCACACGACCACCGTGCAGATCGACACGCAGGCGCCCACCACGGTCGCCTCCAAGACCGGCACGCTGGGCAACAACGGCTGGTACACCGGCGACGTGACCGTGACCCTCTCGGCCACGGACCCCGCGCCGGGCAGCGGCGTCGCGTCGACGCTCTACAAGGTCAACGGCGGTACGCAGCAGACGTACGCCTCGCCCTTCCCCGTCTCGGCGGAGGGCTCCAACACCGTGACCTACTGGTCGACCGACGCGGCGGGCAACGTGGAGTCCCAGAAGACGCTCACGTTCTCCATCGACAAGTCGAACCCCGTCACGACCTCCGGCGCGGCCCCCGCCGCGAACGGCAAGAACGGCTGGTACACCGGCGTCACGGTGGTCTACAGCGTGAGCTGCGCGGACTCCGTGTCCGGCTGCCAGCGCAGCGAGTACTCCGTCGACGGCGGCGCGTGGCAGCCCTATGACGCCGCCAACAAGCCGCAGTCCACGCAGGACGGCACGCACACCTTCGACTCCCGCTCCTTCGACAACGCGGGCCGGGAAGGGGACGCCGCGCGCCTCACCGTGAAGATCGACAGCACGCAGCCCACCACCACGCTCGCGTCGTCCTGCACCATGGGCAACGCGGGCTGGTGCGTCGGCCCCGCCACGCTCACCGCCACGGTCACCGACCCCGTGAGCGGCGCGGGCGCCATCAGCTACGGCACGTCCAGCACGGGCCCGTGGACCCCCTACGACCCCGCCAACAAGCCCGTCGTCTCCGCCAACGGCCAGTACACCTACTGGGCGCGCGGCGAAGACCAGGCCGGCAACGCGGCGCTGGCGAGCAACGCGTTCAAGATCGACGTGACGGGCCCCAACGCCGTCGCGACGGTCGTGTCCGGCACGACGGGCACCAACGGCTGGTACGTCAGCAGCGTCGTCGTGGCGCTCAACGCCAACGACAACACCGCCACGACGGAGAGCGGCACGGCGTCGGTCCAGTACCGCACGAGCCCCACCGCCGCGTTCACCACCGTCGCCCCCGGCACGCAGATCACGCTGAGCGCGAACGGCGCGACCGCCCTCGAGCTGCGCGGCGTCGACGTCGCCGGCAACGTGGGCTCGTCCATCACGGTGACGTACAAGATCGACACCGACATGCCCACGGTAAGCGCCAGCTTCACCACCACGCCGCCCGCGAGCGGCTGGTGGAGCGCCTGCCCGAGCCCCGTGCTCACCGGCACGGACCCCACGAGCGGCGTCGCGGCCATGTTCTACCGCCTCGACGGCGGCGTGTGGGTCCAGTACAGCGGCCCCATCGCGGCCATCTGCCAGACGGGCATCCACACCATGGACGCCTACGCCAAGGACAACGCGGGCAACGTCGGCTCCACCGTCACGACCACCATCAAGGTGGACCGCAACCCGCCCACGTGCAGCGAGACGCTGGTCACCGGCACGCCCGGGCAGAACGGCTGGTACACGTCCGCGGCGACCGTCCGCGTCGACGCCTCCGACGGCGCCGGCGAGAGCGGCCTCCAGGGCACGTGGTACACCGTCACGACCGATGGCACCCAGACCGTCGTCTCCCAGGTCATCACGCCTGGCAACACGTTCAGCATGAGCAGCCAGGGCACCAACGTCGTGACGTGCCAGGCGAAGGACGTCGCCGGCAACACCGGCAACGGCCCCTCGCTCACGGTGCCCATCGACACCACCGTCCCGACGATCTCCATCAGCGTGGCGCCCCTGCCCATCCAGACGGGCTGGATCCACGGCTGCGCGAACGCCACCTTCAGCGCGTCCGACGCGGTGAGCGGCGTGGCGAACGTCTTCTGGAAGCTGGACGGCGGCGCGTTCACGACGGGCGCCTTCCCCATGGTCTGCGCCCCCGGCACGCACACGGTGAACGCCTACTCGCAGGACCGCGCGGGCCTCGTCTCCACGACGGCGACCGCGACGTTCAAGCTGGACAACGACCCGCCCTCGTGCACCGTCGCCCTGACGACGCAGCCCAACGGCCTCAACGGCTGGTACGTGTCGGACCCCCAGTTCGCGCTGGGCGCCTCCGACCCGGCGGGCGGCAGCGGCGTCTCGGACCTGCAGTACACCATCGCGACGGGCGGCCAGATCACGAAGCCGTGGACCTCGGTGGCCGTCACCGGCGCCACGGTGACGCTGACCGCCGAGGGCAGCAACGTGATCTCGTGCCAGTCGCACGACGCGGCCGGCTGGGACAGCCCCATCCTCACGGCCTCCGCCAAGCTCGACACCGTTGCGCCCGCGTCCACCGCGACGCCCAGCGGCCAGATGGGCCAGAGCGGCTGGTACGTGACCTGCCCCACCGTCACCCTCGCGGCGACGGATGCCACGAGCGGCGTCAACCGCATCGTCTACAACGTCGACGGCTCCGTGCAGGTGACCTACTCCGCGCCCTTCCAGGTGTGCGGCGACGGCACGCACACGGTCCAGTACTACGCGTTCGACAACGCGGGCAACCAGGAGACCACGCGCACGCTGAGCCTCAAGGTGGACACCCACGCGCCGACGACGACCGAGACGTCCATCGTGGGCGTCCAGGGCGACAACGGCTGGTGGCAGTCCAGCGTCTCCGTGACGCTGGCGTGCGCCGACGGCTCGGGCTCGGGCTGCGCGACGATCTTCTGGCAGATCGACAACGCCGGCTGGCAGAGCTCCAGCCCCGGCGCCTCCAGCGTCGTCGTCAGCATCGTGGGCGATGGCACGCACACGCTGAGCTACTACAGCGTGGACGTCGCCGGCAACCGCGAGACGACGCACGTCGACCCGCCCTACCCCATCGACACCACGGTGCCGCACACGGCGAGCGCCTACGCGGGCAAGGTGGGCGGCTCCGGCTGGTACACGGGCCCCGTCACGGTCTACCTGAATGCGACGGACGCGACCAGCGGCCCGCGCGCGGTGGAGTACAAGCTCAACCGCGGCCCGATCGTCCAGGTCCAGGGCGACCACGCGGTCGTCCCGGTGAGCGCCGACGGATCGTACACCATCCAGTACCACGCCATCGACTTCGCCGGCAACAGCGAGCCCTGGAGCGCCGAGGAGAGCTGGCGCATCGACCAGACGCCGCCCACGTCCACGCCGGAGATCTCCGGCAACGCGGGCGCCAACGGCTGGTGGCACACCGCGAGCGTGACGCTGATCTGCTTCGACGACGGCAGCGGGTGCAAGACCACCCACTACCGCGTCAACGGCGGCGTCTGGAAGACCTACGCCGCGCCCATCGCCCTCCCCGAGGGCCACGACACCGTGGAGTTCTACTCCGACGACGTCGCGGGCAACGTGGAGTCGACCCTGACGCTGCACGTCGACGTGGACAACACGCCGCCGCGCACCGCCACGCCGCCGGTCTACCTCGGCCCCACCGCGACCGACTCGCAGAACCGCCTGGTCATCGGCCCCAAGACGGCGATCCAGCTCTCGGCGAGCGACTCGCTCTCGCTGGTCGACGTGATCACGTACAAGATCAACGGCGTCCAGCAGCCCGCGCTCGCCAACGGCGGGTCGTTCTACCTGAGCGGCCCCAGCGGCGAGTACAACATCAGCATCTCCGCCCTCGACCGCGCGGGCAACGCCGAGGCCGAGTTCAGCATCAAGCAGCAGTTCGACTCGACGCCCCCCGCGACGAACATCACGAAGCCCATGGCCAACTCGGTCACGGTGGACGACGTCATCGCGTCGTTCAACGTGCCCCCCTACGTCGAGGCCGGCCCCGCCCACGACCCCTTCAACGGGGTCAAGGACGTGACCCCCGCGACGCTCATGGACTTCGCCATCGTCGCGCGCCACGTGAACGTGACCGTCACCGCCACCGACAACATGGTGCACGTGGTCAAGGTGGAGTTCTACCTGGACACGGACCCGACCCTGGGCCCCGCGACCCCGCGCTGGACCCAGACCACGGGCAACGCCGGCACGTACTACTGGCCCTGGGACACGTCGTCGGAGACGCTGGGCAACCACGTCATCTACGTCAAGTCCTACGACGAGGTCGCCAACAACGTGACCGTCACGCGCAACGTGAAGGTCGTCTCGGTGGCGCCCACGGCCGACAACACGCAGACGCCGCCCGTCTCGCAGAACCTCGCGACGTTCGTCACCAAGATGAACGTCTGCACGCCCCAGAACTGGGAGAGCCAGGCCACCCTCCTGGGCCAGACCATCGCGGACTGCGTCGTGCGGGCCGCCAGCGACATCAACGCCTCGACCTCCGCCAGCGCGCCGCCCACCCAGGAGGGCGCGGCGCCCAGCGGCTCGGGCGGGAGGCCCGGCCAGTAGGCGATCGATGAGAGACGTGACGAGGTGATGTCATGAAGGAGTCCCGCGCCCTCGCCTTGGCCTTCGCGAGCCTGCTCGTCCTCCCCGCCGTCCTCGTGGCGCACGCCGCCGCGGCGGACCCGGGGAACGAGGCCATCCTCGCGTTCGACCACCAGGTCGGCTATCACCTCGGCGCGACGGGCGACCTCATGCGGCTGGAGGCCAGCGTCGTCGTGGCGCAGGCACCCGGCACGCAGTGGGAGATGCGCATCCTGGACCCCCAGGGCGCCATCCGGGCGCGGGACTCCTTCGTGGGCGCGAGCTTCAGCGCCAACCTCTCCCTCCAGCTCCACGAGGGCGACCTCGCCGGCGCGTGGCGCGGCGAGGTGCGCCGCTTCGACGCCAGCGCGTCGGCGTGGGTCGTCTCCGGCGCCGTCGTGACCGGCGTCGACTTCGTCCCCCTCCCGGGGACCCCCTCCCTCTTCGCCAGCGCGGCGGACAACCGCGTCGACCTCGCCTGGTCGAGCACGGTGAACCCGCCCGCCTCCTACGAGGTCGAGATGTCCGAGGACGCGGACTTCACCCTCGTCCCTCCCCAGTTCCACCTCTACGACTCGCCCAGCACGGCCACCGAGTTCGTCGCCTCCTTCGGGACGACGTACCACGTCCGCGTCCGCGTGCGCGACCTCTACAACGGCTATGGCCCCTGGAACGCGACCACCGTGCGCACCGACCCCGCCGTGGGCACCGTCGGCTTCGACCGCGGCGCGTACATCGTGGGTCCCGCGGGCGGCGACCAGCTCGTCGCGCGCCTGCGCGCACTGGGGGACGCGGACACCATCTGGCGCCTCCAGGTCAAGGACTCCACCGGCGCCCTGCGCTACGAGGGCACCACCACGGGCTCGCTGGCGGCCAACCTCACCGGCGTCGTGACGCTCACCGCGGCCGACCCGCGCGGCGCGTGGACCGCCGAGGTCTCCAGCCGCAAGGCCGCGACCTCGTGGAGCCTGTGGAACAGCAGCGCGACCACCGTCGCGGACACCGTGCCCCCCGCCCCGCCCTCGCTGGTCGTCTCCGCCCACGGCCAGCAGGTCAGCGCGACGTGGCTCCCCCAGGGGGGCACGGGCTCCCTGCGCTACGACGCGCAGCTCGCCGCCGACCCCTCCTTCACCTCGCCCCTGGTGAGCCTCCCCTCCACCACGCAGCAGACGCTCGCCTACGCGGGCGCGTGGGCCACGACGTACTACGTGCGCGTGCGCACCCTGGACGCCTACGGCGCCGTGGGCCCGTGGTCGACGCAGCAGGCCGCCACCGACGCCGAGCCGCTGCCAGACCTGGTCATCGGCCCGCACTCCGTGTGGCTCTACCCCGAGACGCCCTACGAGGGCTCGACGGGCAGCCTGCGCGTGCTCGTGGAGAACCGCGGCACGCTCGCGGCCAACGGCGCGCAGGTCGCGGCCACGCTCAACGGCGCGCCCGCGGGCTCCGCCACCGTCACCATCCCGGCGGGCGGCAGCCAGATCGTCGCGATCCCCCTCTCCTTCCCCGCCCGCGGCGCGGCGCAGATCGTCGCCACCGCGGACCCCGCCAACGCCATCCGCGAGCTGGCGGAGACCAACAACGCGGGCTCGCTCTCCCTCACCGTGGAGAAGCCGCCGGTGAACCTCGTCATCGCGCCGGCGGACGTCGTCGTGTCGCCCGCCGTGCCCACGGCGCTCCAGCCGGCGACCGTCACGGTCACGGTGCACAACGTGGGCACCGAGCAGTCGGGCCCCGCGCAGGTGCAGCTCCTCGCGGGCGAGACGGTGCTCCTCGACGCCAGCGTGAACGTGGCGCCCGGCGGGAGCAGCACGCTCTCCGCCACGTGGACGCCCGCAGTCGCCGGTGCTATCACGCTCCTGGCGCGCGCCGACCCCACCAACGCCATCCGCGAGACCACCGAGAACGACAACGTCGCCACGCGCTCCGTCACCGTGGGGTCGAGGCCCGACCTCGTCCTGGAGCAGTACGCCCTCGCGCCCACCGGCACCACGGTGGGCTCCCGCGTCGACGTCACGATGCGCGTGAGGAACGGCGGCGACTTCGCCACGCCCGCCACCACCGTGGACCTCACCAGCACGTCGCCCACCGGGCAGAAGACCCTGGTGCAGACGCTCCAGGTGCCCGCGCTCCAGCCCGGCGGCTTCGCGCCCCTCGCGGGCGCCTTCACGCCCACCGCGGCGGGCACGTGGTCGCTGGACGCGGCCGTCGACCCCGCCGACGCCATCGCGGAGACCTCCGAGGCCAACAACCGCGCCTGCGCCTCCGCCACCTTCACCACCGCGCCCCTGGCGGACGTCTCCGTCGCGCTGGGCTCCGTGGACGCGCTCCTGCACGGCAAGGGCGCCCGCGCGCAGGTCACCGTCACCAACGGCGGCACCGCGCCCGCGCAGAACGTCCACCTGGCGCTGCGCCTGAAGGACCCCGCGCGCCCGGACCTGGCCGGCATCGACCTGGGCAGCCAGGACATCGGCCTCCTGGCGCCTGGCGAGGGGCAGCAGGTCTCCTTCGCCTTCACGCCGCAGCGCGTGCTGGGCTTCCCCGAGGCGGCCGACCTCGTCGTCGAGGCCTCCACCACGAGCCCCGAGGCGAGCCTCGCGGACGACAGCGCCAGCACGCACGTCGTCGTGCGCGCGCCCGACCTCGTCGTGACGATGCCCTCGCAGATCAGCATCCTGGGCATCGAGAGCCCCGCGCAGGGCATCCACCGCCCGCCCACCTACGCCACCATCGAGAACATCGGCAACGCGCGGGCGGAGGCCATCACGCTCTCCTTCTCGCAGTCCACCGGCACGAAGACGTGGACGCTGGGCACCGACGGCCTCACGCCCTCGGGCCTCGCGCCGGGCGAGAGCGTCACCCTCGCGCTCCCCCACGTGGACGCCGACTCGCCGGGCTTCTGGCCCGCCGTCTTCCAGGCGGACGTCACGCGCGCCAGTGCCGCGGCCTCCGGCCCCGTGGCCGACGCCGAGCCCGCCCTGGGCGTCGAGCCCGACCTGCTGCGCGGCGACAACTCGCTCCAGCCCATCTTCGTCCTGCCCGGCCTCCACGTCAGCGTCGAGCCCGAGGCCGAGCGCTACGATCAGCCCGCGTTCCCCTTGGGCTCCGAAGCTTACCTGGTGGTCGACGCCTTCGGCGCCAACGCCGCGAGCTACCTCGCCAACGCGCCCAGCGTGACCTCGGCCCACGGCCAGTCGTGGAGCGCCTCGCCCCTGCAAGCTGGCGTCAACGACGTGCGCGGCGTGCTGGGCGACGACCTCGACCCCGCGCTGGCGGGCCTCACGGCCCACCGCGTCTTCCGTCTGGGCATCCCCACCTCCAGCGACTTCTACCGCGCCAACTGCATCGGCACCACGAGCCAGGGCTGCTGGGACGAGCCCCTCGCCGGGTGGACGCGCAAGGTGCAGGGCGACGTGCCCGGCGTGGGCACCGGCTTCGCGTATGATATCACGGTGAAGGCCACGAACGCCGCGACCGGCGACGCCATGACGGACCACACGCAGCCCGTCGTCATCTGGGAGGGCGTCATGTTCCGCCTCCACACCGACACCGTCGTCGTCCAGCAGGACGGCCGCTCCGGCGAGCTTCCCGCCGACGTGATCGCAGTCAAGGACGGCGCCCTGTGCGAGCCCAACGACCTGTGGGCCGTCTTCAGCTGGCTCTACCGCTGCAAGGGCACCTTCGACACCGTGCGCCTCACCGACGCGCACACGGGCGTCGACCTGGGCTTCACTGTGAACTGGCCCGAGACGGGCAAGCTCGACCTCAAGGCGCCCTCCAACTTCGACCAGTTCCCCCTGGACGTGCGCTTGAGCTACGGCGACCGCGCGGTCTCGCCCGAGTTCACGCTCATCCGCAGCGGCCCCGCGCTCCAGACGAACCCCGACGGCAGCGCGCAGGACCTCCTGGGCGGCCCCGCCTCCCTCCAGCCCGGCGGCCTCCACGTGCTCTCGCTCAACGTCGTCGCGCTGGGCTACTCCCCCGAGGAGATCCACAACGCCATCGTGCGGCTCTGCTATCCTTCGACGCTGGAGGTGTGGGACGAGCGCGGCCACGGCGACTGGTGGGGCGGCGGCGCGCCCGACGCGGCGGCCCTCGTCAACGGCGCGGGCCAGACGCCCTGCCCCACGGGCTTCTCGGCGGCCTACCGCACCATGCCGCTCACCAGGAACGCGGTCACGCCCTTCTCCTTCGTCGCGCGCACCAGCGCCGCCACCGGCAGCACCGTGCGCGTCGTCGCCGACCTCTTCGACGAGAACGGCGTGGCGCCCTCGGGCCGCACCACGGCGCAGGTGCACGTCGACCAGACGCTCAACGTCGGCCCCGCCGCCACGAGCCTCGCCACCGACCAGTACCTCCGCGCGCTGAAGGCCCGCGTGGCCCTCGCGCAGGCCGGAGCCCGCGCCGCGCTCTACGACAACGACAAGCGCTTCGTCAACATGACGTGGGACATCGGCACGGGCGCCGTGGACCTGGCGCTGGGCGCGCTGTTCCACAAGTACGGCGACTACTTCTTCGACGAGGTCACCAAGGTCAACAAGGGCCTCCTCAACCGCGCCGTGGGCACGCTCTTCCCCATGGGCCAGGAGCTTCTCGTGGACAAGACCGTGGAGGTCTTCATCGAGACGCTCACCGCCGACGACGGGGGCAGCAAGGTCGCCAGCGGCTCGGGCGCCGCGGCCGCCGGCACGCCCGCGCAGAAGGCCGTCGACAAGATCGCCAGCGACTACCTCGACCACGTCGCGCGCGGCGACTTCGCGCCTGGCAAGACGTTCACGCCCGCCAGCGCGCGCGACCTCGTCTACAAGCTCGACGTCGCGCAGAACGTCTACGAGGCCTCGCTGGTGAAGGATGCGCGCTGGGCCATGCCCACCTTCGGCTGCTTCATGCCCGAGGTCTCGCCCCCCCAGCCCGGCCAGCTTCGCGACGAGGCGCTGCTGGGCGACCAGACCATCTGCCACAACGTGGAGATGCACCCCCTGGCCAGCGAGCCGCTGCGCTACCCCAACCTCCTGGGCTACTACCACGCCAACCAGATGGTGATCATGAACTCGGACTGGATCAAGAAGACCCAGGACGCGTTGAGCTACCTCAGCCTGGGCCTCTCGCTGATCTCCATCGTGGCGCCGCCCGTCGCGGCCGCCGCGGGCGTCGCGGACGTGACGAGCCTCGCCGCGGACGCCGCCGTGCTGGGTGCCAAGACCAGCTTCTACCGCAACGGCGTGCTGGCCTACCCCGTGAGCCAGGCGAGCGTCGGGAGCATCTTCGAGGACGCCACGTTCAACCCGCACTGCTGCACGGCGCACCTCTCCGGCGCCGTGAGCGCGGGCGCTGAGCAGAGCTTCACGCTGGCCAACGAGAACGGCACGACGCAGATGAACGCGAGCCTTCTCGTGGCGCCGGGCGATCCGCTGCCCACGCTGGAGGCCGTCACCGCCTCGGGCGTCGTGCTCAACGCCTCCGTCAACGTCACGGACAACGGCACGCTGCTCTCCATCCAGATCCCCACGGACGTGGCGGGCAACACGACGCTGCGCATCCGCGGCAACTCCTCCGCCGACCCGCAGCCCTACACCATCGCGGTGGGCAGCGCGCTGCGCGACGAGGTGCGCTTCGCGCGCCTCAACTTCACCGCGGGCGGGGTCCCCGTCACCGTGACCGACGTGACGGCGCAGGTCAACGGCGTCACCGCCGACGTGAGCCAGGTCCCCGGCGGCATGCTGGAGGTGCGCGCGACGCAGGGCGCCACGCTCCACGTCACCGCCAGCGCGCCCGGCTACGCGCCCCTGGACGCCACGCGCGTCGTGCAGCTCCCCGACCGCTTCGGCAACGTCGACCTGGCCCTGACGCCCCTCGTGAGCGCGCCCGCCGTCCTCACAGCCGCGCTCACCCCCGGCGCCACGGGGCACGTTGCCGTCGCCCTCACCAACCCCACGAGCGGCGCGCAGACGTACTCGCTGAGCGTCACGGGCCTGCCCCACGCCATCGCCATCTCGGCCGCGCCCAAGACGCTCGCCGCGGGCGCCTCGGGCTCCATCGACCTCGCGCTGACGCCCGGCGCGCGCATCCTGCCGGGCCAGCTTCGCGGCGACGTGGCGTTCCTCGACGCCGCGGGCCACGAGATCCGGCGCATCCCGCTCCTGGCCACCGTCACGGGCCCCTTCCCCACGCTGCGCGGGGTCCCCCGCGAGGTGGACGCCATCGCGGGCAGCGTCGTGAGCACGAGCGTCACGCTGCGCAACGCCGGCAACGCCCAGATCACCGGCATCCAGGCCGCCTGGAAGGGCCCCTCTTGGATCACCGTCGTGGGCGCGCCCCTCACGCTGGCCGCCGGCGCCGAGGCCACGCTCACGCTGGTCGCGACGCCGCCCGCCAACGCCGCGGCGGGCGTCCTCAACACGAACCTCTCCATCACGTCCATGAACGCCTTCGAGGCCAACGCCACCTTCGACGTGCACGTCTTCGCTTCGGCGAGCTCGCTGCCGCAGATCCGCGCGACGGGCGGCGACGTGGACGGCGACGGCGTGCCCGACGCCGTGCTCGCCGAGGGGCGCGGCTCCAGCGCCTACGTCGGGCTGAGGGACGCCTCGGGCGACGAGGTCGGCGTCGAGCTGGCGAGCCACCAGCTCATGCAGGGCTCGACGACGCTCCTGGACACGCGCCTGCGCACGCCCTCCTACGGCTCCGCTCCCGGAGAGACCATCGCCACGTGGTCCACGACGCAGGCCAGCCTCACCCGCGTCCTGCGCGTCGTGAACGGCAGCATCGAGGTGACGTTCACCGCCACCGCGCCCGCCGGCCCCGCGCCCACCGTGCAGACGGTGTACCTGCGCCACGGCAGCCTCGTGGGCGACACGGTCATCGGCAACTGGACCGGCGGCGCGGCCGCGCCCGCGCTGCGTCTCGACCTGGGCGCCGCCGCGACCACCGTCGCGACGTTCACCACCTCGCCCCTGGCCGGCGCGCGCTGGAGGATCGCCCCCGCGCACCCCGTGGACGCCCGCATGGCGCCCTCCCTGTCTGGTGATATCATCCTCTCGGGCAAGGTCGTCGCCGTCTACCCGGCGAGCTTCGTCCTCCAGGACCGCTCCGGCGCCGCCACGGTCAGCCTGGGCGGCCAGTCCGGCGTCCGCGTGGGCGACATCGCCTACGCGCGCGTCGAGGGCGACGGCAACGGCACGCTCGCGCTCACGGACTACCACGTCACCGGCCACGCCTCCGTCGTCTCCACGCCCGTGGACGCCGCCGGCGCGGCGGCCCTGTTCGCCGCCAACGGCACCATGCTGGTCGACGTCTCGGGCACCGTCGTCTCGCAGAGCGCCAACGCCGTCGTGATCGCCACCGCCACCGGCAACCTCGCGGTCTCCTACGGGAGCGCCGCCCCCGCGGTGGCGCCCGGCGAGCCCTACGTGGCGCGCGGCGCGCTGACCTCCGCCACGACGCTCCTCTCCGTCCCGCCCACCGTCCGCATCGCCCTCTCGGGCAGCACGTTCGGCCCCTGGTACACCAGCGCCGTGGGCGTCTCCCTGGTGGCGACGGGCGCCGCGTCCACGCAGCTCTCGCTGGACGGCGTCGCGGCGCAGGGCACCAGCGCCACCGCCACGCAGGAGGGGCTCCACTCGGCCACCGGCAGCGCCACCGACGCGCTGGGCAACGTCGCGCCCATCTCCCGCGCCTTCAGCGTCGACACCGCCGCGCCCACGACGCAGCTGGCCCTGGTGGGCCCCTCCTACTCGGGCTCCGTCGTGTTCGTGGCGCCCTCCACCACGTTCCGCCTCGTGGCCACCGACGCCGTGAGCGGCGTCTCGGGCAGCACGCTCTGCGTGCGCGGCTCGTGCGCGCCCTACGCCTCGCCCGTCCCCGCGGGCTCCACCGAGGGCCCGGTCGCCCTCTCGTGGTGGAGCGTCGACAACGCGGGCCACACCGAGACGAGCCACGCCAGCAGCGTCACCGTGGACGCCACCGGGCCCGCCGTCGACGCGAGCTTCGCGGGGACCGTGGGCCTCGCCGGGTGGTGGGTCAGCAACGTGACGGCCACCTTCTCGTGCGACGACGGGGCGGGCTCCGGCTGCGCCTACGTGCAGTATTCGCTGGACAACGGCTCGTGGACCACCGCGGGCGCCTCCCTCCTCGTGAAGGGCGAGGCGCGCCACCCGCTGCTGATCCGCGGCGTCGACCGCGTCGGCAACGTGGGCCCCGCGCGCTCCTGGACGCTCCCCATCGACCTCTACGGCCCCAACATGGGCTGGTCGCTGGCCGGCCCCTTCGCCACGGACGCGCGCGGCTACACCGTCGTGAGCGCCAACACCACGCTCCTCCTCGTGGGCCAGGACCGCTTCTCGGGCGTCGCGGGCCTCTGGTACGGCGTCAACGCCGCCGCCTCGCTCCCCTACCCGTCCTCGGGCATCGGCTTCCCCAACCAGACGGTGAACGAGACGATCTACGCCAACGGGACGGACAACGCCGGCAACGTCGGCCCCACGCTGCGCCTCGACCTCGTCGTGGACAACGAGGCGCCCATCGCGAACCTCACCCAGCCGCCGCGCAACTCCGTCACCGTGGACGGCGCGGTCGTCACCCTCGACCCGCCGGGCATCATCGTGGGCGACGTGCGCCGCTCGCTGACCGCCGTGCCCAGCGTGGACGCGCGCGGCAGCGCGGTCGTCGCCCGCAGCGTCACGGTGAACCTCACCGCCAACGACCGGCTCGTGAGGATCGCCCGCGTCGAGTTCTACGTGGACAACGAGACCTCGCCGCGCTACTTCTACGCCCACAGCGTGCCCACGGGCTGGTACACGTGGCTCTGGGACGTCTCCACCGAGACGGCCGGCGACCACAACCTCACCGCCAAGGCCTACGACGAGCTAGGCAACGTCGCCGTGATCCGGCGCCTCGTGACCATCGTTGCCATCCCGGCCACGTCCGGAGCGCCCGGAAGCGCCAACATGGGCGGCAACATGGTGACCCTCCTCAACGGCATGAACGTCTGCGTGCCGCAGGGCTGGCGCAACAACCAGGCGCTCCTCCAGGGGAACATCGCCGACTGCATCCAGAACCTCATCAGCAAGATGACGCCCGTCGCGATGGGCGCCCCCAGCGCGGAGCGCGCGCCGCCCCGGGAGCCCGCGCCGTCGTCCCCCGACGCGGTGACACCAGATATTTGGCGAAGCAGGCGCGCTCAGGCCGAGGAGTCCCCGTGATGCCCCGAGCCTCCAGGATCGCCCCCCTCCTGGCCCTCCTCCTCGTCGCCACCTCCCTCGCCGCCCTGCCTGCGCAGGCCACCGCCGACGACTGCGGGCTCGGGACCGACGCGTCCTCCGACGCCTTTGCTCCCTCCGCGGTGACGACGCCCCTGGGCCCGTGCACCGGGAACCTCGGCAGCTCCGACGCGCGGGACGCCTACGGCTTCCACCTCGACGCGGGGCAGGCCGTGAACGTCACCGTGGGCGCCCCTGCGGGCACCCAGCTGAGCGCGTGCGTCCTAGCGCCCGACGGCTCCTCCCAGGCGTGCGAGCACCGCGGCGCCGGCGCGACGACGCACCTCACCGAGGTCACCGCCACCGTGGGCGGCACCTACGTCCTCGTCGTCAGCCTCGACAGCGGAGGCGGGGACTACACCCTGGAGGTCGACGGGCCCTCCGGCGTCCCCGCGCAGGACGACTGCGACCTGGGCACCGACGCGCCCGCCGGCGCCAGCGCGCCCTACCTGCACCCCGGCCTCTCCTGCGACGGCGCCTTCCCCGAGGGCGACGAGATGGACTCCTACTCGCTGGACCTCCACCGGGGCGACACCGTCACCGCGACCATGACGCGCGACGCCAACTACCCCACGATCTGCCTGCAGTCCCCCACGGGCGGCCTCACGTGCGACATGCCCGCGCTCAACCACACGGGCCTCGTGGGCGCCACCGTCCAGGTCAGCGGCCAGTGGTCCCTCTACCTCTACGTGGACCCCGGCATCGTCTCCTCCTACCACCTCAACGTCACCCTCGCGCGCCCCGCCGCCGACGACTGCCGCACCGGCGGCGACGCGGGCGACGACGCCGCGCACGCCAGCCGCGTCTTCACCCCCATGAACCGCTGCGAGGCCGAGCTGGCCTCCTCCGAGACGCAGGACTGGTACGCCTTCAACGCCACGAAGGGCGACCCGCTCTCGGCCTCCGTGCAGGACGGCCCCTTCGTGGGCGCGACCCTCTGCCTCTTCGCCCCCGCCGCCTCCACGCCCGCCGCGTGCGCGAGCGCCGGGACCGGCGCGCAGGCCTCCCTCGCCCTCAACGCCACCGCCACCGGCGCGTGGCGGGCGCGCGTGCAGCGCGACTCGGGCGCGGGCTTCTACTCCCTCTCCCTGGTGGACCACCGCGCGGGGATGTTCAACGACCCGCCCGTGCTCCGCCTTCTCACCTGCGATCCCGGGCCGCACCTCGTGAACCAGGCGTTCACGTGCACGCTCATCGGGCACGACGACGGGCCCCAGGTCTTCTACACGTGGACCTACGGCGACGGCCGCTCGGGCCTGACCGCCGCCAAGGCGCCTGGCGATCCCGCCCTCGTGACGGTGCGTTACTCCGCCGCGGGCTCCTACGTCTTCCGCGCGCGCATCTCCGACAACGACCTGCGCGGCCCGCCCACCTCGGAGTCGGGCAATGAGCTGACCATCACCCTCGTCGTGGGTCCCGGCAGCAGCGCGGCCACCTCGTGGAACGCGACCCTCGCCACGCCCTCCGTGGCGGCGCATCTCCAGGACCAGGCCTCGCGCCTCGCGGGCTACCGCGGCCCCACGCTCTCCGTCTACGCCGGGCAGGCCAGCTTCCCGCTGGATCGCCCCGCCGCGGGCGGCGAGGCCGTCAGCCTCTCGTGGACGCAGCCCGCGGACCTCGACGTCCTCTTCCAGGACTCGCAGGGCCGCGCGCTGCCCGGCGGCTGCGCGACCTCGGGCCTGGGCAGCGCGGAGTCGTGCGTGGCCCCCGCGGGCGCGCGCTTCCTCGTGGTGCGGCTCGCCACGGGCGCGGTCGCCGACTTCGGCCTCAAGCTGGGCTGAGGCGCGCGGCAACCCGCCTCAAACATCCTTTTCTCCCTGGGAAGTTTGCTGGCGGCCATGACCCGCACGTCATCCGCGCGCAAGCTGGGTCTTGCCGCCCTCGCCCTCATCCTCCTTCTCGTCCCCGCCGCGCCCTTCGGCCACGCGCAGACGCAGAACCTCAACAACACGGCGGGCTCGCCCAACGAGCTTTCGTCGCCCTACGGCGGCGGTGGCGGCGCGGGCTACACGACCTCCGGCACGTTCACCACCAACGCGGGCGGCTCGCCCCACACCGAGTACTTCCGCGTGCTGGACCGCTTCCGCGCCTCGCCCGTGCAGGACCTGGACGGCGACGGCTTCGTCTCCCTCAACGCGGCCTTGACGCCCTCCGCCGCGCGCAAGATCGACGACCTCCCCAACCTCACCGACACGGACATCCTCACGCGCATCGTCGCGCTTGGCGTCACCAAGGACAAGATGGAGGCCGACGTCGACGCGGGCCTCTCGTGGAACCCCGCCTTCGACGCCACGCGCGCCTCCGTGAAGCTCGACATCGACAACCAGCACTACAAGGACGCGGTCCTCCTTCTGCGCAGCACGCCCCTGGCCATGACGTACTGGTGCGGCATCCAGGGCGACACGCCCACGGGCTACCTGTGGACTGCCGCCATCCCCTACCCCATGGTGTGCAACGCGGCGAAGACCTCCCGCGTCACGGCCTACACCGCCCTCAACTGCCAGGCGACCTCCCTCACGTCCCCCACGCAGCAGCGCCCCTGGAAGGGGTGCTTCGAGCCCGCGGTGGACCCCAGCGGCTGGGCCTCGCACCCCGAGTCCACGGCGCGCGACATCAACCTCGTGAACATGACGACGACGTTCCGCGGCGAGGACTCGGCCACGAGCTACCTCACCGTGCAGATGGGCGTGGGCTGGCGCGACCACCAGTTCGGCGCCATCGCCGCGACGCGCGACCTCTGGTCGATCCAGTTCCAGCTGACGCCCCTCACCTCGTCCAACCCCGTCGCGAACGTCGTCTGGGGCCGCACGACGCCCACCGCCTACTTCGACACCGCGCACCCCGTGACGTACACGTGGGGCTACAACTACAGCCTCGACCGCTCCCTCACGCTGGCCAACGTGGGGACCTCCAGCGCGTTCTCCGCCATCTTCCAGCTGAGCGACCGCGACACCGGCGGCGAGTACGTCTGGAACGACCCCGACTGGGAGATCCGCTACCTCCGCGCCGTCACCAAGGACAACAACCCCATCCACGCCTACTTCGACCTGAAGGCGGGCAACGCGCTCCAGGCGAACTTCTGGAACCTCACCGACGACCAGGGCAACGTCGTCGTGCCGACGTTCCTCTCCGGGCTCCCCCCGGTGGGCGCCGCGGGCACCAAGCACGTCTTCCAGCTCTACCTCAACTCCTCCACCGACGTGGGCGCGAGGCCCATCTTCGCGTGGGCCGGCGAGTCCAGCTATACGTACTCGCTCTCGTCGGGCACCTTCGGGTCGGGCAAGATCGTGGGCCTGCCCAGCGGGACGATGATCGTGGGCGACGACGGCAGCGACGGCGACCTCATCCCCTCCGTCGACGTCGTCAAGCAGCTCTCCAGCGGGCCGGGCTACTTCCGCGGCCTCCTCTTCTCGGGGAAGACGGCGGGGCGCGTGTTCGACACGACCAACGACAACGTCACGCGCTTCTTCGCCGCCGTGGGCACGCGCAACCCCTTCGACACGACCAGCTCGCCCTTCGTCTACCACGGCTCCAGGCCCGGCCAGTCGTCCATCTCCCAGGACAACCTCACCATCGCGTCGAGCGCGATGAACTGGACGTGGGACGTCTCGGGCGGCGTGAACTTCACCGACAACGTGAGCATGATCGACGCGCACACGTCGCAGTACCTCATCACGCCCCACATCTCCTCGTGCGATCCCCAGTGCACGGGCACCCTGGGCGACGACGACAAGCTCTCCTTCACCGTGGACGGCGCGGTGAAGGCGTGGGAGTGGACGCCGCTGGTGCCCAACACCGCGTCGTGCGCATACAAGTACCTCGACGGCACCTGCCTGTGAGGACCATGCGCCCCACCCTGCGCGCCCTGCTCGCCGCCGCGCTGCTGCTCCCGCTCCTGCCCGCCGCGCAGGCGCAGGGATCGCCTCCGGAGCCCGTCTCCGGCGCGGCGGCCGCCGCCGTGGGCGAGGCCGTCTACCTCTTCGGAGGGACCGGCGCGTCGGGCGCCAGCGATGGGATCGCGCGCGTGACGCCCGACGGCCGGGCCGCCAGCGTCGCCGCGCGCCTCCCCGCGCCCATGACGGGCGTCGCGGCGGCGTGGACGGGGGACGTGGTGCTCCTGGTGGGCGGCGCCCAGGACGGGCGCCCCACGGACCGCGTCCTCGCCTACTCGCCCCAGGAGGACCGCGTGACGGAGCTGGCGGCGCGCCTCCCCGAGCCCGTCTCGCGCGCCGCCGTCGCCTGGACCGGGAAGACGCTCCTGGTCTTCGGAGGGACTGAGTCCGGGCGCGTCATCGAGGTCGACCCCGCGGCGCCTTCGGCCCGCGCGCTGGACGCGCGCCTGCCCAGCCCGCGCGTGGGCATGGTGGCCGCGTGGGCGCCCTCCGCGTGCCCGGGAGGGTGCGCCTTCGCCTTCGGCGGGACCGACTGCGCGCTGGGCTGCTCGCAGCCCTCCGCGGGCGCGTTCCGCTACAGCCCCGCCAACGGCTCGCTGGACGCCGTGGCGGACCTCCCCGCCGCGGGCTGCTGCGAGGTCGCCGCGCGCGTGGAGGGGCGCATCGCGCTCCTCTCCACCGACCTCTACTCCTACGACCCCGCCACGGACAAGTATGATATCATCCCCCATCCGCTCGCGGCGCCGAGGCCCGGCGTGCGCGGCGCGGCCGTGGGCGACCGCCTCCTCCTCTTCGGCGGGATGGAGTGCGGCGCCACGCGGTGCGAGCCCTCCGCGCGCGTCCTCTCCCTCGACCCCGCCACCGGGGAATCCACCTCCTTCGGGCGGCTTCCTGCTCCGCTCGCGGACGCGGCCGCCGCGCCGAAGCAGGGCGACCTCTTCCTCCTGGGCGGCCGCGGCCCCCAAGGCCCCGTGGACACGGTCCTGCGCCTCGACCCCGCCACGCGCGAGACGACGCTCCTCCCCGCGCGCCTCCCCGAGCCCCGGGAGAAGGCCAGCGCCGCGTGGACCGCCTCGGGGCTCCTCCTCGCGGGCGGCGCCACGCCCGCCGGCCTCAGCGATTCCATCCTCCGCTGGGACGGCCGCGGCGCCTTCGCCCAGGCGGGCCGCCTTCCCCACCCGGTCGCCGGCGCGGCCTCCGCCACCGACGGCGCGCGCGTCTGGCTCGCCGGCGGCTCGGGCCCCTCGGGAGCGCGGGACGAGGTGCTGCTCCTCGCCGCCGGCGGGGGCAGCGCCACGGTGGTCGGCCACCTCCCCGAGCCGCGCCGGGACGCCGCAGGCGCCTGGGACGGCTCGCGGCTCCTGATCCTGGGCGGGAGCGTGTGCCCCGCCGGGGGCGCCTGCCGCGCCACCGACGACGCGCTGGCCTTCGACCCCGCCACCGGCGACGTCCAGCGCCTCGCGCCGCTTCCCTTCGCGGTCTCCTCCGCCGCGGTCGCCGCGCGGGGCGGAAGCGTCTGGCTCGCGGGCGGCTGCGGCGAGCCGTGCACCGCCTCCACCGCGACCCCCGCCGCGCAGGCGCTTCCTGCGGGGGGATCGCCCCAGGCCCTCGCCGACAAGCTGCCCAGCGCGCGCTCGGGCGCCGCCGCCGTCGCGCTCCAGGGGAAGCTCGTCGTCGCGGGCGGCCGCGCGGCGGAGGGCGCCCTGGACGAGGTGGCCGTGCTGGACGCGACGCGCGTCGAGGCGCCGCAGAAGGCGGCGCGCCCCGCGCCGGCCCCCGCGCCCTTCCTGGCGCTGGCGGCCGCAGCGCTCCTGGCGCGCCGGGCTCAAAGGCGGTAGCGGGCGCAGAGCGGACACCGCACGGCGTGGAGCTCCTGCTCGATCTCCTCGGCGCTCTTGCCGTCGGGGTGGTGGAAGAGGATCTCGCGCCCGCGCACGGCAAGCTGGACGCCGCCTGTGACGGCCAGGTCGGCCAGCTCCGCGGAGTCGCGCACCTCGGTGATCCACGCCAGGACCACGTCGGCCTCCTCCAGGGAGACCTCCCCCTCGGGGTCCAGCCGCGCGAGGTTGAGCAGGACGTCGGAGAGCTGGCCCGCGTCGAGGCGGCCCGCGTAGGGTCCGCGCAGCCTCGCCACGGCCTCGGCCACGGGGACCCGACCCCTTTGAGGCTCCGCTTCGCCGGCTCGCATCGCGCCTTGACGCCGCCGGGCCTATAAATCGAGATTTGCCTGGGGCTGCCGGGAACGCCCCCCTTGAACGGGTCCAGACGCAGAGCCCGGATCGGCAATCGGCATCAAACAACCCTAAGTAGGGGCGATCCCGTCGAGCGGCTGGAGGATAACAACATGAGTCGAACCGCGATTCTCCTCGCCCTTCTTGCCCTCGCCTCGTTGACCCCCCTCGCCACGGCGGAGATCACCCCCCAGTCCGACCTGCTGAACCCCACCTTTGTCCTGGGCAAGGGTCCCTGCAGCAGCGCCGACGACTGCTGCCCGCTGGACCCCACCTACTACGTGACCCACCCCTACGGCGTGACGAACAACTGCCAACAGGCCTGATCCGGGAAGCCTCGACATGACGCCCGCGCCGGTCCGCCTCCTGGTCCCGCTCGCCCTGGCTGCCCTCCTCAGCCTCGGCGCCGCGTCGGCCAGCAGCGCGATTGACGCGGGCGTCGCCTACGTCCAGGTCCAGGACTCGCGGGGGTCGGAGTGCGGCTCCCCCGTCCCGGACGTCTGCGCGGCCTCCACGCACGTCGACCCCGCCTCTCCGGGCGAGTCCACGGTGGACGCCTACCAGCGCATCGACTACGTCGGCGTCGCCACCAACCCCGACGGCGCCGGCATCCCCGTTTCCTCTCTTGGGCTCCCGGTCCCCGACGAGTCCTACACCGTCCACGGCAGCGACCTCTACGTCCGCGAGCCCTTCGTCCGCTTCGCGACGGAGCGCTGGCAGGACGTCTCCTCCCACCTCCCCGGCACGCCCGCCTACCTCCACATGGGGAGCGACGGCGTGGGCCTCCACTACGACGGCCCCAGCCCGTGGGACCCCAGCACCAGCGGGCCCCAGGCCGTGGGCTTCGACTATTCCCACGGCCAGGGCGTCGGCTACGAGCAGGTGGGCCCCGTGAACGCGCCCACCGGCACCAGCACCGACGAGGACGCCACCGGCTGGGAGACCGAGGTCTGCGACCCCGCCGACGCCACCTGCCACGGCGTCGCCCAGGGCTTCCGCGAGGCCTCGCCGAACGCCACCTGGGGCCTTGAGATCTACGACCTCCAGGCCGCCTCCAACCGCAGCGCGCTCACGGGCCCCGTCGCGCCCCATCTCGCCGCCGCCCCCGCCGCCCCGGCGGCGCCCGCGCCCGCCCCCCTTGTGGCGGCCGTTCCCCCCAGCCCCGGCGCCATCCCGCCGGCCGTCCACGCCCGCGCCGACGCCCCCGCGCCCTTCGCCGCCCGCGCGCCCCCCGCCCCGCGCGACGAGGGCGCGAAGGTCCTCGCCCGCGCCTCGGCCGGGGTGGCTCCCCCCTCGGCGCTGCGCGACCTCGCCGTCGCCGTGGCCGGCGGCGCCGTCCTGGCCGCGATCTTCAGCTCCCTCTACAACCGCTTCACCACCCGCGCCGAGGTCCTGGAGTCGGACGTCCGCGCGAAGCTCCTCCAGCTCATCGGCGAGCGGCCGGGCATCTGCATCTCCGACGCCGTCCCCAGCCTGGGCATGACGCGCAACGCCGTGCTCCACCACGTCCGCATGCTGGCCCGCGCCCGCGTCATCGTCGTCGTCACCGAGGAGGGGCGCAAGCTGCTCTACCTCCCCGGCACGCAGCCGCAGCAGAGCCCCCTTCCCCCTGCCCTCCTGCGCCACCCCGTGCGCGGCGCCCTCCTCGCCGCCCTGCGCGAGTCCCCCGGCGGCATGACGCGCGACCAGGTGCACCAGCTGCTCTCCCACGTCCCGGAGCGCACCCGCAACTACACCATCGCCAGGCTCGCCGAGCGCAACATCATCCAGCAGCGCGCCGGGCCTGCAGGCGAGGCGATGCTGGTGCTCAACGAGGCCCCCTGAGGCCGCAGGGACAAGCGCCATACGCGGGGACCCCGCTGCCCGCGCCGTGGCCGGATACCTGCGCGGCTACCGCCTCTCGCCGCGCCTCGTGCTTCGCGTCTGGCAGCGCGAGCTGACCCTCTACCGCCGCATCTGGCCCTCCACCATCCTCAGCACGCTCTTCGACCCCATCCTCTACCTCCTCGCCATGGGGTTCGGCCTGGGCACCTACGTCGCCTCCATCCACGGCGTGCCCTACATCCAGTTCATCGGGCCGGGCCTCGTCGCCTCCAGCATCATGACCGCGGCCGCCTACGAAGCCGCGTGGAACTCCTACGTGCGCATCTTCGTGGAGCGCAGCTACGACGGCATGATGACGACGCCCGCGGAATTGGAGGACGTCGTCGCGGGCGAGGTCATGTGGGCCGCCACGCGCTCCCTCATCAGCAGCAGCGTCATGCTCGTGGTGCTCGCGATCTTCGGCCTGCTGCGCTCGCCCCTCTTCCTCCTCGTGCCCTTCGTCGCCGCGCTGGCGGGCGTCATGTTCACCGTGCTGGGGCTCTCCTACACGGTGCGCCTGCGCCACATGGACCAGCTCACGTTCATGTTCACGCTGGGCATCACGCCCATGTACCTCTTCAGCGGGATCTTCTTCCCCCTGGACAACATGCCCGCGTGGCTCCAGACCGCCGCGTGGGCCAGCCCGCTCTACCACGTCGTGGAGGTCGTGCGCGCGCTCATCCTGGGAACGCCGTCGTGGCTCTCCCTCGTGCACGTGGCGTGGATAGCAGGGCTCATCGCCCTCTTCTGGGGCATGCCCAGCAAGGTGCTGCGCAAGAGGCTCACGAGCTGAGCCGCGCGACGTGGATCGGTCCTTGCCACGACGTGGGATGTGTTCTGGAGGGAGGGCGCTTCCTGGAGCGATCGTCATGCGCATCCGGATCTTCACCCTCCTGGCCCTCCTCTCGGCGTCCCTGGTTCCTGCGCCCGCCGCGGCCACCGCCGGGTCGTGCACGTTCGAGGACACCTCGTTCGCCAACACGTCGTACACGTCGGGACCCGGCGTGCTCAGCTCGTCGGGGAGTTCCGGCGGGGCGATCTCAGGCTCCGCGCACGTCCGGTCCAGCGACGCCTCCACGGACTGGGGCAAGGCCACGGGGCGCGTGAACGGCGCGCGTCACCACCTGGACGCCGGGTTTTGGGACGTCGTCTTCTCCTACGGCGCGGCCAGCGGCTCGCTTTCCTATTCCGACGCCGCCGTGGAGGGCGTCGTGCGCACCGGCGTCCAGGTGGAGTTCTTCAGCGAAAGCGCGATCACCGAGTCGGTCAGCGCGTCGGGCGACCTCATCACGGCCCCCGAGCAGGGCAGCGCCTCCGAGCCCGCCGGCGCGATCATCGTCCACGTCGACGTCGCAGACCCTGGCGTGGACGTCGACGGCCTGTTCTTCGGCGACGCGCACGTCCGGCACGACAGCAACGCCGACATCCAGGCGACCATCAGCTGGAGCGGCACGTCCATCTGCTGGCAGAAGACGGCGAACGCAAGCGCCAGCCAGACACTTCTGACCGCCCGCCGGCTCCTTGGCAGGACTTGAGGGCGTCACCCCTCGCGCGCCGCGCCGGTCCGGTCGGCCCAGCTGGCGTTGGAGAGAAGCTGCACGCCGGTGACGACGCCCCACACCCAGCCCACGATGATGATCGCCAGGAAGAACTGCGCGATGGCGCGGCCGATGAGCGGGCGCCCGCTGGTGATGCCGGCGATGAGCGTGCCCAGCCCGGGGATGATGATGTTCGCGATGAGGCACCCCACCGCGAGGGGCGTGCCCAGCACGGGCGCCTTGGGGTACGGGGGCGTGGGGGAGGCCGGCGTCGGGGCCGGGGACATGGGCATGGCGGAAGCCATGCGAGCGAAAAGGGGCTCCTGAAGTATGAAGGCCCGCCCAGTCGCGCGCGACCATCGCGGACACCGCGTTTCGGCCGAAGCCTCTCCTCGCGGCGCGAGCGCCGCTCGTCGGGATCGGCCTCACGCGGCCATCACGATGGTCTCACTCACGTTCGACCATCGCGCTGACCGCGTTCCCGCCGCCCAGGCAGAGCGTGGCGACGCCGCGGTGCTTGCCGGTGCGCTTCAGGTTGTGGAGGAGCGTGGTCAGCACGCGAGCGCCGGATGCGCCCAGCGGGTGGCCCAGCGCGACCGCGCCGCCGCTGACGTTGAACCGCTCGGCGGGGACGTGGAGCGCGCTCATGACGGCGCAGGAGGCCGTGGCGAAGGCCTCGTTGTGCTCGACGAGGTCCACCTGCTCCATCTTGACGCCGGTCTTCTGGAGGAGCTTCTCGACGCTGGGGATGGGCGCGGCCATGACGCGCATGGGGGCGACGCCCGCGGTGGTGAAGCCCACGAGGCGCGCCTGCACCTCCAGGCCGTGCTCGCGCGCCGCCTTGCGGCTGGCGACCACCAGGGCCGAGGCGCCGTCGCTCATCTGGCTCGCGTTGCCGGCGGTGACCATGCCGTCCTTCCGGAAGGCGCCCTTGAGCCGCGCGAGCCCCTCGGGCGTGGTGTCGGCGCGGATGCCCTCGTCCTGCGTGACCAGCGAGGTCTGCCCCTTGCCGGCGGCGACGGGGACGGGCACGATCTCGTCCTTGAACCAGCCCGACGCGGTGGCGTGCGCGGCCTTGCGGTGGCTCTGCGCGGCGAACTCGTCGGCCTGCTGGCGCGTGACGTGGAACTCCTCGGCGACGACCTCGCCCGTCTCGCCCATGGCGACCTCACTGTACGCGTCCATGAGGCCGTCGTGGTAGAGCGCGTCGACGAACGTCGCGTCGCCGTACTTGTAGCCGAAGCGCGCGCGGGGCACCAGGTAGGGGGCGCCGCTCATGCTCTCCATGCCGCCCGCGAGCACGATGCTGGATTCGCCGGCGCGGATGGCGTTGGCCGCCAGGGAGACGGCCTTCAGCGACGAGCCGCAGACCTTGTTGACGGTGAGCGCCGCGACGGAGTCGGGGAGGCCCGCCTTGAGGGCGGCCTGGCGCGCGGGGTTCTGGCCGGCCCCCGCCTGCACGACCTGGCCCATGACGACCTCCTCCACGAGGCGCGCGTCGAGCCCCGAGCGCGCAAGGGACTCCTTCAGCGCGAGGGCGCCCAGCGCGACCGCGGAGAGGTCCTTGAACGCGCCGCCGAACTTCCCGATGGGCGTGCGGACGCTGGAGGCGAGGACGACGTCCTCAGACGAGGCCATGATGGCGGATGGCAGGGTCCCCCCGAAAAAGGTTCCCCCCACCGCAAGCGTGAAGGCCCACGCCTCGCGTCCAGCGGCGTGCCCCCGCGAGGCTTCGTCTCCTTCTTCGGCTGGTTCAAGACGACGCCCGGCTGGGCGTGGCTCATCGCCGCCATCAACCTCGTGGGCATCGCCTACGGCTTCTACTATTACCGCGTCCAGTTCGCGGGCACGCCCCTCTGGCTCTGGCCCTTCGTGCCCGACAGCCCGCTTGCGGTCCTCTGGGCCGAGCTGGCGCTCCTGGCGTACTGGCTGAAGCGCCGCCCCGGCTGGCTCGACGCGCTGGCCTTCGTGGGCAACGTGCAGGTGGGCCTCTGGACGTGCTACGTGCTCCTCGCCTACGCGCCCTACATGGGCACGTTCGACACCGAGACGTGGCCCGGCGGCTTCCAGGGACCCTCCCTCAACGCGGTCCTCCTCGTGGGCCACTTCGGCATGGCGGTGCTGGGGCTGATCTTCCTGGCGGGCCTGCGCGCCGAGGCGCTGCGCAGCCGCGCCCGCGTCGCGTGGGCCCTGGGGATCGCGGCGGCGTACTACCTGGTGAACGACGCGCTGGACTACTTCGGCCCGGACTACGGCCTCACCAACGTCGGAAGCGGCTGCGGCCTGCGCCCCTACACCGTGCCCTGCCTTCCGGGCGCCCCCGAGACGGCCCTCACGCTGGTGACCTTCGGGTTGACGCTTGCCGGACTCGTCGCGCTCTGGCTGGTCGTCTGGCCGCGGGGAGCGCGCGCCGCCGACCGCGCCGCGGAGCCCGTCGCCTCGACGCGGCAGCCTTAGAATCGGGATTCAGCGTTGGACGAACAAGGGTATCTCGCCACGGGGAGTCCTTCCCTTGCCGAGACGGCGCGACGGTCGACCTCGCCTCAGAAGCCTCCTCGCTCCAAATCGTGGGGCCGACTGACGCTCGCCTCGACAGGCCTCCTGCGCCTGAAGCCAGTTCCGGGACCCGACAAGCGGGTCGTGGGAACCCGCCATCCGCAAGCCCCGCGATGCCTCCTGGGGGATTATGGGAGGCATCGCGGTGGGTGGCGTCCTTTTTGTGACCTTGGTGACAAGCGCGCGCTTTCACGCCGCGGGGCGGCTCTTTCGCCCATGGCCGGGAGACGCGCGCGGATGCCCTGGTCGCGCGAGCCCGCGGAGCCCGAGCAGGTCGCGCCGCCCGCGCCGCCCCTTCCCCGCCCCCCGGCGGCTCCCCACCACTGGCTCACCGTCCTCGTCGCGCGCCCTGGCCCCGAGGGTCCCCTGCCCGTGGCGGACGCGCGCGTCGTCATCCGCCCCTTCCCCCTGGGCGCGCCGAAGCCCGGAGAGCCCATGGCGCGCGCCGCCACCGGCCCCGAAGGCACCGTGGCGCTGCTCCTCCCCGCGGGTCGCTACGCCGTGAGCGCGCGCCATGCGGGCGAAGGCCGCGCCGTCACCGTCACGCTGGAGCACGCGGGCCGCGCGCTCCTGGTCCTGGAGGCCTTGGGCAAGCGCGTCGTCCTCACCGTGGAGGTCAGCGGCCCCGACGGAGGTGCCTTGCCCGGCGCGCCCGTGGAGGTGCGCAGCGCGCCGGCCGGCACGCTCGCCGCGCGCGGCGCGACCGACGAGCGCGGCGTCGCCACGCTGCACCTCCCCCCGGGCGCCTACGAGGTGCGCGTCGGCGCGGCCCGGGCGCGCACGTTCGTGGAGACGGATACGCTGCTGCGCCTCGCGGCCGAGGCCGCGCCCGCGCCGCAGCCGGTGGCCAGCCGCTACGCGCAGAAGGCGCGCGCCGCCACCAGCTACGTCGCCCCCTTCAGCGCCGAGCACGTGCGCGACGACGTGTGGAACTGAGGAATGCTATCGCCGCTCCGTCGCGCGCCTCGCGTCGCGGACCGCCTGCTGGACGCGGGGCTTGGCGCGCAGCTCGCGGTACTCGTCCTCCTCCTCGATCTCGAAGACCATCTCGGGGCTCTTGCGCAGCGCGGCCACGATGGCGCCTTGCGCCTCGTCTGAGGAGGAGTCGAAGCGCAGCAGGAGGCGCGCGAGGAGGATCTCGCCTTCGCCGTCGTCGCCCGCCTCGGCGGCGCGGCGGTAGGCGTCCAGCGCCTCGTCCACGCGGCCGGAGGACTCCAGGATGGTGCCGCGGTCCGCCAGGAGGCGCGGGTGGCGCGGCACCATGGCGAGGGCCTGCGTGTTCCAGTCCAGGGCGAGGCCCCACGCGCCCTGCTCGATGGCGCGCTCGGAGAGGTCCATGCACTGCTCCACGGTGAGGCCCGGCCTGCGCGCGAAGCGGCGGACGCCCCACGCGGCCGCGCCCGCCGCCAGCACCGTGCCCCCCACCAGGAGGGCGGCGGTCGCGGGGAAGGGCGACCCTTCGGGAGAGGCGGGGGCGTAGCGCACGCCCGCGACGGCGGCGTCCCCCTCGATGCGCAGCACGGCGTCGGTCTGCCCCGCGTCGTCCTTCGTGGCGGTGAGGCTCCCTGCGAGGCGCCCCACGAGGCGCGTGGGCCCGTCGGTGACGCCCTGCTGGTCGCCCACCTGGAGCTGGCCCCCGGTGGCGTCCGCGCCCACGGCGCCGCACTGCGCGAGGAGGACCTGCGTCGAGGCGGCGGCGAGGGGCACGCGCGTGTCCAGGGTGAGCGACGCGTTGCGCATGGTGAGGGTGGCCCAGGAGTCGTGGTACTGGCCCAGGGGCCCCGCGTCGCCGGTGCGCCCCGTGTCCACGAAGGAGAGGTTCTCCCGCGCCTGGAGGGAGAGGTTGAGCCCCTGGAGCTTCACGACGAGGTCGCCGTCGAGGCGCACGCGCCCCCCCACCTCGTAGGCCAGCGTCGGGCCCAGCACGCGCAGGGCGAAGTAGTTCGCATCGGGCTGGGGCGCCGCCTCGGGCGTCACGCTGTCCATGCCGACGATGGTCTGCGCGAGGGGGCTCCACGAGACGTTCCCCGCCTCCAGGGGATGCAGGCTGGTCCCGGGCGCGTCGTACACGCCCATCCAGCCGTCGGGCCAGGGCGCGAGGTCGCGCAGCGAGCCGCGCACGTCGTGGACCTCGTAGCTGCGCTCCTGCATGGGCTGGTTGGGCGGCGTCACGATGAGGCTGCCCACGCGCTGGTTGGCCTTGTCGAACCAGTCGACGTCCACCGTGGAGGCGGTGAAGGTCCAGGAGCGCAGCCCCTGGAACCCGCCCACGTAGGCCGCCTGGGGGTGGGCCGTGAAGAGGGCCTCGTCCGCGTCGGCGTGCCGGACCGTGAGGGTGCCCGCGACGCTCGCCGCTGATCCCGTGGGGACCAGCAGGACGAGGAGCAGCACCGCCCAGGCCTTCACGGGCCGCGCATCCCCGGATTCACGCTTGGCGTTTCCCGTCGCCGGGCCACCCAATCCGGCCCGGCTCCCGGGGCGCTTGCGGTTTAGTCTGGAGATTGCCTCGCGATATCCAGACTATCGCGGCGGCCCTATCGCGGCGCGAGGAGCGGAGGGCGCGAGGTTCCCACCTTGCGACCTTCGACCCTTGTGATGCTGGCCCTGTCCCTCTGCCTCGTCGGCCTCGGCGCGGAGCCCGTGGCCCTCGCCGACCCCTCGGACCTGCCTCCCCAGGACACGCCCTGCGTCTCCGTCAACGCGAGCGTCTTCCCCCCGGAGATCCACGAGGCCCCCTGCCCCGTCCTCGGCTGAAGGCAAGGACAGCCTTCATGCGAGGGGCGGCCCTTCGGCCCGGCATGGCCTGGTTCGACGGCGGCGCCGTGGAGACGCTGGCCCGCGCGGGGGGCGCGCTCGCCTCCTCCGCCCTTCTCCTGGGCCGCCGCCCCCTGGGGCCCGAGCGCGTCCTGGAGAGCCCGGTCCGCCAGCAGATCCTCGCCCGCGCGCGGGCGACGCCGGGCCTCTCGCTCATGGAGCTGCGCCGCGTCATGGGGCTGGGGTGGGGCAACCTGTACCACCACCTCAAGCGCCTGGAGAAGGCGGGGCTCGTGGAGACGCGCGCCGCCGGGCGGCAATGCCTGGTGTTCCCCACGGGGAGCCGCGGCACGGAGTCGCACCAGCGCGCCTCCATGCTGCGCGGCGCGACCGCGCGCTGGGTCGCGGGCTACGTCCTCGCGCACCCAGGCTGCGACTTCGCGGACCTGCTCAAGGACGCGCCCGTGGAGCAGCGCACCGTCTACTACCACGTCCAGCGCCTCCAGCGCGCGAAGCTCATCCGCGCCGGCAGCCGCAGCCGCTACTTCGACCTGCGCCCCGCCGACGACCTGGCGGACTGCCTCGCCCGGGTCACCCCGGGTGACCAGGGCCCAAAGGCTTGAACGCGGGCCCCCCGTTCGCGCCCCCATGGGCAAGGACGAGCCCCTGACCTACGCCGGCTCGGGCGTCGACATCAAGGCCAAGGACGAGGCCGCCAAGGCCATGGTGGGCCTCCTCTCCTACGCGCGCACCGGCATGGGGCGCCCCCTGGGCGGCGCGGGCCACTTCGCCGGCATGGTGGAGTTCGGCGAGCACGCCCTCGTCCTGGCCACCGACGGCGTGGGCACCAAGCTGGAGATCGCCAACGCGCTCCGCAAGTGGGACACCGTGGGGATCGACTGCGTGGCCATGAACGTCAACGACGCCGTGTGCGTGGGCGCCGAGCCCATCGCGTTCGTGGACTACCTCGCCATCGACAAGCCCGACCCGCACCTCGTCGCGGAGCTGGCCAAGGGCCTCAACGAGGGCGCGCGCCAGAGCAACATGACCGTCGTGGGGGGCGAGACGGCCGTCCTCCCCTCGCTCGTGAAGGGCTTCGACCTCGCCGGCACCGTGCTGGGCGTCGTGCGCAAGGACCGCATCGTCAGCGGCGAGCGCATCGCCCCTGGTGATATCATGGTGGGCGTCGCCTCCAGCGGCGTCCACAGCAACGGGTACACGCTGGTGCGCCGCGCCATGGAGCGCGCGGGCGTCAAGCTCTCCGACAAGCTCCCCTCCGGGGGCACCGTGGGCGAGGCGCTCCTCACGCCCACGCGCATCTACGTCAAGGCCGTGCTGGAATTGCTGGAGGCGCTCCCCCACGGCGCGGTCCACGGCATCAGCCACGTCACCGGCTCGGGGCTCCTCAACGTCCCGCGCCTCAAGAAGGACGTGCGCTACGTCCTCGACGCGCCGCTGCCCGTCCCCGCGATCCTCCGCGAGGTGCAGCGCTGGGGCGGCGTCGCCGAGGACGAGATGTGGCGCACCTTCAACATGGGCATGGGCCTCTGCGTCCTCGTCGCGCCCGAGCACGCCGAGCGCGCCGTCGCCCTCCTCGCGAAGCACTTCCCCGCGCAGCGCGTGGGGCGCGTCGAGGCCGGGAGCGGGATCAGCGTGCCCTCCTTCGGCGTGGAATTGACCGGGGCGAAGGCGCAGTTCTGAGGCCCCTCGCGGCGCCGCAAAACGTTCATGTAGCCCCCTCGTGTAGACAGGCCCGCCGCCAGGGCACGGCGAAGCCGCTCCGGAATCCCCCGAAGCCGACCGAGCCGCAGGGGCCCTGGCCGCGAAGGAGACTGGTTGCATTGGCCACGCAGGAGCGCCTGCTCGAGCTGGAAGAGATCGCGCTGGACCTTCGGCGCACCATCATCGACATGATCTACGAGGCGGGCTCGGGGCACCCGGGCGGCTCGCTGGGCATCATCGACGTGATGACGTGCCTCTATTATGAGCAGATGCGGCACGACCCGCAGAACCCCAAGTGGGAGAAGCGCGACCGGCTCATCATGAGCAAGGGCCACTGCTGCCCCGCGCTCTACGCGCTGCTCGCGAAGCAGGGCTACTTCCCCGAGGAGTGGCTGAAGACGCTGCGCAAGATCAACAGCCGGCTCCAGGGGCACCCCGACATCAACAAGACGCCCGGCGTGGAGTTCAACGGCGGCAGCGAGGGGCAGGGCCTCTCGGGTGCCGTGGGCATGGCCCTCGCGGGGAAGATCGACGGCTCGCGCCACCGCATCTACTGCATCATCGGCGATGGCGAGAACCAGTGCGGGCAGATCTGGGAGGCCGCCATGGCCGCCTCGCACTACCGCCTGGACAACCTCGTGGGCATCCTGGACCGCAACGGCCTCCAGATCGACGGCCCCACCGAAGAGATCATGAGCGTCGAGCCCGCGGCCGAGCGCTGGCGCGCCTTCGGCTGGCACGTCCTGGAGATCGACGGCCACAACTACGAGGAGATCCTCAGCGCGCTGGAGAAGGCCAGCCGCGTCACCGGGAAGCCCACCATGATCATCGCGCACACCGTGAAGGGCAAGGGCGTCTCCTACATGGAGGGCACGCTCTCCTTCCACGGCAAGGCGCCCAGCAAGGACGAACTGGTGAAGGCGCACACGGAGTTCGACATCAGCAAGCGCCGCCTGGAGGCCCGCAAGCAGCAGGCCATGGCCGCCGCGCCCTCGGGGGGTGCGTGATATCACCACCCTCGCCAAGCCCGACCAGCCCAAGATGGCGCTCAAGGACGCCTACTCGCAGGCCCTCGTGGAGCTGGGCCGGACGAACCCCAGCGTCGTCGTGCTGGACGCGGACCTTGCGCTCTCCACCAAGACGAAGCGCTTCGGCACCATGTACCCGGACCGCTTCTTCGACATGGGCATCGCGGAATTGAACCTCATGGGCGTCGCCGCGGGCCTCGCCGCCGCGGGCAAGACCGTCTTCGCCAGCACCTTCGCGGCCTTCGCGACGGGGCAGCCCTACAACGTCATCCGGCAGAGCATCGCCTACGCGAACCTCAACGTGAAGATCGTCGCGACGCACAGCGGCATCTCGGTGGGCGGCGACGGCGCCACGCACCAGATGCTGGAGGACGTCTCGCTCATGCGCGGCCTGCCCAACATGCGGGTGTTCGTCCCCGCCGACGGCCCGCAGACGGCGGACATCATCCGCCTCATCGCCGAGAGCCCCGGCCCGTGCTACGTGCGCCTGCCCCGCGGCGACACGGCGATCCTGCCCGGCGTGTACCCCACGGAGCTTGGGAAGGCCATCACCATCCGCGACGGCCGTGATATCACCCTCATCGGCTGCGGCACCATGGTGTACGAGACGCTGCGCGCGGCGGACGCCCTCATCGCGGAGGGCGTGGACCCGCGCGTGCTGCTCATCCACACCATGAAGCCCATCGACCGCGACGCGATCCTCAAGGCGGCGCGCGAGACGAAGGGCATCGTCACCGCGGAGGAGCACTCCTTCTACGGCGGGCTGGGCAGCGCGGTGTGCGAGGTCGTCTCCGAGAGCCACCCGACGCACGTGCGCCGGATCGGCGTGCGCGACACGTTCGGCGAGTCGGGCGAGGAGCGCGACCTCATGGAGAAGTACGGCCTCACGTGGCGGCACATCGCGGAGGCGGCGCGAGAGGTGCTGAAGGCCTAAGAAAAATCGTCGGGAGGCCGCGCCGCAGCGCGGCCAAAATGGGGGGTTTCAGGGGGGCTCGCCCCCCTGACGTCATCGTCTCGTCACCAGCAGGTCCACCCGTCCCGCCGCGTCGGGCGTGCCGGAGACCACGATCTTCCAGGCGCCCAGGTCCAGCGGCAGGGAGGCGCTGGTGGTCTGGGTGGTGTGGACGACCTCGTCGCCGTGGGCGTTGTAGACCTGCACGGTGGCGCTGCCGGCGGTGGCGTTGACCCAGACGTAGATGATGACGCCGGCCATGCTGCCGTCTTCGACGAAGAACTGCTGGGATTGGGGCGCGGCGCGGGCGTCCTCCAGGGGGAAGCCGCTGGCGAAGAGGGGCTTCTTCATGTAGCCGAAGAGGTCGTCGCGGCTCGCCTTGGCGCCGCAGCCGGCCAGGACGACGGCGACGACGACGAGGGCGGTCGCCCATCTCATGGGGCGGCGGCTCGCCGGAGGCGGCACGGCTTTTTCGGATCAAGGCTCGAACATCGCCGTGTCGTTGCCGCGGGGGAGGGGGTCGCAGGGCGTGCATCCGGCGATCCAGTTCACGGTGAACGAGAGCGGGCCCGCGGGGAGGCCGTGGGGGGCGGTGAAGCGGACGGCGACGGCGTAGGTGCGCAGCTTGCCGTCCACCTGGACCGGCGTGACGAGGTCGACGCGCGTGCAGGCGGCGTAGCTGCCGTTGGGGAGGCGCGCGACGTCCACCTGGTTGACGCGGCTCACGCGGTCCTGGCGGTCGGTGTCCTGGTACGTCGCGTAGACCCAGAGGAGCGTGGTGGCGTTGATCTTGTGGACGCCGGGGGCGAGGCCGCCCGCGTCGTTGGCGGCGTCGGCGCGGAAGTCCACCGCGACGGGGACGCTGTCCTGGGGCGGGCACGGGTCGACCCACGAGCCGCCGGGCAAGGGGGGCGGCACGTAGTGGGCGGCGGGGGTCGTGCCCGTGGGGGGCGCGGGCGCCTGCGTGCAGCCCGCGGCCAGGAGGACGAGAAGCAGGGCCGCCGCGCGCATGCGGCGGGCAGCCCGCTCACGCGCCAAAAAAGGCTCGGATGCCCCACGGGATGAGCGCGAGGAGCGCGGCCACCAGGTGGTTGCGCGCGGCGCTCGCCTTGCGCGCGCGGCTTCCGCGCCCGCGGCTCCACGCCCACGCGGAGAGGCCGAGCCCCACGAAGAAGAACGACACGAGGCTGGCCAGCCCGTAGAGCGCCCAGTCGGGGGCGAGGACGCCGAAGACCAGCGCGTCGCGCGAGACGAGCCCCGCGTCCGCCGCCAGGAGGCCGAGCCCAAGCACCAGCGCGCTGGCGCCCGCGACGAGGATGGCGGGGAGGTCGGTCCCCAGGAGGAGGCCGCCCAGCATCGCGTCGCCGTCGTCGTCCCGCCCCGCGGCGAGGAGGCCCACGAGAAGCCCCGCGGCGGCCAGCGCCCCGCCCAGGGCGGGGAGCGCCCACCAGAGGGGCTTCCCTGCGATCGTCGGTCCCGAGGGGCGCAGCATCGCCCCTGCTCCAGCCAGCCCAGCGCCGCACGCGACCAGCGTCGCGGCGCAGGCGCCGATTCGGCGCGCCATGGGCCCCACCCTTTGTCGGGGGAGGGATTTGGAGCTTCCCCACGGGGTTCAAGGGGGGAGGGCGCGCTCGCCGCGCGTGGCGGCCATCCTGGTCTTCCCCCGGGCGAGCCCCGCCCTGGTCCGCGCGCACCTCAGGCCCGGCGCGCGGGTGGTCGCCATCGACGCCGGCGCCGACGTCCTGCGCGCGGTGGGCGCCGTGCCCGACCTCATCGTGGGGGACCTGGACTCCGTGAGCCCCGAGACGCTGGGCCACTATCAGTCCCTGGGCGTCCCCGTGGAGCGCCACCCCTCGGCGAAGCGCGACACCGACGCGGCCCTCGCGCTGCGCCGCGTCGCGGACGAGGAGGAGATCGCCTTCCTGGGCCCCGGCGGCGGCCGCCCCGACCACGCGCTGGCGAACCTGCACCTCCTCGCTGCCGCGAGCCTGCGCGCGCGCGTCCGCGCCGTGGACGACGACGGCATCACCGAGGTCGTCACCCCCGAGCGCGAGCTCCAGCTGGGCCTCCCCGAGGGCACGCTCCTCTCGGCCATCCCCTTCGACGCCCGCGTGGAGGGCATCACCTACGACGGCATGCAGTACCCGCTGGTGGAGGCCACCATGGTCGCGGGCGACCCCTACGGCGTCAGCAACCTCACGGGCCCGCCGCCGCAGCGCATCCGCGTCCGGAAGGGGCGGCTGCTGGTGATGCTCCCCGCTTGAGCCCCCCGTCTCCGTCCAAAAGATAGCAAATCATCGAGGGCCGCGCGCAGAGGCCGATCGCGGGCGGGCCGGCATCTCTCCGGCGGCGCGCGGGGCGTGCGCGGGCGGCTCGACGTCAACCCCCCGTGGCTCGCGCTGGACCATAACCTTGCCGAGTCGGCGCCCGGAGCGGGCTCAGCCCTTCTTGACCCACCACGCGTCGGCGTGCTCGGCCTCGGCGCGGCTGTCCACGCGCTTGGGCTTCTGCCGGGTGGGCATGAGCGGCTTGCCGGGGCCCCGCAGGCCCGGCTCCTTGGGCGCCTTGCGCTCCGCCGCGGGCTCGTCTCCCTCCGCGGGCGCGGCGCGGGGCTTGCGCGGCGGGGGCGCCTCGATGACGGGGCGAAGCTCCGGCGCAGGCGGCGGCACGGCGCTCGCCTTGCAGAGGGGGCAGGAGGTCCGCAGCTTCTTGTGCTCGCAGAAGACCGTCGCCGCCATGGGAGCCGGGGAGGCGACGCCCCTTCTTGAGGACTTTGGCTGGGCCGTTCCTCCGCCGCGGATCGCGCAGGGGGATTTTTTCGTCACCCCTCCCGAGGCGGGCTCAGGCTTTCGCCTTGGCGGCGGGCGGCGGCAGGATGGGCGCGAGCGCGGTGGCGTTGCCGCGCAGGGCGGGGCCCTCCTGGAGCGTGCCGGCGAAGCCCACGTCCACGTCGTAGGGCACCGTGGGGTCGGTGACGCACTTCTGCGTGCACACGTCCACGAACGCGGCCCACGGGCGGCCGTCGCCGTCGATGGCGATGTCGATGAAGTCGGTCATGCCGTGGCAGCGGTCGCCGCACGCGCCGCGGGAGAGCGGGTCCATGGGGTCGTTGGCGGTGACCGTCTGGATGGTCGCGTTGGGGTTGAGCGCGTCGGTCATGACGCCGATGTAGGCGTTCCACGTGGCGTTCTTCCAGGCGTCGGGCTCGTCGCAGGGGAGGGCGGGGAGCGCGCCGCAGGTGGGGGCCGGGTTCTTGTAGCCGCCCGGCTGCGTGGTGCCCACGTAGGCGAAGGCCACCTTGCCGGGCGCGCCGGCCGCGATGGCGTTGAACTTGGTGGCGGTGACGTCGGGCGCGGCGACGCCCACGGCCGTGCTCCACGTCGCGCCGTGGTCCTTGCTGTACGCGTAGAAGGGGAGCCCCTTGCTCTCCCAGATGGCGTACACGTTGTCGGCCTCGTCCACGGCCACGTCCACGTGGAGGCCCGTGTTGGGCGCGTCCTTGGAGATGCTGACGACCTTCCACGACTGCGCGTCGTCCTCGGTGATGGCCACCGAGGCGAGGCCGCCGCAGTCCAGGGGGAGGAAGACGCGGCCCGTGGAGTCGCTCTCCAGGTGGCCCGTGATGGCGCCGCACGCGTTCATGGCCTCCTTCACGGGGACCTGGGGGAGGAACGAGAGGCCGCCGTCCACGGAGATGGCGCAGCCGGTGAAGGCGAGGTTGTTCACGCAGCGGTAGACGAGGTTGGGGTAGCCCACGGTGGGCAGCGTGTGGGGCTTCGCGGTGCCCACGGTCTGGTGGTCGTTGACGTTGGGGTTGCCGCAGGACGCGGGGTCGTGGGTCCACGACGCGCCCTTGTCGTCGGTGTAGGAGAGGAAGCCGCACCCGAGGGGGTAGATGTCGTCCATGAACACGCGGTCCGTGTCGTGGTCGACGTGCATCATGGGGTCCCAGGAGCGCAGCTTGTAGCTGTCGCCCGTGGGGAGCTTGGGGAACGCGTCCTGCCAGGTCTGCCCCTTGTCCTTGGAGCGCATGAGCGTGGGGCCCGCCTGGAAGTTGGCGTAGGGCAGGGGCGGGCACCCGGCGGTGGCGCAGGTGGGGTTGGGCACCTCGGCCGTCATGAAGATGGTCCCGTCCTTGGTCACGCCGATGGTGGGCTCCGCCGAGGCCACGCCCAGGGAGTACTGCCCGCCCACCGCGCGCACGGTGTCCGCGGCCGCGGGGACGAGGTGGCCCATGGTGTCGTGGAGCACGCCCCCCGTGGGGAGCGCCGCGGAGCCCACGGGCGCCGAGGCGGGGGAGAGGTTGGCGGAGGGCGCCGCGCAGCCCGAGAGGAGGGCGGCGAGGGCGAGGAGCAGCGGGAGGGCGCGCATGGGCGCGCCAGGCCCCAGGGCGGCTTAGTCGTTTGCGGTCGCGCCGTTGCCCATCCCGTCGGGAACCTTCAAAGGCGGAGGGCCGGATGCGCGCGCGATGGTCGACGTCATCGTCGTCGGCGCGGGCCCGGGAGGCTCCGCCTGCGCGAGCTTCCTCGCCCGCGAGGGCCTGCGCGTCCTGCTCGTGGACAAGGCCACCTTCCCCCGCGACAAGCCGTGCGGCGACGCCATCAGCGGCAAGAGCGCCGCGGTCCTGCGCGAGCTGGGCATCGCGGACGCCGTCGAGGAGCGCCCCCACGCCATCGCCGAGGGCGTCCTCTTCTCGGGCCCCAAGGGGGACCGCGTGCAGATCCCCTTCCCCAAGGACGTCGACCCCACCGGCATCAGGAACAGCAAGCGGTACAACTACGTCACCGCGGGCTGGGTCGCGCGCCGCCTCGTGTACGACGAGATGCTCTTCCGCCACGCGCAGTCGTACAAGACCGTCGAGACCCTGGAGGGCTTCGAGGTCAAGGACCTCCTCTGGGAGGGCGATCGCGTCGTGGGCGTCAAGGGCGCGGACGGCCGCGAGATCCGCGCGAAGCTCGTCGTGGGGGCCGACGGCGCCATGAGCGTCGTCGCCCAGAAGGTGGGCGCCTTCGAGCGCGACCACGACCACTGGATCGGCGCCTACCGCGTCTACTACGAGGGCGTCACGGGGATGACCAACGACATCGAGATCCACTTCGTGGAAGGGCTCATCCCCGGCTACTTCTGGATCTTCCCCCTGGACAACGGCCTGGCGAACGTGGGCAGCGGCATGGTGGAGACCGACCTCCAGGCCGTCGACCGCTCCGGCAAGAAGAAGGTCCACCTCATCGAGGACACCGAGCGCATCATGCGCGAGCACCCGGCCTTCCGGGAGCGCTTCGCCAAGGCCAAGGAGGTGCCCGGCTCCAAGCGGGGCTGGCTCCTCCCGGTGGGCAGCAAGCGCCGCCCGCTGGCCGGCGAAGGCTGGATGCTCGTGGGCGACGCCGGCGCGCTCATCGACCCCTTCTCGGGCGAAGGCATCGGCAACGCCATGGTCAGCGGCCGTCTCGCCGCCGCCACCGCCGCCAAGGCGCTCGCCGCCGGCGACGTCTCCAAGGCGCGCCTCCTGGAGTACGAGGCCGCCGTGCGTGCCGAGCTGGACGAGGAGCTCCAGATGAGCTACAAGCTCCAGCGCCTCGGCCGCAGCCGCATGCTCCTCAACTTCGTCCTGCGCCGCGCCGCGAAGCGCCCCAAGGTCCGCGAGACCATCAGCAGCATGCTGGCCGACCGGGAGAAGAAGGAAGAATTCGGCTCCGTCCTCTTCTACGTGAAGCTGCTGTTCATGTGATCCTTCTTCGGGCGGCCGGCGGCCCGCGCCTCTTCACAATCAATCTCGCATAGCCTCATGTCCGGGAGGGAGATGGATCCGTGCGAGGCTCTGGAGGCTTCGCAGTGAGACCATGATCCCCTACGCCAAGCCCCTCTTCTCCCCCGTGCACGACGAGCGCGAGTCCGCCGGCTGCTGCTTCTTCTTCAACAACGCCGGGCAGGGCGTCTACTATTATCCCGGCTCGGGAGGCAGCGGAAACGGCGGGGCCTCGGTGGGGAACAACTCCGCCTCCGTCACCCCGCTGTGCGGCACGGGGCTGCCCGCGACGCAGCCCCAGACCTTCGGCATCCCCCTGGGCACGACCGGCCTCGTCGCCAACGTGGGGGCTGACGGGAGCGTGACGTTCGCCCTCGATCCCAACACCTTCGGCGCGAGCGTGGCCGGCACGTCCGTGGGCCCGGGCGGGAACCCGGCGGGCCTGCCGCGCGTCGAGCAGTGCATCAGCCCCAGCGGCAACTGCTGATCGCCCCTAACGGATCGAGCGCCATCGCGCATCGGCAGCCGCAAGGCACGACCTTGTTTTTCTCGTGGGGTTCCGGCACAGGAGAAGCGTGCGCCTGCCGATCGTTTCTCACGGTTTTTCTCCGGAAGCGATTAGCCGGCGCAGCGCGCTTGGGGCGCGCCGGCCTGGGCCGGCAGAAGGCTTCAGCATGAGCAAGACCTCGATCCTCTTCGCGCTCGGTCTCCTCCTCGCGACGGCGCACGCGCCGCCGGTCCACGCCAACACCAGGTGCCCCGGCGCCAACCAGCCGACCCACATCTTCCTGGCCCAGGGCGGCACGCAGTTCAGCGACACGGTGACCATCGTGGACACCAACACCACGGATTGCAACGGCGACAGCAACCCGCGCGACTTCGACGGCGACTACGACCTGGGCATCGGCGGCGGCTTCTTCGGCTCGTCCACCCAGTGGGACGTCACGGCCGGCTGCGGCTACGACCTCAACGTCCACGCCACGACCGGGCTGGCGGTCTCCACCACGGGCCTCGTCGCGGCCGGCAGCGTCGGCGTCGACGACACCACGGGCCCGACGGTCGTCACCGACCCCTCGGGAGCGACCCTCAGCTGCCAGGTGGACGGCACCGTCACGCCCGAGACGGACTCGGACGACTGCCTCGCCCCGTTCGTCGGTGCGTGGGCCGCGCCCTGCGGCGGCGTGGGCGGCGACGACGGCTACTGGATCTTCGTCCACGCGGAGTCCTCGGCCGGAACGCTGACGGCCGACTTCTGACCCGCAAGCTTGCGCTCAGGCGTGCTGCCTTGATACGTCGCGGACGAGTCCGCTCGCCTGCGAGCCTTGTTCCAGAATCGCCAATGCGGGTCCCGCCGAGCCTCGGAGCGTGCTGCGCGCGCTCGCTGCCCTGGTGGGGCTCCTCGTCGTCGTGGGCGTCTATGGCGTCGTGACGGGCGGAGCCCAGGCGCACGCGGCGTCGCACGCGGGACCGGGCAGCGCGGACTTCGGCTTCGCGCTGGCCGCCGGCGCCGTGGCGCTGGGCGCGACGATCCTCATGAGCCGGCCGCGCTTCCGCTTCAGGCGCTGAGCCTCTTCGCGCGCGCGAGGTCCCACGCCACTCTGCACGGCGAGCCCGGCGCGGGGAAGCTCCCCACGGGGCCGCGCGCGTCGATCTCCTGGCCGCTCGCGAGCCTCACGCGCGCCTCCTCGTGGAACCCCGCGAAGCGCCGCGCGACCACGCGGGCGTCCCCCTGGGGATCGGCCTCGACGCGCACGGCGTCGGGCGGCACGAGCCACCCGTCGACGACGTTGGCGGCGCCCAGGAAGCGCGCGGTGAAGGCCGTGCGCGGCCCGCGGAACAGGGCGCGCGGCTCGCCCTCCTCCACGACCGCGCCCTCGCGCATGAGGACCAGCCGGTCCGCCAGGGCGAGGGCCTCGTCGCGGTCGTGGGTGACGAGCACGCTGGTGAGCCCCGCCTCGTCGTGGATGCGCCGCAGCGCCTCGCGCAGGTCCTCGCGCAGCGCGCGGTCCAGGCTCGCGAGGGGCTCGTCGTAGAGAACCACCGCCGGGCGCGGCGCCAGCGCGCGGGCCAGCGCGACGCGCTGCCGCTCGCCGCCGGAGAGGCGCGCGACGCGGCGCTTGCCGAACCCTTCGAGCCCCACGAGGCGCAGGAGCTCCTCGACGCGCTCGCGCGCAGGCTCGCCGCGCACACGCAGGCCGAAGGCGACGTTGGCCGCGACGTCCAGGTGCGGGAAGAGGGCGCCCTCCTGGAAGACGAGCCCCACGCCGCGCGCCTCGGCGGGGGCCTCCGTGACGTCGCGCCCGTTGAGCAGGATGCGCCCGGCGTCGGGGCGCTCCAGGCCGGCGACGAGGCGCAGGAGCGTGGACTTGCCCGATCCGCTGGGGCCCAGGAGCACCGTGAAGCTGCGATCGGGGAGGGAGAGCGTCGTGGGCTGGAGCGCGAAGTCGTCGTAGGTCCGCGCGACGCCTTGCAGGTCGATGCGCGCCATTCAGAACCCTCCCGCGCGCCCGGGGCGCAGGCGCTCCAGCGCGGCGAAGACGGCGACGTCCAGGAGCATGAGCAGCGTGGCGAGGGCCATGGCCTCGGGGAAGAGCCACGGGTCGGGCTTCGTCTCGCCGAGGTAGCGGAACATCTCGGCGGGGACGGTGGCGTTCTCGGGGCGCAGGAGGATGAGGGCGCCGGCGAACTCGCCCAGGCTCACGCTGGCGGCGAGCACGGCGCCCACCAGCAGCGCAGGTGATAGCAAAGGCAGGTCGATCCAGAGGAGGCGCTGCCAGCGCGCGGCGCCCAGCGTGCGCGCGGCCTCGCCGAGCGCGGGGTCGCGGGCGCGCAGCGGGCCGGTCACGGCGCGGGCGACGAAGGGGAACGCCACCAGGGCGTGGACGAGGACGAGGAGCGCGGCGCTGGCGCGCAGGTCCAGCGACCAGGGGCCCACGCGCCAGGGGAAGACGACGAGGAGGCCGAGGCTCAGCGTGACGGCGCTGGCGCCCAGGGGGAGCATCCACGCGGCGTCGACCAGGGGCCCGCTGCGCGCGGCGGCTCGGGCGGCGAGGGCGCCCAGGGGCACGGCGAGGACGACGGTCCACGCGGCGAAGACCAGCGAGTTGCGCAGGGCGCGCAGCGGCGGCACGTAGAGGAGCGCGCCCTGGTCGTGGAAGACGCGCAGGAAGGCGTCGAGGCCCCAGCCGGCGGGCGTGTCGAGGGCGCGCACCGCGGCGGCCAGGAGCGGGAGGAGGAGCAGCGCGGCGACGAGGAAGCCCAGCGCGGCGAGGGGGCGCGAGGCGGCGGAGAGGGGCGCGAGCGCGGTGGCCTCGTCCACGGGGCGCTCCTGCGCGGCGGCGCGGCGCTCCAGCCAGGCGTAGGCGAGGGCGGCGAGGAAGGTGAAGACCAGCTGGAGGAGCGCCAGCGTCGCGGCGACGGGGAGGTCGAAGACGCCGATGCCTTCGGTGTAGACGGCGACCTCCAGCGTGGCGTGCTTGACGGGGTCCGCGAGGAGGAGCACGGTGCCGAAGGCGGTGAAGCCGAAGAGGAACGCCAGCGTGGCGGCGGCCGCGAGGGCGGGCGCCAGGCGCGGGAGCGTCACGCGGCGCAAGCGCGTCCACGGGCCCGCGCCCAGCGTGGCGGCGGCGTCCTCCAGGCGCGGGTCGAGGTGCGCCCACGCGTCGCCCACGAGGCGCACCACCAGCGGGACGTTGTAGACGGCGTGCGCGACGAGGAGCGCGGCGTAGGTGCCGGCGAAGGGGAAGCCGTGGCCCAGGAGGCGCAGCGCGTAGCCGCGCGGGCCAAGAAGCGCGAGGAGGCCGCCAGCGACGACGACCACGGGCATGACGAAGGGCACCGTGACCAACGCGCGCAGCAGCTTGCGGCCGCGGAAGCGGTGCCGCCCCAGGAGCCACGCGAGGGGCATGCCGAAGAGGAGGGCGAGGAGCGCGGTGAGCGCGCCAAGCTGGAGGCTCGCCGCGAGGCGCCCCCGCGCCCACGGGCCCAGGGCGGCGGGGGGGCCCGCGAGGCGCAGGAACGATAGCAGAGGCCACGCGAGGAAGACGAGGAGGAACGCGGCGGGGAGGAGCCACGTCCAGCTTCGCCGCATGGCTCACGCCTGGCCGGTGGCGTCGCGCCAGCCGGCGAGCCACTCCTCGCGGTGCGCGTCGACCTGGTCGCCGGGGAGGTACGCGGGCTCCAGGGGCTCGGGCGCGTAGGTGAGGTAGGCGTCGGGCGCGTTGGCGCCGGCCACGACCGGGTATTCCACCTGCTGGAAGGCGCCCTTCTCCTGGACGTCCGTGGCCATGAGGTAGTCGATGAGCGCCTCGGCGCCCTTGGGGTTCTTGGCGTGGGCGAGGACGCCGATGGCCTCCACCTGGAACCAGGAGCCCTGGCGCACGTCGAGGTCCGCGCTGGTGGCGTTGCCGTAGCCGTTCATGGGGTTGTACGCGGGGCTCGTGCTGTAGGAGAGGACGATGGGGCGGTCGTGGCTGCCCGTCGTGTCGTAGCCCTGCGTGAAGACGTCGCCGTAGGCCTGGTCCCAACTCGTCGCGACCTTCCCGCCGTTCTTGGCGTAGTCGCTCCAGAAGTCCTTGTACGAGTAGCCGGGCGTGCCGTTGAAGCGCGCGACGGTCGCCAGGAGGAACGCGAAGCCGGGGCTGGAGGTCTGCGGGCTCTCGACGACGGTGAGGGGCGCGTAGGTGGCGCCCGCGATCTGCCGGAGGTCCGTGGGCAGCGACAGGTTGTGGTCGTGGAACCACTGCGTGTCGTAGTTCAGCTCCACGTAGCCGTAGTCGAAGGGCGTCGCGAGGAGCGTGTCGTTGTCGCCGCGGAAGGGCGCCTTGTAGCGCTCCGCGACGTAGGCCGAGGCGCGCCCCTCGTAGGGCTGGAAGATGCCGGCCTCCCTGGCGCGGTGGATGAGCGCGTTGTCCACGCCGAAGAGGGCGTCCGCGACCGGCGCGTCCTTGCTGGCGATGGCGCGGCTCACGACCTCGCCCGCGTCTCCCTGCGCGAGGACCGTCACCTTGTAGCCGGTGAGGTTGGTGAAGTCGTCGAAGATCGACTTGTTGAGGCCGAAGGCGCTGTACGTGAGCAGCGTGACCTCGTTGCTGGCGGCGGGCGTCGTGGAGGCGGTCCGCGGCGCGGAGGTGGAGCAGCCCGCCAGGAGCAGGGCCACCAGAAGAAGGGGGAGGATGCGCATGGGTATTCCTTGGTTGTAGTCGCGGAGCCTACAGGCGGAGAAAAGGGTTTCGCCGCTCAGCCCCCGTGCCGCGCCCCCCGCAGCCGCTCCGCCAGCTCGTCGGGCGTCCGCGCCGGGGGGAGGCACCGCGTCCCGAGGCACACCAGCGCGCCTTCGCCGCGGAACGCGCGCGCCTCCTCGGGCAGGCCCGCATCGTCGGGCCCCGCGAACGTCGCGCCCGGCTTCGCCTCGCGCCGCGCGACGGCCCGCAGCGGCGCCGGATCGCCGCGCGCCACCACGATGCGGGGCGGCGGATGCGTCGCGGCATCCAGGGCCAGCAGCAGCGCGCCTCCGAAGAGGGAGAGCCGCGCCGCGTCCTGCGCGAGCGAGGCGAGGTCGCGCGTCGCGGCCTCGCGATATCGTTCTTCCCCGGTGACGTCCGCGAGGCGCAGCAGCGCGCGCAGCGCCACGCCGTTCGCGCTGGCCGTGGGCGCGTCCTGGAGGGGCCGCTCGGGAAGGCCCAGCGCGCCCACGGCCTCCGGCGCCAGGCCCGCGGCCCGGTCCGCGAAGCCCCCCTGCGGGTGCCGGAACCGCGCGAGCAGCAGGTCCGCCACCTCGCGCGCCGCGGAACGATATCGAGGCTCGCCCGTCGCGAAGTGCGCCTCCAGCAGCGCGTCCAGCATCTGCGCGTTGTCGTCCACGAACCCCCACTGGCGCGCCTCCAGGGTCCGCGCGAAGCCGCGCCGGGGATCGTAGGCCTTTTCCAGGAAAGCGTCCAGGGTGAGCAGGGCGAAGCGCTGCGCCTTGGCATCGCCCGAGACGCCTGCGTACTCCAGCACGGCGCCCACGGCCATGCCGTTCCAGCTTGCATAGCAGAGGGAATCCACGAAGGGCGCCTTGCGCCTCTCGCGCGCCGCCCGCATGAGGGCCCTGCCGCGGGCGAGGTCCGCATGCACCTTGTCCAGCGGGAGCCCGAACGCGGCGGCGAGGGCCTCCTCGCCCGCGCCCACGCGTAGCACGTTGCGCCGCGGGTCGTGGTGCATGTCGCCCCGCTCCTGCACGCGATATCGGGCCGCCATGAGCTTCGCCAGCGCGGGGTCGCCCACCGCCTCGCGAAGCTCCTCCAGCGTCCAGGTGAAGAAGTCCCCATCATCCTCCAGGCTGACGTCGGCGTCCTGGCTCCCCCCGAAGCCGCCCCCCTCCTGCGCCAGCACATCGCGCAGGAAGAAGAGGATCTCCTGCGCGGTCTCCAGGAAGGAGGGGTCGTAGACCGCGGCGCGCGCGTAGTTGCGCAGCAGGCCCGCGTTGTCGTAGAGCATCTTCTCGAAGTGCGGCACGATCCACTCGGCGTCCACGCTGTAACGGTGGAACCCGCCGCCCAGCTGGTCGTAGACGCCCCCCGCGCGCATGGCGCGCAGCGTGGAGAGCGCGACGTCCCGCGCCGCGGCGTCGCCCTGCAACGCGCGCTCCAGCAGGAAGTCGTGCGCGGCAGGGTGCGGGAACTTGGGCGCGCCCCCGAAGCCACCGTGCGCGGGGTCGAACTCGTCGCGCATGTGGCCCGCCGCGTGGGCGAGGAGCGTCTCCCAGGCATCCTCGGGCATCGCCTCGCGCGCGGCCGACCCGCGGCGCAGCCACTCCGAGACGGCCTCCGCGTTCTGGAGGGCCTCGTCGCGGCGGTCGCGGTACGACGCGGCGACGCCTTCGAGGACCCGGCGGAACGCGGGCCGCCCGTGCGCGTCGCGCGGCGGGAAGTACGTGCCCCCGTAGAAGACGCGCCCGTCGGGCAGCAGGAACGCCGTGAGCGGCCAGCCCCCCTGCCCCGTCATGGCCTGCACGGCCTTCTGATAGCGCGCGTCCACGTCGGGGCGCTCGTCGCGGTCCACCTTCACCGGCACGAACAGCCGGTTGGCAACCTCGGCCAATGCGGGGTCCTCGTAGCTCTCGCGGTCCATGACGTGGCACCAGTGGCACCACACCGCGCCGACGTCGAGCAGGATGGGCTTGTCCTCGGCCCGGGCGCGCTCGAACGCCTCGGGGCCCCAGGGCATCCAGTGGACGGGCTGGTGCGCGGCGCTGCGGAGGTAGCTGCTGGCCTGGTCGGCGAGGCGGTTCGCCATGGGGTGCGCTAGACGCCGCCCGCGCTTGGAGCTTGCCCCGCCTGCAGGGCGTCGGGGCCCTCCGGCGGGCGGGGCGTGAGGGAGGGGCGTGGGAGGGCGAAGGAGAAGGTCGCGCCGCGCCCCGGGCCCTCGCTCTCGCACCAGAGCCGCCCCTGGTGCTGCTCGAGGATGCCGCGGGAGATGAACAGGCCGAGGCCCGTCCCCCCGGTGGCGTGGCGCAGGGGGTCGTGGACCTGGGAGAAGGGGACGAAGAGGCGCTGGCGCTGCTCCTCGGTGAGCCCGGCGCCGGTGTCCGCGACGCTCACCAGCGCCTCGGTGGAGCGCCGGCGCAGCGAGACGCGCACGCGCCCGCCGCGCGGCGTGAACTTGAGGGCGTTGGAGAGGAGGTTGACGAGCACCTGCGTGATGCGGTGCGCGTCGAGGACCATGGGCTCCTCGCCCTCGACGTCCAGCGCCAGCGCGACGCCCGCCGCCTCGGCCTGGGGACGCACGGTCTCCGCCGCGTCGCGCACGAGGCGCGCGAGATCCACGTTGCGCGGCGTGATGCGCATGTGCTCGGTCTGGATGCGCGCCGCGTCGAGCACGTCCGAGACGAGGAGGCTCAGGCGCTCCAAGTTGCGCGTCAGCACGTCCACCGAGGCGCGCTGCCGCTCGTTGAGCTCGCCCATGTGGCCCCCGCCGAGCAGGTGGAGCTGGATGCGGATGGGCGTGAGCGGCGTGTTCAGCTCGTGGGCCGCGGCGTTGATGAAGCGCGTCTTCATGTCGGAAAGCTCGCGCAGGCGCGCGTTGGCGGCCTCCAGCTCGGCGCGCCGGCGCTCCCCCTCGGCGTGGGCCGCCTCGATGTCGTCGAGCATGAAGCGCACCGCCATGGCGAAGCGGCCGATCTCGTCGTCCACCTCGATGATCTCGGGCTTCTCGCTGAAGTCGCCCGCCGCCACCTTGGCCAGGATCCGCACGAGGTCGGCGACGCGAGCCTCGGCGTCGGGCTCAGCCATGCGGCTCCTCGCGCAGCCACGCGCGCGCCGTCGGCTCCTCGTGGAAGAAGCGCGCGTTGGCGTGCCCCGTGGCGGCCAGCAGGAACGAGACGAGGAACTCCTGGAGCCGGCTGCTGCCCACGACGGCGATGCGGCGCCCGTCGAGCTCGTGGTGCCGCTTGTAGACGACGGCGCGGAAGCCCTGCTTGAGCGCGACGCTGCCGCGCACGTCGATGAGCAGCCGCTGGTGGGGGCGCTTGGCGATCTCGTCGAAGAACCACGCGGTGTCGTGCGCCACGTCCGAGCCGTCGTGCGCGACGTAGAGCAGGAGGTCGCCCTCGTCGCGGAACGGGCCGGGCGCGAGGGCGAGGGCCGGCGCGCTCATGGGTCCGTCCAGCGCATGACGTAGGTGTACCGCGCCGGCCCGCTCTGGCGCCCCTCGACGAGGCCGCGGTAGCCGAAGTCGTCCATCCATTCCTGGAAGAGCCCGCGGAAGTGGTCCAGCGGGTAGTCGTTGTTCTCCATGACGACCTCGATCTCGCGCGGACCCGTCTCGCGCGCCTCGAAGCCCACGCCCTTGAACACGCGCTCGGCGATGGAGGGCGTGTGGAGGATGAGGTAGCGATAGTTGCGCGGGAAGATGGCGAACATCATCCGCGCGATGGGCGTGCCCTTGAAGTTGCGGAAATGCAGCCGGCCCCCCTCGAACGCGCGCGCCTCGGGCGGGACGGGCGCCTCGCTGAGGATGTCGTTGGCCGCCTCGATGAGCCGCACCTCGTCGCGGATGGGCACGTCGTCGAAGTCGCCGTAGTCCAGCGGCCCGCCCATGGCGGCCTCCAGCCGCGCGAGCCCCTCGGGTCCGCAGCGGCGCCGGACGGCGTGGATGTGGCTGTTGACGAAGATGCCCTTGATCGTGGGTGGCGGACCCGGCCGCAGGTGGGCCTGCATCGCGGACTGGGCGGCTGCCATGCCGGAGGGTCCGTCGCGCAAGGGCCTTGATCCGGACGCGCAGGTCCCTCTCCGGCCCACCGCAACGGGGATGAAGGGGGCGGGTCCCGGCGCGCGCCGGCCTACGCCACGGCCAGCGTGGCCACGCCGTGCCACTCGAAGGGGATGGCGCAGGTCCGGCACTGCCAGGTGAACGTGTAGCTGCGGACGGCGTCCATGGACGAGGGGTCCGTGAGGCAGAGGAGGCTGTTGCCGTCATAGGTGTTGACCAGGCAGCCGCCCACGTCAGGGTCCCACGGGCCCGCCCAGCCGTTCGGGGCCCCAACCTTGGTGCAGGTCGAGCTGGAGCTGACCGACGTGAACTGGAAGCTCCAGTCCGTGCGCCCACGGAGGGCGGAGCTGACCCGCTCACCGGAGACGGCCAGGACCCCGGAGGGGCACGACGGCTCGAAGGAATCCTGCGCGGTCGCATACCCGATGGCCACGGTCTGGGACGCCGCCTGGGCGGGCGAGACGAGCAGGAGGGCAAGAAGAGGGATCAACACGGGGGCGCACCGCATAACAGTCTCCGGACGAGAAGCCGGGCGGCGGACGATAAGCTAGCGTCAACCCTCGGAGTGACACAAGGAGCGAGGTCCTCACGAAGGATAGCCTCAAGCCGCCCGCCCCGATGGCCGGACGATGCCCGAGATCGAGACGCGCCGCGAGGGCGCGGTCGCGGTGGTGACGCTCAACCGCCCCGAGGTCTACAACGCGTTCAGCCTCGCCATGATCCGCGAGCTGGGCGCCGCGCTGCGCGCGCTCACGCACGACTCCGCCGTGGGCGCCATCGTCCTCACCGGCGCGGGGAAGGCGTTCTGCGCCGGGGGCGACGTGGCGGAGATGGACGCCAACGTCCACCGCGCGCACGATCACTTCCTCGACCTCACCGCGGACCATCACGCCGTGGTGCGCCTCCTGGTGGAGGGGCCGAAGCCCGTCGTCTGCGCGCTCAACGGCGTCGCGGCGGGCGGGGGCTTCGGCCTCGCGCTCTGCGGCGACCTGCGCATCGCCTCGGAGCAGGCGCGCTTCAAGCCCGCCTACTTCCGGCTGGGCGTCGCGCCCGACGGCGGGAGCACCTGGCTGCTGCCGCGCCTCGTGGGCTTCACGCGCGCCCAGGAGCTTCTTTTCCACGACCGGGTCGTCTCCGCGCAGGAAGCGCTGGCGCTGGGGCTCGTCCACGAGGTCGTCCCCGCGGAGCGGCTGATGCCTCGCGCCCTGGAGGAGGCCCAGGCGCTCGCGCGCGGGCCCCCCTTCGCGCTGGCGGCCGCGAAGCGCCTGCTGGCCGCGACGACGAGCCACGACCTCGCCGCGCAGCTCGCGCTGGAGCGGAGATTGAACAGCGAGAGCGGCGCGACCGCGGACTTCGCCGAGGGGGCGCGGGCGTTCCGCGAGAAGAGGGAGCCGGTCTTCCGGAGCCCATAGGGGGGTTCGGGGGGCGAAGCCCCCCGAAGCAATCGTCGTCCGGCCGCGCCGCAGCGCGGCCAAAAGCGGGGGTTTCAGGGGGCGCAGCCCCCTGACGTCTCGGTCGTCTGCTGGACTTTCTCTTACGTCAGGGGGGCGAGCCCCCCTGAAACCCCCCTTTTGCGCGCGCTGCGGCGCGCGCGACGGTCTTCAGCCCTACCCCACGGGCTGCGCGCACTGCGCGACCCAGCGGTAGCTCGCCAGCGAGCCGCCGGAGGGCGTCACGAGGTCCACGCGGCACGTGAGCGGGAAGTCGCCCACGCCCACCGAGGGCGACATGCAGATGACGTTGGAGGGGAAGACGCCCGCCGTGCACGAGACCGAGGGGCTGGCGCCGCCGACGCACGTCGCGGTGGTGGAGATGGAGAAGCCCAGGTCGTCCACCAGGGCGAACGCCTCGGGGTTGGCGCACGGGATCGCGAGGCCCGCGGGCGTGCAGGTGACGACCAGCTGCGTGCCGGTGGGCGGGGGCAGGGTCGCGGGGCCGCAGTTGATCCCGGGCGTCGTGGCGACGAAGACGCCGACGCCAGGCACGTTGGTGATGCCGACGCCGCCCGCGCCGGGCACGTCGGGGCACTGCACCTGCACGGCGTTGGGGACGGGGCTGCAGTTCTTGAGGCCGGCCGCGTCGGCGCCCAGGGTCGCGACGGAGGCGGCGAGGACGACGAGGGCAAGGAGGGTTGCGCGCATGGCGCGGGGGCAGCCCGCGCCCGCCTCATGCCCGCTGTGGTCGCATCGTTGGAACGTCGGATTCGAACCCGTCAGAATCCTGGTAACAGAACGCGCGTGCCGCGGCGGAACGCCGCGACGTGGAACGCGCTGCCGAGGCCCGCGGCTCCGGCCACCGCGCGCACCTCGTCGGGGAGCCCCAGGTCGGCGATGCCCAACGCGTCCAGGAATTCCTGCTGGGTCGCAAGGCCCAGGGGCTCCATGCCGGCCTCGCGCGCGGCGTGCTCGACGGCGGTGAAGTCCACGTCCGCCGTCAGGTCGCGCTGGCCCGGCTCCTCCAGCGGCTCCTGGAAGCGGCCCTGCGCCTTGTACGCGGCCAGCGTGCCGTTGAGACGCTGCGGAGAGTAGAGCGCAGGCGCGGGGTCGCCATAGTCGATGAAGACGAGGAAGCCCGGGTCGGGGAGGCGCGCGGCGGCGCGGACGAACGCCTCCAGCCCGGGCGCCACGTCCAGGATCTGCCCCCGCTGCGGCCAGACTCCCTCCCGCGCGAGGCGCGCCTCCACCTCCGCGTCGCGCAGGGGCACCAGGCGCTCGCGGAAGCGGCCCGTGCGCGCGTCCACGTCCACGGCCACCTCCAGGAGCCCGCCGTCGGGGGCGCCCGCCACGCGGCGCACCGGGAGCGCGTCGAGCACTTCGTTGCCGAAGACGAGCCCCGGGGCGGGTGATAGCATCTCCGCGCTGGCGACGGGGCGCGCGCCCGCGGCGGCCTGCTTCGCGCGCAGGCCCGGGCTCGCGTCCACGGTCGCGTAGTCCAGCCCGGGGTGCTCGGCGAGGATGGCGCGCGCCAGCTCGCCCGTGCCGGCGCCAAGCTCCACGACGCGGAAGGGCCCGGGGAGCGCGTCGCGCGCGGCGGCCACGAGACGCGCCATGGCGCGGCGGAAGGCGGGGAAGCGGACGCTGGTGGAGAAGTCGCCCTGGGGCCCGATGGCGGGGCCGCGGGCGTAGTACCCCTCATGGGGATCGTAAAGCGCGGCCTCCATGAAGTCGTGGAATGATATCGGCCCCTCCTTCGCGATCTGCGCGCGCAGGCGCTCCTCCAGCGTCATGCGTGCGGCCTCGGGTGGAAGCCGGGAAGCGGGGGCGCCATGGGCGCGTCGCGGGCCAGCAGCAGGGCGCCGAAGCGGTCGCCCATGCCGCCGGGCATGAGGAGCCCCTTTCCGGCGAGGTACGCCGCGTGGTCGCCCCGCGCGAGGGCATGCATCAGGTCGTCCACCAGCCCCAGGTCCCCGAGGAATTCCCCTTGGGGCGCGAAGGCGTGCCCGTGCCAGCCGGCCTCGGCCGCAAGCTGCGCGATCCACGGGAAGTCCACGTCCGCCGTGACGTCCTGCTCGCCGGGCGCCTCGAAGGGCTCCGTCACCTGGTGCCGGCGGAAGCCGCGCAGCATGCCCCCGGGGCGCCCTTCGCCGTAGAGGCGCTCCGGCGCGCCGCCGTAGTCCAGGAAGAGCGCGTAGCCTCGGGGCGCCGCGCGGGCCATCTGCGAGAGCAAAGCCGCGGCGTCCAGGTTCACTTCCACCGCGGCGCCCGGAGGGAGGTGCGGCGCGAGACGCGCGGCGGCATTCACCAGCTCGGGCGTGGAGAGGGGGCCGGGCACCTCCACGAGCGCGCCGTCGACCGCGTCAAGATAGCCCTCGCGGACGCCCTCAGGAGTGCCCAGGAGGCGGTGGACGGGGAGCGCGTCGAGCACCTCGTTGGCGAGGAAGACGGTGGGCGCGGGGCGAAGCTCCTCCAGCGAGGCGACGACGTGGAGCCCCTGGGCGCGCTGGCGCTCGGCCATGCCCGCGTTGGGCTCCACCGCCGTGACGGGCACCTGGAGCGCGGCCGCCAGGGCGCCCGTGCCGCCGCCCAGCTCCACGAGGCGCGCGCCCTCCAGGCGCTCCATGGCGGCCTTGACGAAGCGCGCCAGCGCGCCGGGGAAGAGGCTCACGTTGCTGGCGGTGTAGAAGTCGCCCTCCGCGCCGATGGCCGCGCCCTTGGCGTAGTAGCCCTCGCGCGGGTCGTGCAACGCCATCTCCAGGAAGTCGCGCACGCGCAGCGGGCCCTCGCCCTCGATGCGGCTGATGATCCGGTCGCGCAGCAACGCCCGGGCCAGCGCGCGCCATCACTTGGAGGTTTTGCGGCGCTTGGCGGCCTTCTTGGGCTTCGCCGCGCCCAGCCCCGGCGTCGGCTTGTCGAGGACGCCCAGCTTGAGCATCTTGGCCTCGGCCTGCTGGGCCCACCCCTTGTTCGCCAGCGGGTTCGCGGGGCTGGGGTGGAGCACGCTGCCCACCCGGGCGTCGATCCCCTGGGCCTCGACGACCTCGCGGATGCGCCCCTCGGCGAAGGCCCCGATTCCCAGGACCCACTCGGGGCGGAGGGCCCGCGCGACGGCGGCGAGGTGCTCGTCGCAAGCGGCGTAGAGGTGCTCCGTGTCGCCCTTCTTGAGGTCGGGCGGCGTGAGGTTCTTGCCCGCGGCGTCGTAGAAGAGAAGCGGGCAGTAGTTGACGACGTAGAACTCGGCGAAGAACGCCTCCGCGGTCCCGTAGCGCGCCTGCGCCCACCCGTAGAGGCGGCTGCCGCTGGGCTCGCGGCGCTTCGTCGCGAAGCCGGTGATGGGGCGCTTGGGGTGGAGCCTCGGGGGCTCGCCCACCTTCCCGTCGATGCCCATCCAGTCGCGCACCATGACGACGTCGCCGAAGGGCACGCCCGTCTGCCCCATGCCGTTGGGGCCCGGGTTCATGCCCACGAGGAGCGCGCGCCGCGGCGCGCGCGCCCCGAAGCGCTTGACGTACTCGGCGTGCGGCTCCCACGCGTACTGCAAGGGGTCGTAGACGTAGGGCACGCCGAAGCGCATCGCCTCGACCTCGTCGCGCAGGCGCTGGGCCGCCTGGAGGACCGGCATGGGACGCCGCACGCCGGGCGCCCGCAAAAGAATGACGGCTCCGACAAGGCCAAGGCGCGCTCCGGGATTCGGCCCCCCGTGGAGGAGCCCCTGCACGTCCTGGCGTGCGACCGGCAGCCGCAGGACGCCGACGCGCTGGTCCACCGGTGGGCCGACGGCGCGCGCGACCGACTCTCGTTCGCGGACGTGGGGCTCGCCTCCCGCGCGCTGGCGTCGCGCCTCTCCGAGGCGGGCGTGCGCGCGGGCATGCGCGTCGCCATCGCGCTCCCGCCCTCGCCCCTCGTCCCGGTCGCGCACCTGGCGTGCTCGCGCGTGGGCGCCGTGAGCGTGCCCCTCTCGCCCATGCTGGGGCCCGACGCGCTGGCGCCGCGCCTCGCCATGGCGGAGCCGGCCCTCGCCCTCGTCCACGAGACGCGCGTCGCGGCGTTCCGCCAAGCGGCGCCGCGCCTGGCGCTCTGGATCGCCCAGGGGCGCAACCTGCGCACGACGCGCGGCCCCCTCCCCGAGGACGCGCTTGCCGCGTCGGCGCCGCTGCGCGAGCGGGCGATGAGCCTCTTCTTCACCAGCGGCACCACCGCCGCGCCCAAGGCCGTCGTGCTGCCGCACCGCGTCATCCCCGGAAGGATGGAGGGCTTCCGGCGCGCGCACCCGGGCTTCGCCGGGGGCCGCTTCTGGAGCCCCGCCGAGTGGAGCTGGATCGGCGGCCTGCACGACGCCCTCTTCGCCCCCTGGCTCGCGGGCGGCTGCGTGATATCATCCGAGCGCGCGGGCCACTTCGACCCGGCGGCCGCCGCGCGCCTCCTCGTCGAGGAGCGCGTCGAGAGCGCGTTCCTCCCGCCCACCGCGCTGAAGCTCTGGCGCGCCAGCGGCGCCCCCACGCCGCGCCTCTCCTCGCTGCACACCGCCGGCGAGACGCTCCCCGAGCCGTTGCTGGGCTGGGCGCGCGAGGCCTTCGGCGCGCCGCCCCGCGAGGTCTACGGCCTCACCGAGTGCGCGTTCGTCCTGGTGAACGACGAGGCCGAGCCCGGCGTCACGGGCCGCGCGGCGTCGGGCGCCGAGGTGGCGGTGCTCGCGGAGGGGTCCGACGAGCCCGCGAAGCCCGGCGAGACGGGCGAGGTGTGCATCCGCGCCGGCGCGCCCACCATGATGCTGGGCTACCGCGAGGCGGGCGCGATCGCGCTCCCGGTGGACGAGGGCGGCTGGCTGCGCACGGGGGACGAGGCGCGCGTGCTGGAGGACGGCCGCCTGCGCGTGCTGGGCCGCCTGGACGACGTGGTCAAGACCAGCGGCTTCCGCGTCTCGCCCGGCGAGGTCGAGGCCGCGCTGCACCGGCACCCCGCCGTCGCGGCGTGCGCCGTGGTGGGCGAGCCCGACCCCGAGCGCGGCCAAGCCCTGGTGGCCTACGTCGTCCCCGCGCCGGGCCACGTCGCGGGCCCCGCGCTGGCAGACGCGCTGCGCGAGCACGCCAAGGGGCACCTCGCGGCGTACATGGCGCCGCGCGCGGTCCGCTTCGTGGACGAGCTTCCCACCACGGTCAACGGGAAGCTCCAGCGCCGCCGCCTGCGGGGCGGCTGAGCCCGCGCACGTCGGAGGCCATCTCCTTCCAGTGGAGGGCGCCGCGCTCCTCGCGGAAGTACCCGAAGTGGCCCAGGCCGTCGAGGACGCGGCGCTGGAGCCTCTCCTGCGGGAAGCGCGCGAGGAGCGCCTCGACCGCGGCGGCGGGCGCGTAGCCGTCGTCCGAGACGCGCAGCGCCAGCGTCGGCATCCTCAGCCGGGCGTAGTCCGCCTCGCCCTCGACGAAGCCGCGCCGCCGGCCCCACGCGGCCCACTCCCGCGCGACGCCCGCGGGCACGTCCTGGCCCAGGCCCGCCCACCCGGGCACGCGCCCCAGCGCCGCCGCGAAGAGCGGGATGCCCACGTGCCACACGCCCCACAAACGATATCGCGACGCGCCCCGCCAGTGGCGCCAATGCCCGTCCTGGCTCGCCACGAGCACGAGGCCCTCCAGCGTCGCGGCCTCAGGGCAGAGCCCCGCGAGCCAGCCGCCCGCGCTGTGGCCCAGCATCACGAGCGGGCGGCCCGGAAACGCGTCGCGGGCCGCGGCGATGGCGGCGGGCATGTCCAGCCTCGCCCAGTCGCGCATCGTCGCGGGGTCGTCGCGCACGCGCGGGAGGCGCGAGCCGCCGATGCCGCGGAAGTCGTAGGTGAGCGTGGGCACGCCCTCGGCGGCCATGGCCGCGGCAAAGGGCGCGTAGTAGGCGCGGCGCACGGCCATCGCGGGGCTCACGAGGAGCGCGGGGCCCGTCCCAGGAGCGGCGTCGAAGCGCGTCGCGGCGAGGGCGCGTCCGTCAGCGGCGTGGAGAAGGAGATCGACCCCGGGCACGGGCGGGACTGGAGCCGCGACGTCTTGGCCGTTGCGAGCCCTGACCCGTCCTGGTCGCAGCCGGCCAGGTGCAGGCGCGCTGCCTCCTAAGCGCCCCCTTCCCGTCGCCCGCCCCGGAGGCACAACAAGATGAACCCCCGCATCGCGGCAATCGCCACGCTGTCCCTTCTGCTCACCGTCCCCCTGGCGCCCATGGCGTCGGCGCAGCCCCCGACCATCGTCCACCTCTGCACGGACCAGACGTCGGACTACTGCCCCGGCCTGGTCTGCTTCTCCATCAGCCTTCAGGTGACCAACTGCGTCCCCGACGTGGTCTCCCCGCTCACGCAGATCAGCGTCTGCCGCGAGCACGAGACGGGCTGCCCCCCCGGCCAGTACGCCTGCGTGACCGACGGCGCGGCGCAGCAGTGCGTCGTCGACCCCTGCCTGCTGGCGCCCGAGATGTGCAACCCCCTCCAGACCGGCCCCGGCCCCTGCCTGGACTCCCTCAACGGCGGCTGCGGCCCCTGCCCGCCGGGCACCCTGATGGTGTGCAGCTGCCTGCTCTGCGAGATCACGCCGATCATCGCGTGCAACACGCTGCCCACCGAGACCGTCGGCTACTTCGCCGGCTTCCAGGGCACGAGCTGCATCGGCGGCCGCGCCTACGTCTGCACGGACCCCCAGGTCACGCTCCCCAGCCGCTTCCTGCCGGGCCACGTCCAGTGCACGGCCGAGGACGACTCGGTCCTCGTGATCCCGTAACGCCGCTGCGCGGGACTCCTCCGCGGCCGCGAGGCCCGGGGTGTTCCGCGTGATATCCTTTTTTCTCGTTCTCCTTCTCATCGCCGTCGCGGCGGACGACGCCGCAGGCTTCTTCTGCGCGCGGGGGGGGACGGCCCGGGAGCGCCCCTTGGTCTTCGCGCTCCCGGGGCGTGCCACCGTTGGCGGACGCTCAGCCGTGGCCGACGGTCACGCCGATGGGCACGCACGACCCGTAGAGGCTGACCGTCCGCAGGCCGGCGAGGAACGTGTGCAGGTTGGCGCACGTCGTCCCGCAGCTGAGCGTCCCGTCCAGCACGGGCACCGCGCCCTTGTAGGAGCCCGTGAGCTCCGAGGTCGAGCCCACGCGGACGTACTCGAAGTGCGAGCCGTCGCTCACGTTCATGACGCACGACTCGGCGGCCGCCGTGCAGCCCCCGGCGCCGTCGGACTCGTAGTCGACCTGGTGCGTCCAGGTCGCGAGGTAGAAGAGGCCCAGGGGCGGGTCGCGCACCGTTGCCCCGGCGTTCGTGACCAGCGTGAAGGCCCAGGGCTCGGTGGCCGAGGTGGTGGAGCCCGAGCAGTCCACGGCCGTGCCGGTGATGAACCCGCTGGCGTCGAGGCAGGCGTCGAGCGTGCAGACGGTGGAGTCGGCCGAGGCCGGATGCGCAAGGAGCATCGCGGGGGCAAGGAGCGCGGCGAGGAGGGCGGAGGTCTTCCAGAATGTCATGGGAATCCGTTGCCCCTTTCCGGGGCGATCCGCGACCCGCGCTGGCGAGAATAACACATCTATGCAGGTTGTTTCTGTAACAGCCGCGCCGGGGGTTAGCCTTCCCCCCGGCGAGGGGGCTGGTGCCTCACGCGACGTTGAGGTTCACGCACGTCTGCGTTGGCAGGCGGTCGTGCAGCGGGTCGAAGGCGAGCCAGTCGATCGTCTCCAGGCTGCCTGCGTAGGCCACGAGGCACAGGGCCGTGGCCTTCACGCCGTTGGCCAGGCCGACGGCGTCGGCGACGAGGCAGTTGACGGAGGCGCACGGAAGGGGCGGGATGGGCGGGATCGGGTGCGGGCCGCAGAGGGTGGGCGAGCACGCGGCGGCCTCGGGCAGCAGCGCGAAGGTGGACGCGATCAGCGCGGCGATCAGGATGAATCGGGCGTTCATGTCGAAGCTCCGGCGCCATCGACGCGCGTCCGAAGCTAAGCGATTCCCTTCGGATGGTTGCTGGAGCGGAGCGCCCAGGGGTGAAGGTTACTTCGCCCGTGCGACGGGCGCCTTCCCCTTGCCCTTCGCGGCGCGCGCGGGGCGCGGCGCCTCGTGGGCGCGGGCCAGCAGCGGCTTGAGGTAACGCCCGGTGTGGCTCTCCGCGATGGCGGCGATCTCCTCGGGCGTGCCCTCGCCCACCAGCGTGCCGCCCTTCTCGCCCCCTTCGGGGCCCAGGTCCAGGATCCAGTCCGCCGTCTTCACCACGTCGAGGTTGTGCTCGATGACCAGCACGGTGTTGCCCGTGTCGGCGAGGCGGTTGAGGATGCCCAGCAGGCGCTCGATGTCGGCGAAGTGCAGGCCCGTGGTGGGCTCGTCGAGGATGTAGAGCGTGCGGCCCGTGGCGCGCTTCTGCAGCTCGGTGGCGAGCTTGATGCGCTGCGCCTCGCCGCCCGAGAGCGTCGTCGCGCTCTGCCCCAGGCGCATGTACGAGAGGCCCACGTCCAGGAGCGTCTTCAGGCCGCGCTGGAGCGCGGGGACGGCCTCGAAGAAGGCGTGCGCCTCCTCGATGGTCATGTCCAGCACGTCCTTGATGGACTTCCCCTTGTACTTCACCTGGAGCGTCTCCGCGTTGTAACGAGCGCCCTTGCACTGCTCGCAGTGGACGTACACGTCCGCGAGGAAGTGCATCTCGATCTTCACCATGCCGTCGCCTTCGCACGCCTCGCAGCGCCCGCCCTTCACGTTGAAGGAGAAGCGGCCGGGCTGGTAGCCGCGCGCCTTGGCGTCGGGCGTCGCCGCGAAGAGGTCGCGGACGTTGGTGAAGAGGCCGGTGTACGTCGCGGGGTTGCTGCGCGGCGTGCGCCCGATGGGGCTCTGGTCGATGAGGATGACCTTGTCGATGTGGTCCACGCCCTCCAGCTTGGAGTGCTTGCCGGGGGTCTCGGTGGCGCCGTAGAGCTTGCGCGCCAGCGCCTTGTAGAGCACGTCGTGGATGAGCGTGGACTTGCCGCTGCCGCTGACGCCGGTCACGCAGACGAGCTTGCCCAGGGGGAAGCGCGCGTCGATGCCCTTGAGGTTGTTCTCCCTCGCGTTGCGCACCACCAGCGCCTTGCCGTTGCCGGGGCGGCGCACGGCGGGCACGGGGATGGACGTGCGGCCGGCCAGGTAGGCCCCGGTCACGCTCTCGGGGTTCGCCTCGATGTCGGCGGGCGTGCCTTCGGCGACGATCTTCCCGCCGTGCTCGCCGGCTCCGGGGCCCAGGTCCAGGACCCAGTCCGCGCTGCGGATCATCTCCTCGTCGTGCTCGACCACCAGCAGCGTGTTGCCCAGGTCGCGCAGGCCCTTGAGCGACTCGATGAGGCGCTGGTTGTCGCGCTGGTGGAGGCCGATGCTGGGTTCGTCCAGGATGTAGAGGACGCCCACGAGGCCGGAGCCGATCTGCGTGGCGAGGCGGATGCGCTGGCTCTCGCCGCCGGAGAGCGTCGCGCTGCTGCGGTCCAGCGTGAGGTAGTCCAGGCCGACGTCCAGCATGAAGCGGAGGCGCTCGCGGATCTCCTTGACGACCTCGCGGGCGATCTGCCTCTCGCGGTCGTTGAGCCCCTCGGCGTACTGCAGCGTCCACGCGTGGAGGCGCCCCACGGGGAGCGCGCACAGGTCGGCGATGCTCTTGCCGTTGACGGTGACGGCGAGCACCTCGGGCTTGAGGCGCTTGCCCTTGCACTCCTTGCACGCCGTGGACGCCATGAGCCCCTGGATGCTCTCGCGCTTCGCCTCGCTCTCGGTCTCCTTGTAGTAGCGCGTGAGGCGGGGCACGACGCCCTCGAAGGACTCGTAGCCCTCCCACACGCGGCCGCTGCTCATCTCGTACTTGACCTTGATGCGGCGCTCGGTGCCGTAGAGCACCACGTCCTGCACGGACTTGGGCAGGTCCTTCCACGGCGTGTCCAACGAGAAGCGGAAGCTGCGCCCCACCTGCTCCAGCTCGTAGAGGATCCAGGGGCTTCCGCGCTTGACCGTGCCGTGGAGCGCGCCGTCGTTGAGCGACGCGTCGGGGTCCGCGATCACCACGTCGGGATCGACCTCCAGCGAGAAGCCGAGGCCCAGGCACGAGGGGCACGCGCCGTGGGGCGCGTTGAACGAGAACGTGCGCGGCGCCAGCTCGGGCATGGAGAAGCCGCACTTGGTGCAGCCGAACCTCTCCGAGTACGTCTGCACGTTGGACTCGCCTTCGAGGATGCGCACCTCGCCCTCGCCCAGCTTGAGGGCCTGCTCCACGGCGTCGGTGAGGCGCTGGCGAAGCTCCTTCCCGAGGACGCCGTTCTCCTTCTTCAGCACGACGCGGTCCAGGACGATCTCGATGGTGTGCTTCTCGTAGCGGCCGAGCTTCCAGTCGTCGTCGACGGTGCCCAGGGCGCCGTTGACGCGCACGCGCGTGAAGCCCTGGGCCTTGAAGTCCTTGAACTCCTTGCGGTACTCGCCCTTGCGGTCCTTGACGACGGGGGCCAGCACCTGGAGCTTGGCGCCCTCGGGGTAGGTCGCGATGGTGTTGACGATGCCCTCGGCGGTCTGCGCCTTGATCTCCGTCCCGTCGTTGGGGCAGTGGGGCACGCCGAGGTTGGCGTAGAGCACGCGCAGGTAGTCGAAGATCTCCGTGATGGTGCCCACGGTGGAGCGGGGGTTCTTGCTCGTCGTCTTCTGGTCGATGGAGATGGCGGGGGAGAGCCCCTCGATGCTGTCGGCGTCGGGCTTCTCCATCTGGCCGAGGAACTGCCGCGCGTAGGCCGAGAGCGACTCCACGTAGCGGCGCTGCCCTTCGGCGTAGAGGGTGTCGAAGGCCAGCGAGGACTTGCCGCTGCCCGAGAGGCCGGTGACGACGACGAGCCGGTCGCGGGGGATGGTCACGTCGATGTTCTTCAGATTGTGCTCGCGCGCCCCGCGCACGCGGATGACGTCCTGCCCCATCGGAGAATCGCGCGCCCATCTCCAATGATGGTATTTGAGGCTTCGCGGGGGGCGGCGAAGGTGCGCTCCCGGGGTCGCGCCTCGGTCCCCTGGCCGCTCCCCGCGGAACCTTGAAGGACCTGCCTCAAGAGGTCGGGCCGAGGGGGATGTGCTCGGTGTGGCTGACGGGCCCAGCCTCGATGGTGAGGTCGATCCACGCCGCGAGCTGGCCTTCGGGGCTGCGCGGCACGGAGCATGACGGCTCGCAGTACCAGTAGGGGATCGATTGGCCCGTGGGAAGGTCCAGCGTCCCGTCGGTGCGGGGGATGGTGTAGAACTCTCCCGCATGGGGGTCCAGGAAGCTGCCGGCGGGGACGACGAGGCGCGCGGTCACCGTCACGGGGGGCGCGTCGCCGACGTGCTCCGAGCCGACGGTGGTGGTCGTGTCGCAGCCAGTGTGATGGCCCTGCGCAGCCCAATTGACGTAGCCGCAGATGCTCGCAAGGTCGGGCGTGACCACCTGGAGGGGGATGGAGGCGAAGCCGGGCGTCGGACCGAGGGTCGCGGGACCGGCGACCTCGAACTCGCCAATGCAGAGGAGGTGGAAGCCGTCGTCCGCCGGGGAGCCCTCAGGGGGGATGCACACGCCCGGGAACGTCACGGGGCCCACCGTCTCCTGGGCCGGGTCCACCGCTGGGGTCGCGGCGTTGACGTCGGGGATGGGCGTGACGCTCCGGCAGGCCTGGAGAAGGGTACACCAGCGGGAGACGCTCTCCTGGGGGGTGTCGATTGCCTGGCCGGGGATGGAGGGTCCCACCGTCTGGTCAACGGCGGGGACGGGAACGGGCGTGGCCGTGACGGACGGCGCGGCCAGGATCATGACAGCAAGAAAAGTGAGAATCGGGAAGGTCGTTCGCATGGGAGAAACCGTGCCGCCGGAATCTGTAACTGTTATTTAATGTCGTTTGACCTGCGTTGCTGGGAGGCGGCCGCCGGGCTGCCCCTCGTCCAGGCCCGGCCGGGGGCGAAGCCGTCCGGCCCGGCGTGAGATGTGCCCTCACGCCCCCCAGGGACAGAGAAGAGCCTTATGCTGGCCAAGGCGGTGCGGCCCCTCATGCGGCTGGCTGTCCTCCTGCTCGTCTTCCTGGTCCTCCCCCTCGCTGGCGCGGCCCCGCCGCTGGACGACGACGCCGGAAGCGGCACGGACGCCCCCAACACCCCCTCCCCCGGCGTGGCCATCGTCCCCGGCCCCGTCTACATGGGCGCCTTCTCGGTGCCCTCGGACACGGCGGACTTCTACACCTTCTCGGCCGTGAGCGGCGACGCGCTGCGCGTCATGGTCTGGCCCCTGGAGGCGTGCATCAGCTTCTACGCCCCCAGCGGCGCGCTGCGGCAGAGCCTCTGCACCGTGGGCGGCTCCAACCTCGTGCTCTCCGGCACCGCCAACGAGACGGGCACCTGGTACCTGGGCATCTCGCAGATCGAGCACGCCCTCACCCCCTACCGTTTCTCCCTGGGCGTCAACGGCTCCCCCTCCGACCCCAGCCCCGGCGTCTCCCTCAACCCGCCGCGCTTCATCCAGCCTGGCGAGCTGGTCACGACGCCCGTGGGCTCGTGCACCATGAACTTCGTCTACAACGGCACGGGCGCCAAGGCGGGCCACGTCTACATCGGCACGGCCGCCCACTGCTGGACCGCCCTGGGCCAGAGCGCCTCGGCCGCAGGCATCACCAACTTCGGCACCGTCGTCTACCTGGGCGACTACGCGGGCATCAACGTGGGCACGTTCGACAACGGCATCCCCGGCACGCAGGTGGACTTCTCCCTCATCGAGATCAACTCGGCCTACCTGCCCTTCATCAAGGGCGAGGTCAAGGGGCACCCCGGCATGCCCACCGCGCTGAAGGCGCACAGCACCGTGAAGCTGGGCGACCGCTTCCTCTTCTCGGGCTACGGCGTGGGTTTCGACTCCAGCCAGCCCACCCGCGAGGACCGCCAGGGAATCTACACCCTCAACGAGGGCACCACCTGGCAGGCCGCGGCGCCCATCACGCCGGGCGACTCCGGCGGCCCCGTGCTCCACTCCGACGGCACCGCCGTGGGCGAGGTCACGGACATCAGCGCGCTGGGCGCGGGCGGCCCCTGGCTCGACCAGGCCATCAGCGAGGCCAGCGCCCACGGCTTCCCCATCGCCCTGAGGCCCGCGTACTAGAACCGGCTTCACGGTCTCGCCCGGACCTTTTTCCTCTCCTCCGGCGGCGCCGCAGCGCCGCCAAATGCGGGGGGTTTGGGGGGCGCAGCCCCCTGAAGTGAAGTCCCGTTCCAGCCGACGACCGAAACGTCAGGGGGCTTCGCCCCCCGAACCCCCCGCACCTCAACCTTCGAGGTCGCCGCGGTCGAGGATGACCATGCCGGTCTTCAGCGACTCGGCCTCCTCCGGGGAGAGCACGCGGCGCTCCACCTTCTCGGCCAGGATCGCGCTGTTGCCGAAGGGGTCGTCGATGACGAGGCTGAAAGGCAGCTCGCCCGTGAGCATCCGCTCGTAGCGCGAGAGGTACTCCTGGAGGAGCGCCACCTTCTCCGGGTCCTCGCCGTGGAACTCCAGCGCCGTGAGGAGGATGTCCTTCGCGCGGTCCAGCACGCCCTCCACGTTGGAGACGTAGCTCTCCGAGAGGGGCGAGGGCTCCGCCGTGAAGCCAAGCTCCGCGATGCGGATGGTGCCCGAGTTGCTGCGGATGACGCGGATGGTGAGGTCCTCCAGCGACTCCACGCGAAGCTCCAATCGCATGGGGTCCTTCTGCGAGAGGATCATGAAGTCCGCGTGGCGGAACCCGCACGCGCCGCAGCGCAGCGTCGTCTCCATGCCGTCCCCGAAGTAGGGCACGTTCACCGTCATGCTCAGCATCGTGAGTTGCCCGACGGCGCGGCACATGGGGCAGGGCGAGTCGACCGGGACAGCCTGGATGCCGCTCACGGTCCGCGCCACTCTTCGGATTCTCTTAATGGTTCCTGGGCGCCCCGTGGGGTCTTTCTCTGGTCGCCACGCCTCCGGAGACGCCAAAGGAGGCGGGAGAGGACGTCGTGCGGGCAAAGGGTCACGTGACCGGTCACGTGACACGGCCACGCGAGTCATGTGACCGGTCACGTGACTCCCTCCTCGTTGGCCTCCTTGGAGAGCGGGCATCTCGGTGAGCCCAGAAAGGAGCCCCCAGACGCGGGAGGCGCAAAGACGGGCCGAGCCCGATTTTGAAATGATGAAGCTTAAGTGCCTCGCGCGAGTGATATGCCACGCAAGGGATGCACGCATGGCGTTTCTCGACAAGCTGATCGGCGGCAACAGCAGCAACGGCCGCCGCCCCGCCGAGGGCGGCAACGACCGCACCTACATCGATCTCTCCGACTACGCCGCCACCGAGAAGACGGGCGAGGGCGCCGCGAGCACCTACGTCCGCTTCGCGGAGCTGCGCGCGCTGGACGACCTGAAGCAGTTCTCGTCCTACGTGTACGACGGCAACCTCCTCATCCTCGACTTCAGCAAGGTCCAGGGAGACGAGATCCTGCTGCGCCGCCTCACCAACGAGCTTCGCAAACTCGCGCAGGACACCGGCGGCGACATCGCCGGCCTGGGCGACCACCACATCCTCCTGACCCCCACGGGCGTCAAGGTGGACCGCAAGCGCCTCACCGCCAACAAGGGCGACGAGGAGGAGCCGGCCCACGTCCCGCGCACCTCGGCGAGCCCCGCCCCGGCCCCCGCGCCGATGGTGGCCCCCGCTCCCGCGCCGGCTCCGGCCGCGGCCCCCCCGGTCCGGACCAACGGCGGCGTCGGCCGCCGCATGGCGAACAAGTAGGCCTCTTGGCCCCTCGCCGCCGGCATCCGCCCTTTCTCGGCCGGCGGCAGAACTATTCATAAACTATTTAAACGACCGGCTGCTTTGGGCTTATAAAGCGGCCTTGGCCGGTGACTCTCCATGGCGAAGATCAAGATCGAGAACGTCGTCGCGTCGACCTCCATCGGCACCGAGCTGGACCTCCAGTCCATCGCCCTCGCCCTCGACAACGCGGAGTACGAGCCCGAGCAGTTCCCCGGCCTCGTCTGCCGTCTCAAGGACCCCAAGACGGCGGCGCTCCTCTTCCGCAGCGGCAAGGTCGTCTGCACCGGCGCGAAGTCCATCGACGCCGTGGGCAAGGCCGTGGACATCGTGACGGCCAAGATCGAGGCCAGCGGCGTGAAGGTCGACCGCAACCCGGAGATCACCGTCCAGAACATCGTCGCCTCGGCCGACCTGCACTCGGAGTTGAACCTCAACGCCATCGCCATCGGCTTGGGCCTGGAGAAGGTCGAGTACGAGCCCGAGCAGTTCCCCGGCCTCGTCTACCGCCTGGACGACCCCAAGGTCGTGGTCCTCCTCTTCGGCAGCGGCAAGCTCGTCTGCACGGGCGCCCGCAAGCCCGAGGACGCCGAGCGCGCCGTCGACAAGATCACCGAGGAGCTTCAGGCCCTCGGCCTGCTCTAACCGGGCGGTGAGGATCGCCCCCGAAGCGCCGCTTGCGGCGCGGAGCGGGGCGCATCGTGCGTATTGCCGGCTGGTACGCCAGCCGCGGAGGAGCTTCAGGCCCTCGGCCTGCTCTGAACGGGTTTCCGTTTTCCTTTTTCCGCCCTCCCGAAGGGCGGGTCCCTTTCTTCGTCCTAGCGGGGGCCATGGACGTCTCCACCGCCCGACGCATCGAGCGCGCGCTGCTGACCGCGGAGAACGAGGACCCCGACGCGCTCCGGAGCGTCCTGTCCAGCGCGCCCACGTGGCACACGCCGGGCCACAACATGCTGGCGGGCGACCACATGGGGCGCGAGCAGGTGGTCCAGCTTCTCAAGGACTACCGCGACATGACCCAGGGGAGCCTCCGCGTGGAGGAGGCCCGCGGGCCCGAGACGCGGGGCGACGAGGGGACCCTCCACCTGCACCTCTCCGCGAGGCGGCAGGGGCTCATGCTGGACACCGAGGCGGACGTGCGCTTCCGCCTGGAGGAGGGGCGCGTGGCGGAGCTTTGGACCCAGCCCGAGGACGCCGCGGCGTGGGACCGCTTCTGGGCCCCGTAGGCCGCCGGCACCGTGAATAGCGGGCGCGTCGTCGCCTGGCCATGCGCGCCCTGCTCCTTCTCGTGATCCTCCTGGCCTCCGGCTGCGTCGCGCCTGCGGTCCACCCGGAGGAGAGGCCCGCGGGCTTCGCCACCCTCGCGGGGGTCGCAGGGCCGGTGAGCCTGGGGCCGCAAGCGGGGCACGCCATGGAGCCCTCCCTGGCGATGCGCGGCGACGCCATCGTGATCGCGGCGCACACGGAGATGCCTGGCACGGAGCCCGGCCAGGCGCGCGTGTTCGCCATCGTCGTCCACCGCTCCACCGACGGGGGCGCCACCTGGTCCTCCGCGCCCCTTCCCCGCGACGTGACCTCCCCCTTCGACCCGCTGGGCCGCATGCGCTACAGCGGCGACTCGGTCCTCGCCTTCGCCCCCTCGGGCGCGCTCTACCTGGCGGGCGTCGCGCTGGACGGCGTGGGCGACGCCGCGGTCCTGGGCCAGAACACCGACTTCACCGTCTTCGTCACGCGCTCCGACGACCAGGGCGCGACGTGGTCGCCCGCCGTGTTCCACGTCCGCGGCGCGGGCCCCGCCCTCGCGCTGGCCCAGGACAAGCCGTGGCTCAGCGTCGACCCCGAGGGCTCGCTGCGCCTGGTGTGGACCGAGTTCGTGCAGTCGCTCACCCTCATCCAGTACGCTCGCTCGGACGACGGCGGGGCCACGTGGAGCGCGCCGCGCACGCTGGCCCTCAACTCGGCCCAGGAGATGAACCAGGTCACCGGCGCCACCCTCGCGACGCCCGGCGGCGGGCGCGTCTACCTCTCCTACACCGACATCCGCAACGAGCCGTGGCCCCCCACCGCGCCCGTCGCGAGCCGGCAGCTGGCCTTCTGGAGCGCAGACGGCGGCGCCACCTTCCAGGGGCCCCTCGTGGTGGGCCCCTCGGTCTTCCCGCGCTTCGGGCGCGTCGTCGCGGACCCGCGCGATCCCCTGCACGCCGCGGTGCTGGCCTCCGACGACGCGGCCCAGCCCCGCGTGTACCTCCGCGAGACGCGCGACGGCGGCGCCTCGTGGGGCCCGCGCCTGGACCTCGCGCCGCAGCGCGCGGGCGCGCAGCAGCTTCCCACCGGCTGGTTCGGCCCCGACGGGAGGCTCCACGTCGCGTACTACGACGCGGGCTGGCCCGGCGGCGAGCGCGTCGTGCTGGACACGCTGGAGGGCGGCGCCCTCGTCGCGGAGCAGCCCGCGCCCGGCCCGTCCATCGCGCCCGGGCCGTACCGCCGCGAATACTTCGGCCTCGACGGAGAGGGCTCCCGCGTCTGGGCCGCCTGGGTCGCGGGCGACGGCGGCACGGGCGACTCCGTGGCGGTGCTCACCGGGACCGATGGCACGGGGACCTACGTCGCGGCGGCGCCGTTCGACGTCTGATCGCAAGCGCAGGCCGCCGCGCGGCGCATGCGGCGGGCGCGCGGGATCGCGGAGGCGAGGGCGAGGACCAGCGCGGCAGCCAGGGCGGCCGTCCGCATGCGCGGGTCCCACGGCGCCGCGCGCACGCCCTGCACCACGAGCGCGAGCCCGAGGCCCAGGAGCGTCTTCACCGTCGCCTTCATCCAGCGGCGGCGCGCGAGGCCCAGGCTGGAGACGGCCTGCGCGCCCGCGGCGAGAAGGCCCAGCCCCAGCGCGGCGGCCCACGGCAGGGGTGCCATCAAAAGCGCCGCCATGGCGAGGAGGAAGACGGGGAACGTCGTGAAGCACCCCACGCAGAGCCGCAGGCCATTGATCCGGTAGACGTCCTTGCGGTACGCCTCGGTGTCGGGGTGGTGCGCGAAGACCTGGGGCAGCGCCAGGGGTGCGGCCTTGGAGGCCAAGGGGAGGAGGGCCAGCGCGGCGCACCCGCAGCCGCCGCACCCTCCGCAACCCCCGCAGCCGCAGTCGCACGCGCCGCAGCTTCCGCAGCCGCACGGGTCGCCCCCGCCGCACGGGTGGCAGCAGGGGGAGCACGGGTCGCAGCACGAGGAGGGGCAGCAACACCCGCCCCCTCCGTTGTTGCACGTGCACGCGGGGCCGCTGCTGGCGGGGACGGGGCGCATGGCGGTGAAGAAGAGGATGAGGAGCACCAGCAGCACGAGGACGCCCGACGCGTAGACCAGCGCGACGAGGAGCGTCGCCACGAGGGCGGTCTGCCCCGCGAGGACGGCCGCCACGGCGAGGTTCCCCTGCCGCTCGTGAAGGCCCAGGCCGAGGGCTGCCGCGCCGAAGACCAGGGAGAGGAAGAAGACCGCGGGGTCGGGGGTCACGAGGAAGCCCGCGAGGAAGCTCACCCACGCCAGCGCGCCCAGGACCAGGGCCGCGATGGCCTTCCCTGATGGAGCCTCCTCCGGCACGCGCCAGCAAAGGGGCGGGGGGTCTTCAGCGTTTCACGCGTCGGCCACCTTCAAACCCGGGGGACGCGATGCGCGGGCGTGTCCGCCATCGTCGCGACAAGCCTGCGCAAGTCCTACGGCGAGGTGCGCGCCGTGGAGGACGTCTCGCTGGACGTGGCGGAGGGGGAGATCTTCGGCCTCCTGGGCCCCAACGGCGCGGGCAAGACGACGACGGTCCGCATGCTGGCGACGCTGCTCCGCCCCGACGCGGGCGAGGTGCGCATCCTGGGCCTCGACCCCGCGCGCGACCGCGTCGCCGTGCGGCGGCTCATGGGCATCGCGCTCCAGGAGACGGGCCTCGACGACCTCGCCACGGGCCGCGAGCTGCTCACCCTCCACGCGCGCCTCTATGGCCTCCCCCGCGCGCGGGCCCGCGAGCGCGCCCAGGAGCTTCTCGCGCACTTCGGCCTGGAGGAGGCGGCGGACCGCCGCGTCGGGGAATATTCCGGCGGCATGCGGCGGCGCATCGACCTCGCCAGCGCGCTCGTCCACTCGCCCAAGGTCGTCTTCCTCGACGAGCCCACCGTGGGCCTGGACCCCGCCGCCCGGGCGCAGCTCTGGGGCGCGGTGCGGCGCCTCAACCGCGAGGAGGGCACCACCATCCTGCTGACGACGCACTACATGGAGGAGGCCGAGCGCCTCGCGGGGCGGCTGGCCGTCATCGACCGCGGCCGCGTCGTCATGGAGGGCACCGCAGCGCAATTGAAGGCTCGCGTGGCGAAGCGCGTCGTCACGCTGGCCTTGGACGACGAGGAGGGGGACTTCCCTCGGGTGGCCCGCGCCCTCGCGGCGATGCCCGGCGTCCTGCGCGCGCTCCCCACGCCCGAAGGCGTCGTCGTCCACGTGGGCGAAGGCGGCCCCCGCGCCGACGAGGTGCGCGCCGTGGCCGAGAAGGAGGCGCGCGTCGTGGGCGCCACCTCCAACGACCCCACGCTGGACGACCTCTTCCTCACCACCGGCCGAAAGGAGGGATCGCAATGAGCTTCCTCACCGCGACCGACGAATTGCTTCGCAAGACGCTGCGCCAGTTCCCTCGCGTGCCCCCTGATATCGTCCAAGCCCTCGCGATCCCGCTCTTCCTCTTCGCGCTCTTCTCGCTCCAGATGGCGGCCGTCTCGCGCCTGCCCGGGTTCCCGACGGAGAATTACGCGCAGTTCCTCCTGCCGCAGATCATCGTCTTCACGGCGTTCACCAGCGCGAACGGCGCGGGGTACGGCCTGGTGCTGGAGGCCAAGAGCGGGTATCTCGACAAGCTGCGCGCGATGCCCATCCCGAGGGCGAGCATCGTGCTGGGGCGCCTCCTCGCGGTGGGCCTGCGCGCCATGGCGCAGGCGCTTCTCGTGCTCGCCGTGGCGTTCCCCTTCGGCATCCGCGTCGCGGGCGGCGTCCTCGGCGTCGTGGGCATCCTGCTCCTCGCCGCGTGCGTGGCCATCGCGTGGGCGGGCATCATGTCCATGCTGGGCCTCCTCACGCGAAGCCCCGAGGCGGTGGAGGCCTCGACCGTGCTCTTCATCCCGCTCACGTACCTCACCACCGGCGCCATGCCCCTGGCGCTCATGAGCCCCGCCGTGCAGGGCGTCGTGCGCGCGAACCCCGTGACCTACGTCGTGGAGGGCATCCGCGCGTTCAGCCTTGACGCGGGCCTTTCCGTGGTGCACCTGGAGGCCTTCGCGTCGGGGCTCGCCATGGCGCTCGTGGGCGTCGCGCTCGCGACGTGGGCGATGCGGCGGCTCGACACGCGCTGAGCATGGGGACGGCGGAGCGTGGACTGTTCCTCCGCGCGGGCCCGCGGCCTCCGAGGGGAAACATATCACACGCGTGCAGAATCATTAAACCAGTTAGCGCCATTGGGTGCCGCGCCTGCGAGATGATATCATGCGCGCCGACGACCTCCTCGTTCTCGACTACGCCGGCTTTTCCCGCCACACGGCCCTGTTCTACAAGAAGCTGGAGGCGGCGTCGTTCCGGGAGCTCTTCGTCCGCGACCCGGCGGGCGTCCTCTTCGACTCCCTCTTCCCCGGCTACAAGAGCCCGACCCCTGGGAAGATCAACCAGGCCAACCGCATGCTCTTCTCCCTCCTGAGCAACCCGAAGTTCATGGACTGGAGCAAGGGCTTCCAGAAGAAGCTCGAAGAGACGGCCCAGCGCGCCGCGCCGCAGGAGAAGCCCGGCGAGGCCATCAAGCTCTACACGGTCCAGGTGGACCGCGCCAAGCTCTACCAGGAGATCCTGGAGGCGACGCGGAGCTTCGCCGACGTGGAGTTCTTCCACTCGGCGTTCATCGCCGACCCCGACGACAACCCGTGCGGGACCGTCCCCCGCCCCATCCCTCTCCCCAACCCGCCTCAGCCCCCCGTCCCGTGGCCGGACATCTCGATCATGCCGCGCTTCGGAGGCAACGAGGACGTCGCCGTGGAGGTCGAGACCCTGATCTACGCCGTCGCGGTGGCGGCGGTGGCCGTCGTGGTCACCGTCGTGGCCGTCGCCGGCATGCCCGCGGTCGAGATCCTCTCGCGCCAGGACCTTGCCAAGGTCACCGGGATCGCCGCAGAGCACCTGCAGGCGCGCGCCCAAGGCCTGCGCGAGTCGGGCAAGCTGACGTCCCACGAGGCGATCCGCGGCCGCCTGATGTGAGCCCATGAGGATCTTCGATCCTCTTCCGGAGGGCCGGACGCTCTCGGTCATGCCGACCTTCCGATGCACCGCCGAGTGCGACCATTGCGGCACGTTGAGCAGCCCCCGGGAGAGCACCTGGCTCCCCCGGGACCTCATGCTGCGCGTCATCGGCGAGGCGGCGGACAACGGCTACAAGGTCGTGGTCTTCACCGGTGGCGAGCCCACGCTGGCGGGCGCGGACCTCCTGGAAGGCATCCGGCTCGCGAGGTCGCGTGGGCTCGTGGCGCGCATGGTGACCAACGGGCACTGGGCCGTCCACGACGCCGCGGCGGACCGGAAGATCGGCGAGCTCGTGGACGCCGGCCTCAACGAGATCAACTTCAGCACCGGCGACCAGCACGCGCGCTTCGTCCCCATGGAGCGCGTGCTCCGGGGCGCAAGGGCCGCCGCGAAGGCGGGCCTCACCATCGCGATCATGGTGGAGACGGTCAACGAGCGCCGGATCACCAAGGAGACGGTGGAGAAGCACCCCGAGTTCCAGCGCCTCCTGGAGGAGCACCCCGACGCGCGGCTGAGGCTCCACGAGAGCCCCTGGATGCCGCTGATCCCCTCCAAGGTCTTCCGCTACCCCGAAGGCCTCGCCATCAACCGGGCGAACCTCGCGTGGCGCGCCGGGTGCGACAGCGTCCTGGGCACGACGACGCTCCAGGCCAACGGCAACCTGGGCGCGTGCTGCGGCATCGGGATGAAGAACGTCCCCGAGCTGAGCCTGGGGAACGCCCGCGACGTGCCCCTCGCCGAGGCCGACGCCAAGGCGGGGGACGACTTCCTGAAGCGGTGGATCCGCGTCGAAGGTCCCGAGAAGATCCTCGACTGGGCCTCCCGCCACGACCCCTCCATCCAGTGGGAGGACATGTACGCCCACCGCTGCCAGGCGTGCATCCGCCTCTACACGGACCCCGCCGTGCGACGGGTGATCCGCGAGAAGCACCAGGAGAAGATGGCGGACGTCGTGTTCGGCGAGTGGCTCCTCTTCAAGTTCCAGGGCGCGGACGACCCCGTCGTCGCCGCGCCCCCGGAGCCGTAGCCCACGCCACCGGCCGCTGCGCAGAAGTGGGCAGCGGGAGCCGTTCCTCACGACGCGGTCACCGCAAGGTTTAGCATGCCCTCCCCGTGACGCGGCCGCAGATGCGCGCGCTCCTCCTGGCGCTCCTCGTGGCCGGCCTGGCCGTCGCGGGGTGCGTCAAGCCCGCCCACGACGCGAAGACCGCCGCCCCCGTGCAGGCCGCCGCCCTGATGCTGCCCCCCGTCAACGCCACGGGGAGCCTCGTCGTCGCGACGCTGTTCAAGGACCGCTCGCCGCTGGCCGACGTGAACGTCACCGTGGGCAACCTCAGCGCGACCTCCGACGGGAACGGCGAGGCGCGCTTCGAGAAGCTCGCGCCGGGCCTCTACAACGTCACCGCGAAGAAGGCCGCGCACCGCACCGCCATCGCGCAGGCGCAGGTCGTCGCGGGCCAGGAGGCGCGCGTCGAGGCCGTGCTGGAGGCCGAGGCCGGAAGCGTCCACAGCCACGAGCGCGGCCTCTTCGCGCACCGCGACCTCTACACGTTCCAGGGGCGCTTCGACTGCTCCGCGACGTACCTCATCGTGACCGGCGACTGCATGATCCTCGTGCAGAACGTGAGCGAGCAGGCGGGCGCGCCCCCGCCGCCCAACGTCACCACCGCGAAGAACGTCATCGAGTTCCCCCTGGACGCGACGTGGAAGGAGCTGGTCGTGGAGATGAACTGGACCGCGCCGCAGGTCGCCGTGGAGCAGGGCATGACCCTGGCCCTGGAGCCTGCGCAGGCGCCCGCCGACGGCCACGCCGCCAAGTACGCGCAGGCCTCCGGCGCCTCGCCGCTGAAGATCGACTTCCTGCCCGGCGTCAAGCACCCCACCGCGACCGCGCAGGACATGCCCAACCCCAACGGCGGCGAGGTCATCCGCGCCCGCGCGTTCGTCGAAGGCCTCCAGCACAACCCGGGCGGCACCGACTTCCTGGGCGTGGGCGTCGCCAAGGACCAGACGTTCACGCTGCTGGTGAGCGTCTTCTACGGCGAGCCCGCCCCCGAAGGATATACCGCCCTGCATTGAACCCGTCCGCGCAGGCGCCCCCTTGCCGCCACCGAAGGTTGAAGCGCCACCCACGGCGTCCTGCCGCGGGCACACCCCCATGCGCTCCACCACGATCCTTCTGGCCCTCTCCCTCGCCGCCACCTTCCTGGCCTTTGCCGCCCCCGCCGACGCCTGCGCGGGCACCGCGTGCATCCCCGGCTGCACGCAGGACCGCTGCCCCCCCGGCTGCGGCGACAACATCGGCTGCTGCCAGCCCGGCAGCAGCATCGTGGAATGCTTCGTCCCCCACTGCACGCAGACCTTCTGCATCGACCTCCCGCCCGTGCCCCCCTGCGTGCGCCCGGACTGCATCCCCACCTGCTACGGCCCCCTGTGCATCAACGACTGCACCTACCTCCTGGGCTGCCCCCCGAACCTGTGGTGCAACAACCTCTACTGCTACACGCCCCCGCCCCTGGCGTGAGGAGACCACCCGCGGAACGCTTTTGACCCGCCCCCGTCTACCCGCCCCCGATGGCCTACGCCTGGCTCGTGCCGGCCCTCGCCGGCGCCGTGAGCGCGGTCTTCGCCTCGCTGGTGTGGGGGCAGTTCTCCGCTCGGCGCCGGCCGTTCCAGCTGGCCTGGGCGCTGGGCCTCTCCGCCTACTCGGCGGCCTCCTTCATCGAGGCCTACGTGAGCGGCAACCCGTGGAGCGTCGCGCTCTACCGCGCCTACTTCCCGCTGGCGGCCGCCACCGTGGGCCTGCTGGGGTTGGGCAGCGTGCTCCTGGCGCGCGTCAACGCGTGGACCGCCCTCTACGCCGCGCTCACGGGCCTCGCCGTCGTCGTCGCGCTGGTGGGCCCCTTCGCGCTGCCCCTGGACTCCGCGGCCTTCGCGGACGCGGGGCCCAGCCTGGGTGCGGCGCCCGTGCCCTTCAGCAACCCGGGCCGCGTCGCGTTCCTCGTGCTCAACATCGTGGGCGGCCTCGCCCTCATCGTGGGCGCGCTGTGGAGCTGGTGGCGCACGCGCCGCGCGGGCGTCCTCCTCATCGGCCTGGGCGCCATGCTCCCCTTCGCGGGCGGCAGCCTCAGCGACCTCCTCCACGCCGACGTGCGCGTGCTGCTCCAGCTTCTGGGCATCGTCGTGATGTTCGCGGGCTTCCTGCAAGGCCGCGAGGTGCCCAGCCGTGCGGCGGTCGCGGTGCCTGAGGCCTGATCACACGTCCAGGGCCAGGTGCCCGCGCCCAAGCCGATGCAGCACGGGGAGCGACACGTTGTAGACCGGCACGCCCCCGTCGGTGCGCCCTTCCGGCGCGCCGTGGTGCGCGTGGCCGTGGAACGCGACGGTGGCGCCCCCTTCGTCCAGCGCCTGCCCGAGGCGGCTGGAGCCCAGGAAGCTGTGGATCTCCACGGGCTCCGTCGCCACCGTCTCCAGGACGGGGCTGTAGTGCGTGAGCGCGACCTTCGCGCGCGTGCCCAGCCCCTTCAGCGCGGCGCGGAGCGCCTGCGCCTCGACGACGCTCTCGGTGACGAACGCCTTGAGGGCGTCCTCGCCGAAGGCGCGCACCGCGTTGCGCCCGAAGCCGCCTGCGAACCCCTTCGCCCCCGCGAAGCCGACACCTCCGATCTCCACGGCGCCGCCGCGGTCCAGCAGGTGGACGCCGCCGCTGCGCAGGATGCGCGCGACCTCCGGCGCGCAGCCCCCCTCGTGGTCGTGGTTGCCCAGGACCGCGACGACGGGCGCGTCCACGCCGTGCACGGCCTCCAGCAGCGCCTCCGCCTGCGCGGGGCGGCCGTGGTCGGTGAGGTCGCCGCAGAGGAGCACGACGTCCGCGTCGCGCGCGGCGTCGGCGAGGAGGTCCGCGAGGCGCTTCGCGTCGTCCCGGTCGCGGGCGTGCAGGTCGGCCAGGGCGGAGACGCGCATGGGCGCCCCTCACTCGCGGCCTTCGGCCGATCCGAAGATGTCCGCCAGCGCCTTCTTGTGCGGGTCGGGCATGCCCCAGTCGTCGACGTCCACCTGGAAGCTCTGGATGTCCAGGAGCAGCGCGCGGAAGGGGCCGTAGCTGCTCTGGCTCTCCAGCGCCCGCTTCTCCAGGAGGTCCATGGCCGCCTGCGGCACGCGCTCGCGCCACCCGGGGTAGCCCCAGCGGTACATGTGCAGGTATGCGAGGACGAGGCCGGCGTGCTCGCCGCAGGCCTTCGCGAGGCGCTCCCAGTCGACGAGGTCCCCCGCCGCGTGGAGGATGTGGAGGATGTCCGCGCCGTCGAAACGATATCGCCCCGCGACGAAGATCTTGCTGAGGATCAGCTCCTCCAGGGGGACCATGCGCTGCTCGCGGCCGAAGAGCGTGGCCGGCGGCGCGTGCTCGAACCAGGCGTCCTCCACGGGGAAGAGACCGTTGGCGTTGCGCCAGATGACGTCCACGAACACGTCGCCCACGAACCCCTTGCCCAGCCACGACTCGTAGACCGTCTCGACGCGGAAGCCCGCCTCGGCGAGGGCGTCCAGGACGCGCGGCGCGTCCCCGGGGCGGCAGAAGAGGTCGATGTCCTTGGTGTCGCGCCAGATGCCGGTGTAGTGGTTGAAGGCCACGGCTCCCCCCAGGAGGACGGGCACGCCGCGGTCGGCGAGAGCCTCCAGCGCGGCGGCGTAGACGCGCGCGTGCTCGTCCTGGAAGGCCGGCGCCGAAAGCCGGGTCGCGGGCGGGAGCTGGGCCATGAAGCGCGCTTCGGGCACCCTCGGGGCTGGGAGGGCGCCACGTAAGAGCGTGTTGGCCGGGAGACAGATGGGCGCCCAGGCGGGCAGCCGCGTCACGCCGCGATGGGCCTGCTTGGGACGAGCATCGAGCGCACGTCCTCCTCCAGCGCGCTGGCGTCGACCTCGCTGATGTTGAGCTTCGCGCGCAGGCCGATGAGCATGGCGCGCTCCTTGGCGCTCACGCGCCCGTCCTCCAGCACGCCTTCGAACGCCGCGCGGTACACCTCCAGCTTCTTGAACGCGAGGTACTCCGGAGTGGCCTTGGCGCCGGGCATCGCCTTGTCCGCGACGCGCTCGGCGGCCTTCTGGATGGGGTTGAGCGCGAAGAGGAGGAGGCCCGCCGCGGCGCCGCCCACGACGACGCCGTACTGCTGGAGCCAGTTCTGCGCGATCTGGGCCACCACGAAGAAGACCGCCAGGAACGCGCCCGCGATGGCGCTCACGCGGATGCTGCGCTTGATCTTGAGGTCGATGTCGAAGAGCTGGTACTTGACGATGCCGTAGGCGATGAGCGGCACGTAGAGCAGCACGATGAACGACACGAAGTCGTAGCCGTGCACTAGCCGATCCGCCGCGCTGGTGAGGGTGGGGATGCGCTGCGCGACGAGGACCACGTACACGACGAACGCCGCGGAGACCGCATCGCGCGCGCCGAAGGCCACGGCGAAGGCGCGCGCCCGGCCGCGGGAGATGCCGGTGGGCGCGCGCAGGTAGGCGTCGAGGCTCGCCACGAGGCCGTACAGGTTGACCGCGTAGACCACGGCCTCCAGCAGGAAGAAGCCGAAGGTGGGCGCGACGTTCACGCCGTCGGAGGCGAGGAAGGGGTCGGGGCGCGCCGCGACGAAGAGGGCCGCCGCGCCGCCCAGCCCCAGGAGCGCGGCCTGCGAGGGGCGCGGGCGCAGGGGGCGCGCGAGGGGCGTGTCCAGGCCGCCCAGGAAGGCGAGGTACGCGAAGGGGAGGAACGCCAGCGCGGCGAGGCCCACGCGCAGGAGCGGCATGGCGTCGCGGCCGTCGACGACGAAGGCGAGCGCCCCGTTGAAGACGCCGATGTGGAGCCCCTCCGCCGCGAGCACCAGCGCGAGGCGCTTGTTGGAGGCGTTGCCGTGGGCGACCGCCAGGAGGAAGGCCGCCATGCCCAGCGCCGCGGCCGCCGCGATGAGGCCCACGACCCCCAGGCCGTCCCAGTGCAGCTCCACGGCCGGGAGGAGGAATAGGGGGAGATAAACCCCTTTTTCCGCGGGGCTCCGCCCCTTCCATCGCCGAATCTCCGAATCGCGGAATCTCCGGCGGGGATTCCGAGATTCGGAGATTCGGGTTTCACCGGGGGAAAGGGGGCGGAGCCCCCAGCAAGAACCGGAAGAACCTACCCCTCTTCGTCCTCGTCCGCCCCCGCCATCGCGCGCCTCCGGCGGGAGAGGATGCGCAGCGCCACCTCGCGCTGGGCGGCCTCCTTGTCGCGCAGGCCGAAGGTGCCCCCCACGCGCCCCTCCAGCAGCTGGTCCATCATGGCGGTCTTCTCCTCCAGCACCTCGGCCACGTCCTCCTCCACGGTGTCCTCGGCGAGGAAGAAGTGGACCTCCACGTCGCGCGTCTGCGTCTTGCGGTGGATGCGGTCCATGGCCTGGCGGTGGAGGGCGGGGTTCCATTCGAGGTCGCAGAAGACGGCGCGGCGCGCGGCGGTGAGGGTGATGGCGACGCCCGCGGCGACGGTCTGCCCCACGAAGACGCGCACCTGGGGGTCCTTCTGGAAGCGCGCGACGACCTCGCCGCGGGCCTCGGCGCCGGTGCTGCCGGTGAGGGTGACGACGCCGTAGGGGGCAAGCTCCTCGGCGATGGCGCGGATGGGCTCGCGGTAGTGGCTGAAGACGACGACCTTCTCGTCCGCGCGCTCGTCGAGCATGCGGCGCAGCGCGGCGAGGATCATGGGGAGCTTCCCCACGAGGGCGGCCTGCTTGAGGCGCTCCAGGTGGCCCGCCGTCTCGGCCATGCCGGAGGTGAGCGCCGTCTCCTCGCTCTCCTGCATGTAGTCGCGGAAGCCGTCCTCCTCGGCGTCGTAGGCGCGGCGCGACTCGGGCGGAAGGGCCAGGCGCGTGACGTGCAGGTGCTTCTCGGGAAGGTCGGGCAACGCCTCGCGCTTCTCGCGCCGCAGCATGATGCCCTCCAGGTACTCGCGCAGGCGAGCGAGGACGGCCTGCTTCACGTCGGGCGTGCCGTGCTTCCAGGGGTGCTGGAAGCGGCGGTTGAACCACGCGGTGTCGCTCCACTCGTCGGGGTGCACGAAGGCCAGCTGCGTGCGGATCTCCTTGGGCTCGTTCATGACGGGCGTGCCCGACAGGATCAGGCGGCGCGGGACCTTGCGCAGCTTCTCCTCCACGAGGCGCGTGCGCTGCGCGCCGCGCGACTTCACGTAGTGGCTCTCGTCGAGGATCACCAATTCGAAGGGGAGCTTCGAGAGCGCGTCGCCGAACTTGGCGAGGCCGCTGTACGCGACGACGACGTACTTCTCGGGGCCTTCGGCGCGCGCGGCGTCGTCGCCGGGCGCCAGCACCACGCACTCCTCCGTCGTCCACGCGTGGACCTCCTGCCGCCACACGGCGCGGGCGCTGGCGGGGCACACCACCAGCACGCGCCCCGGGAGGAACTGCGCGGAGGCGATGGCGGTGAGCGTCTTGCCCAGGCCCATCTCGTCGGCCAGGAGGCACGCGTACTGGCGCTCCAGGATGAACTGGAGCGCGACGCGCTGGTGCGGGTCGAGGCGCGTGGACTTGCGCAGGCCGGGCACGTCCCCCTCGAAGGGGCGCGGCGTCCAGCGCGGGCGCAGCCTGGGGCGCGCGCCCGTGGCGTCCTCGGGCATCTCGCGCTCCCACCGGGCGTAGCGCTGGCCGCGGGGCGCGAGGCGGCGCTGGAGCACCTTGGCGCCAAGCTCGCGCAGCGCCTCCACCAATTCGCCCATCTTGGTGCTGGGCACGAGGTAGTGGGCGCGCTCGACGTCCACCTCCAATCCTTCCGGGACGACGCGGCGGACGACGGCCTCGATCTCGGGCGAGACGACGGGCTTGCGCGCCTCGTCCTCCGAGACGCCGCGGCGGAACTCGGTGAGGCGCGGCGGCAGCGAGGCCTGGTCCACGAGCACGACGCCGCGGCCCAGCGGGATGGGGTTGAGCCCCGCCGCGGTGGTGACGGACGCGCCGCGCGCCGCGGCCTCCAGGAGGAACTCGCCCGCGCCGCCCGGCACGCTCCACACGCCCGGGAGGGCGCCGTGCGCCAGCGGGCGGGCGTCGGGGTGATGGCGCTTGAGGGCGTCCTCCATGCCGCGGACGATGGCGGCGATGCGCTGGCTCTCGGCGCCGGGGTCGACGCCCCCCATGCGCCCCAGGGGGATGGGCCCCTTGAGGTGGAGCAGCGTGCCGCCCCCGTCCTTGCGGGGGCGCTCGTTGTAGCGCACGCTGGCCAGGCGCCACTCGCCGGTGGCGGGCTTGGGCCAGCGCGCGTCGAAGCCCCCCTCCCGCAGGAGCGCCACGAGGCGGCCGGCGTCCGCGGCGTCGGCCTCGGCGCGGCCCCCCTCCGCAAGCCAGCCCATGCGATAGAGCTCGATGCGGAGGCTCCGCGGCAGGACCGCCTGCTCGGGCGATAGCAGAAGCCGCACGCGGCGCCTTCTCGCGTCGTGCTGAAGCTGCCCTTCCCGGGCCAGGGGCAGGCGCGGGTCGTCGGCGAAGAGGGGCGCGGCGGCGGGGGCCGCGGACTCGGGGAGAGGGGGCCATCCGCCGGGCCCGGGGACGAGATGCACGCCCGCGCCCGCCAGCGCGGCGGCCAGGGCGGGAAGGTTCGCGGTGGGCCCCACGAGGCGCCAGGGCTCGTCGGCGTTTTGATATCCCTGCTCGGCGAAGGCCTTGGCCACCGCGACCCCGGGGAGACGCCCTTCGAGGCGGACCGCGGCCTCGCCTTCGCCCGCGGCCTCGACGTGCGCGACGAGGGGCATGGGGTCCTCGACGCGCAGGGCGTGGATGCCGGCGGCGAGAAGCTCGCGCTCGGCGCTGCGGAGGCTTTCGCTGTGGAAGCGGAGCCCCTTGTCCTGGCCCGCGGCGTGGCGCTGGAGGATGGCCAGCTGCAGCGGCGGGAGCCCCTCGCGCGGCGTCCACCACTCGAAGCGCCGCCGGCTGAACACCACGGGCATGAGCGGCACCCGCGCCTTGGGCGGCGGCGCCAGGGGCTCGAAGCTGGGCGGCGTGCCCTCGGCCAGGACGACGGCCGTGCCCTGCTGCGCGATCTCCTCCGCCGCGAGGTGCAGCGCGGCCAGCGGGCCCTCGAACTCGTGGACGAGGCTCTTGGGGCGCTTGAGGGGGCGGAAGCCGTGCGCGTCGAGGATCGTGCGCACCGCGAGGCCCGGCGTCTCGTGGGCCACGAGGCGGACGACGCTCTCGCCGCGGCGCACGCTGGCGCGCAGGCGCACGAAGGGGCGGCGGCTGAACGTCACGAGCGCGCTGCCCAAGGCCTCCAGCGTGCCCGCCAGGGCCGAGGCCTCCGCGCGGGGGATGGTGTACGCGCTGGCGGACTTGCGCGCGACGCCCGCCACGCTCTCCACCGCGCCGCGCTGCGCCTCGCTCAGGGCGTCGGCGGGCACCTCGTAGTCCGTCGCCGTCTCTGGGAACGCCGGCACGGGCGTGGGCGGGTCGCCGGGCCCGAAGGCGGGGCGCGCCGCCTCGCGCACCTGGGGCGGCGCGTTGGCGGGGTCCAGCCGGCAGGCGGCCGCCAGGAGCGCGGCCGCGTGGGCACACAGGCCGGGCTGGCCGCACGAGCAGGACGAGGCGCCCTCGGCAAGGTCCACCGAGGCGTCGAACGCCCCGACGCGCCCCGCCGGGCGGGGGCTCCTCGCCTCGTGCAGGTCCACGTCGCCCAGCCGCAGGTGGTCCTGCGCCCGCCGCAGGGCGGCCGGGGAGGCGGCCCGCGCCAGGCGTTCCCAAGTCCACGTCTCGCTCGTTCCGTCGGAGGACAATTCCGGGAACGATGCGGGGCCCGCCACTTGAAGGTCGTTCTTTTGGGCCGGGGGGTTCGGGGGGCGACCCCCTGACGTCTTGGTCGCCTGCTCTCAAAACGACCCCGTTTGCGCGCGCGATCGGCAAGCGATCCGCAGGCTCTTCTCCGACGAACGGGCCACAACCCGCAAGGGCCGGGGCGCGCCCCCAGGCAGGCATGCCGTCCAGGCGAGAGCCCACCCAGAAGGACCTGCGCGAGGAGGAGAAGGAGATCGGGGCCAACATCCCGCAGGGGATGAAGGGCGAGGACGACGCGGACTCGGCGCGGGACGAGGAGTAGGCAAGCGTTGAAGGCGCGCCCCGCGCCTGCCCGACCGTGTCGCGTTACCTCCTGGGGTGCGCCGGGTGGGGGTACGACGACTGGCGGGGCGGCTTCTACCCCGCCGGCGCGCCCCCGGCCGAGTACCTGGAGCGCTACGCGCGGGTGTTCCGCTTCGCCGAGGTGGACTCCTCCCACTACGCCGTGCCGCGGCGCGAGCAGGTGGCGCGCTGGGCCCTGGCGACGCCGCCGGGGTTCACCTTCGCGCCCAAGTTCCCCGGCGACGTGACGCACCGCGCGCGGCTGCGCGACGCGGAGGACCCCACGGACGAGTTCCTGGCGGCGCTGGCCCCGCTGCGCACGTCGGGGAAGCTGGGCCCCGTCGTCCTCCAGTTCCCGCCCGCGTTCACGCGCGGCAACGACGGGGCCGCGCTCCATGCGTACCTCGACGGCCTGCCGCGCGACCTCGCGCTGGCGGTGGAGCTTCGCCACCCCTCGTGGTGGGTCCCCGCCACGTACCGCGCGCTGGAGGCCCGCGGCGCGGCCCTGGTGTGGAGCGTCACCGAGCACGGGCGCTCGCCGCCGGTCGTCACGGCGCCCTTCGTGTACGCGCGCCTGGTGGGCGACCGCGCGCTCTCGCGGTTCGACCGCGTCCAGCGCGACGCCTCCCCGGAGATCCGCTACTGGGCGCGGCGCTTCGAGGACGAGGGGCGCAGCGCGGAGCGCGTCTTCGCCGTGCTCAACAACCACCTCATGGGCTTCGCGCCGGCCAGCGCGCGGCTCCTGGCGGAGGCCCTGGGCGACGCGCCTCCGGACCTGGGAGCGGCCCTGCGCGGCCCCGGCCAGCGCAGCCTGGCTGGCTTGTAGGCGGCCGGCGGCGGACCTCGCGCCCGAGGCGCCACCTTGAAAGGCTCTCGGGGCCCCTGGCCGTGCAGATGGCGCGCCCGCCCAAGGTGCTCATCGTGGACGATGAGGCCTCCATCCTCGCCTCCACGTCCGCGATGCTGGAGGCGTTGGGCTACGAGGTCGCGACGTGCGGCTTGGCGGAGGCGATCCTCGCCAGCGTGGCGCGCGAGGCGCCCGACGTGATCCTCCAGGACGTGCGCATGCCCGGCCTGGACATCGCGGCCGTGGTGGGCGAGATGCGCAGCGACCCGCGCTGGCGCCGGCTGCCCATCGTCGTCTTCACCGCCAGCATGGAGGCCGACGAGGTGGCCTCCCGCATCAGCGCCGTCTGCCTCCTGGAGAAGCCCTTCCGCCCCGAGGAGCTCGTCACGGCGCTGGACAAGGCGCTGGGCGCGGCGTAGGAGAACGCGAGTGGCGCTCGGCAATCGAGATGCCAATCCACGGGCCGGTCGCAGAACCGGCGTCGGTTCAAGATGACGTCGTCATCGCGCCGCGGCTGCGACCGCGCGGCTCCGGTTTGGGGTTTTGCCCCGCCGGCGCGGGAAGAGGACCTAGAGCGGCCCGACGGCGAGGCAGACGGGGCGCTGGGGCGGGGCCCACGGGGCGCAGCCGGGGTTCGAGGGGGTGCCCAGGGCGGAGACGGCGATGCACTCCGCGAGGCCGCCGTAGGGGGCGTAGTAGCCGTCCCGGTTCGCCTGGCAGTCGGGGCTGTCGTTGGTGGCGTTCCCAGTCCCGCTGATGGCGATGCACTGGACGCCGGGTGCTGGCGGATAGGCCCGGAAGAGGTGGCCTCCGCAGCCCGAGCCCTGGTTGGTGGCGTTGCCGGTGCCGCTCACGGCGATGCAGCCGAAGGTGTCGAAGGCCCCGCAGATGCCGGGGCCCTCGTTCGTGGCGTTGCCCGTCCCGCTCACGGCGATGCAATCCACCTCGAGCTGGATGCAGTGGCCGCCCTTGTTGGTGGCGTTCCCCGTGCCGCTCACGGCGGTGCAGGGGGGCGAGGGGACCTCGGCGAGGAAGGCGATGACCACCGACGTCTGGTACCAGCAGTCCGTGTTCGTGGCGTTCCCGGTCCCCGAGACGGCGACGCCGTGCGGCGTGGTCGCGTTCCCGGTCCCGCTGAGGGCCAGGAAGCCCCAGTCCGTGGTGGCGTTGCCGGTGAGGCTCACCGCGACCATCTGGCCGTGGGCGTCCCCCGTGGTGGAGACCGCCACGGGGTCGGCGCCAGCGGTTCCGAGGGCGGAGGAGGAGAGGAGCAGGCCCAGGAGGGCGATCAGCCCGCGCATGATGGGGGCTCGCGAGGCGAGCGGGCGCCTTGGTCGTTGTCGGGAAGGCCTATGCGCATCGCCGGGCGCCACGAGGTCCTCCGGCGGGTTCAAGGGAAGGGCGCGGCTTGGCCCCAGCGCCGCGATGACGTGGGATCAACCAACCGAGGTCAGCAGCCGGTGAAGGTCTACCGTTTTTCAGCTGAGCGGCTTCCGATCAATCCTCGGGCGGGACGTACTCGATGACGTAGCGCGCGCGGCTGCGGCGCAGGGCGAGCCACACGCGCACGAGGACGAGGACGAGCAGGGCGAGGCCCGCCACGAGGAGGACGTAGGCGGCGGGGTTGGCGAGCACGAAGTCGTTGACCGCGCCCAGGACGCGGGCGGAGTGGAACTGCTCGCCGGCCTTCTCCACGTCGACGTTGGCCGCCGGGAGGGGCACCTGGAGCGCGATGCTCGCGCTGACGGGCGGCCCCTCCCGGAACGTCGCGCGGAACGTGACGACGTGGTTGCCCGGGGCCTGCTCCGCGTTGTCCAGCGTGGCGTGCCAGGACTCCGCGGGGGGGATGGCGACGGGCGCGCCGCCGTCCACCTGGTAGGTGAAGGTCACGGGCTCGCTCCAGCCGGGGCCCGTGGAGAGGATGCCCTGCACGGCGACGGGGCGCACCCACGGGTAGAGCGCGCCCGGCGAGGTCACGGTGAGGCTGGGCGGCCTGCCGAACGCGAAGGGGCTCACGTCCAGCGCGACGAGGCTCGTGCCGTTGGTGGTGTGGACGGCGAAGAACGCGGTGCGGTCCTGAAGGAAGGGAGTGCCCACCAGGGCCAGGTTGCCGCTCACGTGCGTGGCGGTGGAGGTGGTGAGGTTGCGCACGACGAGCTGGGAGTACGCGTCGTCGCGGCTCACCTGGAGCAGGTGGTCGCCCGAGACGGGGGTGGGCGCCGCGTCCTGGAGGTGGATCGTCGTCTCGGCCGCGCGGCCCGTCTGCGGGTCGTAGCGCGCCAGCGTCCAGGCCAGTTGGAGGTACTGGTCGAGGAAGTAGACGCCGTGCCCGTCGCTGAAGGGGGGCCCCTGGATCTCGGGGTCCGCGGTCACCTCGAAGGTGCCGTTGCCCTCCGGCGCGAGGTCGACGCCGCGCACGTCCCAGACGTTGAAGCGGAAGGAGCGGAAGAACACCTGGTCGCCCACCACGAGGGGGTCCTGGTCCTTGTCGGGGCTCTGGTAGACGGGGAACTCGGTGTCGTTGGAGAAGTCGTAGCCCCAGATGTCGGTGGTGCCGTTGCGGTCGTCCTCCCACGCCACCAGCGTGCCGTCGATGCTGGGGTTGCGGTGGTTGCCGGGGCCGCGGCTCACCTGGCGAAGCTGCCCCGTGGCGAGGTCGTAGCTCATGATCTGCGCCGTCTGGCGGGGGCGGTTCTCCTCCCACACGAGGGTCGTGCCGGAGATGGCGGGGTTGCGCTGGATCGTGCTGGCGTTCCCCACGAAGTAGCCCGCGCCGGCGGGCACGTTGTACGCGAAGACGCGGCCGCTGGCGGCGTCCTCCCACGCGAGCCAGTCGCCGGACCCCTTGATGGCGCGGGGGATCTGCGGGCCCAGCGGCGTCGCGGAGGACTGCCCGTAGAGCCACGCGCCCTGGAAGAACGACAGGTAGGGCACCGAGCCGGGGCCCGTGTAGCCCTGCGTGGGCGGCGCGAGGTCGGGCTGCGAGGGCGCGGGCGTCGGCGCGTTGGGGTGCCCGTCGGGGATGCCGCCGTGGGCCGCCACGCTGGGCAGCACCAGGAGAAGCCCCACCAGGAGGCCCACCGCAAGCTCTCGGGACACCACCGCGGCGGTCCCCCGATCCGGCTATAAGACTTGTTGTGCGGCTTTGGCGGGTCGGGGGAGGGGGGCCGCGCGGACTCAGGCTCAGTCGGCCCCGCACCAGAAGCTCGTGCCGGGGAGCAGGCCACTCGCGGTGCAGCTTCCCGAGGAGGCGACGGTCACCGTGTTCGCGCTCTGGGCGGAGCAGCCCGTGAGAATCGACGTGCAGGACGCGGAGGCGCCGCCGCAGGTCGCGGTGGCGGATCCGAGGCCGTTGACGATGACGAAGACGTGCTGCCCGACCGAGCAGGAGAAGTTGCACGTCCCGCTGCCGTTGACCATGCAGCTTGAGGCCGCGTCGGCGGGAGACAAGGTCGCGACGACGCCGAGGGCAAGGATCAGGCCGATGACGGAGGCTCGAAGTTTCACCAGGGGGTTCACCCGCACGAACAGTTGGTGATGCGTACTTATCCAGATCGGATCGAACCGGGTTGGCCTTTGTCCCTTCGGCGTCGCGCCTCAGCATGGACGCCGCTGGGTCCCCAACCCTTACGTTCCCCACCCAGGATGCCCGCGGCCGATGAGCAAGACGGTGGCCGTGATCGGCGGGGACGGCATCGGCCCGGAGGTGGTGGACTCGGCCCTGGCGGCCCTGGACGCGCTGGACCTCGACCTGGGCTACCTGCACGCCAGCGCGGGGCTCGCGTGCCGGCAACGGCTGGGCGAGTACCTGCCGGAGGCCACGCTGGAGGCGGTGCGCGAGGCCGACGCCGTGCTCTTCGGGGCCATCACGAGCCCGCTGGACGACCGCAGCTACAAGAGCGTCGTCCTCGCGCTGCGGCAGGAGCTTGACGCCTACGCCAACGTGCGCCCGGCCCGCGACCTGGGGCAGCCGTGCAAGGCGCCGGGGCTCGACCTCGTCCTCTTCCGCGAGAACACCGAGGGGCTCTACAACGCCCCCGAGGTGGAGGACGAGGAGGGCGTCACGACCATGAGGCGCATCACGCGGCGCGGCAGCGAGCGCGTCTCCCGCTTCGCCCTGGAGTGGTGCGTGCGACACGGGCGCAAGCGCCTCACCGTCGCCCACAAGGCCAACGTGCTGCGCCGGAGCGACGCCCTCTTCCGGCGCGTCTTCTTCGAGGAGGCCAAGGCCCACCCCTCGCTCAAGGCGGATGAGATCCTGCTGGACAACCTCGCGCTCCAGCTCGTGCTATCACCCTCGAAGCTTGACGCCATCGTGACCATGAACCTCTACGGGGACGTGATCAGCGACGAGATGGCGGGACTCGTGGGGGGCCTGGGCTTCGCGCCCTCGGGGAGCTACGGCCCGCGCGCCGCGCTCTTCGAGCCCGTCCACGGCAGCGCGCCCGACATCGCGGGCAAGGGCGTCGCGAACCCGTGCGGCGCCATCCTCAGCGCGGCGATGATGCTGGATTACCTGGGCCACGCGCCCGAGGCGCGCCGCGTGGAGGACGCCGTTCGCGCCGCGCTGCGCCAGGGCCGCACCCCCGACGCGGGCGGCACGCTGGGCACCGCCGGCTTCACGCGCCTCGTGGTGGAGAGCCTCGGATGAGCCGCGCCGCCCTTCTCGTCCTGGTCATCCTCGCGCTCGCCGGCTGCGCCGACCTGCGCGGGCCGGGCGCCGACGCCAGGGTGGAGGTCGCCTCGTGGAGCCTCGTCGGTGGGCACCTCGTGGGCGAGATCGTGGACCGCGGCCCCGACAACGCCCGCGCCCTCCGCGTCGCGGCCGACTTCTACGACGCCCACGGCGCGCGCCTCGCCTCCGGCCTCGCCCCCGCGTGGCGCCAGGTCCTCCAGGAGAACGAGACGAGCCCCTTCGACCTGCCCGCCCCCGAGGGCGCCGTGAACGCCACGGTGCGCGCGCTGGGCGAGGCCACCCGAGCCCCCGCCTTCGAGAGGCAGCACCTGGAGCCGCGCGACGTGCGGACGACGCAGGCCGTGGGCTCGGACACGGTGGCCTTCCAGGGCACGGCCTACAACGCGGGGGACATCACCATCGTCGGCGTCGAGGCGCAGGTCACCTTCCGCGACGAGGCGGGCCGGGTCGTCGGCGTCGCGCGCGCCACCCCCGACGCCCCCGCGCTGCGCGCCGGCGAAGGCTCCCTCTTCCACGGCAACGCCACGCTGGCCGCGCCCTTCCTGCGCTACGACGTCGTGGTCGTCACGACGGGCGCGGCCTCCTGAAGCGGCCCGGCACGTCGTCCTCGCCTGCCTGTGATCGATCCTGCCCGTCGCGTCCTTGGCCTCCGCCGGCCCCGGCCCCGACAAGGCCGCTGACGCCGCCCCAACGCCCTCCGGCGGCGCCTCAGAGGGCCTTCTCCAGGAGCGCCGCCACTTCCTTCTCCAGAAGGGAGCCGATCTCCTTGCCCAATTGGTCGCGCAGGTCTGTGGGCATCATCTGGACGCCCAGCTTCGCGCTGGCCTTCACGAACTTCAAGGACGCATACGCCTCGTTGACCTTCGCCTCGAAGTAGAGCCGCACCGCGTCCTTCAGCTCCTCCTTGAGCTCCGGGTTGCGGTCCAGCTCGTCGCGCATCTTGCGCTTGATCTCGTCCTTGAGCAGGTCGCGCAGCGCATCGACGATTAGCTCCTCGTTCCCCAGGAGGTCCGTGCCCCCGCGGAGCATCTGGCTGACGAGGTTGTCCTGGGCGGGCATGCGGCGGCGACCGCGCGGGGCGGGCTTGAAGGTTCGTGCCAGGTGGCGCCAGGTGGGGGCAGGTGCGGCCGGGCGGGAGCAGGTGGGCACGGGCGTGCACGCCCGGCCCCGCCCGTGCGCACCCGTGCAGACCCGTGCACGCCCCGCCCCCACCACGAGCATCATACAGAGGTGTGCGGCAAGGGTTATATTCCCCAGGAGGAGCCGACCTGCTCGTGCCCGAGAACGCCCCGAACCTGCCCGCCGGTCCGACCGAGTCCCCCGGCCAGGCGCTGCGCGCCTGGGGCCGCTCGCACCCGACGCTCTCCGCGCTGCGGACGCTCCTGCCCAGCTACCCCGCGGAGCGCGAGCCGGGGCTGGCGGCGGGGCTCTACGTGGACCACCTGCGCACGCCCTGGGTGGCGGTGCGGGGGGAGATCCGCGTGTCGCTGGCGCGCCTCATCGCGGTGACGCCCGAGGGCAAGCACCAGCTCGTGGGGCAGGTGCAGGTCACGGCCTCCGAGCTTGACCTCGTGGGCAGCATGACCCTTCGTTTCTACCTCCACCAGCCCGCCGGCGTCATCGCCAAGGAGGTCGCGGAGGAGGGCGAGTGGTGGATGCGCGTGCTTGACGCGCACTACGCGCTGGGCGGAGAGCCCATCGTGTCGGCGCCCTTGGGCGTCAGCGCCTGATCCGCCAAAGGTTGATGCGCGGGCGTCTCCTGGCCCGCCACGAGCGGCATGGCCGACGTCCAGCTTCCTTCCGGCACGATCCCCCTGGCGCAGTGGGAGCGCATCCAGCAGGCGGTGCTCAACCGGGGCGACGTGGAGGAGTTCGCCTTCGTCACGCTCTACCCCGAGGTGGGCGAGCCCGGCGAGGTGGAGGAGGAGCTTCGGCGCCTCAAGGAGTGGCTCCACGACGAGGGGCTGCTGGACATGGCCTTCTGGAAGTGAGCGCGTGGACGCGGCAGCCACCCTGGGCGTCGCGCTGGGCGCGGCGGGCCTTCTCACGAGCGGCTTCTCGCTGGTGTACTTCCGGATGCAGGCGGACGCGGCGCGGCGCCAGGCGGACGAGGCGCGCCGGCAGACGGAGGGCGCGACGCGGCTCGCGATGATGGAGAGCAACCTCCACATGTACGCGCGCTTCCGCGAGACGCGCAACAACTTCCTGGAGTACCCCAACCTGGAGCGCGAGTGGCGCTCGACGCACCCGGCGTTCAACGAGATGTTCGACGCGTGCGGCGGGCTGGACAACTTCATCGCGGTGCGCGACGCCATGGACACCATGCAGGACGTCTACTTCCTGCGCAAGGACGGCGTCGTGACGGACCACTACTGGCACGTCTGGACGCGGACGTTCTTCCGCTTCTACTCCAAGATGCCCACGTTCCTGCGCGTCTTCGAGTTCGCGGCGAAGGAGGGGCTTCTGCACCCCGAGTTCGTGGCCTTCTATCGCCCCATCCTTGCGGGCCAGCCGTTGGGCGACCCTTGGAAGAAGGCCGGGGCCTAGAGCGGCACGGGCGGAGCCTGCCACCCCGAGGCGTTCCACCACGACCAGTCGCGGCGGCGGCATGCGTCGACGTAGAGGAGCGCCAGCGCGTCGAGCCACGAACCGGGGTCGTCGAGCCCCAGGCGCGCGGCGCCTTCGGGGTGCGTCCGCAGGGCGTAGAGCCCTTCGGCCATCTGGCGCTTGAAGCCCTCCTCCTTGCCGCGCGTGGCATTCTCTAGCGCGGCCGCGACGAGGATCATCCCCTTGAGGTAGGCCGCGGCGTCGGCGTCGCCCGCGGCGCGCAGCGCGTGCCACGCGCCTTCCCACGCCTCGTGGGCGTGCCAGAAGCGGCGCGCCGCGAACTCGCGCGCGCCTTCTGATAGCATCTCCGGCACGTCCGCGAGGGGGCGCGCCTCCTTGCGCGGGTCAGGCCCCTTGGGCATCGGCCAGGCTCACCTCCTTGGGGCGCGCGCGGGCCGCGACCGCGACGCCCAGGAGAGCGCCCAGCACCGCAACGGCGGCGCCCGCGGGGAACATGGCGCCGCCCCAGGCCGCGAGGAGCGGGCCGCCCGCCAGCGCGCCCAAGGCCCAGCCGAGGTTCCACGCCATGCTGGCGAACCCCTGCGCGAAGCCGCGGCCGGCGGGGTCGACGCGGCCCATCATCATGACGTTGGCCAGGGGCGAGAGCGTGCTGGCGAAGACGTAGCGCAGCACGAAGGCCGCCATGAGGAGCGCGACGGGCGCGGGGAGCGCGAAGGGGACGAGGCAGAGGGCGGTGAGCGCCTGCCCCGCGACGAGGAGGGGCGCCGCCTGATATCGCGCCGCGAGCCGGCCCGCGAGCCAGAAGCCCAGGGCGCCCGCGGCGGTGGCCAGCGCGAGCGCGACGCCCCACTGGTCGGTGGGCGTGGCGAGGCCGTTGAGGAAATGGACGGCGAAGTAGGGCGTCGTCGCGCCGAAGGAGAAGCCCACGAAGACGTAGAGCGCCGCGACGGGCACGACGGCGGGATCGACGCGGCCGCGGGCCCCTGCGAGCCTCGCGCGGCTCGTGGGGATGCGCGCCTGCGGAAGGCCCAGGGAGAGAAGGAGCCCCGCCAGCGCCACCGCGGCGAAGAGGACGGCGTTCCACCGCAGCGCGGTCGCCTCGTCGGGCGCCATCGCGAAGACCTGCGCCGCGGCGAGGGGGCCCAGCGCGCTGGCGAGGACGGAGAGCGCGCCCGTGACGCCGTACCCCTTGGCCATGCTGGCGCCGCTGAGGAGGTCCGCCACGTAGGAGTTGAACGGGATGGCGAGGAACGCGAGGCCCGTTCCTGATAGCACGCTCGCGAGCACGGTCGCGCCGAGGCTGGGCGGCGCGAGGAGCGGCGCGTAGGAGACGGCCAGCAGCGCGAGCCCCACGCGCATGATCCAGCGGCGCGGGACGCGGTCCGCCAGCATGCCGGCGGGGACGACGGTGAGCATGGTCGCTCCCGCGCTGGCGGCGAAGGCCCACGCGTCGCGCCCCGCGACGCCCGCCGCGCGCAGGTTCACGGGCGCGAAGTAGAAGAGCCAGGTGCTTTGCGCGATGACGCCCAGCACGTAGGCCGCCGTCGCGACGCGCAACGCCCGCGCCGTGCCCCCGCTGCCGCCGCCGCGAAGGCGCGTGATCGCGCTCCCCAGCCACGCGCCCGCGTTCATCCCGCCAGCAGCTCCGCGATGGCCGCCCGCTCCTTCTCGTCGTACCAGCGGCCTTCTGCGCCCACGGCGGCGTTCTCGCGCAGGTGCTCCGGGCTCGACGTGGCGGGGATGACGCTGGAGACGCGCGGGTCGCTGAGGATCCACCGCAGGCAGACCTGGGCCCAGGTGGTGATATCATCCTCGGCGAAGGGCCGCCACGCCTCCTCCGGGGGCGCCCTGCGCGCGAGGACGCCCGTGCCCAGGGGCTCCATGACGAGGACGCCCAGGCCCAGCTTGTCCGCCAGGGGGAGGATCTTCTGCTCGACGCTGCGGTCGATGAGGTTGTAGGGCACCTGGATCATGTCGAGGCGCCCCGAGCGCATGAGCCCCTCCAGCTCGTCGAACGCCGCGGGGTTGTAGTGGGTGGCGCCGATGGCGCGCACCTCGTCGCGCTTCTTGCGCGTCTCCAGCTCCTTGAGGTGCTCCTGCCAGAGGCGGAGGTTGTGCACCTGGTAGATCTCGACGACGCCGCCGTAGAGGTCCAGCGCGTGGGCGATCTGGCGGCGCCCCTCCTCGGCGCTGGAGGCCCAGACCTTCGTCGCGACGATGGCCTCCTCGCGGTCGTGGCGCAGGCAGTCGGCCAGCACCTCCTCGGCGCGCCCGTACATGGGGCTGCTGTCGTAGAGCGAGACGCCCAGGTCCAGCGCCTCGCGCACGAGCCGCCGCCTCGCGTTGCGCGCCGCGCCCTCCACGTCGAAGGTCTTCCACGTGCCCATGCCCACGACGGGGACGTGGATGCCGCTGCGCCCCAGGGGTCGCTCCTGCACGCGCGGCTAGGGAAACGCGTCCGCTTGACGGTTTTGCCTTCGCGGGTCCCTCGGCTTGCGCCCTTGGGCCGCCCGGCGCCCGGGGTTGGCCGTCACGCTTCGGGGGAGGAGAATGGGTTCAGGACGCAATGCATAGAGGAAGGCCTACGTCAGCGCGAAGTCGCGGCCGTGGCCTACGTCGGGGGCCTGGTCGCGCCACCAGAGGGGGCCGCCGCCGCTCCTCGCGTTGGGGTCGGTCGTCGCGATGGAGAGAAGGCTGCCCGCCATTGTGTTCTTGAGGAGTGTGCACGAGTGAGAAGCGAAGGCCGAGCGCGGGATGTCGACGTGGATCAGATTGCCATCGACTGTGACCGGCACATGGGCGTCCCAGAAGCTCATGCCTCCGAACGTGGCCCCTGGAATGGAGCTGACCTGGGCGTGGATATCGAGAAGCTGGGTGCCACAGGAGAAAGCGACGCCAAACGTCAAGTCCTCGTTGGCCTCGATGCGGTGCGTTCCGTCGGCGACCTGCCAGGTCACCCCCACGGTCGTGTCGTTGGAACCAAACCATGCCGCCACGAGGTCGATCTCAGGGGCGCCCAGCGTCGTGTCCCCGCGCAACGCCCCGTAGGCCGCATCCAAGAAGGGTGGGCTGTCCACGATCTCGGGGTCAGCCTGCGTGCCCGCATGAACGAGAGGCAGGACGAGGAGCAGCGCGAGGACGACGACCGGGAGGCGCATGGGGTTTCACTCGCAGAGGGTCACGACGGTGCGCCCATGCGGGAGGCCGTCAACCACCATGGTGGTCGTCACGGTCAGGGGAAGGCCTTGCGAGTGCGCATAGCGGCAGAGGTCAGACCAGTCTCCGTAGTTCCAGGTCGTCTTGAGATACGTCACGGACGTGGCGCCCGTCTTGGCCGCGAGCGGCTGAAGCTCGGGCACCGGCAGGAAGGGCGAGTCGGCGCAACCCTTGGGGAAGGCGTGCGTCTCGCTGGGCACGTCGCCGTAGAAGCCTGCCGCGGGCGTGTAGTCGACCTCCAGCTTGACGTCGTGGCACCCCGTGAGCGCCACGCGCACGCCGTCGCAGAGGAAGGCCCCGCAGGTGGATTCCTGCACGAGGCAGGGAGATTCGTCGACAGGAACGGTGGAGAAGCACTCGCCGCCATGGTCAGGCGCGGTCGCCGTCTGGAGTTCAACGTACCCCTCGGATTCGAGTCCAAGGCCGACGGGCTCGTAGCCTGCGCCCGTCGCCTTAAAGACAACGCCAGTCGCGGGGTCCAGGAACTCGTCGTCCGGGATGGGCACTGTGCCCGCGCGGCCCGGTTGTGTACCCTCCAGGCAGCGCGTGGGCGTCGCGGAGGCCGCAGCGTGGGGCGTCACGCTCTGGTCCAGGTAGGACAGGCAAGGCGAATAGACGAGCGCGGCCTGAGCGGGCAACGCGAGGCCACCCAAGGCGGAGAGAACCAGGAGGGCAGCCACGAACCGAGACAGGATATGGGAAGTCATCAAGGTTTCACCGGTCACTGAAGGGAGGGACAAACGGCCCCCCGCTGACCTAACAACGCCCGTGGTGATAACAGTAACGGCATTTCTTGGAGGCTTCGAGTGAAATTCGTGGGGGCAGAAGCGCCCGCAGAGAGGGCCTCCAGGTTTGACGCTCACTCACGACGGGAGCTATCGTCCGCCCTGCCGCCGCCCCTTCTCGCGGTTCTTCTCGCGGCTCTCCTTCGCACGGGCGTCGCCCAGCACGTCGGTGATCTTCTGCTGGAGGCTGGGCTCCGCGCGGTCGAAGGCGGTGCGGCGGATGCCGGTGGGGACGCCGCTCTGGTCCATGCCGCGCCACGGAGCGGTCGCGCCGCGGGCCAGCTCGCCCTGCCGGCGCTCGCGCAGCGCGCGCTCCTCCTCCAGCTTCGCCTTGCGCTCCTCCATGCGGAGCCTGCGCGCGCGCTCGGCCTCGGCCGCCGCGGGCGTGGCGGGCGCGGGCGGCGGCGCCGGCTTCGGCGCGGGCTTGGGCTTTGGGGGCAGGCTGCTCTTGGGCGGCGCGGGGGGCTTCGCGGGCGCGGGGTTGCCGCCGCCCACCGCGTAGGCGATGCGCGCCAGGGCGTCGAGGCTCGCCTGCTTCTCCTTCTCGCGCCGGCTCATGGCCGCCACTCGTTCGCGACCGGCTTCAAGCTTCGCGCGCCCTTTTCCCCTCCATGGCCACGCCCGCGAACCTCCCCCGCGTCATCCTGGTGCCGGTCGACTTCTCGCCCGCCTCCGAGCGCGCCGTCGCCCACGCGGCCCTCGTCGCGAAGGCCAGCGGCGCGCGCGTCGTCCTCCTCCACGCCATCGACCCCGCGCCTCCCCCCCCCCGCCGCGGCGGGCGCGGTCTACGGCGCCGCCATCGACGTGGCCGCCATCGAGGAGGAGAGCAAGGCGGGCCTCCACCGCCTGGCCCAGGGCCTCAAGGCGCAGGGCATCTCCTCCGTGGAGTCGATCCGCGTGGGCTCCGTGCCGGGCGAGATCCTCCGCGGCGCGGCCGAGGCGCATGCGGACCTCCTCGTCATGGGCACGCACGGCCGCACGGGCCTCGCCCGCATGCTCCTGGGCAGCGTCGCCGAGCAGGTCGCGAAGCGCGCCGAGACGCAGGTCGTCCTCGTCCGTTAGCGCGCGAGGTAGGCGTCCAGCTCGCCCACGACGCCGCGGGCCAGCCGCCGGATGGCGGGCTTGGCGACGGGCCAGACCAGCGCGCGGGCGGCCCAGTGGCGCGGCTCGAAGGCGCCCTCCACCGTGACGGCCGTCCTCCCTTCAGGCGTCGGCGCCAAACTCCAGCGGCTCGCCGCCGAGGCGAACGGGCCCGCGGCCCCGTCGAGCCGGTACGCCAGCGAGCGGCCCGGCTCGTACTCGGTGAGCGTCTCCGTCACCTCGCTGCGCCCCAGGAGCGGACGCGGAAGGCGGCAGCGCCGCGACGTGCCGACGCGCACCTCGGCCGTGTCGCGCTCGCAGTGGGCGACGGAGCGCGTCCAGCGGTGCTCCGTGCCGAAGTCGCCCAGCACCCGCCACACCTCTTCAGGAGACGCGTCCACGACGCGCGAGGTGGAGAAGCGGAGCGTCACGGGCATCGCCCCGTGCTCAGGGGGAGATGTAGATGATGTTGTCCCCGCGGACGATGACCATCTCGCGCTTGGTGGTGGTCTCCTCGGGGGTGCCCACGTTGTGGACCTCGTCGACGGCCTTGAGCACGAGGTTGAGGTGCGGGTGGTCGTAGCCGTCCAGCGTGCCCCGGTACTCGCGCTTGCCGCGGAGGTGGACGATGACGCGCTTGTTGAGGCTGGCGTTGAGGACGTCCAGGGGGCGCTTCTTCGACATGACGCCGCGCAAGCCCCCGCGCGCTATATGGTCCTTGCGACCGGCGTGGCGCTCCGCGTGCCCCCCGCGCTGCGCGGCCGATGGGGCTATGCGGCGGCGGGCCGCTGAAGCGGCGCCCCCTCGGGGCAGAGGCTTGCGACATGAAGACCACCCTCGTCCTGACGGCCGCGCTCGCCCTTGCGGGCACCGGCCTCTTCCTGGCCCCCTCGGCCAGCGCGTGCACCGACCGCCTCGACTGCCAGGGCCCGCCCGGCTTCGGCCACTGCTACGTCACCTACGAGAACAGCGACGACCTCCTGGCGACGCTGGTGTCCCCCGCGCCCGACCTCCCCAACGAGCGCGTGCCCAGCGGCTACGAGTGCGTGTGGTGACCCCGTGCGCGCCCTCCTCCTTGGCCTGATCGTCCTGGGCGCCTGCTTCGTCGTCGCGCCCGTGGCGGACGCGTGCATCCCGCCCAACTGCCCCGGCTTCGGGGACTGCCACGTCCGCACCACCGACATGGTTCTCCCCACGGGGGACCAGGAGCGCGTCCCGACGGGGCTCGACTGCTACTATTGATCGAGCGAGCGACGTTGCAGCAAGGCTTCTCGCTTTCTTGCTGGGGGCGGAGCCCCCAGCGACCTGCAAGCAAAGGGCCCAGCCGAAAAGGCTGAGCGAGCCAAACGCTGAAGCCCCGCGACCGGCCTGCGTCGGCCGATGCCCCGCGTGGTGAACCTCACCGTGACGGGCGCCGACCGGACCGGCGTCGTCGCGCGCTTCACGAGCTTCCTCTTCGAGCGGGGCGCCAACATCGAGGCCCTCGAGGAGCGCGTGCGCCGCGGCGAGTTCCACATGCTCGTCCAGGCCAGCTTCGCCAAGGTGGACGAGAAGGCGCTGCGCCGCGACCTCGCCGCCGTGGGCAAGGAGCTGGGCATGGCGGTGCGCGTGCAGGTGCACGACCCCAAGGCGAAGCGCAAGGTCGCGCTCCTGGTCACCAAGGAGCCCCACGCCATGGAGGCCGTCATGGACGCGGTGGCCAAGGAGCGCCTCGCCATGGAGCCGGTGCTCGTCCTCTCCAACCGCAAGGACCTCGCCCCCCTCGCCGCGCGCCACGCCCTCCCCTTCCACCACGTCCCGTGGACGAAGCCCGACGTGGGCGAGGCGCGCGCGCTCAAGGTGCTGGAGAAGGCCGAGGTCGACCTCCTGGCGCTGGCGCGCTTCATGCGCATCCTCAGCCCCGCCTTCGTCTGGCGCTACCCCAACCAGATCGTGAACGTCCACCCCAGCCTGCTTCCGGCCTTCCCCGGCGCGTCGGCCTACCGCCAGGCGTGGGAGCACGGCGTCCGCGTCGCAGGCGCCACCGCGCACTTCGTCACGCCCGACCTCGACCAAGGCCCCATCCTCGCCCAGCGCGCCTTCCCGGTGCTCCGCGGCGAGAGCGTGGACGAGATCAAGCGCAAGGGGCAGCAGGCCGAGTCCGAGGCGCTCGTGGAAGCCCTCGCGATGGTGCTCAAGGAGGACCTGGACGTGCACTGGGGCCGCGTCTGGTGAGAGGCCCTCTGGTCAGGGGTCCAAAGAACGCGATGAGCGCGAAGAGCGCAAAGGACGCGACGACAAAAGGAACCTTTGCGACCTTGGCGCTCTTCGCGCTCATCGCGTTCTTTGGACCCCCAAGACCAGGGAGGCATCCATCGGGCGCAGGAAACCCCGCAATGCTCATCCACGGTCGGCGCCCATGAGCCGGTCATGAGCCTCTTCGGCAAGAAGGAGAGCGTCACCCTGCGCATCCAGGGGATGACGTGCGCCAACTGCCAGAAGCACGTGGGCGACGCGCTGCGCAGCGTACCCGGAGTGGCCAGCGCGACGGTGGACCTCGTCTTCCACCGCGCCAACGTCACCTACGACCCGGAGAAGGCGACCCTCGAGGATATGGAAGCTGCGGTGGAGCGAGCCGGCTACCGCGCCGAGCCCTCGGGGGCGCCGCGCGCGTGAACGTGCAGCCCTTCGAGCTGGCGCGCTTCCAGCACGAGAACCGCCACCGCGCCCGCGTCGTCCTTGGGGGCAGCGGCATCGCGCCCGCGCCCGCCGCCGAGCTTCCGCGCGCGGAGCCCACGTTCTCGGACGCCGACGAGCCCGCCTTCGCCCGCGCCGTCGCGCGCGCCCGCGGCGTGCCCGTGGAGAGCGTGCTGCCCACCGTGGGCGGGACCGAGGCGCTCTTCGTCGCGCTCTTCGGCCTCGTCTCGCCGGGCGACCGCGTCCTCGTGGAGACGCCGACGTACTTCCCCCTCCACGAGATCCCCCGCGCGCTGGGCGCCCGCGTGCAGGCGCTTCCGCGCGCGCTGGAGGAGGGGTGGCGCCTCGATGTGGACGAGGCCATCCGCCTGCTGGACGACGACGTCAGCGTCGTCGCGCTGGCGAGCCCCAACAACCCCACCGGGCGCCTCACGCCCGCGCGCGACCTCGCGCGCCTCGCGGCGGCCTGCGAGGAGGTGGGCGCGTGGGTCGTCGTGGACGAGGTGTTCGCGCCGCTGGTCCAGCCGCGCCCCCGCGCCGCGCACTCGCTTCATCCGCGCATCGTCAGCACGGGGAGCCTCACCAAGTGCCAGGGGCTCCCGGGCCTGCGCGCCGGATGGGCCCTCGCCGCGCCCGAGGCGATGCAGTCGATGAAGCGCGCCAAGGGGCTCTCCAGCATCATCGGCCCCTCGCTCTCTGTGCCCTACGCCATCGAGGCGTTGCAGCGAGAGGACGCGCTCCTCGCCCGCGCGCTGCGCATCACCCACGCCAACCACGCGCGCTGGCGCGGCTTCGCGCAGGCGCGCCACGCGCTCCAGTGGCGCGAGCCGGACTGCCCGCTCATCGCGGCGGTCAAGCTCCCGGAGGGCGTCGACGACGTGAAGCACTGCGAGGCGCTGCTGGAGGAGGAGGGCGTCCTCCTGGTGCCGGGCTCCTTCGTGGGCCTCCCGGGCTTCGTGCGCGTGGGCTTCGGCGCCGAGCCGGAGGCGTTCGCCCAAGGCCTCGAAGGCTGGGGCCGCCTGCTGGACACCGTATGAGTGTCACCCCGCGGGGCCGCGGAACCGTTTATCCCGCGCCGCGCGCTGCATGGCCGATCCCCCATGGGCCCCGCGCGCCTCGCCCCGCTCCTCGTCCTGCTTCTCCTCGCGGCCGGCGCTGGCGCGGGCCCCCTCCGCGGCGCCGCCGGCACGGCCAGCGTGCCCGTCTTCGCCGCGCCAGTCGTCATCGCGGCGGACGTCGCCACCGGAGAGCCCAGCCTCGTCGTCGACCCCAACGACGCCTCTCGCCTCTACGTCGCGGCGCCCGACTCGCCCGCCACCGACGTGTGGACCTCCGCCGACGGGGGCGCCTCGTGGCTGCGCGCGCCCGACACGCTGGGCGCCAGCGGCGACTCCAGCCTCGCCGTGGACGCGGCGGGCGCGCTCTACGCGGCGGACCTCTGCTCGGTGTCGGGCCACGGCGACGTGCCCGTCTCCGTGAGCGAGGACCACGCCGCGACGTGGGCGCGCGTCGTCAACGTCGCCACCGAGTCGAGCGGCTGCGGCAGCGCGGACCGCCAGTGGGTCCTCGCCGCGGGCGCGGGCCACGCCTACGCCATCTGGAACGACGGCGACACGTACTTCAGCAAGACCACCGACGGCGGCCGCACCTGGCTGCCGCCCCTCTCCATCTCCTCCAACGTCATCCTGGGCGGGCCCCTCGCGCGCGACGGCGCGGGCACGCTCTACACCGCCTACGACGACGGGCTGGAGATCCACCTCCTGCGCAGCTTCGACGACGGCCTCACCTGGGTGGACACCAAGGCGGCGGACGAGAACGGCGCGCTGCGCGACTTCGCCACGCACCCCCTGGGCACCGTCAACTCCTTCGTCGTGGCGGCCGCCGACGAGCACGGCAACGTCTACGTCGTCTGGTCCGAGGAGAAGGACGTCGTCCTCGTGGCGAGCCGCGACGGCGGCGCGACCTTCGGGCCGCGCGTGACCGTGACGCAGGGCAAGACCGGCGTCTTCCCGTGGGTCGTCGCGGGGCCCAGCTCGGGCGTCGACGTGGCGTTCTACGAGTCGAACCAGAACCTGGAGCCCGACCAGGGGCAGGCGATCACCACCTGGCACGTGACGCTCGCGCAGAGCTTCGACGCCGCCAGCGCCGCGCCCACCTTCACGCTGACGCCCGTCTCCGGCGTCGTCCACCGCGGAAGCATCTGCACGACCGGCATCGCCTGCGCGGGCCCGCAGAACTTCCTCGGGGTGGGCGGCGTGCCCACACCGGGCGACCGCAGGCTCTACGACTTCTTCGAGATGCGCGTCGACCCCGCGGGCAACGCCCTGGTGGCCTACCCCGTGGACCGCTGGATCGTGGACACCAAGGACCCCTTCGACGCGGTGTTCTCTGACGAGTCGTTCACCTTCTCGCGCCAGGTGGACGGCCCCACGCTGGGCTGAGCGGACGCGTTCTGCCCTGCAAAACGTCGACGCCGTGATGCCCGGGAGGCGCATCCCGGACTGCTCCACGCCGGCCGCCCGCCCTCCTTCTGCCCCCAAACCGACTCCCACGGGGGGCCCGCGGCCGGCGCGGAGACAAACCTTTTTCCGCCTCCTGGCATCGCGGGGCGATGATCCCGCGAGCGTCCGTCCAGGAGGCCATCGCCCGCTACGACCCGCGCCGCCTGACCGTGGGCGCCATCGGCAGCCACTCCGCGCTGGACGTGGCCGACGGCGCCGCGGACGAAGGGCTCCGCACGCTGGTGGTCGCGCAGCAGGGGCGCGAGCGGACCTACGCGCGCTACTTCAAGGCGCACCGCGCCGCCGACGGGCGGCTCCTGCGCGGCGCGGTGGACGAGTGCCTCGTGCTCCCGAAGTTCGGCGACGTCGTGCAGGACGCGCACCAGCAGCACCTCCTCTCGCGCAGCACCGTGTGGGTGCCCAACCGCAGCTTCACCGTCTACTGCGGCATCGACAACGTGGAGGACAAGTGGCGCGTGCCCATCTTCGGCAACCGCGCGATGCTGCGCACCGAGGAGCGCACCGAGAGCCGCGACTACTACTGGCTCCTGGAGCGGGCGGGCCTCCCCTTCCCCGAGAAGATCAAGGACCCGCGCGACATCACCGAGCTTGCCATCGTGAAGCTCCACCACGCCAAGAAGAAGCTGGAGCGCGGCTTCTTCACCGCGGCCTCGTACAAGGAGTACCAGGAGAAGAGCGGCGAGCTGCTCTCGCAGGGCGTGATCGACGAGGAGAGCCTGGAGAAGGCGCGCATCGAGCGCTACGTCATCGGCCCCGTGTTCAACTTCAACTTCTTCTACAGCCCCCTCGCGGCGCGCCACGGCGAGGAGCCCTTGGAATTGCTGGGTGTCGACTGGCGCTTCGAGTCGAGCCTGGACGGCCACGTGCGCCTCCCCGCGGCGCAGCAGCTCACGCTCCAGGGCAAGCAGAGGATCCCCGAGATGACCGTCGTGGGCCACAACACGGCCACCGTGCGCGAGAGCCTCCTGGAGGACGCCTTCGCGCTGGGCGAGAAGTTCGTGAAGGCGGCGCAGGAGCACTACGCGCCCGGCATCATCGGCCCCTTCTGCCTCCAGACGTGCGTGGACAAGGACATGCGGTTCTACATCTACGACGTGGCGCCCCGCATCGGCGGCGGCACCAACGTCCACGTCGGCGTCGGCCACCCCTACGGCAACGCCCTCTGGCGCCAGCCCACCAGCACGGGGCGCCGCGTCGCCATGGAGATCAAGCGGGCGGCCGAGGAAGGGCGCCTCGCCGACGTGGTGACCTAGAGCTTCCCGCCCATCTCCAGCTGGACGCGCTTGGCCTCCAGCGCGCCGCGCTGCTGCTTCAGCTCGTCCACGAAGGAGGCGTACCCCTGCTTGCTGATCTGGCCGGTGGCCAGCATGACGCCGGCCTTGTTGATGCGGCGCGTCAGCTCGCGGATCTCCTCGTCGATGCCCGAGATGCGGCTGTCGCGGGGCGCGGCGGGCGGGGCGGCGCGGACCTCGACGGGCGAGGGGCGCAGGCGCGGCGCGGCGGGGATGGGGGCCGGGGAGTGGAGCGCGCTGGGGGTGGGCGTCGTCATGCGCGTGGCGAAGGCGATCTCCGCCGGCACGACCTGGATGGTCTCCTCGGGCGTCTGGAAGTGGAAGAGCGCCATGAGCAGGCCGCCCAGGAGGAGCACGAAGCCCACGATGGACGCCAGCGAGGCGCCGGTGAGGGTGAGGAAGGACGAGGGGAGCCACGGCGCGTGCAGCAGGCCGGCGCACAGGCTGGCCGTGCCAGCGAGGGCGAAGGCGGCGCCGACGACGAGGTGGCTCGACCCGCGTGCCATGGTCGATCCCTCTCCTTCGGCCGCTGGATAAGAAGGCATCGGGATCGGACCCGGGCCGGATGGCGCATCCGCCGAGGACAAACCGCCGGGGGTTGTCCCCAGGGGCCCTGGGGACCCGGGGCCTTCACGGCAGCGAGCTGAAGGGGACCTCGTCGTAGAGGAACGGAAGCTCCGCGGTGCAGGGCTGGGGGCCGCTGCCCACGGGGACGAAGACGACGGCCGCGTCCACGTCCACCTCGCGCGTCTCCTGGCAGCCGCTCCCGGTGCCGGTCTGCGTGTCGTAGGCGCCCACGCCCACGCTGGCGACGTCCTGCACGGTGAACCAGCTGCTGGCGCCGATGCAGGTGCTCCGGCCCACGACGCTGGAGCACGCGCTCCCCTCGTCCTCGGGGGTGGTCTGGTCGCGCTGGTTGGCGTCGGCCTGCACGCCGGTGCCCGCGACGCCGCGCACGCCCTCGAAGGCGCCCGCGCCCGCGTCGGTCCACTGGCGGCTCTGCTGCGTGGTGCCGTCGTCGTAGGTCCACGAGCCCTGCTCCAGGTCGGCGTGCGCGTAGTCGAACGCAGGGTCGGCCTCCACGGCGTGGCTGACGTGCAGGACGTAGTCGTGGGTGAACGTCTGGCTCGGGTCGCCGAAGCTCCCGTGGTCCAGCGCGCACGCGGTGGTGTAGTTGGTGTCGGGGTACTGCTCCACGGTCACCACGTCGCACTCGGCGTGGGCTGGGAGCGCGGCGAAGGGGAGCGCCAGAAGGACCAGGGCCAGCAGGGAACGGACTCGCATGTCGATGCCTCTCCGCGGGCCGCAGGGCGCGCGGCGTCGATAAGCGCTTGCGTCCAAGGCCTGGGGCGAAGCCGCGAGGGCATCACCCTTCAACGCGGCGCACGACCCGCGGGAGGGCGTCCCCCGGCGGCGTGTGATAGCAAAGGACTGCCCGGGGCCCGTCCAGCCGCCATCGGCCGGCCGGCGCAGGCGCGAAGCGGCGCCTCAACCGCTTGCGCGGAACGGCCGCCGCGGGCACGCTTTTGGTCCCGCCGCGCGCTTGCGGCTCCGCTTGACGACCCTCGCCCGCGAGACGCTGGAGCAGCGGCCGCGACGCAGCCCGCTCCTCCACGCCGCCGCCCTCCTGCTGGCCTTCGCCTCCTTCGCGCTGCTGGCCGCCTGGATGGCCGGCGCCCGCCAGGGGCCCCCTTCGAGGGCGTGGCTCGTCGCGGAGTGGGCGACGTGCGTCCTCTTCGCGCTGGAGTTCCTCACGCGCAGCGGCTTCCGCTGGCGGCCCGGCCGCTACGCGCTGGGGCACCTCTTCGACTTCGTCGCCGTGGTGCCCGTCCTGGCCCTGGCCAGCGCGGCAGCGCCCCTCCTCTGGATCGTCCTCGTCGCGCGCGGCGTCCGCTGCATCGACCGCGTGCTGGGCGACGGCTTCGTGCAGCGCCTGGTCCTCATCCTGGCCGAGGGGTTCGAGGAGGAGGTCGCCGACCGCGTGACGCTGCGCCTCCTGGCCCGCGCGGAGCAGAACCTCGCGGAGAGCCGCTTCGGGACCGCGGTGGGCGACGCGCTCGCGCAGAACCGCGACGCGGTCCTCGCCCGCATGCGCGCCGCCACGCCCGACGAAGGCGCGGGCCCGGCCCTGGCGCGCCTCGTGGGGCTCGACAAGGCCGTCGCGACCGCCGAGGCGCGCGCCTACGACGCCGTGGTGGAGGTGCTGCGCAGCCGCGAGGTGGACGACGCCCTGCGCGCGGCGATCGTGGGCTCCTTCGCCAACCTGCGCCAGGAGGTCGGACGCCGCGAGTGGCGGGCGCGCCTGAAGGACGTCTGGCGCCGCGGGCGCGGCCGGGCGAACGATCATACCGGACCCCGTCCGTGACCCTCCCGGGTTGACCTCACCATGGCAAAGGGTCTCTGGCCTGTCATCAACGTCTCCGACGTCGCCAAGTCCGTGGAGTTCTACAAGGGGCTGGGCCTCAAGGCGCGCCTCGACAAGACGAGCATGGGCCCCGAGATGGCCTTCGGCACCCTCGACCTGGGCGACGCGGGCATCATCATCTGGGACAAGCACGCCGTGCCCCCCGACCAGGCCGAGGACACCAAGGCGTGGGTCACCGGCGAGCTTGGCAAGGGCGTCCTCTTCACCATCGGCGTCCCCAACGCGCAGAAGGCGTGGGCCAACGCCCAGAAGATCCGCGCCGAGGTCGACGTCCCCCTGGAGGCCCAGCCCTGGGGCGGCCACGCCTTCAACGTCGTCGACCCCGACGGCTACGTCCTGAGCATCACCGACAAGTTCCCCGACATGGAGCCCCCGAAGAAGCGCAGCGCCAAGAAGCGCGCCGCGAAAAAGGGCGCGGCCAAGAAGGGCGCGAAGACGAGCGCCAAGAAGGCGAAGGGGAAGCGGAGGTAACGCCCCTCAACGGCCGGACGCGTTCAGCTCCGCCGCCGCGCGCACGAGGGCCTTGAAGGCCGTCTCGTCGATCTCGTCCCCCTCGCGCAGGTCGATGGCGCGCCTCAGGCCCCCTTCGAGGCCCGAGTTGAAGAGGCGCGCCGGATCGGGGACGAAGGCGCCCTTGGCGAAGGTGAGCTTGACGTGGTCCTTGTAGACCTCGCCGGTGCAGAGGATCCCGTCGTGCGACCACACCGGGACCCCATCGGGGTTGGAGGGCTTCCTCCACTTCACCTCCTCCACGGCGCTGGGATCGGCCTCGCGGATGAGGCGGCGCAAGCGGTCGAGCCGCTGGGCGCGCCAATCGCCACCGGCGCCGCGGGCGGCCTTGGCGGCCTTCTTCGCGGGCGCCTTCTTCGCCGGGGCCTTCTTCACGGCTTTCTTCGCGCTCTTCTTGGCGGCCATCGCGCGCGCAACGCCGGGGCGGCGCTTGAATCGAACGCTCCAGCAGAGGACCATGCGCGGTAGCGGGGGACGAGACGGGGGTTGGCTTGAACGGAGCGAAAAAAAATCGATTCCGTTCGCGAATTCAGGCCGGAGCAGGAGAGTGCGCCCGCCGGGATTCGAACCCGAGTCCCGAGGAGAATCGCAGAGAGTGAGGCCCGAAACCGGCGTCACTCTCCAATCGCTCGATGCTCCGGGCCACCGCGTGACTGCGTGCGGTCCGGACCCTCCCGTTTCGTCTCCGTGTCCTTTCGGGGCGCCTGGGTCGAGCCTCAAGCGACGAGACGATTCTCCTCAGTCGTGTACCGCTCGACGCCCCTTGCCGAGATTTCCGTCGACCTTCGGTTCCCGCTGAGAGGCCGTCCGATCGTTGGTCCTGTGAAAACACGGATCGTTGACCACGTCGGGTGGGACATTGGACCGTGAAGCGGCCTCGACTACTTCGAGAGCCAGCCCGTGAAGAAGTCCCAAATCGACTTCGCGGTCTGCAAATCGCCGACGACGCCGAGGGCGAATACGATGACGCCCCCCGCGGTCACGAGAACGACCAGGGGCCAGAAGAGACCGTACTTGAACATCCGACCGCGGTACGCGCGGGGGAAGGCGTTGATGACCCGAGTTGTAGTCCGGACCATGCGTCGACCGTGGACCGCGCGCCCATGAACGTTTCGGGGAGTGCCCCAAACGTGCCCCCGATTTCCCGTGCGACCTATGGAGGGCAAAGGGGATGCGTCCAGAACTCAGGCCCCGGTCGGCGGGGCATCCGGCGAGAAAGGGGGTGCGTCAAAAACGGCTTGGCCGATTTCGTCTATAGACGGATGCTGACAAGAAGGATTACGTCATCGAGTGGCGTCGCTACTGCGGTGCGCTCCGGTCCTCGCCCGCGCAAGCAACGCGGACGACGGCCGGCCGCGCGCAAGCTCGCCGGGGAGACCAAGGACTCGCGGCCCAAGGTCTCCCCGGCGCGCGGCGCTCAAGGGCGCGAGCCGATGCTCACAGGGCCGCCTTTGGCCCGGGCGCCTGCGGAGGATAGGTTCTGCTTAGGCGCTCGGTTGGTCCGCCGCGTCCGGCCCCCCGTCGGGTGTCGGATTCCCACCGTCCGGCGGGGTGGGCTCGCTTCGAACCACCGTCAGCGCGTGGCTCTCGCAGTCCAAGACCACATCCGTGAACCGCGCAGCCTGCTCGAAGGCGCTCTTCTACATCGCAAAGGTTGGACGCAAAGTCGCTCCTGCGGGGGAGCGGCCACCGCTGCCGCAGGTGTGACAGATGGTCAAGACGTTACATGCCGAAAACGCGGCTTGACCCATCCGGGGTCCGCCGTAATTTGGCTATGCGCCCGCCGGGATTCGAACCCGGGCGAGAAGCTTGGAAGGCTTCCATGATACCGCTTCATCACGGGCGCGCGTGACGATCCCCCAAGGGGGCTGGCCGCGGCGATGGGGGTCCCCTCCTTTCAACGTTGGGGAAGCGTGGCCTCTTTTCGCGCCCCGTTCCGTCGCGTCGTGGCGCCGTGGCGTCGTCTCGTTGAGTGGTGACAGAGGGGCCCCGTCCCGCGACCGGCGCGCAAGGGTTTGCCCCGCTGCAACTTCCTTGCGCCCCTCTTGGGTGATGGTCAAGCCCAGGAGCGCGCTAGGCGGGGCCCGTGAAAGGGTACGCCCGCAAGGTGCGCCGGGTCCTCGTGGTGGTGATGGCGGCGAACCTGGCCATCGCGGCGGGGAAGATCGTCATCGGCAGCCTGGCGAACAGCCTCGCGGTGGTGGCGGACGGGCTGCACTCGGGCGTGGACGCGCTGGCCAACGCGGTGGCGCTGCTGATCCTGCGCTACTCGACGCGGCCCGCGGACGAGGATCACCCTTACGGGCACTCGAAGTACGAGACCATGGCGGCCTTCGCGCTGAGCGCCCTGCTGCTGCTCACGGCGTTCGAGCTGGGGCGGCAGGCCGTGGGGCGTATCGCGCATCCGGAGACGACGACGGTGAGCGCGCTCACGCTGGGCGTCATGGTGGTGACGGTGGCGGTGAACGTCGCGGTGGCGTGGTCGGAGCGGCGCGCGGGGCGGCGCTACGCCAGCGACGTGCTCCTCGCGGACGCGGCGCAGACGAGGGCGGACGTCTTCGTCTCCCTGGCCGTGCTCGCGGGGCTCGCGCTCCACCGCCTGGAGATCCCGGGGCTGGACCCGATCCTCGACCCGCTGCTGGCGCTGGGCGTGTCGCTGTTCATCGCGTATGCCGCGTATGCGGTGTTCCGCGACGTGCTGCCCATCCTCACGGACCGCATCGCGTTCGATCCCGGGCAGATCGCCGCGCTGGTGCGCCAGGTGCCGGGCGTGCGCAGCGTGCACGACATCCGCAGCCGCGGCCCCGCGCGGGAGGCCTACGTGCAGATGCATCTCGTGGTGGACCCGGCGGACGTGGAGGGCGCGCACGCCATCGCAGACGAGGTGGAGCGCCGCCTCGCGGAGTCGTTGGGCGTCAAGGAGACGTTCGTGCACATCGAGCCCCACGACGACGCGTCGGGGCCGCCCGGCACGCGGGGATGAAAGCCCCGCGGATTGGGCAAGGGTTAAGGCAGCCGCCCCCGGTCGGCCTGCCAGGTGTTGCATCGTTGACGGGGGCCGCTGAAGCGCCGGACGCGAGCCAGAAGCTCCGCCTCGTGCTGGACTACCTGCCCTGCGAGGCGTGCCTCGCGCAGCCCGTGAAGGACCAGGACCTCCTCTGCTCGGTGTGCCACCGCCTGCACCGCCAGGTGTCGGTCCGCGTCGCGACGCGCACCACCGTCATCGTGGAGCGCCCGGACCTCCCCGCGCCCGCCGCTCCCGTGGTGATCCCGCCCGCCGCGCCGGAGACGCCCATGGTGGAGGTCGCCCCCCCGCCGCCCGAGGCCCCGCCCGCTCCGCCTCCGCTTCCCGAGCTGGAGGTCGTGACCGAGCCCTTCGAGGAGCCTGCGCCGCCCGCCCCCGAGCCGGAGCCCGTCCCCGCCGTGGAGATGCAGGACGAGCCGGAGCCCGAGGAGCCCGCCAGGAAGCGCTTCGGCCTCTTCCGCAGGAAGCCCGCGGAGCCCGAGCCCGCGCCGGAGGAGCCCACGTTCGACGACGTCGCGGGCTTCGAGCCCACCGAGGAGGGGTTCGGCGTCGCGCGCGGCGAGCCCGAGTTCGCTCCCGAGGACGTGGTCGAGGTGGCGCACGAGGAGCCGCCCGCCCCCGAGCCGGAGCCGCAGCCCGAGCCCGAGGTGCTGGCGGAGTCCGAGCCCGAGGTGGAGTCCGACTTCATCTTCCGCCCCCCCGAGGAGGAGCCGGAGCCCGCGTACACGGAGCCCGCCTACGAGGAGCCCGAGCCCGTGGAGGAGATCGCGCTGGAGCCCGAGCCGGGCGAGACCTACGAGCCCTCCCCGTGGGCGCCCCGCGAGGAGGAGGTCCTCCCCGAGGAGCCGGAGCCGCAGCCCGAGTGGGCGCCGCCTCCCGAGCCCGAGGAGGAGGTCGTGGAGATGGAGGTGCTTCCCGACGAGGAGGAGGTGCTGGAGGCCGAGATCGTCGAGGAGGAGGTGATCCCGGCGGAGGTGCTCGAAGAGGAGATCACCCCCGCAGCGGAGCCCTCGTCGGACCTTTACCGCCTACGCGGCTTCGCTCCCGACCACGAGGAGGCGCTGCGCGCGGTGGGCGTCGACAGCCTGGCGAGCCTCGCGGGGCACGACCCCAACGAGCTTGCAGGGCGCTCGGGCCTGCCTGCGGAGACCCTGGCGTTGTGGGTGCAGGTGGCGGACCTCGTGCACGAGGTGGGCGTGCCCATCGACAGCGCGTCTGCCCTGGTGGCGGCGGGCATCGCAGGCCCCCGCGGCCTGCGCGACGCGACGGAGGAGGAGATCCTCGATCGCGTCGAGGCGTTTGGCGGGTTGCGCTTGTCCGGGCGCGACGTGAAGCGGTGGAAGCGCCGGGCGTAGGTGCCGCATGCGTGGCTGGATCGACGAGGCGCGCGACCATGTCCGCGCGATTCTCGGCGCCGCCCTCCTTGCCGCCAATCCGCAGACCGTCATGCGCTCGGTGCGCCGCGACGGCGACGACCTGCTTCTTCCCGACGGATCGAGCGTCCGCCTTGCCGGCCGAGCCGTGCGCTGCCTCGCGGTGGGCAAGGCCGCGGGCGGCATGGCCGCGCACGCGCAACCGTGGGGCCCCTTCGCGGAGGCCGTGGTCGTGGCGCCCCACGAGGTGGACCTCCCCGGCTTCGAGGGCTTCGTGGGCGGACATCCCACGCCCGACGCGGGGAGCCTCGCGGCGGGCGAGCGCGCGCTGGCCCTCGCCCGCGCCTGCGGGCCCGGCGACCTGCTGATCGTCTTGCTATCAGGTGGGGCCTCCGCGCTCTGCGAGTCGCCCCTGGTGCCGCTCTCCGACCTCCAGCGCGTGAACGGCCTGCTCCTGCACGCCGACGCGCCCATCGAGGAGGTCAACGCGGTGCGGCGCCACCTCTCGGCGCTCAAGGGGGGCCGCCTCGCGCTGGCGTGCGCGGGCGAGGTCCTGCTCCTGGCCATCAGCGACGTGGAGCCCGGCGACCTGGCGAGCCTGGGCTCGGGCCCGGTGAGCCCGGACCCCACGACGTGCGCCGACGCGCTGGAGGTCCTGGCGCGTCGCGGCGTCCTCGACGCCGTGCCGCCCCGCGCGCGGGCCGTCCTGGAGTCGGGCGAGGGGGAGACGCCCAAGCCTGGCGACGCGGCGTTCGCGCGCGTGCGCTCCTTTGTGCTGGCCGACAACGACACGGCGCTGCGCGCGGCCTCGCTCCAGGCGTCGCGGCTGGGCTACGACGTGCGGATGCTGTCGGGCTGGCTGCGGGGCGAGGCGCGGGAGCGCGGCCGCGACCTCGCGCAGGCCGCACGCGACGCCGCCACCGGCCGCGGCCGCCCCCTGGCGCTCCTGGCGGGCGGCGAGACGGTCGTGCGCGTCGCGGGACACGGCAAGGGGGGCCGCAGCCAGGAGATCGCCCTCGCGGCGATGGAGGGGCTCTCCGCGCAGGACGCCGCGCTCGCCGCGCTGGGCACCGACGGCCGCGACGGGCCCACCGACGCGGCGGGCGCCATCGTGGACGGCCGCAGCCTCGCGCGGGCCCAGGCGCTGGGCCTCGACGTGGGCGCGCACCTGGAGGAGAATGATAGCTTCCCCGTCTTCGAGGCGCTGCACGACCTCATCCGCACGGGCCCCACCGGGACCAACGTGCGCGACGTCGTCGTGCTCCTCGTGCGGCGCGGCTCATGAGGGCGGGCCCAGCATCGAATCGGCCAGCTCCTTCTGGTCCCACGAGAAGGCGCGCGCCATCCTCAGGCCCGCGCCGCGGGGGACGCCCAGCATCGCCAGCGGCCTCGGGAAGCGCGCCCACTCCACGGCCAGGCGCCCCGGGCCACGCGAGAGCACGCGCCCCACCGCGATGGCGCCCGCGTCCTCGCGGTGGAGGAACACGTAGTCCCGCGGCTGGAGCGCGACGCGCGACGCGGCCGGCGGGTCGAACGTCCCCGCGGCGATCCAGCGCGACGCCTGCTCCGCGTCCGCGCGCGCGAGGCGCAGATGCCAGACCCGGGGCGCCATGGGGCCACCCGAGCCTCGTCGTCCGTGAGGGGCGTTCGGGAGGGGTGGAACGGAAGTGAGACGCGCCCATCCCGGAGTGCCGAATCGTTAAATAGGGCGAGCGGGATGGGGGCGCCACCCCTGGTGGCGAAAGCCGCCGAGAATTCCACGGGTCCGTGGGGTAGCTTGGTATCCTTGGTGCTTGGGGTGCACTTGACTCCAGTTCAAATCTGGACGGACCCACTCCTCCGGAGTCACCCCGCGCCTGCGGGGCGGAGAAGGAGAATCTTTCCATGGACGTGAACCGCGCCCTGCGCAACGCCGCCGCCACCGGCACCGTGAACCTCGGCTACAAGGAGACGCTGGCCGCCATCGAGACCAAGAAGGCCAAGCTGGTCGTCCTCGCCGACAACGCGCCCGCCGAGATCGTCGGCAACATCGAGACCGCGACCCGCGCCCACAAGGTGCCCGTCTACCGCTACGGCGGCAAGAACACCGAGCTGGGCCCCGCGTGCGGGCGCCCCTACAGCGTCGCCGTCCTCTCCATCGTGGACGCGGGCGACAGCGACGTCCTCCAGCTCGCCAAGGGCGCCTGAGGGAGCGAAGGCGGATGCCGAGCGAACGCGAGGACCGCAGCGGCTGCGCTCCGCAGCCGCGAGGACCGGAGCTGCGCTGACATGGTCGAGATCAAGCTGGACGCCGAGGCGCTCCGCATCTTCTCCATGTTCGAGCGTATGACCGGCGCCGAGCTGAAGGACTTCCAGGAGGAGGAGGACCGCGTGGTCTTCGTCGTCGTGGAGGGCCAGATCGGCCGCGCGGTGGGCAAGGGCGCGCAGAACCTCAAGCGCCTGCGCGAGACGCTGGGCAAGGAGGTCGTGCTCTACGGCTACGCGGCCGACCGCGAGCAGTTCCTCAAGAACGTCTTCCACCGATTCACCGTGGAGGGCGTCGAGTGGGAAGACCGCAACGGCGACATCATCGCCCACGTGAAGCTCCCGCAAGAGGAGAAGGGCAAGGCCATCGGCAAGGGCGGCCGCAACATCCAGCTTGCGCGGCAGCTCATGAAGCGCCACCACCAGGTGGCCGACGTCAGCCTGGAGTGACCTCGCGGTACACCGCCAGCGTGCGGTCCGCCACGGCGTCCCACGAGAAGAGCGACATCGCGCGCTCGCGCCCCGCGGCGCCCATCCTTTTTCCGATCCATGGCGCGCGCAGCAGCTCGCCCATGGCGCCGGCCAGCGCGGCCTCGTCGCCGTAGGGCACCAGCAGCCCCGTGCGCCCCTCCTGCACGACCTCGGGGGCGCCGCCCACGCGCGTCGCGACGCAGGGCACGCCGCACGCCATGGCCTCCAGCAGCACGATGCCGAAGGCCTCCCACTCGCTGGGCAGCACGAAGAGGTCCGCCGCGGCGAGGTGCTCGCGGTACGCGCCATCGGGGAGGTGGCCCGTGAAGCGCACGCGGTCCGCGATGCCGCGCTCCTTCGCCATGGCCTCCAGCCGTGGGCGCCACCCCTGGTCCTCGCCCGCCAGGACGAGCACGGCGGCGGGGTCCCCCTTCGCGGCGGCCGCGAAGGCGGGCACCAGCACGTGCAGGCCCTTGTTGCTGGCGAGGCGGCCGGCGAAGAGGACGATCTTCGCACCCGAAGGGAGGCCCAAGCGGTGGCGCACGCCCTCGCCATCGGGCACGCTGCGGAACTTGTCGGCGTCGAAGCCGTTGGGGATGACGCGCACCTTGGCCTCGTCCAGCGGGAGGTGCTTCTTCATCTCCTCGATCTCGCCGCGGCTCACACCGATGACGCGCGAGGCCTGGCGGACCACCGAGGCGCCCAGCGTGGGGTCGAACGCGCGGCGCAGGAGGCGCCGGCCGGCACCCCCCTCCATGCTCCAGGGCGGGTGGAAGTGCGGCGTGAAGACCAGCGGCGTGCCGGTCGCGCGGGAGGCCCGCGCCGCGGCGACGGTCTGGTGATAGCCGTAGGAGTGGGCATGCAGCACGTCGGCGCCGCGGGCGGCCTCGCGCAGCGCGCGGGGCAGGGCGGGCATCACGGTCCACGATCCCAGGAGGCGCCGCGCGCGGTGGCGGACGACCTTCACGCCGCCCATCTCGCCCCCCAGGTCGCCGCGCACGAAGGGGTACTCGGTGTGGAGGTCGCTGGTGTGCACGACGACGTCGTGCCCGCGGCGCGCGTAGGCCTCGGCGAGGCTGCGGACGTGCGTCTCCGCTCCGCCGGGCGCGGGAGGATATCGGACGCACGTCAGGACGATGCGCAGGGCGCGGTTCCCCCGCGCCGCCAAGGCGGGCTCCCGGCATAAGCCCTGCCCGATTCAAGCGTCTTCATCGCCAACGTTAAGTGGCGCCGCGAGGGTCGCCGAGGCGTGAAGCGGGCGTTCCTGGACGAGGGCAGGCCCGAGGAGGTCGCCCACGCCATCCGCCAGGTGGTGGAGGCGCGCGGCGCCCTCGTGAGGGAGCACGTCGCCCGCCGCGTCCGCTTCGCCGACCAGCCCAAGGGGCGCGCCTGGCTGCGCGACGGCTACGTCGGCATCTACCAGCCCCTGGGCGAGCCCCAGGTGGAGGTGCGCCTCCTGCTGCGCGCCCGCTGGCCGTGGCGCATCCTCTGGACCGTCGCCCTGCTCAACCTCGTCCTGGCCCTCGTGCTCGTCATCACCGCCCCCGACGGCAACACGTGGTTCCTCGCCGCCTTCGCAGGCGGCTTCGCGCTCCTGGCGGCCGCGCTGGTCCACCTCAACACGCTGGAGCCCGTGCGTCAGGAGGAGGCCGCCTGGATGGAGGCCTTCGAGCAGGAGCTTCGCCGCGAGCTTCCGGAGACCGAATTGGAGGACGCGCTCCAGCACGAGCGCCGCGCGGCCGAGCTGGAGCTGGAGGGCGAGATCGCGCAGCGCCGCGTCGCCCGCGCGCGGAAGAGCGCGCCCAAGCCGCCCAAGGAGAAGGGGCGCCGCTTCAGCCTCCGGCCCAACAAGGAGAAGGAGCCGGAGGAGAGCCCCGAGGACCGCCTCGCCAAGCTGCGCGCGCGCAAGGCGGAGCTTGAGGCCCAGCAGCAGCGCGAGGCCGACGGGAAGGCGTGATCAGGCCTTCGTGAGGTCGAGGACGGCCGTGCCCATCCCCGAGCCGCGGAAGGTCACCGTCCACACGCCGGGCGCCAAGACCTGTCCGTCCTCCGAGACGAACGTCTGGCAGTGGCCGCTGGAGCCCTTGACGGTGGAAGACGAGCCGTCGCTCATCGATCCCCCTTCAGGGTCCACGATCTTGACGTCGAACGAGCCGGAGCAGACCGGCGCGCCCTGGGGGCCGTCGAGGTAGACGTGCAGGTCGAGGGGCCCCCAGGAGGCGTAGATCGTGAAGTTGCGCGTCTCGTCGGGCTGGCGGTAGTCGTGGGTCCAGTGGAGGGGCGTGAAGCCGGGAGTCCCGGCCGCTCCCGGCTTGCCGGGGCTCCCGCCGTCGGGATGGGAGGGGGCGGAGGGCGTGGAAGGCGCGTCGGCGCTGGAGGAGCAGCCGGCCACGAAGGCCGCCAGCAGGAGGAGGGCGAGAGGGCGCACGCGCCGCTAACAAAGGCGGAGGATATGTTACTTGCGGCGCTTCAGCACGTTGCGCACCGCGTCCGCGAGCGCCTTCCCGGTGAGGCCGTGCTTTTCGTACAATTCAGCGGGCAGCCCGCTCTCGACGTAGCGGTCCTGCACGCCGACGCGCGCCAGCGGCACGGGGTACGTGTCGCCCAGCGTCTCGGCCACCGCGCCGCCCAGGGCGCCGATCACCGTGTGGTCCTCGGCGGTGACCACCGCGCCGGTGTCGCGCGCCGCGCGCTCCAGCGTGGCGGCGTCCACGGGCTTCACGGTGTGCGCGTTGAGCACGCGCACCGAGACGCCCTCGCGCTTGAGGAGGTCGTGCGCGACGAGGGCCTCGGAGACCAGCGCGCCGCACGCGGCGAGGGTGGCGTCCACGCCGTCGCGCAGCACGGGCCACGCGCCGATCCGGAAGGGCGCCTCGGGCTCGGTGAGGACGGGCACCTTCTGCCGCGTGAGCTTGAGGTACGCCGGCCCGTCGAAGGCGTTGAGCGCCGCGACGGCGTTCATGGCCTCGTTGGCGTCCGCCGGCACGACGACGCGGAAGTTGGGCAGCGCGCGGTAGATGGCGACGTCCTCGATGGCGTGGGCCGACGCGCCGTCCTCGCCGGTCATGATGCCGCCGTGGCTGCCCACGATCTTCACGTTGAGGTTGGGCCGCGCGACGGCGTTGCGCGTGATCTCGAAGGCGCGCTCGGTGAAGATGGCGAACGTGCTGGCGAAGGGGCGCAGCCCCGTGGTGGAGAGGCCCGCGGCGGTGAGGACCATGTCCTGCTCCGCGATGCCCATCTGGAAGAAGCGCTCGGGGTGCGCGTCGCCGAACCACTTGCTGCGCGTGCTCTCGGCCAGGTCCGCGTCCAGCGCCACGACGCGCGCGTCGCGCTCGCCTTCGCGGAAGAGGCCCGCTCCGTAGCCGTCCCGCGTCGGGGCGGGCTTGTCGAACCCTTGCGGCACCTTGTGGCTCATCGAGCCACCTCCGCAAGGGTTCGACAGGCCGAATCCGCAGATTCGGCCGTGTCGAACTTCGCGGGGACCGCGTGGGCCATCAGATCGCCCCCGTGAACTCTTCCCCAAGCTCCGCGAGCGCGCGCTTCATCTCGTCGTCGGTGAGCGCCCGCCCGTGGTAGTCCGCCTTGAGGCGCATGAACGAGACGCCGTTCCCCTTCTCGGTCTTCGCGAGGAGGAGCACCGGCTTGCCGCTGCCCACGCGGGAGTCGGCGTAGTCGTAGGCCGCCAGGACCTCCTTCAGGTCGTGGCCGTTGAACTCGCGCACGTCCCAGCCGAAGGCGCGCCACTTGTCGGCGAAGGGCTCCAGGTCCTTCACGTCCTTGACGAAGCCGTCGATCTGGATCTGGTTCCAGTCCACGATGCAGGTGAGGTTGTCGAGCTTGCGGAAGGGCGTCGTCATGGCGCTCTCCCACACGCTCCCCTCCTGGCATTCGCCGTCGCCCAGCATCACCCACACGCGCGTGGAGCGGCCCGCGAGGCGCTCGCCCAGCGCGACGCCGTTGCCGAAGCCCAGCCCCATGCCGAGGCTGCCGGCGCTCATGTCCACCCCTGGAATCTTGTGGTCGGTGTGCCCCTGGAGGAGGTGCCCCGCGCGACGCAGGCCCTTGAACTCCTCGCGGCTGAAGAAGCCCCGCTCGGCGAGCACGGCGTAGAGGCCCGGGCACGTGTGCCCCTTGCTGAGGATGAAGCGGTCGCGCCCCTGCTTCTTGGGGTCGCGGGGGTCGACGCGCAGGCGCGTCGCGTAGAGCGCCACCAGCAGCTCGGCCATGCTCATGGAGCCTCCCGGGTGGCCGCTCTGCGCCTTGTGCGTCATGCGCAGCACGTCGACGCGGACGCGGCGCGCGGCCTCCTTCAGCTCGTCGAGGTTGGGCTTCGCGGGGGCCAGCGCGACGGGGAGCATCACGCGGCCCACGAGGCTTCCCCCATAAAGGCGTTTCCCGGGTTCAGGAGGGGCAGGACCCTTGGAGGCCGGCGAGCCCTTCGAGGGCGGCGACGAAGCAGTCGGTGGCGCGGACGAGCCCCCAGCAAGTGGGGCCCTCCTGGTGGAGCGCGTAGCCGCCTTCCTGGAGGGCGCACGAGGCCTCGTAGGTCGCGAGGACGACGAGGAGCATGGGATCGGGCACGTTGGCCGAGGCGACGGGCACCGCGAGCAGCGGGGCGCAGAAGAGGGCGACGACGAGGAGCGCGCGCATCGCGGCCCACGCGCCGAGGGCGCGGATGGACCTTGCGGCCGCGCAGCCGGGGGCGCTTCGGACTCAGCGCCGAGGGTGAGATTCGAACTCACGAGGCCAGATGGCCACCAGTTTTCAAGACTGGCGCGTTGGGCCGGGCTCTGCCACCTCGGCGGTGCGGCGAAGGAGGGGGGCCCGCCGCATGAAGGCTCCGTGGTCCCGCCCGCCCCCGGCATAGGTTCAAGCGGGAGAGGCCCCTCGAAGCGGAGCGATGCCCGCGCGCTACACCCTCACGGCTCCCTACCGGCCGGCAGGCGACCAGCCCGAGGCCATCGCGTCGCTGGTGGACGGGCTCAAGCGCGGGCTGCGCGACCAGACGCTGGTGGGCGTCACGGGGTCGGGCAAGACCTTCACCATGGCCAACGTCATCGCACAGGCGGGGCGCCCGGTCCTCGTCATCTCCCACAACAAGACGCTGGCCGCGCAGCTCTTCGAAGAGATGAAGGAGTTCCTCGGCCAGCAGAGCGCGGTCGGGTTCTTCATCAGCTACTTCGACTACTATCAGCCCGAGGCCTACGTCCCCACCAAGGACCTCTACATCGCCAAGGAGTCGGACCGCAACGAGGAGATCGAGAAGCACCGCCACGCCGCGACGCAGGCGCTCATGATGCGCGAGGACGTCGTGGTCGTCGCCTCCGTCTCCTGCATCTACGGCCTGGGCGACCCCAAGGAGTACCACGACCAGCACATCGTGCTCAAGAAGGGGCAGGAGATCGCGCGCGAGGACCTGCTTCGCCGCCTCGTGGACATCTACTACAAGCGCAACGACCAGGCGCCCGACTGGGGCACGTTCCGCGCCCGCGGCGACACGGTGGAGGTCCGCATGCGCGACGGCGAGACCGTGTACCGCGTCGAGCTGTTCGGCGACGAGGTGGACTCCCTCACCCGCGTCGACCCCATCACCGGCACCACGCTGGAGAAGCTGGACAGCGTCGTCATCCACCCCGCCGAGCACTTCGTGACGCCCCCTGACGAGGTCGAGCGCGTCGCCAAGGGCATCCAGGTGGAGCTGGAGGAGCGCCTCGCGGAGCTTTCGCGCCAGGGCAAGATGCTGGAGGCCCAGCGCCTGGAGCAGCGCACCCGTTATGATCTGGAGATGATGCGCGAGGTGGGCTACTGCTCGGGCATCGAGAACTACTCGCGCCACTTCAGCGGCAAGAAGGCCGGCGAGCCCCCCTACACGCTGCTGGACTACTTCCCCGAGGACCTGCTGGTGATCGTGGACGAGAGCCACGTCACCATCCCTCAGCTTCGCGGGATGTACCACGGCGACCGCAGCCGCAAGCAGACGCTGGTGGACTACGGCTTCCGCCTCCCCAGCGCGGTGGACAACCGCCCCTTGCGCTTCGAGGAGTTCCGCAAGCGCGTCGGCCAGATCATCTACGTCAGCGCGACGCCCGGCCCCTACGAGCTGGAGGTCTCGCAGAACGTCGTCGAGCAGGTCGTCCGCCCCACCGGCCTCCTGGACCCCGTGGTGGAGGTGCGTCCCAGCAGCGGCCAGGTGGACAACCTTCTCGGGGAGATCCGCGAGCGCGCCAAGAGGAACGAGCGCGTGCTGGTGACGACGCTCACGAAGAAGATGGCCGAGGACCTCACCAACTACTACGCCAGCCACGGCGTGCGCGTGCGCTACATGCACTCGGACGTCACCGCGCTGGACCGCGTGGACCTCCTGGAGGACCTGCGCAGCGGCCAGTACGACGTGCTGGTGGGCATCAACCTCCTGCGCGAAGGCCTCGATCTCCCCGAGGTATCGCTGGTGGCCATCTTCGACGCCGACAAGGAGGGCTTCCTGCGCAGCGAGACCTCCCTCATCCAGACCTTCGGCCGCGCCGCGCGCAACCAGAACGGCAAGGTCCTCTGCTACGCCGACGAGATGACCGACTCCCTGGAGCGCGCCATCGCCGAGACGCGCCGCCGCCGCGCGAAGCAGGAGGCATACAACGCCGAGCGCGGCATCACGCCCCAGACCATCCAGAAGGCCGTCAGGAGGATGCGCGAGCGCGCCGAGGAGCAGGTGGCCGAGCAGATCGCCGTGGCCCCCGTGGAGGCGCTGCGCGTCCTGGCCGACGAGCTGGAGGCCAAGATGCGCGCCGCCGCGAAGCGGCTGGACTACGAGACGGCGGCGCAGTACCGCGACCGGCTCAGGGAAGTGCGCGAGAGGCTGGAGAGCGCGCCGCGCGCGTAGCCCCGCCTTCGGGCAAGCTCCAAGAGGGAGGCGCGCCTGGGAGCGGAGCGATGGCCGGCGCCGCCGCGGTGGGCGAGGAGAAACAGGCGACCCCGCCCGCCCCCAGCCGCTTCCTCCTGCGCGTCGCGCTGGTCTTCCTCGCGTGGTCCGCGCTGCACGTGGGCGTCGTGGGCGCGGTCTTCTGGACGGCCCTCCCCTGGTGGGCCGCGCCCCTGGCGTTCCTCGTCGCGGTGGCGCCCATCCCCGCGCTCCTCTCCAGCTTCCGCGAGGACGCGTATCCCGGCGCCCTCACGCGCGTCCTGGTGATGCGCCCCTTCTGGTACGTGCAGCTGGGGCTGCCGCTGCTGAGCCTCGCCGCCGCGCTGGGCCTCCTCGCGGGCCTTCCCTTCGGCCACGCCCTCCTCTGGGGGCGCGCCGCGGTGGCGGGCACGGCCCTCCTCCTGGTGGCGCTCTACGTCGCGGGCTACCTGGGCTCGCGCCGCCTGGTGGTGCGCCGCGTCTCGTTCGCGTACCCCGACCTGCCCGAGGGGCTCGACGGGACGGTGGTCGCGCAGCTGTCGGACCTGCACGTGGGCCCGCACACGTCGCGCCGCTTCCTGAGGCGCATCGCCGCGGCGGTGGAGGCCGCGAAGCCCGACCTCATCGCGTACACCGGCGACCAGGTGGACGACTACGACCGCGACGTCGCGCGCTTCGCCCAGGTCTTCGGACCGCTGAAGGCGCCCCTGGGCGTCTTCGCCATCGCGGGCAACCACGACGTGTACGCCGGGTGGCCCGGCGTCAAGGCGGGCATGGAGGGCGCGGGCATGCGCGTGCTGGTCAACGACGCGGAGCCCGTGCGCCGCGGCGGCTCGGAGATGTGGATCGTGGGCACCGGCGACCCCGCCGGCGCGCAGGGGTTCGGCGGGCTGGCGCCCGAGGCCGCGCCCGACGTGCCCCTCGCGCTCTCCCGCGTGCCGCCCGGCGCGTTCACCCTGGCGTTGGCGCACAACCCCGCGCTCTGGCCCGCACTTGCGCAGCGCGGCGTCCACCTCACCCTCAGCGGCCACACGCACCACGGCCAATTCAGCATCCCCGCGCTGGGCTGGTCGCTGGCCTCGCCCTTCCTGGACCTGGCCATGGGGACCTACGAGCGCGCGGGCTCGCGGCTGCACATCCACCCGGGGACGAACTACTGGGGCATCCCCTTCCGGTTGGGCGCCTGGCCCGAGGTCACGCTGGTCACGCTGCGGCGCGCGTGATCGCCCATCATGGCGCGCACCGGCCGCCGCACCGTCTCCGCCACCGCGCCGAAGAGGAGGTGCATGCCCAGGTTCCGCGCGACGGCCTTCGGCGGCTGCTGCGTCACCGGCGGCGCGAGGTCCAGCGCGGGCAGCGTCGCGGCGGGGAGCGCGGCCCACACGGCGGCGCCGAAGGGGAGGCCCCACCCCCACGTCGCGGCGGGCGTGGCCTCCGCGGCCATGCCGTAAAGCGCGCCGGTCACCGCGCCCGTGGCGTAGTGGACCACCTGGCCCGCGAGCTTCTTCTGCGTCTCGGGGACCTCCTCGCCCGTCAGGGGCTCCACGACGGCGTTGGCGACGGCGAGCTTGGGGTCCTCGCCCCCGCCCTTCCTCGCGCGCCGCTTGTCCATGCGCTTCATGGCGTAGCCCATCACACCCGCCGCGGCCACGCCCGCGATCGCGCCAGCCAACGCACCCTTCGCCAGGTCGGTGGGCGGCGGGACGTGGGGCGCCCAGCGGGCAAGGCCCTGCTCCTTGGGAAGCTCCGGTTCCATGGGGCCCCTTTTCACGGCCAACGTGCAAGTCTCCTTCCGACCGAAACCCAAATACGTAACCATAGGGTTACGGGTTTCCATGGCGCGAAGCATCGTCCACGAGGTCGACTACCCGCACCCGCCCGAGCGCGTCTGGCGCGCGCTCACCGACCCGCAGCAGATCGGCCAGTGGCTCATGGCCACCGACTTCAAGGCCGTCGTCGGAGCGAAGTACGAGATGCGCGCGAAGCCCATGCCCGGCTGGCGGGGCCTCGTCGAGGGGGAGGTCCTGGAGGTCGTCCCGCAGCGCAAGCTCGTCTACACCTGGCTGGGCAACGAGAAGGGGCCCCTCACCACCGTCACGTGGGAGCTGACGCCCACCGCCACCGGCACGCGCCTCAAGCTCACCCACAGCGGGTTCGCGGGCCTGCGCGGCTTCATCGCGTACAACGCGCTCAAGGGGGGCTGGGGGAAGAAGATCCTCCGCGAAGGGCTGCCCAGCGTGCTCGCGGGCAAGCCGGTGCCGAGCGTGCACTGATGCAGAAGGCCCGCGGGAAGGGCAAGTCCGCGCGGCGCGAGGAGGCCGTCTACCGCGCCCTCGCGGACCCCACGCGGCGCCGCATCCTCGCGCTCCTCGCCGAGGCGCCCCGCTCCGTGGGCGCCCTGGCCGCGGAGTTCCCCTCCATCAGCCGCCCCGCCGTGTCGAAGCACCTGGCGCTCCTCGTGGAGGCGGGCCTCGCCGTGGCGGAGGCGCAGGGGCGCGAGCGCGTCTACTCGCTGGAGCCCTCGCCCCTCTCGGAGGTCGTCTCGTACGTCGCCACGCTGGACGCCTTCTGGGCCGAGCGCCTCGGCGGCCTGGGCGCGCACCTGGACCGCATGGCGCGCGAGGAAAAAGCCTGAAGCCCGGACGCCCCCTCGCGCGACGCATGGACAAGCCCGCCCCCATCGGCGTCGAGATCACCCGCGGCGGCACCGTCGAGAGCGCCCACCGCGTGCACCTGGCCGTCGTCGACGGCGCGGGGCACCTCGTCGCGCACGCGGGCGACCCCTCGCGGGTCGCGTTCCTGCGCAGCGCTGCGAAGCCCTTCCAGGCCGTGCCCCTCGTGGCCTCGGGCGCCGCGGACGCCTTCGGCCTCGCGCCGCAGGAGCTTGCCCTCTGCTGCGGGAGCCACGGCGGCGAGCCCATGCACGTGCGCGTCGTCGAAGGCATGTTCGCCAAGGCCGGCATCAGCCCCGACCTCCTGCAGTGCGGCACGCACCCCTTGTGGAGCAAGGCCGCCAAGGAGGGGCTCGCGGGGGGCAAGCCCACGCCGAAGAACCACAACTGCAGCGGCAAGCACGCGGGCATGATGATCCTCCAGAAGCACCTGGGCGCGAATCCCGCGGACTACCTCGATCCGCAGAGCCCCGCGCAGCGCGCGATCCTCCGGGCCGTCGCGGAGTGCGCGGGCGTTCCCGAGGCCGAGGTGCGCGTCGGCACGGACGGGTGCAGCGTGCCCAACTTCGCGCTGAGCGTCGCCGCGGGGGCGCGCATGTTCGCGCGGCTCGCGATGCCCTCGGGCCCGCACGCCGCGGCGCTCACGCGCCTTCGCGACGCCATGACCGCGCACCCCGAGATGGTGGGCGGCAGCGAGCGCTTCGACACCGCGCTCATGGGCGCCTCCGAGGACCGCCTCGTGAGCAAGGCCGGCGCCGAGGGCGTGCAGGGCGTCGGCGACCTCGCCACGGGCCTGGGCCTGCTGCTCAAGGTCGAGGACGGGACCAGCCGCGCCGTGGCGCCCGCCACGGTGGAGGCGCTGCGGCAGCTGGCGTGGCTGGAGGGGCGCGCCTTCGAGGTGCTGGGCGACTGGTGGCGGCCCGCCATCACCAACTGGAGCGGCCGCGTCGTGGGGGAGACGAGGCCGGTTCTCACGCTGGAACGCACAGAATAGACTCAGTTCGTCGCGCGCGCCGCAGCGCGCGTACCCATGGGGGTTTCAGGGGGCGAAGCCCCCTGACGTGAAGGGAAAGAAGCAGACGCTCAAAACTTCAGGGGGCTGCGCTCCCCGAACCCCCCGCCTGCCGTCGCACGAGCCACGCCCACGCCACGAGGCCCACGAAGGCCAAGGCGAGGCCCACGGTCAGCGCAAGGAAGAGGGGGTCGTGCTGGACGGGCGGGGTTTCTGTGGGGGTGGCGAGGCTCTTGGCGAAGCCGGTGGGCGCGGCCTCCGTGGCGTTGGCGACGCCGCTGCGCAGCCACATCCAGGCCGCCAGCGCGGCGGTGACCAGCGTGCCCAGGGCGGTGCTGAGGATGAGGGCCAGCGTGATGGTCTCGGGGTGGAGGAGGCGGCGGCCGGTCCACGAGAGCTGCCAGTAGACCCACTTGCGCTCCACGTCCTCCTCGATCTTCTGGATGAGTCCCACCTCGGCGAGCTTCTCCAGGTGCTCGAAGACCGTGGCCTTGTTGAGGTCCAGCTCGCGCGCCAGCTCGGTCACCGTCTTCTGGCGCTCGTCGAGCGCCTTGAGGATGTCCAGCCGCGTGTCCGAGGCGAGGGCCTTGAACACGGCGCGGTCCAGGGTGATCTTGTCCACGGCGTCCTATGCTGGGGCCGCGCGCTTCACGGTTGCGGAACCGGCGGGGAGGCGCCCAACGCCTTCCCTCCGTGGATCGTCCCGGTGGGCGAGCAAGGACTATGGGAGCGGGAAGCGCTCGGGAGGCGATGACGGAAGAGCCTTTCCTCACCGTGGGACGCGCCGTGGCCATGGTGCTGATCCTGGCCGGCATCGCCGTCGTGATCACCGCGCCCTGGGATGACAGGCTCCAGAAGGCAGACTGCGACCAGGAGCCGCACGTGCTCTGCGACTCGTTTAGCCCGGTCCCTCCCGACCTGGCCGGTGTCCTCGCTGCGCTCCCGGGAGCGGTGGGTCTCGTGGGCTCGGCGTGGCTGCGCTCGGCGGCGGCTCCGAAGCTTGACGCGGGAGAGCGCCGGATCGCCCGCCTCGCGTGGGGCACCGCGCTGGTGGGCCTGGGCGGGTGGGCAACTGTCTCGGCACTGCTGGGAATCGTGGCCTCCGTCTGTGCCAACAACCTCTGCACGCACCACGTGCTTCCCCGGGACGTCGTCGGGCTGGTGTGGTCCTCTGCCCTTCTTGTCGGAGGTCTTGTCTTCCTCGCCCGCGGGCTCCTGAAGAGCGCCGCGCCGACGTAGCTCCACCGGAACGCATCCCCAAACGCACGTATCCCAAGAGCGACACTCCCTGCGTGTGGACGCCGCCTCCGCCGACGCGCTTCTCGCCCGCGTGCGCGGGGGGCGGACGCTCTGGGTGCTTCACGCCAACGCGGACGCGGACTGCGTGGGCTCCGCCGCCGCGCTCCAGCGCGCCTTCGGCGGCACCCTGGGAGCTCCCGACGGCCTCTCGCGCGAAGGGCGCGCGCTGGCGGAGCGGCTGGGGCTGGAGGTCGACCCGTGGCCCCACCCCGAGGCGTTCGACGTCCACGTCGCGGTGGACACCTCGTCGCGTGCCCAGTTGGGCCGCCTGGGGCCGCTCCTCGCCGCGCCCCTCCTGGTGGACCACCACGCGTATGGCGATCTCCAGGCGGGCGCGCCCGCCAAGGCGTGGGACCCCGCGCGCGCCTCGTGCTGCGAGGTCGCGCTGGCGCTGCTGGACCGCGCGGGCGCCGCGCTGCACGCGGACGTCGCCTTCGCGCTCCTCGTGGGGCTCCTCACCGACACGGCGCGCTTCCGCCACGCGGACCCCGCCGCCCTGCGCGCCGCCGCGCGGCTCGCCGAGGCCGCGGGCGCCACGATGGAGGACGCCTACGCCTTCCTGGAGCGCGTGGACGAGGAGATGGACGATCTCTCGGCGCGCAAGGCGACGCTCGTCGCCGCCTCCCGCGCGCAGGTGGACCAGTGGGGCCCCTGGCTCGTGGCCACGAGCGAAGTGGGCGCCTTCGACGGCGCGGCCGCCGCGGCGCTGGTGCGCGCGGGCGCCGACCTCGCGTTGGTGGCGCAGGAGAAGAGCGCCTCGGCGCGCATGTCGCTGCGCGCCAGCGTGCGCGCGAAGGAGGCGGGGCTTCACCTGGGCGAGGTCGCCAACGCGGCGGCGCGCGACGTGGGCTGGAGCGGCGGCGGGCACGAGGCCGCCGCGGGCCTCCAGGGGAAGCCGCCCCTGGCGCCCGCGCGCTCCGCGGTGCTGCGCCTGGCGCGGGCGAAGCTGGAGGCCGCCTGATGGCGAAGCGCAAGCGCCCGAAGTACGCCTACGAGGTCGCGCCCGACGTGCAGGCCATGCTGGAGGAGATCGTGCGCCTCCTCCCCGACGAGTTCCCCCACGTGGACGTGCGGCGCGTCGTGTGCTATCGTTCCCGCGGCTCCACCGCGCGCATCTACGCGCGCATCTGGAGCCTCCCGGGCATCTGGCAGGCCGCGCTGGGCGTCGAGGCGCACTACGTCGTCGAGGTCGTGGAGCGCTTCGACCGCGAGAGCCGCGAGGAGCAGGAGAAGACGATCCTCCACGAGCTTCTCCACATCCCCAAGACGTTCAGCGGCGCGCTGGTGCCGCACAACTGCTTCGGCAAGAAGATCAACTGTGAGGCGGAAGGGCGCCTGCACGCCAAGCTGGAGCGGGCCCGCGCGCTGGAGGCCCGGGCGCAGGCGGACGCGCAGCGCATCCTGGAGTCCTACGACCTGGGCCGCACGACGACGTCGGCGAAGTAGGCGTCGGTCCCCGTCCCGATCCAGAGGGCGACGCCGCCCCGCGCGTGCCCCATCTTGAGGTCCTTGACCAGGAGCGCGGGCTGCGACGAGGCGCCCACGAAGAGCTCCGCGCGCTCGCCGCGCACGACGACGCGCAGGCGCGTCCACGCGCCGGGCTCCATGTCGGCGTAGGACTCGTAGACGCCCGGCGACTCGCCGCGCAGGCGATGCCAGGGCCAGTCGGGGAGCGAGGCGTACTGCGTCGTATGGTTGCGCCGAAGCTGGTCGTCCGCGCGGGCGTTGGTGGGGCGCACGAAGAGCAACTCGAACCGGGCGGAGCCCTCCTGCACGCGGAACGCGAGCCCCGCGAAGCCGCGCATGTCGGGGTCCGCGTCAGGGCGCCGGTCGGCCGCCAGCCAGCACTCGATCTCGCCGTCCTCGAAGAGACCCGGAAGGTGGGCCAGGGGCTCGACGCCGGGCGCGCCCATCTGCGACTCGACCACGTGGACGGCACGCCGGCCGCGGTGCGTCGCGTCCGCGAGGTCCACGCCGCGGGGCGTCAGAGTGGCGGCCGAGAAGGCGGGCGGCATCGGACCGGGCGGGCAGCGGCGCGGCCGTCTTTCAACGTATGCGGGCCCGGTCGGAGCCGGCCAGCCGGGAACCGGCAAGTGGCGAATCCCGCTTCTGGGATCGTCGTTTGTCCGGCGGGAAGGACGGTCGCTTGGACGGCGCCTACCCAAACGGGGGTAAATTACTTACCCTGTCATGGCCCATGGATTCGCGCCGAGGTGCGACGCGTGCAGTCCGAAGGTTTCGTCTTCGAAGAGAAGCCCGTGTACGACTGGAACCACGTCCCCGTGGGGACCGTGAGCGGCGCCGTGCGCGATCCCAAGACCCGCGCCGCCCGGCAGCTGGTCCTGCGCTTGACCCCGGAGGCCCAGACCGAGCTTGGGGCCGAGCAGCCCACCGTCGAGCTTCCCGCGTCCTTCGTCTTCGGCGTCCGCCGCGACAGCGTCACCCTGGACCGCTCGCTCAGCGAGCTCAAGAAGATCGATTTCTTCGCCTCGGTCATCAAGAAGTAGGTGCCCGGCCTCCTTCTTCTTTTCAAGGGCTACTTCCCGTAGCGCCGCTGCCGAAGCTGGTAGGTGCGGATCGCGCGCAGGAAGTCCACGCGGCGGAAGCCGGGCCAGAAGACGTCGGTGAAGTAGAGCTCGCTGTACGCCATCTGCCAGAGCAGGAAGTTGCTGATGCGCTCCTCGCCGCTGGTGCGCAGGATGAGGTCGGGGTCGGGGAGGTGCGCCGTGTAGAGGTGCTTCGCGACGAGGGACTCGTCGATGTCCGAAGGCTTGACGCGGCCCGCCTTCACGTCCTCGGCGATGCCGCGGATGGCGTCGAGGATCTCCTGCCGGCCGCCGTAGGCGACGGCGATGGTGTAGAAGTAGGACGCGTAGTCGCGGGTGCGCTCCTCGGCGACGCGGATGGCCTCGCGGACGCGCTTGGGGAGGCGGTCCAATTGGCCGATGGCGCGGATGTGGATGCGGTTGCGGTGGACGCGCTCGTCGGCCGCCATCCGGAGGAAGTTCTCCTCGAAGAGCTCCATGAGGCGCTTGACCTCCATGGGGTTGCGGTTGAAGTTCTCGCTGGAGAACGCGTACACCGTGAGGTGCTTCACGTCCAGCTCCAGGCACCAGTCCAGCACGCTCTCCAGCGTGTCGCGGCCGTACTCGTGCCCCTTGAGGGCGGGCTCGCCCAGCGCCTCGGCGAAGCGGCGGTTGCCGTCCATGATGATGCCGATGTGGCGGGGGACGGGCTCGCCCCTCACTTCCTTGAGGAGCGCGGCCTCGACGGTCTTGGCCACCGCGTCGCCGACGCGGTCCTTGATCTCGTGGATCGGCGCTCCTCCTGGTCCGGGCTGACCCGCTGCCGGATGAAATAGATTGCTCCCGCGATCAGGGCGCCAGCGTCTTGCCCAGCTTGGGGCCGTGCATCTCGAAGCCGCCGTCCACGGGGGGCACGACGACCTTGGCCGCGGTGCCCACGCGCTTCTCGAACTCGTGCGGGTCCGCGTGGATGGGCGGGAAGGTGTTGTAGTGCATGGGCACCGCGACGTTGACGCCCAGCCACTCCACGGCGCGCGCCGCGTGCTCGGCGCCCATGGTGTAGAAGTCGCCGATGGGCACGGCCGCGACGTGGGGCTGGAGGAGGTCGCGGATCACCGTGCGCATGTCGCCGAAGAGGCCCGTGTCGCCCGCGTGGTAGAAGCGCGTCTCGCCGTCGTCCACCACGAAGCCGCACGCCACGCCGCCGTACCCCTGGAAGTGGTCCCCCTCGCGGTGGAAGCCGCTGGTGTGCAGGGCGGGCGCGCACCAGACGCGCAGCTTGCCCTTGCGCCAGAAGCCGCCCACGTTCATGCCGACGCTCCCCCGCGCGCCGCGCGCCTCCAGGATGCCCGCAAGCTCGTAGGTCGCGACGCAGGGCACGCCGAACTCAGGCGCGCTCCCCACGTGGTCCGCGTGGGCGTGCGTCACCAGGATGATGTCGGGGTGGAAGTCGGCGACGCGCTTCGCGGTCATGCCGTTCTCGACGAACGGATCCACGAGGACCTTCGTGCCGTCCTTGCACGCGAGCGAGAAGAACGAATGGCCGTGCCAGCGGATCTCCATGCCGGCGCGAAGAGCGCGCCCAAGGAAAAGACGTTCGGGTACGGGCTCAGAAGTGGAAGGCGGCGCCGCACTCGGTGCAGTTCCCGGGGGCCATGAACTCGGTGCCGCACGACTTGCACAGCGTCAGGAACGTCGTCTCCTCTTGCATCCGAGCCCATCCGTCAGCGCCCGGGTAGTTAAGAGTTGTTGGTTCGGCCGGCGAACGTTCCGGGCCCTTCCCCGGCGCCCCCAGGCCTCAGAAAGTTCTTAGGAGGGAAGCCTTGTGGCCCCATCGCCAGCGACGCATTGCGGCGTTCGCGTAGCGGTTAGCGCAGCAGCTTCCCAAGCTGCCCTCCGGGGGTTCGAATCCCCCACGCCGCATTTCAGCGGGCACTCCGTCGCACGCGCTTTCGCGCGTGCGGACTCCGTGGCAGAGGGGGTGACTTCCCCCTCTGCGCTCCCCCTGCCGGGGGGACTTCGTCCCCCACGGACCCCCCTGCGGCGCTGCGCGCCGCGGGGGCTTCGCCCCCTTTCCCCCGAGGGAAATGAGGGACCCTTTCTGGAGGGTCGTGAAAGGGGGATCTTCGGCGCGCGCGGGGGCCCCGCCGCGGGGTGATATCACGCCTCGCGGTGGGCCTCGTGCTTGGCTGCGCGCTGCGCGTCCACGTCCTCCACGGGGACGCGGCGGGGCGGGCGGCGGTGCTCGCGGCGGAAGCGGAGCGCGGCGAAGGCGTAGCCGGACGCGCCCACGACGCCCACGCCCACGAGGACGGCCTGCGGGAGGAGGGCCATCTCGTAGGTGACGTAGAGGGCCATGGCCGCGGCGGCCGCCGCGAGGGAGACGGGCTTGCTCCAGCGCCAGACCTCGCCGCCGGGGAGGGGGCCGAAGGGCATGGCGGCGGTGGCGAGGGCCGAGACGGCCATGGCGACGCCCACGCTCTCCAGCGTGTAGAAGCCCAGGCGGCCCGCCACGAGGAAGACGAGGCTCCACGCGCTGGTGATGCCCAGGATCGCCAGGGCGCGGTGGCCGGCGAGGCGCTTCTCGCCCTCGGTCTCCTCGACGCCGTTGTCCACGTAGCCCGGGTAGCCGAAGGGCGAGCGGAAGGCGATGGTGGAGACGAGGAGCGACGCGACGCCCGCGACCCAGATGCGGAAGCGGACGCGCGCGCCCGAGAGGTGGGCGATGAGCGACTCGCTGCCGTACTTCTGGAGGGCGAGGAGGACGGCCGCGACGCCCACGAAGGGCAGCGTCGCGACGAAGGCCGCCCAGGTGTAGGCGCCCGCCTCGGCGATGGTGTAGAACACCGCGATGAGGGAGACGGTGAGGACCAGCGCGATGGCGCTGGCGATGCGGCGGCGTCGCTCGATCGAAGCGAGGTCCTTGGTCCGGTCGCGCAGCGCGTCGCTGCCCGCGTCGGTGAAGAGGTCCTTGAGGTACTGCGTGAAGCTGAAGCCGGAGCTTCCGCCGCCGCTGGTGACCGCGCTGCCCGCCGCGCTGCTGACGGAGCTGGAGGCGGTCGCGGTGGCCGCGCCCATGGCGCTGGTGGTGAGGGTGTTGGTGGCCACGGTGGCGAGCGCCGCCGCGCCGACGCCCAGGGCCGCGCCGCCGGCCGCCGCGGCCGCGGTGTAGGCCGAGTTGCGCACGAGGACGCTCGTGCTGGCGAGGACGACCTCGTGGCCGTCGGGCTGGCGCTCGCGGGCCTCCACGGTGTAGTGGCCGTCGTCCTGCTGCGTGGTGTCCCAGGTGGCGTCGCTGCCGCCGCCCAGGGTGGTCTCGTGCCCCTGCTCGTCGATGACGACGAAGCGCACGCGGTCCGGGTGCGGCGCGTTGCGGAGGCTCACATGGACCTGCCCGCGGGCGCCCGCGTCCAGGCTCGCCGTGGCGTTGGCGTCCTGCGTGACCACCAGCTGCGGAGCCGGAGGGGGCGAGGAGGGGGATGCAGACGCGGGCGTGGGCGTGACGCTGGCCTGCTCCAGGGGCTGGCCGCCGCCGGAGGAGGGCGAGCCGCTGTTGCCTGAGGGCGCGGGCGTCGAGGGAGGGCGCGCGGTGGGCGAGGTGGGCGCCGTGGCGTTGTCGTTCTGCGCGGTGGCGAGGGGCGCGTCCATGCGGAAGCTGCCGCCGGAGCCCGAGGTCTCGTGGCCCGCGTGGTCGCGCGCGACGAGGCTCACCGAGTAGGAGCCGGCCGCGCGGGGGGAGAGCGTGCCCACGAAGGAGCCGCCGGCGGGCGAGAGGTCGACGCTCGTGCCGTCGGAGAGCAGCGCGCGGACGGAGGCGACGCCCGAGGCGTCGTCGTGGGCGCGCACCGTGAGCGTGACGCCGTGGCCCACCGTGGCGTTGGGCGCGGAGAGCGAGGCGCCGTCCAGCGAGGGAGGCGCGAGGTCCACCTGGAAGTCCTGCGCGTGCTCGGCCTCGTCGGGCGCGCCCGTCTGCGTGGCGTGCCAGTGGAGCGTATGGCGTCCCGCGGGGATCGCGATGGGACCCGAGTAGGCCTGGTCCGAGCCGCCGTCGAGGCGCCAGAGCAGCGAGGCGCCGGAGGAGGCGTTCAGCGCCACGCTGGGCGAGGAGACGTACCACCCTTCGCCGCCGTCGGGCGACGCGGGGGAGATTGTGGCGTGGCTCGTGGGCGAGGGGAGCGCCGGGAGCGTGGCGGTGGACTCGGGGCTCGACGAGCCTTCGCCCACGTCGTTGACTGCCGCGACGGAGTACGCGTAGGTGCCGCCGGGGCGCGCCGTGGCGTCGTCGAAGGACGTGCCCGACACGGTGGCGAGGAGCGCGCGCCCTTCGCTGGCGCGGCGGTAGAGGTGATAGCTCGTGAGGGGCGGTGAGCCCGCGTCGCCGGGCGGGGCCCACGCGACGAGGACGTGGCCATCCGCGACGGTGACCGAGGGCGCGCCGGGGGCGCCGGGCGCGTGGCGCGCGGGCGTCGGCGGGGGAGGCCGCGGCGGGGGCGGGGCGGGCGGGCTCTGCACGTCCACCGTGCCGGCGTCCGCGTCGCGCGCGTTGCCCGCGGCGTCCACGGCGTGGGCGCGCAGCGTGAGCGCGCCGGCCGGAGCGGCGTGGAGCGTGGCGTTGGCGAAGCGGCCGTCGAACGTCGTGGGCAGCGCCGCGTCGCCGACGCGCAGCGAGACGCCCGCGACGCCCGAGAGCGGATCGCTCACGGGCAGGCTGAAGGCGATGTCATCGCCAGGGCGCGGGAGCGCGGGGCTCACCGAGAGGTTGCCCAGGATGGGCGCCTGGTCGTCGACGCGGATCTCCACCGCGTGGGGCGTCTCGTCGGGGAGGCCGTCGGCGGTGGCGTTGTACGTCAGCTCGTGGACGCCCGCGGGGATGGCAAAAGGCCCGTCGTAGATGATATCATCGCTGCCGTCGAGGCGGTAGGTGATGCGCGCGTTGTCGGGCGTCGCCGTGAGCGTCGCGTTGGGCGCGTGGACGTACCAACCGGCGGCGCCGTCGGGCGCGGGGAGCGAGAGCGTCGTCTGCACCGCGGGGCCCAGCGGCGTGAACGCGAAGGGCGCGGCGAGGCGGTTGCCCGCGAGGTCCGAGGCCCCGGTGCCCACGACGACGGGCGGGGGGGTCGTCCAGCCGTCGCGGCGCTCCAGCGCGAGGTAGCCCTCGTCGTACCAGACGAGGTGCCAGCCGTCGAGCCCGCGCAGCGCGGAGCCCACGGCGTACTCGCTCATGCCCTCGGAGAACTCAAGGTCGACCTCGTAGGAGACGGCCTCGGCGCGGACGGAGGCGTCCTTGGCGCGCGCGTGCGCGAGGGCCGCGTCCTCGAAGCCGCCCTGGTCGAAGCGGTCGAGACGGACCGTGGGGCGCGTGAGGTCGATGCGCACGCTGCGCTCGGCGACAGGGCTCTGGGTGCCGTTCTCGTCCAAGACCACGGCCTCCACGTCGTGCCAGCCCTCGGGGAGGGTGAGGTTGTCGCCCTGGACCCAGTCGCCGTCGTCCACGCGGTAGGCCAGCGTGGAGAGGTTGAGGGCGCCCGTGCCGGCGACGGGGGCGAGCGTCACGTGGACGGGGCTCGTGTAGACGCCTTCGTGGCCGTCGGGCGTCGCGGGGTCGAGGTCGAGGCGGACGCATGGCGGGACCGTCGCGTCGGGGGAGGGCTCGTAGGCGAGGGAGGCACGCGGGCCTTCGCCCGCGGCGTTGCGCGCGGCCACGGAGTACGTGGCGGGGAGCGACGCGTCGAAGGCGGGGTCGGACGCGCCCGGCTTGCCCACCTGCGCGACGAGGACGTCGCCTTCGCAGGGCGTCGAGCGGAAGAGGTCGTAGCCGAGGATGGCCGCGCCGCCGTCGCCCTCAGGCGCGCTCCACGAGAGGGAGGCGCCGCCCTGCTCGGAGGGCGTGAGCGAGAGGCCCGTGGGGGCGTCGGGGGGCGTGGCGTTGGGGGGCGTGAAGAGGATGCCCGCGTCGGCGAGGCCGAAGAGGCCGTGGCGGTAGCTCAGCCCGATGGCGCCGCTGGGGTCCTCGATGCCCACCGTCCGGAGGTGGCTGCCGTCGCTGGGCACGTCGGCGCTCTGCACCTCGACCTGGTTGGTGCCCTCGTGGAGGATGATCTCGAACGTGACGGGCTCGCGGTGGTAGAACTGCGAGACGCCCTCCCACGAGACGACGAAGGAGCGCTCGGGGGCCTGGCCCAGGGTGGCGACGTGGATCGTGCCTTCGCCGGGGGCGTAGAGGTCCTCCCAGTCGCCCGCGATGACGTCGTGGAGGTAGGAGCCGGGGATCGCCTGGCCGTTGCAGCACCCCTGGCTCGTGCCGGGGTCGAAGGCGAGGAAGCCGTTGCTGCCCACGTAGAGGGAGTCGTGGGTCTGGCCGTAGAAGGTGAAGTTGAACCCGATGGGGACGAGGGTGCTCAGCACGTCGTCCTCCAAGGGGAGGGGCACGCCGCCGGTGGCGTCGACCCAGCGGAAGTCCGTGGTGGCGCACGAGTAGCCCGCGGCGTCGGTGGCCGTCTCGCAGGGGGCGAGGTCGCCGGCGCTCAGCGAGGCCGCGAGCGCGCCGGGGGCGTCGCCCGGCTCGCCGTAGGCCACGAGGCGATAATGATAGCGCGCGTGGGCGTCGAGGCCCTCGTCCTGGTAGCCCGTGGCGTCGGCGCCGAGGCTCGCGACGTACCGGTTCTCGTAGCCCTCCGCGGTGCCGCGGTAGAGGCGGTAGCCCGCGAGGCCTTCGCCCAGCGTGCGCGGCGCGGTCCAGTTGAGCTGCACGCTGCCGGGCTCGCTCCCAGGAACGGCGGTGAGGTTCTGCGCCTCGCTGAGGTGGTCGCCGGGGAGGAAGAGCGTGGCGGCGTGGTGCAGCGCGTCCGCGCCGTAGAGCGCGCGCAGGCCCGAGGAGCCCTCGGGGCTCTCGATGCCCGTGACGTGGACGCGGCCGTCGGAGGGGGCGTCCACGACCTGCGTCTCGATGATATCAGACGACTCGTGGAGGATGACCTGGAAGGTGGAGGGGGCGGCGCCGTCGGGGTTGGGGACTCCGCTCCACTCGGCGACGAACTCGCGCTCGGGGGCCGAGCCCAGCGTGGCGTAGCGCACGGCGCCGGCGAGGCCGGGGTCGAGGTCGCCCCAGTGGCCCGCGACGAGGTCGTTGGGCGCGTTGGCGTCGGGGACCTCCTGGCCCGCGCAGCAGCCGGCCGTCTCGTCGTCCTGGAACGTGAGGTAGCCGTTGGGCGAGAGGTAGGCGTGGTCGTGGGCCTCGCCGTAGAAGGAGAACGAGAAGCCCAGGGGGATGGGCTCCGAGAGCCCCTCGTCGCCCAGGTGGACGAGGGTGGCGTTGGAGGGCAGCGCGCGCGGCGCGAAGGGCGTCTCCTCGCACGCGTAGCCGAAGGTGTCGTTGACCATGCCGCAGGCGGGCTGGAAGGGGGCGTCGCCGCAGGGCGCGGCGTCGCGCACGAGGCAGTCGGCGTCCAGGACGCCGGCTCCGGTGGCGTCGTCGTGGCCCCGCGCGCCCACGTCGCGGGCGGTGGCGAGGAGGCGCGCGCGAAGCTGCGCGGCGGTGAGGTCGGGGTTGGCGCTCCACGCGAGGGCCAGGGAGCCGCTCACGAAGGCGGTGCTCATGCTGGTGCCCGAGAGGGAGGCGTACGACGAGTCGTCGCCGTCCCACGTCGAGAGCACGCCCTCGCCGGGCGCCGCGATGGCGACCTGCGGGCCCTTGGAGGAGAAGGAGCAGGGGAGGTCCGAGCCGTCGACGCACGAGACGGCGATGACGTCGGGGAGGCGGGCGGGGAAGAGGACGCAGTCGTTGCAGCCCTCGTTGCCGCTGGCGGCGACCACGAGCTTGCCGTGCGCAGCCGCGTAGGCGACGGCGTCGTCCAGGGCGGAGGAGTCGGCCTCGCCGCCCAGCGACATGGAGATCACCGTGCGCGGCGGCGTGTGGCCGACGCACCAGGTGACGCCCTGCGCGATGACGTCCATGCTGCCCATGCCGGCGAAGTCCAGGACCTTGACGCCGTAGAGGCTGACGTTGGCGACGCCCGCGATGCCCAGGCCGTTGTCCACGGTGGCCGCGGCGATGCCCGAGACGTGCGTGCCGTGGCCGTTGTCGTCCATCGGGTCGTCGTCGCCGTTGACGAAGTCGTGCCCGCCCATCCAGCGCGTGCCGTTGAGGTCCTCGTGGGTGTAACGGACGCCAGTGTCCACGACGCAGAGGGAGGCGTTGGCCGCGTCGCCGAAGCCGGCGGTGGCCCACGCGAGGCCCGCGTGGATCTGCGCGAGGCCCTCCTGGTCTGCGAAGGAGGGGTCGTTGGGCGCGACGGGTGTGGCGGCCTCGTCCAGAAGGAGCGTGAGGGTGGGGGCGGCCTCGACGGACTCGACGCGCGGGTCCGCGGCGGCGCGCTGCGGGAAGGAGGGGTCGGTGGAGACGACCGAGACGCGCTGGATGGGCGCGTTCACGGCGACGACGCGCGCGCCGTCAAAGGAGCTGCCCACGTCCGCGGAGGGCTCGCCCCGCAGGTGGAGGACGTAGCGCGTCTCGGCGGCGCGGGCGGTGGCGCCGAAGGAGGGGGCGAGGACGAGAAGGGCCAGCGCGAGGCACGCGGCGCGGGTCGTGGTCGTGGAGCGGGATGAATGAATGCGGGTCGCCAAGCGGCCGCCTCCCGCGCGGCCGTAGGTGCTCGCCTTGAAAGCCTTTTCCGTGCCCGGATTCGCCGGGGTGGAGGACTCCTCTATCCGAGAACTCCACCGCCGCCGTTGGAGGCGGCGCAGCGCGCGGCGGCGCCGAGGTTGCTCTGGCCGGTGGCGGAGTCGTAGACCAGCGCGCCCGACTTGTCGAAGACGCGGTAGGCCTGCGTGTTCACGTGGAACTGGACCTGATAGCCCACGCAGACGAAGTCCGCGACGTTGGAGGGGATCGTCTTCTGGACGTGGACGCCGGGGAGGAGCTTGGGCGTCACGACGACGTAGGGGTTGCCCGAGGAGTCGGTGCCCTTGCCGGTGATGGTGGCCTGCGCGGCGTAGTCGGTGAAGTAGAGGTAGGCGGCGATGCCCACCAGCGCGAGGACGAGGACGCCCAAGACGGTGAAGACGCCCTTGAGGAGGCCCATGGGGCGCGCATGGCGGGGGGTTCGGAAAAAGGCGAGCCTTGACGGCGCATGCTCAGAGCGTCAGGCTGCATCGCATGGAGGGGCCTGAGGGGAGGGGTGCGATGGCGCAGGTGGCGAGGAAGGGGGCGCGCGTGGCGACGACGAGGCCGTATCCTTGCGCCTCGGGGTGGACCACCTGCTCGAGGGTCCAGCCTGCGTCCTGGAATCTGCTGGCGGTGTCGTTCACCACGGCTGAGGCGTTGGCGTCCGCGGGGTAGGCCACGGAGAGGAACGCGAGGGGGTGGCCCGCCGCGGCGACGGGGCCCGAGGAGGCGGAGGCGGAGGATTCGCCCGGCGCGCGGGGGAGGTGCGCCGCCATGTCGCGGAGCATGAACGGGAGCGGCGCGTTGACCACGAGCACCAGCGCGACGCCCACGGCGGGGGCGGCGGCCGCCAGCGACAGGGGCGAGAGGCGTAGCGCGAGGCCCACCGTGAGGGTGAGGGCCACGAGGAGCGCCAGCGCGCCGACGTAGGACCACGGGGCGCGGGTCGCGAAGGCCGCGAGGCCGCGGTCCAGCGCCACCACGAGGAGGACCACCAGCAGGACCGCGGACGCCAGGTAGGCCGGGAGGGCCCAGGGGCGGCGGCGACGAGGGGCTAGGTTCAAGGGAATGCCCACGTTCGGAGGCGTCAACGGCCCGGGAACGGGCTCCTTCCGCTTCAGGTGCGCGGCGATGGCGACCAAGGCCGACTACTACGAGCTGCTGGGCGTCCCCCGCGACGCCAGCGCCGAGGACGTGAAGAAGGCGTACCGCAGGCTGGCGCTCCAGTACCACCCCGACCGCAACCGGGAGCCGGGGGCCGAGGAGCGCTTCAAGGAGATCAGCGAGGCCTACGCGGTCCTCAGCGACGCCGAGAAGCGGAAGACCTACGACCAGTTCGGGCACGCCGGGTTCGACGAGCGCTACACCCAGGAGGACATCTTCCGCGGGGCGGACTTCGGCGACATGGGCTTCGACATGGGGAGCATATTCCGCACCATCTTCGGGGCCGGCTTCGGCGGCGGGCCGCAGGGCGGGCGCAACCTCGAGACCTCCCTGGAGATCACCCTGGAGGACGTGGCCAACGGGGGCGAGAAGGAGGTGCGCGTGACGCGGCTGGAGCGGTGCGAGTCGTGCGGCGGCTCGGGCGCCAAGCCCGGCACGCGGCCCACGCGCTGCCCGACGTGCCGCGGCCACGGCCAGGTGGCGCGCCAGATGCGCACGCCCTTCGGCCTGGTGCAGACCGCGGGCCCCTGCCCCCAGTGCGGCGGCCGCGGCGAGGTCGTCGCGACGCCCGACCCCGCGTGCAAGGGCGAAGGGCGCATCCAGCGCACGCGCACGCTCAACATCCGCATCCCAGAAGGCGTTCCCGACGGGGGCACGCTGCGCCTGCGCGGCGAGGGCGAGGCCGGCCCTGACGGATTCCCCGACGGCGACCTCTACGTGCACGTCCGCGTGAAGCCGCACGCGGTCTTCCAGCGCGACGGCGACGACCTGCACGTCCCCGTGCCGCTCACCTTCAGCCAGGCGGCGCTGGGCGACGAGGTGGACGTGCCGCTGCTGGAGGGCAAGCAGGACCGCATCATCATCCCGGCGGGCACGCAGGGGGGCGAGGTCTTCCGCCTGCGCGGCAAGGGGCTCCCCAGCCTCAACGGCAGCCGCCGCGGCGACCTCCTGGCCCACGCCCGCGTCTACACGCCCGTGAAGCTGAGCGCGGAGGAGCGGAAGCTCTTCGAGGAGCTTGCGCGGCTCGAAGGGCGCGAGCCGAGGAAGGGGTTCTTCTCCGACCTCAAGAAGAAGCTGGGATGAGGAGCGCCGGGCGCGCCAGGATACGAGGTCGAGCCGCCAGCGCGATGGCCTCCAGCGCGAGGTCCACGTCCATCTCCAGCGCGCAGCCGACGCCCGCCTCGAAGTGCTCGCACGAGCGGCATCTCGCGGGGGACTTGCACGACATCGACTCCATGGGCCACGCGCCATGCGTCCAGTGGACACGAGGGGTCATGGGGGTGCCCATGGGGGAGGGGGCGCCGAAAGTGGAGGCGGGCGGGCGTTCCTCCGGCGTCACCCTTAAGGAGCGCGCCCCGTCTGGGACCCTGTGCCCGTCACGCGCCTGGAGCTCACCGGCATCGAGGCCAAGCGGTACTCGAAGACCAACGAGCGGCTCCCGCAGATCCGGATCGACCACTCCTCCACCGTGACGCTGGTGAAGGAGCTGACGCCCCAGGAGGTCAACGTGGAGTTCCGCTACACGGCCGCCTACGGCGCCGTGGGCGTCATCCGCATCGAGGGGAACATGAACTTCACCTGCGACGCGAAGGCCTTCGAGACGCAATGGCGCACCACGAGCCAGATGCCCCACGAGGCCGCGACCGAGATCCACAGCACCGTCATGCGCGCGTGCGTGCCCCAGGCCGTGGGCATCGCGAAGGACCTCCAGCTCCCTCCCCCCATCCCGCTCCCGCAGGTGAACTTCGGCCCCCAGCAGCAGGCGCAGAAGGCCGGCGCGGTGCACGGGCCCGAAGTGATGTGATATCACGGCTCGCGATAGCAGAATGAGAAGCCATCAAGCTATCAAAATGGATTGATAGCATGCGCTTGCGCGACCTCGAACGGATGCTATCACGCGTCCCGCCGCACCCTTCCCCCAAGCTGGAGCTGGAGCAGTACGCGACGCCCGCCGACCTGGCGGGGCCGCTCCTGCACGAGGCGCTCGCGCTGGGCGACGTCGAGGGGAAGCGCGTCGTCGACCTGGGGTGCGGCACGGGCGTCTTCGCCCTGGGCGCCTCGATCTTGGGCGCGGCCGAGGTCGCGGGCGTCGACGTGGACGCCAGCGCGCTGGCCGTCGCGCGGCGCGAGGCCGATCGCCTGGGCGCGCGCGTCGAGTGGGTCGAGGCCGACGTGCGCGCGTGGCGCGGCGCGGCCGACACCGTGCTCATGAACCCGCCCTTCGGCGCGCAGGCGCGCGGCGCGGACCGCGCCTTCCTGGACGCCGCGTTCCGCGCGGCGCCGGTCGTCTACTCGCTGCACAACGCGGGGACGCGCGCGTTCGTGGAGGAATACGCCGCGGCGGCCGGCTTCCGCGCCACGCACGCGTGGGCCATGCGCTTCGCCCTTCGGCACACCTACCGCCACCACGAGAAGGCCGTCCAGGAGATCGACGTCGTCGCGCTCCGGCTTTGCCGTGATTCCGTCACCGAAGCCCGGGATGAGTAGGACTTTGTCACGGCGCCACCACAGGTGCCGCCGAGATTCGACAATCTGTCACTGAAGAACCGTACTTCAAGAACTCGATCAGCCAAACAGCAGCCGCGACGGTCGCCCGATGCGGCTTTATATGAGCGCCCCTTTGCCCGCTCCGGGTTTTCATGGCGGACCGGCGTCTCGTGTATCCCGGGGACTCCGTCGGCGTGGCCGAGGAGTTCGTCGCAGGGCCGGGCACCTACGAGGAGAATGGCGAGGTCTTCGCCGCGACCGTGGGCATGCTCACGCTGGACACCACGGACTTCGTGGCGCGCGTCGAGCCCTTCCCCAGCCAGCCGGCCGTCGTCAAGCCCGGCGACATCGTGCTGGGCGTCGTGCAGGCCACGCGCCCCAGCATGGCCATCGTCGAGGTCAAGGCCATCGCGAGCAGGCCCAACCGCGGCATCGGCGGCGACACCAACGGCACGCTGCACGTCTCCAAGAGCAGCGACCAGTACGTCGACAGCATGGAGAGCGCCTTCCGCGTGCGCGACATCGTGCGCGCCAAGGTGCTCGAGTCCGACCCCGCCATCCAGCTCACCACCAAGGGCCCCGACCTCGGGGTCCTCAAGTCCTACTGCCCGCGCTGCGGCAGCCCCATGGCCCGCAAGGGCCGCGGCGTCGTGTGCCCCGAGTGCGACTGGAAGGACACCAAGAAGCTCGCCGCGGACTACGGCGAGGGCTACATCCTCTGAGGTCTCCCCATGGAACTGCGCCTTCGAAACAAGACGAACAACAAGCTGGAGCTCGAGGTCATCGGGGAGAACGACACGCTCCTCAACCTCCTCAAGCAGAAGCTCCTCGAGGACCCCGGCGTCGAGACGGCCACCTACGTCATGGGCCACCCGTACCTCGACAACCCCCTCTTCGTCGTGGAGACCAAGAGCGGCAAGCCCGAGCAGTCGCTGAAGAACGCGGCCAAGGAGCTGCGCCAGCAGTTCGACGAGTTCGAGACGCTGCTCGTCCGCGCAACGGGGGCGTAAGCCACCGTGCGCCGACGAACCGAAGGATCGTCGAGCGCCACGGGCCAGTGAGCATGATCGAGCCCCAGGCGTTCGAGAAGGCGCTGGGGCTCGAACGATATCTCACCGCGGACCTCCCCGGCACGGGCGGCCGCCTCAAGGCGCGCCCCGAGGACTTTGTCGTCGAGGAGGTGCCCCTCGCCTTCCCACCCCCCGTCGCGGAGGGCAAGTACACCGTCGCCGCGCTGCGCGTGCGCAACTGGGAGACCAACCGCCTCGTGGGCGAATTGGCCCGCCGCCTGGACCTGCCGCGGGAGAGCGTCTTCTTCGCCGGCACCAAGGACAAGCGCGCCGTAACGACGCAGTACGTGAGCCTCCGCGCGCCCGAGGAGCGCGTGCGCGCCCTGGACCTCAAGGACGTGGAGGTGCTGGAGACGCGCCGCGTGGACCGCGCGCCCAAGATCGGCGAGCTGGTGGGCAACCGCTTCGCCATCATCGTGCGCTCCATGGACGCGCCGCTGCGCGAGGCCGCCGCGCGCGCCTCCGCGATCCTCGCCCGCGTCGAGCGCGAAGGGGGCTTCCCCAACTACTTCGGCGTGCAGCGCTTCGGCGTCGTGCGCCCCGTGACGCACCTCGTGGGCGAGCAGATCGTCCGCGGCGACCTGGAGGAGGCCGTGCGCCTCTACGTGGGCAACCCGCAGCCCGACGAGCCCGCCGAGACGCGCGAGGCGCGGGCCCGCTACGACGCGACGCGCGACCCCGCCTCGTCCCTCCCCCTCTTCCCGCGCTACGCGGGCTTCGAGCGCCAGATGCTCGACCACCTCGCGCGCCACCCGGGCGACTTCGAAGGCGCCCTGCTCTCCCTCCCCGCGAACCTGCGCACCATGTTCGTCTACGCGGCGCAGAGCCTCCTCTTCAACCGCATCGTGAGCCGCCGCATGGCCGCGGGCCTGGGCCTCAACGACCCCACCGTGGGCGACCTCGTCGCGGCCGTGGACGCCGAGGGCCGCCCCGAGAAGGAGCGCCTCCACCGCGTCACCCCCACGAACCTGGAGCGCGTCCGGAGGCTGTGCCGCAAGGGCGGCGCGCTGGTCACGGGCGGCATCCTGGGCAGCGACGCGCCCTTCGCGGAGGGCCCCATGGGCGAGATCGAGCGCGCCGTCCTCGCCGAGGCAGGCTATCGCCAGGAGGACTTCCGCATCCCGCACCTCCCCGAGGTCGCGAGCTTCGGCACGCGCCGCGAGCTTCTCGCCCCCTTGGGCCCCGTGACGTGGGACGCGGGCGAGGACGACGCCGGCGAGCGCATCGCGCTGCGCTTCTTCCTCCTCAAGGGGAGCTACGCCACCTGCCTCCTCCGGGAGGTCCTCAAGAGCCCCGCCGCAGCCTTCGGCTGAGCCTCGGCCGGGCCGCACCCCGGCAGATTCCGGTTGGCTTAAGCGTGGCGGGAGGAGGATACCCCCCATGCGCTCGGGGCTCCTCACGGCCATCGCCCTCGCCCTTGCCGGCGTCGGCGAGGTCCAGTGGGCCATCGCGTTCTTCACCCATGGGAACCAGCTCTTCGACGCGCTGATGACGCTCATCGCCGGCATCGGCCTGGGAATCGCGGCCTTCGGGTTCTACGCCGACGCCGAAGGGCGCCACGTCGCCGCCCCCGTGGGCCTCGCCGTCGCGGCCGCCGCGCAGGTGGGCTACGTCGCCGCCTACGCCGGGCACGCGGCGCTCACCCCCGTGGGCCCCATCACGCTCGCCACGCTGGGCAGCGCGCTGGGCCTCGTGCTGGCCGCCTTCGGCGCGCGCCGCGGCGCCGCCACGCTGACCCTCGCCCGCGCGGGCCTCGCCATCGCCTGCGTGAGCGGCATCCTCTGGATCGTCGGCGACGCCAGCGCGGGCGAGTTCAGCTTCATGTTCGGCAACGTCATGGCGCCCCTGGGCTGGGGGCTCGCCGCCCTTTTCGCCGGGCGCGCGGACGCCGAGGCGTGAACGCGCGTTTCAGGATCGGTGCCTTCTTAATCGCGCGCCGAGTCTAAGCCATCGGATGCACACCTTGGACGCGTTTCTTGCGGAGGTCGACCGGCGCCTCAAGGACGCCGACGACCGGGAGCCGCGCGTGATCGACCTGCTTCGCCCCGAAGAGACCGCCGCCCTGCGCGCCCGCGGCTCCAAGGTGTTCCGCGTCCTCGTGCGCATCAGCGACGACAAGCTCCTCTCCATCCCCCAGCAGGTCAAGGAGTGCGTCCGCTACGCGTGGGGCGACGCCGTCGCGGGCGCGCGCCGCGCCGACGCCGACGAGGTCGGCGGGGTCGTCGACCGCGTCTACAGCCTGGGCGAGCACAGCGGCTTCAAGATCGACCAGAGCCCCGTGATGGCGCGGGTCCTCCGCGAGGCCGAAGAGGGCGGGTTCGACGCGCTGGTGTGCCGCGACGGCTCGCGCCTGGGGCGCGACTACTGGGAGAAGATGGGCACCATCCGCGACCTGCGCCGCGCCGACGTCGAGCTGCACATCCTGGAGGACGGCGGCTTCTTCGACTACGAGGACAGCATGAGCAAGGTCCGCAGCTTCGCCAACACATGGGGCGACGAGGGCAAGAAGCTGGAGGAGATCCGCAAGTCCATGCGCGCCACGGAGGCCATCCGCGAGGCGCGCTTCCCCACCACGAGCCTCCCCTACGGCTACGAGCCCGCGCTGGACCCCGTGAGCCGGCGGAAGGTGTGGCGCCAGACGCCCGACGCGGCCAAGGTGCGCGCGATCTTCCAGAGCCTCACCGAGGAGCCCTACGAGGAGTTCAGCAGCCTCTCGCGCCGCTTCGGCGTGAGCCGGCAACTCCTCCGCAAGATCCTGCGCAACCGCGCCTACACGGGCGGGTTCAACTGGAAGGGCGAGTTCGTCCACGCCGAGCCGCACGTCATCCCGCCCGTGATCGACGAGGCGCTCTTCGAGGCGGTCCAGAAGATCCTGGAGCGCCGCGAGATGACGGCCCGCATCCGCAGCCCGGACCTCATGGACGTGCTGCTGGGCTTCCAGGGGAGCCCCCAGAAGCCGGCGCCGTAAGGACCGGGTTTCTCGTACCGTTCGTACGAGTCCTACGGTTAGTAATTTAGGAATCACCCTGAACAAGTCAACGATTTTTCCAGGTCCTACTTGGGGCTTCTCCGGTCATCACCCTTGGAAGCCCCTCGGCGCTGCCCCCGGATCTCCTGGACCGCCCCAAACGCCTCGGCGGTCACCAGGGGCGGGACCACCTCGGCGGAGCAGGCCCGGAAGGCCCCCTCCCAGGTGTAGCCACCCGTGTACGCCCGGTTCGACAGGATGCGGTCGACCTGCGAGGGCGTGAGCCCCCGGTCGCGCCCCAAGGCGCTGAGGTTCGCGTCGGGCTCGCGCAGCAGCGCGTCGAAGAGGCTCCGGACGTTGGCGCCCTCCGCCTCGTGGACGCGCCACACGCGGCGCCCCAGCCTGGGGTCCTTCACGCTGCGGTAGCCGTAGGGGGGCCGCGTCGTGGGCAGGCCCATGTCGCGCAGCGCGGCGGTGGCGCGGGTGGCCTTGCGGATCTCCTCGCGCTTCTTCTCCTCGTCGGCCCACGTGCTGGCCCACGACTTGACCTTGTGGAGGCGGTCCTCGAAGTCGAAGGCGCCGCCGTCCTCGACGACGTGGAACTCGATCTTGGCGGCGCGCAGGTCGCGCAGCGTGCCCATCTTCTCCCAGTAGTCGCGCCCCAGGCGGCTGGAGTCGCGCACCACCAGGGCATGGAACCGCCCTTGGCGCGCGTCGTCGAGGAGCTGCTGGTAGACGGGGCTCGCCGTCATGCTGAAGCCGCTGTGCTCGCCGACGTTGTAGATGCCGTCGAGGAACGCCGGGGCGCCCAAGGCGGCCACGTAGGCGGCGCAGTCGTGGACCTGCTGCGGGATGCTGCGGAGCTTGTCGTCGCTCACGCGCGTCAGCACCCGGTAGCGCTTGGCCCCGTCCGGCGCCTCCAGCGTGACGACGGCGGGCTTGGTGTCGGGGCGCGGGAGGAGGTCCTCAAGCCTTGCGGACATGGGCGGCGGTCCCTTGGAGCTCCCAGTCGACGCGGGAGCGGTCGTTCATGCGAAGCTGCTCCACCACGGCGGCGGGCAGCGCGGTGTAGAGGCTGTTGCCGCGGGTCTGCTTGTAGAGCCGGTACGTCGCCGCCTCGCCCTCCTCGCTCCCGGCCTTGGTGACCCGGGCATACCCCCCCTCCACGTTCCAGCGCAGCCGGTCCGACGGGACCAGCCCCAGCTGGTCGCGGACCGCCTTGGGCACGGTCGTGAGCAGGTTGGATTCGTATCCGGTGCGCCAGACGCGCGTTTCCAGCCCCATCTAGTGACTCACCTAGTTTGACATCTAGTGAAAGGTCTAGTTAAATTCCCGCGGTTTTGATTTCGCGGTGGACGGGGCCTCGTTTCACCCCTCCAGGCGCCCGAGGGCCATCGCTTCAGCCATGGGCGACAGGCCACTCAGGCACCCAACAAGCCCGATTCGCATTTCTCGGTTGCTTCCAGAATTAATGCCTCAAGATCGCCAGCTTGTGAGATAGAATCACGGAAAACGCGAACACAAAAAAAGAATCACGCTTCTTCCGTACAAGGCAGGTGAACCCCCCGGTGACACGCGAAACCGTATGCCCGCGGGGGTGGGCTTGGCGGTCCGGAGGCCGTGATGCGAGTGCGAGCCAGGTGGATCGCCGTTGCGCTGGCCTTGCTCCTTCTCTTCCCGCTGGCGGGGGGCGAGTCCGGCTCGCACCTGACGCGGCGGGTCACGCAGCTGGTGGCCAGTCCGACGCCCGTCGCGGGCGTGACGCTCCTGGACGACGCCCATGCGTGGCGCGTCGACCTGCCCGTGGGCGTGTGCGTCATGGTGGTCGCGCACGAGGCGGGCTTGGCCCCCTTCGTGCTGCGCGCGGCGAACGGGGATGACGCGGTGGACACCCCCAACCCCGGGTTCGACCAGTCGCTGGTCCTCCCGGCGCCCGTGAGCGCGCCCGGGTCGTGGACCGTGACGCTGGACCCCGTGGCCGGCGGGCCCGTGGACGTGATGCTCTCGTTCGACGGGCGCTACGTGGACTGCGCCGCCAGCGCCCCCGCCTCGTTCTCCCTGTGGGACGTGTCCCGCGCGCCCCCGTGCGTGGACGGCGCCGGAGCGTGCCTTCCTTGACGCGCCGCGGCTGGATGGCCCTCGCCTTCGCGGGGCTGCTCCTCGCCGCGTCGCTGCCCCTGGTCCTGGGCGGCGCGGGGTCGCGCCTCGCGGCGTTCCTCGTGGACCCCGCGGCGCCCGGCGCGCTGCCCGCCCCGCCGACCATCCGCCTCGACGCGCCCGCGCCGGGCGAGGGCGTCGGCCCCGCGGTGACGCTGGCCGGCGAGGCGCGCGCGACGCCCGGCGGCGCGGTGCAGGATATCGAACTGCGCGTGGACGGCGGCCGCTGGGCCAGCCTGCCCGACGCGCCGCGCGGCGCGCCCGCGGTGCCCTTCCGCGCGGACCTGGACCTCGACCCGGGCGACCATCTTCTCGAAGTGCGCGCCTGGGACGGCGCCTCCTTCTCCCTGCCCGCCCGATCTCTCGTCCGCGCGGGCGCGACGCCCGCCCCCACCGTCGCCATCGTGACGCCCGCGGACGGCTCGGGCCTCGCCTCGGGCGACGCCACGGTGACGGGCACGCTGCGCAACGGCCCCGCCCGCGTCGTCGTCGAGGCGGCGGGCGCCACCACGGACGCCACCGTCGAGGGCTCCGTGTGGCGCGCGAAGGTCGCCCTGCCCCCCGGCGTCTCCTCCATCGTCGCGCGCGCCATCGCGTCCCAGGAGAGCCTCCCCGCCCGCGCTACGGTCTCCGTGGGCGGCCCCACCCTCGCGGTGGTCGCGCCCCAGGAGGGGGACGCGTTCGGCTCGGCGGGCGATCCCACCTGTTCGTGCGTGCTCGTGGCGGGCGCCGTCTCCCCCGACGCGGCGCGCGTCGAGGCCTCGCTGGACGGCGAGCCCGCCGCCAACGCCACCCTGGAGGGCGCCTCCTTCTCGTGGCGCATCCCCATGGATTCCCTCGTCTCGGGGCCCCACCGCGTCGCGCTGATGCCCGTCTCCGCCGCGGGCGCGCCGGGGGCCCCGCGCGAGGTCCGCTTCCTGGCGCGCACGCCTCGCGTCGTGGCCGTGACGGGCGACGAAGCCCCGCGCCTCACGGGCACGCCCCTCTCCTTCTCCCTCGCGGGCAACGCCACCGCGCGCTGGACGCTGGACGGCGCGCCCGCGGGCGAGGGCCCCTCGGTTGATATCACCCTCGCGTCGCCCGGCCCGCACGCGCTGAGCGCCGCGACGGAGGACGGTCGGGGGCGCCCCGCCACCGCGGAGGTCCCGCTTCTCGCCCTCAACCGCCCTCCCATCGCGGCGCTCCACGCCCAGGCGGGCCTCGCGGTGGCGGACACGCCGTTCCGCGCCGAGGCCTCCGACCCGGACGGCTCCGTGGCGCGCTACGCGTGGGAGTTCGGCGACGGATCGGCCACCACCACCACCTCGGGCCCTGAGACGATGCACCGCTACGCCTCCGAGGGGCTTTACCGGGCGAACCTCACCATCTTCGACGACCTTGGCGCCGCGAGCCCCGTCGCCACGCTCCTCGTCGCCATCGCCAACGCGCCCCCCGTCGCGTCCTTCTGGCACGAGCCCGACGCGCCCACCGTCTTCGACGACGCGCAGTTCACCGACGCGTCGCAGGACCCCGAGGGCGCGCTGGTGGCCCGCCACTGGGACTTCGGCGACGGCGCCACCGCCGAGGGCGCGTTCGCGACGCACCGCTTCGCGACGCGGGGCGATCACACCGTCACGCTGCGCGTGGAGGACGCCGCGGGCGCCGCGGCCATCGCCACGCAGGTCGTCCACGTGCAGGACGTCGCGCCGCAGCCCGCCTTCACGTGGTCGCCCCTGGCGCCCCGCGCCGGCGAGGAGGTGGCCTTCGCCGACGCCTCGCGCAAGCCCGACGGCGCCATCGTCGACTGGAGCTGGAGCTTCGGCGGCCGCGGCCCCCTGGCGACGCACGCGTTCCCCGCCCCTGGCGCTTATGATATCACGCTGAACGTCACCGATGACTTCGGCCAGCGCGCGTCGGCCACGAGGACGATCCGCGTCGGCGACGCCGCGCCCGAGGTGCGCGCCATCCTGGCCGACCCCGCGCGCCCCCTTGCGCGGCAGCCCGTCGCGTTCCGCGCGCTGGCCAACGACGCCCTGGGCGCCATCGCGTCGCTCCGCTGGGACTTCGGCGACGGCAACGCGTCCGACGCGATGGCGCCCACGCACGCCTACGCCCGCAGCGGGTCCTACCGGGTCGCGGTCCTCGCCACGAGCCCCGCCAACGTCACCGCGCTCGCCAACGTGACGATCGCGGTGGAGGACGCTCCGCCCGTCGCGCGGCTCGACGCGCCCGGCGGCGAGGCCGGCGATCCGCTGGTCCTGGACGGCTCGGGAAGCGCGGACCCGGACGGCCGCGTCGCGCGCTACGTGTTCGATGCCGATGGCGACGGCCTCCCCGACTGCGACGGCCCCTCGCCGCGCTGCTCCTTCGCCTACCCCGCCGCGGGGCTCTACCTGGCGAACCTCACCGTGCAGGACGACGAGGGCGCCACCGCCAGCGACACGCTCGCGGTGGCGATCCTCGCCGCGCCCCCCGAGAAGGCGCCGCCCCAGGTCGTCGTCCAGAAGCCCCTTCCCGGCTCCGCGCTCTCGGGGCCGACGGTCCTCTCGGGCGTCGCCACGGGCAACCGCAGCGTCGTGTCCGTCGACGCGCAGCTTCGAACCGGCTCGCGGGCCCTCGCGCTGGGCGTCGCGCCCTGGATGCCCGCGCAGGGGATCGCGCCCTGGCGGCTCGCGCTGGACACCGCGGCATTCCCCGACGGGCCCTACACGCTGGTCGTGCGCGCGACCGACTCCGCGGGCGTGCAGGGCTTCGCCTTCGTGCCGGTAGAGATCCGCAACGGCCCGCAGGAGACGCCCCTCGCGCTGCGCATCGCCAACGCGCCCCTGGACCCGGTGGGCCCCGACTACGACCTCGAAGGGAGCGCGTACCACCCGCAGGGCGTGAGCGCGGTGCGCTGGCGCATGGACGAGGGCCCCTGGAGCGACCCCGACGGGCCGCCCCAGGCGTTCACGCTCCCGCTGCGCGGCCTCCTTCCGGGCCTCCACGTCGTGGTCGTGGACGCCTACCACGGCGTCTCCGAGAAGCGCGAGGCCACGGTGGAGGTGCGCGTCGCCTCGCCGCCCCCCGCGCTGGCGGTGGACGAGCCGCCGGGCCCCCTGGCGTATGGCCTCCTGCACGCCGCGGGGCGCACGGTGGGCAACGGCTCGGTGGAGTGGCGCCTGGACAGCGGCGTCTGGCGGAGGGTCGACGCGACGGGCCCCGAGTGGCGCCTCGACGCGCCCACGGGCGACCTGCCCGCCGGCCGGCACGCCCTCTCGCTGCGCGCCGTGGGGCCCGAGGGCGCCGCGGGCGACGCGAGGACGTGGAGCGTCAAGGTCGTGCGCGCCGTGGGCGACTCGCGCTTCGCCGGCTGGGGCGCCGAGGAGATCGACGGTCCGGCTCCTGCGCCCGAGCGCCGCGCGCCCCTGGACCTCATGGCACCCCTCGCGGCGCTGGCGCTGGCGGCCGCGTTCGGCGCCGCCCGGAGAAGGCTTTAGCCGAGGCCGCGCGTCGTGCACGCGTGGACGGCGATCCCCTCGCGCTCCTCCACCCGCCCCTCGCGCGGTGGTTCCGCGAGACGCTGGGCGCCCCCACCCCCGCCCAGGCGCAGGCCATCCCCGCCCTCGCGCGCGGCGAGCACGTCCTCGTCTCCAGCCCCACCGGCAGCGGCAAGACGCTGGCGGGCTTCCTCGTCCTTCTCAGCGACCTCGCGCGCCTCGCGCAGGAGGGCGCGCTGGAGCCGCGCCCCCACGCCGTGTACGTCTCGCCGCTGAAGGCCCTCGCGCACGACGTGGCGCGCAACCTCCAGCGCCCCCTGGAAGGCATGGCCGCGGAGCACGCGCGCCTGGGGCTTCCCGACCCGGGCATCCGCGTCGCGATCCGCACCGGCGACACGCCCCCCTCCGAGCGCGCCCGGCAGCTTCGCGCGCCGCCGCACGTCGTCGTCACGACCCCCGAGTCGCTGGCCCTTCTGCTATCGTCCGAAGGCTGGAGGCGCCACCTGCGGAGCGTGCGCTGGGTCGTCGTGGACGAGATCCACGACCTGGCGGCCTCCAAGCGCGGCGCGCACCTCTCGCTCCTGCTGGAGCGCCTCGACGCGCTGGCCTCGTCGCCGCCCGTCCGCGTAGGCCTTTCCGCCACGGCGTCGCCCCTGGACGAGGTGGCGCGCTTCCTGGCGGGCGGCCGCCCCGCGCGCGTCGTGGAGGTCCCGCCACAGGGCCCCATGGAGATCGCCCTCGAGCTTGCGATGGAGGACCCGGTGCGGGCGCGCTTCGACCAGGTGGAGGCCGCGCTGGTGGAGCGCATCCGCGGCATCGTCGAGGCGCACCGCACGACGCTGGTCTTCGTCAACACGCGCCAGCGCGCCGAGTCGCTGGCGCTCAAGCTCCACGCCGCCATGGGAGACGCCGAGGCGCCCAGCGAGGCGAGCGCGGACCCCGAGTTCCCCGACGAGGAGCCGGCGCCCTCCGTCGCGACGCACCACGGCAGCATGAGCCGCGAGGCGCGCCTCGTGGTGGAGGAGCGCCTGAAGCGCCAGCAGGTTCGCTGCGTCGTCGCCAGCAGCAGCCTGGAGCTGGGCATCGACGTCGCGGGCGTCGACCACGTCGTGCTGCTGGGCAGCCCCAAGGGCGTCGCGCGCACGCTCCAGCGGGTGGGCCGCAGCGGCCACTTCGTGGGGGGCGTGCCGCGCGCCACGCTCCTGCTGCGCGACCCCGCCGACGTGCCCGAGGCCGTCGCGCTGCGCGCCCTCGCGCTGGCCCGCGCCCCCGAGCCGCTCTCCCTCCCCGATGCGCCCCTGGACGTGCTCTCCCAGCACGTCGCGGCCGTCGCGCTGGAGGGCCCGCAGCGCGTGGACGACGCGTGGGCCCTCGCGCGCCGCTCGTGGTGCTATCGAAACGTCTCCCGGGACGAGTTCGCGCGCCTCGTCGCCCGGCAGCCGTGGGTCCGCCTTGAGGGCGACGCCTTCCACGCCCGCCGCGGCGCGCGCCAGGTCGTGCTCACGCACACGGGGACGATCCCGGACGCGGGCCGCGTGCGCGTGCTGGAGGAGGGGCGCTTCGTGGGCGAGGTCGAGGAGGCGTTCGTCGAGACGCTGGAGCCCGGCGACGTCTTCCGCCTGGGCGGCTCCACCTGGCGCGCGCTGCGCGCCGCGGGCATGGCGCTCCACGTCGAGGCCGCCCGCGGGAAGGACGCCACCGTGCCCGACTGGCGCGGCGAGGGGCTTGGCATGACGCCCCTCCTGGCCCGCGCCACGCGCGACCTCCTCCAGACGCCAGAAGCCATTCAAAATCATCTAAAGAACGATTCTTCCGTGACTCAGAATGGCTTCCAGCGTTGGAGCGCCCAGCCGGGATTCGACGCCCAGGAGGGCGACGTGGAGGCCTTCCTGGACGACGACGGGCGCCGCGCGCTGGTGGTCCACCTGGTGGCGGGCCGGCGCGTGAACGAGGCGCTGGCCCGCGCGCTGGCCGCCCGCCTGGAGCTGCGCCTTGTGGAGCGCGTCGACGCGCAGGCCAGCGACCTGGGCTTCGCGCTCCTCGCGCCGCGCCGCTGGAAGCCGACACCGCGCGCGCTGGCCGACCTGCTGCGCGACCCCCTGGAGCCCTCGCTGCGCGCCGCGCTGGCGGGCTCCGAGCTTCTGCGGCGCCGCTTCCGCCACGTCGCGACGCGCATGCTCCTCGTCCTGCGCCGCGAGGGCGTCCCCCTGGGCCAGCGGCAGCGCGAGGCCAACGGCCTGCTGGCGCGCCTCCAGGAGGAGGAGCCCGACCACCCGGCCCCGGTGGAGGCGTGGCGCGAGACGCTGCGCCACGCGCTGGACCTTGACGGCGCCGAGCGGGCGCGCGAAGGGCTCGCGGCGCGGCTCTCCTGGGTGCCCGAAGGCCCCGCGAGCCCGCGCGCCATCCGCGTGCTCGCGCAGATGACCGACCCCGAAGGGCACGCGCGCATCCGCGACGCGGAGGAGACGGCGCGCGCGTTTCCGAGAGAAGGAGGCAAGGGCGTCCCGCGGCGGTTTGGGGAGGCTGTGGAAAATGGACCGCAGGACGCCTCGCGCCCGGAGGGCGCGACCTCGATCGACCCTACGTCCTCCTGAGGATAAACCTTCGCGGCGGGAGGCCTCGCAGGCAAGCGCGACGCGTCGGGACCTTTAAGGGGCGGAGGCCGTACCCGATTTCGTGCAGGCCGAAGGCCACCCCTTCCGGATGCGGGTCCACCGCCAGGGGCGCGAGGTGCTCGTGGCGGTGAGCGACGCGACACTCGTGGGGAAGGAGTTCCGCGAGGGCAACATGCGCCTCCTCGTGAGCGAGCACTTCTACGGCACGGAGCACGCCGACGCCATGGAGGTGCTCCGCCAGCTGGCCGGCTGCACCATCGCCAACCTCGTGGGCGTCGGCGCCGTGACGCTGGCGATCCAGCACGGCTACGTGGACCCGGAGAACGTGCTGGACATCGACGGCGTGCCCCACGCCCAGATGTGCACAGCGTGATAGCAGCTATCAAAAAGAAACGATAGCAAAATGAAAAGATAGCAAATCAAACTCGATATCAGATATCAAACGGTCGTTATGTTCTGCGTCGTCTGCGGGAAGGAGAAGCCCATGGAGGAGCTGCGCGGAGGCGTCTGCGCGGCGTGCTACCTCGAGAAGAACGTCCTCGCCTCCGTGCGCGAGAACGTCGACCTGGAGGTGTGCGTCCACTGCCACGCCCGCAAGCGCGGCGAGGTCTGGGTGGAGGGGCACGGCGGCATGGAGCCCATCGTGGAGGACGCCGTGCGCGAGGCCGTCCAGTGGGCCAAGGTCGTCGAGCGCCCCCGCGCGCAGATCGAGATCGTGCCCGAGGACGAGCGCAACTTCACCGTCCACGTGCGCGCCACCGGCGTCGCGGAGGGCGTCCCCTTCGACTCCGCGCTCAGGACGCGCGCCCGCGTCAAGAACGGCACCTGCCTGCGATGCAGCCGCGTCCAGGGGGGCTACTACGAGGCCATCGTGCAGATCCGCCGCACGAAGCGCGCCATCGGCAAGGAGGAGATGCGCGCGCTCAAGTCGCTGGCCAGCCGCTTCATCGAGCGCGTCGTGAGCGAGGGCGACCGCAACGCGTTCGTGCTGCGCGACGAGGAGGTGGACCGCGGCCTGGACGTCTACATGGGCACGACCAACTCGGGCCGCATGCTCGCCAAGCAGATCGCGCAGGAGTTCGGCGGCAAGACCACCGAGCACGCCAAGACCGTGGGCCAGAAGGACGGCCTCGACCTCGTGCGCATGACCTTCGCCGTCCGCCTCCCCGAGTACCAGGCCGGCGACGTCGTCGTGGTCAAGGAGGAGCCCGCGCAGATCACCAGCGTCGGCGCCAAGACCGTGCAGGCCCTCGACCTGCGCACCGGCCGCCTGAAGCACATCGACCGCGACGCGGTGGACAAGGCCCTCGTGCTGCGCCGCGAGGACGCCCTGGACGCCGTCGTCGTCGCGGACCTGGGCGCCGAGCTTCAGCTCCTCGACCCCGTCACCTACGCCACCGTCAACGTGATCCGCCCCGAGGGGACGGACTCCGTGGGCGAGACGGTGAAGGTGCTGCGCCACGAGGGCGAGCTTCTCGTGCTGAGGCCGACGCGCTGAGCGCACGCCCGTGCACGGGCGTGCACGGGTGCGCCCGGGCGTGCACGCCCGGCCCCGCCCGTCTCCGCCCGCCCTACCCCTCCCGCAGCGCCTTCGCCAGCCGCTCGACGATCCACGCGTTCGCGGCCTTGCCCAGCGCTTCGGACGCGAGCGTGGGGTCGCCCATGACGCCCTCGGGAAAGTGGCGCTCCGCGTGGGCCTCCACGAGGAAGTCCGGGAACTCGACGCGGTGCGTGCGGCCGCGGCCGTGCACGAGGTCGGGCCGGATGGCCAGCAGGCGCGAGGTCTCCAGCGCCCCGGCGTGGCCGTCCCAGCGCGGGACGTCGACGCCGGCCGCGGCGCGCGCGTCGAAGTCGTCCAGCAGCTCGTAGTCCGAGAGGACCCAGACGCGCATCGCGGGGTCCGTCTCCAGGTGCTCCTCGGCGGCGAGCTTGAGCGCGCGCATGTGCGCGCCCCCCGCGTGCCCGCTCACGAATGCGACCCGCTTGATGCCGTGGCGTTGGCAGTCCGCGAGGATGTCCCGCGCGATGGCGCGCAGCGTGTCGAAGCGGAGGCTGAAGCTGCCGGGGAAGTTCCGGGTGGAGGAGCAGTTCCCGTAGGCGAGGAGCGGCGCCACGAGCGCGCCCACGCGCTCGGCCACGAGGTCGCACGTGTGCTGCGCCTGGATGCTGTCCGCGTCCAGGGGCAGGTGCGGGCCGTGTTCCTCCACGATGCCCACGGGCACGAGGAGCGGGGGCTTGGGGGCGAGGGCGGCGAACGCGGGGCTCGTCAGGTCGCCCAGGCGCACGGGAGGCATGGGGGCGCACTCCCGCGGGCGCGCAAACCCTTTGTGGCCCCCGCGCGCTGGCCGCGCCGTGGAGCGGCGCGACGTCGTCATCGTGCTCATCGGCGCCCTGCTGGTCGCGGGCGCCACGGCCTACGCGGCGGTGGGCGGAGCGCCGGCGCCCGCGACGACGCGGGCGATCGTCCCGGCGAGCGTGACCCTGCCCCCGCCCTTCCCCGGGCCGCCCCAGGCCGTGCCCACCGGGTACAGCGCTTCGCCCTCGATGTCGGTCCCCGCCAACGCCAGCGCGCTGCACCTGCGCGTCTGGATCAACGCCACGCCCGCGATGGCGCCCGGCGCGTCGGCGCGCCTGGAGGCCCTCGCGCCCAACGGCACGCGGTACGAGACGGAGGCCACCGCGCAGCAGGGGGACCCGGGCCTCGCGCTCGCCCTTGATATCGCGGTGGCGACGCCCGCGCTCGACGTCTCGGTCCCCGCGGGCTCGTGGAACCTGAGCCTCGCCTTCTCGCCCGGCCTCGCCCCGGCCCCCGCGGGCACGCCCTACGCGCTGGAGAGCCGCGCGGCCGCGGAGGTCTGGACCGTGGTCGAGGTCCCGGCGCCCTCGGGCAAGTAGGACCGCTGGGGAAACCCTAAGAACCCCCGCCCCGCTGCGCGCAGCATGGCCCAGCCTCCGAAGGTCGCCATCATCATGGGCAGCAAGTCGGACTGGGAGACGATGCGCGCCGCGGCCGAGACGCTGGAGCAGCTTGGCGTGCCCTACGAGCGGCGCGTCGTGAGCGCGCACCGCACGCCCGACCTCCTCTTCGAGTTCGTGGCGGGCTGCGAGGCGCGCGGCATCCAGGTGATCATCGCCGGCGCCGGCGGCGCGGCGCACCTGCCCGGCATGGCGGCGAGCAAGACGACGCTGCCCGTCTTCGGCGTCCCCGTGCAGAGCAAGGCGCTCAACGGCATGGACTCGCTCCTCTCCATCGTGCAGATGCCCAAGGGCGTCCCGGTGGGCACGCTGGCCATCGGCACGGCGGGCGCGGCCAACGCGGCGCTCCTCGCGGCGCAGGTGCTCGCCCTCCAGGACGCGAAGCTCCGCGAGTCGCTCAAGGCCCTGCGCGCCGCGGAGCGCGACCGCGTGCTGGGGGAGAGGCTCGATTGAGGCCCCTCCTCCCCGGCTCCACCGTGGGCGTCCTGGGCGGCGGCCAGCTTGGCCGCATGCTCGCCTTCGAGGCCCACCGGATGGGCTATCGCGTCGTCGTGCTCGACCCCGCCGAGGACGGCCCCGCGGGCCTCGTCGCGGATGATATCGTCGTCGGGAAGTGGACCGACGCCAAGGCGGCGCTGGAATTGGCCAAGCGAGCCGACGTCGTGACGCTGGAGACGGAGCACATCCCCTTCGAGGTGCTCGCCGAGCTGGAGAAGGCAGGCGTCGCGCTGCGCCCCGCGGCGGAGGTGCTGCGCGTCGTGCAGAACCGCCTTCGCCAGAAGCAGTTCCTCCACGAGAACGGCTTCCCCCAGCCCGCCTTCGCGCACGTGCACGACGCGGCGAGCCTCGCGGACGCCGTCTCCGTCATCGGCGCGCCCGCCGTCCTCAAGAGCCTCACCGGAGGCTACGACGGAAAGGGCCAGAGCCGCGCGCTCAGCGCGGAGGGCGCGGACGAGGCCTGGTCGCGCATCGGCCGCCAGCCGTGCATCTACGAGGCGTTCGTCCCCTTCCGCGCCGAGGTGAGCGTCGTGCTGGCCCGCGGAGCGGAGGGCGCCATCGCTTACTATCCCCTCGCCGAGAACGTGCACCGCCACGGCGTGCTGCACACGACGCGCGCGCCCGCCCGCGTGGACCTGGCGGTGGCGCGCGAGGCGCAGGAGATCGCCTCCGGCATCGCGACCGCGCTGGGCCACGTGGGCGTCATGGCCGTCGAGATGTTCCTCCTGGAGGACGACTCGCTCCTCGTCAACGAGATCGCGCCGCGCGTCCACAACTCGGGCCACTACACCTTCGGCGCGTGCGCCACCTCCCAGTTCGAGCAGCACCTCCGCGCCGTCTGCGGGCTCCCCCTGGGCGACCCCGCGCAGATGCGCCCCGCCGCCATGCTCAACCTCCTGGGCGACTCGTGGGCCCGCGGTGAGCCCGACTGGTCGGCCGTCTTCGCGACGCCCGGCGCCGCGCTGCATCTCTACGGCAAGGCCGACGCGCGCCCCGGCCGCAAGATGGGCCACGTCACCGTCACGGCGGAGAGCGCCGACGAGGCCCTCGCGCGCTGCGAGGCGATCCACGCGCGGCTTCAGCCTCCGGGCTGAGCGTCGGCGCCAGGGTGCCGCGGCAGGCAACGTTAAGGCGGGCCGCGCGGGTGGCGACGCGATGGCCGCCGGCCTGCGACGCGACCTGGGCCTCTGGTCCGCCGCCAGCGTCGTCGTGGGCAGCATGATCGGCGTGGGCATCTTCCTGGGCCCGCGCGTCGTCGCGCAGCAGCTCCCCACGCCCGCCCTCATGCTCCTCGCCTGGGCGCTGGGCGGCCTCTTCGTCCTCTGCGGCGCCATGACCTACGCCGAGATGGGCGCCGCGTTCCCGCGCTCGGGCGGCTCGTACAACTTCATCCGCGAGGCCTACGGCCCGCTCCCCGCCTTCCTCAACGGCTGGAGCGGCGTCGCCATCGGCAAGGCCGCCAACGTCAGCGCGCTCGCGGTGGGCTTCGGCGAGACGCTATCGTTCCTCCTCTCCGCGCTGACCCCGCAGCACCTCGCCCTCACGCCCCTCGCCAAGGGCGCCTTGGCCGTCGCGCTCATCCTCGCCCTGGCGCTCGTCAACGTGCTGGGCGTGCGCCACGCGGGGCGCCTCAGCCTCGCGGCCGCCCTGGTCAAGATGGGCGCCCTCCTCCTCCTCGTGGTCGCGGGCCTCCTCGTCCTCGCGCCGCGCCTCCCCGCCCTCGCCGCGCAACCCGCCGCCATCCCCGGCGCGAGCCTGGGCGGCGCGCTCTCCGCCTTCGGCCTCGCCCTCATCCCGATCTTCTTTGCCTACGACGGCTGGGAGAACAGCACGCAGGTCGCCGAGGAGGTGCGCGACCCCGCGCGCAACGTGCCGCGCAGCCTCGTCCTGGGCACGCTGGCCGTGCTGGCCGTCTACGTCGCCGCGAACCTCGTCTACCTCCTCGCCCTGGGCCCCGCCTCGGTGGGCGCCAGCACCGCCGCCGCGGGCCAGACCGCCAGCGTCATCGTCTCGGGCAACGCGGACGCCTCCGCCAGCGCCGCGGGCGCCATCGCGGCCGCGCTCGTGGGCGTCGCCATCGTCCTCTCCATCCTGGGCACCGTGAACAACATCGTCCTCACCGGCCCGCGCATCGCGTTCGCCATGAGCCGCGACGGCCTCTTCCCCGCCGGCATCGCGAAGCTCACACGCTGGGGCACGCCCGCGCGCGCCATCGCCCTCCAGTGCGCCATCAGCCTCGCCCTTGTCCTGATCCCGCCCGTGGGCGGCGCGCCCCTCTTCGACACGCTGCTCACCTACATCATCGTCGACTCGTTCATCTTCTACGCCCTCGCCACCAGCGCGGTCTTCGTCCTGCGCCGCAAGCATCCCGACCTCCCGCGCCCCTTCCGCGTGCCCCTCTACCCCTGGGTCCCGCTCCTTTTCGTCGTGGGCAGCGCCGCGTTCGTCCTCAACGCCTTCCTGCGCACGCCCCTGGAGGCCAGCGTCGGCGTGCTCATCGTCCTCGCGGGCCTCCCGCTCTACGCGCTCCTGCGCCGCGCCGCCAAGCCGCGCCTCGTGCGCGACGCGACCTACGAGGTCGTGGAGACGCCGAGGTAGCGCCCTTGGGCCCACCGCTGCGATGGCAAGCATAGGCTTTATTCTGGGTCAGACCTGACGGCCCCTTCGTGAGTGCACCCTCCGGCCCCTCCCGTCCCCCCGCCTATGGCAGCGCGCCCCGTGGGCCCCCGCCCCAGCGCCGCGGCTTCGAAGGGGACGAGCGGCGCGGCGGCGGCACGCCCCGCAAGCGCATGATGGCCCAGGGGCGCAAGGGCCACTTCATGCACGACGCCAAGGCGCTGCTCGCGCGCACGCAGGGCGGCATGGACGACCAGCACGTGCGCGCGTTCCTGGAGGGCCTCTTCGCCCGCGGCGCGCGCCACAGCACGGCCGACGCGCAGCAGTTCCTCGACGAGAAGCTCCAGGCCCAGACCATCACGCCGGAGCAGCGCCAGGGGCTTGGACGCCTCGTCGAGCAGTACTCGTTCTGGCGATAGGTCCGGCTAGATGGGCAGGACGTACTTCGTCGAGGGGCGCACGATGTCCCAGAAGACCATGCGGGGCTCCGAGCCGCCGGGAAGCACCGACGCCGACACGACGAACTCCCGCTCCTGGGAGCCCCACCCGAGCCGCCACGGAAGATCGCGCACCAGGTCGACGTAGCGGCGCAGGAGAGACTCCGGAAGGGGCGCGTAGGCCTCCTGGTCAAGAAGGAGGGTCCGGTCGATCTTCCGCAGGTGCTCCTCTCCCGCGCCCGCCAAATCGCCTGGAGACAGAGGAGCCCCCGTGGTGAGGCTCCGGCCGATCTTCTCCAGCCGCAGCCGCTTCGAGATGGCGTAGTCCTCAGGCGTGACCAAGTGGCGGCTCAGCACGGCGGGAAGGACTCGGTCGGCGTAGCAGAGCAGGCGGATGCGCTCGTGAGGCGTCACGTCTCCACGGTTGATGTCGCTCACGTCGAAGCCGGGGCCCACGATCTCCAGGATCGCCTCCGCCTTGCCGTTGGGGAGAAGGAGGTTGATGCCGTACAGGTTTTCATGGCGGTCCGAAGGCTCCAGGAGGGAGACGATGCGGCCCATGGCGAGAATCTCCGGGACCCTGGCATCGACTTCGCGCGCCTCGATCTGGAAACCCCCCCGCATGTACGAGCCCCGCTCCTCGCTGGAGTCCGTGCGCACGAGGACCTTCTTCCACCCCTTCTGCCGGATGGCCTCTCCAAGCCACGAGGCGATCCCTTCGCTCCAGCGGGTCACGACGAAACCCTCTCTTGCAGGCAGGCCCAGCCGCCACGTCTCGTACGTGGACGCTGTCTTGGCGTAGGCCCTTAGGGGCGCGGGGGTCGCCTCGGCTCCAAGCACGAACGCGCCCTCCGGGATCACGATGGCTTCCTCCCAAGGACGGCGACGGGATCTCTGGCCAGGGGGTGGGCCTGGAATCCGCGGGACCGGACCAGCTCCAGGAGCTCCTCCGGGCTGAATCCCTTCTGGAACGTCCGAGACGTGGTCAACCAACCGTCGGCGCACGCCTGCCACGCGGGGGTCCGGAGCCGGTCGATCTCTGTCGCCGAACGGACTGCGATGGCCAAGTGCCCGCCGGGGGGGAGGAAGGCGAAGATGTCGTCAAGCACGCGCGCCCGCTCGCGCGGATCGGCGAGGGTGTTGAGGACGAATGCGCAGTGGACCCAGGTGAACCTCCCGCCAGGGTAGGCCGAGGGGGGCGGGTGAGGCCGGTGGGCCGGGTCCCAGCCTTCGGCTTCGAGGCCGGAGGCTCGGAAGTGCTCGATGTCCTTGCCCTTTCCGCACCCCCAGTCGAACACGGGCCCGTCGATGAGGCCCTGGCCCACCACCAGCTGGGCCAGCGAGGAGGGGCCGCGGCGCGACATGGTGGTGCGGCCCGACAGGCGCAGGGTCGCGCGCGCGTCGGGGGCCTCGGGATCGCCCAGCGTCGCCTGGCGCGGCGTGGCGCGGGGGGCTGACCCTTGGAGAAGCCGATGGCCCTCGATGCGGACCCCGGCCTGCCGGAGGAATCCTTCCCACGCGAGCTTGCGGCCGATGACACGCAGCTTCTCCGGGGCGTAGAGGCCTGCGGCCTCCTCCTGACGCGTGAGGGCCGCGTACTCCGCGCGCCGAGGGTGGGCGTCGGCCACGAACGCCTCCTTCCGGTGAAGGATCGAGGGGTTCGAGCGCGACTCCTTCCGGGTGCGCGCCTGGCGGGCGTCGAGGTCCACCGTCACGTACTCCCTCAGCTCGGGGTGGGCCTCCTCCTCGAACCCGGGGTACCAGGAGAACGTGACGCGCCGGAGACCGCGGTCGACCTTGACGAGGTTCCAGGGGGCATCGGGCGGGACGAGGCGACGAGCCTCCTCAAGGGTCGCCAGGGCCTCGGAGGGCAAGGCCCGGAGGTTGTCGCGGTGGACGTACCAATTGCCGTGCACGATCTTAGGCAAGCGCCTTCCTCCCTGAGCCCGGGATGCCCGGCGCCAGGCGGCGCACCGTCGCGACGAGGTCCCCCGTCTTCGGAGCCACGTTCCAGTCGTATTCGTCCCCGCGGCCCAGCGCGTGGGCGATGCGGCGCCTCATGAACTGGCTCTGGAAGCCCTCCGCGTCCACGACCAGCAAGCCCCGCTTGAGGCCATACGCGCGGACGTACAGATAGGGCTTCCCGGCGGCCAGCAGGCGCCGAGCCTCGGGGACGTACCCGCCCCGAGGGGCCCAGGTCAAGCCCTGGACAGCCTCCTGCGCGACGCGCGCAGGGAGGGGCACGAGGTGGAGATGCGCGTGATCCACGCACCCGCCTCCCCGGCACGATTCCGTGGCCATGCCATGCTCGAACGCCAGGACGCAGCCTCCGTACGTGGCCCGAAGCGTGCGGACCAGGCCAGCGACGAATGGGCTGAACGCGGCCGCCTCGGCATGCTCCAGGTGCCCCACGGACAGGGCATGCCGGATCGGCGAGACCAGCAGGTGCCCTTCGACGAGGGGTCCGACGGAGGGGAACGCGACGAGGCCGGGAGCCGTCCGGACGACGCGCGAGGAGAGCCCGGGCGCGAGCTCGCGCAAGATGGAGGGCATGGTGGGCGCCAGGGGGTCGAGCTCGGCGCAGAGCTCGCAGGCCGTCTCGGTCATGGGCGGCCCTCCGGGGAAGCCAGTTCGGTCGAGATCAGGGAGGGGGCGAGCCCTTCCGTCCCGTCGTACGTTCCCAGGATGGGGTGCGATCCCCGGATCTCGGCCAGCGCCAGGTGGCAGATGGGCATCATGGGACGCAGCGTGAGGGGCGTGGGATTGCGGCTGCTGACCTCCAGCGTGAGGGGCGTGGGCCGCGTGCTTCCGAACCCCGCCTGGACAAACGTGGACCCGAGGTGGACGTCGAGGCCCAGGCGCGCCAGGTGGGAGAGATTGGAGAGGACGCCCGCCAGGTCTGCGGGCAGGCGGAGCCGCTCGTGGGTGCGCAGGAGCAGGAAGTCCCCCGGCCTGACCTCCAGGCGGGAGAACTCGAACTCGGGGCCGGCGTTCCTCTCGGCCTCGCGCGGGTCCGTCAGGTCCAGCGGATCCTCGGACTCCAGGAGGCGCCGGCCGCGGTTCCCCAGGTGGAGCACGAGGGACGTGCTGCGGACGGGGTGGACGGGCCACGGGTCCACGACGAGGCGTCCGGAGAGGGCGAGGCGGAGCATGCCGCGAGGGCCGATGAGACTCAAGGTTGTCCCCGTCGCCTCGGCGCCTGACCAAGGCTTAAGTCTGTTACACGGCATGTGGGAAGTGCGTCAAGTCTGTCAAGTCAGGCAAGTCCAGGAGGCTTCCCAATGAAGGAGACCGTGAACATCGTGCCCGTGGGCTGGGAGGTGGACAGGGTGATCGAGGCCGCCAAGATGCGGAAGGCAGACCGCGTCATCCTGCTGCGGCGCGACACGGGAACCGAGAGCGCGCGCTTCTTCCAGAAGATCGCCAAAGGCCTGGAAGCCAGCCGGATCGAGTGGGAGGACGAGGTCGTGGGGCTCGACAACGAGTTCCAGGACACGCTGCGGGCGGTGGCACACTGCGTCCGCCGGGAGCACCACAAGAAGCACCGCGTGGAGGTGAACATCAGCGCGGGGGGCAAGACCGCGGCCGTCGCCGCGAGCCTCGCCGCCATGTACCACCAGGGGCGGTGCACGCTCTTCCAGGCGATCCCGGAGAGCTACACGGCCTCGAAGCTGGAGCAGGGGGCCGAGGCGGCCGCGAAGCTCTACGAGAACCACGGCCTCACCATCGGGGTCAAGGACGTGCCCGATCTGACGCACTACCATCTCACGGCGCTTCCCCTGGAGCAGGAGATCGTGCTGGCCGCCTGCACGACCAAGCAGCAGACCCTGGACGATCTGCTCAATCTCCTTCGCAAGCACGGGTCCACTTCGTTCCGTCTCAAGCTGGGGAAGGACAGGGACGCGGCCGTGAAGGTCCTGGAGCGCTGGGTCCTTCAGGACCTCGAGGAGAAGAAGTACGTCGAGCGCGACCAGCACCTCGGGAGCAAGGGGAACAGGAAGAGCTTCCTCGTGACGGACGTGGGACTGGATGCCGCGCTCATCACGGGCCTCCTCAACAAGGAGAGGACGCCTCAATTCGACCTGGCCTGACGTGCCAGGGGCCCCGCCAAAGCATATAAATCGTGCCGAGGATCGGCTCGGGGCTTGCCCGCGACCGAGAAAGGACAACCTTCAAGTCCGCGCCGCTGGCATGGGCTCGGCGTGGGAGTCGTAGCTCCCCCGTGGTTTCGGAGGGCTTCGCACTGAAGGAACTCCCCGTCGACGAGTTCACCACGGACAAGGCGTTCTTCGCGGCGCTGAAGCTCCACGTCTACGGCACCGTCCACGACTCCTTCCTGGCGACGCTGGTGAAGGGCCGCAGCCTCGTGCTCGACCAGGCCTTGAAGCTGGAGGTGGGGCGCTTCACGAGCCGCAAGGCGAACCACCTCTTCGTCTCCGAGAACGGCAGCCGCGGCGGGTGCAGCGCGGAGTTCTACGGCTTCACGTCCCACAAGGTGCGCGAGAAGCTGGCGCAACTGCACGACCTGGGCGTCGTCGAGCTTCTGGGCAAGGGGCTGCGCGATGCGTACACGTACCGCTGGAAGGTGCCGGTGAAGCACTGGGAGGTGTGCAGCTTCATGCGCTTCCGCAGGCTCACGGCGGAGGACCTCTCGCTGAACCTGGAGCTCTTCCGCGTCTTCCACGCCCGCGGCACGGCGCCCTTCACGGCGCGCGAGTTCGTGGAGCTCTACGGGCGCGCGCACGGCGCGGAGTACACCAGCACGCGCTGGGGCGCGCGCAAGTGGGAGAAGATCGCGTCCTCCTTCGCCTACGGCGAGTTCGTCAAGGACCGCCTCGACCTCCTGGTGAAGCACGGCCTCGTCGCGCAGCAGGGGGACTCCTACCAGCTTCCCGCGCCTGTGCTGGACGCGGTGAACCACTTCGACCTCTTCCTCAACGGCGTGCCCTACCGCGCCTCGCGCGCCATGTGCGACGCCTGCCCCCTGGACGCGCTCTGCCAGACCGGCAGCACGCAGCGGCTCATCGTGTCGCTCAACCAGGCGTGAGCCGCTTCGACACGTCCGGCCCATCTCTCGGGGGCCCGCCAAGGGTCCGCGCGCTGGGCCAGGCCTGCTGAAGAACGCTTATATGGGCCCCTCTCCAGTCACGGCCGCTCCCCGCCCCCGGGGGCTGAGGCTCTCCCATGCGCATCTCCCAGCGCAGTGCCCGCGTCGTGGCCGTGGCCCTCGTCCTCGTGTCGCTGGCGCCCAGCGTGCAGGTGGCGTCCGCGGGCTACACCGTGACCTTCCCGCGCCCCGGCACCAACGACACCGTCGAGCGCTACAACGACACCGTGTTCGTGGGCCTCGCCCCCGTCAACGCGGTGGCCTTCGCGGAGAACGGCGACGTGTGGTACGCGGCCTTCGGCGGCGTCGTCCACGAGCGGCTGGGCACCGGCACGCGCCAGCTCTTCACCCGCGACGACGGCCTCCCGGAGAGCGTCGCCCTGGACCTCAGCGTCGCCCACGGCAAGGTCTACGTGGGGACGGACCTGGGGCTCGCCATCATCGACGAGGCCTCGGGCGCGGTGACGGCGAAGACGCCGGACAACAGCCCGCTCCCCGACCCCTACGCGGGCGCGGTGGCCACGCTGGGCGACCAGGTGTGGGTCGGCACGGGCGCGCACGGCATCGCCGTGTGGAACACCACCACCGACCAGTGGTTCGTGAAGAACACCAGCACGTCGCTCTACCGCCCCGAGCCGGTCATGCACTTCAACGTCGAGCCGCGCTACCTGTGGGCCGCGACGGACGGCGACGGCGGCTGGCGCTTCGACCGCGCCAACGGCGTCCTGGACGACCGCAACGCGTGGATGAACGTCACGACGCTCAACAGCCGCATCTTCAACGACCACGTCCTCTCCGTGCAGGACCTGGGCGGCGACACGTACTTCGCGACGCGCTTCGGCATCGCGCGCTGGCGCCCCTCGGCGAACGGCACCACGGAGGAATGGTCGAAGCTCAACGCGACCAACGGCCTGCCCAACAACCAGGTGGACATGCTCCACGTCGTGCCCAACGCCGACGGCATCCCCTTCCTCGTGGCGGACACGAGGGACGGCGTGTGGCGCTACGAGCCCCAGAGCGGCTCCAACTCCACCCTCGCGCAGCCCGAGGGGCTCTTCGGCTCCTACGTGGCCAACGACGCCTGGAGCCCCGACTGGGGCTGGGCGTTCGCGACCTCGCGGGGCGTCTCGCTGCTGCGCGGCGACGCCTGGACCTACTTCACCACGGGCCCCGGCACGGGCGCCTCCAACGGCCCCGACAGCTATCGTTTCACCTCTGGCGGCACGGGCGACTCGGGGAGCTTCCTCTGGTTCGGGCGCCCCGACGGCCTCACCGCCTACAAGCTGCCCAAGCCGGGCTCTCCCGGGCGCTTCTGGAACTTCGGCGCGTTCGACCGCGTGCCCGGCGGGCCCGTCACCTGGATCTCCACCGACGGGACGATCACCTGGTTCGCCACCATGAACGGCGCCTACGGCTACGACCAGACGCGCAACGCGTGGATCGGGACGCCGTGGACCACGGGCATCTCCTACGGCGTCGACGCGCAGGGCGGCGAATTGTGGATCGCGGCCTTCGGCGACGGCGTCTACAAGGTCAACGAGACGACGCATGCCTTCGTCGCGTGGAACCACACGACGGCGCCCACCTTCCCCGACCTCTACACGACCGACGTGCGCCTGACGCCCAGCGAGGTCTGGCTGGGCGCGTCCACGGGCCTCATCCGGCTCAACCGCGTGACCGGCACCGTGCTGCACTCCTACGGCAAGGCCGACGGGCTGCCCGGCGACGGGTTCGTCTACCGCACGCTCCCCGACGGCGCGTCCGTCTACGCGGGCCTGCGCTCGGGCGGCGTCGCGCGTCTCGACGTGGCCAGCGGCAAGGTCACCAAGGTCTGGAACGCGACCACGACGCCCGGCTTCCCCGACAGCGAGGTGGACGCGATGCTGCGCGACGGGCGCTACCTGTGGGTCGGCACGCACCAGGGGCTCGCGCGCATCGACGTGCTCACCTCCGAGGTGAAGCTCTTCGACGCGACCAACGGCCTCGTGCAGGAGTTCGTGAGCGGCATCTCCGAGGCCGACGGCATCCTCTACCTCTCCACGTACAGCGGCATCGCGCGCCTGGACCTCGCCACCATGACGTTCCTCCCCATGCAGGACGGCGCGGGCGTCGTGCGCGTGGGCGCGGGCGCCACCGGCACGGCCTCCGGCGGCGGCCCCTCCGCGGGCGGGCTCTCGGCGCGCTTCGACGCGCCCCGCGACGGCAGCGCCGTGACGGGCCTCGTGCAGCTTCGCGGCACGGCCGTCGACTTCGGCGGCAGCGTCGACCGCGTCGAGGTGCGCATCGGAGAAAACGGCCCGTGGCAGCCCGCGCGCGGCACCGGATCGTGGACCTACTCGTGGGACACGACCCAGGGCCCGCTGGACTCGCCCATCCCCGTCTACGCGCGCGCCGTCTCCGGCAACGACACCAGCGCCCCCGCCGAGATCCTCCTCACCCCCGTCGCGCCGCCCACGATCCCGCTCACGGCGAAGCCGACCATGCCCGACGCGTGGACCGCCGGGCGCGACCTGCCCGTCACCGTGTACGCCACCGGGGACGAGCCCCTGGGCGCCACGCTCTACTACAAGCCCGAAGGCGCGGACACCTACACGCCCCTCGCCCTTGCGCGCTCCGGCTCGTACTTCTCGGGCACGATCCCGGGCCGCGACGTGCTCGTGGGCAACCTCACGTGGTACGCCGAGGCGAGGAGCGGCCTCCTCACCGCCACGAGCCCCGACGACCCCACGCAGCCCGCGCTGCTGCCCATCGGTCCCGCGCCGCGCCTGGGCGTCGCGCTCTCCGCGCCCGCGAGCCTGCGCGCCAACGCCGGCGCCTCGACGCCCCTCGCGCTCACGCTGAGCAACGTCGGCACCGACGCCGTCACCGTGCGCCTCGCCGCCACGGGGCTGCGCTCCTCGTGGGCCCGCGTCCCCGCCGACGCCATCACCCTCGCGGGGGGCGAGACGCGCCAGGTGAACGCCACGCTGGAGGTCCCCGCCGCCGCGTTCGCCGACAACACGACCCTCGTGCTGGAGGCGCGCGACGTCAACGGCGTCGCGACGCCCGCCAGCGCCACGCTCCCCGTGCAGATCGTCCCCTCCGACGTGAAGCCCGCAGGCTCCGGCTCCGACGCGAAGCCCACGCCGGGCCCCGCGCTCCCCCTGGCGCTGGCCGCGGTCGCGGTGGCCCTCCTCGCGCGGAGGCGACGCCCATGAGGGCCCTCCTCGCCGTCGCCCTCGTGGCGCTGCTCCTGGCACCCGCCGCCGCGGCCCGCGCGCCGCTCCCCTACCCCGACCCCATCGCGGCCCTCGCGCCCAAGGTCGTCGAGAAGGTGGCGCCCCTGGAGGCCAACGCCAGCCAGGCGCCCTGGTGGCCCGACGCGAAGCCCTGGCTGGAGCGCGCCCGCGCCGACGCCGCGGCCGGCCGCTTCCATGCGACGCTCTACGACGCCGAGACGTTCCAGGAGATCGTCTCCGCGCATACGCTCCAAGACAGCGTCAACGCCACCGCCGCCACCGCGGCGGACCGGCGCAACCTCGCCATCCAGGCCGCGACCGCGTGGCGCGCGGACGAGAACGCGACGTGGCTCGCCTTCCGCGCGCGCCTCCACCAGGCGGACGGCGCCATCCGCAGCCTGGGTGCCTTGGAGACCGCGCTCTTCGCCGCGGACCTCGCCGTGGAGGGCAAGGCCGTCGACGCGGACTTCCCCGGCTACGTCTCGCAGCTCTCCCGCGAGCCCGACCTCCCCTTCGACTACCTCCTGGTGCTCGCGCGCTCCACGAAGACGCCGCAGCTTGACATCGAGATGGCGGGCGACGCGCTGGAGGCGGCCTTCGCGCAGGACGGCGTCCCGCCGCAGTTCCTGGCGGACCGCTGGGCCAACGACACGCGCGTCGCCCTCTCCGCCCCCAAGGGCGCGCCCGCCACCATGCAGCGCTTCGAGGACCTGGCCGCCCCCGCGCGCGAGGGCGGCGAAGGCATCCTCGGCGTGGCCATCACACTGGCCGAGCAGCGCCAGAGCCGCCTCGTGGGCATGCAGACCATCTTCGGCGACGCCGCCACCCGCGGCAAGTCCGTCGTGGCCGACGCCGACCGCGGCTTCCTGCGCCAGCTCAACAACACCACGCTGGAGGCCTCGCGCGCGCACGGCCTCGCGGGCGTCTTCGTCGCCGACGCCTACGACCGTGCCGCCTACGCGCAGGACGTCGTCGACAACGGCACCGCCTCCCTGGGCGTCGTGCTCAACGCCTGGAGCGGCCTCGACCATGCGGGCTACGCCTACACGGTCCTCGCCGACGCGAGCCCCGTGCAGCCCCCCGCGCCCGCCAAGAAGTCGCCCGGCCCCGAGGCGGCGCTGCTCCTGGGCGGCGTCGCGCTCGTGGCGCTCGCCCTGGCCCGGCGCCGTCCGTGATGCGTCCCTTGCTGGCGGGTCCAAAGAACGCGACGAGCGCAAAGAGCGCCAAGGTCGCAAAGGTTCCTTTCGTCGTCGCGTCCTTCGCGCTCATGGCGCTCTTTGCGTTCTTTGGACCCTTGACCAGGAAGCCTAGCCAAGCTCGCGCAGCCGGGCGCGCCCCAGCGCCACAAGCGTTTCGCGCAGCACGTCGGGCTCGCCGCCGGCCTGGGCGTAGTACGCGAAGCGCCGCGCCAGGGGCTCGTCCCCCACCACGTCGCGCAGCCACGGGACGAAGTGCTCGCGGTGGTAGCCGACGACAGTGGGCGTCGCGCGGGAGAGGGCCTCCACGAGGCCCGCGAGGCTGGAGGCCGTCTGGCCGTCGGAGAAGCGGAACGCCTCGGCGTCGGGCGCGTCGTCGCGCACGTGGCGGGGCGGGGGCTCGGGGATGCGCATGGGCGCGGAACCGGCGAGGCGCGGATAAGCGCGTCGCCACCTTTTAGGGGGAGGGGGCGTTGCGGTCGCGATGCGCGTCCTTCTGCCCATCCTCCTCGTCTCCGCGGCCGTCCTCGCGGGCTGCGCCAGCAACAGCGCCACGCCGCCCACCGCGGCCAACAACAGCACCGACATGACGCCCGCGCCCATGGCGATGGTCGCCACCATCGAGCTTGGCGAGAGCCCCACCGCGCCCGGCGGCCCCGCCGTGGGCCCCGGCAGCATGTACCTCACCCCCAAGGGGTTCGACGGCCTCACCGCGGGCATGACCATCACCATCAACATCACCAACAAGGGGAGCGAGACGCACGACGTCGTCATCGACGGCACCGACTTCAAGAGCGGCGACATCGCGGCTGGCAAGTCGGTGACCAAGACGTGGACGCCCACCAAGGACGGCACGTACACGGCCTACTGCGACAAGGGCGCGGGCGTTCCCGACCCCTCGGGGCAGAACCTCGGCACGCACCGCGGCAACGGCATGCAGGCGACGATCACGGTCAAGAAGGCGGCGTAAAAAAAAAAACCTCACCGTCGCGCGCGCCGCAGCGCGCGCAAAATGGGGGGTTTCAGGGGGGCTCGCCCCCCTGACGTGAAGTCCCGTTCCATTCGATGATGAGCCCTCAGGGGGTGGCTCCCCCAGAGCCCTTTGTCCTGGCGCGGTGGAGGAGCGATTCCACCATGTCCACGAGCGCCCAGCCCACCACGGGGTCGTGGGTCTCCTGGGCCAGCGCGCTCTCCAGCGTGGCGCGTTCTTCGGGGCTCGCGGCCCAGGCCACGCTGCGGAAGGGGCGGCGCAGGGCGGGCGCCACGGCTTCGGGGGCGCCGGCGAGGAGGGCTTCGCGCGCGGCGCGGAGGCCTGCCCAGGCGGGGGCCGGCGGCGAGGCCGCAGGAGCGCCCTCTATGGCGTCGGCCCACTGGGCGAGCGCCTGCTCCAGGCCGCGCAGCACGGTTCGCGCCGCGGTGATGAGCGCGACCAGGCGGAACGCGTCCCCGTGGCCCGACTCCAGGTTGCGCAGCGCCAGTTGAAGCTGGAGGAGGATGCCTTCGCTCTCCGCCATGCGCTTCGCGAGCGACGCGTGCGCCCACGCTTCGCGTTGCACGGCCGACGGGTGGGCCAGGGCCGCGAGGTCGGGCGCTTCGCCTGCGCCTTGGCGCGCGGCGGCGATCTCGGCGGGCAGCGTCTCGCCCAGCGCGGCGAGCAGGCCGTCCACGGCCTCCAGCGTGCGCGCGCCCTCGCCACTGGAGAGCGCCTCGGCGTGCCGGTCCAGGAAGAGGCGCGTCGCGGCGGCGAGCTCCGAGGCGGGGCTGGTCATCGGGGGCGCCAGGCCGGGAGGGGCGCTTGAGGGTTCGGGCCGCCTTCCCCCGGCGCAAGCATGATGAACCCCATCCCGGATGGCGCGCCCGAGGATTCCCCATGACCAAGATCGGCTTCGTGGGCGCCGGCAAGATCGGCGCGAACGCTGTCTACTCCACCCTCCACCGCGTCAAGGGCGTCAGCGAGGTCGCCATCGTCGACATCGTCGAGAACCTCGCGGTGGGCGAGGCCATGGACCTCAACACGGCGGCGGCGGGCCTGGGCCTCTCCACCAAGGTCGTGGGCGGCAGCGACTACGGCCTGCTGAAGGGCGCCGACGTGGTCGTCGTCTCCGCGGGCCTGGCGCGCAAGCCGGGCATGACGCGCGAGGACCTCCTCTCCAAGAACGCGGGCATCATCAGCGACATCACGCGCAAGGTCTTCGCCGCGGCGCCCGACACGCAGATGCAGATCGTCTCGAACCCCGTGGACCCCCTCGTCTACAAGGCGTGGAAGGTCAGCGGCAAGGACCGCTCCAAGGTCTACGGCATGGGCGCGCTGCACGACAGCATGCGCCTCTGGGACGTGCTGCGCGACACGTACCACGCGCCCGTCTGGCACGACTCGTGGATCCTGGGCAACCACGGCGAGCAGATGTTCCCCGCCTCCTCGCTGGCCAACACCGGCGGCGCGCACGTGGACTGGAACGCCGCGAAGGAGGCCGTCCGCGGCCGCGCGGCCACCATCATCGAGAAGAAGGGCGCCACCTACTACGCGCCCGGCATCGCCATCAGCCAGATGGTGCTCGCCGCCCTGGGCCAGGGTCCCAAGCAGTGCATCCCCGTCGTCAGCGTCCTCCAGGGCGAGTACGGCCTCAAGGACGTGGCCCTCGGCGTGCCCGCGATCCTCGGCCAGCGCGGCCTGGAGAAGGTCGTCGAGATGAAGCTCAGCGGCCCCGACCAGGACTGGATGAACAGCGCCGCCAAGGCCATCCAGGACCAGATCGCGATGATCGAGCAGATGGAGAAGGCCGCCGCGTCGCAGCCCAAGGCGTGATCACTTTTTTTTCTCTGGGGGCTCCGCCCCCTTTCCCCCCGGGGAAACCCGAATCTCCGAATCTCAGAATCACATCCTGAGATTCGGAGATTCGCGGGTTTTTCCGCCGGAGGCGGCGCGATCGGCGATATCAATCCAGCTTCGCCCGCGCCATCCACAGGTGCGCGTTGGTGGAGTGGCCGCCGCGCACCTCGTCCCCGGGCTCCGTGGAGGGCTGCGGCGCCTTGATCGCGCTCACGGCGAACGCGACGTGGACCCACCCGTCGCGCCATGCGATGCCAGGATAGTCCAGAAGCTCGCGGTCCTGGGGGCAGTCCGCGCCGCGGGGGCAGAAGGTGCCCACCTTCACGGGGAAGGGGCTCGCGCGCACGGGCTCGCCGGGGGTGGTGCCGTTGGTCGTGACGACGAGGGCCCAGGCGTCCCAGCGCGTGTCGGCGGGCGCCTGCTCGGGGCTCACGGCGGCGGGCGTGCCGTAGAATGCGATCACGGCGCGGCCGGGGCCCGCGGCGGCGATCCAGGGGAGGAGCGCGGTGCCGTTGGTCCAGCCCACCTGGCGCGGCGCGCTCCACGTGGCGGCGCCGTCGCGGCTCGCGCTGTACCAGAGCGTGCTGCCCCCGCCGGGCGTGCGCTGCATCCACGCGGCGTGGAGCGTGCCGTCGGGGCCGACGTCCATCTGCATGGGCCAGAGGCCGCCAACGCCCGTGGGGATCGTCGCGACGGTGTGCGGCGTGAAGGTCTGCCCGTGGTCGCGGCTCGCGGCGACGACGACCGTGGCGGTGCCGTTCCACGGGTCGGCGTTGGGCGACTCGACCCAGGGGTAATAGAACGTGCCGTCCGGCGCGACGCGGGGGCGCGCGATGAAGGAGCCGCTCTGCGCGCTGTTGGGGTGGACGGTGCCCAGGGGGACCCAGGTGCGTCCCGAGTCGGTGGTGCGCGAAAGGAGCAGCCCATCGTCGGGCGCGGAGACGGGAAGCCCCACCGGGAGGGGCAGCCCGCCGCGCGCGAAGGCCAGGTACGCCTCCCCAGGGTCGCGGCCCGCGACGATGTACTGCCGGTCGTTGGCGGCGGGGCGCGCGACGGTGACGAAGTTGCCCGGGTCCCACGAGGCGCCGCCATCGTGGCTCGCCTCGGTGACGAAGCCGTTGTGGCCGGGCACGACGCCCGTGCCCGTGGGGTCGGGCGCGCTGGTGACCCAGAAGTCGGTGATGTAGACCGTGCCGTCGGGCCCCACGTCCACGTCGGTGTCGCAGGAGCAGAAGCTCGCGTTCTTGTCCTGCCCCTGGGGCGCGCGCAGCGTCTTGTAGGAGGCGCCGGAGTCGTCGCTGCGCCAGAGGCTCAATTCGCCGTGGGCGTAGTTGGGCTGGCTCACGACGCTGCCCACCGCGATGACCCACACCTTGCCGCCGGCCGCGGTCGCGACGTTGGGCTCCGCAGCAAGCTGGTCCCCCGGGAGGCGCAGCGCGGGCTCGAAGGCGAGGCCCGATCCCGGGGTGGAGGAGGAGGGGCCGGGCGCGGCGGGCTGCGCGCAGCCGGCCAGGAGGAGGATCGCCGCGAAGGCGAGGACGCGCATGGCGGGCGCAGCCGGGTCGCGGCGGATCAGGCTTGCGCGGGAATGGGCACCCACGTCTCCTGGTCGCCCTTCCACGCGTAGCCGGAGTCGGGCTTGCGGGCCGCCAGCGCGCGCACGGCGTCGAGGAGCGCCTCCACGTCGGCGTCGTCGTTGTAGACGCCCAGGCTCGCGCGCACGGCGCCGGGCACCCCGGGCGCGGAGGTCGAGCCGCCGCGGCGGATCTCCTCGATGAAGGGGCCCGCGTGGACGCCCAGCAATTCCATGAGGTAGGGGTGCGCGCAGAAGCAGCCGTGGCGCACCGCGACGCCGTGCTCCGCGTTGAGGGCGGTCGCCATGGCGGCGGGGCTCCACCTCCCCAGGCTGAAGGAGACGACGCCCACGCGCTCCTTGGCCGTGTGCGGGCCCAGCATGCGGACCTCGGGGATCTCCGAGAGGCCGCGCAGGAGCTTGGCGAAGAGGCGCATTTCCCGGCGCTCCGCCTCCTCCATGCCGACGCGCTCCAGGAAGTCCAGCGCGGCGGCGAACGCGACGGCGCCGGGCACGTTGGGCGTGCCGCCCTCGTGCCGGTCGGGGCTGTCGGCCCAGAGGATCTCCTCGTCGAGGACGAGCTTCACGGTCCCGCCGCCGGGCATCCACGGGGGCGCCTGGTCCAGGAGCGAGCGCTTGGCCACCAGCGCCGCGCTGCCCAGGGGCGCGTAGGCCTTGTGGCCCGCCGCGGCGAAGTAGTCGGGGCCGCCGCCGGGCAGGCGCGAGAAGTCCAGCTTCTCGTGGGCGAGGATCTGCGCGCCGTCCAGGAGCACGGGGACGCGGGCGTCCTGCGCATGCTCCAGCACCTCCTTGATGGGCGTCTTGACGCCCGTGACGTTGCTGGCGCAGGAGAGCGCCAGGAGGCGCGGCTTGGGGCGCTGGCGGAGGCGCTCCTCCAGCCGCTCCAGGTCGATGCGCCCCTCCTCGGTGACGCGGATCATCTCCACGCGGCCGTACCAGGGGGACGCCTCGCTGAACTGCACCTCGCCGCGGCTGCCGTGGCTCGCGTGGGGCAGGAGGTTGCTGTGGTGCTCCAGGCGCGTCGAGAGCACGGGCCCGTCGTGGAGCGAGCAGGCGACGTGGCTCGCCAGCGAGAGCGCCTGCGTCGTGTTCATGACGAAGACGGCCTCGCGGTCCGAGGGCGCGCCGACGAAGGACTTCACGCGCTCGCGGGCGTGCTCGAAGCGGTCCGTCGCGCGCTCGCTGAGGTGGTGCGCGCCGCGGTGCACGTTGGCGTAGGACGTGGTGAGGAAGTCCACCAGGGCGCGCACGACGGGCTCGGGGGCGTGCGTGCTCGCGGCGTGGTCGAAGAAGCGCAGCGCGTGGTCCTTCCCGTCGCGGCCCGGGATGCGCTCGCGCAGGATGGGGAACTCCCGGCGGATCGCCGCGACGTCCATGCGTTGCCATGATCGATGGCTTGATTTGGACCTTCCGCTGGGGCGCGAGGCGCGGACGAAAGCCCGAACCCTTATCCCCGAGGCCGCCGAAGAGAGAGGCGTCCCATGGACGAGCGCGCCCGCTTCGACGCCCTCCTGGTCCTCCTGGAGGACCTGGTCGAGGCCAACGCGGAGACGCCCATCCTCGTCGAGGGGCAGCGCGACGTCGCGGCGCTGCGCGAGCTGGGCTGCCGGGGCGCGGTCATGACGATCCACTCGGGCGATCCCCTGCCCGACGTGGTGGAGCGCGTGGCGGAGCGGTGCCGCGCCGTGATCCTGCTCACTGACTGGGACCGCAAGGGGGACCGCTTCTTCGACGAGTTCTCCAGCGCCCTCGCGCACCGCGGCGTGCGCTGCGACCGATCCTTCCGCGACAAGATCCCCGCCTACGCCCGCGCGGCGTTCAAGGACGTGGAGTCGCTCCCTTCGTTCGTCGCGCGGGGCCTCGCCCGCTGGCACGGCAAGGCGCTGGAGGAGCATCGCGCCTCGCTGGCGGAGGACCTCTCCCACCTGGCGGCGCGCCTCGCGGAGGAGTTCCCGCACCAGCCCCTGCCTGAGAAGCGCCGGCGCCACCGGTGAGGGCCTTTCCTGGCTCTTCCGTCACCCCTCAACGCCACGGCGCCACGACGCGACGCTTAGGGAATCGTCGCGTCGTGGCGTCGTCGCGTCTAGTAGTGACGAAGGAGCAAGCTCACTCGCGCTGATACACCAGGAAGGTGTGGCCCAGGCCCACGACGTCCCCGACCTTCAGCGGCACGCGGCCGCCGCGGGGGATGCGGGAGAAGTTGAGGAACGTGCCGTTGGCGCTGAAGACGTCCACCAGCACGTGCCCGTGGGCGTCGGCCTGGATCTCGGCGTGGCGGCCGGAGATGAACGGGTCGTGGGCGAGGCGAAGCTGGCGGTCCTCGTCGCGGCCCACGGTCCAGCGGTTCGCGTCGGAGGTCAGCTCGTAGCGGCTGCCGGCGGCGGGGCCGTTGATGATGAGCATGTGCGCGTGGGGGCCCGTCTTGGGGTCCGAGCCGCGGGACGCGCCGGGGCCCTCCATGACGACGGTGCGGTCGGCGGACTTCACCGCGGGGCCGCCCTCGGGCTCCAGGTTGCCCAGGTTGCCGATGGCGACGCCCGCCGCGAAGAGGCGCTGCGGGACCACGAGGAACTCGATGACCGGGCCCGTGGTGCGGCGGCCGTGGAGCGAGCGCACGAAGCCGCGCTCCTGGAGCTTCTCGATGTGCTTCAGCGCGCTCTGGCGGCTCATGCCCAGGGCGTCCGCGATCTCCTCCGCGTAGCGGGGGCGCGTGAGCAGGTGGAGGAGCCGGAGGCGCTGGAGGTTGGAGAGGGCGTCAAGGTCCTCGGCGAGCGAATCCAGCGAGTCGGAGGCGGGCGTCGGGCCGGGAGCGCTCATGGTCGGTTCGGGCATCCGAGGTTCACCTGGGGTCCTGAAGGCTTCGCCAACCTCGCTCGTCGGCGCAGGACGCTTGGTCAAGGGGGGTCCTCCACTTGGGCGGTTCTGCGGCGCACCCGCCAGGCTGCGATGCGTGCAACCCTTCGGTATCCGTGCGGAAGCCTATATGGCGGCTCGCGGCGTGGCGAGGCAGGTGCCCGTCACCCGGGATCGCGTCACGCGCCTGCGCGAGTTCGGCCTCTCGGAGTACGCCGCCCGCGCCTACATCGCGCTGCTCGACCTGGGGACCACCGAGGCGCGCGACGTGAGCAGCCTCAGCAAGGTGCCCGCGTCCAAGATCTACCACATCCTCGACCAGCTCCACGAGAAGGGGCTCGTCGAGATCCTTCCCGAGTTCCCGCGCAAGTACGCGCCCGTCCCCTTCTCCGAGTTCCTGGACAAGATCCAGGAGGAGCACGAGGAGACGTCGCGCCGCCTGCGCCTTGAGCGCGAAGAGCTTCTGGAGACGTTCGCCCTGGTGGGCGGCGCCTCGGGCAGCGACCGCGGCAGCCTCACCTTCCTCAGGGGCCGGCGCAACGCCTTCGAGCGCTACGACGAGCTGGTCCGCGGCGCGGCGGAGGAGATCGCCCTCGTCGCGACGAAGGGCATGCTGGCCAACCGCCGCGGCTGGATCGCCCCGCTGGAGGAGGCCGCCGCGCGCGGCGTGGGCCTGCGCGTCCTGGTCCCCGAAGGCGCGGCGCGCGCGAGCCTGGAGGACCTCCGCGGCCGGGCCGAGGTGCGGCTGCGCGAGGCGGGCGGGCGCGCGGAGACGGCGGCCATCCTCGTCGTCGACCAGCGCCGCGTGCTCCTCCTCCACTTCCTCCCCGACGACGGGCACGCCACCGACGGGAACGCGTCCGCCGTCTACGTCGACCAGGACGGCGTCGTCGCCCTCCTGGCGAACCTCGTGGAGGCCCCCTGGCGCCAGGCCAGCGAGGTGCCCATCGAGGCGCCCCCCGCGAGGGTCCCGCCGGAGGCCGGCGTCGAGGTCCCCCTTCGGGAATAGACCCCCCTGACGCCCCCCATCCCGCCCCGCCAGGAACGAAACGCTTGATGAGGAGGAGCGCATACGGGGTTCCGCTGTGACCCTTCCGCCCAACGTCTCCAGGGCCGACCTTGAGCGCCTCTACGCCGCGCTCTTCCCCGCGGGCGGCGAGATCGACGAGCTGGCGCGCTACTCGCGCAACTCCGGCTTCGTCGAGAAGGTCGTCGTAGGCGCCTCCGCCGCGCAGGGGCGCGTGCGCGGGCGCCGCCGCGACACGGGCTTCAACGTCCGCATCCACTACTCGGGCACCTACACGTGCAAGTGCCCCCGCGCGCGCAAGCAGCCCTGCGAGCACGTGGGCGCGCTGCTCCTCCACGTCATCGCGCAGCTGGGCGAAGCGGCGGCCACGGGCCGCGCCATGACCGTCCTCGCGGCGGACAAGACCAAGGAGCCCGCCCCCGAGGTCTTCCAGTTCCTGCTGGACCTCTTCCCGGGGATCGGCCCCAAGCGCGCCAAGGAGGTCGCCCGCGTCTTCCGCACCGTGCCCGACCTCCTGCAGGCCACGCCGCGGCAGCTTCGCAACCTCCCCGAGATCGGCGTGTGGGCCGCCACCGTGCTCCACGAGCACCTGCAAAGCCACCAGCAGATCGGCCTCTCCGGCGCGCCCAAGAAGCCCGTGGGCGCCGAGGAAGACGAGCCGCGCGTCCACGTCGCCCCCGACACCGAGTGGATCACCGAGGGACCGCGCGTCCACGAGGTGGACACCAGCGGCGACATCCGCAACCGCCTCACCGGCTCCCTCATCCTCGTCCAGGGCACGCGCACGGGCAGCGTCTTCTTCCGCCCCGAGAACCCCAAGGATCCCCTCATGCGCCGCGCGCTGCGGCACATCCGCCACACGGACCCCGGCGCGTACCGCACCTCGCTGAAGCACCACATCTGGACCACCGACCAGGAGCGGTTCCCCCGCGTCATCGGCCGGCTGGAGGCCATGGGCGCGCGCCGCGAGCACGTGAAGCTCGTCGACCTCCCGCTGGACGGCCTCACGCTCTTCTTCGACGCCGCGGGCCGCCGCGCGCGCTTCCAGTTCGCCAGCGAGGCCCTGGAGGAAGGCTTCCCCCGCGCGCTGGAGATGCTCAAGGGCGCCGAGGGCTACAGCTACGACGAGGCCAGCGGCCAGCACCTCGTCCTCCCCAAGGCGTTCCCCATGCTCAAGTCGGAGCTCTCCGACCTGGGCGCCCTCCTCATCCGCAAGCGCCTCCGCCCCGTCCGCGAGATCGCGGAGTGGAAGGAGGAGGAGCCCGAGGACTTCGCCGAGGGCACGCCGCGCCTGCGCCCCTACCCCGAGATGGGCCCGTTCATGAACGAGCCGCTCCCCGCCTCGCTGAAGGCCCACGTGCAGCTGAGGCCCTACCAGCGCGCGGGCGTCGCGTTCATCCGCGCCACCGACTACCTCACCTACCTGGGCGACCCCCCCGGGCTGGGCAAGACGATCCAGGCCATCACCGCCGCGCTCTACCTCCCCGGCCGCATCCTCGTCATCGCCCCCGCGGGCGCGCGCGACGTGTGGAAGCGCGAGATCGAGTCCATGACCACGGAGTCGGTCTTCGTCTTCCGCCCCACCAGCAAGAAGGTCCCCAGCAACGAGAAGTTCGTCGTCGCCAGCTACGACGCCCTGCTCTCCAGGCAGGACCAGCTTCTCGCGGTGAAGCCCGACCTCGTCATCCTCGACGAGGCGCACTACGTGAAGAACAAGGAGGCCGAGCGCACCAAGGCCGTGCACGACTGCCTCATCAGCATCCCGCGGCGCCTCCTCCTCTCGGGCACGCCGGCCATGAACCGCGTGGACGAGGTGCGCAAGCAGCTGGAGTTCATCCACCCCGGCGAGTGGGGCAACGAGCACTGGTTCCGCCGCCGCTTCGTCGCTCCCCTGGAGCAGGGCACGCCCGAGGTCAAGATGCAGGTGCTCTCGCGCCTGCGCGAGTACTTCCAGGGCATCATGCTGCGCCGCGTGAAGATGGACGTGCTCAAGGACCTCCCCCCCAAGCACGTCATCGTCAACCAGGTGAAGCTCCCGCCCCTCTGGCGCCAGGAGTACAACGAAGAGGCCCAGAAGCTGCGCGATCACATCCAGAGCCACCGCGAGACGGCCTTCGGCGACGACTACGGCACGACGCGCGGCCACGTCATGACGCTGCGGCAGCTTGCGAGCAACGGCAAGGGCGAGGAAGCGGAGAAGTACGTCCGCAACATCCTCAAGGTGCCCGGCGAGAAGATCGTCGTCTTCGCCTACTACCTCCAGCACCTGGAGACGCTGGAGAAGTCGCTGGCCGAGTTCAACCCCGTCACGGTGCACGGCGGCGTCAACGACAAGGCGCGCGACCAGGCCGTGCAGTCGTTCATGCACGACCCCAACTGCCGCGTCTTCCTGGGCCAGATCACGGCCGCAGGCACGGCGCTGACGCTCACCTCGGCGCGGCACGCCATCTTCATCGACCTGGACTGGAACCCGGCCAACCACGAGCAGGCCGGCGACCGCATCCACCGCATCGGCCAGACGCGGGAGGTCTTCCTCCACTACCTCGTGGCGGGGAGCACCATCGACGAGGAGATCGTGAAGATGCTCCAGGAGAAGTCCACCACCACGGCGGCGCTCCTGGACGCGGACGAGCAGAGCGCGGGCCTCCTTCAGCAGCGCCGCGAGAGCCGCAACATCGCCCGGCTCGCCCTCAAGGTCGCGCTGGGCGAGGCGCTTCCGGAGCCCGCGCCGCGGACGTGAGGAGGCGGCGTCCGGCAAGCCCGGATGATAGCGGAGACGGCGCGCAACCTTCATGCATCTCCGGAGAGTGCCCGCGGCAGGAACCCCCAAGCGGGGAGGCCACGAACATGCAGAGAATCGCCATCGTCCTCGGTCTTGCGCTCCTCGCGAGCGCGCTTGCCGGCTGCGCGAGCAACAACACGACCACCACGCCCACGACGAGCACGCCGGCCTCGTCGACGCCCGCCACGTCGACCCCGTCGGGCACGACGCCCACGACGCCGACGCCCGGCGCGACGCCCGTCAAGGACGTCTACTACAACGCCACGCAGTCCGGCCAGGGCGCCAACAGCACCTACGCCTTCACGGGCCCCAGCGACGTCAACCCCGGCTGGGTCACGTTCCACCTCACCAACATCGGCCAGGAGCCCCATCAGCTGGTGGTCGTCCGCCTCGCCGACGGCGAGACGTTCGACGAGCACATGGCCATGATGATGAACGGCTCCAACGCCACCATGGACAACGGCACCATGATGAACGCCACCGAGTACAAGGACACCTACGTCGGCGGCATCGGCAACGTGCTCCCCGGCTCGACGGCCAACGCGACGGTCCACCTCGCGGCCGGCACGTACGTCATCGAGTGCGAGATCCCCGGCCCCGCGGGCCCCCACTTCATGCACGGCATGCTCCGCCAGCTCAACGTCACCGGCACGGACAACGGCGCGGCCGAGCCCACCGGCGACCTCACGCTGTCGCTGTTCAACTACGGCTTCGCGTGGAGCACGCCCCCCACGGCGGGCCACCACGTGATCAAGATCGTGAACAACGGCACCATGGACCACGAGGCCCCCATGGAGCGCCTGGTGGGCAACAAGACCATGCAGGACTTCCTGGCGTGGGCGCAGAACCCCCAGGGCCCGCCCCCCGTGGACCAGGCCCTTGGCGCCGGCGGCATCTCGCCCGGCCAGGTGGAGTACGTGGACGTCGACTTCGAGGCGGGCCACTCCTACGGCGCGGCGTGCTTCTTCCTCGACGCCAACGGCGTGCCCCACTTCGTGCACGGCATGGTCACGCAGTGGACCGTCTGAGGACGCGCGCCCTCTTCTTTTTGATATCGCCTTGATTGCCTCAGCCTGGGGCCCGTCTCGGCTCAGAAGCCTGCGGCGCGCAGCAGGGCGGGGACCTCGGCCTCGACGGCGCCGCGCACGAGGGCGTCCGCGTGCGCGTCGTAGCGGGTGGGCGTCGCGTTGGCGATGACCAGCCGCGCGCCGCGCTCCAGGGCGAGGCCGGGCAGCAGCGCGACGGGTGTCACCTCCAGGCTGGAGCCCACCACCAGGAGGAGGTCGGCGTCGCGCGCCCACCGCTGGGCCTGCGCCCACGCGCCCGCGGGGAGCGGCTCGCCGAAGAGGACGCTGCCGGGCTTCAGCGGGCCGCCGCACTGGGGGCACGGAGGCGGCAGCGTCGCGCCCACCACCTCGTAGGGGAAGAAGCGGTCGCACGCGAGGCAGCGCACCTTGGCGGCGGTGCCGTGGATCTCCACGAGGCGCTCCTCCTGGTGCCCCGCGCGCAGGAAGAGGCCGTCGATGTTCTGCGTGACGTGGCCCAGGAAGCGCGGCGACGCCGACGCGGAGGCCAGGGCCTCGTGCGCGGCGTTGGGCTTCGCGTGGGCGAGGTCCAGCTCCTCCATGAGCCGCATGCGCAGGCGCCAGAACCCCTCGGGGTCGGCGCGCCACCGCTCCACGTGGAACTCGCGGGGGTCGAAGCGCGACCAGACGCCGGAAGCGCCGCGGAAGTCGGGGATGCCGCTGGCCGTGGAGGCGCCCGCGCCGCTGAGCACCAGCAGGCGGCGGCTCTCCTGCAGCGCGCGCACGGCCGCGTCCACGCGGGGTGATGGCCGGCGGCGGGCTTCAGCCGTTGCCCTTGCCGGGGCGGCGGTCGCGTCGGCTCTGGATGCCCGCGCGGATGCCCTCGTCCAGGAGGGCCCACACCTCGGGGCGCGAGCGGCGCGTCGCGTCCAGCAGGTCCAGCGCGTCGTCGGGCGGGGCCGCGCGGGCGAGGCGCAGCGTGTCCTCGGGCGCCGAGTAGGGGCGCGGCCGTCGCAGCGCGAACGGGCTCCCCTCGTCCGCCGCCAGGAGGCCGCGCCGCGCGAGCCCCTCCTCCACCTTGCCCACGACGGCCTCGAAGGGCTTGTCCGCGTCCTTGGCGAGGTACGCGCGCACGACGCTCTCCACGTCGGGCGTGGCCACCTTCGCCGCCGCCTCGCGCACCTTCGCCTCGGGGCTCCCCGCGGGGAAGACGCTGCCCTGCGCGGGGCGCAGGAAGAGCGCGTCCTTCCGCTCGCCCGGCTCCAGCCGCAGCGCGCCCGCGCGCTCGTCGGCCAGGATCGCGGCCGCCAAGAGCGTCACGGCGAGGTCGGTCGCGCGCACCTTCTCGTCGGAGGCCGCCACCTCCACCGCGTCGGGCGTCACCGCGTCGCGGGCGAAGTCGGGCGCGTGGAAGTAGACCGTCTCGCTGGGCGTGAGCGGCGGCTTGGCGGGCGGCTTCGGGGCCATCCCGCTCGCAACGCCCCGCAGGGGCATCACGGCGCAGGCTGACGGGCGACCAGGGCGACGACCTCCTCGGCGAGCCGGTCCGCCTCGGCGTCGAAGTCCACGGCGCGGCCCGCCGCGTGGAGCGCCGTGAGGCCGTGCCAGCGCGCGAGGATCGCCGTCGCGAGCGCCGCGGAATCGAGGCCGCCGCGCGTGGCGCCCGTCGCCGCGCCCTCGCGCGCCGTCTGCTCCACGAAGTCCGCCACGAGCGCGTCGCGCAGCGCCGCGCGGGGGCGCCCCTGCGCGTCCTCCGAGAGCCAGAAGAGCATGACGCGACGCGCCTCCACCGGCTCGGGCTGCGCGGGGGCTGATAGCAGCGTCCGCGCAAGCGCGCCCAGCCGCTCGCGGGGGTTGGGGTAGTCCGCCGCGAGCCGCGCGAGCCCCTCCTGCGTCTCGTCGAGGACGCGCGCGGCCATGGCGTCGCGCAGCCCCTCGCGGTCGCCGAAGTGGTGGAACACCAGCGCCTTGCTGACCCCCGCGCGCCGCGCGAGGGCCGAGGCGGGCAGGTCGGGCCCCTCCTCCACCAGCGTCTCGAAGGCCGCGTCCAGCAGCGCCTCGCGCCCCTGCATGGCTGACCTTGAGGTCAGCCCACCTTATAAAGAAAAGGCCTCGTGGGTCCTTTTTCTTGGGTCCAGCCACCCCAACGTCTTTATAGTGCAGCGGGCTTGGCGCGGCCGGTCAACATGGCGAAGGGACTGTTCGCGGCCCGGAAGCTCACTTCCGACCGCCAGGCGTTCCGCTGGAGCGACCGCTACTACAAGCGGCGCACCCTGCGGCTGAAGGAGAAGGCCGACCCCCTTGAGGGCGTGCCCCAGGCGCGCGGCATCGTGATCGAGAAGGTGGGCATCGAGGCCAAGCAGCCCAACTCGGCCATCCGCAAGTGCGTCAAGATCCAGCTCATCAAGAACGGCCGCCAGGTCACCGCGTTCGCGGTGGGCGACGGCGCGATCAACTTCATCGACGAGCACGACGAGGTGCTCATCGAGGGCATCGGCGGGCGCATGGGCCGTTCCTACGGCGACATCCCCGGCGTGCGCTTCAAGGTCATCCAGGTCAACGGCGTCTCGCTCGACGAGCTCGTCCGCGGCCGCAAGGAAAAGCCGATGCGGTGATATCATGGCGGACGAAGAGAGCACCACCCAGCAGATGGCCGAGGCCCCCCAGACCGAGTTCCAGACGGCGAAGGAGCTGGCCGCGAGCCGCAAGCCCAAGTACGCCGGCCCCAACCTTCTCCTCTTCGAGAAGTACGACCTCAGCGAGGTCGCCGTGCAGGACCCTGGCCTCGTGCGCTACATCAACCTCCAGCCGATCCTCGTGCCCCACACGGGCGCGCGCCACGGCAACAAGAGCTTCGCGAAGCACAAGATGAACGTCGTCGAGCGCCTCATCAACGAGCTGATGCGCAGCGAGACGTACACCGGCAAGAAGAACTCCGCGTTCCGCGCGACGCGCGAGGCGTTCGAGATCATCGCGACCCGCACCAAGCAGAACCCCGTGCAGGTCCTGGTCACGGCGCTGGAGAACGCGGCGCCCCGCGAAGAGGTCACGCGCCTGCGCTACGGCGGCATCTCGGTCCCCAAGGCCGTGGACGTCGCCCCCGCGCGCCGCCTCGACCAGTCCATCCGCCGCATCGCCTCGGGCGCCGTGGAGGCTTCGCACAAGTCGAAGAACTCCATCGCCCAGTGCCTCGCCGACGAGATCCTCAAGGCTTCCAAGAACGACATGAACAGCGTCGCCATTGCGAAGAAAGAGGAGATCGAGCGCGTCGCGAAGTCGGCGCGCTGATCGGCCCACGACCCCGCGCCGGGCGGCTTCCCGGCCTTCTTTTCTCGCTTCTTGTCGACCCGGGCAGCCCCGGCCTCGTCCGGGGACCGTAGGAGCCGCCTTTATCCGGGCGGGCCGCGGATGCAGGCATCGTATGCTCGACGAGCGCTTCCTCACGCGGCTCTCGCAGGCGTTCCCCACCTTCCACGACCGGGTCGACGCCGAGGCGAAGGCCGAGGCGCAGCGGCTCCTCGCGCAGTCCGGCGGCGACGTGCAGCGCGCGCTGGTCCGGGCGCGCTTCGAGGGCGCGGCGCGGCTCTGGTGGCCCTACGTCAAGGGGAGCGTCCCCGTCGTGGGCGACGACCGCGGGGCCATGGAGGCGTTCACGCGCATCGTGCTCGCCGTGGACCACGTCCTGGGCCACCAGCCCCCCAGCATGGAGGCGGCGCGCGAGCAGGTCATCCAGGTGCTTCGCAGCAGCCTGGACGTGGAGCGGCTCTCGAAGCTCGCCGGGGGCGAAGGCCCGCAGGCGGGCAAGGGCGGCGCGGCCGCGGCCGGGCTCGTGGCCAGCGTGGCGGCGCTCTGGGCGCCCGTGTCCGCGGCGCGCCGCGTCGCCCGCGCGGCCCGCTGGCTCCCGCGGCCCGTGAAGTACGGCGTGGGCGCCCTCGTCCTCGCGACGCTGGCCTCCATCCCCATCGTCGCGGGCTTCTCCGCGGGCCGGCAGGCGGAGCGCGCCGCGCGCAGCCGCGGCATCCCCCCCACGCTGGAGGCGCCCGACGGCTCGCGGAGCTATCACGACGTCGCGGCGTGAGGCTGATCCAGAACGCTCATCGACGCGCGGTGCGCAGGGAGGCGGCATGCTGCTGCGCCCTTCCGCCGCGGCGGCGGGCCTCCTGGCGGTGCTCGCCTTCCTCCCCTTCGCCTGGGGCGTCACGCCTGACCGGGTGGACCCCCGCGCGTGCCACGAGGCGGCCGTGGAGGTCAAGCCCTTGGCGGAGCCCCCGCTGGAGCGCCCCTTCCGGACGCTTTGCGCGACACCGGAGTTCGCGCGGCTGATCGCGCGCTGGGGCCCGGACAACCTCACCGTCTCCGAGCAGGGGCACCGCGTGGGCGCAGGCGCGGCGCCCCTCAACGCGACGCGCGACGGGGGCGGGGCGCTCGTCCTCGACGGCGCGCAGTTCACGCTGACGTGGATCGCGCCCTGCCAGGGGAGCGCGGAGCCGTGCGTCTTCGCGGAGTGGTGGACCGCGACGCTGCCCGGGGGCGCCCTCTCGGGGCCCTTCGGGGGAGAGGGCCACCCCCCGGGGACGTGGCATTTCGGCACGGCCATCGTCGAGCCGCCGCGCGGGAGCGCGTGACGGATCCCCGTCGCAAGGGCTAATACCCCCCGCCCGCAGAGCGGAAGGCCGGGTCGATCGCCCTGCACGTGGACAAGTCCATCGACATCGCCGCGCCCCCCGAGCGCGTGTTCGCCTGGCTCCTTCCCGCGCGCCAGTCGCGCTGGGACCCCTCCGTCGAGCGCGCGGTCGCGCTCTCCGGCGCGCGCTTCGAGCGCGTGCTGCGCGCGCAGGGGCACCGCTTCGCCAGCGAGGCCGAGGCGACCGACGTGGAGGAGGACCGCCGCTTCGCGTGGCGCCAGGTTGCGGGCGACTTCGCGGAGCACCGCGGCGCGTTCGACCTCGCCCGCGTCCCGGGCGGCACGCGGCTGCGCCTCGTGGCGGACGTGGAGTACCCGTACCGCATGCCCAGCCTCGTAAGAGAGGACGACCTGAGGCGCGAGCTTTCCGACCGCCTCGACGAGGCGCTCTTCAACCTCAAGGCGCTGGCCGAGGCGCGCGGCGCCTCGTGAGCGCGGGCCTCAGAGCCACGCGCCGGCGTGCTTGATCCGGCCCAACGTCTCCTTGTCGATGCGCACGCGGCTCGTGAGCGCAGCGCGCACGAGGAGGCTCGCCTCCAGGAGGCTGAGCAGGTGCTGGTCCTGCGGCGGGGCCGCGGCGCGCAGCTTGTTCACCGCGGCGCGGATCGCAAGCTCGCCCTCCTTCTGGAGCGCCTCCGACTCGCCCGGCTTCAGCCAGCGCGCGTGGAGCGCCACGAGCTTGGGGTTCTGGAGCGCGGTGAGGATGTCGGGGTCCATCTCGTCGATCATCCCCTTGGGCTTGGGGCCCTTGACGGTGGTGGCGGGGCCGGCGTGCTCGTCCTCGACCTCGTAGCGGCGCGGGCCCTTGGAGGCGCCGGCCGCGGCGCGCAGGGCCAGCTGGGTCGCGTCAAGCTCCGTGCGCCTGGCCTGGCCGCTCCCCTGCGCGCCCTGAAGGAGACGCTCCAGGATGGCGTCCAGCGTGGCGCGCAGCGCGGCCCACCCCTGCGGATCGGCGCGGATGCCTTCGCCGGTCTTGCGGAACTGGAGGCCGTGCAATTCCAGGTGCTGGTGCGCCAGCAGGCTGCGGTAGAGGGGCGCGGGGAGGCGCGGGTGGATGACGCGGAGGTTGCCCCCGTCCACGTCGGGGTAACGGTAGTCGAGACGCGCCAGAAGGTGGCGCGGCCCCGCGGGAAGCTCCTGCGCGACGCCCAGGAGCGTCACGGCGCGCGCGCCGTCGAGGCGCTGGTAGTGGTGGAACTCGATGGCGGGGGGCTTGTCCGGAAGGCGCAGCGGCGCGAGGTCCAGGTTCTTCCCCTGGAGGGCGGGCCGCAGGGGGAGCCAGCCGGGGCGCGCGCTGTCGTGGACGAGGTACTTGCCCAGGAGCGCGAGGCGCGCCTCCAGGTCCGCCTGGTGGATGGTGGCCTCCCACGGGGAGGCGATGGGGTGCTTGTCCTCGTGGGCGTCCAGGGGGTCCTCGTCGCCGAAGGCCTGCTCGTGGACGACGTAGCGGAGCCGCTTCTCGTCGGTCTCGATCCAGGCCTGGACGTCGTGCGTCCGGCCCTCGTCGACGTACCGCCACGCGCGGACCTTCGGCATCCGAAGCTCACTGGTCGTGCTCGCCCCATGAACCTTGCCAGACCGCGCCCCGGCCGCGGGGGCTTTCCGAAGGGACCTTTTTCCCCCTTCCGTGGACAAGGACCACCCCCGCCTGGTGTCGCTGGTGCCCAGCTGGACGGAGACGCTCTTCGCCTTCGGCCTCGACCAGTCTGTCATCGGCGCCACGCGCTTCTGCGTGCACCCCAGGGAGCTCGTCGCCAAGGTCGAGAAGGTGGGGGGCACCAAGGACCCGGACGTCGCGCGCATCGTGGCGCTCCGGCCCGACCTCGTCGTGTGCGACCACGAGGAGCAGCGCCAGGAGGACGTGGAGGCCCTCCGCGCCGCCGGGCTTCAGGTCTGGCTCAGCGACGTGCGCAGCGTGGACGGCTCCCTGCGCGAGATCGCCTCCCTGGGCCGCGCGGTGGGGCGCGAGGACGCGGCCGCCGCCCTCGTGGAGCGCATCGAGGCCGCCCTGGCGGAGATCCGCCCCGCGGGCCCGCCCGTCCCGGTCTACTGCCCCATCTGGCGCCGGCCGTGGATGACGCCCACGCGCGACACGTACTCGCACCACGTCCTCGCGATGGCGGGGGCGCGCAACGTGTTCGCGGACGCACCGGGGCGCTATCCGGAGCGCGCGCCCGCGCAGGCGCGCGAGGCGGGCGCCACCGCGGCGCTCCTCCCCACCGAGCCCTACCCGTTCCACGAGAAGCTCGCCCTCGCGCGGGAGGAGCTGGTCGCGGCGGGCTTCGACCCGGCGCGCATCCTCGTGGTGGACGGCGAGGCGCTGACGTGGTACGGCGCTCGCGAGCCGGAGGGATTGCGCGCGGTGGCGGACGCGGTGGCGCGCCTTGGCCCCTAGTCCTTGGAGCCTTCGCGCAGCGCGCTGGCGACGAACTCCTGCACGTAGGCCCCGATGACCACCAGCGCGAGGGCGCCCAGGATGCCCCACGCCCAGCTGTGGGGCTGGTCCTGCGCGATGGCCCACCCCAGGGGCACGCAGAGGCACGCGCTGAGCCAGCCCGTGAGGTGCATGCGGCGGGCGCGCAGCGTGAGGCGCCTCGTGGGCTGGCCGAAGGACTCCGAGAGCACGTGCCACGCGAGGACGCCGCCGGTCATGATGTCGACGACGGGCGACCACCAGTAGTGGAACACGATGCCCAGGTCGCTCGTGGGCGGGCCGGTGGCGACGAGGGCCACGGTGGCGAGGAAGAACGCCATGAGGAGGTCGCGGATGGTGAAGACCCAGAAGAGGGCGCGCAGGTGCTTCTGCGCCCCGGGGCCCGAGGGCGCGCCGCGCAGCACGATCTCCGCGAAGGCGCGCGCCTTCTCCCGGGGGGTGCGCGCGCGGGGGTCCTTGGCGCGCCACACGGCGTGGCCCACCGCGGCGACCCCGTAGAGGAGGAGCGCGGCGGAGAGGACGAAGAGGACGCGGTACGTCCCCGTGAGGTCCGCGCCGTAGGAGGCGTAGTCGCGGGGCGAGACGCCGACGATGAGGACGTCGGGCCGGAGCAAGAGGGCGCCGCCGCCCAGGAGGGCGAAGACGAAGCTTCCCGCCTGCACGGCGCGCGGCTTCAGCCAGCGCGTCAGCGGCGTGTCCAGCAGCGCGAGCATCATGACGTAGGGCGGGACGAGGAAGAAGGCGGCCACGAAGCCCAGGAGCGTCGCGAGGTAGACGCCCCGCGGCGTCGTGAGCACGTGGACGAGCCCGTTGGCGAAGCCCCCGGCGACGGCCTCCGCCAGCGTCACGCCCGCGACGATGAGGGGGAAGGGCCCCTCCAGCCACCTGCGCCACCACAGGAAGCCGATCCAGGCCGTGGTGAGGAGCCCCGCCGAGAGGACGACGAGGCCCGGGAAGGCCAGGAGCGTCACGTTGTTGGGCACGCGGCGCTAACTCCGGAGGACGACAAAAGGGTTGGCGCCCCTCGCCCGGCTACGTGGTGATCCTTCCGTAGAGCCGCGCCGCGACGGCGATGAGGACGACGGCGACGCCCAGGAGGACGCCCACGTCGACGAGGAGGCTCACCGCGCCGGCGCCCGTGGCCAGCATCAATTCGCGCAGCGCGTCCACCATGTAGGTGAGCGGGTTCACGTAGGCGACCACCTGGAGCCAGCGCGGCATGGCGGCGATGGGGTAGATGGCGTTGCTGGCGAAGAAGAGGGGCATGGTGATGACCTGCCCGATGCCCATGAAGCGCTCGCGCGTCTTCACGATGACCGCGACGAGCAGCGAGAGCGTGCTGAACACCGCGGCGCCCAGGAACACGATGGCGAGGACGCCCGCGATGCGCAGAGGATTGAACGAGAGCCCGACGCCCAGGAGCGCCGCCAGCGCGTAGATGATGAGCACCTGCGTGAGGCTCCGCATGCCGGCGCTCAGGGCCTTGCCCGCGACCAGCGCGCTGCGCGGCGTGGGGCTCGCCAGGAACTTCTGGAGGATGCCCAGGTCGCGCTCCCAGATGATGGCGATGCCGTAGAAGATCGCCACGAAGAGGACGCTCTGCGCCAGGATGCCCGGCGCCAGGAAGTCGAGATACCCCGTGGTCCCGGTGTCGATGGCGCGCATGTGCGCCATGACCTGGCCGAAGACCAGGAGCCAGAGCGCGGGCTGCACCGCGCGGGTGAACAGCTCGGTGGGGTCCTGGCGCATCTTCTGGGCCTCCATCCCCGCGATGGCCAGCGTCTTGGACACGTAGCGCCTCAGCGCCACGAAGGGGTTCGCCTCAGCCGAGGCGGCGTGCGGTGCGTCGAGCGCGGGCTGCGTCACGGAAGTCACCTCCGGATTCCAGGCTGTTGCCGGTGTAGTGGGCGAAGACGTCGTCCAGCGTGGCGCCGGGCTTCGCGACGGAGGCCTTCAGCTCTGCCGGAGTGCCCAGGGCGGCGATGCGCCCCTTGGCCATGATGGCGACGCGCTCGCAGAGGAGGTCGGCCTCCTCCATGTAGTGCGTGGTGAGGATGACGGTCATGCCGTGCTCCGCGCGCAGCCTCCGGATGTGCTCCCACACGGCGGCGCGCGCCACGGGGTCCAGCCCCACGGTGGGCTCGTCGAGGAAGAGCACCTGAGGCTCGTGGAGGATGGACTGCGCGATCTCCAGGCGCCGCACCATGCCGCCCGAGTAGGTCTTCGCGGAGCGGTCCGCGGCCTCGCCCAGCCCCATGAAGTCCAGCGCGTCGGAGATGCGCTCCTCCCGCTGCGCGCGCGGGATGTCGTAGAGCTTCGCGAAGATCTCCAGGTTCTGCCGCCCCGTGAGGCTGCCATCCGCGCTGAGCACCTGCGGCACGTAGCCGATGGCGCGGCGCACGGCGGGCGCGTCACGGATGATATCATGGCCCGCGACGCGGGCGTGCCCCTCGGTGGGCGGCAGCAGCGTCGTGAGCATCTTGATGGCGGTGGTCTTGCCCGCGCCGTTGGGGCCCAGGAGGCCGAACGCCTCGCCTTCGGGGATGGCGAGGTCGAGGCGGTCCACCGCGAGCACGTCGCCGAATCGGCGCGTGAGGGCGCGGGTCTCCACGGCGAGGCTCACGCGCGCGCCCCCTTGCCAAGCACGCGGTGGAGGACCCTCAGGCCCGAGGCCAGCGCGTCGCGGTCCTCGCGGGGCAGGCCCGAGAGGCGCTCCGCCATCCAGCGGCGCGTGCCCTCGCGCGCCTTGCGCCACGAGGCGAGGGCCTGGGGGCTGACGCGCAGCGCGACCTGGCGGCGGTCGTCCTCGCCCTGCTCGCGCTCCACGAGGCCGCGGTCCACCAGCGTCTGCACGAGCTTGGAGGCGGCGGGGCGGCTGAGCCCCAGGTGGTCCGCCAGCGCGGAGAGCGTCGCGCCCTCGTGCCGGCCGACGTAGCCCAGCGCGCGGAACTGCGCCACCGTGAGGTCGGGCGAGCGGCCCGCGCGCATCGTCTCGCGGATCTCCGCCATGGCGGGCGGGATCGACTCCAGGAGCAGGCCCGCAAGCTCCTCGTCCGTGAGCGCCACGGCTCCCCCAGGTAGTTTCCGGGAGAAATGGTTTCCGACGGAAACTATTTGGGGGCAGGCAGCCTCAGGCGCGCCATGGACGCCCCCGCCGCGGTGGAGGTCACGGGCCTCAGCAAGACGTTCGAGAAGGTCAAGGCCGTCCAGGACGTCTCCTTCTCCGTGCGCAAGGGCGAGGTCTTCGCCTTCCTCGGCCCCAACGGGGCAGGCAAGAGCACGACCATCAAGATGCTCTGCACGCTGCTGCGCCCCACCGCGGGCACGGCCGCCGTCGGGGGCCACGACGTGCGCGACGAGCCCCGCGCGGTGCGCCGCGCCATCGGCCTCGTCTTCCAGGAGCGCACGCTGGACGACCAGCTCACCGCCGAGGAGAACCTCCGCTTCCACGCGGTGCTCTACGGCGTCCCCGCCGCGGAGCTTGACGCGCGCATCGACCGCGTGCTGAAGCTCGTGGACCTCGCCGATCGGCGCAAGGACCTCGTCTCCACCTTCTCGGGCGGGATGGCGCGCCGCCTGGAGGTCGCCCGCGCGCTCCTCCACGCGCCCGAGGTGCTCTTCCTGGACGAGCCCACCGTGGGCCTCGACCCGCAGACCCGCGCCAAGATGTGGAAGGACGTCATGCGCCTGCGCGACGAGGAGGGGGTCACGATCTTCATGACGACGCACTACATGGACGAGGCCGAGTACGCGGACCGCATCGCCATCATCGACCACGGGAAGATCGTGGCGCTGGACACGCCGGCCAACCTCAAGGCCGCCGTCGGGCTCGACACCATCCGCCTCGCCACCTCCGACGACAAGGCCGCCGCCGAGCAGCTCGCCAAGGCGGGCTACGACGCCAAGGTGGGCGAGAAGGGGGGCGTCGTGCTGCGCGTCAAGGACGGCGAGGGCGCCGTCGCGGACGTGGTGGTCCGCGCGGGCGTCGCCATCCGCAACGTGAGCGTCCACCGGCCCAGCCTCGACGACGTGTTCCTCCACTTCACCGGCCACGAGATCCGGCCCGACGAGGGGCCCGGCATGTCCGCCATGGCGCGGGCGTGGATGGGCGCCCGGATGGGCGGCGGCCGCATGGGGGGGCGCTGAATGGCGACCGCCATGGGCGACGCGCACGCCCGCGACGCGGGCAACGCCATGCACCTGGGCAGCGAGCTTCGCACGGCCGGCATGGTCGCGCGCCGCGAGCTGATCCGCTTCACGCGCAACCGGACGCGCATGATCGGCGGCCTCGTGCAGCCGCTCCTCTTCCTCCTCGTCTTCGGCTACGGCCTGGGCTCGCTGGTGGGCTCCACGGGCGGGCTGGACTACAAGAAGTTCATCTTCCCGGGCTCCCTCGCCATGAGCGTCGTCACCACGAGCATCTTCGGCGCCATCAGCATCGTGTGGGACCGCGAGTTCGGCTTCCTGCGCGAGATGCTCGTCGCCCCCGTCTCCCGCGCCAGCATCCTCCTGGGCAAGACCATCGGGGGCGCCGTCGTCGCGACGTTCCAGGGCGTGATCATGCTCCTCTTCGCGCCCATCGTCGGCCTCACGCTCACGCCGATCCTCGTCGTCCAGGTGCTGCTCCTCTGCTTCCTCATCGCGTTCGCGCTGACGAGCTTCGGCGTCTTCATCGCGAGCCGCATGAAGAAGATGGAGGCGTTCCAGAGCGTCATGCAGTTCCTCCTCTTCCCCATGATCTTCCTCTCGGGCGCGCAGTTCCCGCTCTCGGGTCTCCCCTCCTGGCTCGCCGTCGTGACGCGCCTCGACCCCCTCACCTACGCGGTGGACCCGCTGCGGCGCATCATCCTGGGCGCGCAAGGCGTCCCCGCGGAGGCCATCGCGCGCTTCGGCGGCAACGGCGTCCAGGTCTTCGGCTACACGCTCGCCGTCTGGCAGGAGCTTGCCGCCGTCGCCGCCTTCGCGGTCGTCTTCCTCGCGCTGGCCATCTGGGCCTTCTCCAAGCCCGAGTGAGCAAGGCCTCAAGCACGAGGCGCCCCCCTGGGGGATGCATGCTCCCCGTGGGCGGCATCCACCACGTCACGTGCATCGCGGGCGATCCGCAGGAGAACCTCGACTTCTACGCGGGCCTCCTGGGCATGCGCCTCGTGAAGCGCAGCGTGAACCAGGACGACCCCGGGACGTACCACCTCTTCTACGCCGACGCGGAGGGGCACCCGGGCAGCGACCTCACGTTCTTCCCGTGGCCCGACATGGGGCCGGGCCGCAACGGCACGGGCATCACCAACGAGGTCGCCCTTGCGATCCCCCAGGGCAGCGCTGCCTGGTGGCGCGACCGCCTCGCCAAGGAGGGCCTGCGCGTCCGCGAGGAGACGCGCTTCGGCGAGGAGACGCTCGCCTTCGAGGACTTCCACGGCTTGCGCCTCGCCCTCACCACCTCGCCCCGCGCCCAGGAGCGGACGTTCACGCCGTGGGCCCGCAGCGCGGTCCCCGCGGTCCACCAGATCCGCGGCCTCCACGCCGTGCGCGCCGTCGAGATCGCCGCCGACCCCACCAAGGCGCTCGCGGAGCGGGTCCTGGGCATGCGCCTCGTGGGGAGCGAGGAGGGGTGGGACCGCTACGCGGGCGCCGACCCGGCCTCCGGCCACCTCGACGTGTGCTCGAAGCCCAGCCTCCCGCGCGGCGAGTGGGGCGTCGGCAAGGTGCACCACGTCGCGTGGCGCGTGAAGGACGACGCGCAGCAGCGCGATCTCCAGGGCGCCGTGCGAAGCGCGGGCCTCGGCGCGACGCAGGTCATCGACCGCTTCTGGTTCCACTCCGTCTACTTCCGCGAGCCCGGCGGCATCCTCTTCGAGCTGGCCACCGACGGCCCGGGCTTCGGCGTGGACGAGCCGCTGGACGCGCTGGGCGAGCGCCTTGTCCTGCCCCCGTGGCTGGAGCCGCGCCGCCCGCAGATCGAGGAGCGGCTCAGCCCGCTGCGGCTCCCCCGCGCCCCCGAGGCCCGGCCGTGAGCCCGGCGGACCACGTCCACGTCTGGCAGCCCGGGGCGCCCGGCGCCGCGCGCACGCTGCTCCTCCTCCACGGCACCGGGGGAGACGAGCGCGACCTCCTGCCCCTCGCGGGCGTGCTGGACCCCGGCGCCAACGTGCTGAGCCCCCGCGGCAACGTGCTGGAGAACGGCGCGCCGCGCTTCTTCCGCCGCCACGCGCCCGGCGTGCTGGACCTGGACGACCTCGCCCGGCGCACCCGGGACCTCGCCGCCTTCGTGCGCGACGCCTCGCGCCGCCACGGCTTCCCCCTGGAGGGCGTCACCGCGGTGGGGTTCTCCAACGGCGCCAACGTCGCCGCGAGCCTCCTCTTCGAGGAGCCCGACGTGCTGCGGGACGCGATCCTCATCCGCGCCATGCTCCCCTACCGCCCCAAGGAGCCGCCCCGCGTCGCGGGCAAGCGCGTGCTGCTCCTGGCGGGCGAGCGCGACCCGTACTCGCGCCGCGACGTCACCGAGGAATTGGCCTCCATCCTGCGCAGCGGCGGCGCACAGGTCGAGACGCATTATGCTCCCGCCGGGCACGAGCTTGTCCGGGAGGACGTGGACGAGGCGCGGCGGTGGATGCAGCGCGGGTGAGGCCCCTTCGCGGGAAGGCCCCGGCGCGTCGCTACTTCACGGTTCTGGGTCTGTCAGGTCGCGGCCCACCAGGAGCGACAGCGCCAAGCATGGCCGGCGCGAGTCCTCCGCATGGACCCCGCCGCGCGCGCCGTGTGGGCTCTCGTCTTCGGCGACGCGCTCGCGTTCTTCGTGCCCTTCGCCATCCTGCGCCTGCGTCCCGTGAGGCTGAAGCCCATCGCGACGTTGGTCCTCGCCGTCGCCGCGGCGGCCGTCATGCTCTACGCCATGGCGAAGGCGGCCAGCCTTCCGAGCGATTCCCTCGCCCTCCTCGTCGCGCTCGGGCTCCTTCCCCTCGGCGTCGCGGCCGGCGCGCGAGAAGGGTGGCGCTTCGTCGCGCCCGTGGGCGGCGCGCTGGGGCTCGTCGTGCTCGCGCTCATGGCGTGGGGCCCCCTGCACCCGCCGGTCTTCCTGCCCCGCTTCCCTCCGCTGGCTCCGCTCCCGCCCCGCGCGTGGGCGACGCTCCTGGCGGGAACGCTGGCCCTCCTCGCGCCGTGGCGCTGGGCAAGCGCGCTTGCGACGGCGCTCCTGTGGCTCGCGCTTGTCGTGGCGGGCATGCACGACGCCCAGACGAGCGAGCTGTTGCGCGCCTACTACATGGCCGGGCCGGCGTTCCTCGCGCTCGCCGCCCTGCTCTCCGCCGCGGTCCCCCTCCGGGAGCGGGCGGCGCGCTCTCCGCCCGGGATGGCGTCTTCGCCTTGAGGGTCGGCGCCCCACACCCCCAACACGCTTTTATAGGGGTCCTCCATTGCAGCGCCATTCGCAGCCTGTGACGCCCCGCGTCCCCCCGGGATTCCCGGCCAGGACGAGGGCGGAGGTGTTGCTCCGGCAACCTTCCTGGCGTCCGCCCCGTTGCGATCGAAGGTGAAGACACCATGGCGATGTACGTCCGATTCGAAGCTCCCAAGGAACTCCAGGACAAGGCCTACGAGGCCGTCGAGGCCGCCCGCGACTCCGGCGCCGTCAAGAAGGGCACCAACGAGGTCACGAAGCTCATCGAGCGCGGCCAGGCCAAGCTCATCGTGATGGCCCAGGACATCCAGCCCGAGGAGGTCCTCGCGCACATCCCCCTCCTCTGCGAGGAGAAGGGCATCCCCTACACCTACGTCCCCTCCAAGGCGGAGCTGGGCACGGCGGCGGGCCTTGAGGTGCCCACCGCCAGCGTGGCGATCGTGGACGCGGGCCGCGGCCAGCAGATCATCGGCGAGATCGCCGAGGCCGTCGCCGCCCTGCGCAAGTAAGCTCATGTCCTGGTGATATCACATGGCTGAAGAAGACAACGAGCAGGGCATCCCCGCCGAGGTCGTCGAGATCATCGGCCGCACGGGGATGACCGGCGAGGCCACGCAGGTGAAGGTCCGCGTCCTGGACGGGCGCGACAAGGGCCGCATCATCACGCGCAACGCCATGGGCCCCATCCAGATGGGGGACATCCTCATGCTGCGCGAGACGGCGCGCGAGGCGAAGAAGCTCGGGATGCGGTGAGCCCCATGGTCGACCGCCACGTCTGCAGCTTCTGCGGCGCCGACATCGAGCCCGGCACCGGCAAGCTCTACATCAAGAAGGACGGCACGAAGTACAACTTCTGCTCCAACAAGTGCCAGAAGAACCAGATCGGCCTAAAACGTGTCAACCGCAACGTCAAGTGGACCGGCGCCTTCGAGAAGGGCGCGGGCCCCACGCCGCCCAACCCGGCGAAGAAGGCGAAGAAGGCCGCCGCGCCCGCCAAGGAGCAGTAGGGCATGTCCGCGGAGCGCACGTTCGCCATGGTCAAGCCCGACGGGGTCCAGCGCGGCCTCGTGGGCGAGATCGTGCGGCGCTACGAGGCGCGCGGCCTCAAGGTCGTGGGCCTGAAGCTCATGCACGTGCCCCGCTCCCTGGCGGAGGCGCACTACGCCGAGCACAAGGGCAAGCCGTTCTACAACGGCCTCGTGGACTACATCGTGAGCGGCCCCGTCGTCGCGCTCTGCCTCGAAGGCAAGAACGCGGTGGCGGTCGTCCGCGCGATGAACGGCGCCACGAAGCCCTGGGACGCGACGCCCGGCACCATCCGCGGCGACCTCGCCCTGGACATCGGCCGCAACGTCGTCCACGGCTCCGACAGCGTCGAGTCGGCCAAGCGCGAGCTTGACATCTACTTCTCGAAGGACGAGATCGTCGACTGGACGCCCGTCGCCCACAAGTGGGTCACCGAGTAAGCCGCCCTGGGGCCCCCGGCCCCTCTTTTTTCTCCACCTTGACGCGTCCAGCCTCGGCTTTCCGAGACGGTTTTATCCCCCCGGCGCGCAGGGAGCCCCCATGGCCCAGGAGACGCTGGCCCTGGCGGGCGCCGTCGCGGTAACGGGCGGGCTCTCCTACGGCTACGTCGCGCTGCGCCTGGGCCGGCGCACGGGCCTCGCGGGGGACGACTCGCGGGCCATGCGCTGCTTCGCCCTCTGGTGGAGCGCGCTTGGGCTGAACCTCCTCCTCGTGGGGCCCCTCTACTGGATCGCCAGCGTCGGCGCGCTCACGCTGCCGGTGCAGCTGGCAAGCTCGGTCCTCCAGCGGCTCCTCCTGGCCGTCTCGCTGGTGGGGCTCATGGCGTACCTGCTGTACCTGCTCACGGGCCGCGCGAGGATCGGCGTCCTGGCGACGATCTACGCCGCCTACGTCGCGCTCCTCCTGACGTCGCTGGTGGAGCAGCAGCCCACCGGCGTCCAAGTGCTCGCGTGGCGCACCGACCTCGCCTACGCGCGGAGGGCGCCGCTGTGGAGCGAGGCGTTGAGCTTCCTCCTCATCGTCCTGCCGCCCGTCGCCTCCAGCGTCGCGTACCTGCGGCTGCTCCCGCGCATGGGCGACCGCACGCAGCGCTATCGCACGGCCCTCGTCTCCGCCTCGCTCCTGGTCTGGTGGGTCGTCGCGGTGGTCGCGGGGCAGCCCGGCCTCCTGGACAACGGCCCCCTGCAGATCGCGGCGCGGCTCCTCAGCATCGCGTCGGCCCTCGCCGTGCTTTCCGCCTTCATGCCCCCCGCGTGGGTGCGGCGCCGCCTCGGCGTCGAGGCCTATCCCGGGCTGGCGTGAAGGGTGTGCCCTCCGCACGGAACCCGATCTCATCTTAGATACGGTCAACCGGGGCCAGTCGGCGGAGGGGGATGGCGCATCGGGGCTTCCAGCATTTGAGCCCTCCTGCCACGCGACACCTTTGCCAAGGGCTAAGAGCACCCTCCCTCCGGCGGGAGAGGGATGATCGAGGCGGACGGCGTGGGCAAGACCTACGGGAAGCACGTCGCCCTCAAGGGCCTCACCCTCAAGGTGGAGGCCGGCGAGGTGTTCGGCCTGCTGGGGCCCAACGGCGCCGGCAAGAGCACGCTCACCAAGATCTTCTGCGGCCTGCTCACGCCCACCGAGGGGCGCGCCTCCGTCGCGGGCCACGACGTCACGCGCCACGCCGGCGCCGCGAAGCGCACCATCGGCTACCTGCCGGACCGCGTGCCGGTCTACCGCTCCATGACGGCGCGCGAGACGCTCCACCTCTTCGCGCGCCTCCAGGGCATCCCGCGCGCGGAGCGCGAGGCGCGCGTCGAGGCGATGCTGGACCTCGTGAACCTCAAGGACGTGGACCGCCGCCCCGTGGGCGGCTTCAGCAAGGGCATGACGCAGCGCCTCGGCATCGCGCGCGCCCTGCTGCACGACCCCAAGGTCCTCTTCTTCGACGAGCCCGCCAGCGGCCTCGATCCCACCGGGCGGCGCGAGATCCGCGCGCTCATCCAGGGCCTCGCCGCGGAAGGCCGCACGGTGTTCCTCTGCAGCCACGACCTCGCCGAGGTGCAGGCCGTCTGCCACCGCATCGCGTTCCTCCGCAAGGGGGAGCTGGTCCGCGTCATGGCCGTGGGCGAGGCGGGCGGCCAGGAGCGCGAGTTCCGCGTCGACCTCGCCGAGATGGCCCCCGGCGTGGCGGACGCGCTGCGCGCGCTTCCCGGCGTCGCGCGCGTCGAGCCCGACGGCCTCTCGCTCCTCGTGCGCGCCTCGGACGCGGTGGACCGCGCGATCCTCGCCCGCGCCGTCGTGCGCGCCGGGGGCCTGCACCTGGACGTGCGCGAGGTGGCGCCCAGCCTCGACTCCCTCTACCGCGCCTACATCGAGCACGGCGAGACGCCGGAGGCGAGCGCGTGAGGGTCCTCCTCAGCCTCCTGCGCAAGGAGCTGGCCGAGATGGTGCGCGAGAAGAGGCTCCCCGCCTTCGCCCTCATCTACACCGCGCTCTCGGGCGTCATCACGTACTTCGTCATCGCGGACGCGCGCCGCAACGACGCCGCGCCGCCCAACGCCGTCGCCATCGCGCTGCCCCTCTTCTTCCTCAACGTGCTGGGCCTCGTGCTCCTCGCGGGCACGTTCGTCCTCGACGCCGTGGGGCGCGAGCGCGACGCGGGCATGCTGGGCGTCCTCCTCACGACGCCCGCCTCCAACTCGTCCGTCCTGGCCGCGAAGGCCGCGGCGGCCCTGTTCGCGTACCTCGTGGCGGCGATCCTCGGCCTCGCCTCCGCCGCGATCCTGGGCCTCGCGCTGGGGAACGTCGTGCCGCAGGCCGTCCTCCTGGGGTTCGCGGGGCCGCTCCTCGTCCTGTACGTCTTCCTGCTGGGGACCGGGCTCCTGCTCTCCGTCACGGCGTCCAGCGCGCGCCTCGCCATCGCCCTGGGCATGGGCGTCTACCTGCCGCTCTTCCTCATGGGCGCCACACCCCTCTTCGCGTCGCTCCTCGCCGCCGCGCCCGCGGTCGACCGCGTCGTGCAGTACACGCCCTTCGCCGCGGCCAACAAGGGGGTCAACAGCATCCTCTCCGGCGCCGCGGTGCCGTGGGCCGAGTACGCGGTCACGCTGGGCCTCGGGCTCGGGTGCCTCGCGCTTGCGTTCGTCGTCTTCGCCCGCCAGGAGGGCGCCAAGGCATGAGGCTCCTCCCCCTCGTCCTCCTGGCGGCGCTCGCGGCCCCCGCGCTCGCCTCCGCGCAGGCGCCCTCCGTCGCGCCTACCGGCGGCCTCGTCGACCCCAAGACGCTGCGCACCGAGCCCTACGTCGACTTCCCGCGCAGCAGCGACGACGCCTTCCACGGCCAGCGCCCCCTCGTGGGCGGCTCCACCAACGAGGTCTCCTTCCTCGTGGGGAACCCCACCGCGGCGCCCGTCGCGGCGCGCCTGCGCGTCGACGTCTTCGCCAACCAGCCGCAGGGCGGCGGGCAACAGCAGCAGCCCCCGCCCGCGCTGGAGGAGGACCTCGCGCTGCCGCCGCGCAGCGAGACGCCCGTCTTCCTCAACCTCACGCCCGACGCCGCGGCAGGCGGCGTGCAGGTGGGCGTCGATCTCCAGGGGACGGGCCCCACGTGGAGCGGCCGCGCGAACGGGGGCAACTCCTACGCCGTGCAGCCCCCCGTCTCGGTGCGCTTCTCCTCGCCGGCTCCGCTGGAGGGCCTCGCGCCGGTGGACCAGCTCTTCGGCGGGGGCGGCGGCTGGAGCGGGCCCCTGGCGTTCGCCCCCGCGACGCAGCCCGTCCGCTTCCAGGCCCTCGCGCAGAACCTGGGCCCCGCGGCCGTCTCGTTCCGCCTGCGCCTCGCATCGGAGCAGGGCAACGGCCAGCAGGCGCCCGACGTCTCCGTCGCGTCGCTCCAGCCCGGCGAGACGCGCGCCATCGACCTGGGCACGATCGACCCCTCGAAGCTCGACCCGGAGATGCTGCGCAACCGGGGCACGCGCGAGTTCCCGTTCAGCATCCAGATGCCGCGCGCCGACGACAAGCCGGGCGACTTCGCGCCCACCGCGGCCGCGTTCCGCCTCGTGGAGGGCCGGCCCGTGGACCTCGCGCCCGCGTCCCTGGCCGTGGGCTTCCGGCACGCGTTCGCGGCTGACGCCTTCGCCCCCGCCACCGCGACGCTGGGGCGGCCCTTCCACGTCGAGGTCCGCGCGCGCAACGACGGCAGCGCGGACGAGGCCAGCAACCCCGTCGTCGTGACGCTCGACCCGCCCTACAACGCGGAGTACAGCGTCCAGGGCGCGCGCGAGGAGCGCTTCGTCGTGAGCCTCGCGCCCGGCCAGGAGTCGCGCGCCTCGCTGGACTTCACGCCGCGCGTCGCGGGCCGCTGGTCCCTTGTCGTGCAGTGGTCCAGCGCCGACGGGCCCAACGACCAGGCCACGAGCCTCTTCCACGTGGACGTGCCCACCGACGTCGCGGTGCAGGTGCGCCAGGACGGCCCCGCCAGGCTCGACCTGGGCGGCGGCACGCGGGCTCCGGTGAGCGTCACCGCGCTGCGCGACATGCGCGACGCCACGCTGCGCCTCGCCACCGGCAGCCGCCTCAGCGTCAACGGGGGCGGCGACGGGCCGCAGCTCGCCGTCCGGGGCCTCGCCGCGCAGGTGGTCCAGGCCTCGCCCGACGTCCTGCCCCTGGGCGACCTCAGGGCGGGCGAGACGCGCTGGCTCAACGTCACGGTGCAGAGCCGCGGCACGGGCGACTTCAACGTCGTCCCCTACGTCGAGGCCGACGGCTTCGCCTACACCGGCCTTCCGCCGGACTCGCCCCAGCCGGGAGCCGCCGCCACCGCGCAGCCCGCCTCCGCGCTGGAGGTCGTCGTCGCGGCCCGCGCCACGCCGGCGCCCCTCGCGTTCGCGCCCCTGGCCGTCGTGGCCCTCGCCGCGCTGGCGTTCCACCTCGCGCGCAGGAAGGTCGTGCGCTAAGCTGGGCATCGTCCACGCCGCGCCGCAGCGCAGCGAAAAGGGGGGTTTCAGGGGGGCTCGCCCCCCTGAGGCCTCGTCTCCTGATCAACCGATCAAAACGTCAGGGGGCTTTGCCTCCTGAAACCCCCATGCCGAACGCCCGCGCGCCGTTCTCCCAGAGGATGCGCCCCTTGGCGGCGTCCGCGAGGGGGAGCGATAGCAATTGCTCGACGTTGGCGCGCAGGCTCTTGACGCCCATGCTGGGCCAGTCGCTGCCCCAGACGACCTTGTGGTCGATCTCGGGCAGGCGCGGCAGGACCTCCAGCAGGCGCGCGGGCGGGATGCCGCTCACCTCCAGGAGGAGGTTGGCGTGGCGGCGCGCGAGGAAGAACGCCGTCTCGTACCACAGGGGGCGCCCCGCGTGGGCGAGGAGGATCGTGAGGCCCGGGAAGTCCACCGCCACGTCGTCCACGAACATCGGGTCCGTGAAGCGGTTCTTGGCGCCGGGGAAGACGCTGGTGCCGGTGTGGATCGTGACGGGGACGCGCCGCTCCTGCGCGATCTCGTAGAGGGGGCGCAGCCGCTCGTCGTTGGGGTAGAGGAGCATGTGCGCGGGGTGGACCTTGAACGCGCGCACGCCCAGCCCCAGGAGGCGCTCGGCCTCGGCGCGCACGTCGGGCGTCGCGTCGGGGTGCACGCCACCCATGGGGATCAGCCGGGGGCGGCCCCGCGCGAAGGCGGCGACGGCGTCGTTGCTGTCGGGGCGATAGCCCATGACGCGCGGCGAGACGTAGCTGATGAGCGCCGCCGCGTCGATGCCCTCCTCGTCAAGGTGGGCGAGGAAGGCCTCCGGGGAGCGCTCGAAGCCGCGGATGCGCTCCACGTCGCGGCGGCCCGACTCGAACGTCGCCTTCACCGCCGGCAGCATCTGCGCCGAGGGCTGGAGGTGCACGTGGGCGTCGAGGACGCGGTGGCCTTCGATCACGCGCCCGCGAGCCCAGGCGAAGCGCAAAGCCCTTTCCTGAGCGCGCGCCATGGGCCCGCGTGGCCCGCTTTCCGCGCAACGTCGTGCTCCTCGCGGCCACGAGCTTCCTCGCCGACGTCTCCGGCGAGATGCTCCAGGCGGTCCTCCCCTTCGTGCTCCTCGCGCAGGGCGCGACCGGCCTGGGCGTCGGGATCACCGGCGCGGCCGACGCCGTGGGGCACGTGCTCAAGCCCCTCTTCGGCATCGTTTCCGACCGGCTTCGCAAGCGCAAGCCCCTCATCGTGGGCGGCTACGTGCTCCCCGCCTTCGCGCGCATGGGCATCGCCGCCGCGCCCATCTGGTGGCTCACCACGCTGCTGCGCGGCGCGGACCGCGTGGGCAAGGGCATGCGCACGAGCCCCCGCGACGCGCTCCTCGCCGAGAGCGGCGAGCGCGCGCAGCGCGGCCGCACCTTCGGCCTCCACCGCGCCGCCGACACGGGGGGCGCCGTCGTGGGCGTCGCCCTCGCGCTGGCGGGCATCGCGCTCTGGGGCTGGTCGGAGCGCGCCATCGTCCTCGCGGGAGCCTTCATCGCGCTGGGCACCCTGGCCCCCCTCGCCTTCGTGCGCGACGTGGAGGCGACGGCGCGCGGCGGGGGCAAGAGCGTCTTCGAGCCCGCCTCGCCGCGCTATCGCGCCTACCTCCTCGCGGCCGCCGTGCTCGCCGCGGGCCAGGTGAGCTATCTTTTCTTCATCCTGCGCGCGTCGGACCACGTGGGGGGCCCCGTCGTCGCGGTCGCGCTCTACCTGCTCTTCAACGTCGTCTACGCCGCGCTGGCGTACCCCCTGGGCCTGATGTCGGACCGCCTGGGGAAGCCCTTCCTCATCGCCGCGGGCGCGCTCCTCTTCAGCGCCGCCTGCGCCCTGATGATCCTCTCGCCCAGCCTCGGAAGCGCCCTGGCGGGCTTCGCGGTCCTGGGCCTCGCCTTCGCGGCGACCGAAGGCGTGCAGCGCGCCTACGCCGCGGACCTGGCCGGAAGCGACGCGCGCTCCACGCGCCTGGGCTGGTACCACGCCACCGTGGGCATGGCCACCGTCGTGGGCGGCGTCGCAACGGGGCTCCTCTGGGACCGCGCGGGCGAGGCGGCGGCCTTCGCGTGGGGCGCCGTGGTGCCGCTCCTCGCGCTCGCGCTGCTGGCGGGGATGGGGTTTCTGAGGCGCCCCGCAGCCGCCTTATGAGAAAGGGCCAGCGCCCCGGACGCGGGGCTGCCTACGGCCCCGAGGGTGCGGAGCCGTTGCCGCCGGCGCCTGGCGTCTTGGGCGTCTCCAGCGCCTTGACCGCCGCGGGCGTGATGCGCTCGCTGCCGTCCGCGCTCATGGGCAGCAGGTAGGTGTAGCCGCGCAGCGTCTGCTCCAGGAAGTCCACGAGCGCCACGCCCTCCTTGGGCTTCATGGCCTGCTCCTTGACCTTCTGGTCGATGACGCCCTTCACGCGCTTGAGCAGCTCGCGCGGCTCGTACTGCACGCGGCCCAGGACGTCCGAGATGATGTCGCCGGGGATGACCGTCTCCAGGTAGAAGTCCTCGGGGTCCTCGTCGTCCACGAAGACGTGCACCTCGTTGGTGCGGCCGAAGAGGTTGTGCAGGTCGCCCATGATGTCCTGGTAGGCGCCCGTGAGGAACATGCCGATGAAGTAGGGCTCGTTGCCCCGGATCTCGTGGAGGCGCACGGTGGGCGCGCTCTCCTCGGGGCCCACGAACTCGTCGATCTTGCCGTCGGAGTCGCAGGTGATGTCCACGAGCGTGGCTTCCCGCGTGGGCGGCTCGTCGAGCCGGTGCACGGGCATGACGGGGAAGAGCTGATCGAACGCCCAGTGGTCCAGCGCGCTCTGGAAGAGGGAGAAGTTGGCGAGGTACTGGTCCGCCATCTGCGTGTCGAGCCCCTGGAGGTCCACGGGGACGCGGCGCATCTTCTTCGTGAGCGGGATGAGCTTCTTCATGAGCTCCCAGTACATGGTCTCCACGGCGGCGCGCTCCTCCAGGCCGATGAGGCCCAGGCGGAAGGCGTCCAGCGCCTCGTCCTTCTTGGCGGCCGCGTCGTGGTAGGACTCCAGCGCGTTCTTCACCGTGACGCCGTCCACGATCTCGCGCATCTGGCGCACGATCTCGACGCCGAACTCGTCGGCGCTGGTGGGGATCTGCACCTTGGGGGAGCCGATCTCGATGGCGCCGAAGACGTTCATGATGATGCACGAGTGGTAGGCCGTGATGGCGCGGCCCGACTCCGAGACGATGTTGGGCTCGGGGACCTCCTCGCTCTCGCAGATCTGCTGGACGTTGTAGACGATGTCGCCGCAGTACTCGTCCAGCGAGTAGTTGGTGCTGCTGTGCTCGGTGTTGCGGCTGCCCATGTAGTCGACGGCAAGGCCGCCGCCGATGTCGAAGTGCTCCACGGGCATGCCCATCTTGCGCAGCTTGGCGTAGATGCGCGCGCCCTCCTTCACCGCGTCCTTGATGGTGCGGATGTCGGTGAGCTGCGAGCCCACGTGGAAGTGGAAGAGCTTCAGCGCGTCCTGCTTGCCCGCCTCCTTGAGGAGACGGACGGCCTCCAGGATCTCGGGGATGGTGAGGCCGAACTTGGCGAAGTCGCCGCTGCTCTTCTCCCACTTGCCCACGCCCTTGGTGGTGAGCTTCGCGCGCAGGCCCACCATGGGGTCGACGCCCATCTCGGCCGCGACGCGCAGGAGGAGCGGGAGCTCGCTCAGCTTCTCGATGACGACGATGACCTTGCGCCCCAGCTTCCTGCCCGCCAGGGCGAGGCGCATGTAGTCCTCGTCCTTGTAGCCGTTGCAGATGGTGAGCGCGTCGGGGTCGGTGTTGAGCGCGAGGCCCACGAACAATTCGGGCTTGCTGCCGGCCTCCAGGCCGTAGTGGTAGGGCGCGCCCGCGTCGAGGATCTCCTCCACGACCTCGCGAAGCTGGTTGACCTTCACGGGGTAGACGCCGAAGTACTGCCCCTTGTAGCCGTTCGCGGCGATGGCGTCGCGGAACTTCTCGTTGAGCTTCACGACGCGCGAGCGGAGCACGTCCTGGAAGCGGATGACCAGGGGGAAGCCGAGGCCCTTCTCCTGGGCGTCCTCGATGACGTCCATGATCTCGATGGCGGGGCCGGGCTGCCCGTAGGGCGTGACGCAGAGGTTCCCGTTGGGGTTGATGGTGAAGAACGACGCGCCCCAGCCGTCGACGTTGTAGAACTGGGTCGCGCGCTCGATCGTCCAGGGCTCCTCGTGGGTCGCGCCCGCCTTCACGGGATGGGGCACGCCGCGCATGTCCCTTAAGGTGTTCGCCGGGGCGGCTGCGCGCGGCCTCCGCTTCCGATCGAAGGATCGGCGAGCGCGCAGGGCTCATGGTCCGGGAGCGCGTGGGGGGCGCATGCCTCGCCTCACCCCGGAGAGCACGCTCCTCCTCGTGATCGACATGCAGGAGCGCCTCCAGCCCCTCATCCACGGCGACGCGGCGCTGCGCGCGAAGGCCGCCGCGCTGGCGGAGGGGTGCCGCCTGCTGGGCGTGCCCGCGATGATCACCGAGCAGTACCCCAAGGGGCTCGGGCGCACGATCCCCGAGCTTCGCGCCGCGGTGGAGCATGCCGGCGGCGTGCTGGAGAAGACGTCCTTCTCCTGCGCGGGCGACCCCAGCATCGCCGCGCGCATCCAGGCGGCGGGGCGCCCCAACGTGCTCGTCGCCGGCATCGAGGCGCACATCTGCGTCCTCCAGACCGCGCTGGACCTGCTGGAGGGCGGCTACTCGGTCCACCTGGTGGAGGACGCCGTGGGCAGCCGCGACCCCGCGAACCGCGAGGCGGGCGTCGCCCGCGCGCGGCGCCACGGCGCGGAGCCCTCCAGCGTGGAGATGGCCCTCTTCGAGCTCATGGGCGGCAAGGACCACCCGCAGTTCAAGAGCGTGCAGGCGCTCATCAAGTAGGCACCGGCTAGCCCCATTCCTTATTCGTATGGGGCCTCTTCCTCCCCGCATGTCGTCCCGGCCGTGGGAGGAGCTTCTCCGCGACCCCGCAAGCGAGCGCCACGTCGTGCAGGTCTACCGCGATCCCTCCTTCCTCGTGCGCGCCGTCGCCGCCTGGGCGCTCCCTCCCCTCTCGGGCGAGGGCGGCGTGGTCCTCGTCTGCACGCCCCGCCACGCGGCCCTCGTCGAGGAGAGGCTCCGGGCCGACGGGCTCGACGCGGCCGCTCTGCGCGCCTCGGGGCGTCTCGCGGTGGTGGACGCCGAGGAGACCCTCTCCTCCTTCATGCGCGACGGGGCGCCCGACCGCGCCGCGTTCCTCCAGGTGGCCAGCCGACTCGCGGGGGGCGTGCGCGCGGCCTGCGGCGAAGGGGCCGAGGTGCGCGCGTGGGGCGAGATGGTGGACCTCCTGGCGAAGCGCGGACAGCCCGAGGCCGCGCAGCGGCTTGAGTCGCTCTGGAACGAGGCCATCGACGCGGAGGGCATCCGCCTGCTCTGCTCCTACGAGATGGACAACCTCGACCCCGAGACGCACGCGGGGCGCCTCGCGCGCGCCTGCGCGGGGCACTCGCAGCTCATCCCGGAGGAGGACCCGGCGGCGTTCGACCTCGCCATGTCGCGGGCCCTCGCGGACGTCTTCGGCGAGGAGGAGGCGGGGCTCGTGCGCGCGCTCCTCGCGAAGAGGCGCACCCTCCCCATCGCCATGCCCGCCGCGGAGGCCGTGCTCGTGGCGCTCCACGACGCCCAGCCGGCGGTGGGCAGGCGCCTCCTCCAGGCCACCCGGCTTCACCTCGCCAAGGGGGCTTGACGTGGCCCCGACGCCCGCCTCCTCCCTGGAGGTCGAGGACGCCCTCCTGCGCGTGGGGGAGCGGCTGGGGCTCAAGGTGATGCTGCTGCGCCTCGTGGCCGCGGAGCTTCCCGACAACCCGTGGATGCTGGACCTCAGCCTCGAGGACGAGGCGGACCTCGTCCGCGCGCGCACGTCGCACCTCTGCGGCTCCTCCTGCCAGGCCAGCCGAAGCGGGTGCCTCACCGCGTTCAAGGTGGAGGACGTGGTGAGCAAGCGCACCGGCCGCGTCATGGCCATCGAGCACGTGGAGCGCGACGGGCCCGAGCGCATCGCCATCGTGCTGCGGCCGCTCTCCGCAAGCCGTCACGATTAAGCTGGCCGCTGGGGCATGCCCGAGCATGGAGGCGATCCGGACGGTGCCGGTGGACGCGAAGCCACCCCGCGGCTTCGACGCGACCCTCTTCGACCTCCTCCCCGACGCGGTCCTCTACGCGACGTGCCCGGGCTTCGCGGTGCGCGACGCGAACGCCGCCTGCCTGCGCCTCTTCGGCCTCACGCGCGCCCAGCTGCTGGCCGGGGCCGGGCCGGACCTCGGCCTTGGCGAGGACCAGCTTGCGGCGCTCCTGCGCGGCGAGCCCGTCTCCCTGGAGCGCACGCTGCGCCTCGGGGAGGGCGCCGCTCTCCCCGCGCACCTCACGCTGACCCCCACGGGGCCTTTCAAGGGCGAGCCCGTGGGCGTCGTGATCGTCGTGCGCGACCTCGCCGAGCGGAAGCGCTTCGAGGCCGTCCTCCAGAACGCGCCCGCCCAGATCCTCACCATCGACCGCAAGGGGCGCATCCTCACGCTCAACCGCAGCGTCCGCGGCGCGGAGGCGGCCGGCCTCGTGGGGATCGACGCCTACTCCACGGTCGCCGAGGAGGACCGGGAGCGCGTGCGCGCCCTCGTCGAGGGCGCGATGCTCACGGGCCAGCCCGTCGAGTACGAGACGCGCGCCGTCCTCGCGCCGGGGGTCGAGCGCTGGTTCCACGTGCGCGTCGCCGCGCTGGGCCCCGATGGCGGGGGCGGCGCGGTGCTCATCAGCACGGACGTCACGCGCCGGCGCCGCGACGAGGCGGAGATGGCGCTCCTGCGCGCGCAGCTGGCCCGCGGCGAGAAGCTCAGCGCGCTGGGCGGCCTCGTCTCCGGCGTCGCGCACGAGCTTCGCACGCCCCTCACGTTCCTGGCCAACAACGCGTTCCTCGCGCAGCGGCGCCTCGACCGCGCGGCGCGCCGCGGCGCCACCGCGAAGGAGGCCTTCGACGAGACGGCGCCCCTCTTCGCCGAGATCACCGCGGGCGTCGACCGCATCAACCAGCTCGTGGAGGACCTGAGGCGCTACACCAAGGCGCGCCAGGACGAGACGCTCGCTCCCGCGCCCCTGGACTCGCTGGTGGCCGAGGCGGTGGAGCTCTTCCGCGCGACGAGCCGCGGCCGCCACCCGGTGGAGACGTCGCTCTCGCGCACGCCTCCGGTGCTGGCCAACCGCGGCGCGGTGCAGCAGGTGGTCCTCAACCTGCTCCAGAACGGCGCGGACGCGAGCCCGCCGGGCGCGCCGCTGCGCGTCGTCACGCGCGAGGAGGAGGGGCGCGCGATCCTGGAGGTCGCGGACCGCGGCGCCGGCATCTCGCCCGAGGGGATGCGCCGCATCTACGAGCCGCTCTACACGACAAAGGAGGAGGGCACGGGCCTGGGCCTCACCATCGTGAAGCGCATCGTGGACGAGCACGAGGCCGAGATCGCCTGCGAGAGCGAGCCCGGCCGAGGCACGCGCTTCCGCATCGCGTTCCCCGCTCAGGGCCGGAACTGGGAGAGGTCCGTGATGACGCGGGGCGCCGAGGGCGGGCTCCATCCGTAGACGCGCGCGAGGAAGCGCGCCGTCAATTCCCCCGTGATGCCCCACACGATGCGGCCACCCACGTGCCAGTAGTGCACGCGGCCGCCGCGCCCCATGCCCCGGATCGCGCGCGCCTCGTAGGCCCCAGGGTCCAGGAGCGCCGCGATGGGCACGGTGAACACCTGCGCCACCTCGTCGGCAGAGCGCGGCGCGGAGGGGGGCTGCCCGGCGACCTCGCCCACGTAGGCGCAGACCAGCACGTCGCGGTGCGTGAGGTAGTCCGTGAGGTGGCCCAGCATGCGCACGTCGCGGGGCGCGAGGCCCACCTCCTCCTCGGCCTCGCGCAGCGCGGCGTGCATGGGCGTGGCGTCGCCCGGCTCGACGCGCCCTCCCGGGAAGCTGATCTCGCCCGGGTGGCTGCGCATCGAGGCCGCGCGCTGCGTGTAGAGAAGCTCCGGCTCGCCCCGCGTCTCGTAGAGCGCCAGGAGCACCGCGCTGACGCCTTGGGGCGCCCAGCGCTGCGCGGGCTCGGGCCCCGAGGCCCCGAACGCCTCGCGGATGAACGCGACGTCGCGCGCAGGAGAGCCCACCGCCACGGCGCCCCAAGCGACGGCCCGCGGATCAACGCTGCCCGACCGCAGACCCAAATGCTTATCCGGGAAACGATGATTGGCCGCTCCTGCCCCGGCAACGGGGACGCGCCACACCAGCGGGGTGGGGTAGCCAGGAAACGCTGGCCGACTTCGGTCGGCCGCGCCTCGGTCGCTTCGCTCCCTCGGTCCCGACGGGCTCATAACCCGTGCATCGTCCCGGGGAACGGATGATATCACCCAACAGCGGGGTGGGGTAGCCAGGAAATCCCGACGGGCTCATAACCCGTAGACCGGTTGTTCAAATCAACCCCCCGCTATCTCCGTAGTGATCTCGAATCAGACACCGTCGTTCTGGCGGTGTTGTGAGGCGAGCACGGGACAAGTTCGTCCCCGTGCGCGCGCCCGAGCTTGTTCATCAGATCCGGCGCATATTCACTTCTATTTAGCGACTGCAAAGTAGCCCCCTTCAAAAATATTTCATATCTTAGTAGTGCGTTCTTGGGGCCGATGACGAAGCCGCGTGGCACGAAGCCCGACACGGCGAAGGGGTTCGAGCCTGCCTACCAGCTCACGCGCGGGCACCGCGACCTCGCGGAGGCCGTCGCGCGCCTCGAGGGGCAGATCGCGCGCGCGGACGTCCACGCGGACTTCATGGAGCGCCTCCGGCAGCGCGCGGCTACGTTGAACACCCACGCGACCACGAGCATCGAGGGCAACCCGCTCTCGCGCGAGGACGTCGAGAAGATCGCCGAGACGCCCACGAAGAAGTCGAAGGAGCCCGAAGAGGTCGAGATCCGGCTCCACCTCAAGTTCTTCGACCAGCTCACGAAGAAGCCGCCGAAGGGTGCGCTGACGCTCGACGAAATCCGCGACACGCACGCCCGGCTCCTCACCGGAGTCCTGCCCTCCGGCGTGGGCGATTGGAAGACGAAGCAGAACGTCATCGTGGACGAAGTAGGCAAGGAAGTCTTCTACCCCACGCCCCTCGGGCGTGTCGAGCCCGAGCTCCAGGCGCTCAACGCCTGGTTCGACGAGAGCACGCTCCCCACGCTGGTCCGCGTCGCGATCTGGGCCCACGAGTTCGAGTGCATCCACCCCTTCCGTGACGGCAACGGGCGCACGGGGCGCGCGCTCACACATCGGCTCCTCGCGACGCATGGCTTCCCCGGCATGGCCTACGTCGCCCTCGACGCGCAGTTCCTCGCGGACCGCAAGGGGTACATGGCTGCGCTCGCCGCCGTCGAGACGACGGCCTGGGACCACGCTCCCTGGGTCGCCTACTTCCTCGACAAGCTGCGCGCAGCCTACGAGGAGAGCATCGAGGTCCTGCAGGGCTTCCGCGGAGCCGTGGAGAGCTTCGACGGCATCAAGCGCGCCATCCTCCAATGGGTCGTCCGGCGCGGAGGTGGCTCTTTCACTCGCGCCGACTTCCTCGCCGCGCCTGAGCGGAAGGACTACCACGAGGTCAGCGTGAGCAACGCCCTGTCCTCCCTCGTCGAGCAGGGCTTCCTCACCGCGAAGGGCGAGCGGCGCGGCCGCCGCTACATCCCCGGGCCGCGCTTCAGCGAGCTCGCGGAGACGGCGACCGACGCGGAGTAGGGCGTCAAGAGCCGCGCGGGTCGCGCCCACAGCGTCGGCACACGAAGGCATGGACGCCGCCGTGGGCGATGGGCTCGACGCATGCAAGCGCGCACGACCGCGCAGAATGGCGCGCAGGCGGGGAGGGCTTCGCTCACGCCGCGCTTCCTGCATCGAGGGCTGGGAAACGTCCGTCTATCAAAAAGAAAAGTGAGAGCCCCGCGCGAGGCGGGGCGTTTTTTCTCAGAAGCAGAACACGTTGTAGTTCGGGCCTCCGAAGACGGGCGTCGTGCCCCAGATGACGGTGATGCCGATGGTCGTGCCGCCGGGGCACGAGGAGGGCGGGTTGCCAGGCAGGGCAGGCGTCGTGCCGACCCACGGGGCGCCCACGCAGGTGGTGCCAACACCCACGGTCCAGCCAGGACCGGGAAGGCTGCACAGGGTGGGGACGCCCGCGCAGTGGGGCACGTTGTCGACGATGAGGCCGTAGGGCGTGGCGGCGGGGCAGCCGGGGCCGACGCAGAACGCCGTGTCGCCGTCGCCGGCCGTGAAGCCCGCGGGGCCGTAGTCCAGGACGACGCCCACCTGGCCGGGGTACACCGGCGTGGTCGTGGAGGTGTAGGTGTAGATGCCGCAGCTCACGACGGTGGGGGGCGTGCCGGAGACGCAGAAGGGCGTGCCCGAGACGACGACGCCCACGCTGGGCAGCGTGCAGGCGGCGACGCACTCCGAGCTGGTGGCAGTCCCGACGTGGAGGTTGTAGCCGGCGCCGGTGCCGCACGTCCTCACGCACGCGCCCGTCGAGGCAGTGCCGCTGGGGAAGAGCGTGACCCCCGTGCCAGGGCTGCCGCAGGCGCCCGCGCTCACGTAGCAGCTGATCGTCGAGCTGGGGCCGCAACAGCCCAGGAGGGGGGAGCAGCCGATGGTGACGTTGACGCAGAGCTGCACGGGGTTGGCCTCGAGGCCGGCGATGCAGTCGCGGACCGCGTCGCAGAGGGTGAGGTTGGTGACGTCGCAGATGGAGGAGGTCGCGCTCGCGGAGGGGACGAGGACGACGAAGGACGCGACGAGCGCGAGGGCGGCGAAGAGGGGGATCGTTCGTAGGGTCATGGGGACCGGTCGCGGCAAGGCCCGCGGGGGCGAAGAAGACGACGGGCCCGCGGCCCCCTCCGGCAGGAACGCTTCACCTGTGGGAGATTTCTAGAAATCCGGCAGGCCGAGGGGGTCGTTCCGGGGGGAGGCGTGCCACAAGACCCAAAAGGGGACCATCTTTAACAAGCCTCGAACGCCCATGGCTTCCCCCTCCTCCCCGACGCGCGCCGAGCGGCTCCGGCAGCGCGTCACCGAGGCCGACGACTCCCCCCTCGTCATCCTGGCCGCCGCGACGGGGCTCGTCGCCGGCATCATCCACCTCATCGTGACGCCGATGCACTTCGGCGAGGCCATCGCCCAGGGCATCTTCTTCGCCGTGCTGGGCACGCTCCAGGTCGTCTGGGGCCTCTGGATGTACCGCCGCCCCACCACCGGCGCGTGGCTGGCCGGCATCGGCCTGGCCCTGGGCTCCATCGTCCTCTGGGTCGTCGCCGTCACCATCCGGCCCCCCTTCCAGGACGCGGCCGAGGCGCCCGAGCCCATCGCGTGGGTCTGCGAGGCCGTGCAGGCCCTCACGCTGGTCGCGCTGGTGGGCCTCGCCCTCGCGCGCCCCCGCGGCGCGCCCTCCGGCGCCTCGCGCGCCATGCCCCTCCTCGTCGCGGCCCTCCTCCTGGGCCTCATCGTGGGCGGCGGCGCCTACGGCGCGGGCCTCGTGGGCGAGAAGGTCGTCCCCGGCCTCGCGCAGCCCGCCAGCGACGGCATGGGGGCCGACGCGGACCACGGCGGCGACGCGGGAGGCATGCAGATGTCGCCCGCCTCCACCGACGCGCCCGCCTCCAACGCCAGCACCAACTCCACGGCCGGCAACGGCACGGCCCAGCCGCAGTACGACTACTCCGCGTGCATGCCCGGCATGGACATGCCCGGCTGCCCCGCCTCCGTCGCGGCGGAGTACTACGCCAAGCAGCAGGCCAGCGCGCCCCCGCCCGACAAGGACCTGCCCCCGGTGAAGATCGAACTCACGCCCCAGGGCGACCAGGGCCCCGGCAAGTTCACCGTGGACAACGGCACGAAGCAGCTGATCGTCTCCATCCGCCTCAACGACTCCGGCGCCGGCCCCTACGCCGCGCTGGGCCCCGGCGGCCAGGGCGACCTCACCCTTGACCTCAAGGGCCCCGCGGGCTCCAAGACCATCGCGCTGGCGGGCTCCGCCAACACGGTGGGCGTCGACCCCGCCGCCCCCGCCTCCAAGGGCCCCTACTCGGGGATCGTCACGGCCCCGGGCGAGGGCGCGTGGACGATCACGGTGAACGGCCAGGGCCAGAACGCCAACGTGGTCGTGTCCATCACGGAGCGGTTCACGAGCTAGCGCGGCGGCCGCGACGCTCCAGGCCGTCGAGGGGCGCGGAGCGTCACGCGGCGTCGCGCCGCGCCATGAGGTAGAGCACCAGCGGCAGCGCCAGCACGGCGACGTCCAGCCCGCGCTTCGTCAGGGAATACTCCACGCGCACCGGCATCTCGTCGAAGAGACGGCGCTTCACGAGCCCCTGCTCCTCCAGGTCGCGGAGGCGCTGCGTCAGCGTGCGCCCGCTGATGCCCGGCAGGCTCGCCTTGAGGGCGTTGAACCGCACCGTGCCGCGCTGCCCCAGGACGATGAGGATCTCCACCACCCACTTGTTGAAGAAGACCTGGAGGAGCGAGACGGTGTCCTCCACGTCGCGCTGGAGGTCGTCGCTCCGGGCGAGCATCGCCGTCCAGGGCTCGAAGAGCTCCTCGCGGCTCTGCGCCACGAAGCGGTCGAGGACGCGGTCGACGTCCCGAGACGGTTTACGCGGGGATACCAAGGCGGGTCCGCTCCACCTCTCCCGCTAAGCCGCGCCGGCTCATGGTTCCTTTGTTGAACCAGCTTTCCGGAGGAGCCTGACATGGTCACGTTCGAGCTTGCGCCCGGCGAGGCGCGCGTCATCCGCGACCTCGGCGCGTTCGTGGAGTCCGAGGTCGTCCCGCTCCAGGAGCGATATCAGCCCATGTTCGACCACGAAGGGGTCGGCATCCTGCCCGAGGGCACGCTGCACCCGGACCTCCTGCGCGCGAGCCGCGAGCTTCGCCGCCGCAGCGCCAAGGAGGGCTTCTACGCGATGCACCTCCCCGAGGAGATGGGCGGGCGCGGCGTCAGCTTCTGCGGCCTGCTCCAGGCGCACAAAGAGGTCTTCCGCCACGGCCTTGGCTTCACGCTGTCTGTGCTGGCCACCATCGAGGGCCCCAGCCGCATGCTGGGCTCGCTGGACGCGCAGCAGCGCCGCCGCTGGCTCGACCCCCTGGTGCGCGGCGAGAAGACGACGTGCTTCGCCCTCACCGAGCCGGGCGCGGGCAGCGACGTGCGCAACATCCAGACCCGGGCGCGCCAGGAGGGGGACGAATGGGTGATCGACGGGACCAAGATGTTCATCACCAACGGGCCCTACGCGGACTTCGCGCAGGTCTTCGCGCGCACGAGCGACGAGGACGGGCTGGGCAGCCTCACCGCGTTCCTCGTGGAGAAGGGCACGCCGGGCTTCACCGTGGGCGAGACGCTGGAGACGATCGCCAACAACGGCCTCCCCTGCGAGCTTCGCTTCGAGGCGTGCCGCGTGCCGCAGGAGAGCGTCATCGGGGGCGTGGGCGAGGGGTTCTTCCACGCGCTCACGAACATCAACGACACGCGCATCCAGAACGGCGGCATGGCCATCGGCCTCGCGCAGTTCTGCCTGGACCGCACCGTGGAGTACGTGACGCAGCGCACGGCGTTCGGGAAGCCCGTCGCGAAGTACCAGGGCGTGAGCTTCCCGCTGGCCGACTCGATGACCGAGCTTCGCGCCGCCGAGGCCCTGGCCACGTGGGCCGCGTGGCGCATCGACTCGGGCGAGAGCGCCATCCAGGAGACCAGCATGACGAAGCTCTACTGCACCGAGATGCTCTGGGACGTGGCGGACCGCTGCATCCAGGCCCACGGCGCGGTGGGCGTCCTGCGCCGCGCGCAGATCGAGCGCGTCCTCCGCTGGGCCCGCGTCATGCGCATCTGGGAAGGCACCTCGGAGATCCAGCGCATGACCATCGCCAAGACGATGGGGCTCTGAGGCGCCCCCTCCCTGGCGTGGCCGGTCGTTCACGCTCGTTCGGGGGGCGCCCCCGGCGGGCGTCGCTCACCACCCGTGCTTGCCGCTGGCTTGAAACCGCTCGGCTCCGCTCCCGCGCCATGGACGTGCTGCCGTATCGGCTGCCCGGGATTGTGCGCCCCCTCCACTACGTCATCGACCTCGCGGCCCACGTGGGGCGGCCCACGTTCGAGGGCGTCGTGCGCATCGAGGTGGAGATCGTCCAGCCCACGCGCGAGGTGGAGCTCCACGCCCGCGACATGACGTTCCACGAGGTGGGCGCCGAGTCCAGCGGCCGGAGGCTCGCGGGCGAGGCGCACGCCGACGCGTCGCGGGAGAAGCTGACGCTGCGCTTCCCCGAGGCGCTCCCCAAGGGCCCCGCCGCGGTGTGGGTGCGCTTCACGGGGCAGGTGAGCCACAACATGGAGGGGCTCTACCTCTCCAAGGACGGCGCGGAGGAGTGCCTCGCCACGCAGTGCGAGGAGACCGACGCGCGCGGCATCTTCCCCTGCTTCGACGAGCCCGCGTTCAAGGCGACGTTCCAGTGGGTCGTCACCACCGACGCGGCCAACGTCGTGCTGGCCAACGGCCCCGCGCAGAAGGTGGAGGACGCCCCGGGCGGCCAGAGGAGGTGGACCTTCGCGCCCACGCGCAGGATGTCCAGCTACCTCGTGGCGCTGGCGGTGGGGCGCTTCGCCTCGACGCCCGAGATCAAGGCGCGCGACGTGCCGCTGCGCGTCTGGGCCATGAAGGGCAAGGAGGGGCTGGGCGGCTGGAGCAACGAGCTCGCCGCGCGCGCCATCCCGTGGTTCGAGGACTACTTCGCGATCCCCTACCCCTTCGGCAAGTACGACCAGATCGCGCTGCCCAGCTTCAGCGCGGGCGCCATGGAGAACGCGGGCCTCGTGACCTTCCGCCAGGTCTACCTCCTGCTGGACCCCAAGACCGCGTCGTTCAAGGCGAAGAAGGCCGCCGCGCGCGTCATCGCCCACGAGATGGCGCACATGTGGTTCGGCGACCTCGTCACCATGGCGTGGTGGGACGACATCTGGCTCAACGAGAGCTTCGCCGAGTGGATCGCCCACAAGACCGTGGCCGCGCTCCAGCCCGACTACCGCATCTGGGAGGACTTCCAGCTTGGCAAGGCCGCGGCGCTTGCGCCCGACGCGCTGGAGTCCACGCACCCCATCTACTCCCCCGTGGAGACGCCCGCCCAGGCCACCGAGCTTTTCGACCTCATCACCTATCAGAAGGGGAGCAGCGTCATGCGCATGCTGGAGACCTTCCTGGGCGAGGAGGCGTTCCGCGCCGGCCTGCGGACGTACATGAAGGAGTTCGCCGAGTCCAACGCCCGGGGCGCCGACCTCTGGCGCCACCTCGCGCACGCCTCGCGCCAGCCCGTGGGCGAGATCATGGAGTCGTGGATTCTCCAGGGCGGGCACCCCGTGGTGGCCGCGACGCTGGAGGGCTCGACGCTCCGCGTCTCGCAGCGCCGCTTCCTCTCCTCGCCCCGCGCGAAGCCCACCGGCCAGACGTGGCGCGTGCCCCTCATCGTGCGCTGGCGCGACGACGCGGGCGTCCACGAGGCGCGCCACCTGCTGCGCGGCGAGGAGGAGGCCGTGCCCCTCGCGCTGCACGGCAAGGCGCGCTGGCTCACGGCCAACGCGGACGCCGTGGGCTTCTACCGCCAGGACCTCTCCGACGACCTCCAGAAGGGGCTCGTCGCGCACGTCGCCGACCTCTCCGCCTTCGAGCAGATGGGCATGCTGGACGACGCGTGGGGGCTCGCGCGCAACGCCTCGCGCCCCCTCACGCGCTACCTCGACGCGCTGGACGCCGTGCTGCGCCACGCGACGAACCCCACCGTCCTCGACCGCGTCGTGGACGAGGCCGTCGCGCTGGAAGGGCTCCTGGAGGACGCGGGCGACGCGCAGGCCCTCGCCCGGTTCCGCGCGTGGGTGGGCGCCGCCTTCCGCCCGCGCTGGGAGCGCCTGGGCGCCGAGCCCCACGCGGGCGAGCCGCGCGACGACGCGCTCCTGCGCGCGGCCGCGCTGCGCGCCATGGCGAGCCTCGCGCGCGACCCCGCCGCCATCGAGGCCGCCGTCCGCATCGCGCAGCGCGAGGCGCAGGACCCCGCCAGCGTGGACGCGAACCTCGCCGGCACGGCCGTCCTCGTCTCCGCGCAGTTCGGCGACATCGCGCGCCTCCAGCGCCACGTCCAGCTCTACGAGGAGCGCCGCGCGAGGCAGGCCCCTCCCGCCGACACGCAGCGCTACCTCACGAGCTTCGCCTTCTTCCGCGACGACGCCTCGCTCCTGGCCGTGCTGCGGCTCGTGGACGAGAAGCGCATGCCCCTGGAGGCCGTGGGCCCGCTGCTGCGCCTCATGTTCGGCGAGCGGTGGGCTCGCCTCGCCGCGTGGAACTACCTCAAGGCGCACTGGGGGGACCTGCGCGCGAGCCTGGGCGACATGTGGACGGGCAACCTCGTGGAGGCCAGCGGCCAGATCCCGCCGACCTTCAAGGACGACTTCGTCCACTTCTACGCCGAGCACCTGGGCGCCGTCGCGCAGCAGGCCTACGCCCGCGCGCTGGAGTCGCTGGAGCTGCGCGGCGAGTTCCAGGCCCGCACGCGGGGCGACCTCGTGGCGTGGTTCCGCGCACGGTGAGAGGTCGTCGCGAGAACGCCCATAAGCGCGCCAGCCCCCGGAAGGGGCCGTGCGAGGCCCCCCGCTGCGAAAGCTCCTGCTCCTGGGCGGCGCCCTCGTCGCGGTCCTTCTCCTCGTCGGCCTCCCGAGCCTGGGCCAGGACGCGCTTGCGCCCCAGGGCGAGCTGACGGACGCCGAGTGCTACGGCCACCACAAGCAGGAGGGGTTCCGCAGCATGGACCTCTTCCCGACGACGCTCAGCGAGGTCCCCCAGGGGAAGCCCTTCGACTTCGAGCTCACCATCAAGAACCCGTGGCTCGCGGACCTGCAGGACGTGAGCGGCTACGTCAACGTCAGCGACGCGCCCGGCCTGGAGTTCCCCGGCGCGCAGGCGCCGGACGTCGCGTCGCTGCCCCAGCAGCCCACGGGGCCCACGGGGGCGTCCTACAAGGCGGTGGCGTATCCCGTGGCAGTGAAGGGGGGCGCGACGGAGGTCTACTTCCGCGTCGCGGGCTCGGAGACGGCGCCGCTGGGGGGCCTCACGCCGGGGCGCGTGCGCAACCAGACCGACTACTACGTCGCCATCCGCGCGCCCGACGGGGGCCTCGTGGGCGGAGCGCCTCCGCCGGGGGGCGACCAGGCGCAGTACGTCCCCGACGCGGCGGGGCACCACCTGGAGGCCGTCGCGCACGCCAACACGTCGAGCCTCCTGGCCCACGGGCCCGGCGAGTACGTCGCCACGGTCTACTACGGGGGCCTCGACGCGAGCCCCTACGACGCGTACCAGGCGACGTACTACAACGCGACGCAGAACACCGAGCGCGTGCTCAAGGGCCCCGCCGTGCTGCGCCCGGGCGAGCAGTACACGTTCCGGTTCCAGGTCATCGCCAAGGACGCGGAGAGCCTCCAGCGCATGCGCTACGGCGGCCGCGGCACGGCGTTCCACGACCACCACGAGGAGGACATCGAGAGCGCGGGCGTCTACGACAAGTACGCCACGCTGGAGCTCCGCACCGGCGCCACGCTCCGCCAGGGGCAGGCCCTGGACACGTCGGGCACGGCGGTCTCCCTCCTGGAGCCCACGCTGCGCCGCTGGGGCCAGGTGCTGGGCTTCGCGGGGAGCTTCCTCATCATCCCCAGCCTCGTCTTCGGCGGCACCTTCGGCCGCGGCAGCGTCGCCACGCTCAACCGCTGGTTCGGCGGCCCGCGCCGGCGCGTGCTGTTCCACAACAGCATGAGCTTCTGGCTCCTCGCCGTCGCGAGCCTCCACATGCTCCTGTTCTTCTACGAGGCGTTCTGGGTCTGGAGCGCGGGCCTCGTCTGGGGCGGCCTCGCGCTGGCCAGCATGGTGGGCCTCGGCGTCACGGGCGCCACCCAGCGCGGCTTCGTCGCGCGCTGGGGCTTCAACCGCTGGCGCTTCGTCCACTTCGCCATGGGCGTGCTGGTGGCGGTGTTCGTGATGATCCACATGGTGGCGGACGGGAGCCACTTCGCGTTTGTGCGCTCGCTGTTCGGCCGGTGAGCGCCTCACGCGCCCTTGGGGGGCTCCGCCGCCAGCGGCCCGTCCGCGGCCGGGATGGAAAAGGCGAAGGTCGCGCCCTTACCGGGCCCGTCGCTCTCGCACCAGATGCGGCCGCCGTGGCTCTCGACGATGCCGCGGCAGATGTAGAGGCCCAGGCCCGTGCCGGCGTTGGTCTTCTGCATGGTGTCGTGGACCTGGCTGAAGGGCTCGAAGAGCTTCGCGATGTCGTCCGCCTTCAGGCCGATGCCGCTGTCGGTCACGCGCACCGTGACCGCGTCCGCCTTGCGCGCGGCCTCGACGCGGATGGCGCCTCCGCGGGGCGTGAACTTCATGGCGTTCCCCACGAGGTTGAACACCACCTGGGAGAGGCGCTTGGGGTCGAGGTCCGCCCAGAGGTCGGGCTCCAGGGCGACGTCGAGCCTCACGCCGTTGGCGCGGGCGACGTCGGCGAAGCTCTCCAGCGACTCCAGGATGAGGGGCGAGGCGTCGAGGCGCGCCTTGGTGATCTTCAGGCCGCCGGACTGGATGCGCGCCACCTCCAGGAACTCGTCCACGAGGCTGGAGAGGCGCGCGAGGTTGCGCTCCAGCATGTCCATGGCGCGCTTGCGGCCCTCGCCCTCGCTGGGCGCGTTCTTGAGGATGTGGAGCTGGACCTTGATGGGGGTGAGCGGCGTGCGCAGCTCGTGGCTGAGCGTGTTGACGAACTGCGTCTTGAGGCGGTCAAGCTCGCGGAGGCGCTCGATCTCGGCCGCCCTCTTGGCGTTGAGCGCGCGCTCCTGCTCCACCTGGATGCGGTCGGTGATGTCGCGGATGATGGTCTGGTCCGCCGTCTGGCCCGCGAAGACGATGGGCTGGCCCATGATCTCCACGTCCACCGGGCGCCCGTCGAGGCGCAGCGCGCGGATCTCCATGCGCGGCGTCGTGAGGCCCTCCTTCTCCACGAGGGCGACGCGCGCCATGACCTCGGGCAGGAAGTCGGGGTGGACGAGGCCCGCGACCTCGGTGCCGAGAAGCTCCTCGGCGGAGCGCGCGCCGAAGAGGCGGCCCGCGGCGGCGTTGGCGTAGACGACGCGCCCCGCGCTGTGCACGAGGAAGGCGTCGGGCGCGTTCTCCACGAGGCGGCGATAGCGCTCCTCGCTCTCCTGCGCGGCCTGCACGGCGCCCTGGAGCGCCTCCTCGCGGATCTCAAGCTCCGCCTTGCGGCGCGTCTCGGAGAGGCGCAGCGACTCCATGCGCTCGTAGGCGCGCAGGCGCACCGCGTGGAACGTGCCCGCCAGCACCATGCCCGCGGCGAGGCCGAAGCCGAAGGTGGTCCACTGCGGGCCGGGGCGCATGGCGACGAAGGGAATCCACGCGCCGGCCGTGGCGCCCAGGAAGCCGGCGAGCCAGATGGACGAGAGGGTGAGGCACCCCGCGCCCACGACGAAGAGGATGAGGTACACCGTCTGGTTGGGGTCGGGCACGAGGGCCATCGTCGCGACGATGTCCAGGAGGAGGAAGCCCGCCACCACGGCCAGCGCAGGGTGCCCCTGGGAGGCCTTGAGCGGGTGCTGCCGGAGGTAGATGTGCCCCGCCAGGAGGCCGAGACCCATCACGCCGTCCAGGATGGAGAGGGGCAGGTAGGGGTCGCGGACGCGGAAGTCCGCGTCGAGGACGAGGAAGAAGAGGTACAGGCACCCGACGCCCAGGGTCAGGGGCCCCAGGCTCTCGGCCACCAGCGCGTCCAGCGCCTTCCGGACCTCGCGGTGGTGGACGTCGGCCTCCTCGCGCGAGCCTTCGTCGGCGAGGGCGCTCCAGAGGGCGGCCGGGAGCATGCGCGAGATTTGGTCGATCGCCCCCCTCCTTTAAGGGCTCCGGGACCGGCCCCTAGTAAAAAAGTCCGTCAGGCGCCGAAGAGACGCGTCGCGACCCAGCGGGCGCGGGCGACGGTCTCCTGGGGCGGCGCGTGGCCGTGGCGCTGGGCCCAGCCCAGACCGTCCCCCGCCTCGCTGGCGACGATGAACGCCTCGACACCCTCCAGGGTGGCGCCGATGGCCTCCAGGGCGCCCAGGGAGAGGCCGGCGGCGCGGGCGTGGTGCTCGGCCATCTCGGCGAGCGCCGGGGGGACCTCGTGGCTGTAACGCACGGAGAGCATCGCTCCCTGGGACCGCGGTGCGGTGCTTCATCCCTTGCGGGCCGGCCCTCGTCCTGAACTCCCTTGGGGACCCGGCGGACCGGACGTGAAGGGGTCAACGCTTGAGGCCGACCATGGGGGGCGCCCCGGCCTTGATGGCGGCGAGGTCGCCGGCGAGGCGCTTCACGAGGTCGGGCCGCCAGAGGAGGTCCTTGCGCGCCTTGGTGCTGTCGTAGCTCATGGGCACCGTGAGGCTCTGGAGCAGCTCGCGGCTGACGGGGGGCGTCTTGCGCAGCGTCTTGTAGGCGCCCTCGACGACGCCGGCCGCGCCCACCACGAGGCCCGCGGGGACGCGGCGGCGCGGCACGGGGAGGCCGGCCTCCTCGCACGCGGCCACGAGCAGCTCGGTGATGCGCAGGTTCTCGTCCACGAGGAGGTAGGGGCCCTGGCCGCGCAGCGCGCAGAGGAGGATGCCCTCCGCGGCGTCCTCCACGTGGACGAACCCCTTTACCGCGTCGTCGGCGGGGAGAGCGGGCAGGCGGCCGCGGGCGAGCCACTCCAGCAGCGGGTCGAAGGGGCCGCCGCGCCCCAGCACCACGCCGGGCATGGGGATGGCGCTGGCCAGGGGCGCGTGGGCGGCCAATTCGTGCGCCTCGGTCTTGGTGCGCTCGTACTCGCTCTGGTACGAGCCGTTGCGCACCGACTCCTCGTTGGCGGGCCCCGCGCCGGTGACGCCCAGGGCGGCGATGCTGGAGACGTGGACCACCTTGGAGACGCCCGCGCGCTCCGCGGCGTGGAGCACGTTGCGCGTGCCCTCGACGTTGGTCCTGCGGAAGAGGGGGAGCTTGCGCCGCGGGAGCCCGTAGCCCACCCACGCCGCCGCGTGGACGACGAGGTGCTGCCCCGAGAGGTCCAGCGTCGCGGGCTCGGTCACGTCGCCCCGCACGATCCGGCAGCCGAGCCGCTCCAAGGGCCCCGCGGAGGTGCGGGGGCGGACGAGGCAGGTGACCTGCGCGCCCTCCTCCACGAGCTTGCGCGCGACGACGCCCCCGATGAAGCCCGTGCCGCCCGTGAGGTAGACCTTGCGGCCGGCGAATCGCATCGGGCTCCCGAGGAAGTCCCCGGGCATGAGGCCTTCGGGAATCCGGTCTACGAAGCGGCCCGCGGCAGCACGTGGACGACGCCGCGCGCCTCGAAGGCCCCGCCCTCGCGCGGCTCCACGCGCGCCACCACCTCGTAGTCCCCCGGCGGCGCGTCGTGATAGCGTTCCGCGCACGAGGCGTCGAAGCAGGTGCTCTCCATGAGCGTGCCGTTCCAGCCCAGGGAGGCCTCCTGCGTCTCGCCCGCGGCGAGGCTGCGCGGCGGCGCGGCCGCGTCGCCGCAGACGTGCTTGTCGCGTCGCTCCAGGGGGACCGCTCCCCCCGCGTGGCCCAGGCGGTAGGCGACGCCCTGCGCGACGAAGGTGAGGTTGAGGCCGTTGCCCGCGTCGCAGAGGCCGCCGTCGCCCAGGGTGAGCGTGGCGTCGCCGCAGCTCGTCGCGCGCACCGAGAAGACGGTGGCGTTGCCGGCGCGGATCGTGGCGGACTCGGGGTAGAGCGAGACGCGCGCGCAGGCGCCCTGGGAGGCCACCTGGAGGCAGCCGGGGACGACGAGCAGGGCGAGCGCGAGGGCGAGGCGCTTCACCCGAGGTTCACCATGACGCTCTTGGTGCGCGTGTAGAAGTCCAGCGCGCCGCGGCCCTGCTCGTGGCCGATGCCGCTCATCTTGAAGCCGCCGAAGGGCGTCTGGGGGAAGGTGACCGGGTACTCGTTGATGGCGACCTGCCCCGACTCCAGCTCCGCCGCGAAGCGGTGCGCGCGCTGGAGATTGGAGGTCCAGACGCCCGCGTAGAGGCCGAAGTCCACGGCGTTGGCCAGGGCGATGGCCTCCTCGTCGCTGCCGAACTTGGTCACCGAGAGGACGGGCCCGAAGATCTCCTCGCGGAAGATGGTCATCTTGGGGTCCACGTCGGTGAAGATGGTGGGCTGGAGGAAGTTGCCGTTGGCCAGCACGGCGTCCGCGGGGCGCGCGCCGCCCAGCGCGAGCTTCGCGCCCTCGGCCTTGCCCTTCTCCACGTAGGAGGAGACGGTCTTGTGGTGGCCCTTGCTCACCAGGGGCCCCATGCGGACGTCCTTGTCGAGGCCGCTGCCCTGCTTCCACCCCTTGGCGAAGTCCGCGAGCTTCTGGACGAAGGAGTCGTGGATGCTCTCGTGGACCAGGAGGCGCGAGCCGGCCCAGCACATCTGGCCCGCGTTCATGAAGATGCCAAACGCCGCGCCCTTGACGGCCTTCTCCAGGTTCGCGTCGGGGAAGACGACGTTGGGGCTCTTGCCGCCAAGCTCCAGTGTCACGGGCACGATCTTGCGCGCCGCCTCCTTGAGGAGCTCCTGGCCCGTGGGCACGCTGCCGGTGAGCACGACGCCCGCGGTCTCGGGGGCGCTCACCAGCACGGGGCCGACCTTCGCGCCGCTGCCGGTGACGACGTTGAAGACGCCCTTGGGGACGCCCGCGTCCTCCATGACCTTCGCGAGGCGCAGGAAGGAGAGGGGCGTCTCGCTGGCGGGCTTCGCGACCACGGTGTTGCCCGCGGCCAGGGCGGGCGCGACGCTGCGGCAGCCCAGCTGGAAGGGGTAGTTCCACGGGATGATGTGGACCGTGACGCCGAGAGGCTCCTTGCGCGTGTAGTTGAAGCGCGGGCCCGGCACGGGGATGACGCTCCCCTCGATCTTGTCGGCCCAGCCGGCGTAGTATTCGAACGTCTGCGCGGCGAAGAGGACGTCCCCCTTGGCCTCGCGGAAGGGCTTGCCGTTGTCCAGCGTCTCGGTCTTCGCGATCTCGTCCGCGCGCTCGTGGATGAGCGCCGCGACCTTGCGCAGCAGGCGCCCGCGCTCGGCGGGGTCCATCTTGGCCCACGCGGGGTCGTGGTACGCCTTGGAGGCGGCCGCGATGGCCTGCCGCGCGTCCTCCTCGGTGGCGGCGGGCACCTCGGCGAGCACGCTCTGGTCGAACGGGTTGACCGTGGGGCGCGTCGCGCCGTCGCTGGCGCCGACCCACTGGCCGTTGATGAACATCTGCTCGCGGGAGGTCATGCTGGCCGCATCCCGCGTCCCGACCATGAAGCTGCCTGCCGTGGGGCGGCCCCTTGGTCAAGGGTCCAAAGAACGCGATGAGCGCCACGAGCGCGAAGGACGCGACGACGAAAAGGAACTTCGCGACCTTGGCGCTCTTCGCGCTCGTCGCGTTCTTTGGACCCGGGGCAGGAAGGCAGACCTTAGAGCCGTCCAGCCTTCTGGAGCGCCATCAGGTCTTCAGTAGAGAGCTTCTCCCCCTTGCGGAACTTGTCGAAGATCTCGTCCGCCTCGGCGCGCGCGGCCTGCGAGACGGTGGGCTGGCCGGGCTCCTCCAGGCGCAGCGCGTGGAGCACGCGCTCCAGGTCGCGCACGCTGCCCACCATGCCGATGTAGTGGCGGTGGACCTTGTCGGCCTCCACCTTGCTCTTCACGAACTCGGCCTGCTCGCCGTCGGCCTGCTTGCGGATGCCGTCGGCCTCGCCGAAGAGCTTCGCCATCTGCTCGTGCGCCTCCTGCGCCTCGTTGGCCAGGCGCGTCACCAGCGCGTGCTGCTCCTCGGCGGCGAGCTTCGCGGCGCGCGCGGCCTCGGCGGCGCCCTTCATCTCCGCGTCCACGTGGTCCTCGCCCTCGCGCGCCTTGATCTCCTTGAGCTTCGCCGCGATGAGGTCGATGAGCGCCTTCTCCTTCTGGGGCGTCAGCACCGTGGTCTGCTGCTGGTACTCCAGCTGCCGGACCTCGGCCTTGAGCTTCGCGACGGGGACCCCTTCGCCGGCGTGGCCGCGCCCGCGCCGCAGCGCGTGGAGCGCCTCGCCCTTGGCGTGCGCCTCGTGGTTGAGCTCGTCGCGCTTCGCCTTGGCCTCGCGGACCTGCGCGTTGAGGCCGTCGCGGCGCGCGCGGTGCGCGTTGGCCTGCTCCACGAGGCCCCGCACCTGCGCGTTCAGCTCGTCGCGGCGCTGGGCGTGGGACTTGGTGCCGTCGTTGAGGCGATCCCTCGCCTCGCGCTGGCGGCGCGCCTGCTCGTTGAGCCGCTCGCGCTTCTGCGCGAGGGTGCCGATGAGGCGTTCCCGCTCGTCCACGCCGACGTCCATGGTGGCGTCGAAGATGAGGTTGGGGAGCGTATAAGAACATGACGCCACGCCTGCCGGAATGGCCCTCTTCAAGCGCGCCCGAGGCGACGGGCCCACCTGAGGACGCAGGCGCGCAGGCCCTCGGCGAACGACTTGGCGTCCAGCGGCTTGGCGACGTAGTCACTGGCCCCCAGCGCGCGGGCCCGGTCCACGTCCGCGCCCACCTCGCTGCTGGTGAACATGATGACGGGGAGCGCCGCCGTGCGCGGGTCCTTGCGCACCGCCTCCAGCACGTCGAACCCGTCCTTGCGCGGCATCTTGATGTCCAGGAGCACGAGGTCGGGCAGCTCCCCCTGGAGGCGCTCCAGCCCGGCCTCGCCGTCCTCCGCGAAGTCCACCGCCAGGGGGACCTCCGGGGCGAGGCCCTTGAGGACGCGCTGCGTGAGGAAGCGGTGATCGGCGTTGTCGTCCACGACAAGGATGCGGAGCATCAGCGACCCCCCTTGTCGGGGACGCGACGGCCCGCAGGCCGGCGCTGGTCCACCACAAGGATGCGGAGGGTCATCGCGCGCCTCCCTGACTGGGGGCTCCGCCCCCTTTCCCCCCGGGAAAGGGGGCGGAGCCCCCAGGCAGAGCGGAAGGAAGGAGAGCCCCTCACCGCCGCGCCTCCTGCTTGTCCCCCTTCACCTCGACGCGGCGGGGGCGCTCGGCCAGGGGGAGCGTGACGTGGAAGGTGGTGCCCTTGCCCTCGACGCTCTCGACGCGGATGGTGCCGCCGTGGGTGTCCACGATGCGCTTCACGATGGCGAGCCCGACGCCCGTGCCGCCGGGGTCCTCCATCTCGGAGGGCGCGCGGTGGAAGAGGGCGAAGACGCTCTCCAGGTGGCGCTCGGGGATGCCGCGGCCGTTGTCCTTGACGGAGAACGTCGCGCGCCCGTTCGCGGCCTCGGCGACGACCTCGATGCGCGGAGGGCGCGAAGGGTGGCGGTACTTCACGGCGTTGTCCAGGAGGTTCGTGAAGAGTTGCTGGAGCCGCTTGCGCTCGCCGTGGACCGCGGGGAGCCTCTCCTGCACGCGAAGCTCGCCGTGGGCGGCCGCGAGGCGGTCCGCGAGGGCGGCGCCCGCGTCGCGCAGCACGCCGTCCATGTCGACGTCCTCGGTCTGGTCGCGCACGCGCCCGATGCGGGAAAGCTCCAGGATGTCCAGGATGAGGCTCTCCATGAGCGTCGCGTTCTTGCGGATGCGGTCGAGCCACTGGGCGCCTTCGCCCGCCAGCGCGCGGCCGTAGTCCTCCTCCAGGCTCTGCGCGTACCCCTGGATGCTGATGAGGGGCGCCTTCAGGTCGTGGGAGACGCTGTAGAGGAACGACTCGATCTCGCGGCTCTTCTCGGTCAATTCCGCGGTGCGCTCGGCGACGCGCGCCTCCAGCGAGGCCGCGTGCTCGCGGAGGCGCTCCTCGAAGAGCGAGCGGCGGATGCCCACGGCAAGCTGCGATGCGAGGGCCGCCAGCACCTCGCGCCCGGCGGGGTCGTCCAGCCGGCGCGGCTCGCCCACGAGCACGAGCGCGCCCAAGGCTTCGCCCTGCTCCAGGAGGGGGAGCGCGACGGCGCGCTCGTCGCCCATGTCGCGGGCCTCGGGCGCGCGGGTGCGCATCGCGTCGCGGGCGAGCCCCGCCAGCGCGCGGCGCGAGTCCAGCGTGAGCGAGCCCTCGAAGGCGACCTCGCGCAACGCGTCGGGGGAGCCGATGAGCGCGGCCCCCTTGCGCACGGGCACCAGGGAGGCGATGAGCGAGAGGCCGCTGGCGGCCAGGGGCGCCAGGGCGCGCTCCTCGCTGACGAGGCGCGCCATCTGGAAGCTCTTCTCGCGGATCAGCTCCTCGCGGCGCTCGCGCGTGACGTCGTGCGCGACGCCCAGGACGCGCGTGGGCGAGGGCCCCGAGTCGAAGACGGGGCTGAGGTTCGCCACGACCGCGACGTCGACGCCCTCCAGCCCCATGAGGCGGAAGGGCACTGATAGCACGGGCGCGCCGCGCTCGACGACGGAGGCGACGGCGCGGCGCAGCGTGGCGCGGTCGCCCTCCGCGACGAGGTCGTAGGCGCTGCGGCCCACGAGGTCGCTGGGGCGCTGGCCCAGGACGCGCTCGGCCAGGGGGCTGATGAAGGAGAGCTCGCCGTCGGGCTGCACGGTGAAGATGAGGTCGTTCGCGCTCTCCACGAGGTTGCGGTAGCGCGCCTCGCTCCTTCGCAGGCCGTCCAGGCTCTCGGTGATGCGCTCGGCCATCTCGTTGAACGTGGCGCCAAGCTCCGCGATCTCGTCGTTGCCCGAGGGCTCGATGCGCGACGCGAGCTTCCCGGCGGAGAGCCCCTTCGCCGCCTCGGTGAGCTCCTGCACGGGGCGCACGATCCGGCGCGCGATGAGCACGCTGGAGAGGAGGATGGCGCCCGCGAGGATGCCGACGAACACGATGAGGACCGCGGAGAGGCGCGTGAGGCCCGCGTAGGCCACGTTGAGCGGCACGGTGTCCACGACGGCCCAGCCCAGGTCCGGCACGGTGGCGTAGGCGCCCAGCGCGCGCTGCCCGGTGACGGGGTCGTCGTACTCGACGTAGGGCGCCTCGCCCGAGGGGTGCAGCGCGCGGCGCACGGGGTCCACCTGCGACCAGTCGAGGCGCGACTCCGCCAGCGACGCGTTGGCGTGCGCGATGAGGCGGCCCGGCGGCTCCACGAGGAAGACGGTCTGGCTGCCTCCGGGCGCGAAGGCCTGGAGCGCGTCGCCCAGGGCGGAGAGGCGCAGGTTCGCGACCACGACGCCGCGGAACGCGCCCTGCACGGAGACGGGCGACGCCAGGGGCAGGAGCGGCGGGCCGCTGGGCGTCACGGGGAGCGTGGCCAGCGCGTTGCGCAGGCGCGGCAGCACGAAGGCGAGGTCGCTGGAGCGGTCCGCGCCCACGGGGGCCGCCAGGGCAGGGTACGCCGCGACGACGCGGCCCGTCTCGTTGAGCGCGAAGGCCGACTCGAAGATGGGGCCCCCGCCGGGCTGCGCGTGGTCCACGAGCCCCTGGAGCGCCAGCACGAGGCTGGCCTGGTCCTGCGCCGAGAGGGCGGTCTTCATCGCGGTGCTGGTGGCGGTGGCGTCAAGCAGCACGCGCCCGTTCTGCACGTAGAGCGCCGCGTACCCCGCCGCCGCCTTGGCCGCGTCCTCGTGCGCGCCGCCCACCTCCTGCGACACGGCCGCGCGCGTCTCGGCCAGGGCGAGATAGCTCATGGCCATGAGAGGCATCGTGGCGATGAGGGCGAAGACGAGGAACATCTTCGCCTGGAGCGACCGCCGCACGACAATCCCAGGGATGAGGCCCTCTTATGAAGGCGCCGGATTGCGCGCTTCGCCGGGCATAAGCCCCTCGCCCGCGTTCGAGCCTCGACCCACAACCCGCAAGCGGGCGATCCGGGAGAGCCAAGGGACGATGCAGCTTCGCCTCCAGTCGTTCCTTGAGCGCCCCAAGCACGCCCGCGCGACGGTCATCGACTGTCGCCCCGGCTTCGAAGGGCCCTACTTCGAGGGCTCGGGGCCCGAGGACTCCGTCTGCGGGCACTGCAGCCACGTCCTCATCCGCGGGCGGTTGACCGCCTACCTGAACCTCTACCTGTGCTGCCCCAGCTGCGGACGGTACAACCTGGCGCACGGAGGCGAGGAGGGGGAGAGGGCGTAGGAATCCCGAGCGAAGTTCATTCTGCGAACTCGATCAGGCGCAGACCCGGCGGCAATAGATTTCGAGCGCGAGCCCGTGGTAGCTCGCGAAAAGTGCTGATCGCCTTATCGACAAAAGCGAGGGTTGTACGCGCATCCAGAACTTCGCCTCTTGGCGATCTTTGGTTGTCTTCCTTAAGAAGCCGAACCCAGTGACGGATGTTTAGAGCCTTGCCTTCTACAGGTTCACTACACCATATCGGACCGGAGTCGGTTTCATTCCTGAAACATATGAAATGGCGCTCACTGGTTGTCCATCCCGACGGGGCGCTGGTGAGGGAGACAACTTGGAGATTGTCCAGCGTTGCCTCCTCCATGATGGCATCAAGATCAAAGATCATGGGACACGCATAGCTCACATCGGTACGCGGAATATTTCGCAGCCGCATGAGAGCTTCATGTTGTGAAATGCCTGAAGAGGGTCGAGGACTTAGGGAAAGTTCGACCCGCAGGTAGGGCGTCGACCATGAACTCGGCATGTTTTTGCTCGCTTTTGTCATCGATTCTACTTTTTTGAACTGAAGAAAGTAACCGAAGAATGAATGAGAAGAGAGCACCGAACTTCCGTTGATTGCGTTTTCGAGTTGTGCCCGGAATTCTTGCATATTAAGTTCTGTCTTCACCCATGCTTTATCGAACCCCAAGAACGCCTCGCGTTGTTGAGAGGGTTTCAAAACTCGGAGAACCTTCCGCCCAAAGGTCGCTTCAAACAGGTCCATCAACGGCTTGTGATAATGAGCCTCAAGAAGAGCTTCTGTAATGTCGTCGCTCACAATATCCCAAAGTCTGCAGGGCTCATAGAGATATATTGAGCCTGTGGAGCTTGTTTTTCTCTTGGAGACTCACCCAAATCGAGAAAACTCCTTGAGATTTAAACGGGCAATTGACTACCCCAGCTTCCAGAACTTGTACGCCGGCGCCCCGTCCTGATAGCAATAGTGGATGCCCTGGAAGCGCTCGCGGAAGGCGGCCACGCGCTTCGAGACCTCCGCGGGCTTCTCCTTCTTGATCACGACGTCCACCAGGAACTGCGCCACGTCGGCCATGTCGCGCTCCTTCATGCCGATGCGCGTCATCTCCTGGGTCCCGAGCCGGAGCCCCGAGGGGTGGAGCGCGCTGGTGTCGCCGGGGAGCATGTTCATGTTAGTGATGAGGCCGCCGTCCTCCAGCGCCTGCGCGGCCCAGCTTCCGCCGCCGTGGGCCTTCACGTCCACGACGACCTGGTGGCTCTGGGTGAAGCCGCGCTTCTCGCCCAGCACCGCGACGCCCTTCTCGTGGAGCGCCTGCGCGAGGGCCTTGGCGTTCTTGATCACCTGGTCCGCGTAGGCCTCGCCGAAGTCCAGGTGCTCCGCCAAGGCGACGGTCTTCGCCGCGAGGTGGTGCAGGTGGTGGCTGCTGACGGTGCCAGGGAAGACGGCGCGGTCCAGCTTGCGGGCCAGCGTCCCCTGCTGCTCCTCCGCGCCCTCGGGGAAGTTGCCCAGGATGAGCGCGCCCTGGGGGCCCGGGAGCGTCTTGTGCGTGCTGCCGGTGATGAAGTCCGCGCCCTCGCGCAGCGGGTCCTGGAAGCGCTTCCCGGCGATGAGGCCCATGACGTGGGCGCCGTCGTACATGACGGTGGCGCCCACCTCGTGCGCGGCCTGCGCGGCCTCCTGGATGGGCGTCGGGAAGAGGAACATGCTCTGGCCGAAGACGACGAGCTGCGGCTTGCGCTCGCGGATCATCTTCACGGTCTTCGCCACGTCGATGGTCATGGCGTCCTGGTCCCACGGGTACGTCTCGATGGCGCAGCCGCGGATGCCCGCGCCGCCGAACTTGGCGTGGCTGATGTGGCCGCCATCCGCCGTGGAGACCGCGGTGATGAGGTCGCCGGGCTTCGTCGTCGCCGCGAAGGCCGCGATGTTGGCCTCCGTGCCCGAGACGCAGCGCACGTCCGCCCACGAGCAGCGGAACAGCTCCAGCGCGAGGCGCCTGCACTCCCGCTCCACCTCGTCGATGTAGACGAGCCCCTGGTAGTAGCGCTTCCCGGGGTGCCCTTCCGCATAGCGGTCGTGGAAGTCGCTGGCCAGAAGGCGGCGCGCCATGGGCGAGATGAGGTTCTCGCTGGCGATCATGGGGATCGACCGGTTGAACCACTGCGTGTGGCGCTCCACCTGGTCGAGCACGTGCTGCGCGGCCTTCTCGCGGGACATGCGCGGCGCAACGACCCCCGGCTGAAAAAGGATGCGGCGCAAGCAAAACCGGGGGTTCAGGCCGGCGGGATGGGGCGTGTGGGGGGACACGCGGACGAAGCGGGGGCAAGCGAAGCGCCGGCCTGAACCCGACCCCACCAGGCGCATGGTGCGGATAGGGGCGTCAGGCGGTCCGGGCCGAAACCACAGGGAAAGGCCTACGAGGCGCGCGGGGCTTGCGTGCGGCATGGCCGGCGGCCCCACGACGTGCGACCTCTGCGGCGGGCCCTTCCTGGACCTCCACTGCAAGCTCACCTGCCAGCGCTGCGGCTACCGCCGCGACTGCAGCGACCCGTGAGGCGGCGCCTCCGCTGGGCCCAAGCAAGAGAAGGAAAAGAAGGGGGCGGCGCGGGGCCGCCCCGGAGCGACGACGACTACTGGCGCGTCAGGCGCACGTCGAAGTGGCGGACCTCGCCGACGCCCACGACGAGCGTCTGGTTGGCCGAGTACTTCGTGCCGTCCGCGCCGGTGAAGGTCGCGGTGACGACGTAGGAGCCGGGCGCGAGGTTGACGCTGTACGAGCCGTCGCTCTGCGTGAACGCGCTGGCGGCCTTGGCGCCGTTGGGCGCGGTGGCGTTGGCGTCGGGCGCGAACGAGAGGCTCGTGAACGTCGCCGTCTCGTTGGCGCCGTCGTTCAGGCCGTTGTCGTTGAGGTCGGCGAACGCGGTGCCGTTCACGGCGGCCGCGCGCGGCTCCAGTCCGATGGCGGCCTTGACCGTCTCGTCGGGCTTCACGGTGACCGTGGCGCTCGCGGAGGTCACGTTGCGCTGCGCGTCGGCGACGTTGACGTCCTGGACGCCCGCGGGCACGTTGGCGAGGGTGAAGTTGCCCGCCGCGTCGGTGACCGCGCTCTTGCCGCCGATGGTCAGCGTCTCGTTGGCGACCAGCGTGTCGTTGTTGGCGTTGTACTGGCCGTTGCCGTCCTTGTCGTCGTAGACGAAGCCCGCGACCGTGCCGGGGCGGAGGTTGAGGTCGCCCGGGAGCTGCGTCTGCTTCTCGGCGTCCTCGCGCGTGATGCCCAGGTGGAGGCGGCCCACCTCGGCGCCGTTGCGCGTGGCGACGATCGTCGTGTTGCCGCCGGGCATGGCGAAGGGCGCGATCAGCGAGTAGTGGCCGCTGGCGTCCGTCGTCACGCTGGCGTGGGGCACGTCGAAGTTGTCGCTGGAGAGCTGCGAGCGCACCGAGGGGTCCACCGTGTTGAGGAGGATCTGGCCCGCGTCGTCGTAGGCCGTGACGGTGACGCCGGACTGGGGCTGCCCGTCCTGCGTGATGGTGCCCTGCACGATGGCGCCGGGGTAGTACTCCAGCATCTTGAGCGCCTGGTTGGCGTACACGAGGCGGAAGTGCTCCAGGCCGTAGCCGGGCGCGGGCGCGTTGAGCGCCTGCGCCAGGGTGTCGCCCAGGACGGGCTGGCCGGGCTGCGAGGGCGGCACGGGGCGGCCCACGTAGGCGCGGTAGAACATCGAGTTGAAGAACGTGTCCTGGTACTCGAGGCGCTCGCTGGTGGCCTGCACGCGGCGGGTGGGGTCGCGCAGGAGCTGGTTGTACTGGTCCTGCGTGAGGTACTGGTTGGTGCCCACCGAGTACTTCGTCGTGACGTAGTCGTCGGGGTTGCGGCCCGCGAGCTTCACCGGCGCGTAGAAGATGCTCGGCTCGTCGATGGTGGGCGACGTGTTGGGGTCCGGGTTGTCGTAGGGCAGCATGCGGACGTCCGCGGCGTAGTAGCGGATCTTCTTGCCCGTGCTGGCCTCCAGGCTCGCGAGGAGCTTGGCGCTCTGCGCGAGGTCCAGGTCGGGGACGTACTGGAAGCGGTGCAGCAGGTCGAGGTCGCCCGTGGCGTCCTTGCTGCCGGCGGCCGTGAGCGCGGACTGCGCGTTGGCGTTGGGCAGGTCCACGAGGCGCGCGGCCAGCAGCTGGACGGCGTGCGTCTCGTTCTGGCTGATGATGAAGTTGGCCGAGTACTCGTAGGCGTTCTGGAAGTTGTCCGCCACGGTGGGGTGGTTGCCCACGTAGATGGCCCAGTGGCCGTAGTCCCACCACGAGAGGAAGGCGGGGCGGTCCGCAAGGTTGCTCACGTTGTGGTCCCACGAGTCGAGCCAGGTGAGGCCGTCCTCCCAGTAGCTGGGGAGGAAGCCCTCGCCGTAGGCGCCAAGCTCCTGCTGGACGAAGCCCTTGAGGAACGCGGAGTTGGTGTCGCTGGCCCACTTCGCCTCGTCGACGGGCGGGATGGCCGCGTCGGCCGCGAAGAGGGCGTTGGGGACGACCAGGAGCAGCACGATGAGCAGGACGCCCACGACGTGCATGGGGCGCACGCCCTTGCGGACGCCCTGGCCCGCGGCCATGGCCTTGCGGACGCGGCCGAAGTCGAGCCAGTCCCAGACCCACACGGTCATGAACGCGCCGAAGACGGCGAAGACGGGGACCGCGTTGAACAGGAAGCGGGCCGCCGCGTGCGCCATGTAGAGCGCGACCGCGCCCAGCACGAGGAAGAAGAGCACCGCGCGGTTGGCGCGCTTCTTCTGCGTGAAGAGGACCACGAACCAGCCGATGAGGGCCAGGAAGAAGACCAGGGGCCCGACGCCGAAGACCATCTGCGAGAGGGGTGTCGTCTGCGCCTCGGCGATGGTGCTGTAGAGCGCGGTCTGCTTGAAGTAGACCGTGGCGTAGAGGAGCGACTTCGCGACGTCGGGGACGACGAAGAACGCCGCCAGGGCGCCCAGCACCGCGATGGCCAGCGCGATGGGGAAGACGAGGATGGTGGGCATGTCGCGCGTGGGCACGAGGATGAGGCCCGCGACGAAGAACGCGCCCACGATGTACCACGGGGCCTGGAGGAAGTTGGTGACGCCCGCCTGCGCGTAGTACGGGTAGGCGAGGACCATGCCTACGAGCATGGCCAGGAGCGTGGCGACCCAGAGGCCCAGCGAGTCGCGGTTCCTCCAGTGGTCAAGGACCATCTGGAGGCCCGCGTAGAGGAACATGGCGCCGATCACGTAGGGGAAGCCCTTCCACATGAGGGCGACCGCGGCGATGCTGATGCCGGTGAGGAGCGCGTAGCCAAGGCCGAGGCGGCGCTCGCGGAAGAAGCGTCCCAGGCCCGAGGAGACCGCCGAGCCGTCGCGCCAGCGCGTCACCCAGTTGCCGTCGCCGCGGAAGTGCTCGATGGTCTTGACGTAGAACATGAACGCCAGCGTGGCGAAGAAGAGCACGGCGGCGTAGTGGCGCGAGTCGCCCAGGCCCGTGACGTCGATGGCCTCGGCGCTGAAGACCCAGAAGGCGGCCGCGACCAGGCCGACGCGGCGGTCGAAGAGCCACTTGCCGGTGAAGTAGACGGGGATGAGCGTCAGCGCGCCGTAGACGGCGGGCGCCCACTCGGTGGCCCACCAGGTGGCGACCTGCAGCGAGGAGAGCCCGTGCGCCGCGTCGGCGCTGAAGAAGGGCGAGAGCAGCTGGCCCGCGATGGCCACCGACCACTGGTAGAGCGGCGGGTTGGGGTTGATGGAGCCGTACGGGTAGTTGAGCAGCGGGTCCTGGATCAGGGTGTGGTAGCCGTTCGCCTGGATGGAGTCGATGGCGCGCTTCTCGTAGTACGGGTCGGAGCCGCCGGAGAGGAGGAACTTGCCGCTCTCCTGGGCAGCGTCCAGGTTCCAGTACGCCCTCAGGAAGAGGGCCGCGAGAAAGAGGACGAGGAGCGTGAGGGCGACGGCCCAGCCGCGGCCCTTCGCCGGCTCCTGCGTGACGGTGGTTCGGACGGCCATTGGGACACCTGAATCGGACCCGACGAGACCGAACGCGTCGCGTTCCCAGCCTCGGGGGGGCCCGGTCGCATCCCCTTTCCCCTATAAGAACCATGGGAGGCCCGGGAAACGCTCGGACCGGCATCCATCCGGGGTGCACGCCCTCGACCCTCGCCGGGCGCGCATTCATTACGATTATTCTTGAACCCCTTTCATGCGCTTGGCGCATTTTGGGAGCTCAAATAGGGTTGGCCCCTTAGTCAAGGGTCCAAAGAACGCGATGAGCGCGAGGAGCGCCAAGGTCGCAAAGGTTCCTTTCGTCGTCGCGTCCTTTCGCTCGTGGCGCTCGTCGCGTTCTTTGGACCCTGGACCAAAGGGCAAATCAGGAGCGCCGCTCCTCGAACACGTCGGCGATCACCGGCGCGCATCCCACGGAGGAGACGGAGGTCTCCAGGGAGTCGGTGCAGACGACCTCGTCGCAGCCGGCGCCGCGGAGGCGCTCCAGGGCGTTGTTGAGGAAGAGGCCGTGCGTGCAGGCGGCCACGACCTTGCGGGCGCCCTGGCGCTTCAGCTCGGCGGCGGCCGTCGCGATGGTGCCGCCGGTGCTGATGATGTCGTCGAGGATGGCGACGGTCTTGCCCTTGACGTCCAGCGCCTTGGGCTTCATCACGACCTCGGTGCCCGAGAGACGCGTCTTCTCCATGTGGTCGAACTCGGCGCCCAGGCACTTGGCGGCGAACTGCGCGCGGTCCAGGGCGCCCTTGTCGGGGGCGAGCACCGTGTCCACGCCGCGGCCCTCCAGGTGCTTCGCCAGGAGGGGCACCGCGCTGACGCCGTGCGCCTCGACGCCGAAGAAGCCCAGGATGTGCTCCTTGTGCGGGTCGACGGTGACGAAGCGGTCCGCCTTCAGTTCGAGGAGCTGCGCCACGGCCTTGGCGGAGACGATCTCGCCCTCCTGGAAGACGCGGTCCTGGCGGCTGTACGCGAAGTAGGGCACGACGACGCTGATCTCCGAGGCGCCCTGGTCGTGGGCCGCCTCCTCCAGGAAGAGAAGCTCCACGAGGGCGTTGGTGGGGTGCGTGGACTGCACGATGACGACGTGCTCGTCGCGGACGCCGCCCAGCATGCGCACGTAGACCTCGCCGTCGGGGAACACCTTGCGCTCGACGCCCACGACGTCCGCGCCCAGGATCCCCGCCAGCTCCTTCGCACACCGGTGAGAGGAGCTGCCCGCCACGACCTTCATGTCCGGGGGCACGCGCGGCGCCGTGAAAAGCGTTTGGCTGGAGCGGCGCGTGCGCTTCCTGTGGAGCGCGAGGACCACCCTTGGGGGACCGCGGACGCCTGCCTGCCCGACCCCTCGTTTCCCCAGGGAAAACGCATCGACGTCTCCGGCCTCTCGCCCACGAGTCTTCCTCCCTTACGAGAAGCCTTAAAGGTGTGGAGGCGTAAGGCGGGGACAAGCCCCGGCGTCGATCGTTTCTCGGCGTCGGATACGGGATTCGGGACAACATGCAGAAACAGACACTCCCCCCTGTGGACGAGTGGATCGAGCGCGAGGAGTTCGCGACGACGGCGGAGGTCGCCGTCCCGGACAAGCTCATCGACCAGGTCATCGGCCAGGAGCGCGCCGTCGAGGTCATCCGGAAGGCCGCCGAGCAGCGGCGCCACGTGATGCTCATCGGCGACCCCGGCACCGGCAAGTCGATGCTCGCCCGCTCCATGACCGAGCTTCTCCCCCACGAGGAGCTTGAGGACACCATCGCGTACCCCAACCAGGAGGACCCGCATGCTCCGCGCATCCGCGTGGTCCCCGCCGGGAAGGGGAAGGAGATCGTGCAGGCCCAGAAGGCCGAGGCCAACCGCAAGCAGGAGCGCAAGGCGACCTTGCAGCTGCTCCTCATGCTGGGCATCGGGCTCTTCGCGGTGCTGTTCTTCTTCCAGACGCGCGACCCCATGATCCTCATCTTCGGCATCATCGCCGCGGCCATGCTCTTCATGGTCATGCGCCAGATGAGCCAGCGCGAGGCGGCTCTCGTCCCGAAGCTCCTCGTCACGCACACGCCCAACGAGAAGCCCCCCTTCGTCGACGCCACGGGCGCCCACGCAGGCAGCCTGCTGGGCGACGTGCGGCACGACCCGTTCCAGAGCGGCGGGCTTGAGACCCCCGCCCACGAGCGCGTGGAGCCCGGCGCCATCCACAAGGCGCACAAGGGCGTCCTCTTCGTGGACGAGATCAACCTCCTGCGCATGGAGAGCCAGCAGGCGCTCCTCACCGCAATCCAGGAGAAGAAGTTCCCCATCATGGGCCAGAGCGAGCGCAGCAGCGGCGCGATGGTCAAGACGGAATCGGTCCCGTGCGACTTCATCCTCGTCGCGGCCGGCAACATGGATGCGCTCAAGGGCCAGGAGGGCAACCCCTTCCACCCCGGCATGCACCCCGCGCTGCGCAGCCGCATCCGCGGCTACGGCTACGAGATCTTCATGAACAACGACATGGACGACACGGCGGACAACCGCCGCAAGGTCATCCGGTTCGTGGCCCAGGAGGTCAAGCGCGACGGGAAGATCCCGCACTTCGAGCGCCCCGCCGTGGCGGAGATCATCCGCGACGCGCAGCGCCGCGCCGGCCGCCGCGGCCGCCTGACCCTCAGGCTCCGCGAGCTTGGCGGCCTGGTGCGCGTGGCGGGCGACATCGCGGTGGAGGAGAAGTCCCCCGTCGTCACCGTCGCGCATGTCCTCCGCGCCAAGAGCATGGCGCGCAGCCTGGAGCAGCAGGTGGCCGACCAGTACATCGAGCGCCGCAAGGAGTACCGCCAGTTCCGCACCACCGGCGGCGCCGTCGGCATGGTCAACGGCCTGGCCGTCATGGGCGGCGGCGAGGTCGGCGAGCCCAGCGGCATCGTCATGCCCATCGTGGCCGAGGTCACCCCCGCCGCCAACCGCGCCGAGGGGAAGATCATCGTCACGGGCAAGCTGGGCGAGATCGCCAAGGAGGCCGTGCAGAACATCAGCGCGGTCATCAAGAAGTACACGGGCCAGAACCTCAACGACCACGACATCCACGTGCAGTTCATCGGCACCTACGAGGGCGTCGAGGGCGACAGCGCGTCCATCAGCATCGCGACCGCGGTGCTCAGCGCGCTGGAGAACGTGGAGATCGACCAGAACGTCGCCATGACCGGGAGCCTCTCGGTGCGCGGCGAGGTGCTGCCCATCGGCGGCGCCACGCCCAAGATCGAGGCCGCCGCGCAGGTGGGCATCAAGAAGGTCATCGTGCCCAAGGCGAACATGAACGACGTGCTCATCGAGGAGCGCTACCGCAGCATGGTGGAGATCGTCTACGTCGAGACCCTCGACGAGGTCCTCCAGCACGTGCTCATGCAGAGCGCCCAGAAGAAGAGCCTCGTCGACAAGCTCGCCGCCATCCTGCCCGCGCGCCTCAAGAGCCCCGTGCTCGATGGGGCCGCGGCCGTGGGCTCTCCCCCCGCGGTCGGCAGCGGCTCGGGCGCGTAGGCTCTCGCCTCTTGGGGGCCCCCTCGTGGGGCCCTCCCTTCCCTTTTCCTTCGCTTCTCTCCATTTCTCTTGGTCAAGGGTCCAAAGAACGCGATGAGCGCGAAGAGCGCCAAGGTCGCAAAGTCTCCTTTCTCGTCGTCGCATCCTTTGCGCTCTTCGCGCTCATCGCGTTCTTTGGACCCCTGACCAGGGAGCATCCACGGAGCGAAAGCCCCAAACGCGAGCCCCGCGCATGCGTGGCCCGATGACGGACCGCGGCCTCTTCCTGGGGAGATTCCAGCCCATGCACCTGGGCCACCTGGCGGTCCTCCAGCGCCTCGCGCGCCAGCACGACGAGGTCCTCGTGGGGATCGGCAGCGCGAACGTGAGCCACACCCGGATGAACCCTTTCACCGGGGGCGAGCGCGTGGAGATGGTCCACGAGGCGTTGCGCGAGGCGGGCGTCTCCAACGCGCTGGTGCTCCCCATCCCCGACATCGGGCGCAACACGCTGTGGGTCTCCCACGTGGAGAGCCTGGTGCCGCGCTTCCGCGTGCTCTACACCAACAACCCGCTCCCCGCGCGCCTCTTCCGCGAGCGCGGCCACGAGGTGGCGCCCGCGCCCTTCCACGAGCGCGAGGTCTACAGCGGCACGCGCATCCGAGAGATGATGACCGAGGGCGACGAGTGGATGGACCTCCTGCCCCCCGCCGTCGTGCGCGTGCTGCGCGAGTGCAAGGGCGTCCAGCGCCTGCGCGACGTCGCGACGCCCGACGGGGCCGTGGAAGGCTTCGACCCCACCGTGTGAGCCTCACCCCGGCGAGAAGTCGAACGTGAAGAGCGCGCCGCCCGCGGGCAGCCGCACGGCGAGCGTGTGCGCCTCCACGGGGCCCGCGTACAGGTCGTAGCTGCGCGGCCCGTCGAGGCGCAGGCACGCGTTGGGGTCCACGTCGCGCCCCGCTAGGCTGGCCGGGATGGGCTGGCCGTCGAGGAACACCGCCGCGCACGCGCCCGCGGGGCCGTCGAGGACGGCGTTCGCGGCGCCTGCGCGAAAGAGCACGCTGGCGTTCTCGGGCGCGAGCGCGGTCACGTTCTCGTGCGTCTCGCGCCACGTCCCTTCCAGGTAGATGAGGTCGGGGTCGAGGCGCGAGACGGGCGCGTAGGCCACGTCCTGCCCTTCGTGATAGCCTTCGGGGTTGCCGATGGCGACGCGCCCCTCGGCGGCGGAGGCGTACAGCTCCGGCGTGATGGCGCCCTCGTTCCCGGTGGCGTTGACGGCCTCGCCGGCGGGCGCCTTGGGCGCGTGCCCCGCCTCGGCGAGAAGCTGGCGGATCGCGGCCTCCGTCTGGTCGTAGTCCCCCTCGCCGAAGTGCGTGTCGCGCACGCGGCCGTACTGGTCGATGAGGTACTCCGCGGGCCAGTAGCGGTTGCCGTAGGCGTCCCAGATCGCATAGTCCGAGTCGACCGCGGTGGGGTACGTGAGGTGATATCGTTCTCGCGCCCCGGCGATGTTGTCCACGTTCCGCTCGAAACCGAACTCCGGCGTGTGGACGCCCACCACCACGAGGCCGTCCCCCTTGTAGCGCTCGTAGAACCCCTCGACGTGGGGGAAGGTGTGGATGCAGTTGATGCAGGAGTAGGTCCAGAAGTCCACGAGCACGACGTGGCCGCGCAGGTCCGCGACCTTGAGCGGCGCGCTGCCCAGCCAGGAGGTCGCGCCGCCGAAGTCGGGCGCCGCGGGGAAGGCGAGCTCCTGCGCGCTGAGGTTGGCGGGCGGCGGGGGCGCGGCGGAGGGGTTGCCGGCCCACGGCTTCTCGATGGCGAGGATGACGCCCCCGATGGCGACGAGGGCGAGGGCCAGGGCGATGCGGCGCTTCGTGTCGGGGTGCATGGGGTCACGTCAGGTAGCTGGTGAGGCGCGCGGCCTGCCCGGTGAAGACCGCGATGCCCAGGAGGATGAGGAGCACGCCGCCCACGATCTCGATGACGCGCGAGGCGCGGGCGAAGCGGCGCAGCAGCGCGGCGCCTCGCTCCGCGGTGAGGCCAAGCGCCAGGAACGGCACGGCGAGCCCTAGGGCGTAGACGCCCAGGAGGAGCGCGCCCTGCGCGGGGCTCGCGTCCAGGCCCGCCACGAGGAGGATGGAGGCGAGGATGGGGCCGACGCACGGGCTCCAGCCCACGCCGAACGCGGCGCCAAGCAGCAGCGCGCCCCCCGCGGGCCCCAGCGCGCCGGGCGCGGGGCCGTGATATCGCGCGTCCCGGTCCAGGATGCGCAGCCGCAGCAGGCCCGTCATGGCGAGGCCGAAGGCGATGATGAGCGCGCCGCCCACGCGCTCGGCCCACCGCAGCGGGACGCGCGCGCCCAGGCCCGAGCCCAGGAGGCCTGCAAGGAGCCCCAGCGCGACGAAGGCGACGCCGAAGCCCAGCACGAACGCGGCGACGACGAGCATGCGCCGCCCAAGCCTCCCCTGGGCGCTGCGCGCGAGGAACGCGACGTAGCCCGGCACGATGGGCACGATGCAGGGCGAGAAGAAGCTCGCCAGCCCGGCCCCGAACGCAAGCCACGGGGAGACGGTTGCCACAAGGCGGAGAGGGACCGCGCGGCTACATCCGGGTTTTCCCAGATCACGCCCGGCGCCTGCCAAGGACCTTGCCGGCGGCGCGCTTGAGCATCCCGGCGCCCTCGGCCCACGTCCCTGCGGCGAGGGGCCACGCCCCCGTCTCGCGCCTCACGATGATCCAGAGCGCGATCGTGCCCAGGGTGAAGGCGGTCGTCGTCGCGATGGCCGCTCCGGTGATGCCGTAGCGCTGGATGAGCAGCAGGTTGAGGGGCAGGTTGATGGCGACCTGCGCGGCGCCCACGAGGATGAGGCGCCCGGCCTTGTCGTGGACCATGAGCACGCTGGTCGCGGGGACGGCCAGCGCGCCGAAGATGCCGAAGAGGGTGAGGATGAGGAGCGGCACGTAGCCCGCGCCGAAGCCCGGGCCATAGAAGGAGAGGATGACGCGCCCCAGGAGGAGATAGCCCGTCGCGATGGCGAGGGCGAGGAGGAGCGCCAGGAACGTGCCGCGCTGGTAGGCGTGCGCCGTGGACTCGCCCTTCCCGGCGAGGCGCGACATCACGGGGACGAGCGCCACGCCGATGGCGACGCTGGCCGTGACCATGACGAACGTGAGCGAGAAGGCCGCCTGGTAGACGCCCGCCTGCGAGTTGTCCAGGAAGTGGCTGATGAGCAGCGTGTCGGTCCAGATGAGGCTGCTGTTGAGGAACGTCGCCAGCGCGATGCGGCTGCCGTGGCTGACGAGATAGCTTGCGACGCCGCGGTCGAAGCGCAGGCGCCACGGGGAGCGCCAGTAGAGCGCGAAGCCGACGCTCATGGCCAGCGTGCCCAGGACGCTCGTGAGGATGGAGGTCGCGACGTTGAAATGCCGGGTGAGCACGAGGACGCCCACGGCGAGGAGCGTGAAGGTGGGGCCCAGCGCGATGAGGACGTTGCGGAAGACCATGCGGTTCTCGGCCTCGAAGCGCGCGGCGCCGATCTCCTGGAAGACGCCCACCACCAGCACGAGGCTCGTGAGGACGACGGCCCACCACGGCACCGAGAAGAAGGAGCCCAGCGGGACGCTGAAGGCGGCGATGAGCGCGACGAAGAAGCTCGTGCCGATGAGCTTGAGCAGCAGGCTCGTGCCGAAGACCTTGGCCGCCGGCTCGCCGCGGTGGTAGACGACGATGCTGGGGTTGTGCGTGAAGTTGGAGAGGCTGCGGCCGAACTCGCTGATGCCGAAGGAGACGGCGAGGACGCCCACGCCCGCGGGCCCCAGGGCGCGCGCCGTGATGAGGCCCGCCAGGAAGCCGAAGAAGTTGCCCGCCGCGAGGCCCGCGAGGTTCGCCGCGCTGTTGAAGAGCACGCTGGGCCCGGCCGTCTCGGCCTCCGCCTTGGCGAGGGCGGCCTGGTCAGCCGTGAAGGGCTCGGCCATAGACCCCCTCCAGGTCGTCCACGACGCGCGTCCACAGGAACCCCTTCGCGCGCTCCCGGGCGACGGTCCCCCGCCGGGCCCGCTCCTCCGCGTTTGATAGCATGCCCGCCAGCGCGCCGCGCAGCGCGTCGGGGTCGCGCGGCGGGACGACGACGCCCGCGTCGCCCACCACGTCGGGCATGCCCCCCGCGGTCGTGGCGACGACGGCGCGCCCCTGCGCCATGGCCTCCAGGAGGACGAGCCCGAACGCCTCGTAGTGGCTGGGCAGGACGAAGACGTCCGCCGCGGCGTAGGCGTCGCGCGGCTCGGGGACGGGGCCCAGGAAGCGCACATTGGCGGGCGCCTCGCGCCGCGCCCGCGCGAGGGCCCCCGCGTCGCGGCCGCACACGGCGACCGTGGCGGGGAGGCCGCGCGCCGCCCGCGCGAGGTCCAGGAGCCCCTTGTCGTGGGCGAGCCGCGCGAGGAAGACCACGAGGGGGCCTTCGTCCAGGCCGTGCGCCTTGCGGAAGCCCGCGCCGTCGCCGGGCTCGAACGCGGAGGCGTCGATGCCGTTGGGCACCACGTCCACCCGGGAGGGATCGACGCCAAGCGCCGCGTAGTGCGCGATCTCGTGCCGCGTGACCGCGACGCAGCGCGCGGCGGCCCCCAGCGCGCGGCGTCCGCGCATGGCGTCGTAGCGCCACTTGGCGAGGCCCGCCAGCGCATTCTCGGCGGGGTAGAATCCGTGCGCCGTGACCACGAGGGGCCGGCCCGTCGCGCGCGAGGCCGTGGCGCCCGCCTCCACCGTGGCGAAGCGGTAGGAATGGGCGTGGTACGCCGGAGGGCGTGGAATGTGCTTGTCTTAGGGTTTCGCGTTAGTCGCCCCGGCACACCCTTGGACGGCGATGTCATGCCTTCGAAATCTTGGCGGGAGGCGAAAAGCGGCCCGCATCCTCGCTTCGGCCCATCATCTTCTCTTGACGACGACGGACTAAGTGGTCAGGAGCGGGTGCGTCCCCTCTTGGACGGCGCTCTCCACGGGAGGCTCCTCGGGCGGATTTTCGGTCCATTTGCGTATCCAATCCGCCGTCGTCGTGCGTTTTGAGGGCTTGCGGCGGTGGCCCGGCGGCATGAGCAGGGTGAGGTCCGCGCGCAGGCTCCGCTCCAGCGCGACGGGTTCCGTGCTGTTCGGGCGGATGGTGCCGAAGTCCACCATGCCCACCACCAGAATGTGCTCATCCACCCGTCGCACGGTGGGGAGGATGACCGGGTAGTCGGGAAACGTCGCCTCGACCCGCCGCGCAAACGTCGTCTTGGACGGGGCGTATCCGGCGTACCATTCCTCTGGGGCTCCTTGGGCTTGTCCGATGTACGTTGCCATTGACGGTGACTCTCCTGTGACTTTGGTGTCCCCTAAGCCTCCCCCGAAGCGAAAGCCAAGGGGCCAAGAAGGCGAACACCTTACGGATTCAAAAGGTTGTCGGAGGCACAGACGGCTTTGCGTTGCATGGCTGACATTCCGGAGGGCGTTGCGCGACGAGGAACGCCTCCAGCCCCCGCATGGGAAGCCACGGGGGCCAGAGGTAGTCGCCGCGGACGTGGCGCGCGGGGAAGCGCACGACGCGGTAGCCCTCCATCGTCTCCTCGCGAGGCGCGCCCTCGACGGCGCTGGTCGCCACGGTCACGTCGTGGCCGCGGCGCGCCTGCTCGCGGGCCAGCGCGCGCACGTGCGTCTCCGCGCCGCCCAGGGCGGGGTGGAAGCGCTGGACGACGTGGACGACGCGCATGCCACCGGGTCCACCAGGCGCCTGGCACATGGCCCTTGCGGCGTCCTCCCGTCAACCCGGCTTTTTTACGCTCGTCCTGGAGACGGCCTGGAGTCGGCCTCCCAACTGGGGTTCGCCTCGTGGAGCGCGTCCGCGATGTCCACCGGATGGCATCCGCGGCGCTCAAGCTCTGCGAAGACCTGCTTCGCGGAGAGCGGCCCGCGGGACGACCAAGGGCGACTCCCCGCGTGTGGGGGAGTTACCTCGACATGATACGCGTCTGCGTCGACCCGAGCGATCTTGATGGCCAATCCGGCATCGCCCTCCGTTGGATCTCCTCAAGCTCCACTGTGCGGAATGGATTTGTCGGCTGGGAAATGCGAGAAAAGGAAAGGGAGGGCCCGCGCGTGGCGGGCCCGGAGGGGGTTCAGCTGAGGAACTGGCCGAGGGTGCCGCTGGCGGGGCCGCTGCAGAGCTGGTCGCTCACGGTGCGGCCAGGCGTGCTGTAGGGCTCGTAGACCCAGGTCACGGGGTCGACCGTCACGGGGGTGCTGCCCACGTGGACGGGGCCCTCGTTGATCGCGGGGGTGTTCTCGTTGGCGCCGGGGGTGGCGACGACGAGGACGCCGCTCACGGAGTGGAGCGTGACGGACACGTCGGCGCAGCCGGTGTACGAGTCGTAGCTCACGCACGCCGTGACGGTGCCCACGGTGCAGGGGCTGATGACGCACGAAAGGCAGATGGGGCGGCACGTCACGGGGCCGCACGGGGGCGGGATGGACGACGCGGGCAGGCTGGGCGCGGCGACCGCGAGGGGAATGCTCGCGAGAAGCAGCAGGCTGGCGATGACGAAGGTCTTCATGGTTTTCAAGCCTCAGAAGCGCAGCAGAGGGGGGCCTCCCTGCGCTCCCGGCGCCCGGAGCGACCGGCCCGGCTTCAACGCACCCGGCAGGCAACCGAGCAGGTGCAGCCATCCGTTCCAACGCCTTCGACAGGTCAGGCCCCACGCTCCGGAAGGGCCATGCCGCGGCGCCGCGTCGCGGGCGCGTTGATCGAGATCGACGGCGCGCGCGGCGAAGGGGGCGGCCAGGTGGCGCGCCTCGCGCTCTCCCTGGGCGCCGCGACGGGGACGCCGGTGCGCGTCGTCCGCGTGCGCGCGAACCGCGAGCAGCCGGGCCTCAAGGCCGGGCACGTCGCCGCGTTCCGCGCCCTCGCGCAGCTCTGCGACGGCACCGTGGAGGGCGCGTCGCTGGGCTCCACCGAGGTGACGCTGCGCCCCGGCGCGGTCGTGGGCGGCGAGCATCGCTTCGCCATCGAGACGGCGGGCCCTGTGACGCTCCTCGCGCAGGCGCTCCTCCCCGCCGTCGCCGCGTCGCGGCAGCCCTTCACGCTGCATCTCGAAGGGGGCACGAACGTCGCGTGGGCGCCGCAGTGGGACGACCTCGTCCACGTGCACGCGCCGCTGCTGCGCCGCCTGGGCGTCGAGGTGGAGCCCACGCTGGTCCGGCGCGGCTTCTTCCCCAAGGGCGGCGGCGAGGTGACGCTGGACGTGGCCACGCCCGCGCTGCGGCCCGCGAGCTTCGAGGAGCCTGGCGAGGTCCGCTCGCTGCGAGCCGTCGTCGCCTCGCAGGGGCTCCCCGCGCACGTGGTCGACCGCGCGAAGGGCGCCCTCGCCGACGCGTTCCCCGCCATGCAGACCGAGGTGGATGCGCACCGCGGCCCCGGCGCGGGCTTCGCCGTCGCGCTGCGCGCCGAATGCCAGCACACGGTCCTGGGCGCCGACGCGGTGGGCCGCAAGGGCACGCGCGTGGAGGACGTCATCCTGGGCGCGGCCGCGGCCCTGCGCGCCGAGATCGCCAGCGGCGCCGGCGTGGACGTCCACCAGGCCGACCAGCTCCCCGTCTTCTTCGCCTTGGCGGGCGGCGGCTCGTACACCGCGAGGATGATATCACCCCACGCGCGCACGGTGCTGGACCTGCTGCCGGAGTTCCTTCCGGTGGCGTGCGAGGCCGAGGCGCAGCCCCGGCGGACGCGCGTGCGCATCACGCGGCGGTGACGCGCCGCCTGGCGCTCATCCCCGGCCAAGCTCCACGATGCGCGCCCCCGCCTCGTCCACAGGCACGAGAATCGTCTCCCCGAAGGGCGCCAGCGCGCGCTCCAGCGCCCGCGCGTTGCCGAACGCGAAGAGCGAGTTGCCCAGCATGCTCATGCTCGCGCGCCCGTGGGGGCTGGCCGCGCGCATCGCCGCCTCCAGCGCGCCGGTGAGAAGGCCGCTCTCGCGGGCGAAGGCCTGCGACTGCTCCAGGAACGCGTCCATGGTGGGCCCCTTCAGCAGCGTCGCGAGGGCGCGGCCGCCCGCCTCGTTCACGGCCTTGCGCCGCGCGGGGTCGGAGAGGACGGAGCGCGTCTCCAGCTTGCCGCCCACGACGCAGAGCACGCAGTCGCCCTGCCCCAGGAAGCGCGTCGTCGCGCCGAAGGGGGGAAGGCCCGGCGCGGTGCGGATCTCGAAGCCGCCCACCGAGGCGCCGATGACGTCGCCCAGGCCGCCGCGCAGCAGCACGTCCGCGCCGTGGGCCGCGCGCAGCGCCTCGCTGCGGCCCATGCGGAGGCACTTCGCCAGCGCCAGCGAGGCGGAGAGCGCGCCCGCGGCGCTCATGCCGAAGCCCTGGCTCACGGGAAGCTGGAGCGTCGTGTCCACGCGCACGCGCACGCGCGCCCGGCGCCCCTGAGGCGCCTCCTTGTTGAGGGGGATCCTCCCGTCGCGGACGGCCTGCCTCAGGAGCGAGGTCACGGCCTCGCGCGAGACGGGCGCCTCCTCCGGGCTGCCGTCGAGGCGGATGGCGATCTCCATCTGGTCCGCGGGCTCGACCTCCACCAGGGAGACGGCGCCGCGCGCCAGGGAGAAGCCCGCGCCGCGGCTGCCGCGCCGGTCGAGGTCGGGCGAGTCGTCGTGGATCTCGAAGAGCCCCGTGACGTGGCCGGGGCTGAACGCGGCGGCCTTGGCCCGCTCCACGCTCATCCGCGAAGCTCCTCCGCGAGGCGCGCGAGGACGGCCTGCGCCAGCGCCTCGGCGTCGCCCTCCACGGGCGTCGCGCCGCGCCCGTCCACGAGCAGCGTGCGCGTGCGCCCGGCGCGCACGTCCTCCAGGAGGTTCGCGACCACGAGCGCGCAGCCGTTGGCCTTGCCCGACGCGCGGGCGCGCTCCACGAGCTGCGCCTCGGCGATTTCGCTCTCGGCCTTGAACGAGACGAGGACGCCCTCGAACGCCTTCCGCAGCGCGGGGAGCGCCTTGGGCGCGCTCTTGAGGTGCAGCGTGGGGGGCGCGCCGCTGGGGAGCTTGCCCTGCGCGGGCTCCGCCGCGAAGTCGGAGAGCGCGGCGGGGACGAGCACGGCGTCGAAGCCGCGCGCCTCGGGCGCCATGGCGATGAGGTCCTCCACGGTGGAGAAGCGGCGCGTGGGCACCGCGGGAAGCTCGGCCTCTCCGTGGGCGAACCAGTGCTCGACGTCCGCGCCCAGGCGCCACGCCTCGCGGGCGAGCGCCGCGCCGGTGCGCCCCGTGCTGCGGTTCGAGAGCACGCGCATGGCGTCCAGCGGCTCCTGCGTCGCGCCGTTGACGACCAGCACGCGGCGGCCCGCCAGCGTGCGCGGCCCCAGGAGGCGCAGCACGTGCTCCACGATGTCAAGCGGCTCGGCGAGCTTGGCCTTGCCCTCCTCCATCTTCGGCTCGACGAAGGAGACGCCCAGCCCGCGCAGCGTCTCCACGTGCTGCTGGAGCATGGGGCTCTCGTACATCGTCTCGTGCATCGCCAGCGCGACGAGGGTGGGCGTGGTCGTGAGCCCCGTGGCGGCGAATGTGGTGACGGGCGAGTCGTCGATGCCGAGGGCCATCTTCGCCAGCGTGTTGCCCGTGCAGGGCGCGACCAGGAAGAGGTCCGCCTTGGCGTCGTGCCGGCCCAGCAGGGCGACGTGCTCGACGCCGCCCGTGATCTCGGTCACGGGCCTCACGCCGCAGGCGAACTCCAGCGCGTAGGGGTGGATGATCTTCTGCGCGTCCTTGGACATGACCGGCACGACGCGCGCGCCGTGGCGGATCAGCTCCCGCGCCAGCTCCACCGTGCGCACCGCGCTGATGCTGCCGGTGACCGCGAGGACGACGGTCTTCCCCGCGAGGCGCTGCGAGCGCGCGCCCGCGATGCGCTCGGCGGGCTTCCGGCCCAGGTCGCTCATCGCGTCTGATCCGGGAGGTGATAGAAATAGGGTGGGGACTTCGGCTTAAGCCGCCGCGGACCCGCCCGCGTCCTGGGCTTCCATCTCGGCGATCTCGCGCTCAATGCGCTCCAGGTCCGCCTGGCGCTTGGAGAGCATGGTGTCGTACTGGAGCTTGGAGAGCCCGCCGGCCTCGTGGCGCTTGCGCAGGAGGTCCATGGTCTTGAGCACGTCCGCGCGCTTGGCCTCCAGGATCTGGAGCTCGCGGCGCTTCTCGCGCACCTGCTCCTGCTGGCGGATCTCGGCCTTGATCTGCTGGGCCTGCTCGGGGTCCTTCTCCTCGACCTTCTCCAGCTGCCTCTCCAGCTCCATCTCGCGCATGACCTGGCTGCGCTTGGGGCCCTCGTTCATGCGGCGGCGGACGCTGCGCTGGCGCGCGCCGTAGGCGAGCACGCCCGCGAGGACCAGCACGGCGAGGCCGCCCCCGACGTACCACGCGGTGGGGACTGCGGGCGCGGGGGCGGGGACGACGGCCGTTCCTTCCACCGAGAAGGAGCCCGTGGCCGTGGCCTGGCCCAGGAGCGTGCCGTTGGCGTCCAGCAGGCGGACGTCGAGCGCGTAGGTGGCGTTGCCCGCGGCGGTGGGCGCCGCGAAGTTGGCCGATCGATAGCTCCACGAGTCGTTGCCCGCGGCCTGGATGGTCAGCGTCGCGTTGTCGAAGGTCACGTTGGACGAGGTGAGGTTGACGAGGACCGTCTCGTTCGCGGAGAGGCCTTGGACGCCCACCCAGACGGTGCCGGGCTCGCCGGCCTTGAGCGTCGCGTTGAGCGTGGCCGCGTCGGGGCCCGTGAAGTACGTGACGTTGACGGCGACGGGCGAGGTGGCGACGGTCGCGGCGCCGGCGGGCGGCGTCGTCGCGTCGGCGGCCAACGCCAAGGGGGCGAGCGCGAGGACGAGGGCGGCGAGCAGCGCGGCGCGGAGCATGGCGGAACGGGGCGCGCCAACCGGTGGGCGGCCCTTCAATCCTTGGGTGGGCTCGCCGCATCGGCGCCAACAGGCATTTATCACCCTGGCCGGATCGCGGGCCGATCCCGATGAAGGTCTTCCGCGTCTCCGGCAAGTTCCGTATGGGCCATGCCCTCTCCCCCTTCACCATGGAGGCCATCGGCGCCGACGAGAAGGGCGCCCGCGACCGCGTCCTCGCCACCCTGGGCAGCCGCCACCGCGCGAACCGCCACCAGGTCTGGATCGAGAAGGCGGCCGAGATCAAGCCCGACCAGATCACGGACCCCGCCGTCGAGAAGCAGCTCTCGCTGGTGAAGTGACGTGGCCGAGCGTCCCGCGGCCCAGGCTCCCAAGGGCCCCTCCGAGCAGGAGCTTCGCGAGCTGGCGCTCCGGGGCGAGTCGCTCCGCCAGCAGCTCTCCGCCCTCGACGCGCAGCGCGAGTACGTGGGCGAGGTGCTCATGGAGACGCGCCGCTCCCTCCTCACGCTGGAGAACCTGGAGAAGACGCGCCAGGGCGACGAGATCCTCGTCCCCCTGGGCGCGGGCGCCTTCGTCCACGCCGCCCTCGCGGACCCCACGCGCGCGCTGGCGAGCCTGGGTTCGGGCGTGCACGCGGAGCTTCCCACCGCGGAGGCCGCGTCTCGCCTGCGCAGCCGCGCCGAGAGCCTGGAGAAGACCGCTGACGCCCTCGCGCGCGACGCCTCCAGCGTCGCCGACGAGCTGGCGCGCATCAACGCCATCGTGGAGCAATTCTACGGCGGGTGAGCCCCCGTGGGCATGTTCGACAACCTGAAGAAAGCGATCAAGAGCTTCACCGGCAAGGTCGCGGAGGAGACCGAGCTGAAGGACGCGCCGCCGGCGCCCCCTGCGCCCAAGGCCACGTTCCAGGTGGTGGAGTCGAAGCCCGCCGCGCCGAAGCCCGGCCCCGCGAAGAAGACCTCCGTGGACGACGAGATCGACGACGAGATCGCCGCGCTGGAGGCCGAGATCGAGGCGGAGCTCCAGGCCGAGAAGGCGAAGGCCGCGCCGCCGCCCGCGCCCCCGAAGGCCCAGCCTCCTCCTCCCCCCGCTCCCAAGCCAGTCCCCCCCGTCGCGCCGCCGCCCGTCGCGAAGCCGACGCCCCCTCCGCCTGCGCCCAAGCCGACCCCGCCCCCTGCGCCCGCCGCGCAGATGGCGAAGCCCGTCGTGCAGGCGCCGCCTCCGCCGCCCAAGCCGGTCGAGGCCCCCAAGCCCGCCCCCGCGCCGCGCGCGCCCGAGCCCAAGCCGGCGCCAGCGCCGACGCCCGCGCCCGCCGCGCCCCCCGCCAAGCCGGCAGGGAAGGCCATCCAGCTTGACAAGATCGACGACCTCCTCTGGGACCTGGAGCTATCGCTCCTGGAGGCCGACGTCGCCATGACCGTCGTCGAGGAGATCAAGGAGACGCTCAAGGCGAAGCTCGCCGACGTGCGCGTGGGCGGCCCCGACGAGGTGCCCGCCGCCGTGGAGGGCGCGCTGCGCCAGTCGCTCCTGGAGACGCTCCAGGTCGACCCCCTGGACTTCGACACCTGGGTCCTGGAGAAGACGCTGGCCAAGAAGCCCGTCGTCATCATGTTCGTGGGCGTGAACGGCACCGGCAAGACCACCAGCATCGGCCGCATCGCGCACCGCCTCAAGGAGAACGGCTACACCTCGGTCATGGCCGCGGGCGACACGTTCCGCGCCGGCGCCATCCAGCAGCTGGAGAGGCACGCCGAGAAGGTCGGCGTCACGCTCATCAAGACCAGCGCCGGGGGCGACCCCGCCGCCGTGGCCTTCGACGCCATCGAGCACGCCAAGGGCCGCATGAAGGACGTGGTGCTCCTGGACACCGCGGGCCGCATGCAGACCAACACCAACCTCATGGACGAGATGAAGAAGATCAAGCGCGTCGCCAAGCCCGACCTCATCGTCTTCGTGGGCGACTCGCTGGCGGGCAACGACGCCGTCGAGCAGGCCACGCAGTTCGACAAGGCCGTGGGCCTCGACGCCATCATCCTCACCAAGGTCGACACCGACGCCAAGGGGGGCGCCGCGCTCTCCATCGCCAAGGCCGTCGGCAAGCCCATCCTCTTCCTGGGCGTCGGGCAGGAGTACGGGGACATCGTGCCCTACGACCCCGAGTGGATGGTCAACCGCATCTTCGAGGCGGCGTAGCGCCGGTCATCCCTCGAAGGGATCGAGCGTCCGGCCACGAGGGCCATGAGCCAGGCGAGGGGAGGCTCGCCCATGCGACCTTCCACGCTTCCGGCCGCCCTGATTGCCCTCGCCGCGGTCCTCGCGGGGTGCGCGACGACGAACACGCAGCAGTCCACCGGCAGCGGCGCCGGCAACGAGCGCTCCCTCGCCGTGGACGTCCCCTCGGGGGCCACGCAGCTTCGCGTCGACACCAGCGCGACGGCGCAGGCCGGCACGCCCGACGTCACCGTCCTCGTCAAGGACGAGTCCGGGAACATCCTGGGCACGCACACGTGGGCCCTCAAGGACCGCAGCGCCGACACGCTCACCGTCGACCTCACCGGGCAGGCGCGCCTCCTTGTGATCGCGAAGGTCATCGACGGCGACGCCTCGCTGGACGTGAACGTGACCGCCCTCGTGCCCGGCCAGCCCGAGGTCGTTGTGATCCACCAGACCCTCGTCATCACCCAGACGACCACCACCACGACGACGCCCAGCTCGCCCACGCCGACGACGTCGACGCCGGCCCCGACCCCCACGACGACCACGCCCACCCCCGCGCCGACGCCCGCGACCAACGGCACCAACAACACCACGACCAACGCGACGGCGCCCTGAGCCCCGCCAATCTGCGCGGGGTTCAAGCCCTCCCGTGGCCAGTGGCGCGCGTGCCCCGCGCCGCGCCGCTGCTCGCCCTCCTCGCGCTGCTCCTCGCCGGGTGCGCCCAGCCGACGGCGCCCAGGGAGATTCCCACGGGCGGCACGCCCGAAGCCTCGACCCTTCCCGCCTCCGCGACGCCGGTCGGCCAGCTCTCCCCTCCGTCGTCGCCGCCCCGCGGTGGCGACGGCACTGCCCTCGCGAGCCTTGGCGTCGCGCTCGCGCCCTACGACGCCGCGACGGGCCGCGCGGGGGACGTGGTGTTCGACCCCGCGCTGGACCTCCCCGTGCTGGAGTTCGGCGGCTCGCCCGATGCCACGCTGGAGCTTCGCGTCGCGCCGGGCGCCACCATCGCGGCGCCCGCCGCCGGCACGCTCTCCGCCGCGTGGCGCCTGGGGGACGGCACGCCCGCGCTCAACGTCACGCTCGCGGACGGCCGCATCGTCGTGCTGCTGCGCGTCGCGCCCACCGCCGCGCCGGGCCCCGTCGCCGCAGGCGCGGCCATCGCGAGGCCCAGCGAGGAGGGCGGCTCGTGGGAGCGCTACGGCATCGCGCTCCTCGACCCTTCGGGCTCCACGGCCACTTGCGCCGTCGCCGCCGCGCCGCGCGAGGTGGGCGACGCCATCGCCCGCCTGGAGGCCGACTGGCGCGCGTACAAGAACGATAGCAGCCTCTACCCCGCGTCCGAGCACGGGCTTCCCGGTTGCCGGTTCGGCCAGACGCCGTGGCGCCCCGATGGCGCGGGCCCCGCCGGGGAGGACCCCTACGCCAGGACGCAGGCCACCCTCGCCGCGCTGCCCCCGTGCGGCGCCGCGCCGTTCAACGCCTCCCCCATGGCGCTGGGCGACGTCCACGGCATCGTCCCCCTGGGCAACATCAACCCGCCGGAGCACACGCTCCCCAGCGACCACGTCTACCTCCTCTACCCGCGCCTCCCGGCGGGCAGCGCGACGGGCTTCGCCACAGTGGACGTCTTCGCTCCAGGTGATATCACTATCTACACGGTGCAGGAGCAGCTGGCGAGCCGCGACGGCGCGATCAACGACGACTTCGCCGTGGACTTCGCGCCCTGCCGCGAGGTCACGTCGTGGTTCGGGCACGTCTCCAGCCTCGCGGGGGGCCTCAAGGAGGCGTTCGACGCCGCGACCCGGGCCGACCCTGGCTCCTGCACGGACTACGGCGACGCGGAGAGGAACGCGACGTTCCACGTCTGCAACGCGGTCCTGGAGTACCGCGCCAAGGCGGGCGAGAAGATCGGCGCGGGCGGCGGCAAGGCCAGCGCGGCGCTGGACATGGGCGCGCACGACTCGCGGGCTCCCCCGCTCCAGGGCGCCGTCTCGCCCGCGCGCTACCCCGGCGAGGAGAGCATCGTGTGCCCGCTCTCCCTTTTCTCGGATCCTCCCCGCGCCGCGCTGGAGGCGAAGCTCGGGCAGGACGGAGCGCCCCGCACGACGGAGCCGCGCTGCGGGACGCCCTTCCAGGACGTCGCGGGCACGCTGGCGGGGGCCTGGTTCCGCCCCGAGGTCGCGGCGGCCGACAGCCTGGGCCCCAACGGGTGGAACCGCACGCTGGAGAACGGCGTCGAGCCGTGGGACGGCACGACGGGCGTCCTCGCCCTGGGCGGGCCCGGCGACGCGCTGCGGCTCTCCTTCGCGCCGCGCCACGCGGGCTCCGTCGACCGCGCCTTCGCCGAGGTGACGCCCGGCGACGCCGTGTGGTGCTATCAATCCGACGAGCCCTCGCTGCAGGCCTCGTCCGTCCTCCTGCGGCTCGCGGACGCGACGCGCCTCGACCTGGCGCGCCTCGCGGGCCCCTGCGGCCCGGGGCCGTGGACCCTGGGCGCCGACGCGCTGGAGTACGTGAGGTGAAGGGCCCCATCGGCGAAGGCGCCACAAGGGCTTGGCCCCCCGGCGCCCCTCCCCTTCGCGATGCCCTTCCTGCCGGCGGACCCCGAGGCGGCGTTCCGCGTGGGCATCGGGGTGGCGGTCATCGCGCTGGAGGGCGCCGCCGCGCTGGTCATCCTCGTCGCGGCCGGCCGGGCGCTCCTCCGCTTCGTGGCGGGGCTGCTCGCGGGCTGGCGGCGCCAGGGCGCGGACGATCCCCAGACGCGCCTGCGCCTGGAGTTCGGCCGCAGCCTGCTCCTGGCCCTGGACTTCGCCATCGGCAGCGACGTGCTCAAGGTGGCCGTGGCGCCCAGCTTCCAGGCAGTGGGCATCATCGGCGTCGTCGTGCTCGTGCGAGTCGTCCTCACCTTCGTGCTGGAGCACGAGCTGGACAAGGAGACGCGCGCGGGGCGCCCGGCGTAGGCGTGGAAGATGACGGGGCCTTCAGGGCATCAGGGTGGGCAGGTCGCCGCAGGGGCCCAGGACGCGGGGCACGGGGAGCGGGCCCGGGTCGAAGGTGGGCAGGCAGTAGATGATGATCAGGATGGGGCGCCCGAAGAGGTCCACCTCGACGCGGCCTTCGCCGCCGCAGGCGCCCACGTAGACGACGTTGAGCGGGTTCTCGACGGAGGGCGCGACGCACACCGATCCGGCGCTGGCCGCAGGCGTCGCCAGGGGCAGGATCGCCAGGAGCGGGACGAGGAGGGCAAGGAGGCGCGCGGTCATCGCCTCTCCATGGGCGCGAGGCCGATAAGCTCTGTAGGCACCCGGTTTCCACCCTCACGGAAGCAGGTCGTGGTACGAGGGGGGCTGCTCCAGCATCTGGACCCAGGGCTCCAGGGTCTGCGCGAGGGGGAACCGGCAGGGCACGACCCCCGAGCCCCCTTCCAGCCCGCAGACGACGACGCTCTGGCCCGCCGCGGAGACCGAGACGTAACCACCGCACGCGCCGACGTACACGACGTTGGGAGCGTTGTCCAGAGAGGGCGCGACGCAGACGCTGTCAGCCCGCGCCGCCAGGGGCGGGAGCGCGAGGAGCACGAGGAAAACGGCCGCGGCGCGCGGGAGCACGGCTCCGGATCGAAGGGGGGCCCCATAAGCTGCATAGGCACCCGGTTTCCCGCCTCGTGCGCGCGCAGCGAGAACCATTTTGACGTGGCGCGGGCATCCGGCCGCCCGTGCGCGCCCTCCCCCTCGCGCTCCTCGTCGCGCTGCTGCTGCCCCTCCCCGTCTCGGCGCGCGGCCCGGCCCACGTGGAGGTCGACCTCGCGACGCCCATCCCGCCCGCCCTGCTGGGCGACCTGGACGTGGAGGCCCCGGGCGGCATCGTCAACCTCTCGGCCGCGTCCCTGGCGGGCGAGCCCGTCGACCTCTCGTGGGTCGCAGGCGACGCCGAGGTGACGCGCGCCTCGTGGCTGGGCGTCGCGGAGCCCGTGGAAGGGGGCGCGTATGCGCAGCTCCCTCCCGACTCGCAGGATGCGCCCCTGGGCCCCGGCCGCCTCCTGGGCATCGAGTGCGGGCCCTCGTGCCGCGTCGTCCTGGCCGCGGACGAGGGCACCTCCGTCCTCCTCCACGGCCGGCTCGAAGGCTCGGTGGGCCGCCTGGAGCGCGACCTCCAGGTCTGCCCCGAGGTGTGCGCCGCCCAGGCGTTCCCCTCGTGCATCCGCGCCTGCCCCGAGGAGGGCGCCCGCGGCGTCGTGATCCCGCGGGGCGACTTCGCCTTCGGCGGCGACGCGGCGTCCCTGCGCGACGCCACGCTGCGGGCCTCCGGGCGCCTCACGCTCCTGGCCACCGACGCGGTCCTCGTCGTGGAGGCGCAGAACGGGACGCGCCGCCTCGACGTGCTCACGCGCAGCGACGTGCCCGCAAGCCCCCTCCCCGGCGCGGGCCCGCGCGCGTACCAGAACGGCTACGCCTGGATCGTCCTCGCGGGCGCGCGCCTGGAGACGCCCGTGGGCACGCGCGCCCTCCTCTACGCCCACGAGCCGCGCGTCTCCCTCCAGGGCATCGTCGCCTTGGACCACGCCGCCGGCGCCGTGGCCGTGGACGGGCGCTCCTTCGACGCGCACGACGCGCGCCTCCTCCTGGAGGGCTCCGGTGAGGCGCGCCTCGCGCCCGTCGCCACCCCCTCGCTCCTCTCCGGCCCGCCGCAGTCGCGCCTCCGGTTCACGGGCGCCGCCACCAGCGTCGAGCTGGACGGCGCGCCCCTCCTCGTGGAGGACGCGGGTGCCGCGCAGGACGTCGCCCGCGACGCCACGCTCGCGGCGCTCCTCCTCGCCGCGCTCCTGGCCGCGGGGCGGCTCCTCTGGGCGCCGCTCTACACGCGCCTCAACGCCGCCACCGTGCTGCGCAACCCCAACCGCCTGCGCGTCTACGAGGTGGTCTGCGAGAGGCGCCCCGCCACGCTGCGCGACCTGCGCGCCGCCACGGGGCTCGCCCGCGTCGTGCTCCAGCACCACCTGCGCATGCTGGAGGTCCACGGCTTCGTCGCGCGCCGCCGCCAGGGGAGCGCCTACGTCTACTTCGCCGCCGAGCACGCGCCCCCCGCGTCCGACCCCGCATGGGCGCTCCTGGCGGACCTCACGCGCCGCGGCGTCGCCGTCGCCCTGGCGCGCTCCCCAGGCCCCCTGACGCAGGTGGAGATCGCCGCCGCCTCCGGCGTCTCGCGGCGCCTGGCCAGCTACCACCTGCGCCTCCTGCGGCACGCCGACCTCGTGCGCGAGGAGCCCGGCCTGCCCCACCGCTACGCGCCCACGCCCCGGCTGCTGGCGCTCCTGGAAACGGGCTGACCCGAAACGGGATGTCGGTCGCGGCAAGTGCTCTCCACGGGCCCCCGGCCCAGGAGACACAACCCCATGAAGATCGTCTGGATCCTCACCCTCTCGCTTGCGACCCTCGCCCTCGCCGACATCCCCTCCCCCGCCAGCGCGGGCACGTGCGTCATCAACGCCGGCTGGAGCTGTACCGGCACCTGCGTCTACAACGGAGGCGCGTGCGGCAGCCAGCTTTGCGTCTACAACGGCGCGGGCGCCACCTGCAACGGCCTCTGCGAGGTCAACGTCGCGGGCACCTGCGGCACGGGCGGCCTCTGCGTCGTGAACGCGGGCGCCTGCGCCACGGGCGCCGACTGCTTCGTGAACCTGGCCACGTGCCAGACGGGCGGCGTCTGCGCCGTCAACGACGGCCTCTGCAAGACCGGCGGCGTCTGCGGCGTCAACCTGGGCACGTGCAGCAGCACCGCGACCTGCATCGTCAACATCGCGACCTGCCAGCTCATCGTCGACGGCGTCGCGTAAGCTCAGGATGATCCGGGGGGCGGCGACGCCCCCCGCCTCCGTCTCATCCGCCCAGCATGGGCGCCAGGGCCTCGTCCAGCTTGAGGACGTAGAGCCCGCTGCCGCGCTCGCTCACCAGGAGATACGTCTTCCCGTCCGTGGGCGACGTGAGCCACTTCGCGTCGTACACGTTGGGGAAGTAGGCCTCGGGGAAGTTGGGCGTCTTCCTCCACACCTGCCCCTGGAAGGGCGAGGTCTCGTTGCCGTGCGGCTCGTAGAACGCCACGGCGTAGGGCTGCGTGGGGTCGCTGACGTTCAGGACCCACACGCCCGCGTGGTAGTGCGCGACGGCCATGAGGTCGCCTCGGAAGGCAAAATTGTGGGGCGACATGAGGAAGGGCTGGTCGTTCTCCACGAAGCCGGGGAGGCGCCAGTGGCCGATCTGGCCGAACGCGTCGGGCTTCGTCACGTCATACGCCCGCAGGTAGCCCGGCTCGCCGGGCGAGACGTCGATCTCGGGCCCGCTCCACGCGATCACCTTGCCGCCGCGCAGCGTGGGGTCGGGGCGGAAGAAGTGGATGTTGTTGCGCGTGGAAGGCGCCATGACGTCGTCGTAGTGGAGCAGCGTGGGCGTCGCGGGGTTGGTGATATCGACGATGACCGCGCCGCAGTCCCAGTACGCGATGTAGAGGAGAAGCTGGTGCGTGAGGGGGTGCTCCTCCGCCCACTGGTCGTGGGGGAAGCAGCCGCCGGGCTTCGTGGCCGCGATGGTCTCCACGAACTGGTACTGGCCCACGGGCTTCAGCGTCGGGCCCGCGGGCGTGTCCAGCAGCTCGGCGATCTTCACGTCGTTCCCCACGGGCTCGGTGTAGACGTCGCCGGTGGGGAGCCCTTCGCGCACGGGCTGGCCGTTGTAGATGAGGTAGCGGTGCCCCTGCCACTCGGTGTAGAACATGACGTGGCTCCCCTGCACCTCCACGGGGACGAAGCCCGCGAGCTTGGGGTGCGCCTTGTCGCGCACGTCCACGATCTGGATGCCCAGGCCGTCGCCGGCCAGCGGGGCGCCCGCGACGTCGGCGGCGCCGGGCTGGCGCTGGAGGTTGAGGAACACGTAGTCCCCTTCGGGGGTGGGCACGGCCTCCTGCGAAGCGCCGCCAGGCGTGCTGTACTGGCTCACGAGCCGGGGCTCCCGCGGGTCGCTGACGTTCACGATGAGGAAGCCCGCGTGCGCGCCGTCGGTGGCAAGGTACGCCAGGTCGCCCACGATGCGCAGGCCCGCGAAGCCCTCGGTGCCGAGCTCCTGGGGGATCAGCGGGCTCCAGTTCACCAGGGAGAGGCCGTACTTCGCCGTGTGCAGCGAGGCGTCGGTGTGGTTGTGCTTCATCTCGATGGGCTCGCCGATGGCCTGCGCCAGGCTGGAGGCGCTGGGCGGGGGCGTGGCGGCGGGGGTCCCTCCGGGGCCGGCGACGCAGCCGGCGACGAGGGCCAGGAGCACGAGGAGGCTCGCGCGCACGCAGGGGCACCCCCGCCCCGGGACCTAAAGCGTTGTGGCGACGCGCTTCCCACGGGGGCCCTTCCCGTCGCTTGGTATTTGCGAGGGGCGCGCGGTCCGCAGCGCGATGGCCGAGATCCGCCTGCGCCACCGCGCCCGCATGCGCGAGAAGGACGCCGCCCGCCTCGCGGAGAGCCTCGCCGCCGCCTTCGGCATCGCGGACCCGTTCCCCCCCTCGGTGGAGCGCGCGGACGCAGGCGACTACGACGTGCTCATCCAGGGGGGCCGCGTCATCGCGTTCATCCGCCGCGAGCCCGAGCGCATCGCCCCCACGGCGCGCCTCCTCATGGCCAAGAAGCCCACCAAGGCCTACGTCACGGTGGACATGGGCGCCGTGAAGTTCGTGAACAACGGCGCGGACGTCATGGCGCCCGGCATCACCGAGGCCGACCCCGCCATCCAGGTGGGCGACCTGGTGTGGGTGCGCGACGAGAAGAACAAGGTCCCCCTGGCGGTGGGCGAGGCCGTGATCCCCGGCGCGCAGATGCCCCGCGGCCCCAAGGGGAAGGCCGTGAAGAGCCTCCACCGCGTGGGCGACGAGCTCTGGAGCCTGGAGCTATAAGGCCGAGGTATAAGTGACGCCATCCCGTTTCCCCGGCGCCGATGCTGTCGCCTGACGCCTTCCTCAAGGCCGTCGCGGCCGTCGTCTGCGGCGCCTTCGGTGCCCTCCTCCTGGGCCTCGCCGGACGCAGCGCGCGCTGGCGCCTCCTGGGGGTCTTCCTCGCCCTCATCGCCGGGAACCAGGCCGCGGAGGCCGTGCGCAGCGCCGCCGGCCCCGGCACGCAGGCGGCGCTCCTGGCGTTCCGCGCCGCCACGGTGTGCGCGTCGCTGGACCCGCTGGTGCTGCTCCTGGTGCTGCGCCGCTCCACGCGCGCGGGGAGCCGCCTCCTCGTGGGCGCCACGGGGGCCGCCGCGCTGGCGATGCTCCTCCAGGCCCTCTTCGCGCCCGCCTCGTGGATCGGGTCCGAGGCCTTCCGCAAGGCCTTCTTCGCCTACACGGCGCTGGCCTACCTCGCGGCCCTGACGCTGGGCGTCCTCGTCGCCCTGGAGGAGCCGCGCTCCGTCTCGCGCCGCTTCGTGCTGGCCGCCCTCGTCGTCGCCATCGCGCCCGTGCTGGTCAACTTCGTCACGCTCCTCGTGGCCTTCGTGGGCGTCCAGGACCTGCCCGGCGACATGCTCGGCCTCGCGGCCGTCGTCCTCGCGGGCGCCTTCCTCCGGCGTCGCCTCGCCCGCGCCTCGCCCCGCCTCGCGGGGACGTTCCTCCTGGCGCTCTCCCTCGCCATCCCGCTCACGGCGCTCCTGGACGTGTACCACCTCACGGCGGCGCTGCGCGTGCACGGCGCCGCCGAGGCCGTCTCGGTGAACCTGGGCCGCGGCGGGGCCGCCATCCGCTGGCTCCTCTTCGGCTCGCTGGCCTCCATCGCGCTGATCCGCTACAACGAGGTGGGCCTGGGGGCCGCGCAGCGCCGCCTCTGCGCGCGCGTGCTGGCCGCGCTGGGCCTCCTCACAGTCGCGACGCTCCTCCTCATCACCGTCCACGCGCTGGGCGGCGCGCAGGACCTTTCCATCACCCCCACGGAGGCGGTGCTCCTCGCGGGCGTCCTCGTGCTCTCGCAGGGGTTCCGCTCCATGGTGGAGAGCGTCGCCGTGCGCGTCTACGGGCTCCCCTCCGGAGGCTCCACGGCCGCGGAGCCCGAGGAGCCGATGCGCCTGGGGGCCCTCGTGCGGGAGCGATATCGCGTGGACGCCTTCCTGGGGCGCGGCGGCTTCGGGCGCGTCTACCGCGTGCACGACCTCCTCCTGCGTCGCGACGTCGTCGTGAAGGAATTGCTCTGCGACGACGAGGGGGACGCCGAGCGCGTGCTTCGCGAGGCGCGCATCGCGGGCGCCGTTCGGCACCCCAACGTGGTGGCCGTCCACGACGCCATCCTCCGCACGGGCTCCATCCTCGTCGTGCAGGAGTTCGTGGAGGGGGGCACGCTGGGCTCGCGCCTGGCGCAGGACCCCCCGGCCCCCAAGGAGGCCGAGGCCATCCTGGACGACGTGCTGCGCGGGCTTGCCACGCTCCACGCCAAGGGGATCGTGCACGGCGACCTCAACCCCTCCAACGTCCTCCTCACGGCCGAGGGGCGCGCGAAGATCGCGGACTTCGGCGTCTCCGCGCAGCGCGGCCGCCACACCGTCGCCGTGGGCTCGCTCCCCGCCGCGTGGACGCCCGGCTACGTCGCGCCCGAGGTCGCGCGCGGCGGCGAGCGCACGCCCGCCTCCGACGTGTACGCCGCGGGCCTGCTCGCGCAGCGCCTCGTGGGCGAGGGCGACCTCGTGCGCCGCGCGCTGGACCCCGACCCTGCCAAGCGCTGGCCCGACGGCGCCGCGATGCTGGCGGCCTTCGAGGGGCGCTCCCTTCACGTCCAGTAGACCAGCGTGCTGCGCCCGACGCCCAGCACGTCGCCGTGCCGCAGCCGCGCGCGCTCGCCCCGCGGAAGGGGGCGGAAGTTGAGCACCGTGCCGTTGCGGCTCTCGGGGTGGTCCTGCGCGACGACCGCCCCGTCCTCCCACGTCAGCAGCGTGTTCTCCGCGCTGACGTAGGGGTCGAAGTCCAGGCACACCTCGACGCCGCGGCGCCGGCCCACGACGTGCAGCGGCCGCGAGGGGGAGAGCGGGAACGTCGTCCCCTCCTCTAGCCCCTTCACCAGCACCAGGCGGTGCCCCTCCTCGCGGGGCGCCACCGGCAGCGCCAGCGCGGCGGTGGGCGTCGTGGGCTCCACCACCGGCCGCATGGTGGCGAGGGCCTTGAGCGACTCCGCCAGGGCGTAGATCGCCTGGTGGTTGAGGGAATACTCGCGCACGCGCGTCGTCGCGCGCTGCGCCTCGCGGGAGAGCACGACGCCCGCCTCGCTGAGGCGCTCCACGTGGTCCGCGACGCTCTGCCGCGTGAGGCGCCGCCCCGCGTCGGGCCGCTCGCTGGAGACCTCGATCTCGCGCAGCGTCCTGGGCATGCGAAGCTGCCGCAGGATGGCGAGGCGCTGCGCGCTGCCCAGCGACGCGAGCGTGGCCGCCAGCGCGTCGTCGCCGCGGGGCGTGACGTCCGACACGTCCATGCGGCGCGCACTCGCCCAGGGGGACTTGGAGCCATCGGGGGCGGCGCAGGGTTTTCCCTGCGCCGGGTTGAATAGGCCGTCGCGGCTGCTGTCCTGCTCCGGAGGCTTGCTCCGGAGGGAGGCTTCCCCCATGCGTCAACTGCTCATCGCCCTCGCGCTCCTGGCGTCCAGCTTCGCCATCCTGCCCGCGGCCAGCGCCGAATGCAACGCGACGGACCCCAGCTGCAACCTCTACCCGTGCAACCTCGTGAAGGTCTGCGACCCGTGCGAGATCGGCAACGGCTTCCTCTGCGACCCGTGCAGCATCGACAACGGCCGCATCTGCGACCCGCAGGTCCCCCAGGTCCCCAACGACAAGCCCTACGTCCGCCACAACGCCGACGGCAGCGAGACCATCGGCCTCCGGACGTGCAACTCCAGCAACTTCTGCAACGACGACGACCTCGTCACCGTCCCCGCGGTCCATGCGCCCACAATCACCACCTACGCGCGCCAGAACGCGGACGGCTCCACGACCTACGGCTACACCGAGTGCCAGGGGACGACGTGCAGCGACCACGACCTCGCGACGGTGCCCGCGGCGACCACGTGCTTCGCGTACAACCCCGACGCCCTCACCAACGCGTGCGTCGTCGTCGGCTCCACCTCGGAGCCTGTGCCCGTCCCCACGGTGGGCACGCACAGCCAGCCCGTGTGCGTCATCGGCCCCGAGTGCGTCAACGCGCCCGTGCCCGACGTCGGCATCGTCTGGGTCCCCGTGGACGTGCCCACCCTGGGCGGCTACGTCGAGGCGACCGTCCTCTGCGGCGCCGCCGGCTCCTTCTGCCGCGTGACCCTCTGAGGTCCGGCCCCCGCGGCCGCCCCCTGCGGCCGCGCCCCCCTTTTCTCTTCTCTCTGGAGGCGTGCAGGGAAAACCCTGCGCCGGGTTGAATAGGCGCGCGTGGGTCCCGTGGGCAACCGGGAGCGCCCCCGCTTCCGGACAGGAGGCACAAACCCCATGAGAACCCTGATCCTCGTGCTTGCTTCGCTTGCGCTCAGCTTCGTCACGCTGGCCCCCGCCGCGTCGGCCTCTCCGTGCAACCCCACGGACTGCCCGGCGTGGGTCTGCGACCAGCTTGGCAACGCCTGCCACCCGCAGGTCCCCAACGACAAGCCCTACGTCCACCGCAACAGCGACGGCAGCGTGACCCTCGGCATCACCGAGTGCGACGAGAACAACTTCTGCTCGAACCAGGACATCGTGACCATCCCCGCCCCCAAGGTGCCCCAGGTCCCCACGTTCAGCACGTACAGCCGCAGCAACCCCGACGGGTCGACCACCTACGGCTACACCGAGTGCAGCAACAACGTCTGCACGGACCACAACCTCGCCACCGTGCCCGCCGTGGGTTCCATCCCCCCGCCGCCCTCGACGTGCTTCGCGTACAACCCCGACGCGCTCACCAACGCGTGCGTGACCACCGGCACGGCCCCCGTCACGCTGCCCTTCCCCGTCGTGGGCCCCCCGCAGCCCCTCTGCGTCCTCGGCCCCGAGTGCGTGAACGTGCCCACCGTGGGCGTCGGCAGCATCACGGAGAACGTCCCCACCGTCTCGGGCTACGCCGAGGCCACCGTCCTCTGCCCCGAGCTTGGCGACCTCTGCCACGTCGACCTCAGCTAGAGGCGCGCCTGGGCGGGGCCGCGCGGCCCCGCCCTCTTCTTTTTTTTCTCAGATCGTTCCAGCGCTCAGCAGGCGCCGATGCCGTTCACCACGACGTAGAGAGGACACGGGACGTAGGTGCCCGCGCACACGCCCACGTGGACGGCGTCGTTCACCGCGAACGCATCGATGCAGGTGTTGCCCGTCGCGTTCGAATCGGGGTGCGGATCGGAGACGCGCACGATGTCGGCGCTCGCGCTGGGCGCGAGCGTGCAGAAGGCGAGGCCGGCCAGCACGATCAGGATCATGGTCTTCACGATATCATTTCCCGCAGCGCGAGGCTGCATCTGTTACACGGCCTTGGCCTGCATAAAGAAGAAGCAGGGAAAACCCTGCGTCGGGTTGAAGGGCCGCGCCCTGGATCCCGGCGCGGTCAGAAATCCGCCGTCAGCGTGCCGCTGGCAAAGCCGAGCCCGGACTGGGGCGCGAGGAAGAGCCAGTAGCCGTCGTCGGCGCCCACCGAGTAGTAGCAGGAGCCAGGGCTCCAGGAGCCGGTCCACGCGCTGAGGCAGTCGTTGGCGTCCGTGTCGGGCGTGATGCTGCCGTCGCTCTGGCACGAGACGGTGGCGCCGGTGTGCGGGTCGGTGATGACGACGGGGCCCTCGGCGTCGTCGACGCCGAACGTGCCGGACGTCGTCGGGCTGCTCGCCGTTCCCGTCGTCGCGTGGACGTTGAGGTCGTAGCCGCAGTTGTCCGAGCCGTCCCAGACCGAGGAGTCGCCGAAGAAGGCGCCGCCCACGCCGTAGTCGTAGTCGCCGTCGAAGTCGTTGGGCACGCTGTCGCCGTTGCAGTCCGCCACGTTCGTGTCCTGGACGGTCGCGGAGCCCCCCGTGGCCGACTCCCGGAGGCCGTGGGAGCTTGCGCCCAGGACGGCAGGCGCCCCGTAGGAGTGCGTGGGCTGGCTCGCCGAGGGGCAGACGCCGTTGGCGCCCACGACGAGGGCGTGGGCCGTGGCGGCGACGAGCGCGAGACCGAGGAGGAGAGACGTTTGCGCCATGGAGTTACCTTCCGCCGGCCTTGCCCGCCGGCAGTCCCCCCAGGCGTTCGTCCGGGATGCCGATTGTGAAGGAAACCTGAGAAGCGGCGCCCGGCGCCCGGCCCAGGCTTGCAGCGCGCGTCTACAAGCCTTAAGCCGGAGCACCCCATGGGACGACCGGAACGGGCCTTTCGCCATGGTCGAAACCTGCATCAACTGCGGCGAGCGCGCCGTGGTCTTCGTCATCGCCAACAAGTGGCGGTGCAAGAAGTGCGGCAAGTACTTCGACTGGACGCAGATCAAGGGCGCGAAGAAGTAGCGCGCGCCAGCGCAAGCAGCTCCGGGACGACCTGCGGGATCGTCCAGACCGGCGCGTGGGCGCGCCACAGGACGCGCTTGTCCTCGCCCACCGTGACGCGCGCCGCGCCCTCGGGCACCTCCGCTTCCGCGCTTTCCAGGGCGATCTCCCCCAGCCTCGGGGGGAGCGCGAGAGGGTCCCGCGTCTCGACGCGCGCGAAGGGGCCGGGGGGCGCGTCCGGCGCGCGGCGCATCTGCGCGTGCGTGGCGGCGATGCGCGCATGGCCCGCGGGCGAGAGGCGCGCGAACGCCTGCGCGAGGTCGCACGCGGGGAGGATGGGGATCCCCGCGTCCGCGGGGGCGTGGACGGGCGGGCAGAGGAAGACGGCGCCGCCCATGCCAAGCTGCTTGGCGTAGCCCGCGGCCGCGGTCGCCTTGGGCTGGACCGACGCGCCGCCCGCGAGGAAGCCCCCCTCCGCGACGGCGCCCGTGGCGAAGTGCGGCGGGAGGGGCGGCTCCTCCAGGAGCGCGGCGAGGGCGAGGAGGCCGAAGGAGAGACCCGCGCTCCCCCCTTGCAGGCCCGCGGCGCCGACGACCTCGACGCGCGCGTCCGCGTCGCGGCGACCCGCCAAGGCCTGCGCGGCGTCCCACGCGGCGGAGAGCGAGGCGCGCCACGCGGCGTCGCCCGTGGCCGCGCCCTCCAGGTGGAGGCGCCCCTCGCCGGGCTCCAGGGAGAGCTTCAAGCGCCGGGGGACGACGAGGCCCGCGGCCCCGCCGCCGGCCAGGGTGAGGACGAGCGTCTCCACGCGGCGCCTCACGCGAGGTGGGGCGCTTCGGCGCCGTCGCACGTGGCCGTGACGACCTGCGACTCGTAGTCCATGAGCCAGTGGACGCTCTGCGTGGGGACCGTGCACGTCGCGGTGACGATCACGGGGCCGCCGTCCCACGCGGCCCAGTCGCCGATGACGAAGCGCGCGCTGAACGTGCCGCCCAGGGGGTAGGGGTGGTCGTAGACGACGGTGATGTCCCACTGGCCTTCGGCGGGGCCGCCGTGCTCCAGGGGCACGACGATGTCGTCGCACTTGCCCAGGCTCGCGTCGATGCACCCCTCGTCCAGCGAGAAGCCGGCGCGGTGCGTGGTGCCGTCGGGGTACCCGACGAGGAGCAGCTCCGCGCCTCCGGCCGCGACGTAGTCGGTGGGCGCGACCACCGTGGCGCCGGTGGACGGGAGCGTGAGCAGGGCGAGCGCGGCGACGAGAAGGGTCTGTCGGATCATGGGGGAAGCCTCCTGATATCACGAGGGGAAACGGACGGGGACCGCGGCCTCTTCCTTCAGGATCTCCGTCACGTCGAGGGGCCCGAAGGTGACGAGGATGCGGTCGTGGTTCTGCGGCTGGTAGGCGGGGCCGCCGGGGGCCACCATCCACTCGCCTCCCGGGTGGACGACGAAGACGTGCAGGCCGTCGGTGTCGTTGCCGCGGTAGCCGTGGCCGCCGTGGGCGGCGGCGTCGAGCCAGATGCCGTCGGGGGCGAGGCGCGTGTCGAGGCCGCGGTCGAAGAACTCCGCCAGCGTGACGCCCGGCGCGCCTTCCATGTGGATGGTGCCGGGGAAGCCTTCGCCCACGTGCTGGTGCGCGCGCTGGTAGGGGTGGAGCGCGAAGTCGAAGGCGGGAAGCTCGTAGTCGACCTGCGTCCCGTTGACGAACACCGCGAACGCCGCGTGCTCGTGGACGGGGGGCAGGTCGCGGTTGGCCATGGAGAACGCGACGGCGACGCCCGCGACGACCACGAGGCCCGCCGCGAGGAGCGCGGCCGCGGCCAAGGCGCGCGCGCGTCGGCGGCGGGCGGCGTCCTGGCCGGGCTCGCGGGAGAGCGAGGCGTCCGCGACGCGGGCCTCCGCCTGCGCGACGGCCTGCATGGCGAGGGCGGCGGCCTGCTCGGCGCGCGCGACGGCCTCGAAGGCCTGCACGACCTCGGGGGAGATGCCCTTGGCGCGCCGCGCCATGGCGCTCCAGCCCAGCGCGACCGTGAGCGGGGGGATCGTGACGAGGAGGCCCACGGCGAGGAGCGCGCGCGTGGAGAGGCCCGCGTCCCAGACGCCCGCCTCGCGGAGCAGCTCCAGCAGGGCGACCAGGAGGATGGGCGCGATGCAGGCCGCGACGAAGAGGGGGTGGGGGCGGGGGACGGGGTCGTCGCTCATGCGGGCTCACCGGAGGGGGACGTCGCGGGCTGCGCGGCGGGCGCGCGCCGCGGGACGGCGAGGAAGAGGAAGGGGAGGGCGGAGGCGAGGACGGCGAGGGCGACGTAGTTGAAGCCCATGGCGAGGTCGCCGCCGCGCTTCACCACCAGCGCCAGCGCGTAGGGCGCCAGGATGCGCGCGGCGGAGGTGGCGGCCTCGGTCCACGAGAAGGACGCCAGGGGCCCGGCGGGCGAGGCGTTCTGCGCGACCATGGCCATGGCCAGCGGGCGGCCCACGCCGTCCACGACGCCGAAGACGACCCACGCGGAGATGATGAGCGCCAGGGGCGCGAAGCCCATGACGACGTTGAGCGCCGCGCACGCGAGGAGGCTTGCCACGATGACGGCGCGGGGGCGCCCCGTGCGCGCGGCGAGGGTGGGCCCGGCGAGCTGGAAGAGCGCGGCGGCGATCCAGCTGGCGGCGATCACGGGGCCAATCCACGCGGGGGGCAGGCCGCGCTGCTGGAGGTAGATGGGGAAGTAGATGGGGTAGATGGCCAGCGAGAGGCCGAAGAGGAAGAGGTGCGTGGAGAGGAGCGCGACGTTGCGCCCCGTGCCCAGCGGCAGGCGGCGCACGAGGCCCTGGCGCGCGCGCTGGAGGTCGTGGAGCGAGGCGAGGGCGCCCTTGCGCGCGGCGGCGAGGTCGTCGAACGCCTGGCGCTCGTCCTGCGTGAGCGCGTCGCGCTGCGCGCGGCTGCGCGGCGTGGCCGCGTGCGCGCGCCAGAGCACCCAGCCCGTGAGGCCCAGCACGCCCAGCGAGACCAGCGTCGCCAGCGCGAAGACGGGGCCGAAGCCCTTCGACGCCAGCGAGTACGCGACGAGGATGGCCGCCGCGTAGGCGAAGCCGGTGAGCATGCCGAGGTACGCGAACACGCGCGCCTGGCCCTCGACGGGCGCGGCCTGCGCGATGAGCGCGCTCACCCCCGGGGCCGACGCCGCGCCCGCGAAGGAGCCCAGCGCCGCGAGGCCCACGAACTGCAGGGGCGTCTGCGCGAGGAGATAGAGAGGGGTCGTCAGCGCGGGGACGAACGCCAGCGCCATGACGAGCACGGGGTTGCCGAACGCGCGCGGGAAGCGGCCCGCCACGAGCTGCACCACCAGGGCGCCCACGCCCACGGCGACGAAGATGCCGCCAAGCTGGAGGAGCGAGAAGCCCTTGGAGATGAGGAAGAGGGGGAGGATGGGGATGAGGAGGCCCGCGTTGAACGCGGAGACGACGTTCACCACCAGGACGTGGCGCACGCCGGGGGACCTGCGCCAGTCCTCCCTCGCCACCGCGAGGGCCTGCCTCGTCCACGCCAGCACGCGCCTCGCCTCGGCGCCGGGACAACGTTCGAGAATAAATCCTCTAGCTGAGAGTCCTTTCTTCGTCGGCGAGAAGCCCGGCCTCCACGAAGCCGCGGAGGACCTCCTCCACGTCGCGCCGGATCTCCGTCTCGGGGACCTCCGGAAACGATCGGCATAGAGAGTTGACGATGTCCCTGACGAGCAGCCCCGATTTCGCGGCGTCGAGGACCATGTACGCGGGCTCGTTGAGCTGGTAGATGGCGCCGTCGTCGAGGTTCGTCGCGTAGCGCGCGCCCTCCTCGCCCGAGAGGACGATGGAGCCCGCCGCGCGGAAGCGCTTCGCGGGGTTCAGGGGGCTCCCCCCTTGCGGCCGGTGACCACGAGATGCCCCGCGTGGCCCGAGAGCGAGAGGTCGGCGCTCAGGCGCGACTCCAGCGCGAGAAGCTCGCCCCACGCGACGGGGTCGCGGCCCATGTGCTCCAGCGCCGCGGGCGGGAGGAAGTGCGCGAAGAGGACCTTGCCTCCCACGCGGACGTCCTGCGCGCCGGCCTCGACGAAGAGGTCGCGCAATTCGTCGGGCGCGAAGGCGTGGACGCCCATGCCGTAGGGGTCGAGCCCCTTGCCGTGAGCGGCGGCCGCGAAGCCCTCCGCGACGCGCCCCTGGGCGAGGAAGCCCAGCGTCGCGATCCAGCGGTTGTCCACGCTGACGTAGAACGCGCCGCCGGGGCGCAGCACGCGCAGGATCTCCCGCGCCGCCGCCGCGCGCTGGGGGCCCGCGTAGGAGAGGGCGTCCCCCTCGCAGAACACGAGGTCGAAGGAGCCCTCGCGCAGCGAGAGGCGCTCGACGACCCCTTGCAGGAAGCGCGCCTTCCCCGAGAGGCCGCGCTGCGCGACCTTCGCCCGCGCGACGTCCAGCATGCCCGGCGAGGGGTCCAGCAGCGTGACGCGATCGCCGCGCCCCAGGAAGGCCAGCGCGTAGGTGCCCGAGCCCGCGCCCGCGTCGAGGACCGCGCCCCCGGGGGGCGGAAGGAGAGGGGCCACGCCCTGGAGCGTGACGTGCTCGTGGACGCGCCAGACGGGGCCGCTGTTCTGGGCGTCGTACGCCGCCGCGACCTTGTCATACGTCTGGATCGTCTGGCCTCCGTCGCTCACGCGTCCGCATGGCGCGCTCCCGTCATGGGGTTTTCTCATGACCCAACATTCTTCATGCTCCCGCGAGATGCGCGTGCGTGGCCCCTCTCCCGCGTCTCGGCGTCGGCCTCGGCTACCGCGCGCCGCTTCGCGCCGACATCCTGCGCCACGTCAAGGACCTCGACTTCCTGGAGGTCATCGCGGACGCCTTCTTCCGGGAGGAGCCCATGCTGCGCGCGCTCCGAAGCATGACGCCCTGCGTGCCCCACGCGCTGGCGCTCTCCGTGGGCTCCGAGGTGCGCCTGGATTACCTGGAGCGCGTCGCCCGCGTCGTCGAGGTGACCGACCCTCCGTGGTTCACGGACCACCTGGCGTTCACGCAGGAGGGGGACGTGCCCATCGGCCACCTCGCCCCGGTCCCCCACACCGAGGAGAGCCTGCGCGTCGTGGTGGACAACGTCCGCAAGGTGATGCGCCGCATCCAGCGCCCCTTCGGCTTGGAGAACATCACGATGCCCTTCTACTGGCCCGGCAGCACCCTGGACGAGGCCACCTTCCTCCAGGAGGTGGTGAAGCAGACGGGGTGCCTGCTCCTCCTGGACCTGGAGAACGTGCGCGTGAACGCGGAGAACCACGGCCGCGTCGCGCGCGACTTCCTGGACCGCCTCCCCCTGGAGCGCGTCGTGCAGGTGCACCTGGCGGGCGGCGTCCACGCGGAGGGTCTCCACCACGACACGCACAGCGCGCCGGTGAGCCAGGAGACGTGGGACCTGCTGGAGTACCTCTGCGACGTGGCACCCCCCGCCGGCGTCCTCATCGAGCGCGACGCGGGCTTCCCCCCCTTCGCGGACCTGCTGGGAGAGGTGCGCCACGCGCGGAGCATCCTGGAGGGCGCCGCCGCGTGAGCCTGCCCGCGATGCGCCTCGCCGTCGCGCGCCTCCTCACCGATCCCGCGTACCAGGCGCGCTTCTTCGCGGCGCGGGAGGAGGCCGCCGCGGAGTTCGGCCTCACCCGGGAGGAGTTCGCGGCGCTGCGCACGCTGGACCGCCGCAAGCTCGCCATCACCACCGAAGGCTTCGCGGGCAAGCGCCTGGAGCCCCTCAACGAGTCGTTCCCCCTCACCCTGGCGGCCATGGGGGCGCACGATCCCGACGCCGCGCGCCGCTACCTCGCCTCCACGCCGCACCCTGCCAATCTGGAGATGGAGGCGGCGTCCCTGGGCTCGTACCTCGCGCACGCCGAGGTGGGGCCGCCCCACGTGCGCCGTTACCTCCTGGACCTGCGCGACGCGGAGTGGGCCCTCGCCCGCGCGCCGCGCCCCCGGGGCCTGGCGAGCTATCGATTCGTCCCCGACGCGCTGCGCCCGCGCCGCACGCCCTTCGTTCCCGTGGTGGACCTGCGCGGCGCGCTGGGCTCGCCCGCCCTCGCCTCGGGTCCGATGATCCTTCCTCGCGAGTACCCCGAGGCGCCGCAGCGCGCGCTGGTGGTGCGCCTCCCCGGGGGAATCGCCACCGAGCTCCTCACCCCGGAGCGCGAGGCGCTCCTCGCGGCGTGCGACGGCGTCCGCACGCTGCGCGACCTCGCAGCGCAGTTCGGCCCCTCCGCGGAAGCGGCCGTCGCGGCGTGGCTGCGCACGCGCGCGGTCGACGACGCTTCAGCCATCATCGGCAGCATATCGTCTTGAGCCGCGCCCGGGCTCTGGGGGTCGCCGGGCCCTCGCGGCCTGGCGACGTGAGACCATGACGTACTCCAAGCCCCTCTTCGCCCCCGTGACCAACGACCGCGAGTCCGCCGGCTGCTGCTTCTACTACAACAACGCCGGCCAGGGCTTCTACTACTATGGCGGCGGCGTCCAGGGCGGCAGCGTCCAGGACGCGACCATCAACCCCGGCGCCATCGCCAAGGGCGTGCAGCTCAACGGCACGCTGCTCACCGTGGGCAACAACGGCGCGGGCGTCACGCCCCTCTGCGGCAGCGGCCTGCCCGCCACCCAGCCCCAGACCTTCGGCCTGCCCGTCGGCGTCACCGGCGTGTACGCGTCGGTCGCCAGCGACGGCTCGACCCGCGTCTTCATCGACCCCACGCAGGCCGGCGTCACCGTCGCGGGCCAGAACCCCAGCACCATCGTCAACGTCAGCTGCAACCAGGTCACCGGCCTGGGCTGCTGAGCCCTTCCGGCCCGGGGCTGAACGTGCCCCGCCCCGGGCTTCGATCTCATTCCACCGTGACGCTCTTCGCCAGGTTGCGGGGGCGGTCGATGTTGCAGCCGCGCCCGCGCGCGGCGTGGTACGCCAGCAGGTAGAGCGCGACGCACGCCGGGACGGGGTAGAAGAGCGGGTCGCTGGCGGGGACGCGCACGACGTGGTCCACGTGCTTGTGGACGTTGGCGTCGGTCTCCGTGGCGATGGCGAGGACCTTCGCGCCGCGGGCGCGCACCTCGCCGATGTTGCTCACCATGACGCCGTAGGTGGGCTCCTTGTCGGAGAGCGCGACCACGACGGGGAAGTCGGGCGTGAGGAGCGCCAGGGGGCCGTGCTTCAATTCGCCCGCGGCGTAGCCCTCCGCGTGGAGGTAGCTGATCTCCTTGATCTTCAGCGCGCCCTCCATGGCGAGGCCGTGGTTGATCTGGCGGCCCAGGTAGAACGCGTGCTCGGCGCCGTGGAAGAACTCGCCCGCCAGGGGCGCCACGTCGCCGGCGGTCTCCAGCGCGCGCTGCGCGAGGCGCGGGAGCGTGCGCATCTCGCCCGCGAGGCGCTTGCACTCGTCGGGGGTGAGGTGCCCGCGCGTGGCGCCCAGGTGGAGGCCCAGGAGGTAGAAGCCGCCCACCATGTTGACGAACGCCTTGGTGCTGGCGACGCCGATCTCGGGGCCCGCGCGCAGGTAGAAGACGCCTTCCGCCTCGCGGGCCAGCGTGGAGCCCACGACGTTCACCATGGCGAGGGTGCGGCATCCGCTGGCGCGGGCGCGGCGCATGGCCTCCAGCGTGTCGGCGGTCTCGCCGCTCTGGGAGACGAAGATGGCGAGCGTGCCCTCCTGCGTGGTCTGGGGCGCGTAGCGGTACTCGCTGGCCAGCTGCACGTCCACGGGGACGCCCGCAAGCTGCTCGACGATGCTGCGGCCCACCATGCCGGCGTAGTACGAGGTGCCGCATGCGAGGACGAGGATGCGCTGCGCGCCGCGCAGCGCGCTCTCGGGGAGCGCGCCCTCGACGTCGAAGCGGTCGCCCGCCATGCCCAGGCGGCCGCGGAACACCTCGTGGAGCGCCTCGGGGATCTCGTGGATCTCCTTGAGCATGAAGTGGTCGAAGCCCCCCTTCTCGGCGGCCTCCAGGTTCCACGGAAGCTCGCGCACGACGGGGATCTTCGGCTTGCGGTGCGCGTCGAAGAGGCGGACGCGCTCCTGCGTCAATTCCGCGGTCTCCCCGTCCTCCAGGAAGACGACGCTGCGCGTGTGCTCCAGGAGCGCGGTGGCGTCGGAGGCGAGGAGCATCTGCCCCTGGCCGACGCCCAGGAGGAGGGGGCTCCTCATGCGCGCGCACACGATGCGGTCGGGCGCGTCGGCGCTGACGACCACGAGGCCGTAGCTGCCCTCGATGAGGGGGAGCGTCTCCTGCACGGCGGCGAGGAGGTCGCCGTGATATCGTTCTTCGATGAGGTGCGCGAGGACCTCGGTGTCCGTCTGCGAGAGGAGCCTGTGGCCGCGGGCCTGGAGCCCCTCGCGAAGCTCCTGGTAGTTCTCCACGATGCCGTTGTGCACGACGGCGAGGCGCTCGGAGCAGTCGCGGTGGGGGTGCGAGTTGGCCTCGGTGGGCGGGCCGTGGGTGGCCCAGCGCGTGTGGCCGATGCCCACGGTGCCCAGGGGGGCCGCCTGGCGCTCCAGGTTGGCGACGGCGCCCACGGCGCGCTGGATCTCCAGCCCCTTGCCCGTGACGACGGCGATGCCGGCCGAGTCGTAGCCGCGGTACTCCAGGCGCTTGAGGCCCTTCACGAGGGCGCTGGCCGCGTTGGGCATCCCGACCACACCGATGATCCCGCACATGCTTCCCAGACCTCCTCAGACGACGTTCGCTCCGTCCTCGATCGTGCCGCTGAGCGTCTTGCCCAGGGCGACGCGCACGCGGTTGCCCAGGATGGTGCCCGGGGCCAGCGTGACGCTCGCCTGCACGCGCGCGTCGTGGCCCACCACGCTCCCGAAGTCGTCGAGGCGGTGGTGGCCATCGGCCGTCCGGGGCTCGCAAGGGCCCGAGACGGCGGTGAAGCGCGGGCCCACGATGGCGCCCGCGCCAAGGATCGTGTTCTTGAGGTACGAGTAGGGGCCGATCTGCACGTCGTCCCCCACGATGCAGTTCTCCAGCGTGCAGTGGCCGCCGATGACGACGTTGCTGCCCACGCTGGTGTTGCGCGCGAGCGTGCTCCACGGGCCGATGGCGGTCTCCTCGCCCACCATGACGCCCGCCTCGACCTCCACGTTGGGGAGGACGGGCGTGGCGACGACGCCCTGGCGGCGCACGACCTCGGCCTGCACGCGCAGCAGGTCCCACGGGTAGACGGCGTCCGCCCACAGGTCGTCGGTGCGCACGGCCTCCACGGGGACGCCCGCGTCCAGCAGGCCCTCCACGAGGTCGGGGAGACCGGTGGCGCCCTTGGCGCGAAGCGCCTGGAGGCGGTCGTAGTCCGAGGGGGTGAGGCGGTAGACGCCGGTGCTGACCCAGCGCGAGCGGGGCTGCGCGGGCTTCTCCTCGATGGCGAGCACGCGGTCGCCCTCCACCGTGACGACGCCGTAGCGGCCCGGGTCGGCGCTGGCGTGCACCGCGAGGGCGGGGCCTTCGCCGGGCGCGGAGAGGACGCGCTTCACCAGCGTGGCGTCGACGAGGTTGTCGGCGCCCAGCACGAGGAAGGGGCCGGCGGGGCGGGGCGCCGCCAGCAGGGCGTCCGCGGTGCCCGAGAGGACGGGCTGGAAGGCGTAGGAGATGCGGGCGCCGAAGCGGCGGCCGTCGTGGAAGTGGGACTGGACCTTCTCCTTCTGGTAGCCCACGACGAAGGTGATGTCCTGGACGCCCTGCGCGACCAGCGCCTCGACGGCGTACTGCGCGATGGGCTTGTTGGCGACGCGGACCATGGGCTTGGGCCGGTCCGCCGTGAACGGACGCAGGCGCGACCCTTCTCCCGCGGCAAGGATGATGGCCCTCATGTCCCGACCTGACCGGGCGTCGCCTGCCTCCTCCCGGGGTTCCCCCTTTGAGGTACAGGCCTTCCCCAGACCCGGCACGCCGTAGGCCGCCAGGGGAAGAAGCTCTCTGGAGCGCAGTTCTATAGGTCGGCTCCCAGGAGGCGGCCGTGGCCAGGGGTCGTTGCCTCCAGGGGGCTCCGCCCCGTCAAGCCCCGAATCCCATCGGGACGGCGGAGATCCCGGGATTCGGAGATTCGCGCTTCCCCGCGCCGGAGGCGCAAGGGAGCGCACAGGTGAGGTCAGCCGCCGTGGTGGTGCTGCCCCGTGGAGGGGAGGATGCGGCCCGAGGGGAGGTCGATCTGGTAGACGTGGTACGCGATGCCCTCGGCCATGGCGATGCCGGGGCCCGCCGCGACGTGGTGGAACTTCCAGTCGCCGCCGGGGTGCTGCGCGGTGAAGAAGCCCATCTTGTAGGCGCCCGCGTCCTCGGGGGGCGCGTACTGGAGGTCGTAGGACGTGCCGTCGGGGCCCGTGACCGTCTCGCGGTAGTAGCCGGCCGCGGTGGGCACGCCCGCCTGGAGGTTGCCCAGGAGGATGACGAAGCTCACGCGGTCGAAGGTGGGGTCCACGGTGACCGTCTCGTCGACGCCGGGCTGGGGCGCGGCGCTGCCGTCCAGGACGCCGGCGACGCGGGCGTTCTGGAAGACGAGCTTGAACATGTGGGGGACGGTGACGACGCCCTGGTAGCCGTAGCCGTGCCCCGTGACCTCCAGGTCGGCGTAGCCGTCGTAGGCGATCTTCTTGATCTCGCCCAGGGTCGCGTCGTAGGTGACGTTCATGTGGTCGTTCGCGCCCTGGAGCGAGATCACGGCCTCGGTGGGGGAGGTGACGTGCGCCTTGGCGTGGATGGGGCGCCCCTCGAAGGCGGTGTCCCACTCCTTGCCCTCGGTGAGGGGGAAGTTGAGGGGCGCGAAGTTCTTGTTGTGGACGTCGAAGGAGAGGTCCTTCTTGCTCACCTGGCCGAAGCCGGGGATGTGCAGCACCATGAGCTGGTCGCTGAACTCGCCCTGGGGCATGCCCACGAGGTAGTCGTCGGGCTCCATGCCGGCCACGATGCGCGTGCCGGTGTAGACGCCGCCGTCGAAGCCGTCGGTGACCTTCACGGTCCACCACTCGCCCTGGCGCCACTGGGGCGGCGCGTCCAGGGTGGGCTTCGCCGCGTCCACGGGGGGCGCGCCGCTGGCCATGGACTGGAGGTTGAGCCCGCCCCCCGCGGTGGCGTTGACCGCGGCCTTGGTCTCCGCGGGCGCGCCCCCGCCCAGGCAGCCGGCGAGGACGAGGAGGGAGAGGGTGAAGGGCACCGCGGCGCGCATCGTGCCGCAGCCCTGGCGCCGACGCTTAACCTCTCTGGCGCCCGCCTTCCCCGTCGGGCCGTGGTTGTCACGGACGTCCCACCCAAGGGGTCATGCCCCGCCAGCGGGCTGCGAGCCCCGTGCGAGGCATTCCTCTCCTTCTGGCCCTGCTCCTGCTGTTCCCCCTCTCCACGGCCGGCTCCGGCCGCACGGTCAGCGCCCACTACGTGGGGGGCGGCGACCCGACCTTCGGGGGCCAGGACGACCCGCTCCCCGAGTGCGACCGCCACCTCGCGGGGGCCTGCTTCGCGGTCCAGCCCGACGACGGGAACGTGACCCTCACCCTCCGGGACCGCTTCGCCCAGCACGTCTGCGCCCACGTCACCTTCATCGACCCGGCCCTCCCCGCCACGGCCGAGACGAGCTTCTGCGACTCGGCCCGCCTCCAGGTCCTCCACCGCTTCGACTTCCCCGACGGGCGCTCCATCGAGGTCCACATGACGCTCCTGCGGGTCAAGGTCGAGGCCGTCGGTCCCCTCGGCGTCCCGCCCACCCTGGGCACCATCACGGCCGCGTTCGAGCCCGACGGCTGAGGCTTTGGCCATCCCGCGTGCCAAGGCCTCTATAAGCCCCTCCCCGGTTCACGGCCCCGTCATGTCCGTCCGCCCCCTCGTCCTCGCCGCGCTCCTCGTGGCCGCGGCGCTGGCGGGCTGCATCCAGCAGCCCTCGACCCCCGCCTCCACGACCCCGACGCTGCCGCTCCCCTCGGCCATCAACTTCACCAAGGCGGTGATCGTGGACGCGGGCCGCATCGCCAGCGAGCCCAGCATCAAGGTCGCCAAGGACGGCACCATCCTCATTGCGGCGCCCACGGGCAGCGTGAAGTACGCGACGCGCCCGCAGGACCTCGCGGTGGAGGGGCCCAACGGCGCGGGCCAGAGCGCCATCTGGACCAGCAAGGACGGCGGCAAGTCGTGGACCTTCGCGCAGATGTCCCCCCTGCCCTACCACGACGCGCTGCCCGGCGCGGGCGACGCGGACCTCGCCATCGACAGCAAGGGCACCATCTACATGGCGGACCAGCTTGGCCTCGCGCTGGAGGTCGTCTCCACCTCCCACGACAACGGCGCGACGTGGCAGGAGGCGACGCCCCTGGGCAGCGGCGTCCCCGACGTGGACCGCATGTGGATGTGGCCCGACCCCGCGACCGCGGGCACGGTCTACATGAACTACGACCACAACACGCAGAGCATCAACGTCGCCAAGACCACCGACGAGGGGAAGACCTGGACCGCGGTCTCCGCGTCGCCTGATAGCACCTCGCCGGGCCCCATCGTGGCCACGAACCAGACGGTGGCGTTCACCTACTTCGGCAGCGGCATCAACTACGTCCACTCCGAGGACAAGGGCACGACCTGGAAGGTGGACGAGATCGCCAAGGACCACAAGGAGCTGTTCGACCACTTCCCCATCACCGTCGCGGACGCCGCGGGCACCCTGTACGTCCTCTGGCAGGAGCACGACGGGGACGTCACCAACACCGCCTACGTCTACAGCCACGACGCGGGCAAGACGTGGAGCCCCAAGGTCGTCGCGTTCAGCCAGAAGGGGCGCGGCCTCTTCCTGTGGGCCGCCGCGGGCTCGCCGGGCAAGCTGGGCCTCTCGTGGTACGAGAGCCCGGAGGGCACCAAGCCCGACTCCAAGTTCTACGAGCACGCGGCCGTGATCCTGGGCGCGGACGGCCCCAACGAGACGCGCCAGGCCCTGGACGCCCGCGTGTCGGACGAGCCCGCGCTCCCCTACCCGCCCTGCGAGAACGGCACCACCTGCACCAGCGGCCGCGAGCTGGGCGACTTCCAGCAGTGCGCCATCGCGCCCGACGGCACGCTGGTCATGAGCTACGTCGTCGTGAAGGACGCCATGAGCGGCGGCCACGTCGCCTTCGCCAAGCTCTCCGAGGGCCCCAAGCTCCTCGACGCGCCCCTGGACCCCTGGGTGGTGTGAGGCGTGAAGGCCCTCGTCCTCGCCCTCGCGCTCCTGGGCGCCGGCGTCGCGGGCTGCGTCAACGCGCCCTCCACGACGCCCGCGGCGGCCAGCGGCCTGCTCCCCGCCACGAACCTCACCTTCGCCAAGGCCGTGCGCGTGGACGCCGACCGCATCGCCAGCGAGCCCAGCATCAAGGTCACCAAGGACGGCATGGTCATCGTCGCCGCGCCCACCGGCCTCGTGAAGTACGCGACGCGCCCGCTGGACGCCACCAAGATGGTGGACAAGGGCATCTTCCAGGGCGCCATCTGGACCAGCAAGGACGGCGGCAAGACGTTCGCGTTCAAGTCGGGCCTCGGCCCCACGAGCTATCATTCCTACCTGCCCGGCGGCAGCGACAGCGACATCGCCATCGACGGCAAGGGCACCATCGTCGTCGCGGACCAGCTTGGCCTCGCGGCGGAGACCGTGAGCTACAGCACGGACAAGGGCGAGACGTGGCAGGCCGGCGCGCCCACGGGCGACGCCGACACGGACCGCCAGTGGCTCTGGCCCGACCCCTCCACGCCCGGCACGTTCTACCTCGACTACCTGGGGCAGAACGGCGTGCAGGTGGCCAAGACGACTGACAACGGCCAGTCGTGGACCGTCGCCACCGCCAGCGCCGTCGCCTCGGACCCCGGCCCCATCGTGGCCCTCGCGGGCGGCTTCGTCGCCTTCACCGTGAGCGACGGCGGCTCCCTGCACTTCGTGAGCAGCGCGGACGGGGGCAAGACGTGGAAGGACGACCCCATCGTCAAGGACCGCAAGTTCACCGACAGCTTCCCGCAGACCGTCGCGGACCAGGCCGGCACGCTCTACGTCGCGTGGACCGAGAAGGCCGACGACGGAAGCCACGTCGCGTTCGTCGTCAGCAAGGACCAGGGCAAGACGTGGAGCGCGCCGCAGACGGCCTTCCACCAGCCGGGCCTCTCCCTCTTCCTGTGGGTCGCCGCGGGAGCGCCGGGGCGCCTGGGCCTCTCGTGGTACAACGCGCCCGACCCCGCCAAGGAGTGGTACGAGACGGCGGGCATCCTCCTGAACGCGGACGGGAACGGAACGATGACCGAGACGGTGGGCCGCGTGAGCGACGCGCCCGCGCGCGTGGGCGAGCCCTGCCAGGGCGGCGTCTCCTGCACCAGCGGCCGCGAATTGGGCGACTTCCAGCAGTGCGCCGTGACGCCGGACGGGGGCCTCGTGGTGAGCTACGTCACCGTGCTCTCGGCCGACGAGGGCGGGCGCATCACGTTCGCGCGCCTGAGCGACGGGCCCAAGCTGTACGACCCGGGCATGGCGCCGGACCCGTGGATCGTGTAACAGGGCTACCGGCTGGGCGCTGACGGGTCCCGGGCGGTCCGCTCCACCGCCTTCGCCCGCAGCAGCGCGCCCGCCACGCCCGCGACCACCAGCGCGCCGCCCAGGAGCGTCGTGGGCGCTAGGCGCTCGCCCCCCGCCACGATGCCCACGGCGACGGCCACCACGGGGACGACGACGCCCACCAGCGTCGCGCTGCTGGCGGGCCACCTCGTGAGGAGCCAGGTGAAGAGGCCGAAGGCGACGATGCTGCCCATGATCGCGAGGTAGACCACCGGCCACCAGCCGCTCCACGAGGAGGGGAGCGCCAGGCTCTCGCGGGTGGCGAGGCTCGCCCCCGCCAGGAGGAGCGCGCTCGCGCCGCAGCCCAGCGCGACGGTGGGCAGCACGGGCTGGGGCGGCGCGAGGCGCAGCACCACGGAGGAGAGCGCCGCCGAGACGGCCGCGCCCAGCACGGCCGCCAGCGCCCACGGGTCGGCCCGCGCGCCAAGCTCGCTGGCGAAGACCACCGCGACGCCCGCCAGCGCGACGACCATGCCCGCGAGCTTCCACGCGTCAAGCGTCTCCTGCCCCACGGCCCGCGCCAGGAGCAGCGTCGCGATGGGCACCGTGGCGTAGAACACCGCCGCGAGGCCCGAAGGCACCGAGCGCTCGCCCCAGTAGAGGAGCCCCAGGTTCACGCCGAAGTCCAGGAGGCCGAAGACCAGCACGATCCCCAGCGCGCGGCCGCGGGGCATCCGGTCGCGCGTGAACGCCCACGCAACGCCTAGGAGGAGCGCCGCCAGCCCCAATCGCAGCGCGGCGCCCCAGAGGGGAGGCAGCGCGTCGTTGCTGGACTTGATGGCGAGGAACGTCGTGCCCCACACCGCGCAGCACGCGGCGAAGGCGAGCGGAGGCTTGGCGTCGGCCACGACGCAGGCAGCCGGGTCCCGCCACTTGAGGGCTGGGCCGGCGGACGCCGGGCGCTTCATGCGCCTCGCCCGCGTTGGGCCCGCCATGCAGGACCTCTGGAGCGCGGTGGACGCGCACCTCGACGCCCTCTTCGCGCCCCACGACGAGGCGCTGGCCGCGGCGCTGCGCGAGAGCGAGAAGGCGGGCCTCCCCGCCATCCAGGTCGCGCCCAACCAGGGGAAGATGCTGCATCTCCTGGCGCGCACGATGGGCGCGCGGCGCATCCTGGAGGTGGGCACGCTGGGCGGCTACAGCGCGATCTGGCTCGCGCGGGCCCTGCCGCAGGACGGGCACCTCGTGACGCTGGAGGCCGACCCGAAGCACGCCGAGGTCGCGCGCCGGAACCTCGCCCGCGCCGGGCTCGCGGACCGCGTGGACGTCAAGGTCGGCCCCGCGCTGGACACCCTGCCCACCCTGGAGGGGCCCTTCGACCTCGTGTTCCTCGACGCGGACAAGCCCAACAACCCGCAGTACCTGGAGTGGGCGCTCCGGCTCGCGCGCAAGGGGAGCCTCATCGTGGGCGACAACGTCGTGCGCGAAGGGGCCATCCTCGACGCGGAGAGCGGCGACCCCAGCGCGCGAGGGACGCGGACGTTCCTGGAGATGCTATCACGGGAGCCGAGGGTGAGCGCGACGGCGATCCAGACGGTGGGCTCCAAGGGGCACGACGGGTTCGCGCTGGCGCTCGTGGTGGCCTGATGCGCCTCGACGACGCCGACTGGCTGATCCTGCGCGAGCTGTTCCGGTGGGACGCGGGCAACTTCGCCCGGGGCCCCCTGAAGGCGCCGGTGCGGGAGCTGGCCGCGCGCACGGGGCTCCATCGCAACTCCATCCACGCGCGCCTCGCCGCGCTTCGCGAGGGCGGGGTCCTCCAGGGCTCCGCGTTCCACCCGCGGCACGCCTTCCTGGGCCACGGCCGCATGGGGTTCGGCTTCGACGGCGTGACCCCCGCCGCGCCCGAGGACCTGGAGCGCGCGCTGGAGCCGTTCCCGGGCGTCGAGCTGGCGATCCTCGCCCACGGCCTCGTCTTCATGCACGTCTGGCACCAGGGCGAGGCGCGCGCCCTGGCGGAGCGCATCGGGCGCGCCCTGGGCGCCGCGCGCGTCTGGGAGAGCTACGTCGCGCCCCCGCCGCCGGGGCCGCGCAAGCCCCTGGCGCCCATGGACGCGCGGATCCTCCGCGCGCTGCGCCACGGCCCCGCGCGCTCCGTGGCCTCCATCGCCAAGGAGGCGCGCGTCTCCACGCGCACGCTGGAGCGCCGCATGCAGCGCCTCCAGGCTGAGGGCGCCGGCGGCATGGTCCCCCGCGTCTCGCTGGCCCGCATCGAGGGCGCGCTCCTCGTGGAGTACATCGCGGCCGAGGGCGACGAGCGCGCCAGCGCGGGGCTGGAGCGCGCCTTCCCGGATCGCGTCCTGGGCCCCTTTGGCCCCGGCGTCCCGCCCCAGGTGGCCGCGCCCATGCCGAACCTCGACCAGGCGGAGCGCCGCCGCGCCGCGGCCCAGAAGGAGCCGGGCGTCGGCCGCGTGGAGATGGTCCTCATGCGCGACTTCCTCCACCCCAAGGCCTTCGACGCCTTCCTGGAGCGCGCTGTCGCGGATGCACAGCGGCCCGTGGCCGCGGATTAAGCCCTCCAGCGCGCTTCGGCGTGGCGCATGTCCGCGACACGCTTCGCCTCCCGCGCCGCCTTCCTGGCGGCCCTCCTCTTCGCCCTGATGTTCGCCTCCTTCGGCCTCCCCTCGACGCCCGCCTTCACCGAGGTGAAGGCCGTCCTGGGCGTCCTCGCCCACGCCGCGCTCCTGCCGGTCGTCGCCGCCCTCGCCGCTCCGGCCTGGGCCCGCGTCGGCGGCTACGCCTGGGCGACGGGCGACATCATCCTGAACGTCGCCGCGCTGAACGCGGGCGCCGCGCCGGGCGACGCCACCTTCGCCCTCCTCATGGCGCTCCGCTACGGCCTCCACGTCTGCGCCATGGTCTGGCTCGTGGAGGTCGCATGGCAGAACGGCGGCGCGTTCGGCCTCGCCACGGCGGTGATGGGCCTCGCGCTGGGCGGGTTCTCCTTCATCGCGCCCTTCGTGCCCGCGTGGGCGCTCTACCCGGTGATGGTGCTGGTGGTGGCGTGGCTCGCCCTCGCCGGGCGCGCGCTGGGGAAGGGGGAGGTCGCGCAGGGGCGCGAGGCGGACGGTGGCCAGCCCCTCAGTCCTTCTTGACCTCGTAGTCCACGTCGATGCTGTCCGGGTCCGAGGCGTCCGCCTTCTTGGTGCGCGTCTCGCTGCCCGCGTCGTGCGAGGGCGCCTCCTGCGCGGGGGGCGGCGTCGAGGCCTGCGCGCTGGCCGCGGCGGCCTCGTACATCTTGGCGCCCACCTTCTGGATGGCGTCGGCGAGGGGGCCCGTGGCGCGCTTGATCTCGTCCACGTTGCCCCCGGCGAGGGCGGCCTTGAGGGCGTCGCGGGCGGCCTCGACCTCCCCCTTGAGCGCGGCGTCGACCTTGGCGTCGGCGTCCTTGAGGGTGCGCTCCACGGTGTAGAGGAGGGAGTCGGCCTCGTTGCGGACGTTGACCTCCTCCAGGCGCTTGCGGTCCTCCTCCTCGTACTCCTTGGCGCTGCGCTCGGCACGCTTCACGTCCTCGTCGCTGAGGCGCGTCGTGCCGGTGATGGTGATGCGCTGGTTCTTGCCGGTGCCCAGGTCCTTGGCGGTGACGTTCACGATGCCGTTGGCGTCGATGTCGAACGTGACCTCGATCTGGGGGACGCCGCGGGGCGCGGGCGGGATGCCGTCCAGGTGGAACCTGCCGAGGCTCTTGTTGTCGCGGGCCATGGCGCGCTCGCCCTGGAGGACGTGGACCTCGACGCTGGTCTGCATGTCGGCGGCGGTGCTGAACACCTTGCTCTTCTTGGTGGGGATCGTCGTGTTGCGCTCGATGAGCCTGGTGTTGACGCCGCCCAGCGTCTCGATGCCCAGGCTGAGGGGCGTCACGTCCAGGAGGAGCAGGTCCTTGACCTCGCCGGTGAGGACGCCGGCCTGCACGGCGGCGCCCAGGGCGACGGCCTCGTCGGGGTTGACGCTGCGGTTGGGCTCCTTGCCGGTGATATCACGGACGAGCTGCTGCACGGCGGGGATGCGCGTGCTGCCGCCCACGAGGATGATCTCGTCGATCTTCTGCCAGGTGAGGCCGCTGTCCTTGAGGGCCTGCTCGGTGGGGCCGCGCAGGCGCGCAAGGATGGGCTGGATCATCTGCTCGAACTGGGCCCGCGTGATATCAAGGTCGATGTGCTGGGGGCCGGCGGGCGTGACGGTGACGTAGGGGAGGTTCACGTTGGTCTTCGCCGCGGTGCTCAGCTCCTTCTTGGCCTTCTCGGCGGCCTCCTTGAGGCGCTGGACGGCGGTGCGGTCCTTCATGAGGTCGACGCCGGTGCGCTTCTGGAAGTCCGCGGCGAGGTGGCGCATGAGAAGCTCGTCGATGTCGTCGCCGCCAAGGTGGTTGTCGCCCGCGGTGGCCTTGACCTCGAAGACGCCTTCGCCGAACTCCAGGACGGAGACGTCGAAGGTGCCGCCGCCGAAGTCGAAGACGAGGATCGTCTCGCCCGCCTTCTTGTCGAGGCCGTAGGCCAGCGAGGCCGCGGTGGGCTCGTTGACGATGCGCTTGACGGTCAAGCCCGCGATGCGGCCGGCGTCCTTGGTGGCCTGGCGCTGCGCGTCCTCGAAGTAGGCGGGCACCGTGATGACGGCCTCGGTGACGGTCTCGCCCAGGAAGGCCTCGGCGTCGCGCTTGAGCTTCTGGAGGATGAAGGCGCTGATCTCCTCGGGGCTGAACGTCTTGTTGGCGTGGGGCAGCGTGACGGCCGCCTTGCCGTTGGCGCCCTCGGTGACCTTGTAGGGCACGCGCGCGGCCTCGCCCTTGGTCTCGCCGGTGGTGCGGCCCATGAACCGCTTGATGGAGAAGACGGTGTTCTCGGGGTTCACGACGGCCTGCCGCTTCGCGACCTCGCCCACGAGGAGCTCGCCGTCCTTGGTGAACGCGACGACGCTGGGCGTCGTGCGGGCGCCCTCCGCGTTGGCGATGATCTCCGCCTTCCCGCCTTCGAGGACGGCGACGGCGGAGTAGGTGGTGCCGAGGTCGATGCCGATGACCTTGCCCATGGGGATCCTGGCCGACTAAGCGAGGTCTTCTACAAAAGCGTAACGGGTGCGGGGCGGCTTGCGCAGGCTTCTCATGGTCCTCGGCGCTCCCAGGCGCGTGACCCCTCGCCAGCGCGCCCTGGGCATCGTCGCCGTCCTGCTCGTGGTGGGCGCCGTCTCGGGCATCGCGGCCACGGCCCTGGGGTGGGAGCCCGTGGGCCCCGCCGCGCTGCCGGTGCGCCCCGAGCTTGCGTCGCCCCCCGGGCCCTCCCCCGTGGACCGCGGGAGCTTCGACGTCCAGGGCTCCGCGTTCACGGCGATGCTCTACGGCTCCCCGGGCCACTGGCAGGCGACCATCGTCCACACGGCCGGCGCGGGCGGGCGCATCGCCGCGGAGGGAGGGCGCGTGGACGGCAACGGCGCGCTCGTCGTCGACCTGGGCAGCGCGACGAACCTGACGCTGCGCACGTACCGCGAGGCGTGGATCGGCGCGTGGCGCGGCGACCCCCTCACGCTCCAGTTCAACGCCACGACGTAGGGCTCACGAGACGACGACCCACGGCACGCGCGCGACGGCGCGGGCGACGCCGCAGGCGCGGCACGTCCGCACGGGGAAGGAGATGGAGCGGGGCGGGCGCCCTTCGTAGCCGGGCTCCGCCAGCGTCTGCATGGGCGCGTCGCAACGGAAGCACCACGGGACCCAGAGCTGCACGGCGGGCGCGTCGCCCACGAGGTTCGCCATGCCGTGCCCCGGGGCGGGGATGGGAGATAAGCCTCGCGGGGGCGCGCGCCTGGATGGCCGCACGCCTGCCTACGCGACGACGACCACGCGCGCGGGCCGCAGCACGCGCCCCTCCAGCGCATAGCCCTTCTCCAGCACGGCGACGACGGTGCCGGGCTTGGCGCCCTCGCGCGGCTCCTGGGCGACGGCCTCGTGCCAGCGCGCGTCGAACGCCTCGCCCGCGGGGTCCAGCACGACGACGCCCTGCTCGGCGAGGGACTGCGCGAGCAGGCGCGCGATGGCCTTGAGCCCCGCGTCCTCGGCGTGCGCCAGGGCGCGGTCCAGGCTGTCCAGCGCGGGGAGGAGCGCCTTCAGCAGCGCCTCCTTGCCGCGGCCGGCGGCCTGCGCGGCCTCCTCGCGGGAGCGGCGGCGGAAGTTCTCGAAGTCCGCCTGGAGGCGCGCGAGGCGATCCAGAAGCTCCCTCTCCCGCGCCTCCAGCGCCGCCACGCGCTCCTGGAGGCCCGCCTCTTCGTGGGCCTGCTCGCGCACGGGCTCCAGGGGCGCCTCGGGGTCGTCGTCGCGGGGGTGGGGCTCGGCCACGAGCGCTGGAAGCTGCGCCTCCTCCAAAACTTTTGCCGCACCCCGCCAAAGGGCTTTTCGGGGCCGCGCCGTGGGGGCCGCGTGAAGCTCGCGCTCTTCGCGGACCTCGCGGGCGAGCGCGCCGCCCTGGAGGCCCTGCTGCAATCTGCGGCACGGCTGGGCGAATGCGAGGCCGTCTGCCTCGGCAACGCGGGCGCGAGCGCCCTGGAGCTGATGCGCCGCAGGCGCGTGACGCTCATCGCGGGCCCGGAGGACCGCGCCCTCCTCAAGGACCCCGTGGGCCTGGAGCGCGCCGACGTCGCCTATCTCCGCCACGCCGCGGCGCCGCGCCGGCTCGTGGCGGGCGGCCGGCAGATGCTTCTCACGTCCGATCCGCTGGCGAGGGACGCGGCCTACGTCGTGCGGCCCGGCGCCCGCGCGGAGATCGGCGACCTGGCCGCCAGCACCGGACGCATCCGCGGCTCGCAGGGCGAGGCGCCCTACCTCGTGCTGGACCTGGAGAGCGGGGAGATGAGCGCGCGGCACGCCATCTGGGACGCCGCGCCGACCCGGCACGTTGAATAGCCGGACGCCCCTGGACGCCGCGGAATGCCTCCGCTCCCGCGCCGCCCGGCCGCCCTGGAGGGGCGCGTCTTCGACCTCCTCGTGGTGGGCGGCGGCATCAACGGCACGGGCGTTGCGCGCGACGCCGCGCGCCGCGGCCTCTCGGTCGCCCTCGTGGAGAAGGAGGACTTCGGCTACGGCACCACGGGCCGCAGCACGCGCCTCATCCACGGCGGCCTGCGTTACCTCGCCATGTACGACTTCGGCCTGGTGCGCGAGAGCCTCCACGAGCGCGAGCTCCTCTTCCGCAACGCGCCGCACCTCGTCCACCCCCTCACGTTCCTCATCCCGTTCTACCGGGGCCAACGCACGCCGCCGTGGATGCTCAAGGTGGGCCTCCACCTCTACGACGCCCTGGCGGGCAAGAGCATCATCCCCTCCCACCAGGTGTTCGGCAAGGAGGAGCTGCTGGCGCTGGAGCCGGGCCTCTCCCCCGAGGGATTGCGCGGCGGCGCGTCCTACGGCGACGGGCAGGTGGAGCTGGTCGAGCGCCTCTGCGTGGAGAACGTCCTCGACGCCGCGGCCCACGGCGCGGTCTGCCTCAACCACGCCACGCTGGAGGGGCTGGAGCGCGGCGTCGGCTCCGCGTTCGTCGCGCGCGTCCGCGACGCGCTGGACGGCAGCGTCCGCTCCCTGCGCGCGCGCCACGTCGTCAACGCCACGGGCCCCTGGCTCGACCGCGCGCCGGGCCTGCCCCCCGTGCGCAGCCGCATGACCAAGGGCACGCACATCGTGACGCCCCGCGCGACGCGCCACGCCATCCTCCTCTTCAGCCCCGACGACGACCGCGTCTTCTTCAGCATCCCGTGGCTGGGCCACCAGCTGGTGGGCACCACCGACCGGGACTTCGACGACGACCCCGACGCCGTCGCCGCCGACGCCGACGACGTGACCTACCTCCAGCGCGGCATCCGCCAGGCGCTCCCCCACGCGCCCGTGGAGGACGTGCTGGGCTCCTACGCCGGCGTGCGCAACCTCGTCTTCGAGGAGGGCAAGACCGAGTCCGAGGTCTCGCGCAGGCACCAGATCCTCCAGCACGAGCCGGGCCTCCTCTCGCTGGTGGGCGGCAAGATCACGCCCTACCGCCGCGTCTGCGAGGAGGTCGTCGACCGCGTGGCGCCCGGCACGCGCAGCGACACCGCCCGCGCGCCCCTTCCCGGCGCGCCCCGGAGCCTCCCCGCCCTGGTGCGGGAGCTGGAGGTCCGCGCGGGGGACCTGCATCTGCCTCCCGGCGTCGCGCGCACGCTGGCCACCACCTACGGCGCGCTCTCGCACGATATCATGGACCGCGTCCAGCGCGAGCCCGCCAAGGGGCGCCTCCTCTGCCCCCACGCGCCCACGATCGAGGCCGAGGTGGACCACGCCGTGGAGGGCGAGATGGCGCGCAGCGCGGGCGACGTGCTCCTGCGCCGGACGCGCTGCGGCTGGGAGGCGTGCCAAGGGCTCGACGCGCTCCCCGTCGTGCTGGACCGCCTCGACGCCATGCTGGGGCGCTCCGCCAAGGAGCGCGAGGAGGACGAGGGGCGCTACCGCGCCGCGCTGGCGCAGCGGCACGCGTGGCGGCAGGGGTGAATCCGCGGGTCAAGGCCCTCATGTGCGCCCTTCTTCTCGTGGCGTCCCTCTCCCTCGTCCCCACCACTCCGGCGGAGGGCCAGCACGTGGGAAGCGGGAAGACCTCGTACGCCCACCTGGAGCGCGGCACCTCGCCGCTGCGGCCCTGAGGCTCAACTGAACTGGAGTGATAACGTCACGCTCCCGTGGATGGGGTGGTGGACCCCATCGCAGGTCGGGCCCAGGAACACGACGAGGCTGTCGACGGCCTCCGGGTCGAGGGTTCCCGAGGCGCTTCCGCAGAACGGGAGGAGCATCTCGCCCTTCGAGGCGTCGCAGCTGGTGCCATCGCCGTCCACGTCCGTGCAGGCCATCGCGCCGACGGACAAGCCCCACGCGTCGTCGTGGACGTCGAGCGTGAACGCGGCGGTCCCCGGCCTCACGAGCAGGTCCAGCGCGGGATCGCCCCCGTGAAGGACGTGGGAGGGGTCGAGCCCGCCTTCCCACAAGACCCCTCCGACGTCCACCGAGCCGTCGCCCGGGATTTCGGGGCCGCTGAGGCTCGCCATGCCGGCGGGGTCGGGCAGGTCGAGATCGTAGGTCCGCGTTGCGCGGAAGCTTCTCCCGCCGTCGCCCAGGAAGGGCTCCGAGTCGCTGCAACGCTTGCGCCCCTTCTCCAGCGCGGGCAGCGGACCGGCGGGGGCGCCCGCGGCCGGCACGTGGCCCAGCACGGGGGACGCGCCGCTGGAGAAGCGGTGGACGGGCGTCTGGAAGAACACGTCGAAGACCGCGGGCGAGCGCATCTGGGCGTCCACGTAGTCCCACACCGCGTCCAGGGTGAGGTCGCCGTTCGCGTCCTTCGCCGCGCCTCCCGCCAGCGCGGCGCGCAGGACGCGCGAGAAGACCCCGCCGCCCGCCTGGTCCCCCCACGCGGCGTCGCCGGCCCCCGTGGCGCCCATGGCCCACGTGGAGCCTTCGAAGTAGGGATCGGCCGCACCGTCGAACATCCCTCCCGCCGAGCAGGCGTCGTAGAGCAGGATCTTCGTCCCGCCGACGCCGGCCCAGAGCGGCGTGAAGGTGTCGTCGCGGTCGACAATGGAAATCCTCTCGTCGGAGCCGTCGTCCTGGGGCGCGGCGCCGCTCTCGTCCACCACGCCCAGGTCCTGCATCAGGCTCCCTCCGTGCCCGCTGTAATAGAACAACTTCGCGTCGGCGTCGCCGCATGGGGCGCCGAAGGCCTGCGTCATCAGCGTGCTCAGCGTGTCCTCGTTGAATCCTCCCGGCACGGGCGCCGGCACGATGCGCTTCGCGTCCCACCCCGCGGCGGCGAGCGTTCCCGCAAGCGCGACCACGTCCGCCTTGAAGCCGGCCGAGTCCCGGTTGTCCGCCTGCCAGACGAGGAGCGCGCACGCGTGCGAGACGTCCGCCGCGGCGGGGGCGCGCCCGGCAGTGGGCTGCGCGGCGACGGGCAGCGCGAGGAGGAGGGCGAGAAGGAAGTGGGTCCGCATGGCAATCGCGCCCCCAGGCCCGTCGGAGAGTTTGGCCCCTTGGGTGCGACGCGATCCGGACGGTGGAAGACTCTCCACCGGAAATCCAGCCGCCCGCGGGCCAAAGGCTAAATGCGGGAGGGGGAATCGTCGGTTCCCGTGAAGCCGACGAAGTACATCGTCGTGACGGGCGGCGTCCTCTCCGGGCTCGGAAAGGGCATCACGACTTCTTCCATCGGAAAGCTGCTGAAGAGCCGCGGCCTCAAGCTGGCCGCGGTGAAGATCGACCCCTACGTCAACATCGACGCGGGCACGATGAACCCCTTCGAGCACGGCGAGGTCTTCGTCCTCGACGACGGCGGCGAGGTGGACCAGGACCTGGGCAACTACGAGCGCTTCCTCGACCTGCCCATGGGGCGCGCCAACAACATCACCACCGGCAAGGCGTACAAGGCCGTCATCGACCGCGAGCGCCGCGGCGACTACCTGGGCAAGACCGTGCAGATCATCCCCCACGTCACCAACGAGATCCGCGACCACATCAAGCGCGCCGCCAAGGCCGCGGACGCCGACGTCTGCCTCGTGGAGGTGGGCGGCACCGTGGGCGACATCGAAAGCGCGCCCTTCCTCGAAGCGCTCCGCCAGCTCCACCTCGAAGTGGGCCACAAGAACATGATGTTCGTCCACACGACGCTGGTCCCCGTCATGGGCGCCGTGGGCGAGCAGAAGACGAAGCCTACGCAGCACAGCGTCATGGAGATGCGCCGCGTCGGTCTCCACCCCGACATGCTGGTGTGCCGCAGCGAGACGCGCCTGGACCCCAAAGTGCGCGAGAAGCTGGCCAACTTCTGCGACGTCGACAAGGAGGCCGTGATCTCGGCCCCCGACGCGCGCACCATCTACGAGGTCCCGCTGCTCCTGGAGGAGCAGGGCGTCGCGGACTGGATCGTCAAGCGCCTCGACCTCCACCCCGAGGGGCGCGACATGGGCGCGTGGAAGACGTTCGTCGACCGCGTCGTCGCGCCCACGCACCACGTCACCATCGGCGTCGTGGGGAAGTACACGGACCTCGCCGACGCGTACCTCAGCATCAAGGAGGCGTTCGTCCACGCGGGCGCCGCGCAGGACACCAAGGTCGTCGTGCGCTGGATCGACGCCGAGGACGTCGAGCGCGCGACGGACCCCGCCGACATCCTGGGCTCGCTGGACGGCGTGCTCGTGCCCGGCGGCTTCGGGCCCCGCGGCGCGGAGGGCAAGATCGCGGCCATCCGCTTCGCCCGCGAGAAGAAGGTCCCCTTCCTGGGCATCTGCTTCGGCTTCCAGCTTGCGACGGCCGAGTACGCGCGGCACGTGCTGGGCCTCGCGGACGCCAACAGCACCGAGATCAACCCCACCACGCAGCACCCCGTCATCGACCTGCTGCCGGGCCACACGGCGGACGAGGCCAAGGGCGCCACCATGCGCCTGGGCGCCAGCGAGGTGCGCCTCGCCCACGGCAGCCGCGTCGCGCAGCTCTACCACGCGGACGTCATCTACGAGCGCCACCGCCACCGCTGGGAGGTGAACCCGGGCTACATCTCCAAGCTGGAGGGCGCGGGCCTGCGCTACACCGGCCGCGACCCCTCGGGCGAGCTGATGGAGATGCTGGAGCTTCCCGACCACCCCTACTTCGTGGCCTCGCAGTTCCACCCCGAGTTCAAGAGCCGGCCCGAGCGGCCCGCTCCCACCTTCGCGGGGCTCGTGGAGGCGGCGCGGCGGCGCGTCGAGGCGAGGCACCCGAAGGAGTAGCCCTCTCGCTTCTCACGGCCTCCGGCCGGGGAATCCGCGAATCTCCGAATCCCCGAATCTCCGCCCAAAAATCCTGATTCGGAGATTCGCAATCCCTCCGCCGGAGGCGGTGGACGAGCCCAGCAAGCCATAAGCCGGGCCCGCGGCGTGGCCCCCCGATGCGCGTCGCGCTCACGGGGGTCCCCGGCACGGGCAAGACCACGGTGGCGGAGGCCCTTGCGAAGCGCGGCGTGCGCGTGATCCACCTCAACGACTTCGCGCGCGCCGCGGGGCTCCTCGTGGAGAGGGACGAGGCGCGCGGCAGCTTCGTCGTCGACGTGGACGACCTGGCGGAGCGCCTCAACGGCGTGCTCGACGACGCCGATGGGCCCGTGGTCATCGAGGGGCACTTCGCCCACGAGATGGACGTGGACGCCATCGCGCTCCTGCGCGTCGACCCGCTGGTCCTCGTCGACCGGCTCCGCGCGCGGGGCTGGCCCGACGCCAAGGTGCGCGAGAACGTGGAGGCCGAGGCGCTGGACGTCCTCGCCCAGGAGGTCCTCGACGCGGGGCTCCCCGCGGTGGAGATCGACGCCACGCGCCAGACCGTCGAAGCCCTGGCGGACGCCGTTCGGACGATCGCCGACACCCCGCCGGAAGCCTTGAAAGGGACCCCCGTGGGTTCCGCCCGCTGGCCGTTGGAGTCCCTGCCATGGTTCTAGAGCGTTACCGAGTGGGCTGGGGCAACTTCCTGGCCCCCGCGGCGCGGCAGCTCCACCGGTGGCGCGTCTCGCCCAACGCGCTCACCCTGGTCTCGCTCCTCTTCGCCTTGGGGGCCGCCGCCGCGTTCGGCTTCGCGACCCGCGGACGCCCCTGGCTCCTCCTTGTGGGCGCGGCCGCGGTGGCCGTGAACGCCGTCCTCGACGGGCTCGACGGCAAGCTCGCGCGCCTCTCCAACCAGGAGACGAAGCGCGGCGACTACCTCGACCACGTGGTGGACCGCTACAGCGACGCGGCGATCCTGCTCGGGCTCACGCTCTCGCCGCTGGGCAGCCTCCCGTGGGGCGTGTTCGCCCTGGTGGGCACGTTCCTCACGAGCTACATGGGCACGCAGGCGCAGGCGTTGGGCCTGGGCCGCATGTACGCGGGCTGGCTGGGGCGCGCGGACCGCCTGGTCATCCTCATCGCCGTTCCCGCCCTGGTGTGGCTCGCGTACCTCCTGGGCCTCGCCATCCCCTTCGGCGCGGATCCTCTGGTCGTCATGCTGGCGTACTTCGCCATCGTGGGCAACCTCACCGCGTTGCAGCGCTTCTGGAGCGGGTGGCGTGCTCTCGACCGGGCCCAAGAGTGATAGCCTCTCTCGTCTCGGGTCCAAAGAACGCGACGAGCGCGAAGAGCGCCAAGGTCGCCAAGTTTTCTTTCGTCGCGTCCTTTGCGCTCGTGGCGCTCGTCGCGTTCTTTGGACCCTTGACCAGGGGGAAGAATCAGACGCCACGAGCCCGCCACCGGCCGAAGGCGCCTCCGGTGCGCACGCCGGGGGAGGAGGCCATGGCTTCGAGGCGGCGCACGCGCTCGGCGGTGTCGGGGTGCGTGCGGAAGAGGGACGCGAAGCCGCCCACCCGGAAAGGGTTCACGACGAAGAGGTGCGAGGCGGCGGGGCTGCTGACGCCCAGCGGGACCTGCTGCGCGGCGGCGTCGATCTTCTGCAGGGCGCGCGCGAGGGGGAGGGGGTCGCCCACGAGGCGGGCGCCGGAGGCGTCGGCCTGGAACTCGCGGCTGCGGCTGATGGCCAGCTGGATGAGCATGGCCGCGACGGGGGCGAGGATCGCCACCACCAGCGCGCCCAGGAGGTTGCCGCGGCGGCCGCCTCCGCCGTAGGCGCCCCAGAGCGCGCTGCGGCCCGCGAAGGTGATGGCGCCGGCCAGCGTCGCCGCGATGCTCATGGTCAGCACGTCGCGGTTGCGCACGTGGCTCATCTCGTGGGCCAGCACGCCGCGAAGCTCCTCGTCGTCGAGCATGCGCAGGATGCCTTCGGTGGCGGCGACCACCGACTTGCGCGGTCCGCGCCCGGTGGCCAGCGCGTTGGGCTGCGGGCTCGGGATGATGGCGACGCGGGGCTTGGGCAGGCCCTCGCGCTGCGCGAGGTCGGCGACGATGCGGTGCAGGCGCGGCGCCTCGGCCTCGTTGACGAGGCGGGCGCGCGTCGTCCAGAGGACGAGCTTGTCGCTGAAGAGGTAGCTGAAGACGTTGAGCGCGGCCGCGAGGAGGAGGAACACCAGCGAGCCCGTCAGCGGGTCGTTGGCGAACAGGCCGCCGACCACCCAGCCGACCACGCCGAAGAGGGCGAGCATGGCGACGAAGAGGAGCAGCGTGCGGCCGAAGGCCATGCCCTACGCTTGCGCGTCGGGGGTGGTTTGAGCGCTCTGGCCGGGCCTTCGGGGGAAGACGCCGCAGGCGCGCTCCCAGTGGGCGAGGACCTCCATCTCGACGGTCCAGACGGAGAGCGCGTCGCCGCCCAGGCCCACGACCTCGTCGCTCCACGTGGAGGGCTCGGCGTGGAAGTCGCCGTGGGGGAACGCGCCCAGCACCACCGTGAGGTCGGGCGACGCGGCGCGCTTCTCGGCGAGGTACGCGCCGGGCTCCACGGCGCGGCCCTTCTCGGAGAACGTGACGACGGGGCCCGCCTTGTGGTGCTCCAGGATGCGCGTCAGGGGCCAGCCCGGCTCCAGCACGAGGAGGGGGTTCTCCCTGGGCGAGGCGCCCTCCTGGAAGAGCTTCTCCATCAGGCCCACGAAGCGGGGGTAGTTGCGCATGAGGCGCGTGTCGGGGTGGATGGCGAGGCGCTCGTCGTTCCTCGTGTGGACGACGACGCGGAGCTCGTCCGCCTTGTTGAGCGCGCTGTCCAGCGCGAGGAGGAGCGAGAAATGCACGAGGTCGGGCCGCCCGCGGCGCTCGCCTTCGGGGACCTGCCGCAGCGCCTCGTGGTGGAGGCTGCTGTCCAGGAGGCTCCGCGAGGGGCGGCGGTCGCGGGAGCGCGCGGCGCGCTGCACCTGGGGGTGCATCACGACGTTCTCGGGCACAAGCTCCAGCTCGGCTTCGGCCAGGACGAGGGTGAGCACAGGGGCGCCAGGAGAAAGCGCCGTTTGAGGATTCCGACGGCCAAAAAAAAATGGGGGGGTTCGGGAGAGTCGTCCGGCCGCGCCGCAGCGCGGCTACCCGAGGGGGTTTCAGGGGGCGAAGCCCCCTGACGTTTCGGTCGTCTGCTGGACTTTCTCCTACGTCAGGGGGCTTCGCCCCCTGAAACCCCCGCTTTAGGCCTCTTTCCTGGGGGGCTCGGCGGGCGGCGGCTCCAGGGCGCGGGCGCGGCGCGCGCGACGGCCCGCCTTGAAGCCGGCGCGGAAGGCGGCCCAGAGCATGCGGCCGAGGAGCTTCACGAGCCACCACGCGAGGCGGAAGGGCGCCTTGAGGAGCCAGAGGAGCGCGGCGCGCAGGCGGCTGGGCTTCTCCTCGGGGGGCGGGGCCACGGAGGACCACCGCTGAGGGGCCTTGAAAAGGCTCCGGCCTCAGAGGCGCGCGTCCTCGAAGCCCGCCAGCGCGGGGACGAGGGCGCTCCACGCCGAGAGGGGCGCGTCGGCCACGCGGAGGACGCGGTCGGCCGCGGGGGGCGCGCGCCACGCGCCGCGGGGGAACGCACCCAGCGCCAGCGTGAGGTCCTCGTGCTCGCGGGCCAGCGCCTCGAAGGCGGCCGTGCGCGCGGGCTCGCCCCCTTCGTCCAGCGCGACCACGAGGCCGCGCCCGCGCAGCGCCTCCGAGAGGGGCACTCCGCGGCGCAGGCTCAGCAGGGGGCTCTCCAGCGGCACCTCGCCCTGCCGGAGGAGATCCTCCACGAGCGTGGCGAACTTCGCGCCGTTGCGCATGATGCGCGTGGAGGGGTCGACGGAGATCAGCGCGTCGTCCTGCGTGTGGATGAGGACGCGCAAGTGGCCCGCGGCGTTGAGGGGCGAGTCCTGGAGGAGCAGGAGGCAGACGTGCGCGATGTCGGGGCGGCCGCGGCGCTCCGCTCCAGGAAGGCCGCGCATCGCCTCGTGGTCAAGCGCCTGGTCCAAGAGAAGGCGCTCCGGCGCGCGGCGGCGCTTCTTGGCCCGCGCGACGACCTTGGGGTGGCGCTGAAGCTCGGGGGGCATCAGCTCCAGCGCGGCCTCGGCCAGGACGACCGTGATCAACGCGGGGCCAGCGGCGGCCTTCCGGATGGCTTTTCCTTCGGGCCGCGCTGGTCCTTGGCGTGAACGGCTTCGCCATCGAGGTGGACGGGCTCACCAAGCGCTTCGGCGCGCTCCTCGCGGTGGATCGCGTGAGCTTCCGCGTGCCGCGCGGCGCGGTGTACGGCTTCCTGGGGCCCAACGGCTCGGGGAAGACGACGACGCTGGGCATGCTCACGGGGCTCATCCCGCCCGACGCAGGCGCCGCGCGCATCGCGGGGCGCGACGTGGCCGCGGCGCCCGCCGAGGCGCTCTCCGCCGCGGGCGCCCTGGTGGAGGAGCCCGCGTTCTACCCGTACCTCTCGGGTCGGCGCAACCTGGAGATCCTCGCGCGGCTCATGGGCGCTCCGCGCGAGGCCGTGGGCGCGACGCTCGCGCGCGTGGGCCTCGCGGAGGCGGCGGACCAGCGCTATCGCGGCTACTCCCTGGGCATGAAGCGCAGGCTGGGCCTCGCCGCCGCGCTCCTGCCCGACCCCGAGGTGCTCATCCTCGACGAGCCCACCAACGGCCTCGATCCTGCGGGGCAGCTGGAGGTGCGGCGCCTGCTGCGCGACTTCGCCGCGGCGGGCCGCTCGGTGCTCGTCTCCAGCCACCTCCTCCACGAGGTGCAGGAGACGTGCACGCACGCGGCGATCCTGCGCAAGGGGCGCGTCGTCGCGGAGGGCCCCATGGCGTCGCTCCTCTCCAGGGGCGAGCGCCTCGTGGTGGAGGTGGATGACATCCCCCGCGCCCTGGCCGCGCTGCGCGACGCGCCCGGCGTGCGCGGCGCGCGCGAGTCCGACGGGCGCCTCGTCGTGGACGCGGCGCCCGAGGCCGCGGCCGCGGTGAACCGCCGCCTCGTGGAGGCGGGCCTCGCGGTGAGCGCCCTCGCCCGCGAGAGCGGCGGCCTGGAGGAGCGCTTCCTGGAGATCACGGAGGGGGACGGATGACGCACGCCCGCTTCTCGGCCCTCCTCTGGGCGGAGGCCGCCAAGGCGCGCCGCCAGCCCGCGACGCTCGTCCTCGCGGCGATCCTCGTGGGCTACTTCGTCCTCATCGTCTTCGCCCTCTCCAGCGTGCTCGTGGCGCCCGCCTCGTCGGGCGGCGGCGCGGCCGGGCTCCTGGCGCCCCTGCGCGAGGACGCGGTGGGCTTCGTCTCGGGCATCCTCTCCAGCATCGGCCTCACCCTCCTCGTCATCTTCACGGCGCAGACCGTGGGGCAGGAGTTCTCCCGCGGCACGCTGCGCACGCTCCTCCTCGCCCGCGCGCGCCGCCTGGACGTCGCGCTCTCCAAGCTCGCGCTCCTGGGCCTGGCCTCCATCGTGCTGGCCCTCTTCGCCCTCGCGGGCGGCGTGGCCGGCGCGTGGGTCTTCTCCCGCGTCACCCACGAGGCGCTGCTCAGCGTCGACGGACGCGCCTTCGCGCTCCTCGCGCTGCGCGCCGCCGCGGGCTTCGCCGCCTGGGCCGCCATCGGCTTCGGCACGACGCTGGCCACGCGAAGCCTGGGCGTCGGCATCGGCGCGACGCTGGGCGGCATGATCGCGGGCGACGTCCTGCGCGGTCTCCTCGTCTCCCTGGGCACTGCGGGCCTCTGGGCCTCCCGCGCCCTGCCCAATGCGGCCATCTCCCTGGTCTCCGGCACGCAAGGGATCGACGCCTCCGCGTGGGCGTGGATCGTGCCCAACCTCCTCGTCTACGTCGTGGGGCTCAACGTCCTCGCCCTGGCGCGGCTGCGGAGCATGGACGTGATCGCGGCCACCAAGTAGGGTTTCCCGCCACGCTTGCCGCCAAGGCGAGAGGGGCGCCAGGGATTTCACAATAACAACCATACGGATTCGCGCCAAATCCGTCGAGGAAATCCCAACCCCGGCGTGGCGAATTCTTATCCAGGGGCGACGGCGTTACAGCCCCGGTCTTGCGGACCCAGGTGTAACCATGATCCGTCTCCCCGCTCCTCGACGCGCCTTCGCCGTGCTGCTCGCACTGGGCTTCTGCCTTGGCCTTGTCGCCCTCTCTCCGGCCGCGCTGGCCGCCAACACGTCGTGCAGCGTGAGCGCGTCCACGCCCTCCTGCTCCTTCACGTGCGATCCCGGCTCGACCATCACCGTCTCGGGCAGCGGCGAGGTCGGCGCCGTCGAGGGCTCCTGCGGCTCGCCGCCCCTCGTCTGCCCGTTCACGCCCGTGAGCGGCTGCATCGGGACGTCCTCCCCCTCCACGGGGGGCACGGGGACCTGCTCACTCGAAGGGATCGGCGCCGGATCGTGCGGGGCCTCCAGCCCGTCCAGCGGCGACGGCCACGTGGGCGCGGGGTCGGGGCACAAGGGCCCGGGCCACGGGCATGGCCACGGGAAGCCCGGCGCGCGCGGCGCGAACAGCCTGTGCCCCGCGACGAGCCAGCCCACGCACACCTACGGGCCCACCCTCGCCCCGGGCATCGGCTCGACCACGCTGCAGGAGCAAGGCTCCCCCGCCTCGGGCGTGGACACGGGCCTCGTCACGGTGGAGGACACGAACGTCGCGGACTGCGACGGCGACGGCGTGCCCAACGACTTCGACGGCGACTACGACCTGGGCATCGGCGGCGGCTTCTTCGGCTCGTCCAACCTCTGGGACGTCACGGACGACTGCGGCTACGACCTGAACGTCCACGCCACCACCGGCACGGCGACGGACGTCACCGGGCTCGCGGTGCGCGGGCTCTACGGCGTGGACGACGCGGAGGGGCCCGCGGTGGTCGTGGACCCGACGTCGGGCGCAAGCCTCGGCTGCCAGACCGACGGCAGCATCACGCCCGCCACGGACGCCAACGACTGCCTCAGCGCGTGGACCGGAAGCTGGAGCAGCGGCGCGTGCCCCGCCTCCGGCGGCGACGACGGCTACTGGCTCTTCCTGGAGGTGCAATCCGCAGAAACCCACGGCGCGATCACGCTGGGCGGCGCCACGTCGGGGACGCTGGCGGCAGACGCCTGAAGCAGGCCCGCGGACGCGATCTCCGTTCCAGCCGACGGGCGAAACGTCGGGGGGCGGCAGCCCCCCGAACCCCCCGCTTCAGCTGGTGATCTCCGCCAAGCGCCCGGTCTCCGCCGCGAGGCGGATCTCCTGCGCGATGCGGCGGCCGGTGGAGAGGCCGGGCTCGATCATCTCGGTGTAGGGGCTCCCGCCGACGTAGGGGTTGGTGCCCGCGACGATGCGGGCGCTGATCTCGAAGACCTTGAACTCCAGCTGGTCGGTGACGACGGTCTCCAGGCAGAAGGGGCCGATCATGCCGCCGAAGAGGGGCATGCTCGTCTCGACGACGCCCTCGCCCATGCGGAACACCTTGGGCAGGAGGCTCTCGCGGATGACCATGGGGAAGTTCCCCGACACGACGAAGGTGGGCTTGATGCCGATGGCCTCCAGCTCCGCGATGGAGCCCAGGCGGTTGGCCTCGTCGATGTTGGTCTCGTCGCGGCGGTCGACGCCCAGGAACTGGAGCGAGCCCTTGCTGAGGCGGTACGCGTCGCCCCGCAGCGGGCTGTAGAAGTAGTGCAGGTAATAACGAGTGCCCAGCACGAACTCCTGGATGGTGTAGGGCTTCGTCTCGTCGATGCGCGACTTGAACTCATGGTAGTTGCGCGCGATGAAGAAGCCGCGCCCGCCCTTGGCGCCGTGGTACTTCACGATGACGGGCTCGATGATGTCGCGCGGGTCCGTGATGTGGCGAGGAAGCTGGAGGCCCGCCTTGTCGAGCCACTGCTTGCTGCGGCCGCGGTCGCTCTCCCAGGGGAGCACGTTGCGGTTGCCGAACGTCACCAGCGGCAGGTCCAGGAAGCGGTTGGCGCCCAGGTACTCCACGAAGCTGCCGTGGGGCACGAGGACGACGTTCCTGCGGCGAAGCTCCTCGACGTGGTTGAAGAGGTCCGCGTGGTCCTTGAGGACGAGGAACTCGTCAGGGCGCCCCAGGGGGAAGCCCTCGAAGTAGCGCGGCGGCTCGCCCACGCAGATGCCCAGCGTGCGGAACCCCTCCTTGCGCGCGCCGTGGAAGATCTGGAGCGACGTGTGGCTGCAGTACGTCGCGATGGTGATGCGCTTGGGATCGAGGTCGGGCAGGAGCGAGCGGCCGTCGAAGACCATGGGGGGACCCCGGTGGATTAGGCCGTACAAATGGGGGCCGCATAAATGGATTTCGGCCCTTCAGGCGGGTGCCGCCACGTCCCGCTCCAGCGCGCCCTTGACCGCCGTGTACGCCTTCCGCGACACGAGGAGGCCCCAGTGCCCCGCGAAGGGGATGGCCTGGTTCTCGACGCCGGGCAGGTCGAGGAGGGCGCTCTGGGCCGGGACGACGATGCCGTCCCACTTGCTCCAGATGTTCAGGATGGGCACGCCGCCGTGGTCCGCGCCGTCGTTGAGCTCGTCGAGGAAGGGGGAGCCGGGGAGGATCTGGCGCGTGCCGGTGAGGACGGGCGCGGTGGCGGCGGTCCACGTGCCGTGGTGGGGCACGCCCAGGCAGCAGAGGCGCGAGACGCGGGGCGCGCCCTCCAGGAACTTCACGTACCAGCGCGCGATGAGGCCCCCCATGCTGTGGCCCACCAGCGCGACGCGCTCGGCGCCCTCCACGGCGCGCACCTCCTCCACCTTGCCGGCCAGGTGGCGCGCGGAGACACGCAGGTCGTGGAACGTGAAGCGGGGGAACGAGGCGAGGTAGACGTGGAAGCCGTCGCGCTCCAGGAACCACTGCCACGCGTTCCAGTAGACAAGCTCCTGCCCGAAGGCGCCGGGGAGGAGGATGACCGGGGGCCGGTCCGTCACGGAAGGTGCATTCTCGCTCCCTCCTCAAGAATGCGGGCTTCTGCGACGCGAAAAGCCAAAAGCGTCATGGCCGAGGGGCGGGATCGGGGCGCGTGCGCCAGGTCCTTGCCCTCGCGTGCGTGCTGCTCCTCCTTGCCCCCCTCGCCTCGGCGGGTCCCCTGGACCTGGGGGCCCCCGTGGTCATCCGCGCCGCGGCCGTGTCGGACTCCGCCAACGGCTTCGTGGGCTCCACGGCCACCATCACCATCACGACCGCGACCAACGGGTCGGGGCACATCTTCCTGGACACGTTCCCGCTCACGGCCGTCGACATGCAGGGCTCGGCGCGCCTCGCCGCCCGCGTCGCGAGCCAGATCAGCGGGACTGACCTAGCGGACCACGACTTCTTCTTCGTCATCCGCAGCAACAGCGAGCAGATCGGAGGCCCCAGCGCGGGCGCCGACATGACGGTGGGCACGGTGGCCGCGCTCAACGGCTGGAAGGTGCGCCCCGACGTGCTCATGACGGGCACCATCGAGCCCGACGGCAGCGTGGGCCCCGTGGGCGGCATCCCCGAGAAGGCGGCCGCCGCGGCGCAGACGGGCGTCACCACCTTCCTCTTCCCCGCGGGCGAGGAGATCACGACGCTCTCCTCCACGCGGCAGGACGTGAACCTCACGCAGTACTGCTCGACGCAACTCCACATCACCTGCATCCCGGTGAGCGACGTCGTGGACGCGGTCAACGTCATGACCGACCACCAGATCGTGCTGCCGCCGGTGAGCGGCAACGTCACCGGAGAGGCGTACCTCGCGCGGCTGGCACCCCTGGCGGCGGACCTCGTGAACGCCTCGCAGTCGCTCGTGGACGCCGCCTCCTCGGGCGTCTCGCCTGCTTCCTCCTGCGCCAGCGACACGGACCTCACGCTCGCGGTGCGCCTCGCGTGCGCGCTGGACGCGCAGGCCGCCGCGCGCTCCGCCATGGCCAATGGCACGTACTACACCGCGGCGTCGCGCTCCTTCCAGGCCGCCATCGACGCGCACTACGTCCGCGACGCGAAGAGGTTCCAGGACGCGGGGAGCACGCCGGCCGAGCTTGACGCGCGCCTCGCCGACGCCCGGAGCACGGTGGAGGGCGCCCGCTCGCAGGTGGGCGCGTTCAAGATCGCCGACACGGGCGTCTTCGAGTCCGCGGGCGCGGCGCAGGTGCGCGTCATCGAGGCCGAAGGGCGCCTCGCCGACGCGCAGTCCACGGCGGAGAACGCCACCAGCGCGGGGCAGGCGCTCCAGGCGCTGCACCAGGCCGCCTACGCCGCGGAGCGCGCCAACACCGCCACGTGGTGGCTGCGCCTGGGGCAAGGGTTCCGCAAGGGCTCGCCCATCGACGAGTCGGGCCTCGCGGGGCTCGCGCGCGACGAGATCACCGCCGCCGACGAGGAGATCGCCTACGTCGAGGCCGTCTTCGGCCAGGCCAACATCCAGGCCACCGTGAGCGACGCGCGCGCCACGCTGGCCGAGGCGCAGGCCGCCCACGACGAGGGGCTCTACGCCGCCGCGATGCTCGACGCCCTGGAGGCCGAGGTGCGCGCGAGCGTGCTCCTGGAGGTCGCGGGCTTCCAGGGCACCGTGCCCGCCGAGAAGATCGAGGCCGCGCGCCTCGCCGCCGCCCGCGCCATCCAGACCGCGCGCGCCCGGGGCGTCGAGCCCTTCCTCGCCGAGAGCCAGTACGAGTTCGCCGCCACGCAGACCGACGCGGGCGAGCAGCTCACCATGTACGGCCAGGCGCGCGTCGCGGCCAACCTCGCGGGCCTGCCCGGCGCCTTCGGCAACGCCCCCGCGCCCACGCAGACGCGCTTCCAGGGGCTCCCCCAGGTGTACGCGCCCCCCTCGTGGATCGCGGGCGCCTTCGCCGTGGGCATGGCGCTGGGCGCGGGCCTGGGCTTCCTCGCCCTCATCCCCAAGAAGGACGACGAGGAGGAGTGGATCCGCGAGAACGTGCCGACGTATCCCCCTCACGAGCCGCGGACCGACGAAAGGCCGCCGCCCTGGTGAGGAGAACGATATCAGGGCCTACGCGGCCTTGCGCAGGAACTTCGGCGTCACGGTGATGGCCGGCTTCTTGCGGCGCGGCGTCATGTGGGTGGGCCGGATGACGGTGATGGGGATGAGCCCCTCGCGGAACTCGCGCTCGGCCAGGGAGACGGGGTCCAGGAAGCCGCGCTCGACATTGAGGATCACGGGCGCGCCCATGGCGATCTGAAGCGCGCGGGCGCCGATGATGCGGGCCCGCTCGAAGCGCATGAACTTCTCCTCGGAGGGGGAGCTAGAAGCGGACTTCTTGGTGGCCATGGCAGCACCCTGGGAGGCGGGGATTCCCAGACCCCTATAAAACCATTGGTGTGGAGCGCCTGGCCTCCGCGGAGCCCAACGTTCATCTCGGGGGCCCTCGTGGTCCGGGCGTGGCCCAGGCTGTGGAGGTCCCCGTGGAGGCCCAGGAGGAGCCGGCCGCGGTCCGGCGCCTGCGGCCCGTGCACGGCCTCTACGCCCTCCTGGCGGCCCTCCCCCTGGGGTGGTGGGCGGCGCGGGCGGGACACCCGACCCTGGCGTTCCTGGCCAGCGGCCTCGCCCTGGTGCCCTTGGCGTACCTCATCGGCCTCTCCACCGAGGCGCTGGCGCTCCGGCTCGGCCACGGGCTGGGCAGCATCGTCCTCGCGACGCTCTCCAACAGCGTGGAGCTCCTCATCGGCTACCTCGCGCTCCAGAAGGGGCTCCCGCGCGTCGTGCAGGCGGAGATCACGGGCTCCATCCTGGCCAACATCCTCCTGGTCCTGGGCACCGCGATGCTGGTGGGCGGCCTGCGCCACCGCTCGCAGACCTTCGGGGGCAAGGCCGCCAACGTGCAGGCGACGCTCCTCTTCCTCGCGGTCATCGCCCTCTTCGTGCCCGCCTTCGCGCCCATCCTGGTGAAGGACGCGCCTGTGGACATCAACCGCATGAGCCTCGTCCTCTCGGCGGGCCTGCTGGTCACGTACGCGCTGGGGCTCGTCTTCACGCTGCGCACGCACCGGCACCTCTTCGAGCCGGGCGCCGAGAGCGTGGCGGGCGCGCACGCCCACGCGCCGCCCGTCATCCACGCGCCGGGCACGCACACGCACGCGTCGCGCGAGGTCTGGTCGCTGCGGAAGGCGCTCGTCGTCCTCGCGGTCGCGACGGTGGTCGCGGCCCTCGCCGCCGAGACGCTCACGGACACCATCACGCCCGCCGCCAAGGAGCTGGGCTGGACGGACCTCTTCGTGGGCGCCATCGTCCTCGCCATCGTCGCCAACGCGGCCGAGCACTGGAGCGCCGTCTCCCTGGCGTGGAAGAACCGCATGAACGCCTCGCTCCAGGTGGCGACCGCCTCCTCCATCCAGATCGCGCTCTTCGTGGCGCCCCTCCTGGTCTTCGTGAGCCAGGGCTTCTCGCAGCCGCTCTCCCTGGCCTTCCCTCTCCTGGAAGTCGTGGCCATGGGCGCCTCGGTGCTGGTGCTCAACCTCGTGGCCTACGACGGCGAGAGCAACTGGTTCGAGGGCGCGCTCCTCCTCATGGTGTACCTGATCCTGGGGACGGCGTTCTTCCTGCTGCCGTGAGCCTCGCCCTCGCGCCCTCGGGGTCGTCCTCCCACTTGGCGAGGCGCGCCCGGATGGCGCCCGTGTGCCGGCCCAGCTCCGCCGCGATCTGCCGCAGCGTGCGCCCCTCGCCCGCCATGACCAGGAGGAGCGCGTCCTCCTCGGCCGTCCACGGCATGAACGCGTTGGGGTGCGTGACGCGCATGCGGGCGATGCGCTCGGCCCTCGTCTCCACGCGCATCCCTGCTGCCGTCTCCAGCGCGGCCAGCCCCTCGCCGGCGGCGCGGGCGATGTCGTCGCGGGTGAGCGTGGGGTGCAACGCGAGGATCTCCTCGTGGGTGTGGCCTTCGTAGAGCAGGAACAGGATGGCGCGGCTCGATTCGTCGGGAGCGTCCATGCCCCCCACGAGCGCGCAGCCAGGCTTCACTCTCCTCCGGCTCCCGCCCATCGAGGTGGCCCGAAAGTGGCGGCGCAGCGGAGGAGATAAGCATGGGGCGGCCCAAGCCGGGCCCATGCCCCGAGCCAAGGCCGCGGCGCAGGAGCCAGAGAAGGGCGACATCCTCCGCATGGGCCACCTGGCGCTGCGGCAGGGCACCGTCGACACCGAGGAGCTCGAGGGCTAGCCCAACCGGCGCCGGTTCTCGGCGACGACGCGGCGAAAGTGCTCGCGAGCGAGCTGGGAGAGGCGGATTTCCTCCTCGATTTCAGCCAGAAGGCGGTCGATGTCGCTCATGGGGCTTCCCGCCTCATTCCGTCTTGAGGGCCATCAGGCTTCGGTCCATCATGATGATCATGATAGCTCCGCGCCGCTGCGATCTCCTCCGCAAGGTCGCGCAGCCGCCGTTCAAGGCGTTGTGTCCGTGCGTCGAGGCTCTCCCCAGAGCGTTCGACCTCCTGCCTCGCCGCATTCTCCTGGGCGGCGACCTGCTGCGCCCGCTCCACCCCCTGGGAGCCGTAGAGCCAGCCCAGCGTGCCAAGGAGGACGCCTTGCAGCAGTTGGAAGAGGGCGGTCGCTTCGGCAAGGCCTCGCAGCCACCAGGCGAGGCCGACGAGCGCGAGCAGCCCCACCACGATGGCCACGCCCGCCGCGACGCGCGCGCCCACCCAGTCCGGGCCAAGCGAAGGTCGCGAGCCTTCCATGCTCTCGCTGGAGCTTCACGGAAGGCTTGACCATTCTGCGGCTGTCGCCCCACGAGGATGACCGAAAGTGAAGAGAAAAGGGAGGGCCGCGAAGCGGCCCTCGGGAAGACCTTAGAAGTCCATGTCCTCGCCGCCACCGCCGCCCTTCGGAGCCTCGAACTCCTTGGCGGCGATGACGTCGTCGATGCGCAGGATCATGGTCGCGACCTCGGTCGCGCTCTGGAGGGCCTGCGTCTTGACGCGCAGCGGCTCGATGACGTGCTGGGCGAGCATGTCCTCGACCTTGCCGCTGTCGAGGTTGATGCCGGCGTGCTTCTGGCCCTTCTCGTGGGCGCTGCGGAGGTCCACGAGGACGTTGATGGCGTCGAGGCCCGCGTTCTCGGCGAGGGTGCGGGGGATGATCTCCACCGCGTCGGCGAAGCACTCGATGGCCAGCTGCTCGCGGCCGCCCACGGTGGCGGCGTGCTTGCGCAGGGCGAGGGCGACCTCGACCTCGGGGGCGCCGCCGCCGGCCACGAACTGGCCGTCCTTGATGGCGGTGGTGACGACGCCGATGGCGTCGTCCAGGGTGCGCTCGACCTCGTCGATGACGTGCTCGGTGCCGCCGCGGACCATGATGGAGACGGCCTTGGCGCTGGGGCACTCGGTGATGAAGGTCAGCTCGTCGTCGCCGATCTTGCGCTGCTCGACGAGGCCGGCCTGGCCGAGGTCGGAGGCGCCGAGCTCCTTGAGGTTGCTCACGATCTTGGCGCCGGTGGCGCGGGCGAGCTTCTTCATGTCCTTCTCGGAGACGGACTTGACGGCGAAGACGCCCTCCTTGGCGAGGAAGTGCTGCGCGAGGTCGTCGATGCCCTTCTGGGTGAAGAGGACGTTGGCGCCGGAGGCCTTGACGGCGTCCACCATGCGGCGCAGGGTGCGCTCCTCCTCGTCGAGGAAGGCCTGGAACTGGCCGGGGTCGGTGATCTCGATGTTGGCGTCGACCTCGGTCTTCTTGATCTCCAGGGCCGCGTTGAGGAGAGCCACCTTGGCGTCCTTGACGCTCTTGGGCATGCGGGTGTGGGCGCGCTCCTTGTCGAGCACGACGCCCAGCACGAGCTCGCTGTCCTGCACGCTGCCGCCGGTCTTCTTCTCGATCTTGATGGCGTCCTTGTCGACGACCCACTTGCCGTTGTGCTCCTCGGCGACGGCCTGCACCGCGCGCACGGTGACGTCGGCGAGGACGTCGCTGTAGGCGCTGGCGCCCTTGCTGGCCATGCTGGTGCGCGCGATGCGCAGGAGCATGTCCTTGTCGTTGGCCTTGATCTGGTGGGCGATGCCCTTGAGGACCTCCAGGGCCTTGCCGACCGCCATGCGGTAGCCCTGGGTGATGAGCGTGGGGTGGACGTCCTCGATGAGGTCCTCCGCCTGGCGGAGAAGCTCGCCCGCGAGGACGACGCTGGTGGTCGTGCCGTCGCCGACCTCGTTCTCCTGCGTCTTGGCGACCTCGATGATCATCTTCGCCGCGGGGTGCGCGACGTCGATCTCCTTGAGGATGGTCGCCCCGTCGTTGGTGATGACGACGTCGCCCATGCTGTCCACGAGCATCTTGTCCATGCCCTTCGGACCCAGGGTCGAGCGGACCGCCTCGGCCACGGCCTTCGCGGCGAGGATGTTGTTGCTCTGGGCGCTGCGGCCCTTGGTCCGCGTCGTGCCTTCCTTCATGATGATGATCGGCTGGTTGCCCTGCATTCTGTTCACCTTGCGAACGTCACTCGATGTGGACCCTCTGCCCGGAAGCGGCCTCGGGCCGCTTGCGCAGCACCAGGTCCAGGATGCTGTTCTTGAACGTGGCCTTGGCCGAGGCGGGCTCGACCTTGGCGGGGAGATGGATGCGCGCCGCGTAGCGGCGCCCCTTCTCGACCTTGACGGTGACCTCCTCCTCGGCGACGTGGAGCTGGACGTCCTGCTTCTCGGCGCCGGGAAGCTCCACGGTGACCGTGATCTCGCCCTCCGACTCGATGACGTCCGAGAGCGGCTCGCGCGCCTGGGGGAGCGCGACGCCGGCCTCCTCGGGCGTGAGGGGGGTCTGGTTGACCGCGCTGCCGAAGGGCTGGAGGTGGGGCACGCCGTCGGAGCCGACGCGCATGGAGAAGCCGTAGACGAAGGGCTCCCCGCGGCGCGGGCTGCTGGCGTGCTTCACGGCGTCCTCCATGACCTTCTCCATCATGCCCTGCATCCGAGCGAACTCGCGCTCGAAGTCCCGGAAGAAGTCGGGGAACTCCTTCTCGAACTCCTCGAAGAAGGCCGGCAGGTCGCGGGGGTTCATGCCGCGCTTGCGCCAGGCGTCCCAAGGGTCCTCGGGGGGTGTCATGGGGCTCACCGCGAGGCCCCCTAAACGAGGACTTCTATAAAATGCCATCGCCCATAGGGCGGGCGGCGTGGCACGCCGTGTCGCCCCCGACGGGGTGCGCTGCCCTATTTATAGGGGGAGTGGCGATGGGCGCGCAGGGCGAGTGCCCGGAGGTCGTCCGCATGGACCCCGATCTTGCCGAGGCCGACGAGGTCATCCAGGACAAGTGCGGCGTCGTGGGCGTCGCCGCCAAGTCGTCCGCCGCGCCCCTTCTCTACTACGGCCTGCACGCGCTCCAGCACCGCGGCCAGGAGTCGGGCGGCATCAGCGTCTTCGACGGCTCGGGGACGCGCACGCACAAGGCCATGGGGCTCGTGGACGGCATCTTCGGCCCCGACGTGCTCGACGCCCTGAAGGGCAACGTCGGCATCGGCCACGTCCGCTACGCGACCACGGGCGGCAGCTTCCTGGAGAACGCGCAGCCCGTCGTCGTCGAGGGGCAACGCGGCACGCTCGCGCTCGCGCACAACGGCGACGTGGTGAACAGCGCCGCGCTGCGCGAGGACCTCAAGTCCAAGGGGTGGGCGTTCCTCACCACCAACGACACCGAGGTCGCGGTGCGCATGCTGGCCAACGAATTGGCGCAGACCGAGAACGTGCCCCGCGCCATCCGCAGCGTCATGCGGCACCTCACCGGGTCGTACTGCTTCGTCATCCTCCTGGGCGAGAAGGTGTACGCCGTGCGCGACCCCCTCGCCATCAAGCCGCTCTGCTACGGCGAGCTTCGCAACGGGCAGGGCTGGGTCGTCGCCTCCGAGAGCACGGCGCTCAACATCCTGGACGCGCGCCTCGTGCGCGACGTCATGCCCGGCGAGATCCTGGAGCTCAGCGCCGAGGGCGTCAAGAGCTACCCCGCGGCCGGCAGCGGCGAGGTCGCCCACTGCATGTTCGAGTACGTCTACTTCGCGCGGGCGGACAGCGTCATCGACCAGCGCCCCGTCCACGACGTGCGCACGAAGATCGGCGAGCTCCTGGGCAAGGAGGCGCCCGCGGACGCGGACGTCGTCATCCCCGTCCCGGACTCGGGCCGCACGCACGCCCTGGGCTACAGCAAGGCCACGGGCATCCCCTTCGCCGAGGGGCTCATGAAGAACCGCTACGTCCACCGCACCTTCATCATGCCCTCGCAGCAGGCGCGCGACATGGGCGTCCGCATGAAGCTCAACCCCGTGCAGGCCGTCGTCTCCGGGCGGCGCGTCGTGCTGGTGGACGACAGCATCGTGCGCGGCACCACCATGCGGCGCATCGTCGCCATGCTGCGCGAGGCGGGCGCCGCCGAGGTCCACGTGCGCATCGGAAGCCCCCCCATCAAGAGCCCGTGCTATCTGGGCATCGACATGAACACGCGCACGCAGCTCGTCGCCGCCAACCACACCGTGGACGAGATCGCCAGGATGATCGGCGCCGACTCGCTGGCGTACATCAGCCTCGACGGCCTCCAGACGGCCATCGCCCACGAGCCGCGCAACCTCTGCACGGGATGCCTCACGGGCATCTACCCCGTGGACATCCCGGGCGAGGCCACGAGGAAGACCTCCCAGGCGACCCTCTTCTAGAAGCCGCTGGCGGACCAACGGCCGCTGGCGTACCAGCGGCGCAATACGCCCTACGCGGCCCCTCGCTGCGGCGAGGGGCGATAGGCAACGAACGCGCTTCGGCGCTGCGCGCCTCGCGCTCTTGACGTGGGACGGAGCTCCGCTGGCGCCTCGTCGGGCTTATGCGATCGGGCTTCCCTGCGGAGGGCGGAGGCACACCCCTTGTCCCGCGTCGCCCTTTGCGCCCTGCTCGCGCTCCTGCTCGTCCCCCTCGCCTCGGCATCCCAGCCGGTCCCCGCCAACGCGTGCGTCGCGGGCGTCACCGCCCCCACGCCCTGCAGCGGCACGCACGACGCCTGCCTCTACGCATTCTCCTGGATCCCGCAGTGCGTCGACACCCCCCTCGCCGTGAGCGCGCTCCCCTGCGGCACGCCCTACGACTGCCGCCAGGAGGCCGTCTGGATCGTCCGCTGCGTGGGCGACTCCCTGGGCGGCCACGCATGCACCCAGGCGTGAGCCCCGGGCCCATCGCGCTTATGAGCCCGCACCGGGATGCGCTGGGCATGGGCCTGAAGACGTGGTGGCTGGAGTCGCGCCTCAACCGCATGGAGTCCAAGCTGCGCACCAAGCGCGGCCTCCTGCGCCGCGCCCGCGAGCACGAAGCCGAGGCGCAGGGCGAGCGCAAGGCCAAGCTCCACGCCGAGCGCGAGAAGCTCACCCGCGAGATCAACGCCCTCATCGTCGAGGAGGAGCACCTCAAGAAGGAGCTCGCCGCGGCGGGCATCAACAACGCGGAGCTTCGGGCCCGGCCGTGAGCGCATCGCGAACGACCGCCGACGTGGCGCCGGAGGCGACGCGTTGAGCGCCGTGACGCAACGCCTCTACCTGGAGGACCCGCGCCGCAAGACCGCCCTCGCCGCCGTCTCGGGGCACGCCTCGGGCGGCTTCCTCCTGGACAAGACGATCTTCCACGCCGCCGATCCGCGCTACCGCCACGCGCAGCCCTGCGACCTGGGCCACGTCCTCGCCGAGGGCCACAAGCTGAAGCTCGACCGCGTCTTCTGGGACGCCAAGGGGCGCCTCGTCCACAAGACGTCGGGCCCGCTGCCCGCCGTGGGCGCCAAGGCGCAGCTGCACCTGGACGCGCCGCGGCGCGAGCAGCAGGCGCGCGCCCACGCCGCCATGCACCTCCTCGTCGCGGCCCTCCACGAGCAGCTGGGCCTCCTCCTGGAGGCGCCCGCGGTGGTGGGCGGGGGCGAGGTCCGGCTCACGGCGCGCTTCCGCGAGGACCCCCGCGCCGCGCTGCCGCGCCTCGTCGCGCGCGCCCAGGAGATGGCCGCCACCCGCGAGGACGTCACCGCCCTCTGGGCCCCCCGCGACGAGGCCGCCAAGCTCGCCACACCCCAGGACGTCGCGCTGGACGCCATCGCGCCGGAGGAGCCCACGCTGCGCCTTGCAAGATGCGGCGCGCGCAGCGTCCTCCCTTGCGACGCGCCCCTCGTCGCGAACCTCCGCGAGATCGGAGCCCTGAAGCTCACGCTCGCGCAAGCAAGACGCGACGGCATCCGGCTCGGGGTCCGCGCCGCGGCCCCGCCGTAGCCCGAGAAAAAACGAGACCCGGAGGGTCTACTTGCCCGCCAGCTTCGCCAGGACCGCCTGGCGCTTCTGCTCGCGCACGACCTTCGTCGGGTCGCAGACGTGCGAAGGACCGCGGATCTTCTGGCCGCACTGGGGACACATGGCCTTGGAGGGCATGGGGATCGACGGGCCGAGCGAAGGCGCGATTCCTTAAAAACCCTTGGGGGCCAGCCAGGGAGCTTCCCATGGACGCCGCAACCCCGCGCCGCGCGCCCCGCCACGCCGCGCAAGCTGGGCAACCATGAAATAGGGGAAACGCTTTGCTCGCTGCGTTCCCCCTGGGAAAACCACGGGCTCATGGTCTAGTTGGTTAGGACATCTCCTTGACATGGAGAAGATCCCCAGTTCGAATCTGGGTGAGCCCACTCGCTTCTGGAACCCTTCGCTGGGACCAGGAGCCGCAACCGCACCGGGCGCGTAGATCAGTTGGTAGATCACTCCCTTGGCATGGGAGAGGCCGCGAGTTCGAATCTCGCCGCGTCCATTTTTTTCATCCGATGACCCAGAGCCGCGCACGGCGGTGAGATTCCAGTGGATGCGAAGATGTGGCGCTTTGGGGATCTCTTCGCCCTTGGCGCTTTGGGCGTCCTCGCCGCACTCGGCGTTTTCGTCCCCGGCTGGCCGCCGGCTCTCCGGCTCGCCGCGGGAACTCCGTTTGCGTTTTTCGCCCCCGGATATCTCGCCATTGGATCGCTCCTGGAAGGACGCGGAATGGGGCGGAGGCAAGACGCGCAGCTATCAGCATGGGGGATTCGCGCGCTTCTGGGTGTGGGCGCGAGCGCCGCCATTGTCATGGTATTGACCTTGGCGCTCAACTTCACGTCAGCGGGAATCCAGGCGTCGACCGTGATCGGCGTCCTCGTCGTGTGGTGTCTTCTTTTCGGATTCCTTGTCGTTCATGGACGAAGGAACCGCACCGATGACGCGAGCATGACGGAGGACACACGCGCGTCGAAAGGCGTGGTGGGAGTGCTTACCGTCGCTACGATCAGTTTGCTGGCTGCCGGAATTCTCTTACCCCTGCTTTCCCCGGCTGCCCAGCACCCTCTGGAGTTTGCGGTCCAAGAAACACCAGGCCTTCAGGCGGCCCTCTCCACCAGCCAGCCTTCGTCCGTCTTGACCTTCAACGTCACAATCCGGACGCACGAATCAACTGCCGCTGGCCTGACGATCGCGAGCCATGCGGATCCAGGCGCGTATGCGTTCGACCCTTCGCAGAACGCGACCGTTTTTCAACCCACAGCAAACGGAACGCTATCGCTATCTCCAGTTCAAATCCAAGGAGATGGGTCCGCGACAGTACCCGTCCAAGTCCAAGTTCCTGCGGCGCATGGGCCGTTTGCGGTTTCCATTGAGCTCCGGGATTCTTCGGGCGCTCCGCTGCGCGAACTGCGCCTCTTCGGGACGATCGTGGGGTAACCGATGGCAGCATGGTCCAAGGTCGTGGCGGATCTTCGTAGCCATTGGAACGATCCGTTCTACCGCAACTCCTACTACCTCATTCTCAATACACTCGTAGTGGCGGGGTCGGGATTCATCTTCTGGGCGCTTGTCGCCCGCGTGGCGGTCCCAAGCGAAGTGGGGCGCGCTTCTGCCGCTGTCGCGATTCTGATGTTTCTCGCCACGCTCGCAAAGCTCGGCATGGACATCTCACTCTTGCGGTTCCTGCCGGCGGTCAAAGAGGGAGAGGCCGGGCGCATCCTCGATACCGCCTTGACCCTCACAGCAATTGGATCCATCCTCGCGTCGCTTGTATTTCTTCTTGGAACTCCATTTTGGGCCAGCGAGCTCGTCGCCATGCGCGACAATCCGTTCTTCGCCGTGGGGACGGTGGTCTTGACCGTCATGTGGACGGCGGCTTCGTTGCTCGATCTTGCCTTCACGTCCCGTCGGCGGAGCGACTACGCGCTGGCCAAAAACACGATTCACGCCCTTGCCCGCGTCGCGCTTCTCCTGGCCCTGGCGCCAATTTTTCATGCCCCCGGAATTGTTCTGGCAGCAATTGGATCCGTGAGCATCGCCGCTGGAATCGCCTCGGTTCTTTGGCTCCGGCGCGCAGAGCCCGGATATGTCCCGCGTCTTCGGATTGACCCGGAGACGTTCCGCATGACCTTCCGCGCAAGCGCGTCCAACTACGCGGTTTCTCTTGCGCTGGCCATCCCGGCGGCGATCGGCCCCGTTCTTGTTCTTCAGCGGGGAAGCGCCCAGGATGCAGCGGTGTTCTATGTCCTCTGGATGATCGGATCCGTCGGCATGATCGTGCCAACGGCGTTTGGGCAGACCCTCCTTGTTGAACTCAGCGGGACTGCTTCCGCCTCTGCTCGGCTCTTCGGGAAGCCGTTCGCCTTGGCTTTGGCTGCATCGGCGGGCGTCATGGTTGCCGGATGGGTTCTTCTGCCGGTCTTTGGGCCTTACTACGCTCAAAGAGGCTTCTGGGCAATCATCCCCTTCGCCATCGCAGCCATTCCGGGCTACGTCCTCCAAGCCAGGATCGCTCTGCTCCGCGGGCAGAATCGTTACGTCCCTCTTGTGGCTGGGCCCATTGTGGCAGCCGCCTCCTTCGTCGGCCTGCTCTTCTTTGCGGTTCCAAACATGGTGCTTGCGGGCTGGGCCTGGTTCGCCGCGATGACGCTAGGTGCTGCGGCCACTTTCCTATATCATCATGCGCCCGCGCGATAAACGCGCGACTGCCCATTGTCGTAGACCAAATTGAGCTTCCCATCGATGTGTGACGTTGGGACATCGATTGCAGTACGGATTGTTGAGTAGCCGAGATCAAGCGCACGAAGGAAGTGTGTTTCAACGTTCCGATTGCCTTCCAAGAAGTAATCTCCCCTTGGGATGGCAGGAACGTTTGTGGTATACATGCGAGCGTTGTCGCCCGAGAAACCCGTCATGAGGAGGGAGCGATAGCTGTCGGCGTAGACGACCGCCTTTCCGTCGTGGCTTGCCCAAGCCGCCGCGTCTCGTTCGCCCACAGAGAACGAAGGATAATCCGTTCCAGTGGCAAACGCTGCCGTGGCTGGCTCGTCTCCGGTAATCTTGTAGACGAAGCCTGCATTGAACAGCAGGAAGACGCCTAGGAAGCCGGCGATTGCGAGGTAAGACCACGACGGCGTGTCGACCTTCTTTCGGGCAACGGCCCGTCCAAGCAGCCACAGCAAACCCATGACGAAGAAGGGCGCCAGAAAGAGGGTCGAAATGTGGTAGAGCCGGGTTGTGTTGATTGCGCTTGCGAAGTACGGAACGCCAATGCCTGCAATGAGGAGAACAAACGCCAAGGAGCTCAGGCTCAAATAGTCCGTCCGGAAGCGATTTTCTGAGCGACGAAACAGGACTATCGCCAGCCCAAGCGTGATTGCCAACTGGCTTGCCAAGTGAAGGAATCGAGTAATCTCACGTTGGACCGAGAGGCTACTGACAAGGACGGTCACGCCTTGTGCAGCGGTCGGATCGAGGAATTTGGTGAACAGTGATTCACTGACTCGCGATCCAATCTTGACAATGCTCTCGAACGGGGACCCGCCGGAGGCATAGATGTACCAACCTAAAGTTACTACGCCGAAAAGGGCGACGAGGTTCACGTTGAACGCAAGGCGCTGCGCGCGAGATTGGAACCGTGGCAAGAAGAGGACAAGGACTGTTGCACCTCCGAGCAATCCAAGCATGATATAAGCCAAACCATAGTGGGAAACGACGACCGCTGCAAGGAACGCAATGAGAAGGAGAGATTGCCTCACGATGTTTGTCCGTGCGCAGCACATCAGCAGGATTGCGCTGGCCAACTCCAGTTCGGCGATTTCCTGGCGCGCGACCTGCAACATCTCGCTGAAAAAGACGCTGCTCATCACCAGGAACATGGCCGCGAGGAACGCGATACGCGTAGACGTCTGCTCTCGCGCTGCGTAATAGACCAAGAGAGGCACGAAGGCGAACGCGAGAGGGAAGATGAACTTGAAGACCTCATGAATCTGGAGCCCTGTCAAGGAGGCCAGAGCGGGGGCGAGCATGACGATGCTCAGCATCGCGTTGACGTTGCCTGACGTGTTGGGATCCCAATGCCCAGTCTGGAGGACGGTCTGCGCGGAAAATCGCTCCGTGTTGATATCCCACCCCCAGATGTAGTCCGAAACCAATGAATTGTGAAGAAGGAGAGCAAGGGCCACCGAATAGATCGTCGCAGGAAGCAGCCAATCCTCGGTCTGCCTTGCGACCACAAGAACGGGAAGGATCGCAGCGGCGCTCAGGAACACCATCGCCAACGCTGGGCTTCCTGTCCAGTTGACAGCGGCGGCGGCGCAGATCGCGAGGAACGGCAAGCCCAAGACGGAGGCGATAAGGGCGCGACGCCCAATCGTCCCTTGCAACATGGCGACCGTTTTGTTCAATCCGATACCCCCCCGTTTGTCAGCAAGTCTTGATAGATGGCCACAAATTGGCGAGCAACGGCGTCAGGTTGAATCGGCTCGATTGCCCGTGAGAACTCTTCAGACGATGCTGGCTTCGCGTTCAAGGCCCGCTCCATCGCCTCGACAAGCGACTCCTCGTTGTCGGGGGCGCAAAGATATCCCGTGACTCCCTCTTCCACCACTTCTGCGTTTCCCCCCAAGCGCGTCGTGATGACGGGCCGACCATGAGAAAGCGACATGAGAATCGCGCCAGACGTCGTGATTTCAAGGTATGGCTGGACTGCCGCGTCGCAAGCAGCGAAAAAGCGGCCCATCTCGGCATCGTCAAGGTGCTTCGGTATCAGCAAGATTCGCGGGTCTTGAGCCGCGGCAGCCTCGATGAATTCGCGAAGGGACGATTCTCCCGGCTTTCCTGCGATGACCAGCATGGCGCTTTGGTCTCGAAGACGCCGGAAGGAGCGGACAAGGGGCTCGTAACCCTTGTATCGCTTCCATGCACCAAAGGCAAGTAGCACGCGGCGGTCGCGCGAGATGCCGAGCGCCCGGCGAGCTTCCTCGCGACTGGGACGCAAGTCAGCGCGGAATGCGGGATGAGGGACAACATAGATTCTAGGGCCAGTCCCAAGCTGCTTCGCGACGGCAGGAAGATTTGCGCGATAGTGGACGATCGCCGCATCCGCCCGCTGGAAGAATCGCCTCCGCGGAGCCCCACCCACTTCGCGCGAATTCTCGTGAGGCTCTACATTGTGGACTTCGAAGACGATCTTGTATCCGAGAAACCGGGCCCAAGCAGAGAAGACTCCCAGGAGCGCCTTGGGATAAAAAAAGAGCCAATGCACGTGAAACACGCGATAGCCGCGTGCGCGAAGCAAACCCATCTTCAAGAAGTTGAGAGGAGCGGCGTAGTGGAAGGACGGAAGGAGAGCGACGCGATGACCTTGCGCGCGGAGTTCGTCGGCGTAGAGCTTGATCAAGTCGTGGTTCTGCGGAAACATCACGACTCCAGGCGGCAATGGCTCTGAACTCATGCGCTCCTCCTTTCGATCAGGTCCATCAGCGCTCGGTCTGTGAGTTCGGCGATGGTGGGAGTTTCGAAAGCCTTGGCGTATGAGCGACCTCGGGCAGACGCGACCTCGTATTGCTCCTCGTTCGTGCTTAGGAAAAGAATCGCGTCTACCCAGGCCTGTGGCTCAAGAGAGACGAGACGGCCGCCTTGACTTTCCGTTGCGATGCGAGCGGTTTCCCCCGCCCCGCTGGCGACGAACGGAAGGCCGCAGCCCATGTATTCAATGAGTTTGATGGGAAGCACGCCACCCAGCCGCGGATCCTCTTTCAGCGGGGACAATCCAAGGCCGGCGGAGGCCAGCATCGCGAAGATTTGGTCCTTGGAATCCGTGGATTCCATGCTGACCCGGCCCGCAAGGCCCAAGGCATGAATCTTGGCTCGGAGCGCATCCTCCTGATCTCCGCGTCCCACAAAGCGAAGACGATAGGTGGGAGGTAGGCGTTGCATCGCCTCCAACAGCGGGTCGAACGCGTAGGCGTGTCCGAGATTGCCCAGGTACACGAGTTCGCGCAAATCCCGCTTTTCAAGCCGTGGGATTCGAGATGGGTCGAATCCGTTGGTGATCAGGTAAGTGCGGGACGGTATGGGACAGGTCTTGGAAAGGACGCGCAAGACTTCGTTCGAGGTTGTGAACACGGCGGAGGCACGCCGGAACGCGCGGGCGCGCATCCAGCGGAAGAGTCGGACCCATCCAGCGTTTTCCTTGGCGAATCCCAACGTGACGGCGTTCTCCAGCCACGTGTCCCTGGCGGCAATCACTAGCGGGCGGCGGGTAAGAGCGGCGACGAAAGATCCCGCAAGGAGCACCGGCTCGGGAGGGCTTGACACGATGACCACGCGGATCCGGTGACGCAGGACAAGGAACACGCCCAAGATCGACGCGAAGATCATATAGGCCAAAAAGTGGAGCATACGATGCCACGTTGGTGGGTCCTTCCGGCGCGGCGGGAACGAGGGCACGCGGCGGACCTCCAGCCTTTCACCCGATTCCCGCCAAGGTGCTCGCTTGAACTGCGTCCCGAATGGGAACGCGGGCTGGCTGGGTGTGGCGTACACCGTCCAGCCCTTGGACCGGAGGTTGTCCGTGAGCGTCTTCGTGTACGTTGCTCCCGCGATAAACTCCGGCGGGAAGTGGGGGCAGATCAACAAAACTTTCTTCTCGGGACCTGCAGCCATGCGCTACTCCCTGCGACCGGCGCCAGGGGCAAGGACCTGCGGCGAGCCGATCGCCTTCAGGATCGCCTGGAGGCGAGGGGCCAGTGTGGCATCTGCAGCGGCCAACGAAAGGGTCGCCTCCAGCCACCCCTCCAGGTTCCCCACGTCGTGCCGAACCCCTTCGAACTCCAGGCAATAAACATCCTCGTGCCTCAGCAATTCCCGCATGGCGTCGGTGAGCTGGATCTCGCCGTTGAGCCCGGGCTTGGTGTCGGCGAGGAGGGGCATGAGGGTGGGGGTGAAGACGTAGCGGCCGATGGTGGCGAGGTTGCTCTTGGCCTCGTGGCGGGGGGGCTTCTCGACGATGTCGACGACGCGGTGGAGGCCGTCGCCCAGGGGCTCGGTCTCGACGATGCCGTACTTGGAGACGTCGGCTTCGGGGACGCGCTGGACGCAGAAGACGCTGCGGCCCTTGCGGCGGAAGACGTCCAGAAGCTGCTGCGTGGCGGGCTTGGCGCCCACGATGATGTCGTCGCCCAGGAGGACGGCGAAGGGCTGGTCGCCGGTGATGGGGGCGGCCTGGAGGACGGCGTGGCCGAGCCCCTTGGGCTGGCTTTGGCGGACGTAGAAGAGGCGGCCCAGGCGCGTGGTGGAGCGTAGCGCGTCCACGCTGGAGGTCTGCCCCTTGGCGGCGAGGAACGCCTCCAGCTCGGGGGCCTCGTCGAAGTGGTCCTCGATGGCGCGCTTGTTGCGGCCGGTGACGATGAGGATGTCCTCGATGCCGGCGGCGGCGGCCTCCTCGACGACGTACTGGATGACGGGCTTGGCGAGGACGGGGAGCATCTCCTTGGGCATCGACTTGGTGGCGGGCAGGAGGCGCGTGCCGAAGCCGGCGGCGGGGATGACGGCCCGCATGTGCTTGGTGTGGAAGGCGGTCATGGGGAGGCCTCAGGGCTTGCCGACGCCTTCGGCCGTGAAGCCGAGGCTGCGGAGGGCGGGGAGGTCGAGGTGGTTGCGTCCGTCGACGAGGCGTGGCGCGCGCATGGCGGCGCGCGCGTCGTGCCAGGGGAGCGCGCGGTATTCTGGCCACTCGGTGACGAGGACGACAAGGTCGGCGCCGTGGATCGCCTCCAGCGCCGTCTTGGCCTGCTGCGCGCCGCGCTGGGCGAGGGCCGCGTCCAGCGTGGCCTTGGGGTCGTGGGCGACGACCGTCGCGCCCTCGTCCAGCAGCGCGCCCATGAGGGCGGTGCCAGGCGCCATGCGCGTGTCGTCGGTGCCGGGCTTGAACGCGATGCCAAGCACGGCGACCTTCTTGCCCCGCGGCGCGTCGTCCAGCAGGCGGAGGGACTTGCGCAGGACGGCCCGCCACTGCTCGGCGTTGGTCCGGTCCGCGGCCTGCGCGACGCGCATGTCCACGCCTTGCGCGCGGGCGACCGCCAGGACCGCCTTCACGTCCTTGGGGAAGCAGGAGCCGCCGTAGCCGATGCCGGGCCTCAGGAACAAGGGGCCCACGCGCGGGTCGAGGCCCACGACGCGGCTGACCGTGGCGACGTCCGCGCCCAGGGCGTCGGCGAGGTTGGCGAACTCGTTGATGAGGGAGACGCGCGCGGCGAGGAACGTGTTGGCGGCGTACTTCGACAGCTCCGCCGTGCGTCGGTCGGTGAGGATGCGCGGCGCGCTCTCGGGGATGCCCGAGAAGAGGGCCGCGACGCGGCGGGTCGCCTCGGGGCTGCCGCCGAAGACGAGGCGCGAGGGCTCCAGGAAGTCCTTGACCGCCGTGCCCTCGGCGAGGAACTCCGGCGCGGAGACGAACTCGATGTCGGCCCTGCCCTGCTCGCGCGCCCGCTGCGCGAGGCGGTCGCCCGTGCCGGGGGGGACGGTGCTGCGCGTCACGACGACGACGCCGCGGGGCGCGCGCTTGGCGACGTCCGCGCTGGCGGCCTCGACGAACGACAGATCGGCCGTTCCGTCCGCCGCCTGGGGCGTGCCCACGGCGATGAAGACCACCGTCGCGGACTCCAGGGCCGGCTCGGAGGCGTGCGCGAAGGCGAGGCGCCCGGCCTTCACGGCGCGGCCGATCACGTCGTCGAGGCCGGGCTCGTAGAAGGGGACCGAGCCGCGCGTGAGCGCCGAGACGCGCTTGGGGTCGACGTCCGTGCACGTGACGTCGTTGCCGATGGAGGCCAGGCACGCGCCGGTCACGAGGCCGACGTATCCGGTGCCGACGATCACCACGCGCTCGGGGGCCAGGGGGGTCACCTCGGGACGCGCTTCGCGATGCGCCGCTCCATGTGGCTGATCATCTTGAGCATGATCGCGACGAGGATGCCCATGGTGCCCAGGATCGCCAGCGTGGCGCTGCCCAGGGCGTAGGCGATGAGGAAGGAGTGCGTGTTGTTGTAGTGGCGGATGGTGGTGATGCCCAGCGCGACGCCGGCCAGCAGGATGGCCGCGCTCGGGAATGCGATGAACCTCATCGGGTGCTTTGAGGTCATCATGTCGAAGATCGAGGTAAGCACGCCCACCGCGTGCTCCACCGGCCCCTTGGTGCTGCCGTCGATGCCGTCGTACTTGCAGTGGATCCGCACGTTCTCGAAGGAGAGGGAGGCGTCCTTCATGACGACGAGCTGCTCCGACTCGATGGAGAATCCGTCGCCCTGGAGCTTGGCGGTCATCTCGGCGATGGCTCGGCGGCCGAAGGCGCGGTAGCCGCACTGCGAGTCGGTGACGACGCCCGCGCCGCCAGCGGCCGTGGCGTAATCCAGCACGCGCTTGCCGACGCGGCGCCACATGGGCATCTCGGTCTTGTCGCCGAAGCGGAAGCCGAGGGCGACGTCCTTCTCGCCCTTGAGGATGGGGTCGAGGAGGAGGGGAATCTCGTCCGGGTCGTGCTGGCCGTCGCCGTCGAGGAGGACGAGGGCGTCGTAGCCTCCGTCGTGGGCGTGCTGGAAGGCGCGGCGGACGCCGTACCCCTTGCCTTTGTTGCCGGGGTTCTGGAGGACGGTGGCGCCGGCCATGGTGGCGAGGGCGACGGTCTGGTCCTTGCTGCCGTCGTCGATGACCAGCACCTCGTCGGCGAAGCGCTTGGCGCGCAGGACGACGCCGGCGATGGCGAGCTCCTCGTTGTAGCAGGGGATGGCGACGAGGACGCGGGGGCCTCCGCGGGTGACGTGGACGGGGGCGGCCTGGCGGGTCTCGATGGGCTCCATGTCTAGGCTCCGGGTGGGCACGCGGGCAGCGGGAGGGGGGATTTGAACCCGGTGGGGTTTCCAGCCTCTCCGGTGGTGCGGATCGTGCCCGGCCTTCATAAGGCGGCTAGCTGCAGACCTTGAAAAGGGTTGGGGATCGGGGCTTCACCAGTCGGCTTCTAGAGGTCGGCTCTAGGTGGCGCGGCGGTCGTAGAGGGTGCCGTCGTCGGCGCTGCGGAGGTCCCACGTGGCCAGGGCGCCGCCGAGGCTGCCCGCGGGGGGGAGGGTCCACGAGCCGCCTGCGGGGAGGGGCTGGTCGTTGGTGAGGTTCTGGACGATGCGTCCGTTCTGGGTGGCGGTGGCGCGCAGGGAGCCGGCGGGCGCGGGGAGGCCTCCGTCGTTCCGGGCGACGACCTGGAGGGGCCCGCTGCCGGCGTCCAGGCGCAGGGCCAGGTCCAGGTGCCCGCGCTCCACGGCGAGCTTGGCGGCGGCGTAGGCGTGTCCGGTGCGCGCGTGGGCCAGCGTGGCGGTGAGGGCGCCCAGGGCGCGGGCGTCGCCGGGGACGGGGAGGTCGACGATCCACGTCTCGCCGGGCGCGAGCCCTTTGGGGTTCGAGGCGGAGACGACGAGCCCGTGGGCGTCGCGGACGTCCAGCCGCAGGGCGCCCGCGCCGAGGCCGGTCCCTCCGAGGTTGTGGACCAGGGCGAGGATGCTCCCTTCGGGGAGCCTGAGGCGCGGCGCCTCCACGGAGAGGAGCGCGTTGGGGTAGGCGGGCGCGGGCACGATGGCGCCGGCGAGCCCGGCGGCGGGGAGGACGAGGAGCCAGGCTCCCGCGAGGGCGGCGAGGGGGCGCAGGCCGCGGCGCTCGGCGACCCAGAGCGTCAGCGCGGCGAGGCCCGCCAGGAGCAGGAGCATCAGCGTGATGGTGCTGTAGGTCGCGGGGCTGAGGTACGCCGCAGCCTGGAAGTCCAGCGTGTAGGGCGTCGGCGAGAGGGGGTAGAGGAGGAGGACGTTGCCCACGCCGCCCAGGGGGTCCAGGGGGAGCATGTCCAGGAGGAGGTGGCTCGTGAGGAGGAGGGGCGCGGCGAGGGCGAGGCGCTGCCAGCGGGGCGCGACGTCGCGCCAGCGCATCCACGCGGCGAGGCCCGCGGGGAGGACCACGCAGACGAAGAGGTTGTGCAGCGTGCCGCGGGAGACGAGGACCGGCACCGGCAGGAACAGCCCCAGGTGGTCCAGGTCGGGCAGCTCGGCCAGGAGCGCAGCCAGGGGGAGGTCGCGCCAGCGCAGGCGCAGGGCGAGGCCCAGGAGGAGCCCCATGGCCGCGTGCGTCAGCGCTGCGCTCACGCTGGGGCCTCGCTCCGGGAGTATTTGGCCTAGCGGCCACCGGACCAACGGACGAGCGCCGCTCACGAGGAGAGGTTCGGCCGGACGCGCTGCCAGAGGCCGGGGTGGACCTCAGTGAAGTTGGCGTTCGCCACGGGGTGGTCCGTGACCAGGAGCGTGACGTTCCAGCGCTGGAGCGTCCTCTCGTCGCTCATGTTGGAGGCGAGCATGCGCAGCGCGGCGGGGACGTTCTGGTAGGGCGAGGCGCGCAGCGAGGTCATGCCGAAGGGCTGCGCGGCGTAGACGTGGATGCCGGTGAGCGTGTTCCACGCGTTGCCCTGCCACGGGTCGACGAGGGCGCGCGCGCCGCCGTGCGGCACGTGGTCGCGCGCCCAGATCGCGTTGTCATAGTCCGTCGGCGAGAGCACCTGGTAATACTCGCCCTCGCGCGCGGCCTGGGCGGGGACGGCAAGGCCCACCACGAGGAGGACCGCCAGCGCGGTGGCGCCGACGCGCAGCGCAGGCCTCCAGGGCGCCCTCCTGAGGGCGTGGAGCGCGAAGCCTCCGGTCATGCTCATGGTGAGCATGCCGTGCATCCACGCGCGGTCGAAGAGGTTGTTCTGCCCGACGTGGACCGTGACGAAGAGGGCGATGAGGAGGAGGTGCGCGAGGCTCGTGGCGACCCACGCGAGGCGCTCGGGGTTGGGGTCCAGGAGCGTGAGGAACGCGCCCGCCAGGAAGAGGAGCCCCGCCGCGGCGCCGAAGAGGGAGAGGAACTCGGGGACCGGGAGGCCGGTGGAGGCGGCGAGGAGGTCGTCGGGCTCCGTCTGCTTGCGGAAGACGACGAGGCCCAGCACGAAGGGCACGGCGGCCAGGGCGAGGAGCGCGAGGGAGCGCCACGGGCCGCGCCGCGCGGTGAGGAGCGCGTAGGTGCCCGTGAGGACGCCCGCGGCGGCCGCGCTCTGCGGGTGCGCGAAGAAGAGGAACACCAGAAGGAGCGCGAGGAGCGGCAGCGTGCGCCGGGGTGCTGCGCCCGCGAAGAGGAGGAACGAGGCGGGGATGAAGAAGAGGCCCAGCGCCAGGGGCACCGCGTACTGGGGCCCCAGCACGCGGATGCTCGTGGGGAGGAGGGCCACCAGGAGCGCGGCCTCCAAGCCGTACCCTTCGCGCTCGCCGCAGCAGAACGCCGTCGCCACCAGGAGGGCCGCCACCAGCGGGGGCAGCGCGAGGAAGAGGGCGAGCCAGTCCGCTCCGGTGAGGAGCTTGGCCACGGCGAGGAGGACGTGGTAGGCGATCTCGCCGTCGCTGGGCGGCGGCCAGAGCCCCAGGTGCGGGTCGACGAAGGCCACCCGCGCCTGGTCCACCATGGCCTTGCTGGCGCTCAGGTGGCTCCACTCGTCCTGGTGCAGCGGCAGCGCGGTGCCCCAGTGCGGGCGCGTGACGAAGAGGGCGACGCCCACGAGGAGGAGCGCGAGGACGAGGTGCTTCCGCCCGACGCGGGGCCGCGCCAGGGGGAGCCACTGGTGGCGCGCGAGCCACGCGGCGGCGCCCGCGAGGAGCGTCAGCGCGGCCCACGAGCCCCAGGCGAGGCGCGCGTCGAGGGGGAGGCCCAGGAGCGCGTTGCCGCCCCACGCGGCGAACGTGACGCCCGCCATGCCCAGGGCCACCCCGACGAGCGCGCGGGGGAGCCAGCCCCACCCCGGCGTCAGGGGGAGGAGGGCCAGCAGGCCCGGCAGGCCGAAGAGGAGAGGGATCCCGGCGGCGGCCACGACCAGGTCGCCGGACGGGAAGGGGAGCATCGCAGAGGCACGGCGCGCCCCGCTCATGAACGCCGGGGTTCGTGCCAGAAAAAGATAGGCGACAGCGGGACAAGGGAGAAGCCCTCCAGGCCTATCCCTCTCCGGCTGGTGCTCCCCCCATGCGCGGTTGCTGCCCCCTCTGCGGCCACTCCGGCGTCCTCCAGGAGGCGGGCGCGGCGTGGGTCGACTCCTCGTGCGCCCGCTGCGGCCTGCTCCTCGCGCGCGTCCCCTTGGGCGCGCTCGTGGGCGTGCGGGCCTAGACGCGAGTGACCATCACCACTTCGCCGGGCATGGTGGTGTCCCCCGCGGGGAGCATGACGCCGACGTTGAGCGACGTGTTGATCCCGGTGTGGACGTCGTCGCCCAGCACGACGCCCAGCTTGCGGCGCCCGGTGTCCACGCGCTCGCCCAGGTGCGTGACCTTGACGGGCCTGCCGTCGTGGCGCAGGTTCGCCACCAGCGTCCCCGCGCCCAGGTTCGCGCGCTCGCCCAGGATGCTATCACCCAGATAGCTCAGGTGCGCCGCGTGGCTGTGCGCCATGAGGATGGACGCCTTGATCTCGCAGGCGTTCCCCACCTTGGCGCCCTCCAGGAGCACCGTGTTGGGGCGCAGGTGGCAGTTGGGCCCGACCACCGCCTTGGGCCCGACGTAGACCGGGCCCTCGACGTAGGCGCCGGCCTTGACGATGGCGCCCTCGGCCACGATGACCTTGCCGTGGAGCGTGGCGCCGGGCTCGATGGTGCCCTTGCGCTCCTCGGGCCACTCGGCGAGCGCGCGCTCCGCCGCGGCCAGGAGGTCCCACGGGCGGCCCACGTCGAGCCAGTCCTGCGCCTCCACGACCTTCCAGCCGCCCACCTGGCCGAAGGAGGCCTGGAGCGCGTCGGTCAATTCCAGCTCGCCGCGGGGGCTGGGCTGGAGCGCGTCCAGGAGCGGCGCGAAGCCGGCGGGCGCGAAGTAGACGCCCGCGTTGGCGAGGTCGCCGGGCGGGTTCGGGCTCTTCTCGACGACGCGCACCGCGCGCCCGCCCTGCGTCTCCAGGACGCCATACGCCTGCGGGCGCTCGACGCGCGCGGCGGCGAGGCTGCACGGGCCGCTCTGGACGACGCGCTTCACGTCCGCGTCGCGCAGGAACACGTCGCCGTTGAGGATGAGGAAGGGCTCGTCCGCCGGGGGCTTCGCGGCCGCGACGGCGTGCCCCGTGCCGCGTGCCGCGCCCTGCTCGGCGTACTGCACGCGCACGCCCCAGCGCGAGCCGTCGGCGACGCTGGCGCGCACGGCCTCCGCCTTGTGGTGCGTGACGATGGTGACCTCGCGCACGCCGGCCTGCGAGAGCTGGCGCAGGAGGCGGTGCAGCAGCGGCTCGGGGCCCGCGGGGAGGAGCACCTTGGGCCGGTTCGCGGTGAGGGGGCGCATGCGCTTGCCTTCGCCCGCGGCGAGGAGGACCGCTCTCATGCGCCGCCGTCCCTGACGCGGATGCCCTTCGCGCCCGCGACGGCCTTTCGCCGCGCCTCCTCGACGGTGGCGCCCTGCGCGAGGACGACGCCCATGCGGCGCGGCGGCTTGGCGATGGCCTTGGGCTTCCCGAAGAGGCGGACCCAGGTGCCGGGCTCGGAGAGCGCGTCGGCAACGCCCTCGAAGACGGGGTCGTCGCTGTCGACCTCGCTGAGCACGGCCGCGCTGGCGCCGGGCCTGCACTCGATGGAGGGGATGGGGAGGCCGAGGATGGCGCGGACGTGAAGCTCGAACTCGCTCATGCCCTGGCTCGCCATGGTGACCATGCCCGTGTCGTGGGGGCGCGGCGACACCTCGCTGAACCACACGTCGTCGCCCTTCACGAACAGCTCGACGCCGAACACCCCACGCCCGCCCAGGGCGTCGGTGACCTTCTTCGCGATCTCCTGGGACTTCCCCAGCGCGGCGGGGCTCATGGGGTGCGGCTGCCACGACTCGCGGTAGTCGCCGTCCACCTGCACGTGGCCGATGGGCTCGCAGAAGGAGGTGCCCGCCGCGTGCCGCACGGTGAGGAGCGTGATCTCGTAGTCGAAGCGGACGAAGCCCTCGACGATGACGCGGCCCGTGGCGGCGCGCGTGCCCGTCATGGCGTAGTCCCACGCGCGGCGCAGGTCGGCCTCGGAGCGCGCGACGCTCTGCCCCTTGCCGCTGCTGCTCATGGTGGGCTTCACGACGCACGGGAACCCGACGGCCTTCGCGCCCGCCGCAAGCTCCTCGAAGGAGGACGCGAAGCGATACGCGCTGGTGGGGAGGCCAAGCTCCTCGGCGGCGAGGCGGCGGATGCCCTCGCGGTCCATGGTGAGGCGCGCGGCGCGGGCCGTGGGCACGACGCGCCACCCCTCCTTCTCCAGCTCCACCAGCGTCTCGGTGGCGATGGCCTCGATCTCGGGCACGATGAAGGCGGGCTTCTCCTCCTCCACCGCGCGGCGGATGGCGGCGCCGTCAAGCATGCTGAAGACGCGGCTGCGATGCGCGACCTGCATGGCCGGCGCGTCGGCGTAGCGGTCGCAGGCGATCACCTCGCACCCCAGGCGCGTCGCCTCGATGGCGACCTCCTTGCCAAGCTCCCCGCTCCCCAGGAGGAGGACCCTCGTCGCGGACGCCTTCAGCGCAGACCCCATCGCGCGCATCGGGGCCCCCATCACGCCGAGGAAATAAGGACGATTGCATACCCTTAAGGACGCCACCTGGAGAAGCCAGGGCGCGATGCGCGGGGTCCTTGACGGGGCAGTGTCGGAGGCCCTCGGCACGGTCCTCATGATCGCCGTCGTCATCGCCCTGGCGGCCGTCGTCTACCTCTGGGTGGGTGTCGGCGACCACGCGGCGCCGCCCCCCGCGATGTCCCTCTCGCCGGACGAGGGCGCGACCCCCACCGACCGCTCCTTCACGCTCACCGCCCTCTCGACGCCCCTCCACTGGAGCGACGTGTCGGTCCGCCTGGACGGCGCGGCGCTGGGCTACGACTCGGCCCTCGCGACGCCCGACACGTTCTGCGTCGTCGCGGACGGCTCCGGCTGCATCCCCACGGGCTCCTGGGCCCCCGCGACGACCCGCGTCGCGCCCGGCTCGCACCTGGTGATCCACTCCTCGTCCCTCGCCGGGAAGACGCTCCTCGTCTCCGCCCCCGACGCGAACGCCGCCATCCTCCAGGTCCATCTCGGGTGAACCATGCGCGACCAGGCCGTCTCCAACGCCGTCGCCGTCCTCATGATGATCGCCACCGTCCTGGGCGTCAGCGCCGCCGTGTACATGCACGCCGTCTACGGCGCCGACAGCGGCTCAGGCAAGACCATCTCCCTGGACGACACGGCCGCCATGACCGACGCGCGCACCAAGGAGCTTCGCGTCACCAACGCCAGCGGGAACCTCACCTGGGGCTCCATCACCGTGGAGCTTGACGGCACGACGCTGCGCTACGACGGGGGCGAGGTCGGCGGCTCGGGCTACTGCGTCGCGGGCGCCACCGGCGCGTGCGCGCCCCGCGACGACTGGCAGCCCTTCCAGGTCGTCGTGAAGCCGGGCCAGCGCGTCATCGTCCACGGCTCCGAGCTCGCGGGCAAGAGCGTCCAGGTCCTCGTGGACAGCAAGGCCGTCTGGAGCGGGCACGTCACGGGATGAGATCACCCGCGAGCCGCCGCGCCCCGCCGGCCGGAGGGCCCTCCCCGCGTCGGGCGCGAGACAGGGGTGCACCTGGAGGAGCGGAAGAAGAAAAGAGGGGCGCGCAGCCGGAGCCGCGCGTGTCGCGCCTTCGCTGCGCTCAGGCGTAGGGGGCCGAGTCGTCGATGATATCAACCTGCGACACCAGCATCCTGCGGCAGCAGTAGCGGGTGAGGCCGAGGCTGTCCATGATCTTGGCGGGGTTCTCGCCCGCGGCGCGGCGCTCCTTGAACGCCTCGTAGGCGGAGCCCACGACCTTGCCGCACGTGAAGCACCGGACCGGGATCATCATGGCTCAACACCTCAACGGTACGACTTCTGCTTCTTCTTGCGCGCGCCGCGGCCCAGCTGGTGCTTGGCCTCCTTGCGGCGCGTGTCGTTGACGAGCAGCGTGCGGTCGTAGGAGACGAGGGCCTCCTTCAGGCTCTCGTCGCCGGTGTACTCGTAGATGCCGCGCGCGATGGCCGTGCGGATGGCCTCGGCCTGGCCCATGATGCCGCCGCCGTTCACGTCGACGTCGATGTCCACGCTGTTGGCGTGGTCGCCGGCGAAGTGCAGGGCCTCGCGGATCTTGAGGCGGGAGAGCTCGGGGGTGTAGATCTCCAGGGGCGTGTTGTTGATGCGGATGCGCCCCTCGCCCTTGCGCACGGTGGCGCGGGCGACGGCGGTCTTGCGCTTGCCGCTCACGTTGACGATCTTCGTTGCGCTCATCCTTCACACCTCAGAACTTGGCTCCCAGGGTCTTCGCCAGGTCGCCGAAGGTGACGGAGCGGGGCGCGTGGCTGAGCGCCTTCTCGATCACGATGGGCTGCTGGTTGGCCAGCTGCTCGGGGACGCCGATCCAGCACTTGAGGCGCTTGTACGCCTCGCGGTGGCTGGAGAGCTCCTGGTAGTTGAACATCCCGCGCACGGTCCTCTTCATCATCAGATGCGGGACGCGGGGATAGTACGGGCCCTTGCGGGTCGTGCCCACGTCGCGCTTGAAGTTGTAGCGCTCGAGCACGGCCTCCTTGGTGCCGGAGACGGTCGCCTTCTCGGCGTTGACGATGTGCACTTCCTCGCCGGCGAGGAGGCGCTTCGCGACGTAGCTCGCGAGGCGGCCCGCGCTGGCGCCGGTGCCGTCGACGACGGTCACGACGCGGGGCTTGCCGGCGCGGGACCACTCGGCGATCTGCGGGTTCGGGGTGATCTTCTTGGGCATGTGATATCACCCGAGGATCTTCACGTTCTTGCCCGTCGGGTTCGCCGCGGCAAGGGTCTCGATCGTCATGCATTCGCCTCCGGCGGCGGTGACCTTCTCGATGGCGCCCTGGCTGAAGCCGTAGGCCGCGATCTTGACGCGCTTCGTGAGCGCGCCCGCGGCCAGGAGCTTGCCGGGCACGAGGATGGTCTCGCCGTCGTTCGCGTAGCGGTCCACACGAGAAAGGTTCACGACGATGCGCTGCTTCGTCGGCTTCTCGAGGCGCTTCGCGATGTCTCGCCAGATGGGCGCTTCGTTCTCCCAGGACTTCTTCTTGAGGTCCTGGATGAGGATCCGAAGGCCCGGATTGGTCTTCGC